>Ga0247807_10000013_pt1 | contig 430817 bp, 400 predicted proteins | sample UWRJL074202C1_FD_179931 | JGI IMG/M metagenome (GOLD analysis project Ga0247807, IMG submission 179931) | Plant litter microbial communities from Arlington Agricultural Research Station in Wisconsin, United States - UWRJ-L074-202C-1 | ecosystem: Environmental > Terrestrial > Plant litter >...
TAATAAATGGCTCCTGAGAAGCATTAATTCAGTTAATGAAACTTGGGAAAGGAAACTTTTGTGCCGAAACAGAGGTAAACCTAGCTAAAACACAGTTCTAAAAAATTTATTCATAGGAGGTTTATAGTACAAAGTAATTGGTTCTTAGGCAGTTAATCCAAGCAAATATTTTGCATAATTGCAACTGCAGTTTCATGCACAGTTTTATGTTGTTTAAACCTGATTGCAACGGCGCCGGTTTTTATCCGGCAAGAGTGTAAAGCAGGGCTAACTTTGCTATGTTCTTCTGTATTTACTTTTCAAAAAACTTCAAAATTCTCAACTTAAACTTACTAACATATTTAGCTAAAAATCTTGATAACTTATTTTTAAATACTAATAATATTAGTATTATATTTGTTTATCAATTTATGGATTTCGGCGATAAACATATTATACACATGGATCAGGATGCTTTTTTTGTCTCGGTAGAGATATTAAAAGATTCTAGCTTAAAAGGCAAACCCGTAATTATTGGCGGCATGTCTGATAGGGGCGTAGTGGCATCTTGCAGTTATGAGGCCCGTAAATTTGGGGTGCATTCGGCAATGCCAAGTAGAATGGCTCGCCAGCTTTGTCCGCATGCTATTTTTGTAAAAGGTAGTATGGAAGATTATAGTAAATATTCACATCAAATTACCGAGTTGCTGCAAGATCGGGTGCCCGTAATAGAAAAGGCAAGCATTGATGAGCATTACATAGACATGACCGGGATGGATAAATTTTTCGGTTGTATGAAATTTGCACAGGAATTGCGCCAAGCGGTGATGACACAGATAGGTTTGCCCATTTCTTTTGGTTTATCTATTAACAAAACAGTCTCCAAAATTGTAACCAACGAATGTAAGCCAAATGGCGAAAAACAGATTGAAAAGTTGGAGGTACAGCCATTTTTAAATCCGTTATCCATTAAAAAAATCCCTGGTTTGGGTGATGCTACTTTTATTAAGCTAAGTGAAATGGGTGTACGCAAAATACATACACTAACCCAAATTCCGCAAGATTTAATGTTTAAAATATTGGGGCAAAATGGGTTAAGCCTTTGGCAAAAAGCGAATGGGATAGATCATTCGCCTGTTTTACCTTACCGAGAGCAAAAATCTATCGGTAAACAAACCACTTTTGATAGTGATAGCATGGATATAACAGGTATGAAAATTATTTTAATGGATATGATTACCAATTTGGCTTTTGAGCTTCGGCAAAAGCAGAAGTTAACGGCTTGTGTTACGGTAACCATTCGCTATGCCAATTTCGAAACAGTTACACAGCAAGCAAAAATTCCGTATACTTCATTAGATACTACCTTAATAGCCAAGGCTAAGGAACTTTTCGATAAGCTGTATACTAAAAGGATGTTATTAAGGTTGGTTGGTGTAAAACTTTCTCATTTGGTAAGTGGCAACGAGCAAATTGGTTTGTACGGTCCATCAGAAAAAATCTATAACCTTTACCAAAGTATGGATAAAATGCGCTCTCGGTATGGAGTGGATACGATTAAGTTAGCAACGGTTTTGCCTAATAAAGGAGAGACTAAAAAATTATATAGAAGGCATTAGGATGATGATCAATGGCGCATAGTTGATAGGCAAGATGTTTAACCTTGCATCGCGATTAGACTATGGACCATTAACAATCAGCCATTAACCCATACAAAGATGTTCCTCAACGTACATTCTCAATATAGCCTCCGTTATGGCACCATAGATATCAAAGATTTGATTGTGGAAGCTAGGGAAAAAAATGTGCATCAAATGGTGCTAACGGATATCAATAATTCTACCGGCTGTATGGAATTTATTCGGCTTTGCCGAAAAGAGGGCGAAGACGCTAAAGATGAAGAAGGCAATATAATTAGAACTGCTTATCCTATCAAACCAATAATTGGAATAGAATTTAGGCGAGATAATCGTCTTTTATACACCGGCATCGCCAAAAACAAAGAGGGAATGAAAGAGTTGAATGACTTTTTAACTCATCATAACCTCAATCAACTCCCTTTACCTAATGAACCTTTTGAATTTAAGAATGCTTTTGTGCTGTATACTTATGGTAGTAAAACTGATTTAAAAGAAAATGAATATCTAGGGATTAGGGCAAATGAATTGAATAAAATTGCAGGAAAATCATTGTCTAATATCAAAGAAAAATTGGTGGTTTTTCATCCGGTAACAGTTAAAAATAAACTTGAACATAGGTTGCACAAATACTTAAGGGCTATTGGTTTAAGTACAGTTTTTGGTAAGCTAAAAGAGAGTGATTTTTGCCAAGAAGATGAAATGTTGATTAATGAGGAAGAACTGGGTAATAAATTCGAGAATTACGAATTTATTTTAACGAATACGCAAAAACTATTGGATAGTTGCAGCATGGACGACTATAATTTTGGTAAAAAGAATAAAAAAACATTTACTGGAAATAAAAAAGACGATTTATCATTGTTAACCAAAATGGCGATGGATGGGGCAGATTATCGTTATGGGAAAAACAATAAAGAAGCAATAACAAGGGTTAAAAAAGAGCTTAAAGTAATAGCAGAGCTTGATTTTTGCGCCTATTTTTTAATTACCTGGGATGTTGTAGCGTATGCCATGCGCAAGGGTTATTATCATGTTGGTAGAGGTTCTGGGGCGAATAGTATTGTAGCGTATTGTTTAAAAATAACCGATGTAGACCCAATTGCACTGGATTTGTATTTCGAAAGATTTTTAAATCATAAAAGAACTTCGCCACCAGATTTTGATATAGATTTTAGCTGGGACGAACGGGAAGATGTGCAAGACTATATTTTTAAACGATACCAAGCAGAGCATACGGCACTTTTGGGCACCATGAGTACCTTTAAAGACCGAGCAATTATAAGGGAAATTGGTAAAGTAATGGGTTTGCCAAAAAGTGAGATCGATAATTTTACAGACCCCTCACAAGGTCATATTCATCGCAATAATCCAACTTTTAATAAAATTTTAGCCATTAATGAACGGATGAAAAATATGCCAAACCAGCGTTCTATACATGCTGGAGGTATTCTAATTAGTGAAGAACCATTAACTTATTATACAGCGCTAGATTTGCCACCAAAAGGAATGCCTACCGTACAATGGGATATGTACGAAGCAGAATTAATAGGTTTGGATAAATATGATATCCTTAGTCAACGGGGAATTGGACATATACGTGAAGCAGTTAAATTGGTTCTGGAAAATAAGAATAAACGTGTTGATATTCATGATTTTAAATCATTTAGGTATGACCCAAAACTAAATGCGCAATTACGAGCAGGTACACCTATTGGCTGTTTTTATATCGAATCGCCAGCTATGCGGCAGCTGTTAAAAAAACTAGAATGCGAAGATTATCTAACCTTAGTTGCTGCAAGTTCTATCATTAGACCAGGAGTTGCCAGTTCTGGAATGATGAAAATGTATATCCAGAGTTACCATAAACCACATGATGTTAAATACTTACATCCTGTAATGAAAGAACAATTAGAGGAAACTTTTGGTGTGATGGTTTATCAGGAAGACGTGATTAGAATTTGTCACCATTATGCAGGTTTAGACATGGCTGATGCTGATATTCTACGACGTGGGATGAGTGGTAAATATAGGGCGAAAATAGAGTTTGATAAACTTGTACAACGTTTTTTTGATAAAGCAAAAGAAAAAGGAAGAGATGAAATGGTTACCAAAGAAGTATGGCGCCAAGTTTCTAGCTTTGCTGGCTATAGTTTTTCTAAAGCACATTCTGCTAGTTTTGCTGTAGAAAGTTACCAGAGTTTGTATCTCAAAACTTATTATCCGATGGAATTTATGGTAGCTGTTTTGAACAATTATGGGGGTTTTTACCAGCGTTGGGTATATGTTCATGCTTTGCAGCAAACCGGAGCTAAGGTTAATTTGCCTTGTGTAAACCACAGTGATGCAGTAGTTAATATTCATGGTGATGAAGTTTATTTAGGCTTAATCGGCATTCAGGGATTAGAAAATAAACTGATTGAAATTATCCCGAAAGAGCGGAAAAAAAATGGAAATTATATCGATTTAGAAGATTTAATTAAACGAACCTATCTTTCTTTAGAACAGTCACTTATATTAATTAGAATTGGAGCATTGCGTTTTACAGGAAAAACCAAAAAAGAGTTACTTTGGGAAGTGCATAATTACCTTGGTAATAAGACCAAAATACTAGCTGGCAGAGAGTTGTTTCATATACCAACAAAAGAATACGTTTTACCAAGTTTAGCTAATCATTTAATTGAAGATGCTTACCAGGAACTGGAATTATTAGGCTTTCCAATTACCTTAAACATGTTCGATTTATTAAAGACAGATTATAGAGGAGATATTTTAGCCAAAGATTTAGAAAAACATGAAGGTAAGATTGTAAAAATGCTCGGCAACTTTGTTTGCGATAAAACCGTTCACACTATCAAAAATACGAAAATGTGGTTCGGTACATTTATAGATATCGAAGGAAACTTTTTTGATACCACTCATTTTCCAAATAGTTCTCCAATTTATCCTTTTAGAGGTAAGGGTTGTTACTTAATTTTAGGTAAGGTGATGTTAGATTTTGGTGTGCCTAGCATAGAAATAATTAAGTTTGCTAAGCTACCAATAATTGATAATCCGGTATTAGTAACCGATAGTAAACCATTAAAAACAAAAATCCAAATCAATAAAAAAGCCGCAGATATGAAGGATTAAAACTCCAAATCTACGGCTAGAACTGTAAATCGTTTTAATTAAGATTTTTGTACATATTTAACTTCTTCGTAAGGTTGCACCAAAACCCAACCTTCGCCAGCAAACTCTAATTGAAAAGATTCGCCACTGCCTCTTCCAATAAAAGAGCCAAATGTTAAGTTTGTTTTCACATTAGGGCTTAACTTTTCTGACCAAGCAACGGTAGCATTTGGGTCGGTGTAAACAGGCTGTCCAGGAGTTACTTTCAATAAAATAGGTTCGCCATGTGTAGTAATAGCAATGTAACCGCTTCCAGCTAGTCTCACCTGGAATAATCCACCAGACATCATACCTGCAACACTTTTCAGCATTTTGATATCATTGCTAATACTTTCTTCTAAAGCCAATACATCATTACCATTAACAAAAATAGCTTCATTTTGTAACTTAATGATTTTAACTTTTTTACCCTCATCGGCTAGATATAATTTTCCAGTTCCAGTGCAATGCATCAGAGAAGTTCCTTCACCAGAAATCGCTTTTTTCAACAATCCGCCTAAGCCTTTGCTTAGCATGCCTTCTCTTTTAAAATCAATAGCACCAATATAAGCCACCATTGAACCTGCTTTAGCCAATATTTTTTGGTTTTTCATGTTGATTTCCAACATGGCTGGTTTTTCTAGCTCGAAAAAATCATTTTCGTTAGGATTTTCAGCGCTTTCTAGGATAAGTTCGTTTAAAGTGTATTCTCGTTTTTCCATGGTTTAGTTAAATGTTTTTCAAAGATTTTTTAAATTAATATTATAAATATAACACATCATTTTTCATTTTTTCTTAAAAAAACAACTAATAATTAATTTACAAAAAGTGTTTTATAAGCTTTTTACCTTAAAGAAAATCATTCATTTTTTTTAAGGTAAAAATAACAATGGTTATAGCTAAAGTTTCATTATCCTCATGGGTAAAACTTTTCCACATAAAGATGCATATTGAGGGTTATTTTATTAAATTCGCAAGGTTATAATAAAACCTAATTTATATTTGCGATTGGCAGTTGGCAATTGTCGTTATAAACGCCTAGCACATTACCATCAACGCAAAACACAAAAAATTTATGGCAGAAGATTTAGAAAATCAAGAGAACGACAAAATTATTTCAATAAACATAGACGAGCAGATGAAATCTGCTTACATCGATTACTCAATGTCTGTTATTGTAAGTAGGGCTTTGCCTGATGTACGTGATGGGTTAAAACCAGTTCACCGCCGTGTTTTATACGGTATGTTAGACTTAGGCTTGGGTGCAGGTAAACCGTATAAAAAATCTGCTCGTATTGTAGGAGAGGTGCTGGGTAAATATCACCCACATGGCGATTCTTCTGTTTACATGACTATGGTACGTATGGCTCAAGAGTGGAGTTTACGTTATTTAATGGTTGATGGACAAGGTAATTACGGTTCAATTGATGGAGATTCTCCAGCAGCTATGCGTTATACTGAGGCCCGTTTCCAAAAAATGGCTGAAGATATGTTGGCGGATATCAATAAAGATACTGTAGATTTTCAGCTAAACTTTGATGATTCATTACAAGAGCCAACTGTTCTTCCCGCAAAAGTTCCCAATCTATTAATTAATGGGTCTTCTGGTATTGCGGTTGGTATGGCAACAAATATGGCCCCTCACAACATTACTGAGGTTATTAACGCTACTGTTGCTTATATCGAAAATACTGAAATCACTATTCCCGAATTAATGAAGCATGTTAAAGGCCCTGATTTTCCTACAGGGGCTATAATCTATGGTTATTCGGGTGTACAAGATGCTTTTGAAACCGGTAGAGGTCGTATTGTAATGCGTGCAAAAGCTGAGATCGAAACAGTAAAAGATCGCGAAACAATTATCGTAACAGAAATTCCTTACCAAGTTAATAAAGCCATGATGATTGAGCGTACCGCTGAATTAGTTGGCGAGAAAAAATTGGAAGGTATTTCAAATATTAAAGACGAATCTAACAAAGATGGTATACGTATCGTTTACGAAATTAAACGTGATGCCAATGCTAGTATCGTTCTAAATAACTTATTTAAACAAACAGCATTACAAACTTCATTTAGTGTAAATAACATTGCTTTGGTTAATGGCCGTCCGCAAATGTTAAACCTAAAAGATTTAATTCGTCATTTTGTTGATCATCGTCATGAAGTTGTTATTCGTAGAACAAAATTCGAATTAGCGGAGGCAGAAAAACGTGCACATATTCTAGAAGGTTTATTAATTGCTCTAGATCATATTGAAGAAGTAATTAAATTGATTCGTGCTTCGAGTACACCAGAAGAAGCTAGACTTGGCTTAATGGAGAAATTTGGTTTGAGCGATATCCAAGCTAGAGCCATCCTAGATATGACCTTGCGTAGATTAACAGGTCTGGAGCGTGATAAGATTAAAGAAGAGTATGCTGAATTAATGAAAACCATCGAGTATTTAAAATCTGTTTTAGCTGATGAAGGCTTACGTATGCAGATTATTAAAGATGAGTTGGCCGAAATGCTTGATAAATATGGCGATGAACGTAGAACAACTATTGTTCACTCTGCCGAAGATATGAGCATGGAAGATTTCATCGAGGATGAAGAAGTAGTAATTACCATCTCTCACGAAGGATACATTAAGCGTACACCTGCCACAGAATATCGTACACAAGGTAGGGGTGGTAAAGGTTCTAAGGGAAGTGATTCTAGAAACGAAGATTTTATCGAACATCTACTAGTTGCATCTAACCATAACTATATGTTATTCTTTACCGAAGCGGGACGTTGTTTCTGGTTAAGGGTTTACGAAATTCCAGAGGGAAGCAGATTGAGTAAAGGAAGAGCTTTACAAAACATCATTAACATTCCTAAAGAAGAAAAAGTAAAAGCTTATATTAAGGTCAAGAATTTAAAAGATCAAGATTATTTAGAGAACAACTTTATCATTATGTGTACTAAAAAAGGCACCATAAAGAAAACATCTTTAGAAGCTTATTCTCGTCCACGTGTAAATGGGATCAATGCAATTAACATTAACGAGGGCGACCAATTGTTAGAAGCAAGTTTAACAACTGGTAGCAGTGAAATTGTAATGGCTTTACGTTCTGGAAGAGCTATTCGCTTTAACGAAAGTACGGTAAGACCAATGGGAAGAACCGCAACAGGAGTAAGAGGAGTAACATTAGCACATGATAAAGACGAGGTTGTAGGTATGATTGCTATTGATGATCCATCTGCAACTGTATTGGTAGTTTCTGAGAAAGGTTACGGTAAACGTACCGATATTGATGATTATCGCGTTACTAACCGTGGTGGTAAAGGTGTAAAAACAATTAACGTTACGGAAAAAACTGGCGCATTAGTTGCTATTAAAAATGTAACAGATGCTGATGATTTGATGATCATCAACAAATCAGGGATTGTTATTAGAATTGTAGTGAGCGAATTAAGAGTAATGGGCAGAGCAACACAAGGTGTTCGCTTAATTACTTTAAAAGGTAGTGATGAAATTGCATCGGTAGCAAAAATTGAACATGAAGATGAGGTTGAAGAAGTAGAAGATGCAGTAATTGTAGAAGGAACAGAAGAACTTACGATAGAAAATACTGATACTACTCCAGAAAGTCCAAAAGAAGATAACAATACTGATACCGAAGAAGAAACTGAAGAGAATTAATATAATTTCGAAAAAAAATAAAATAACATGAAAAAATTACTTTTAAGTATATTAATTGTAGGAACGGCTACATTTGCCAATGCTCAAAAGAGTGAAGTTGCGGAAGCTAAAAAGAAATGGGGTATATTCTCACTAACAAGTAATAGCCAAGCTTTTGAAAAGAAAATGGTAGCTCTTAATGCTGGTTTGGTAAATACCGATAATGCTATCGCTAACGAAAAATCTAAGGATTTAGCAGAAGCTTGGGTTTACAGAGCATTATTTGCTTCGTCTATTGCTGTAACAGATACTGTTGATGAGGCTAATTCTCTAGCTAAACAAAAAATTGCAGAAGAAGCAATTCCTAAAGCTAAAGCACTTGACACAAAAGGTGCTGAAAAAGATAATATCGCAAATGCTGAGGTTAATATACAAAATGCAATTATCACTAGAGGCATGAGAGCGTATGCAAAAAAGGATTATAAAACTGCATTAACAGTATTTGAACAGTTGGTTACAATAAATCCTAAGGATACTGCAATGTATTTAAATGCTGGTGTTACAGCGAGATTGTTAGAGAATTATCCTTTGGCTGTACAACATTTTAAAAAGTATCTTAGTTTTAATACAAAAGAGGCTAAAGATATTTATGCTGAAACTATTAGCATTACTTTAGATAAATTGAAAGATACTACAGCAGGAATGGCATTAATCAACGAGGCCTTAGCTAAGTTCCCAGATGATGCAGGTTTAATTGGATCACAAACAGATATTTATATTGCAACTGGCGATATTGTAAAATCTCAAGAGTCATTAAATAAATTAATTGCTAAAGATGCTAATAAAGCTGTTTATCATTATTTGATGGGAGATACTTATTACAAACAAGCATTATTGATACAAGAAGATCGCAAAAAAATTGATACTAAAAAAGTAAAAGAATTTGATGCTGCAACAGCTAAAATGATGGCACTAATTGATCAATCTTTACCATTCTATAAAAAGTCAATTGAAATTGATCCTAAATTTGTACCTGCGTTAGAAACATTAAAACAAATTTATGCTTTTAAAGGCGATACCGCTAGTTACGATGATGTAAAAAAACGCTTAGATGCAATTCCTGCAAACTAAGTTAAGTTAACATATAAAAAGAGGGGTAATTATTATCCCTCTTTTTTTTTGCCTATTTTTGCCGTTAGCAAATAGTATAAGATATGAATTTTAGGTTTTTTCTTCTTTTTATTTTAACGTTAAGTTTTATTACAGTTAGTGCGCAAAAATCACAAGTACAACTGGCACAAAATAGTGTAGGCAAATTGCAGGCAAGTATTGCCAATAAAGAGGATGTTAAAAAGCAACTTTCTGTAATAGGAGAGGGTATAAAAGCAATTGAAGTTGCTCAAAACGATAAAAAAACTAAAAATTGGCCAGAAACTTGGGCTATTAAATCCTATCTAAGCTCTTATATTGCTATAATTGACGACAATACAGCCAATGCCGATAAGTATTATGATTTGGCCAACGAGGCAGTAAAAAAAGCAACCGAATTAGATAAGTATCAAGACAATTCTGGTTTAATACAAGCGTCAAATTATAACATCAACATAAAAAAACAAGCAGATGGTAATAAAGCATACCAACAAAATGATTTTGCAACAGCATTTGAGCTATTAAAGCAAGTGAGTGACTATTTGCCAACTGATACTACTTTAGCAGTTAATGTTGCTCTTTGTGCACAGAATATTCAATCGTATAATGAAGCACTAAACTATTTCATTAGGGCTAAAGAAAATGGAGTTAAAAATCCAGTTGTTTATCAAACTATTGCAAATATTTATGCCTCAAAATTTGAAAGCGAATTGGCTATAAAAACACTTGATGATGGCTTAAAACTTAATCCATATCATCCATTTTTAACTAATGATTATATCAATTTGCTACTTGATAATGAGAAATATGATAGAGCAATAAAAGTGATAGAAACTTCATTAACATCTGATAAAAGAAGTAAATTACTAACTTTTTTATTTGGTTATTTACAACAATCTCAACTCAATAATAATGCTGCTGCAGAAACAGCTTATAAAAAGGTATTAGATATTGATCAGAATTATTTCGATGCACTATATCAACTAGCATTGGTTTATATCAATAATTCTAATGATGCGCTTAAACAAAATAACAAACAACGATTTAATGCACTTATAAATAGATCTGAGTTCACTTTGTTACGAGCTCACGAAATTAATCCTAATGATAGAAATACCATTCAGTTGCTAATTGAAATCTATAGCAGAAAAAATAGGTTGGATAAAGTTCAAGAATTGAAAAGAAAACTTAATGAATTTTAATTGAGTTTATATGGAATAAGATAGGATATTAAAATTAAGTACTTAACATAATGTTAATTATAGGACAAATAAATTAAATTGTTTTTTAATGCCTTCTCGTAACGTATCATTTAAATTATGGCAATAAAAAAGTCAAATAAAGCAATCTTTAGATTATTAAAATAATACAAATGGATTGTAAAGTACTTATTGGTAATACACAAGTATCTTATATGGTGAAATTAATGGACGGAAAAAATATTATGAATCTTAAGCCTGGCGAATTTCTTGTTGCTATTATTTATGAAAACGGAAATTATTAGCCATTTTTTAAGAGATATAATCATCCTTTTACTAATAATTACCAACCGAGAAATTATTAATGAAAAAAATACAGTAAAATTTATCAAATCAAAATGATATAAATTAACTTCATTTTACTAAATTTGTTAGTATTATGAAAAGTACTGGATTTGCAGACTTGCCTTTACACTATGGTCATGTTCCTTTATGGCTTGCAGAACGCATGGGTAAATTAGGTTTAGCAATAACTGAATTAATTATTGCTAATAAAGGTAAAAAAGAGTTTTTAAATCGTATGAGTGATCCATTTTGGTTCCAAAGCATGGGTGCTGTTATGGGAATGGATTGGCATTCTTCTGGAATTATCACATCTGTAATGGGAGCATTAAAAAGAGTGATTAATCCACATGCTAAAGAATTTGGTATTTACATCTGCGGTGGTAAAGGAAGATTATCTCGCCAAACTCCTCAAGAATTATTAAAGTTTTCTGAGCTAAATGGCCTTGATGGAAATAATCTAGTTAGATCAAGTAAATTAAGTGCTAAAGTAGATAATACGGCTATATATGATGGTTTTCAACTGTATCAGCACAATTTTATTGTCAGCGATATTGGAGATTGGACTGTTGTACAACAAGGAATGAATAACTTGAATTCTACAGCTAGACGTTACCATTGGCATTCTGCAAGTGTAAAATCATTTACCGAAGAGCCTCATACATTTATATATGGCCAAAATCAAGGTGAAATATTAAACTTAACTCATAAACAGGCACAACCTTTAAAAAATTCAATATTAAGTTTAACAGCAGAAAATCCAGATAGAATGATTGCTGAAATTTCAAAGCTAGTTATGCCTAATCATCATGATGTAAAGGCGAAAGATGTAGATCTAAAAAGATTAGGTGCTGTGTTATGGCTAGCGCAAGATAAAAATATTTCAAAATTTGATGAACTTTTATTACTAGAAGGACTTGGACCAAGAACTTTACAATCTTTAGCATTAGTTAGTGAAGTAATCTATGGTAATCCTTCGAGATTTAAAGATCCTGCTCGTTTTTCTTTTGCACATGGTGGAAAAGATGGTCACCCCTTCCCTGTTCCGTTAAATGTTTATGATGATACCATTGAAACATTACAAAGTGCTATAAATAAATCTAAATTAGGCAACAACGACAAAATTGAAGCAATCAAATCATTAAGTAAAATTGCTAAAAGAGTTGAACAAGATTTTGTTCCAAATCAAAATTTTAATGAATTGATTAGAAAAGAAAGAGATGAATCATGGAAATATGGTGGACGAACAGTATTTGGAAAAGAAAAAGCGCCAATTAGCAAACAATTAAATTTATTTTAATGAAAAATTTAAATTACGATGATCTAACATTTCCTGAAGCCAAGCTTATGCAGGAAGAATTTAGAAAGCAATTAAAATTTGACATTCCGGATCATACTCAAATAACAACTATTGCTGGTGCAGATATTTCTTATAACAAAAATAGCACTTTAATGTACGGAGTTATAGTTATTCTTAGCTATCCTGATATGAAGTTGAAATCTTATTCATTGGTAACTTCTGAAACCAAATTTCCTTATAAATCAGGATATTTAGGTTTTAGAGAAGTGCCTACACTACTTAAAGCATGGGAGCAAATAAAAGAGAAACCTGATGTTGTTGTTTTGGATGGGCAAGGTTATCTACATCCACGAAGAATGGGTGTAGCTTCTCATTTCGGGGTTTTAACTTCTCATCCAACAATAGGATGTGCTAAAACTTCTTTGTATGGATATTACGAAGAACCATCAATAATAAAATTAGCATCCAGTTCAGTTTTCGAAAGAATTTCTAATGAACATATTGGATACGCTTTAAGAACAAAAAATAATACTGCCACAGTTTACGTATCTCCGGGTTATGGTGTTACATTAAAGAAAAGTTTAGAAATTATGAAGAGCTGCATTTATCAGCACCGCATACCAGAACCAACTAGGATAGCACACCAAATTGTTAATGATTTTAGAATTGGAAAATTAAACGAAGGATTTTGGGAAGTAAATCAGCCATTAGTGCTTTTTTAAATTAAACTGCTACTTTTACAACAAATAACCAAAAATGAATCAAAAAAAATCAACGCTCGGTTTTATATTTGTTACCATACTAATAGACTGCATTGGTTTTGGTATTATCATCCCAGTACTGCCCAATTTAATTAGAGAACTTTCTGGCAGACCTCTAGCAGAAGCATCAGAAATTGGTGGGCTTTTATTGGTTGCTTATGCGATTGCACAGTTTATTTTTTCTCCAATAGTTGGTGGCTTAAGTGATAAGTATGGACGCAGGCCGATTTTACTAATCTCACTTTTTGGATTAGGTGTAGATTATATTTTTTTATCCTTCGCTCCTACCATGGTGTGGTTATTTGTTGGAAGAATAATTGCAGGAATTACAGGTGCAAGTTTTACAACAGCTATGGCCTACATAGCAGATATTAGCACACCTGAAAAGAAAGCTCAAAATTTTGGAATGGTTGGTGTTGCATTTGGAATTGGATTTATCATTGGGCCAATGATAGGCGGTTTATTTAGCAATATGGGTATTAGAATACCATTTATGATATCTGCAGGATTAGCTTTACTAAATTGGCTTTATGGTTATTTTATTTTACCAGAATCATTAGCTAAAGAAAAACGTAGAGATTTTTCTTGGAAAAGAGCAAATCCAATCGGTTCGATGATTAGTGTTTCTAAATATCCGGCAATTATAGGACTGGTTTTAGCCTTGTTGCTATTATATATTGCAAGTCACTCGGTACAATCTAATTGGGGCTTTTATGTAATAGAAAAGTTCAATTGGGATTCCTCAATGATTGGTATTTCTTTAAGTATTGTTGGAGTTGCTGTTGCAATAGTTCAAGGTGGATTGATCAGGATAATTATTCCTAAAATAGGAAACAAAAAAGCAATAATTGCAGGCCTAATTTTATACGTAATTGGCTTTACTTGTTTTGCCTTTGCTCCAAATGGCTTAACCATGATGATTTTTATCCTGCCTTATTGTTTGGCAGGAATTGGAGGTCCGGCAATGCAGACAATCATTTCTAATCAAGTTCCAGATAATGCCCAAGGTGAAATCCAAGGTATTGTAACGAGTATGCAAAGTGCAGGTGCAATTTTAGGCCCATTTGCTATGGCTTATATATTCGCTCATTTTATTGATAAGAGTAATAGCATTTATTTTCCGGGAGCACCATTTATTTTTAGTGCATTATTAACATTAATTGCGCTATTGATTGCTGTTTCAGCATTAAGAAAACATCATTAAAGTAATTCTGTGGCTAAATTTGCCAATTCGCTGCGTTCTCCTTTTTGCAGTGTAATATGCGCATAAAGCGGATGTTTTTTAGCATTTTCTATCAGATAAGATAATCCATTGCTTTCAGAATCTAGATATGGAGTATCAATCTGATAAATATCTCCTGTAAATACAATTTTAGTATGCTCGCCAGCTCTAGAAATAATCGTTTTAATTTCGTGAGGAGTGAGATTCTGAGCTTCATCAATTATAAAAAATATTTTGGTAATGGTTCTGCCACGTATAAAAGCTAATGGGGCAATTTCTATTTTTTCCGTACGGATTAATTCATCAATCCTAAACTGCATTTTCTCATCGGTACTAAACTGCTCTCTAATAAACTTTAAGTTATCCCATATTGGTGCCATGTAAGGATCAACTTTAGCTTTAACATCACCTGGTAAAAAGCCAATATCTTTATTACTTAACGGAACTATTGGTCTCGTTATGTAAATCTGCCTAAAATCTTTACGCTGCTCTAATGCACTCGCCAATGCTAAAAGTGTTTTTCCGGTACCTGCATTACCTTGTATAGTAACTAGTTTTATCGCAGGATTTAATAAAGCATCTATAGCAAACGATTGCTCTGCGTTACGCGGATATATATTAAATACAGATTCTTGAAAAATATACCTCAGCCTTTTTGTCAGACTATCATAAAAGGCAATTACGCTTTTCTTTTTATTTTTAAGTACATAGAAATGATTTGATTCTTTATAGGGTAAATCTAAATTTGAGGCATCGGCTGAGCCACTATCCTTTAATTGATTAATAATTTCAATTGGGAAATTTGTCAATTCAGTTTTTCCAGTATATAATTCATCAACATTTTTAATTTTTCCAGTTTCATAATCCTCAGCATATAAATCAAGTGATTTAGCTTTTAAACGCAGACAAATATCTTTAGAAACCAAAATAACCTTACGTTTTGGATGTTGTTCTTTTAATACCAGTGCAGTATTTAAAATTCGATTATCGAATTTGCCTTTACCGAATAAATTCTCGGCATTTATATGTTTGGGATGTTCGTCCAAAACAACTTTAAATTTGCCTAGGCTATTTTTTTTTAGCGAAAACCATTTATTAATTAGGTTATTTTTTGAGGCCTGATCTATTAATCTTATAAAATTTCTGGCTTCGAAATTTCGAGTATCATTACCGCTTTTAAAATTATCTAGTTCTTCGAGTACCAATATGGGCACTGCTACGTCATGTTCCTGAAAATTGTTAACCGCATCGTGGTCGTACAGAATTACAGAAGTATCTAGAACAAATATTTTTTTTACAGTATTGTTATCCTGATGTTCTTTTTTAGCCATAATTTAAAATTAACATTTAGGCTTTAAACATTATAGAAATATTTATGCACAAAATTTCCTATAAAAGAAAACGGAGACCCTACTCTTTCGAATTGGTTCTCCGTTTAACCTTATCTCTAACCGTAGTCAAAGATATGGCATCAATTGAACGTACTTAACTCTATTTATGATTATGTCTTCTTTCGAATTATTAAATCCTTAATAAATTATTGCTACATGTTTTATTCCGTAAAATGCCGCATTTAGTAATAATGTTTGATATGTAAAGTAAACTTAATAAATTGTTTTCGATTTTGCAATCTTTTATTAAAAAAAATCCATCTGTTCTTGCAAATGATCTGATCTTGCTTTAATCAATTTTTTACATGCTATCTGTTTTTCAACTTCCTTAATGTAAGTCAATTACATTTTTCAATGCTTTTGAATTAAATTTTATCTTTTTAAATATTCCCAAAAAATTTAGCCTTTCAGCTTCATTTTTGTTTTGGACTATTTTATCAAACTGTCAAAGTACTTCGTTATTGATATGATCTAATTTAGACGATAAATCAATACGTGTCAAGAAAAAACATTTTATTTTATTCACAAGTTATTAACCAAAAAAACCTAGTTATTAACAATATAAAAATACTATTTTATTGTTATCCTTTAAGGAATGGTATTTTTTTTAAATGATAACCTCAGATTATTAACATGGCTACTCCATAGCTTATAAACATTTAGCATCGATTTAGCAAAAATTAAAATTGTAAATTCTGCTTATTTTTCAGTTCTACAGTAAATTATTGATTCTTTTATCTTCAAAATTCAGGCGATTTAAACCTCAATATTGTAGCTTTGTATGTCATGCTTAATCAGCCCGTTAGAAATATACAAGATTTTTTGCTAAGCACCTATTTTGCAGATGGTTTACGTATTACTATTGGTGTACTTTGCCCCTCTTTAATATTAGCGCAATTCGGTATGCTACAATACGGGATGACATTGTCTCTGGGGGCGCTTTGTATTAGTGTTGTAGATTCTCCTGGCCCAATTGTGCATCGCCGTAATGCGATGTTAATTACAACGGCACTACTTTTTGTCATTTCTATTTTAGTTGGCATTACCAATAAGAACATATATGTTACGGGTACACTTTTAGTGATTTGCAGTTTTATATTCTCGATGTTCTTCTTATATGGCAACAGAGCAGCATCTATAGGTACTGCAGTACTGTTAATTATGGTTTTAAGTATCGACGATATTAGACCATGGCGTGAAGTGATTTTTTATGCCTTTTTGGTACTTGCAGGAAGTGTTTGGTATACCTTATTGAGTTACTTTGTGTATCGATTACGCCCCTACCGTTTAGCTCAGCAGATATTAAGCGATTCTATACATGAGGTAAGTGAATTTTTAAGAGCTAAAGCTAAATTTTATCATGTTGGTGTAGATTATGAGAAGAATTACGCAGAACTATTACAATTGCAAGTTCATGTGCATGAAAAGCAAGACGAAGTGCGTGATGTACTTTTTAGAACTCGAGAAATCGTAAGGGAATCTACTCCAGAAGGCAGATTTCTGTTACTGGTTTTTGTAGATATGGTTGATCTTTTTGAGCAAGTGATGTCTACCTATTACAATTACAAACAATTACATGAACAGTTTGATACATCTGGTATTTTAAGAAGGTATGAAAGAGTAATTAACCAGATTGCTGCTGCTTTAGATGAGATTTCATTCGCTTTGAAAAGTGGTGGCACACCTAATTTAGATCCTAAATTAAGTGTTGGTGTAGAGAAGCTTAAATACAAGATTACCTTATTAGAGAAAAATAAAGATCAAAAATACAGCACTTTAGGATTAATAGCACTCAAAAATATAGAAGTTAACATCGAAAATATTGTTGGTAGGGTAAAAACAATTAATGGCTATTTTAATAAAAAAGAGAAGAAGAATTTAAAAAAGAGAGATGTTGATGTAGACAAATTTGTAAATAGGCAAAGTTTCGATTTTAAGTTACTGATGGATAACCTGAGCTTTAACTCTTCTACATTCAGACATTCTTTACGTGTTGCCATAGTAATGCTGATAGGTTTTATGGTAGCTAAAAGTCTAAACTTTGCCCATAGCTATTGGATATTATTAACTATACTAGTAATTTCTAAGCCGGGCTTTAGTTTAACCAAAGAAAGAAACTATCAGCGTTTATTTGGAACTGTTATAGGTGCTTTTATAGGCATGGGAATTTTGGTCTACATCCATGATAAGAATACGCTCTTTGTAATTTTGCTAATTTGTATGATCGGCAGTTATAGCTTTCAGCGAAAAAATTATGTGGTGAGTGTTTTATTTATGACGCCCTATATACTCGTTTTGTTCGATTTTTTGGGCATGGGTAGCCTTTCTATTGCCAGAGAACGAATTTACGATACTTTAATAGGCTCAGGCATCGCATTATTGGCAAGTTATTCATTATTCCCAAATTGGGAGCATGAGAAGCTAAAAACAGCTATGATAGATGTGATAAAAGCCAACAGCAATTATTTTAAAGAAGTAACATTGTTGTACTTTGAGCAAACACATAACGCTACCAATTACCAAGTTGCCAGAAAAGAAGTATATGTAAATACAGCAAATTTAGCTTCCTTGTTTCAACGGATGTTTTCAGAGCCTAAGAGCAAACAGCTTTATATGCAAGAACTACATCAATTTACCGTACTCAATCATCTCCTATCATCATATATTGCTACTTTATCTTTATACAATAAAGAACACGATTTTGTATATCTCAATTTCGAGGAGCTTAAACCGGTTTCTGAAAATACAATTTACCTTCTCAATCAAGCATTAGAAAACTTAGAGAGCCATAAAGAAGAATTGAGCAATGTTCCATTAATTAGGAGAAAAAATGCTAACGAATTATTATTAAATAATGAGAATATGATTATTGCCGAACAATTTGATCTGATCCAAAAAGTTGCTTATGATATTTTTAAATTAGCTGAAAAATTGAAGATCTAATTTCTATCAAACATCTCCAACTTCCATTTGTTATATACTTATGGAAAAGTTATATACAGCTTCGGTTACCGCTACAGGTGGAAGAGACGGACATATTAAATCTAGTGATGGAATATTAGATTTTGAATTAAGAAAACCAAAAGAATTAGAAGGACAGGGCGGGGCAACCAACCCAGAGCAATTATTTGCAGCTGCGTGGGGTGCCTGTTATTTGGGTGCTTTAGGCAGCATTGCAGCACATGAAGGTATAGAAGCTAGCGAAGCCACAGTAACTGTGCATGTTTCGTTTAATAAAGATGGTAATGTATTTGGATTATCTGCAGAACTAGATGTACATATCCCAGGTTTAGCACACGAAGAGGCACAAGCAATGGCTGAAAAGGCACATAAAGTTTGTCCTTATTCTAAAGCTACAAAGGGAAATATTGAAGTAAGAGTTACTGCAATTTAAAAGAGAGAAAACTGATTTTACAAAGCTTCCTAATTTTAGGGAGCTTTATTTTTTTAGAGAAATTTTAAAGCAATAACCTACTCGCCAATCCTAATAAAAGCAAAAACCCGAATACATCGGTAAATGTGGTAATAATTATAGATGAGGCAATTGCTGGATCAATACCAACTCGTTTTAATACTAACGGAATACTTGATCCCGTAATACCAGCAATTACCAAATTACCTGTCATTGCTAAAAATATAACCAATCCTAACATCAAGTTGGCATCGAAAAAATAAGCAAATATAAGAACGATTAAACCCGTAACGGCTCCATTGATTAAACCTACCGTAAATTCTTTTAATACTGTTCGGTAAGCCTGATTATCAGTTAAATCGTATAACGAAATACGCCTAACTGTTACTGCTAATGCTTGTGTTGCTGCATTGCCCCCCATACCAGCAATAATAACCATATAGGCAGAAAGCACTGCTAATTGTTTCAGAGCATCATCATAATGGCGAATTACTGCCGAAGCTAAAAATGCCGTTCCTAAATTGATAATTAACCAAGGTAAACGAGATTTTACTGCTTCAATCCAGTTACCACTCAATTCCTCATCTTCAGAAACCCCAGAGATCTTTAAAAAATCTTCTGTATTTTCATCTTCTAAAACATCAATCACATCATCAAAAGTAACCCTACCTAACAGATGCATCTCATCATCTACAACTGGTATGCTTGTTAAATTATATTGTGAGATCAATTTTGCAACTTCTTCCTGATCGGTTTCTGCTTTAACGTAAACTACATCAGCATTAACCATATCGGTTATTTTGGCATTTCCTTTGGCTTTAATAATGTCTTTTAAAGAAACAATTCCTTTAAAAATATTATCATCATCAACTACATTAACCGTATAAAATTCTTCAATTTCTTCACTTTGGCGGATGATTTCATCAATAGCATCTTTTTTAGTTAGATTCAAATTGATCCTGATAACTTCGGTGTTCATCAAACCACCCGCAGTTTCTTCATCGTAACTCATCAAATTCCTGATGCTCGATGCATCATCCTCGCTCAGGTCTTGTAGAATTTCTTTCTGTTCGTGCTCTTCTAATTGTGAAATAATGTCTGTAGCATCATCATAATCGAGCTCTTCTACAATTTCCGTACGTTTATCTGGGTGTAATTGTAAAAGCAGCTCTTCGGGATGTGCCTCTTCATGCATTTCAGAAATTACCTCAGATGCAATTTCTACATCCAACAAATTGATAATGCGCTGTTGGTCTTCGCTATTAAGGCTCTCAAATAAGATAGCAATTTCTGACGCATGATACTCCGCCAAAGTAGCTTTAAGTTGTTCATTATCACTACTTATAGCCTGCTTTAGTTTTGAAACGTCTGTTTTATCTAACTCAAATGATTGCATATGCTACTAAGATAGAAATAATTTGTTGTGTAAATGTTACCAAATAGGCTTTTAGATTGGTTTTATATGTTTTAAGATTTGAAAAACAATGTCAGCTAGTTATGGCGACTGAAGCCCCGCTTTCGCTGCTGCCATGAAATCACGATAGCGATTGGGAGGCATACGCTGTAATTGGGTTTATATAACAAAATCAGTTACGCTTTTGTACAGTTGCAGAGTGCAAATAGAATGGCCTTATGATGAAAAGCTATTTCTTTTTTGATGGGCTGGCTTTAGCGAAAGGATTATGATTTAAGCACAATTGTAGCCAATTTTCTAAATCTTTTTGCTTACGGTGTGCATTTTCAGTTACAAAAACGAAGCCCTTCATTGTCCTACCATTTGAACCCATAGGTAAAATATCATTCTCTTCGATTACTTTTTCATGAACTTCTTCTCCTACCCTGCAAAGCAATAAATCCTCACCTGTTTGTTTGTCAATTTTTGTTCCGCACAAAATTTTATCGTTTAAGAAAAAGCATAAAAAGCCAAACATTGTTTTTTCTTGAAAATCTATTTCTCTTTCAAATAAAAATTCGCGTATCCTATCTGCAGTTTGCTGATTGTATGCCATTTAGCAAGTTTTATTGTACTATTTTTATTTTTATAAACCTGACAGCAGCGAACACGTAGTGGTAACCCTTGGTTACCCGAAGTAAAGCGAATGGCTGGACTTTCTAAGCCGATGGAACACTGGAATTGCTTTTCAAAAAAAGATAAGTGCCTTGATTATATGTTTTGCAAAATGAACCAATTTAACTATTTACTTAAACCAGCCTTTACGCCAAAAATAAATTATTTGTACTACTGCAATTATACCCATTACAATCATAGTGTATAGATAACCATGTTCTTGATAAAGTTCGGGCATATTTTGAGGCAGTACTTTGCCTGTAACTGGGTCTTCCCTGCTAAAATTCATTCCATAAATACCTGCAATAAAGGTGAGGGGAATAAATATGGAAGATATGATGGTTAACACCTTCATAATCTCATTCATTCGGTTGCTGATGATGGACAGATACATATCAATGTTACTTGCCGAAATTTCCTTTAGCGATTCTACCATGTCAATAATTTGTATACAATGATCGTAGGCATCCCTTAGGTAAACCTTTGTCGCATCATTTATCAAGGCACTATCTGTTCTTAAGATATCATTCATTTTATCTCTTTCTGGCCAAGCAACTCGTCTAACGGTAATTAAGTTTCGTTTAATGGATTGGGTATCGAACATAATTGTACGATCTGGCTTTTCGAATAGTCGATCTTCAATATTATCTAATTCTTCGCTCCAAAAACCCAGCACAGAGAAATATTCATCAACAATCATGTCCATTAGGGCATACATTAAATAACTGCTTCCACCGATGCGAATATTGCCCTTTCCTATCTCTAAACGATTACGTATTGGGTCTAAACAATCTTCGTACTTATCTTGAAAGGTGAACAGCACATTTTCTGTTAGTACGAAAGACAATTGTTCGTTCTGCAAAACGTCTTCTTCATCGAGAAAAAGCATTCGGCTTATAGCAAAATCATAAGTACCGTATTCTTCGTATTTAGGCCTCTGATAAGTTCTGGTAATATCTTCTAAAACCAATTTATTGATGCCCCAATCTTTAGTAAGCATATCGAACATCGGATAAGATTTAAAACCTTTAATTTCTACCCAATAATTGTAGGTTCTATCTGTTAACCGTTGTTTAAGTCCCTCTAAATTGGTGAGCTGTTCTACATTATAATAATTTTGGTTATAGCTGTAGAGGTTAATGTGGGGCTCAACCGAGTTTTCATCTATAAATACCATGCCCGGACTAGAGCCTGGTGCTGGCAGTACATAACGATGTTTTTTATGTTTATGCTTGGTTGGCTTTGACATTTTAAAGATAGCTTTTTGTTTGAGGACCTTGATTAAATAACAAGTCTACGATACTTAAGTTGGGAATAAATTGATTTCTATCGCTAAACACCTGAAAATAGCTTTTCGTTTGGGTTTGGTGAATTGTTTTTTTATCAAATTGATTTCTAAAATCGACACTTGCTATTTCTTTTTCAAATTCTTGAGTAAAAGTAATGGAAGGGTTTACTTTCATCTGTTTTATGAACCAGTTCAATAGTTCGAGGTTATAATCGAAAAGAAAATCGTATTTTTTCTCGTAAAATGAAACTAAACCATCCTCATAATATTCGAAATAGGCCGAGCTTCTGTAACAAGTTTGCAAACTTAGCCAATGTAAACGTTGCCATTTAGCATCGTAACTTATCTTTACATCTTTATATGGAGTATGATTTTTAGAACCTTTGTTAACGGGTACAGTTAAATCTAAAGTGCCATCTGGCGATGATATTGTAGCTCTATTACGGAAGGTTTGTTTGGGGAAATGTTCGTGTTTTTCTATTGTAAATTCAAAGTTTTCTGCTTTTAGTGCAGTGAAATAACTTACAGGTGGAAGATAAAAAAGTGGAAATATAGCTGAACTTTGCATCGGTTATTTTATGTTTGCATTATAGGCGTCCAAATTAATGATTAAAAAAGGCATTTCACACATCGGTATCTTCTTTTTATATGTTTTGTCGCTATTGCCACTATCTATTTTATTGATTTTTGCAAGATTGTTGTACTACCCACTTTATTATTTAATTGGCTACCGTAAAAAAGTAGTGAGAGAAAATTTACAAAAATCGTTTCCAGAAAAAGAACTGCAAGAGATTATCAGTATTGAAAAGCAATTTTTCAAGTATCTTACAGATTTGATCTTCGAAATCATTAAAATGTCTACAATTTCGAAAAAGGAACTATTAAAACGTGTTAAGTTTAAAAATTTAGACCAAGTTGAGGCCCATTTTAGCAAGGGTGAAAGTGTTTTGGCTTGTACAGGACATTACGGAAATTGGGAGCTATGCATGTTGGCGTTAGGAGCTAGCTTAAGTGCGCCTGAATACGTAATCTACAAACCTTTAAGTAATAAAATTTTCGAAGATTGGTTCCTCAAAATTAGAACCCGATATGGAAATGTGTTTGTTGCCATGCGCCAAACTTTAAGAACGCTTATTGCGGTTAAAGAAACACCTACTATGTTTTGTTTTGCGAGCGACCAAACACCTACTCGCGAAGAAACCCAATATACTTTACAATTCTTGCATCAGCCAACAGCCGTTTTGCTTGGATTAGAAAAAATTGCTTTGCAAACCAATAGACCCATTTTTTACTTTGATGTTATAAGTGTAAAGAGAGGTTATTATGAAATTGATTGTTTGCTTTTATGTGCTGAGCCTAAAGCAACACAAGGACATGAAATAACTGATTTATTATTCGAATTTTTAGCAAATACCATATATAGAGAACCAGCGTATTGGTTATGGAGTCACAGACGATGGAAATTAAATAACTAATGGAAATGGAACCTAGCGTAGCGGTTGTTATACTAAACTGGAACGGTAAAAATCTGTTGGCACAATTTTTACCAAGTGTGGTTGCAAGCAATTATCCCAACCTTCAGATTATTGTAGGAGATAATGCATCAACGGACGATTCTGTTAAATTTCTAAAAGAATATTTTCCTCAAGTTACCATTATAGAAAATGATCGTAATTATGGATTTGCAGGGGGATATAACCACATTTTAGCCAAAGTTAAGGCTGATTATTTTGTGTTGCTTAACTCAGATGTCGAAGTTCCCGAAAATTGGATTAAGCCAGTTATCGAGCTAATGCAAAGTGATGATAATATTGCAGTTGCACAACCTAAAATTAAATGGCAAGTACAAAAAGATCAATTTGAATATGCTGGTGCGGCTGGTGGATTTATCGATAAATATGCATTTCCGTTTTGTAGGGGGAGACTTTTTGATACTGTTGAACAAGATCTTAACCAATATAATGTAGCAAGTGATATTTTCTGGGCAAGTGGTGCTGCTTTTTTTATAAAGAGAAAAGTTTGGGAAGAAGTTGGTGGCTTAGATCCAGATCTGTTTGCACACATGGAAGAAATTGACTTATGTTGGAGATTAAAAAATTTAGGTTACAGCATTGTTTATTGCCCTGGTGCAGAAGTTTACCATGTTGGCGGAGGTACATTGGATGCTAAAAATCCATTTAAGACCTATCTTAATTTTAGAAACAACTTAATTATTATGCAAAAAAACTTGCCTAAAGGCGATGCTTATTTGCGTATTTTTTTAAGGATGTGGATTGATTTTGTAGCCTGGTGGCAATTTCTTTTAACGGGAAGACCAAAATTTACCTTAGCTATCAGTAAAGCCCATATTCATTTTTTACTATCGCTAAGTAAAACAGCAAAAAAAAGGGTTGATAAACAGATACATCTTAAAGAACTTTCAGGTATTTATCGTAAAAGTATTGTTTGGGCTTATTTTATCAAAAAGATTAAAAAATTTAGCAGGTTAAAGTTTAACTAAAAATCTTCAATAGCAATCACCCTCAACTAATTTTAGAAACCTATCTGGTTGCATTAAAATGAAATCTTACTACTTCAATAATTGAACCTATTTATAAAATGATGCTGTTTTTAGGTTGCAATGCTGGTGGAAGATCAGTTTCGCCCAACATTTCCCTTAAGTCTATTTCGATGGTTCTACTCATCTGTGAAATTGGGACATCATTGGCACTACCTTCAAAAGGATTTTCTGTACTCTCTCCTACTTGTTCTAAAGAGGTGTAAACCCACGATAGAATTACACTAAAAGGTATAACCATCCATACCATGTACCCAGCCATAAATCCTGTCATACCTTCATTTAACTTATCAAATTCTCTTAACATCCCAAACGGCAATAAGAAAGAAAAAAGCTTAATAAAAAAGGAGTTAATGCTTGCAAACTGGCGTGGATACGGAAAATTTTTAATTCTTTCACTCCTTCCCTGTTGGTCGTAAAAATCCTTTATCATTTTCTGCATTTCTACAAATTGGTAACTATCAATCTTTTTGCTTTCAAAAAGTTCTTTAATTGTTTTTGATTGTAAACTCATTAGTTGAACAGCTCTATTCTTTGTACTCAAAACATATCGTAATTCATCATCGCTAATGTATTTTGCCAATTCGTCTTCTAACTTAGTTTGCTGTTCTGGTATCACGAAAAACTTCCTGTATTCGGCATTATATGATTTATTCGCTTTCTCCCACATTCTACTTTCCCTCATTTGATAACGTAATGCTGTAAGCCAAGCAAAGTGTCTGTAAATTAAAATTTTGGTTTGTGCAGCATCATTAATTAAAAAATCTCTACTCATAGTTCCCCAGGCCCGGCTACTGTTTAAAATAGCACCCCAAATTTGCCTGGCTTCCCATGTTCTGTTGTAAGTTTGCGTATTTTTAAAACCAACAATAAATGCTGTTGCAGTACCTAAAAGTGCAACTACTGTCCATGGTATAGCTAACCATTTTAGATTAAATACCTCATATAAAACTGTAGGAATTATCCCCAATAAGATTAAAATATAAATATTTCTACGAGTCCAGATGATAAACTCTTTAAAACCATAAGAAGTTCCAGCGTGCATGTTAATCGATTAATTATAAGGTTGCCAATTGTTCTTTAATTGTTTTCTCTACCCAATAAACAGTGTTATGAGCAAGCCCTGTGGTATGGAATTTAATTAAACCATCTTTACCAACAATTAAATGTGTAGGGTAACTAGTTACCCCATGTTTATCGGCAAAATACCTACCATCAGGAACAATGTTGTATAAGAATGGAGATATTTTAATAAATTGCTTTAAATCAAATTTATCATCAAGTGCTATGGCTAAAAACAATACATCTTTATTGTCTTTATATTTAATAAACAACTGATTAAGATCAGGAATTTCTTGTTTGCACGGCGGACAGTTGATGAACCAAAAGTTGATGACGATAACTTTTCCTTGGCTTGCTTTTAAATCATATTTGTTTCCATTAAGATCTGTCAATTTGTAACCGATAAATTTTTCACCATCCTTAAAGGCATTACTAGGTCTTGGTCTGGTAGACGATGCAAGCATGGCCTCCCTTCTCTCATCGGCAACTGCTTTTTGCTCAGGTGTCATTTTATACATCAAAAAACTATTGTCCTCTTTTTGATATCTAAAACTGTATTCCCCTGTTTTATTATAAGCTCTCCAGACTACTGTTGCAAGAACATTCCCCTCTGCATCCTTAACAATTGCTTTATCATTTAAAACTGGAGTGGTAACTGTATTTTGTGCACTACTTTTAAACGCAACAAACAGTAATAGCATAAGTACATATTTCTTCATTAGGTAAAAATTATTTTAAAAAACTCTCCATTGCTAAACGATAACCATCTAAACCAAAACCAGTTAACACCCCTTTGCAATTCTTTCCTGTAAGTGAAACATGACGAAATTCTTCCCTAGCATAGATGTTCGAAATATGAACTTCAACAACTGGTGTTTTAATGGCTGCAATGGCATCTGCAATGGCTACAGAAGTATGTGTATAACCACCGGCGTTAATGATAATACCATCGTAAGAAAAGCCAACTTCGTGTAACTTATTGATTAATTCTCCTTCAACATTACTCTGGTAATAGTCTATTTCTATAATGGTAAATAGTTCTTTTAACTTTAAGATGTAGCTTTCAAATCCTTCTGCTCCGTAAATAGACGGTTCTCTTAAACCCAATAAGTTTAAATTTGGGCCATTTATAATTTGTATTTTCATACGTTTTAATGTTGAAATGTTGTAACGTTGCAATGTTATAAAAAAAACTCAATAAACATAATGAATACCCAATCTTACCTTAAAGGATTTTCTGCCTACTTAAAATTAGAGCGCTCCCTTTCTGGCAATTCTATTGAGGCTTACTTAAATGACGTTGATAAATTGGTTCAATACTATTTGTTTATTGATAAAAATTTGAGCCTAAATGATATCCGTTTAACTGATTTGAGAGCTTTTGTAAGTTGGTTAAATGAGATTGGGATGCAAGCTAATACGCAGGCTAGGGTAATTTCTGGCATTAAGGCTTTTTTTGCTTATTTGATGCAAGAAAACATAGTTGAAGATGACCCTACAGCTATGCTGGAAGCGCCAAAAGTAAGCAGGAAACTTCCAGATACTTTAAATATACATGAAATTAACAATCTGATTGATGCCATCGATGCTTCTAAACCAGAAGGAATGCGAAATAAAGCAATAATTGAAATGCTATACGGATGTGGACTAAGGGTTACAGAATTGGTTGAATTGCGTTTATCAAATATTTATGCCGAAACTGAGTTTATAAAGGTGGTTGGAAAGGGAAATAAAGAACGTTTGGTACCAATTGGTTCAGTTGCCTTAAAGTTACTAGACATCTATACCACCCAAATTAGGGTTCATTTAAATATCAAAAAGGGACATGAAGATTTTATTTTTTTAAATCGTTCTGGAAGCAGGTTGTCTCGCATCTCTGTTTTTAACCTAATTAAATCTCTGGCTGAAAAAAGTGGAATCCATAAAAGTATTAGTCCACACACTTTACGCCACTCTTTTGCTACACACTTAATAGAAGGAGGTGCAGATTTACGTGCGGTGCAAGAAATGTTAGGTCATGCGAGTATCACTACCACAGAAATTTATACGCATTTAGACAGGGATTATTTACGGAGTGTGATCACCCAATTTCATCCGCGATCGTAACCCCCCAACCCCTTAAAGGGGGCTTCCAAGTTCTAAAAGATAATAGGCTCTAGGCACTTTTCCATACTATGGATAGCAAAAGTCCCCTTTAGGGGATTTAGGGGTTGTAGCTAGCTTTAATCATCCTATCCTTCCTTTGCATATCCTTCCTTAACTCTATGTTTGTAAACCCTTTATGTTTCAATAAATTAACTGTTTGTTGACCAAGATATTCATTGATCTCAAAAAAAAGCAAACCATCTTTGATTAAATTTTTCAATGCGAAATCTGCAATAGCATTATAAAATATCAATGGATTTTCATTACTTACAAATAATGCTTTATGTGGCTCATTTGCTAATACATTGTGATGCATAGCGCTTTTTTCATCTTCTTTAATATATGGTGGATTGCTAACGATAATATCGTATTGCGTATTGTGTATTGCGTATTGCGACTTTAATATATCGTCAAGAATAAAATCCACCTCCACACTATTTAAAACCGCATTTCTTTTTGCTACCTCTAAAGCATCAGCTGAAATATCAAATGCATAAACACTAGTGTTTGGTAAATTCTTTTTCAAAGAAATGGCTATGCAGCCACTTCCGGTACCAATATCTAGTAGATTAACGATTTTTGATTTACGATGTAGGATTTGTTCATCACCATGGCAAACCGAAATTATCCAATCCACCAATTCTTCGGTTTCTGGTCGTGGAATTAAAACAAACGGATTGACTTTAAACTTTAAACCATAAAAATAGGTTTCGCCCAAAATATACTGTAGCGGTTTTCCCTTTAATAGTTCATCTAATATCAATTCAAAATTTGAAAGTTCCTCTGCAGAAATTTCTTCTTCTTTTTTTAATAAATAAGCTGCTCTATTCAAATTCAGAAAATGATCAATAGTAATCAAGAACATGGCAAATGCCTCTTCTTCCTGATAAATAGTATTTAGATCATTTATAAATTTTTGTGACAAGTGTTTGAATTGCATTGGTACAAAATTAGTTATAATCATTCAATTAGTTCTTTGCATTTCAAAAATCTTAAATGAAAAATATAGCTTACTTTTGTATTGATGAACGATGAATTTTACATGCAGCGTTGCTTAGAATTGGCAAGGTTAGGAATTGGTAATGTTAGCCCTAATCCGATGGTGGGATGTGTAATTGTTCACGAAAACAAAATCATAGGAGAAGGCTATCATCAACAGATTGGGCAAGCTCATGCAGAAGTAAATGCCATTAATAATGTGTTGCAGAACCACGGCGATAATGCTGCCGCACTATTAAAAAGTGCCACAGCTTATGTTAGTTTAGAGCCCTGTGCACATTTTGGAAAAACTCCACCTTGTGCAGATCTACTCATAAAACACCAGCTTAGAAAGGTTATAATTGGCAATACAGATCCATTTACTGCAGTAAACGGTAAAGGCATAGAAAAACTAATTAATGCAGGCGTTGAAGTTGCTACTGGTGTTTTAGCAGCAGAATGCAGTTATTTAAATAGAAGATTTTTTACAAGAATAAACAAACAAAGACCATTTATTATTTTAAAATGGGCACAAACTGCAAACGGTTATTTTTCACCAATTGGCAATGTTCAACAATGGATAACTGGTCCTTTAGCCAAACAACTTAACCACCAATGGCGTGGAGAAGAAGATGCAATTTTAGTTGGTAAAAACACCGCATTGATTGATAATCCTCAATTAACTAACAGAAATGGTGGCAAAAACCCAATCAGAATTGTAATTGATAAAAATTTAACTATACCTATAACTCATCATATTTACAACGATGAGGCCAAGACGATCATTTTTAATGAAATAAAAACTGATGTAGTTGGTAATATACACTATATCCAGATGGAAGATATGCAGTTTTACCTAGCCCAAAAGATAGCATTCCAGTTATATTTGATGGATATTCAATCTGTAATAATTGAAGGTGGTGCTCAAATTTTAAATCAATTCATTGATGCTAACCTATGGGATGAAGCAAGAATATTTACTTCAGAAACAAATTGGAAAGAAGGTATTATAGCACCGAAATTAAATGGTAATATTGTTGAGAATTTATCACTTGAACACGACGACCTAACCATTTATTCAAACCAATAAGAATGATCTATTTAGCTTTAAGTATAACTTGTAGCGTAACAGTTGGGGTATTGCTAAAATTAGCCAAGCGTTACCAAATAAATATTATGCAAGCTGTTACCTGGAATTATTTATTTGCAATTGCATTAAGTTTATTCTTCTTTAATCCAGATTTTAAAAGTTTAGATATTGATAAAATTTCTCCAGTATACATTGCAATTGGTATTTTATTACCTATTATATTTTTAGTACAGGGAATTTCAGTGCAACAAACAGGCTTAGCAAGAACAGACATTGCACAACGGCTATCTTTAATTATTTCACTTTGTGCAGCTTATTTTTTGTTCAACGAACATTTCGATCGTTTAAAATATGTTGGCTTGCTATTTGGTTTTGCAGCAATTATATTTACCATGTATCGTAAATCTAAAGGAGTTGCATCTAAAAAAGGATGGCTATATTTATTATTTGTGTTTTTAGGTTTTGGGGTAATAGATGTTTGTTTTAAAATGGTAAGCCAAATTACAACCTTACCTTACACCACCTCCTTATTCTTGATTTTTTGCATTGCTTTTGTTTTATCATTGGGTTATATTCTGTATTTGGCTGTAACTAAACAAAGTAAATTACAACTAGTTAACTTTTTTTGCGGTTGTATTTTAGGTCTTTTTAATTTCGGCAATATTCTGTTCTACTTAAAGGCTCATAAAGCAATGGCCGATAATCCATCTACCGTTTTTGCAGCTATGAATATGGGCGTAATTATAATAGGTAGTTTAATTGGTATTTTTATTTTTAAAGAGCGGTTAAACAAATGGAATTACTTTGGATTGGCATTAGCATTAATTGCAATTATTTTAATTACTTTATCTAAACTACATGCTGTTCGATGATACCTATAAAACTATAAATAAAACTTCTGAAGGCATATTTAGAGACAAAGGAAGCAAATTTATAGGTTATGCCTACCCTATTAAAACTGAAACAGAAGTTAAAGAAATTATCAACAAACTGAGAGCTGAACATGTTAAAGCAAGGCATTTCTGCTGGGCCATTAGGCTGTCTCCTGATAGAAACATTTTTAAGCTAAATGATGATGGCGAACCTTCTGGCACTGCCGGAAGACCGATATTAAACACCTTACTTTCTGCAGATGTAACCAATATTTTGGTAGTGGTGGTACGCTATTTTGGAGGCACATTACTTGGTGTTCCGGGTTTAATTAATGCTTATAAAACCGCTACAGTAGAAGCACTTAAGGAAAATGTAATCATTATAAAAACTGTAAATGATATTTATCAAGTTAACTTCGATTATTTAGCCATGAACCAAGTTATGAAAGTTATTAAAGAGGAACAACTAGAGATTATTGCGCAAGAGTTTGACACCAATTGTACAATCAAATTTGAGGTAAGGAAATCAAATCTAAATACCGTTTTAGGAAAATTGGAAAAGGTTGAAGGCATTGAGATTAAGTATTTGGCAACTGTTTAATGAATGATTTCATATTCATATTGCCCTCAATTCGAGCTTTTAGCGATTGATAAATCTGTTTCATCTCAACCATTGAATTTGGCGGTAATTAGAATGGAGGTTGCTCTTTGCTGCACTGCGTTTGATATGATTGCAAATTAAAAAGAACTAATAATTTTTTCTAAGTTTGTTATACTTCTTGAATAACCAATGAACAAATGACACCAATGAACTAATAACCAAATTATGCAAAAATTATCTGAAGCAGACTTAATTATCAATCCAGATGGGAGCATTTACCATTTAAATTTATTGCCAGAAGATATTGCCGATACAGTAATTACTGTTGGGGATCTAGATCGAGTAGCGGAAGTAAGCAAACACTTCGATTCTATTGAAGTAAAGAAAGGCAAAAGAGAATTTATAACGCATACAGGTTATTTAGGAAAAAAAAGGATTACTGTAATTTCTACTGGTATTGGTACGGATAATATTGATATTGTCTTTAACGAATTAGATGCTTTAGTAAATATAGATTTTGATACCAGAGAAGTAAAAAAAGAACTAAAGTCATTAGATATTATCAGAATCGGAACATCTGGAGCTATACAATCAGATATTCCAATGGGAACTATTTTAGCTTCAACTTACGGTTTAGGCTTTGATGCTTTAATGCATTATTATATTCATGAGCTTTCTGGAGAAGAACATAGCCTTTTGGATAGCATTAAAACACATTTTTCTCATATTAAAAGTATAAATCCCTATATTACAGCTGCAGATAAAGGTTTGTTAGCAAAAATTGGAAATGAAATGGAAAAAGGCATAACTATTACTGCACCTGGTTTTTATGCGCCACAAGGCCGACAAGTAAGAGCAAAAAATGCCATTCCAGATTTTATTAATCTGTTAAATAGCTTTAATGAGGGCAAAAATAGAATTACCAATTTAGAAATGGAAACCGCAGGTATTTATGCCTTAGCTAAAACTCTCGGCCACAAAGCCTTATCGGTTAATGCAATTCTAGCAAGCAGGGTAAAATTCGAATTTAGTACCGAACCTAATAAAATTGTAGATAAAGCGATAAAAATGGTCTTACAATCGCTTTAGCTAAGCTACTGGGATGTGTTCCACTACCATTTCATTACCTGCCATATCTAAATAAGTCACCGTCATTTCAGTAAGATCAGTAACCCATTTTTCTACGCCGGCACCTGCAACCTGTCTGCAAAAAGTTTGGTAATCTGTTGCACCGTTCTGGTGAACTTTTAATGCTTCTTTTAATTCTTCAACATCAGAAGTTTCTTCAATTAGCAAGTCTTCGTAAGCTGGCGGACCTTGAACAGTATGGTCATCATTACCAAAGTAAACCGACATGCCGTTCATTACATAAACATCATTTCTAACTACACCCATAGCTTTAATTTCTTGAATAAAGTTTGGAAAATCCGCTCCAGATTTCACTTTTGCTTCAGCAGTTTGTATTTCTTCGATGGTAAACATATCTAATTTTTTTATTGCGTTAATACTTTATATATGGTTGTTTGTGTATAAACTTCTTCTGGCCTTAAAATAGTAGTTGGAAATTCTGGAATGTTAACAGCATTTGGATGATGTTGCGTCTCTACACAAAAAGCATCAAATTCTGTATAATCTTTTCCCTTCTTTCCATTTTTAACTTTTAAATGTTTTGCAGTATAAAAGTGCGCTACTGGTTCGGTTGTGTACACTAACAAGGAAAGCCCACTATTTGTTTCTGTGGTTTTACTCGCCAACGTCAAACTCCCATATTCCTTATCTAATACATAAGTTTGGTCATATCCTTCACGCTCATCCCAATTTGCTCCAATTGGTCTTGCCTTCGTAAAATCATGAATGGTATCTGCTACCGGCAATACATTACCAGTTACTACAAAATCTTCATCCTGTTGTAAATAATTGCCAGCATTCATTTGGTGAATATGATGCATCACCTTTTCGCCATCAACTGATAAATTGAAATAACTATGGTGGGTAAGGTTAATCGGTGTTGCTTCATCAGTATCAGCTTGGTAGGTTAAGATCAACTCATCATTATTAGTCAATTCAAATTTTAGCTGTATGGCTAAATCACCAGGGAAATTTTCTTCGCCATCAAGGCTGAAGTATTGAAAGGTAACACTTGCATGAGGATTTTCTGTTGTCGCTATGATATCCCAAACTTTTCGATCGAACCCTTGTACACCACCGTGCAAACAGTTTTTACCGTTGTTTGTTGGCAATTGAAAATCGATTTCATCTATAGTAAATGCACCATTTTTGATACGATTGGCATAACGACCTATGATAGCCCCCAAATAACTATAATCTTTTAAATAAATTGGATTGATGTAATCTTCAAATTTGTCAAAGCCTAAAACTATATCTTGCTGCACTCCTTTTGAATTGGAAATTATAAATTTGTTGATGATGGTGCCATAGTTGAAGATTTTAACAAGAGTATTTTTGGTGTTAATTAGCTCAACTTCAATAACTTCTTTTTCGTCGATAAAAATCCCAGTATTTATTAGCTTTGTTTTCATTAAATTGCGTCTTAGGTATTGGCTAAAATACAATTTAAACTTAATAACCAATCAATAAAAATGAATTATGAGAGACGAATTAGTAGCTAAATTTTTTGAGTATTATCACCAATATCCTGCAGCTACTTACTTTGCACCAGGGCGTGTTAATTTAATTGGCGAACATATCGATTACAATGGTGGCTTAGTAATGCCTTGTGCAATAACTGCAGGAACTTGGCTTCTTTTAGCTCCAAATAATGATAATTTAATTCGATTTAAGAGCATAAATTTTGAAGAGGAATTAAATTCTCCTATCCTAAAATCATATATAAAAAGTGATAACGAATGGTTCAATTATCCTTTGGGTGTTTTCAACGAATTACAACGAACAGATTGGCTTTCAAAAGGATTAGATTTACTTTATTTTGGTAATATTCCAATTGGATCAGGATTGTCTTCTTCTGCTTCTATAGAAATACTTACAGCTTATGCATTAAATGATTTTTTTGAATTAGGACATGATAAACTGGAACTGGTAAAACTTTCTAAAAGAGTAGAAAATGATTTTATTGGTTTAAATTCTGGTATTATGGATCAGTTTGCCATTGCTTTTGGAGAAGCCCACAAAGCCTTGGTATTAAATTGTGATACCCTTAAATACAAAGTTGTTGATTGTAATTTAGGTGATTATAGACTTGCCATCATCAATACCAATAAATCGAGGAAATTAGAAGAATCTAAATACAACGAGCGATTTGAGGAGTGTGGCATTGCATTAAAAGCATTGCAGCAAGAGATTAAAATTGATAATTTATGCGAGCTGAGTGCAGAAAAATTTGCCCTACACAGCCACTTAATCACCAACGAAACCATCTTAAAAAGAGCTACGCATGTAGTAAAAGAAAATGACCGAGTTCATTTGGCAGCAAAAGCTTTAAACAATGGCGAACTCGAAGATTTTGGCAGATTAATGTACGCTTCTCATCAATCTTTAAAAGAATTGTATGAGGTTTCTGGAAAAGAATTAGACGCAGTAGTTGATTTTTGTTCTACGTACGAACATGTTATTGGCGCAAGGATGACAGGGGCTGGTTTCGGTGGATGCGCTATTGCCTTGCTAAAAAAAGGATTTGAAGAAGACTTTGCCAAAAAGCTTACAGATTATTATGTAGATAAAGTAGGCTACCCAGCTGCGATCTACATTCATGAAATTGGCGACGGCGTTAAAAGAGTTTAAAATGAAGCATAAAAATATAGCTGCACATTAGCGTTAGATAGAAAAAATGAGAAAATTAAAACTCGATGAACTTAATCGTGTAGACATTCAGGAATTTAAGGAGCAAGATAAACTACCAGTAGTAGTAGTTTTGGATAATGTGAGAAGCATGCACAACGTGGGCTCGGTTTTTCGCACTGCCGATGGTTTCTCTATAGAAAAAGTGGTTTTGTGTGGTATTACAGCCCAACCTCCACATCGTGAAATTGAAAAAACGGCTCTAGGTGCAACACAGTCTGTGGATTGGATACATTTTGAAGATACATTGGATGCTATTGATGCTTTACGTAGTGAAGGATATCAGATTATAGCCATTGAGCAGGCAGAAAATAGCACCATGTTAAATACTTTTAAACCAAGCGTAAACCAAAAATATGCATTGATATTTGGTAATGAAGTAAATGGAGTAAGTGACGAGGCCATGGAAAAAATTGATGAATGTATCGAAATTCCTCAGTTTGGCACCAAACATTCTTTTAACATTGTAATTTCTGCTGGTATTGTACTTTGGGATTTCTTTGCTAAATTGAGGTTATAAACCAATACGTGATTTCTAACGAGGTACGGCGAGAAATCTAATATAAAAGAATGGAAAATCTTCTCTTAAAAAAACTTCAAATCAAAGCTAGTTTTAAAGTTAAAGTGCTTAATGCTCCAGAAAACTTTTCAGCAATTATTGGAGAAATTCCTTCAAATATTGAAATCTCATTCAATACTAAAGACGTGTTTGATGCCTTATTTATCTTTGCGATTACTAAAACTGATCTACTGGTTTCTTTGAAAACTGAAACAATTGGAACTAAAACCATCTGCTGGATTGTCTACCCTAAAGCAAAATCTAAATTAGCAAGCGATTTAAATTTAATGCAAAGTTGGGAAGATTTAAAAGCTTTTAACCTTACTCCTTGTGGTTCTGCAGCAATCAACGAAACTTGGACAGCACTTAGAATTAAACCAGAGACTGAAATGAAAAGGTCTGGTTTAGGTAACACAGAAATCGCCAAAAGCGATTATGGTAATTATATAGACGTAGCCAATAAAATAGTAAACTTACCAGAAGATTTAGAAACCGAAATTAAAAAACGACCTGTAGCGTTTAATTTTTATGAAGAGCTATCCTATTCAAATCGCAAAGAATACGTTCTGTGGATTTTATCTGCCAAGCAAGAAAAAACCAGATTAGATAGAATAGATAAAACAGTTGAGAAATTAGCTGCAAGGAAGAAAAACCCTAGTGAAAAATAGACTTACTATTTAAGTCGACTAAGATAGTAGTGTAACAATTTGCGCAATTTTGCACAATTTTACTTTTTTCATATTTTTAATAAAATAGGTAAGACATTGATAAAAAGATAATTATACTATTAAAATAGTTAGGTTCTCTTTTTGATTATTAGATATAAATAAATATTTAATTATTAAAATGTTACCTATGAAATTAAAAATAACAAAACTTGTACTACTTCTATCTTTAGTAGCAACGTCAACAGTATCTTTTGCGCAAACTACAAATGAAACTTCAGCAAAACAGAGCTTGCGTACTTGGTCAATTGGCCTGCACGGAGGCGTGTTAAGTCCAAATAGTATCTTCAATAATAAATTGCGAGAATACAAAATTGCTCAAGAAAATTTTGGATATGGAGCTTTTATTAAAAAGCAAATTCTACCATCATTAGGCTTGCAGGCAGATTTTTTGGCAGGTAAGTTAGGTGGTAAAAAAGCATTTGATATTGTAGAATTTGAAGAAATTCTAGAGGATTATAATGATCCGAATACATTAGAAAATATGTACAACAGCAACAGTACTTTTAAAACCAAGATTAAATGGTCTGCAGCATTAACTGCAGTTTATAATGTTGCCAACATTAGTTTAAATAAAGAAAATGCTGTATTTACACCTTATGTTAAAGCAGGTGCTGGTTATATCTCTTCTTCAGTAACTACAACAGGGCAAACCAACTTATATCCGGGCGACCTTGGTGCTAAAGAAAAATGGTTTATTCCAGTTGGTGCTGGTTTTAAATTGGGATTGTCAAAGGGAGTAAATCTTGATTTTGGCTACGATGTAAACTTTTTAAAAACAGAGGCTTTTGACGGAAATCGTACAGCTAGAAACGATAAATTTTCTTATGGGCACATAGGCTTAGAATTTGCACTAGGAAGTAAAGATAAACCTCAGCTACAAAACTATAGCGAACTGGCTTACTTAAATAAACGTACAGCTGCAGAAAGCGAAGAGTTAAGAAAAGCTTTATCTACCGCTGAGCAAAATGCACAACGAGATAGAGATCGTTATGCTAAAGAAATGGGTGATGATGATAATGATGGTGTGGCCAATAAATTTGATAAATGCCCAAATACACCAGCAGGTAAAACAGTTGATGGTGCAGGTTGCCCATTGGCAGAGCCAAAACCTCAAATTATTAAAGAAACTAAAGTGGTGGTTACTGAAGAAGATCGCAAAGTTGTAAAAGATGCTATTGCAAATCTTGAATTTGATTTGAGTAAATCAACTATCCGTGCTGTATCTTTTCCTACGCTAAATAAAGTAGCAGCTTTATTGGTAGATAAAAATTTTAGTTTAAAATTAGCAGGACATACCGACAATACAGGTTCTAGAGAATTAAATTTGCGCCTATCAAAAGAAAGAGCAGAATCGGTAAAGGCTTATTTAGTTGCCCAAGGAGCTAATCCTTCAAGAATTGAAGCAACTGGATATGGTCCAGACCAACCTATCTCATCTAACAAAACATTAGAAGGTCGTCAGCAAAACCGAAGGGTTGAATTCACAATCTACTAAGCATTAGTTACTATATATTTAAGCCATCATTTTAGAATGATGGCTTTCTTTTTTATATAATGTATCATTTAGTAATGATTTAACATTCCTTAACGGTTTAGATTTATCAAATTTTGTTTTAAGGTTAAACTATGTTAAAAACAAAGGAGCTCAATTAGCTATGCTTAATTTAGTATTTTATTATCAAGTACTAGCTCAACTATGGCAAAAACAATTACGCTATCAATTATTTTAAGCCTATTTATCTCTACATTAACTTATTCGCAAATACTACAAAGCAAAATATCTGGAAAAATTTTAGATGAAAAACAAAATCCAATAGCTTTCGCAACACTTAGTTTGCATCTAAAAACTGATTCCAGTTTAGTTAAAGGTTCCATATCTAATGATGAAGGAACATTTATTTTTGAACGAATCAACTATGGAACCTATTTTTTAAAGATTGAAGCTTTAGGTTTTGAAACTAAGTTTATTGATGGTATTGTTATCTATGCTAATGAATTAACAGTTAACCTGAATGAGATAATCCTAAAAAATCAGGTTGAGCAATTAAATGAAGTAAACATTACTAAAAAGAAACCTTTAATAGAAAGAAAAAACAATGAAACCATATTAAATATCAGTAATAGTATTTTAGCAACCGGCAATACTGCATTGGAGATTTTATCTCGTGCTCCTGGAGTAACTATCAGCAATGATGGCAATATCAGTTTAAGGGGTAAAAGTGGTGTAAACGTTATGATTAATGGCAAACTAACTTATTTATCATCAGATCAGCTGATTAATCTATTACGTAATACTAATGGGAATACCATAGAAACCATTGCTTTGGTTCATCATCCATCTGCCAAATACGATGCTGCTGGTAGTGGAGGTATCATCAATATCAAAGTCAAAAAAAACGGGAATTATGGTACCAATGCAAACTTAATCTTGGGCGGAGGTTATGGTGATTATTATAAAAGTAACGCAGGCATAAACTTTAATCATCGCAATCAAAAAATCAATCTATTTGGAAGTTATGATTACAGCAACAATAAAGAGTTTGAAAATTTGGCTTTAAAACGAAGTAATCAATTTGGCTCAGAAATAACCTACTTCGACCAAAAAGGTAGAGATATTTATAACAGAATAAACTGTAGTTATAAAATTGGATTAGATTATGAAATAAATTCTAATAACACAATTGGATTTATGCTGAATGGATATGCTAACAAGGCCAAAAATACAACTACTAATATTACTAAGATTGGAAGTTTGCCTTTGTTAGTAGACTCCTCCATTTTAACGAAAAATTCAGGTAATTATAAATACAATAATCAGAGTTATAACCTTAATTATAAATCTGTTATAGATACAAATGGCCAAGAACTTAATATTGATTTAGACTATGCGAACTTCGAAAACACAAGCAATTCAGTTTATGAAAATGACTTTTATGATACTAAAAATTCGATTTTAAAACCTTCATTTATATTTAGAAATGCAGCACCTTGTTTGATTAATATCTGGTCTGGTAAAGTAGATTATTCCTATTCTTTCTCGGAAAAAACCAAACTAGAAACAGGAATTAAAAGTGCTTTAGTCACATCTAAGAACAATTTTATTCAAGAAAATCATATCAATAACAATTGGATTAATGATGATAATTACAGCAACCATTTTAACTATACTGAAGCTATAAATGCTGCATATGCAAATGTAAGCCATAAATTCAATGGACTGGATTTACAGCTTGGCTTAAGAACTGAACTAACAATTTCTGAAGGTGTTTCACCATCAACCCACAACATTGTAAAAAGAAAATATTTAAATTTCTTCCCAAATATAGGTTTAACAAAAACCTTCAACGATCATGAGTTTGGTCTCTCCTACAATAAAAGAATTGACCGTCCCGATTATCAGTCTCTAAACCCATTCATCTATTTTGCTGATTTATATACTTTTGCTCAGGGTAATCCATATTTAAATCCGCAGTACACACATAGTTTTATTTGAGTTATAATTTCCAACAAAAGTGGACAGCCAGCTTAGGTTATAGTTATACCAAAGATGTAATTACCACTACTTTGATTAATGATCTTGCCAAAAAAACACTATACATTATAGAACAGAATTTAGCAAGTGAGCGGAATTACAATTTAAATATTGGCGCCCCAATTAATGTTACCAAATGGTGGGAAACCAACAATGATTTTACGCTGTATTATAACATATTTAAATCTCCAAACTTAATGGGGTTGCCTTTTAATAGTGGAAAATTGAGTTATATCATTAATTCATCGCATACGTTTAACATTTCTCCATCCGTCAATGCAGAGTGGGCTATTGATTATCATTCTGCTCAGGTTTATGGCACCTATGCTGTTAAACCTTTGTACGGTATAGATTTTGGTGTCAGCAAATCTTTCGCTGCTAAAAGAGCAAACGTTAAATTCGCTATAAATGATGTTTTTAACATGCGAAAAGCAAATATTAAAAGCGCAATCCCTTTACAAGATTATCAGCTTTACCAGAAACAAGAAAGTAGGATTTTTAGGTTGAGTTTTAGCTACAACTTTGGAAGTAGCTCAATTAAAGCCGCTAGAGAACGTTCCAAAAGTTCAGATACCGAGCAGAGCAGAGTTAAATCTGGGAATTAATAAGAATTAACCACATAGATACATAGATCACAAAGGTCAACTTTACAACAAATTTCTATGTTTCCTATGTACCTATATGGTAAAAAACCTAAGCCTCCAAAACCTTATCTGGTGTAATAGGTAAACTCCTAATTCTCTTACCTGTTGCATTAAATACCGCATTTGCAACAGCACCGGCAAAGCCAATTAGTGCAATCTCTCCCATACCTTTCGCTCCCATCGGGTTTACTATAAAATCGGGTTTATCTATAAAAATCACATCAATTTCTGGTACGTCTGCATGTACGGGAACGTGATAATCAGCGAAGTTATTGTTTACATATTTACCGTAGCGATTATCTAACAAAGCCTCTTCAGTTAAAGCCATTCCAATACCGCCAACTGCGCCACCAACCATTTGGCTTCGGGCAGTTTTCGGACTAACAATTTTACCTGAATCGCCAACTGAAACAATTTTGCTTACTTTAACTACACCTGTTAGGTTATGCACTTTAACCTGTACGAAGTGGATAGAAAACGAGTACATCGAATATTCTTTACCTTGTTGGTTAGCTTGGGATTGTTTCGTCACCTCAATCATGGGTAAGTTATTTTTCTTCAACACATCAACAAAGTTGGAAGTTGCATCCATATTTGAATTTGCTGCCAGTTCTGCAATGGTTGCTTTTAAAGAAACGCAAACATCGTTAACAGCTGTACCAACAGTAGAAAGCGTCGCTGAACCACCCTGACTAGGCGCTGGCGGTAAAGAAGAATCACCTAATTCAAAAGTGATTTTATTGGTTGGAATATTCAATAATCGACTAGCAATTAAACCCATGCCTGTACCCGTTCCTGGCCCGATATCACTTGTTGCACTTTGTAAAACCAAAGTTCCATCTGCTTTTAAAATACCTTTTACACTTGCTCTGCCTCTACTGGCATTAAAAACACCAATACTTACGCCATAGCCAATTTGCCAAGGTCCTTCAGTAATACTTCCGGGTTTATTTTTTCTATTACTCCAGCCAATTTTAGCTGAACCTAGTTTGTAGGCTTCTTTAATATTTTTACTAGAGAATGGGATTTTCTTAGCTGGATCTAATTCAGGGTCATTCTTCATCCTAAAATCCAATGGATCCATATCTAAAGCATATGCCATCTCATCAATCGCACTTTCTAAAGCAAATGCGCCCGTAGCTTCTCCCGGACCACGCATCCAAATAGGTACACTCATATCCAATGGAACCACATAATAATTGGTATTCACATTTTCCGAATCGTACATGAACTTGGTCATGTTAACCACGCCTTCGGTAAAATTTTCGTAAGTAGCCGATTGCCCAAAAGCCGTATGGGTAATTCCTGTAATCTTGCCATCTTTCGTAGCACCTAAACCTATTTTTTGAAAAGCTGCAGGTCTATTCCCTACCATCGTAAACATTTGGTCGCGGGTAATCACCAATTTAACAGGTCTCTTTACCTGTTTCGAAGCCATTACCGTAGCAATCTCTACCGGCCAAGTTTTTAAAGCCATACCAAAACCTCCACCAACAAACTCCGAATTTACCTGTATTTTCTCCTGAGGGATTTTAAATACATTCGCAATCGTAGCTTGGGCAGCTTTTACGCCTTGGGTTTTTGCATAAACCGTTACTTGATCATTTGCACGCCAATCGACAATAATCCCATGTAACTCCATCGGGTTATGTGTTTCAACCGGCATATCATAAGTCTGCTCAATTTTAACTTCTGCAGTTTTGTAAGCATCGGCAACGCCTCTTAAATATGGCGGCTGACCTTGCAATTTCTTTGCACTAGCATCATTAATGCTCTTTTTGAAATCCGTATTAAAAGCAGCCTTTTCATAACTCACTTTTACCAAACTCGCTGCATGAGTTGCCCTTTCAAATGTATCGGCAACTACCATCGCAATTGGCTGTCCATTAAAAAATACTTGGTCAGTATAAAAAATCTTCATGGGCGAACCACCTTCCTGCTCATAACCAGCAGCACTAGGTTTATTCAAATGAGACAATACATCTAAAACACCAGGTGCATTTTTTGCCGCTTTGGTATCTATCGCTGTAATTTTTCCTTTAGTAATGGTACTGGTAACCAAAACACCATAAGTTAATCCAGGTAATTGATATTCAGCAAAATATTTTGCCTTACCTGTTACTTTATCTACACCGTCAACGCGGTCGTTTTCATCTACAAAAAATTCCATTATGCTTTAGCTTTAGCTACGGTTAATGCCTCAATAATTGTATTCGGTGCCATTTTCAGTTTAAAATCATTCTCTCCGAAACCTTTTGCACCATACATCGCAATCCTTGCGGCATCTTCAAAATTACTTGCGTTTGCCGTTTTTCCATTCAGAAATTTTTCTGCTTCTGTTAGTCGCCAAGGTTTATGTGCTACACCACCCATTGCCAAACGAGCATTCGCGATGATGCCATTTTTAAGTTCAAATGCAGCAGCTACAGAAACTAAAGCAAATGCATAAGAAGAGCGATCTCTCACTTTTAAATAATGGAAATGCTTATTCAAATTGTTTACTGGAATTTCTAACCTTACAATCAGCTCTCCTTTTTGTAGGTTATTATCTTTTTCAGGTGTAGTTCCTGCTAAACGGTGGAAATCTATAAAATTGATTTTTCTTTCGCCTTTTGCCCCAGCAATTACCACTTGCGCATCCAAAGCCACTAAACCCACACACATATCACTCGGATGTACTGCAATACAAAATTCTGAAGTACCAAATATCGCATGCATTCTGTTGTAACCACCAATTGCACCACAACCACTTCCTGGCTGGCGTTTATTGCAAGGCATAGTAGTATCATAAAAATAACCACAACGGGTACGCTGCATCATGTTACCACCAACAGTAGCCACATTTCTCAACTGTGCTGATGCGCCAGATTGCAAAGCCAACATCAAAAGTGGAAATTGCTCCTTTACAATGGCGTTTTCGGCCAACGCCGAGTTAGAAATCATTGCACCGATATGTAGAACGTTATTTTTTAATTCAATTTGTTTGAGGGGTAAATGGTTAATGTCAATCAATTTTTCTGGAGCAGTTACTCCCCTTTTCATTAAATCTACCAAGTTGGTGCCACCAGCAATAAAGCTTGCTTTTGGGTCTTTAGCCACTAAACTCAATGCAGTTTTAACCACAGCGGTTCTTACGTATTGGAAATTAATCATATCGCTGTTCCCTTCTCTTTTACTTCTTGTATCGCATCAACTATGTTAGGATAAGCGCCACACCTACAGATATTTCCGCTCATATACTCTCTAATTTCTTCCTTCGAGTTAGCATGACCTTCGCGTACACAAGCAACAGCGCTCATGATTTGGCCGGGTGTGCAATAGCCACATTGAAAACCATCATGTTTAATAAAAGCCGCCTGCATCGGATGCAATTCATCGCCCTTGGCTAAGCCCTCAATTGTAGTGATACTTTTACCTTCATTCATCACTGCTAAACTCAAACAAGAATTTACGCGTTGCCCATCTACATGAACCGTACAAGCACCACATTGCCCATGGTCGCACCCTTTTTTGGTACCTGTGAGGTGCAATTCTTCTCTCAATAAATCTAATAAAGTAACCCTTGGCTCAATTTTAAGCGCAAAAGGTTTGTTATTAACTTTTAAGTTCAAAGGAATTTTCTCGAAAAGTTCTGCAAAACGTTCATCAACTTTATTATCTGCCGCTTTTAAAACCGTTAAGGGTGTTAAAGACAAGGCAGTAAAAAGCGAAGTTTTCTTTAAGAAATCACGGCGGGTATCACCAGATTGGTTATTGTCAATTTCAGACATAGGAAAACAATTAAATATGCGATGGGATATTTTTCTAATATCGGAATAACAATTTTCCTTTTCTTAGGTTTTGGCAATTTAGAAGGAGTCTATTTACAACTAAACCATAAGCCGTCATGCTGAATTTTTCAGTAGTTTTTATTGATTTTTGTCTTCAAGAAAGCTTCGCTGTTTATTTCAGCATCTATTCTATAGGAAAGACCCTGACCTGTAGCAAAGCGGAAAGCTACGAAGTAAAATAAATTCAGGTATACGATAAGGGGCTGAAAAACAATGTCAAAAGTTTTTGGCTTATGAAGTCCTTCTTTCCGCTATATCTTTTTGGCTGTGCTTTGACACCCACCACGGCGGGCAAGCGCTCAGGATGACAGCCAAAAAGGATGCCGCTTCAATAAGGTTTATAGAACAAGAGGTAGTGGTTCTTTTGGAGGGATGTTTTCCCTCAGAGTTTATTAATTTAAAGCAACAACACTTTCCATCATGCGTTTCAACTGGCTATCATGTAGCTTAACTTGAATTACATTACATTCAATAAGTCGGGTACCTAACAGAATAGATATTTTATATGGTATTTTATTATTTCCATCAGTTAATACGTCATTGCTCAATTCAAGCGATAACTGATGATTAGGAGCTAATTTATTACTAAAGTAACTATTTCCACAGGTTGAAGTTCCATTTTTTCTAAATGCAATCCATTTATTTTTAATCAAAAAGTATTCTTGTACATTAGCTAAAGTTGCATCAATCCTAGCAATTTCAATTGAATCGGTTGTGTTATTTATCAAATATGCTTTCGCATATTTATTTCCATTTGGCATTACGATTTGAAAATTGGTTGGAAAGTACAATTGTATTTTTTCTCCTGACTTATTAGCAATTTCATCTTCATTTTTAACCCATAAACTAAGCCTGTCGAAATGTCCAGCATCTTTTTTCAATTTGGAATGCCATCCATTACTGGAAATCCTTTTTTGTTCCCTCTGTGTGTTTAGCTTATTCTCGATTGCAGACCAATTAGTTTGAGCAAACAAGTTTGTTGAAATGGTTAATAGAGTAAAGAAGAAGAATATTCTTAGCATTTTATTGAATATAAATGAGTGAAATTAACCATTAATAACTAAAGGATGCCAAATACTTTATGTTTCCATAAAAATTACAAAAAAGCCACAGACATTCAGATTAAAATCTGTGCATCTGCGGCTATTAACTTGCTTGATGAAGCCCTTCGACTACGCTCAGGGTGACTACTGGTTTTAAAACCTATGTCTTCTCTGTGCCTATGTGGTGAAAAATCCTTCAACACCAGCCACGGCGGGCAAGCGCTCAGGATGACATTGATTTAAAAGATTTCTCGTCGCTGCGCTCTGTCGAAATGACGGAGTATTGTTTACGCATAAGCAACTGCATCTTTCGATGGTAACTTGCTATAACCCATTAAATATTCATCTACTTTTCTGGCGGTTTCTCTACCTTCAGAAATAGCCCAAACGACCAAAGACTGACCTCTACGCATATCTCCAGCAGCAAAAACCTTAGGAATATTCGTTTGGAAATTACCTTCAATCGCTTTCACATTTCCACGTTCATCTAATTCTACACCTAGTTTTTCTAACAATCCCTGTTTTTGAGGATGTAAGAAACCCATCGCCAACAAAACCAGTTCGCAAGGATATTCTTTTTCTGTTCCTGGAATTTCTTTAAAACCTAAAGCTCTTCCATTGGCATCAATTTCCCATTGCACTTCAATTACACTTAAAGATTTCAAGTTGCCATTTTCATCAGCGTTGAATTTTTGTGTGTTAACTGCCCAATTTCTATGTGCACCTTCCTCATGAGAAGAAGTTACTTTTAACAACATCGGGTATTGTGGCCAAGGCATGTGCTCAGTCCTGCTTTGCGGTGGCATTGGCATAATCTCAAATTGCGTAACCGATTTTGCACCATGACGATTAGAAGTCCCGATACAATCAGAACCCGTATCTCCACCACCAATTACGATTACATTTTTACCAGTCGCTTTGATTTCTTTACCTTCAATAGCTCTGCCACCAACGCGTTTATTCTGTTGTTTTAAGAAATCCATTGCCGGATAAATACCTTCCAACTCTCTTCCTGGCAAGTTTAAATCACGCGGAATAGTACTTCCTCCTGCCAATACCAAAGCTTGATATTCTCTAAGTAAGGTGCTTAACTCTACATTTTCGCCCACATTCGCATTACATTTAAATTCAATACCTTCTTCTTCCATTAATTTGATGCGACGTTCCACCACATCTTTTTGTAGTTTAAAGTCTGGAATACCATATCTCAATAATCCACCTGGTACATCATCACGTTCAAAAACTACCACTTCATGACCAGCTTTATTCAATTGAGCTGCAGCAGCCAAACCCGCAGGTCCAGAGCCGATTACAGCTACTTTTTTACCAGTTCTAATTAATGGCGCATTGGCTTTGATGTAACCTTTGTCAAAAGCAATTTCGATGATATGTTTTTCAATTTCTTCGATAGAAACTGGCGATTTATTGATGCCTAATACGCAAGCACTTTCGCAAGGTGCCGGACAAATTCTGCCTGTAAACTCCGGGAAATTATTGGTGCTCAATAAAATCTCAGCAGCATTTAACCATTCGCCTTTGTAAACAGCATCGTTAAATTCTGGTATCACATTACCTAAAGGGCAACCAGATTGGCAAAAAGGCACACCACAATCCATACAACGGGCAGCTTGATGGTTCAATTGCTCGGCAGGAAGTGGATTTAAAAATTCGTTATAATGTTCTAGGCGTTCGCTAGGTTGTTGTCTGGTAGGCGAAACTCTTTCGTACTCCAAAAATCCTGTAACTTTCCCCATCTTAATTGATTTTAACTTGTTGACGTTGTAATAAAACTGCTTTGTATTCTTTAGGGAATACCTTTACGAAATGTGCCGATTGATTTTCCCAGTCGCTTAAGATAAATTCCGCAACTCTACTGCTAGTTAATCTGATATGATTTTTCAACAGCGTAAGAATTCGTTCTTCATCTTCTGCCTGTAGTGGGTCAAGGTCTACCATTTCTGGGTTGCATTTGTTAGCAAAAGTTTTGCTTACATCGTAAATCCATGCAATACCGCCACTCATACCTGCCGCGAAATTGCTACCAGTATCTCCTAAAACTAACACTTCTCCACCAGTCATGTATTCACAACCGTGATCGCCAACGCCTTCTACCACCGATGTTGCACCAGAGTTACGCACAGCAAAACGTTCGCCTGCTTTTCCTCTAATGTATAGCTCGCCAGAAGTTGCGCCATACAAAGCTACGTTACCAATAATAATATTTTGCTCTGGCACATAGTTGATGTTACTGAAAGGATAAACCACCAATTTCGCACCCGATAAACCTTTGCCTACATAATCATTTCCTTCGCCTTCTAAAGTTAAAGTCAAACCTTTAGCGGCAAAAGCACCAAAACTTTGTCCGGCAGAGCCAAAACATTTAAAATTGATAGTATCTGCAGGTAAACCTGCGCTTTTATGAACTTTAGAAATCTCATTAGATAACATTGTTCCAATTGCTCTATCCGTATTTTTAACATCAAAGTTGGCAAATACAGGTTCATTATTTAAAATAGCGGGTTGTGCTTTTTCAATCAGTTGATGGTCTAAAACAGCATCCAAACCATGGTCTTGGAATTCAGTTTGATACAGTGGTAAACCGTGGTCTGGCTCTTTGTATAAAATTGGCGCTAAGTTCACATATTTCAATTTCCAATCGGCATCGGCAATTTCTCTGGTTTTTAATACTTGAGATTGGCCAATCATTTCATTGATGGTTCTGAAACCAAGCTCAGCCATAATTTCACGTAACTCTTCTGCCAAGAAATAGAAAAGGTTAACCACGTGATCAGGATCACCGGTAAATAATTTTCTTAAATCTGGGTCTTGTGTGGCCACACCAACCGGACAGGTATTTAAATGGCATTTGCGCATCATGATACAACCTGTTGTTACCAATGCAGCTGTTGCTACGCCCCACTCCTCGGCACCCAACAATGCAGCTATGGCAATATCACGACCAGTTTTTAGCTGACCATCAGTCTGTACAACTACTCTGCCTCTTAATCTGTTTTTAACAAGCGTTTGATGTGCTTCTGCCAAACCAAGTTCCCAAGGTAAACCTGTATGTTGGATAGAGGTTAAAGGCGATGCACCTGTTCCGCCATCATAACCAGAAACCAAAATTACATCGGCATGTGCTTTAGCCACACCTGCTGCAATGGTACCAACACCTGCTTTAGAGACAAGTTTTACGTTGATTCTAGCTGCTCTATTCGCATTTTTCAAATCAAATATCAGCTGAGCTAAATCTTCGATAGAATAAATATCGTGGTGTGGTGGAGGCGAAATTAAACCAACTCCAGGTGTTGCGTGACGAACTTTTGCAATCCAATCATCCACTTTGTGACCAGGTAATTGACCACCTTCTCCAGGTTTGGCACCTTGAGCCATTTTAATCTGCAACTCATCTGCATTAGTTAAATAATTGCTCGTTACGCCAAAACGTGCTGATGCAATTTGTTTAATAGCCGAACGCATCGAATCGCCATTTTCCATTTTCTGGTAACGCATGTCATCTTCCCCTCCTTCGCCAGTATTGCTTTTTCCGCCGATGCGGTTCATGGCAATAGCTAAAGTTGAGTGTGCTTCGTGAGAAATTGAACCAAAAGACATCGCTCCTGTTGCAAATCTTTTTAAGATAGATTCGGTAGATTCTACTTCTTCTAAACCTATCGCGGGGCGAGAATAATCAAATTCTAATAAACCACGAATGGTATAAGCCTGTTGTGTTTGCTCGTTAATTAACTTCGAATACCTTTTAAAAGTAGCGTAGTTATTTGTTCTAGTCGCATTTTGCAACAAATGGATAGTTTCTGGATTGAACAAATGCTTCTCTCCACGTCTTCTCCATTTGTAAGTTCCGCCAGTTGGCAAAATTGGTTCTGCCTGTGTTTTTGGACCAAAACTACGACGGTGTTTGATTAAAGTTTCATGCGCAATTTCATCTAAGCCTAATCCGCCGATGCGAGAAACCGCACCTGTAAAGTGCGTATTTACTACTTGTTGATTAATACCTAAGATCTCGAAAATTTGTGCACCATGGTAAGACTGTAAGGTAGAAATCCCCATTTTAGAGAAAATCTTTAACAAGCCATTATTCACTGCGTAAATATAGTTCGAAATTAGTTTTTCTGGTTTGATACCGCTTTCTACATCAAATCTACGGATGGTTTCTAAAGCCAAATATGGATTTACAGCAGTAGCGCCAAAACCGATTAAAGTTGCGAAATGGTGTACTTCCCAAACATCTCCTGCCTCTACCACAATACCTACAGCACCACGATAACCTTTTCTAATTAAGTGATGATGTACAGAAGAAACTGCTAATAAAGAAGGAATAGCCGCATGTTCTGAATCAATTGCTCTATCAGTTAGCACGATAACTTGGAAACCATCTTCTACTGCATCTACGGCATAACGACACAAACGGTCTAATGCTTTTTGTAATGAACCCGGCTTTCCATCTGCCCTAAAATACATTTGTAGGGTTTTCGATTGGAATAAACCAGTATCGATACTACGTAATTTCTCTAATTCTAAATTGGTTAATATTGGATGTTTGATACCAACACAGTGACACTGCATTTGGTTTTCTTCCAATAAGTTACCATTGTTACCCATAAAACCAGCCAAACTCATCACCACTTTCTCACGAATTGGGTCGATAGGTGGATTGGTAACCTGCGCAAATAACTGTTTGAAATAAGAAGACAAATGTTGAGGTTGTTTAGATAAAATGGCCAATGGCGTATCTGTACCCATCGAACCAATTGCTTCTTTACCTTCAATTGCCATCGGTTTTAACAATAAATCGATGTCTTCGCGGCTGTAACCGAAAACTTGTTGGTATTTAAAGATAGAATCCTCGGCCAAGTTGGTAAACATTACCCTTGGTTCTGGCAATTCTTCTAACTTAATCTGATATTGGTTAATCCAATCGGCATAAGGGCGGCGACTGCAAACTTGCTGTTTAATTTCCTCATCAGAGATGATTCTGCCTTGCTGCATGTCGACCACGAACATTTTACCTGGCGTTAAACGACCTTTTTCTATTACTGTACTTTGGTCTATTGCTAAAGCACCAGACTCAGATGCCATAATTACACGATCATCGCTGGTTAGCGCATAACGAGATGGACGTAAACCATTTCTATCTAAAGTTGCACCAATTAACCTACCATCTGTAAATGCAATGGCAGCCGGTCCATCCCATGGCTCCATTAAGGAAGCATGAAATTCGTAGAACGCTTTTTTAATCGGATCCATGTCTTCGTTGCCATCCCAAGCTTCAGGAATTAACATCATTAAAACGTGTGGCAATGAACGACCCGCATGTAATAACAATTCAACCACATTATCTAAACAGCCAGAATCTGATTGGGTCTCATCAATTACTGGAAGAATCATATTTAATTCTTCTGGCGTAAAATAAGGAGATGCAAAAGATTTAACGCTAGACCTGAACCAGTTTAAATTCCCTTGCAAGGTATTGATTTCGCCATTGTGGGCGATATACCTAAAAGGTTGCGCTAATCGCCATGATGGAAAAGTATTGGTGGCAAAACGTGAGTGAACTAAACCAAAAGCCGAAACCATACGTTTATCGCTCAGTTCTGTAAAATAGGTTCTAACTTGTAAAGAAGTTAATTGACCTTTGTAGATGATGGTACGAGATGAAAAAGAAACGATATAAAAATCATCTTTACTTCCTTCAACTGTATTGTAAATTGTTTTGGTTAAATAGGTTTTTAAAACGAATAGCTTACGCTCAAAATCAGCACCTTCGGCAATGTGATATGGTCTAGCTACAAATACCTGCTCAATTTCTGGTTCAACAGAAAGCGCCATGTTACCAATATCTGTGGTATCAATCTGTACTTTTCTGAAACCTAAAACTTCTAGTCCGAGTTTTTCTGCAGTGCGATAAATAATTTCGCGACATTCTTCTCTAGCACGAATTTCTTTAGGTAAAAAAAGTTGGCCCACGCCATAATCGCCATAAGCAGGTAGGCTGAAACCAGTTCTCAAACATTCGTCAAATAAAAATTCATGTGGAACTTGAATCATAATCCCTGCTCCATCTCCTGTGTTTGGTTCTGCACCACAAGCGCCACGGTGATCTAGGTTTTCTAGAATCGTGATCGCATCTGAAATAATTTGGTGCGATTTTCGGCCTTTAACGTGCGCTACGAAACCGATACCGCAGGCATCGTGTTCAAAGCTTTCTCGGTATAAGCCTTGTTGTTCATTCAAGTCTTGCATTCTTTTGGTCTTAGTTAGTGTATAGGAAACACTAAGATAGTTAAAAGGAATGATAAATTACGTTATCGGTAAAATTTTTGGAATACATTAATTTTTTGATGCTTCTTTGTAGAGATAATTATAAATATGATAATTGTTATCGTTATCATTTATCATATTCATAATATGATAAAATACTATTCTTGCATAAGAAGTTAGAATCAATTGACTAGAAAAGGTTTTGTAGTATAAATATTAACGTTATTCTGACTTTCTATTATATCTTTTGCTCAATAAAAATGAGCAAAAGGATGTCATTTCAATCCAGTTTATTAAATCTGGCTTGTACAAACATGAGGGGTTGCAAATTATCAAAAGAACTCCTGCCTTTGTAATATAAACCTTATTGAAATGAATGCCGATTCTTCATCGGCAGCAATGAAAAGAAGGACTGAAAACCCCGAAAAGCAGTGTAATTGTTTTTCAAATTTCCCTATCGGATGCTATCTCAAAGACCTAAAAAACTGTAAGTTTTCGTCTGTTGGAGACACCAGCCGATAGATTGGGCTTGATATTTCAACATGAAGCAATTTATCAATTGAACAATTAATTTATAACAAACTATCAATCAACACGATACATTTAATCTCAAAAATTCGCATATTTCTTTTTGTAAAACGCTTCCTTTTTCTACCTTTGTGCCGGGCAAGTCTTTTACGATCAGCTCCCTTTGAACTCCCCCAGGGCGGGAACGAAGCAAGGGTAGAAGGTTGTAGCGGTGCGATAAAAGTTGCTTGCCCATTTTTTCTTTTCCCATCCCCTAACCCCCTGAAGGGGGCATTAAATTCTTCAGGGTATAAATTGACCGATTTTAACTCAGAATTAAATATTATGAAATTTTTTATTGATACAGCAAATCTTGATAACATTAAAGAAGCGCAAGATTTAGGCATTTTAGATGGTGTAACTACTAATCCTAGCTTAATGGCTAAAGAAGGTATTACAGGTGAAGCAAATGTAATTGCTCATTATAAAGCAATTTGTGATATTGTTGATGACAATGTAAGTGCTGAAGTAATTGCTACGGACTATGAAGGTATCATTAAAGAAGGTGAAGCTTTAGCGGCTTTAAACCCAAAAATCGTGGTAAAAGTACCTATGATTAAAGATGGTGTTAAGGCCATTAAATATTTCACTAATAAAGGAATTAAAACCAATTGTACTTTAATTTTCTCTGCCGGACAAGCATTATTAGCTGCTAAAGCTGGCGCAACTTATGTTTCTCCATTTTTAGGTCGTTTGGATGATATTTCTACCGACGGTTTAACTTTAATTGAAGACATCCGTTTGATTTTTGATAACTACGGCTACCCTACTCAAATTTTAGCAGCATCTATTCGTGGACCATTACATATAGTTGCTTGTGCTAAATTAGGTGCTGATGTAATTACTGCTCCTTTGGCTGCAATTACTGCATTGTTAAAACATCCGTTAACTGATAGCGGTTTAGCTACTTTCTTGGCTGACCACGCTAAAGCTAGTGGAAAATAAGCCTTTTTGCAATTACAACTATACAATAAGAAGCTCCGAATATCTCGGGGCTTTTTTTATGATTTTTAACTTTGAAGAATTGTAATATTAAATAGTTTTCAAACACCTAGTTACACCTGCTTGCCGGCAGGCAGATAGAAAACATAGTTGTATTTTTGTTATTAAAATGTGTTATTTAAATGTGAACTACATAACCTATGTGGTAATTTTATTAATATATTCCATTGATTAATTAGCAGGTACTAACCAAATAATACTGCTTTCACTTTCTCATAATCAATCTGTTCATCAGGTTCGATTAAAATCCCTTTCACTCCAGCTCCGTTTGCAGCTTCAACATCACGTGGTTTATCTCCAATCATAACCGATAAAGCTGGGTCGATATCGTATTTAGCGATGGCATCTAATAACATTCCAGAACCAGGTTTACGGCACAAACATGGTTCGTTAACTGTTGGGTGGTGTGGACAATGGTAAGCATCGGTAAATTCTGCTCCTTGATTTCTATAAGTATCGAATAAAATTTGGTGCATTTCTGCTAAATCTTTTTCTGTATACCGGTTTAAAGCAATTCCGCCTTGATTGGTAATTACAATAAGTAAATAACCCTCATCATAAAATTGCTTTAAAGGTGGAATTTGATATTTCAGTACTTCAAAATCTTCTTTTCTGCAGATGTAATCATGTATTTCATGGTTTAATACGCCGTCTCTATCTAAAAAAATTGCTCTTTGCTTCATGATGTAAAGATGTTGAAAAGTTTGAATGTTTTAAAGTTGAAATGTTTTATTGATGCAGAAGCTTGCAACTTTTTCAACTTTGCAACATTACCACAAAATAATTTATCTTTATTCCATAATCCTTTTCAAATGAGCAAAGAAGAATTTAAACCTTTTGTACCTGCAGAAAGTAATGTTGCTGAATTTACCATCAAATCAATTTTATTGGGCTGTATAGCTGGTATCATTTTTGGAGCAGCCACTGTTTATTTGGCTTTAAAAGCGGGATTAACCGTTTCGGCCTCTATTCCAATTGCAGTGCTAGCCATTACCTTGGGTAAAAAATTCTTCAAAACGACGATTTTAGAAAATAACATTATCCAAACTACAGGTTCTGCTGGCGAATCTATTGCTGCTGGGGTTGTATTTACCTTACCAGGATTTTTGTTTTTAAGTACAGATATTGGTGGCAAAAGCTCTGGCGAAGCTTTTTTTAGTTATATGACGATATTAATCCTTGCTATACTAGGGGGGATTTTAGGAACACTAATGATGATTCCTCTGCGTAGGTCGTTAATTGTTAAAGAACACGAAAACTTGCCCTATCCTGAAGGTACAGCCTGTGCATCCGTTTTACAGGCAGGAGAAAAAGGTGGTAATTTTGCCCGAACTGCTTTCTGGGGATTAGGTTTTTCTTTAGTTTATGCCATGATGCAGAAAGTATTTCATGTGGTTGCAGAAGCACCAACATGGGCCACCAAACAGGCTAACAAATTTTTACCATCGGCACAAATAAGTGGAGAAATAACTCCCGAATACATGGGTGTGGGTTATATCATCGGTCCGAAAATAGCTGGTGTGCTGGTAGCGGGTGGAGTTTTAGCGTGGTTGGCATTAATACCTCTATTATCAACACTTATTGATCCTTTAATTGCTGCAAAACAATTGGTTAAATTGGGTTTGTTAGCAGATATTACTAAAGCCGGTGGAGCTGGTAATTGGGACCCGATTACACAAACATTTTCAGATTATCCAAGAGCAATTTACCAAGCCTTTGTAAAACAAATTGGTGCTGGCGCAGTTGCGGCAGGAGGTTTTATAACTTTATTAAAAACTATACCTACAATAATTTCCTCATTTAAAGAAAGTGTAGCTTCTATTAAGGAAGGTAAAGCTGGTGGGGTTGTTAAACGTACGGATAGAGATTTATCTATCAAATTAGTTGGTATTGGAAGTTTAGTTTTAATTCTATTGATGGCTATTTTACCTCAAATCCCTGGAGATAGTATTCTCAATAAATTATTAATTGGTGTTTTAGTTATTGTATTTGGTGCATTTTTCGTTACCGTATCGAGCCGTATTGTAGGTTTAATTGGTTCTAGCAACAATCCGATATCTGGGATGACAATTGCGACCATAATGGGGACTTGTTTGGTTTTTATTGCAGTGGGTTGGACAGGAAAAATATACGAGCCAATGGCTTTGGTTGTAGGTGGAATGATTTGCATCGCAGCTGCTAATGCCGGCGCAACATCGCAAGATTTAAAAACTGGTTACCTCATCGGTGCTACACCAAAATATCAACAAATTGCTTTATTTATTGGCGCCATCGTATCATCCATTGTAATAGGCTTAACCGTTAGAATTTTAGATACACCAACTGCCGAGATGGTAAAACAAGGCATTCATCATGCCATTGGTACTGAAACCTATGCTGCTCCACAAGCTACGCTGATGGCAACATTGATTAAAGGCATGTTATCTTTTAATTTAGATTGGCAATATGTATTAGTTGGTGTATTTATAGCCATAACTATTGAATTATGTGGAATTAACGCCTTATCTTTTGCTGTTGGCGCTTATTTACCTTTATCTACTACTTTGCCAATTTTTGCAGGTGGTGCCATAAAAGGATTGGTAAATTGGAAAGAAAAACAAAAGGTTAAATCTGCTGAGGAAGAAGAGATAGCACCCGGAAATCTATTTGCAACCGGATTAGTTGCGGGTGGAGCAATTGCAGGAGTAATCGTAGCTATTTTAATGGTTATTCCAGCAGTTAGAGATAATTTAAGCAAGGTAAATATTGAGCCAATTTTCACCACGTGGTTTGGAGAAGATGGTTATCAAATACTTGGAGTTTTATTCTTCTTATTTATGGGTTTTGTACTTTATAATATTGGAATAAAAAAGCAGGAAAAGATTTGATTTTAACCACATAGTTACATACCAAATAATCTATGTGCCTATGTGGTTTTTAATGTTTGTTAGTGATTACAAAACTCCCAACCAATTTTGCTTCTGCTGATGAGGGACCAATCATTAATTGAACCTTTCCTGAAATAATAGCTAAATCGTCAATTTTAGAGTCATAATGTTGGATGTCTGAAGCTTTTAATGAGAATGAAATGTTTTGCTGCTCACCTTTTTTTAAGTGGATTCTTTTAAATCCTTTAAGCTCTTTTAAAGGCATATTTGTACCCGAATGTTTAATGTAAAGCTGAACTACTTCATCTCCATTATAATCACCTGTGTTTTTAATAGTTAAACTAATATTTAAATCAGTTTTTGTATTTAATTGAGTTGAGGATAATTTTAGGTTAGAATATACAAATGAGGTGTAACTTAAACCAAAGCCAAAGGGGTAAAGCACAGGTTTTGTAACATATCGATAGGTTTTTCCTACCATGCTATAATCATCAAAAGCAGGAATATCTGTAATAGACTTATAGAATGTAACTGGCAGTCTGCCTGCTGGATTATAAACACCAGTTAATACATCCGCTAATGCTGCACCACCCTTCTCGCCACCATACCAAGTTTCTATAATGGCATCTATATTTTCTTGTTCCCAATTTATGGCTAGTGCGCTACCATTCAATAATACTAAAATAATAGGTTTACCTAGTTTTTTTAATTCTTTCAATAATTTGGTTTGCACTTCTGGCAAATTTAAATCTGTTTTATCTCCGCCTAAAAACCCTGGCACTTTAACTTTCAAATCTTCGCCTTCTAATCTTGGTGAGATTCCTCCTACAAATACGATTACCTCAGCTTTTTCTGCTATCGATAATGCCTCCTTAAATTCTTTCTGAGGATTATAATTAGGTGTATCGATCACATTACAGCCTTTTGCATACATTACATTTGTATTTACCAAAGCTTTCTGGATGCCCTCTAGAGGTGTAATAATATGATTAGGTTCACCATTATAGTTGCCAAGTAATATTTCAGCATCATTAGCATTTGGACCAATTACTGCTAAATTTTTGATTGTCTTTTGAAGTGGTAATAATTTTTTATTATTCTTTAAGAGCACTATAGATTCCCTTGCCATTTGCAACGCTTGGGTCTGATGTGTCTCGTTATTTACAATACTGTAAGGGATTTTTGAATACGGATTTTCTTCATCTGGATCGAAAACTCCCAACTTAAATTTCGCTCTTAACAATCTGGCTACTGCTGTATCTAATTCACTTTCTTTAAGTAAGCCTTGCTGAATAGCTGGAATAACAGCTTTTACATAACCATAACATTGATTATCTGCTCCTGCTCTTATGGCCTGTGCTACAGCTTCTACACTATCTTTTGCGGTTTTATGGAACATGTAAAAATCATATACCGCACCACAATCTGTAGCTACAAAACCTTTAAAGCCCCATTTGTTACGCAAGATATCATTTAGTAAAAAAGCATCGCTACAGCAGGGCTTACCATATAACCTATTGTAAGCACACATAAATGAATAAACGTGTCCTTCTTTCGTTAATGTTTTAAATGCTGGTAAATAGGTTTCCCATAAGTCCCTTTTAGTAGGTATAGCATCAAAAACATGACGTTCTGGCTCTGGCCCGCTGTGCACTGCAAAATGTTTAGCAGTGGTAATGGTTTTAAAATATTTAGGATCATCGCCCTGCATGCTTTTCACGAATGCAACACCTAGTTTTCCAGTTAAATAAGGATCTTCGCCAAAAGTTTCATGACCTCTGCCCCAACGCGGATCTCTAAATATATTAACGTTGGGCGAATAAAAAGTTAATCCGGTATATTCTTTTCTGTTTCCTTCTCTTACAAATTGATGGTGTTTGGCTCTAGCTTCGTCGCTAACCATTGTACCCATAGTAAACATACTTTCTGTATTAAAAGTAGCGGCTAGGCCAATGGGTTGTGGAAATGAAGTTGCTAAGCCTGCCCTAGCTACACCGTGTAAAGCCTCATTCCACCAATCGTAAGCTGGAATTTTTAAACGCTCTATGGCTGGTGTTCGGTTATCCATTTGTAAAGCCTTTTCTTCCAAAGTCATCCGCTTTAGCAAATCCTGTACCCGAGTTTCTAATGGAAGTTTTGTATTCAAATAAGGCTCATCCTGTGCCATTGTCGTTAACGACAGAGCGCTACCTATAAAAAACAACAATAAATATCTCATGATTTGGTATAAGCTTTGGCTACTTGTTTACTACTTCCCAATTGGTCAACACCTAGTTCAATTACATCGCCTGGTTTAATAAACCAAGGTTCGGGTTTTTGCCCTAACCCAACGCCTGCAGGTGTACCAGTGCTAATTACATCGCCTGGCAATAAGGTCATAAATTCGCTAATGTACGAAACGATATATGGAACATTAAAAATAAGGTTTGAAGTATTTCCATCTTGTACAATTTGTCCGTTTACAGACAGCCATAGCCTTAATTGGTGCACGTCTTTTATCTCATCTTTGGTTGCTAAAAATGGCCCTAAAGGTGCAAAAGTATCACAACCCTTGCCTTTTGTCCACTGGCCATTTCGTTCCAATTGAAATGCTCTTTCGCTATAATCATTACTTAAACAATAGCCAGCAATGTAATCGTATGCATCTTCTTCAGCAACATAGGATGCTTTTTTACCAATTACAATAGCCAGTTCTACTTCCCAATCGGTTTTTTCGCTACCTTTTGGCAGAATAAGATCATCATTGGGACCAACTATAGCAGTTGTAGATTTAAAGAACAAAATAGGTTCTGTAGGAATTGGTGTATTGGTTTCTTTAGCGTGATCTGAATAGTTTAAGCCAACGCATACTAATTTAGAAGGCCTAGCAACTGGTGCACCTAAGCGAATAGAATTATCTATTTTTTTTAGATCTGAATTTAGCAAGTAATATTGAAGCCTTTCAATCCCATCCTGCTCAAAAAATGCCTCGTTGTAATCATTTACAAAATCTGATACATCGAAGTATTCATTATTGATCATTACACCTGGCTTTTCTTGGCCTACTTCACCGAAACGTATTAATTTCATAGCTGCTAAATTTTAGAGAGACTGCATTTAATTAAAGCAATTTTACAATTTTTATTCTCAAAAACATTTTAAATCCCATCTAAATTGTTGTTTTAAAAGAAGTAGCATAACTGCTGATTACAGATTTAACATTAAATTCATAATTAATTCCCTTATAAATCAGCAAAGTACGGGATTATCAAAAAAAAATGTTGCTTTGCTTATATTAGAAACCTATATTTGCATCACTTTAAAGGAAACGGTCAAACGAATACTTTAAATTGATTCCGTAGCTCAGCTGGTAGAGCATTACACTTTTAATGTAGTGGTCCTGGGTTCGAATCCCAGCGGGATCACAGAAAACCTTACAGAAATGTAAGGTTTTTTTGGTTTAGCCCAATTTGTTATTTTATGATATATCCTATCGAACCATGTAGCATAGGCTTTAGAACGGCAAAAGAAAGATTGTAATTGGCATGAGTACTGAAACCACCATTAACATTTAAAAAAAGTCTCCTTTTACTTCCTAGTGCTTTTTGATTACCCATAAACAAACCTAACATATAATTTTCTTTAATGCCCTTTACATCTTCATTCAATGAAATAACAGGTGCAGTAAACATTTTTAATCGAGCACCAATATACATTCCAGAATTGTTACCTGTATAGTAACCTTTACTATTGTCTTTTTCCTTCATAAAATAATTCCGGTATTGGATATTTAAATAAGGAGTAAAAAAGATTTCAGGTAAGACGAAATCGGGGTTTCGGCGGTTTTGCAAACATTTATGGTAATAATTATAAAGATTTAGAGAACTTACGCTTCCATACCCAAAACCAATAGCAGTATATAAAGTACTATTTTCAGAAAGCTTAAATTCAGCAGCAGTATAAGCATCTAGAGGATTTAACCCAACCGAAAACTGTGTAGTTTTTTGTTGGGCAAATAAAATATTTATTGAGACAACGAGTAATATTGAAGTAGCGATTATATTTTTCAAGATGCGTTTTTAGCTATGGAAGATAGACAAAATAGTTTAACCGACAGTGCTGCAATAAGCATTTTTAACAGTGTAAGAAAACTTACAATTGGAATAAGCTTGCAAAAACAAGAGCTTATTAAATTATTTTTAGCCGCTCTTCTTCTAAATCTATCTGATATAGTTGTTGGCGAATAATTTCTTCATTAATTTTTGGATCTTTATTTAACTCGATTAAATACATTCGCTGACTTTCTAAAAGTTCAACAAATACAGCTTTGGTTTTATCATTCATCCAACTATCATCAGCTGCTTTTGCCCTCTCCTCCCATTGTTTTAATATTTTTTCTATACCAGCATGACCTTGAAGTTCGTTATCGTATTTATTTTTTAATACTTCGTAAACATGATTTTTCAATCCATTTTTCATTTTCCGTCTAGTTTCTTCTTCCTCTTCTTCATTAAAAATACCATCAAAAAAATGAGTTTTGTTAATAAAATATGGAAGTGTTAAGCCTTGTACAAGCAACGTAAGTAAAATTGCTACGAAAGTGATAAATAATATCAAATCACGATGTGGAAATGCAATACCATCTAAGGTAACGGGAATTGATAAAGCAGCAGCTAAAGATACCACGCCACGCATACCCGTCCATCCTAATAAAAGTGGCATCATCCACCTTCTTCTTGCAGATGAGGCATGAGGCCTAACACTTGGCCTAAATATAGTTGTTGCAACCAAGGCAGCATAAGAGCTGATCATTCTTGCCCCAACCAAAACAATAGTAACCAAAACTCCATAGCCTATGGCAGTACCTAAGGGAATGCCCTTAGAACGAATTCCATCTACAATTTCGGGCAATTCTAACCCAATAATTAAAAATACAATCCCGTTTAAAATAAAAACGAAACTTTCCCAAACACTATAGCCTCTTATCCTACTTGCACTATTTAAAAAGATCAGCCTTTTAGCCGACATATATAAGCCTCCGCTAACTACTGCTAATACGCCAGAGCTATGCACTTGTTCTGCTACCCAATAGATAAAATATGGCTCTATTAGTGTAAGTGCAATATCTGATGGTGCATCTGTTGGTAAACGCTTGTGAGCTTGTACAAATATCCAAGCAAGCAACAAACCAATTGCAGCACCTCCAATTACCATCCAAAAAAAGCTTAAAGTAGCCTCTTGCCATACAAACTGACCAGTACCAACAGCTACTAATGCAAACCTGAATATAATTAATGAGGAGGCATCATTGAGTAAACTTTCTCCCTCTAAAATTGCAGATGTTGACCTTGGAATTTTAACAAATTTCATGATTGCCCCCGTACTTACGGCATCTGGTGGAGATACAATTCCTCCTAATAAAAATCCTAAAGCAATAGTAAAACCAGGTATATAATAGTTAGTTACCAACGCTACAGAAAGCGCCGTAAAAAAAACGACTAGAAAGGCAAAACTTCCAATTATACGCCACCATTTTTTCATCTCTTTAAAAGAAATAGCCCAAGAGGCTTCAAATAACAATGGAGGAAGAAAAATGAAGAAAATTAAATCTGGATCTATTTTGACTATGGGTAAACCTGGTATAAAACTAATTAATAAACCACCAACAACTAATAAAATTGGATAAGCAATTTTAATTTTAGTAGCCCACATATTTAATAAAACAATGATGGCTACCATAGCCAGAAGAAAGGGTAAGATGGTATGCATTTTAGCGACTTAGTTTATTAGTTGGTAGTAATATTAATACTTCAAAAGAAGTTTTTTTTTTACAAAAGATACTTCTACCATCTAAATTATAATAAACCAAATAAGAAGCAAAGCTTTCTCAAATTTAAAGACGCACAAGTAAGGATTATTTCTTCTAGGATTATTTATTTTCCAATAGATCAAATAAAAAGCCTTTAAAATAAAAAGTTCAGCGATGAATTATCAGCACTGAACTTTCTAAATTTAGGAAAAACATTTTTTGATTTAGCTTTAAGCTACTTTAGTTTTACATCTAGGTAAACCGAATGGCGACCATAACTTTCGTAAAATGGCTTAAATACTACATCATCAATCGTAAATTTTAATTCTTCTGGATTACCCTTAATGTCTTTACCTAGATCATTAGCATCTAAAGTAACTTTGCGCCAATCTTTTCTTGCTGTAGGTTCTTGAGCCGCCAACAATATAGGACCATAAAACAAACTAGCAATATTTTGTTGGTCCATAACAGGATCTAAATGAAATTGAAAAGGCATTTTTAACTCTATTGCATCTCCATCCTTCCATTTACGACTTATTTTTAGGTAACTACCTGGCTTAGCATTTAAATTTTCTTCTTTACCATTAATTTTAACAACAAATCCCTTAGTTGCCCAAGCTGGTACACGTACATTGATCTCAAATTTACCACTCCCTTTAATGGTTAACTTGGTATGATCTTCTTTTGGGAAATTAGTAGTTTGTACTACGCTTACTTTGCGTTCTTTCCAATTCAATGTAGATGGGATATACAAATTCACATAAAGCGCTTTGTTATCTTTACTCTTAAAATAAATGGAGTTTTGTAATTTGGTGCTGCTCTCTATGGCGGTGCCATTACAACAGGTAAAACCAGTCATATCTGGGTTTCCAAATTGTTTCATAGCGCCCGGCCTTAGTGGTACATGATAAGTATTTGCAGGTGTTTTTTCAGCAACAGAGGCTAAGATATGATTATATAAACTACGCTCGTAATAATCCATTAATTCTGCCCGCTGATCAAAGAGAAACAAATCACTTGTTAGTTTTAGCATATTGTAGGTCGCACAGGTCTCATTCTGTCCACCTTCAGAAAAACCATTTTCATATAAGGTTCCTGGTTGACCAATGAAACATTCGGCATTTGCCGGATTACGTGCCCCTGCCACACCACCAATACTGTATGAATAATCATTAACAATTTTATACCAAAAGTTATCTGCTATTTTATAATATTCTGGATTATTAGATACGCGATAGGTTTCTATACTACCAACCACTTGTGGAATATGTTGATTAGCGTGTAATCCGCGGAAGTTGTCTACATTTTTAGCCAATCCATGTGAATGTGCAGGATCGCCAAAAAAGACTTTAATGTTATCAAATAACTGTGCAGTTTTAAGATAATTCGGATCACCAGTAATGCGGTACATGCGAGCCATTGATTCGTTCATACCACCAAACTCACCAGCGATGTAAGTATTCCACATCTTAATTAAAGTTTCTTGCGGTAAATTACTCAATCGAGCATAAACCCAGTCGCTCATGTTAGCGGCTACCTCTAAAGCTTTTTTATTTCCGGTAACTTCATAAACATCAATCAAACCAGCTAAAATTTTGTGTAGGGTATAATATGGTGCCCAAATTTGAGTTTTTTGTCCACCGTATTTAGCTCCATTTTCTAACATAATAAATTGATCTGGTGGATATGCACTGATAAAACCCTTGCCCCAGTTCCAATAATCTCTTCGAATTCCTGCTTCGCTTAAATCCGAATCGTAAGCTGATTTACCCGGACCAAATGGTACTGCTGTTGCGTCTGATATATGGGTAGCCTCTCCTTTTTTTGGGTTACCAGACAATTTTGATAACTCGTAAAGTGTATTCACCATATCATCCATTTTGTTGGCAAAATTAGCTTGAAGTGCTTTATCATATCCTGTGCCGGCATATGCTTGTGCAATTGCGGTAAGATAATGACCTGTTGCATGCCCTCTTAATTTGGTATCTTCTGTGTCCCAAACGCCCAATGCTTTTGCGCCCTGAGGTTGTTTTTGACCAAATGCATGGCGAAACATATATAGAAATGAATTCGGATCTGTTTTGGCCAGGGTATTGATAAACTTATCTCTATTTTCGATAAACTTTGTATGTTTACCGTGATCATCATTATCTAGTGTAACTTGGCTTAAATGAAACGTTGCTAACTTAGCAACAGGGGTGGTAGATTTTAAACCTTCTTTTACAATTACAACTGCTTTAGGTTGAAAATTAGTCCCAGATACACGCCCAGTAACGGTATAGCGCCCAGGTTTAAGTACAGCCGAGTTGTCAATAGCCGAAGGCCAAATCACTCGCACTTCTGGACCTTTTCTATCTTTCTGATAAGTTCCTTTAAGGTAAGTTGGCAAACGTGGTAAATCTCCTACTGCAGTTTCTACTTCTACATCTGCAACACTAGTTAAATAAACATTATAAAGTTGGGCCTCTGTTGCAGCAAACTTTGGAAGATCATCTTCACGTTTGGGCGTGGTATTTACAGCACTTTGATTGTTCCCTTTTTGAGCATTATTGTAAATTCCAGCAATCTGTCTTCTACTTAAGGGAACGCGATAAATACGGAAATCATGGATCATAGCATTTAATGTTGGATCTCCTGGCAATAATGATTTGCCTATATAAAGTTGGTTTTTTATTGCTCCTTGTTGACCAAACACAGCCGTTAACTCTGCAGGGATTTCTTTTGTTTCGCCAACAGGTTTGCCATCTACATAACTCAACATTGTTTTAGATGGTACATCAATAACAATAGTTAAATGCACCCATTTATTTAATTCTAACGCAGCAGCAATTATACCGTTTTTATCATTTTTTTCTGCTGTGATAGCAACTTGATATCCTTCTTGATTTACAGTACCCAATGGTGCTGCATAAAAATGCTTATTGGCATCTTTTCCAAAGTCAAAAAAACGTTGACCTACTTGTTTCGAACGGAGATATACCCAGCCCGATATGCTCAACGATTCTAAATCAGCTAATGTTTCTGCTGGTAACGTTAAAAAAGAGTTGTTATCTCCAGCAAGTGATAATACTTTTCCAAAGCGACTGTCATTTACAAACTTCATATCAGTTCCCTGAAGTTTTGCATGCAAATTGTTTCTAGACCAATCCTTAATATCCCCATTAAACACATAACGGGCAATCATTCCTGTTTCGCCAATACCATCTAATATCTGATCGCCATTTTGTGCTTGGGCGGTATATATGCTATTGGTTAAAACAGCCAAGAACAAGGTAAAATGTAGGCAAATTTTGTAAATTTTCATTCGTATATATAAATCTGGTTAGTAATGTTTTTTTAATAAGAAAAACTTACGGTTTATTCTATTAGATATAAAATTGCAGTTGATTCTCTTATCAAATCAATCGATCCAAAAACTCAGATTAATTGATTTTTAAAACTACTTAGAAACCATCTTTATTTATAAACCTATTTTACCGAATAAGCACATGATATTAACTAAGATCTTAAAATAATATCATTCATTTAGAAGTTTGGCTTAACTCACATCCAAGTTACCCAAATTCACAATCTATTAATTTTATAACATTAAGTTATCTTATTTTTGATATAAATATGAAGCAGTACTTGATGTACAATTACCATTAAACAATAGCTAAAGAAACAAATATTATATTCGAAGTCTATAAGCCTAAATTAATGTTCATCCACCTTAAAAAATATGTTTTAGTATTAGTATTGGCATTTACTTGTTTTGATACTGCTACTGCAATACAAAGTTCTGGCCCACTTATAATTAGAGGCACAAATGATCACATAGACCAACTTAAAGAGATTAAAAAAGGTAAAAATATTCTTGTTTATACCGTTAGCGGATTTGTAAATATCGAGACTGCTCATGATTTTCCATTTCTTTACTATCGTACTTATTTTAAAGAAAACAAAAAAGGTCAAATTCCTACATTTGAGCATAATGTTAATGAAGCGGCGACCCTTAATAGTGGAGCTCAAATCTTTCTTGATCTCAATAAGGAATATTGTGTAGAAGTGCTAGATAAAAATACAGATACCATAACTAATATTTATATCATTAAACGATTGAAAGTACTTCCGGCAGTGGAATTAACACTTGCCGATAAAGAACATCGAAAATTAGCTCCAATTACCTCATTAAATAATTATACAGGAAAAATTACCATTAGCGCTGGAGAAACATTGCATATTGGCCATAAAAAACATCCTTATTTTGAAAATTTAGAAGTAGAATACACATTAATTAATTTAAAAACCAAAAAGATTGAACGTAAAATTAGCAGTCGGGATTTTGGCCAAGTGAAATTGACAGACAACACGCCTTATCAATTAAGTTTTAATTATGTTTTACAGCCAGAAAATACAGGTAATTATTATATTGAGGTAAGGCCCTACTGGTATAAATCTATGTATACCTACACTGCCATTTTAATTGTAGCTGCTGTAATCTGTATACTGGCAGTTACCTATAATTTTAAAAGGAAGATTAAAATTTCAAAGAGAGCGCAACAAAACTTAGAACAAGCTGCAATTAGGCTACAATCATTGCTTAATCCTCATTTTACATTCAATGCCTTAAGTACAATACAAGGCCTAATTAACACCAATAGAATTGAGGAAGCGAACCACTATTTGGAGGAATTTAGCTCTTTATTAAGAAAAACATTGTCCAAGAGCCATCATATCTACAATAATCTAGATCAAGAATTAGAAATGATGAGAATGTATTTAAACCTGGAAGCATTAAGATTTAATTTTTTATGGGAAATCATAATTGATAAAGATATCAAGCCAGCTGATATAGAAATTCCAACCCTATTGTTGCAACCCATCATAGAAAATGCAATTAAGCACGGATTATCAAGGCTAGGCGAAAGGGGTAAATTATTAATTAGTTGCACTAAGAAAAAACGAAATGGTACTTTTACAATTTCAATTAATGATAACGGCAATTGGGTAGCGCAAACAATAAGTAAAGGTTATGGATTATCTTTAACTGAACAAAGAATAAGTACGATAAACCAATTAAAAGACGGTCAGACAATTGAACTAACATATAATAAACAAGAAGGAACAACTGCAATTTTAACTTTTAAAAACTGGATAAATTAAAATGATTAGTGCAATATTAGTTGATGATGAGCAAATTAACATTGACAACTTACAAGCTTTATTGAATAGGCATTGTCCAGAAATTGAGGTGGTAGCTACTGCTAATGATGCAAACCTTGCAGCAGAAATTATTTTATCAACTAAACCAGATGTAGTTTTCTTAGATATTGAAATGCCCGGTAAGAACGGTTTCGAATTATTAAAATCCTTAAACGAACCTGATTTTGAGGTTGTTTTTGTAACTGCCTATGACTCATATGCGATTATGGCCATCAGATTTTCTGCTTTAGATTACCTACTTAAACCTATAAATATTACAGAACTTAAAAATACAATAAATAGAATTGAAAAATCAGTGAACGCTAAAAAGCAAAACCTAAGATTAGACAATTTACTTTATTTATTAGATAAAAAACAAGTAGACAATAACCAAAAAATTGCCTTACCAACGCTAAAAGAAACCTTTTTGGTACCTGTTAGAGAAATTTTAAGATGCGAATCCTCCAACAACTATACAACATTCTACTTAACCAATGGTGCTGAACATTTAATCTCAAGGCCACTATATGAGTACGAAGAACTATTGGTTCCATATGGTTTTATACGCTGCCACCAATCACATCTGGTTAATAAAATGCACGTTACTAGCTTACTCAATGAAGACTCAGGTTATTTAATTATTAGCGCTGCTAAACATAAAATCCCCATAGCTAAGCAACGTAAAATCGAAGTAAAAGCTAGTCTTAAAATGTAGTGATGTCACATTAACACAGAGTCGTGTACAACAACTTTATCCCATAAATGACTATATTTTTTAATCGCATCTAAGTGAATTGGATGATTTTCATAAACATTAATATCTGCCATATTCTTAAAAGTGGCAACTAAATTGTAGGTAAATGAATTATCCACTACCTCACGTTGATTTGTTTTTGCAGCCCTACCATATCTCAATGTTGTAACTACTGGAATAGCCTTTAACAATTCGAAAAAACCAGCAAAATCATTAATCTCTTTTTCATCAAGATCTTTTTTGAGCCAAAATAATACATAATGTGTAATTTCTTCTGCATTTATATTTTCTGCGGCATTTGAACTATTGTTAAGCAATACAAGTGAAGTTCCCAGTGCAGTTGTTGCAATAAACTTTCTTCTTTTCATAATAATTTGGTATGGATGATAGTGTACAATAATACAAAATGTATTTAATCATTTAAGATAGGATTTTGCATCAATTATTTTGTATTTTAAACCGACCAAATACAAATCTTTATGGAACAAAATTCGATGTTAACATTGTTTTTGCCAATTGCACTTGGCATTATTATGCTTGGGCTTGGCCTAAGTTTACGGGTTGATGATTTTAAAAGAGTTGTACTTTATCCCAAAGCAGTATGTATAGGCTTAATATGCCAAATGATGCTACTTCCCTTAATATGTTTTGGGATAACTATTTTATTTAAACTTCCTCCTGCGCTTGCTGTTGGGCTAATGTTGTTATCTGCTTCTCCTGGTGGCGCAACAGCTAACCTTTACAGTCATTTAGCAAAAGGCGATGTTGCCTTAAATATTTCATTAACGGCGGTTAATAGTGTACTCACCTTATTCACCTTACCTATTATTGTTAATTTTTCTATAGCGTACTTTATGCAAAGCGGGCTGGTTATTCCGATGCAGTTTAAAAAGATAGTGGAGGTTTTTGCAATAGTTCTAATTCCTGTAAGTGTTGGTATGATAATCAATTACCTATCACCTAACATTTCTAAAAAATTAGAAAAACCAGTTAAAATTATGTCAGCAATATTCTTGGTATTAATTATTGCAGGAGCAATTTTGAAAGAAAAAGACCAATTTTTAGTTTACTTTGAGCAGGTGGGCTTGGCTTGTTTAGCTTTTAACGTATTAAGCATGGTAGTAGGTTATTATGTACCCTATTTATTAAAGGTGAACAAGAAACAATCTATTGCCATAGGCATGGAAATAGGTATCCATAATGGAACACTTGCTATTTATATTGCATTAAGTGTTATTGGCAATAGTTTAATGAGTATTCCACCTGCTGTTTATGGTCTAATCATGTTTTTTACTGCTGCTATTTTTGGTTACTTAGTAAGCAGAAAAAAATAATTTTAGTTATAAAAAAAGAGGCCTTAAGCCTCTTTTTTATCTTGTATAATCCGGTTCAACAGAATTGAATTTATTTTCTAGGTCTTGTTTATAACCCTTAGCTTTATCAATCCATTCTGGTGCTTTTTCTTGGAAATCATCAACGATAGATCTTCCAGTAATTTCATCTTTTTTAGTAATATATTTAATTGCTCCGTATACTGCGGCACCAATTAAGGCTGTTTTTAATAATCCCATAGGTTCTGTTTTTTATTTTATGGTGAACAGCTATTTGCTACAAAAGTTTTATTTTTTTAAGATTAATTGATTTTTTGATACACCTTTTTGCTATTTCCCTTGGTCAGCATCATTCTACTTGGTTCTGCGTAATAAATTATAGATGATTTTGATTTGGTACTAGGATCTACAAAATAGAGTAACTTCCCTTCGGTGTACCATTCGGCATTTTGAACAGTTCCTGGTTTTGCACTATCTATGGTTATGCCATTAGTGCCACCTGCACTTTTTCCTGTCCATATCTGTGCTGATCCGTTTTGATTAAATTTAACAAAATAATCTGTTGAAAAAGACGAATAAAATTGTCCACTTCCACTACTAATTACTTCGGTATATCTCCAAGTTCCAATCAATAATTGGTTTCTACTTTTGTTTATTGCAGTAGTTGAAGTTTTGTTAATAACTTCCTTTTTCATCAAAAGCTTTACAACTTGATTATTTTGCTCTGGTATAGCAAAGGCAAAATTTAGGTAATCATCTTTTCTATCTGCTTCGAAATTATAGGTCTTACCAGTTTCATCTTCAACAATCTTGCCGCTACAAATTAAATTTTTAACAATTCCGGTAATTTTGGCTTGTTGTCCATTCATTAAAAAATTCCCTGTAACCTTATCACCATTGGTAAATAATGTTATAGACATTAAGGTACCTTGCAAAGTTACACTATAGGTTCCAGCAAAATTATTTACCTGTTTTACAGCCACTGTTTTTTTGTTAATGGGGATGACCATAGACTTTTTAGAGGTTGTATTTTTATTTTGAAGTTTATTTATGTTAGAAGATGGTTTTTTTTGACCTTCATTTGTGTTAGGCGCACATCCAATTACTGAAAATAAGGCTATGTAGATAGTAAAAATTGTCATTGTGTTTTTCATTTAATGTATTTTACATGCACAAAAATCCAAATCTCAGTTTAATTTACCTATCCCCCTTTGGGTGATTATTGAAAATGTTTAAATAAAAATTACCCATTTACCATTCTACTATTAATTCAAATTTATTATATTACCGTGATAAAGAAAACTAACCCTTTATTCACTTAAATATTAAGATCATGTTAAATACTTTAAGAGCCCTTATCCTTATTTCAGTTTTACCATTTTTAGCTAGTTGTGGCAATGCTGAGAAGAAAAAGAATGCTGCAAATGTTATAGATTCAAATGCGAAAAAAGAATGTTATATCGCTATTGATGGCGCCGATACAGCCTATTTGGATTTACGTTTATCCACTACCAATGTTGATGGAGATTTGCTAATTAAATATGCAGATAAAGCACACAATAAGGGTACAGTAAGTGGTAAATTTAGTGGCGACACCTTATTTGTTGATTACACCTTTAATCTTGGTGATGCTCAAAGCCCGACCTATAAAAATCCATTGGCATTCCTGAAAAAAGATAAACAATTAATCTTGGGAGTTGGGGTAATAGAAACATCGTATGGAAGGTCTTATTTTGTAAAAGACAAACCCATCAATTTTGAAAAAGGAAAATTCACTTTTGATTTAGGCAATTGTAAGAACTAAGATTTGAAAATTTTTGAACTAAAAGTTAATAACTCGCTAAAGGTTAATAAGTTCTGTAAACTAATATTTCTATAAAAAGTTAATTCTATACATTAAAAACATGAATTATGAAAAAGTGTATTTATGTAGTAGAAGACAACCATAATCTTCGGGAGATTATAGAATTTCTATTAGTTGAAGAGCAATATCAGGTAAAAACTTGCCCAAGCATGAAAGATTTTTGGTTGCAAATGCAAGATCACCTTCCTGATATGGTGGTATTAGATGTGATGTTACCAGACGGAAATGGAATGGATATTTGTACAAAACTAAAACAGAGTGCAAAAACCCATGATATTCCTGTAATGCTGATGTCTGCAAACAATTACCTCAACAAGATCAAATCAAAATGTGAGGCCGAAGCTTACATCAATAAACCTTTTGATATTAATGATTTTATTAAACGTGTAGAAAAGTTTGCACCAAATTAATTTTTACAAAAATATTGACAATTAACATTTTACGGAATGAAAATTGCATATATATAGTTGAAGTTAATTTATTGATTATATAATTAATTTTTCTTCTTTAAAGATAATCCGCTTCAGGAATAATTGCAGTGTCTATTTAGCAGCATTATATAAATCTTTAATTTATGAGCAATCAAAAAATAGCAGAAGAATTAACAATGGCAAATCATAAACTTTCTATTCAGAATATGGAAATAGCTTTGCGTGCTGCAGAGTTAATCTTAACAAATGAGGAGCTTAAATTTCAATATACTGAAAAAGAAAATAGGGCGTTTGAATTAGTACTGGCTAATAAAAAGCTGATTGATCAGCATCAAGAAAAAGAAAACAACTTTAAGAAATTATTGGTAGCCAATAGCATATTAGCTATTCAGAATGAGGAAACAGAAAAACGTGTAAACGAGTTAGCTTCCGCAATTTTGGCATTAGCGAAACATGATAAAGAGAATGAAAAGAGAGCATTAGAATTAAAAAAGGTAAACACCGAATTACAAAAAGCAGAAGCGTATCAAAAAGAGTACATAAAAGGTTTGGAAGAAATGATCCATGTAATTTCTCATGAGGTTAGACACCCTATTTGCCAAATCATTGGAGTTTCAAACCTTGTTTGCAAAAAAAGCTCAAAAGAAGAAATCAATACGGTGATTGGTTTTATTAAAAAGTCTGCCAATTCCTTAGATTTACTCACATCAGATTTATCTAAATTGATAAGTAAGTTAAAAAATAAGGGATTAGCAAGAAAACAGCAAAATCAAAATTCATCTTTAACTATAAACTAAAAATTACTTATTCATTTTTTGTCTAATCTGATAAACCAGGCTTCAATATCCCACATTAAAAATCAATAGAATAAAATAATTTCATTGATTATGAGGCAGTAAAACGAAGTTATCAATATTTTATTGCAAATAATTGTACTAATAAATATTAATTTCTATATTTGCACCTCCTTAAACAAAAGGAAATGATTCCGTAGCTCAGCTGGTAGAGCATTACACTTTTAATGTAGTGGTCCTGGGTTCGAATCCCAGCGGGATCACACCAAAGACTATCAAAATGTACAAAACCCTGCAATCGCACGATTAGCAGGGTTTTTGCTTTTAAGGAATTGCCAAAATTCACACGAATTCACAAAACTTTGGTGAGTGATTCGGTGAGTAAGGCAAAACGGTTAAAATTGACTCACCGAATTGTACATAATCATTTATTGTACAGGTTGTTACAAACTGAACATCTTGTATGGATTTAGTCGCAACGCTATATTTGTTTAACTAAAATCGAGAGATTATGAAGACCAATTTTAGCCTGCTTTTCTATCTGAAAAAGCAAAAGAACTATGTGAGTGGAAATGTGCCGATCTACATGAGGATTACCGTAGAGGGAAACCGTGCGGAGATTGCCACCAATCGGGACTGCGATCCTAGGCGATGGAATGCCAAGGGCGGCCGAGCCATCGGCTCAAAAGAAGAAATCAAGGTGTTGAACACACATCTTGACCAATTGCAGAATGCCGTTTATTATGCCCATCAACGTGTTTTCGATATGGGGTTGCCGACTACAGCAGATGCAATTAAATCTTGCTATCTGGGTACGTTAGAAAATTCCCATACCCTATTGGAAGCAGTTGCTGACCATAATTTTAAAATGGAACAGCTTGTGGGCAAAGACTACGTTCGTGGCACATTGAACCGTTACAGGGTTCTGGAAACACACCTGAAGGTTTTTATCCGCCTGAAATATCGAGTAGCCGATATGGACATCAAAAGTATCGACCAAGCATTTCTGAACGGGTTTGACCACTATCTTAGGTCTGACAAGAACTGTGCGAACAATTATGTGGTGAAGAACATCAAGAACCTTGGAAAGATCCTTCGCATCTGCCTAGAAAACGAATGGATAGTCAAATCTCCATTCACAGCTTATAAGGGCAAGACAAAAAACGCTGACCGCTTTTACCTGAACAAAGAGGAGCTTCTCCAGATCGCAGGAAAAGAATTTGCCTCCGAAAGATTGAGACAGGTTCGTGATGTATTTATCTTCTGCTGCTTTACTGGCCTTGCTTATGTTGATGTTTTCAAACTGAAGCATGAAAACATAAGAAAGGGAATTGATGGCGAGCGTTGGATTTTCACCAATAGACAGAAAACCAAAACAAGGTCATCGGTTCCGCTATTGCCTACTGCGGTTGAGATTGTCGATAGATATGCTTCTAACAAAGTCTGCCTCAATAAAGGCTTGCTCCTCCCCGTTCCGAGCAACCAAAAGATGAATGAGTACCTAAAGGAAATTGCCAATTTAGTGGGAATTGAGAACAAGCTGACGTCACATATTGCTCGCCATACTTTCGCTACTACGGTAACGCTGTTAAATGGTGTTCCGATTGAAAGCGTATCGAAGATGCTTGGGCATACGAATATCAGGACTACACAGCATTATGCCAAGATATTGGATATCAAGGTAAGTGAGGATATGGCACTGTTGAAAAAGAAGTTCGCGACTTTTTAAGAGGCACCAATTTAATTGATGAAATACTAAAGATTAAAGGTGTGGGTCAATACTAAGCAGGAATAGTCGGAGATTATTCCTGCTTTTTAAAAATTAGTAGAGAATATCGGAGTGGATATTTCATCAATTGCGAGCTCTAAACGCGGCTTTTGATGCGCTAAAAGGGGTTTTTTATCCGTCATTTTGAGTGATTTGGCTGAGTTTTGGCAGAGTTTTTAATATTTGAAATCATCAAAAACACGCAATAAAATGTATTTAAGATTATTTTTTATCAATTTTAGTATTATCTAATTTACAAAATTTGGCTGAATTTTCCAAAAAAACTTCAAAATTATCAGTGGAACTTTTCATTCTACACTAAATCAACCTGCTAAAGTCAGTCCGTAATCAAGCTGGCCTGAATAGTTTATACATTGCAGATGTGTGAGTTGGCTTTAAGGTTAACGAAATATTGAGATTGACAGTTTGGACTCAAAAATTGCATATGTATCTTGACCTTTATCAGTTAATATCAAATGTTAATCATTTGGCATGGTGATCCCAATCATCATCTTATAGCAGGATACGCCATAGCTTTACGTATCATTAAAAAACAAGCAATGGAAGCAAACGTAAACATCAATAGCCTTCAGGATCTACTTGACCTGAACACCTCACAATTTTCAAGTGCCGAAATAGAATTAAAAAGAAAACTGCTCGAATGGGCAAACATTGCCAGTTCAATGCAGCTTAAGATGATCATGAAAAAGTATATTAGTTTCACCAGTCAGCATCTGCAAAGGATGGATACATTTCTGGAGCAGGAAAAAATACTTTCTGTTAATAGTTCCAACCCAATCATGTTGGCTTTTATCAAATTTATTGATGAAAAATTAGAAGCTTGCAAAAACCCTGAAATCAAAGATGCCTGCGTATTGGCTGGAATCCAGTCGATCTGCCATTTTAAGATTAGCAGCTATGGAACAGCGGCGGCGTACGCAAAGCTAATCGGTCAGGAAGAATTTGCTAAAGTGTTCTATGAATCAGAGGTCAATGAAAAACATATTGATGATGAGTTGACCCAGTTGGCCAGCTATGAAATCAATACCAATGCATTGTCGCCATTAAACCTTGCTCAATAATTAGTTGATTTTTTTTAATCGGCCTTTGGAGAAATCTAAAGGCCAATTTTACTTTAGACCTTAAAGGTAAGCAGCTTTCACTAGTTTCATATCATTAGAAAACTCGTATAACCTTGGAACTCCAGTAGCAATTTCTACCATTTCGATCTCTTGTTCATCCAATTCTTCCAAATACATCATCAGGGCTCTTAGGCTATTTCCGTGTGCAACTATAAGTACGGTTTTGCCTATTTTTAAAAATGGCAAGATTTCCTTTACATAATACGGTACGACCCGGTGAAAGGTGTCTTTCAGGCTTTCTCCTCCAGGTGGTCGTATAGCAAAGCTTCTTCTCCACAACAATACTTTTTCTGTTCCATATTTTTTGGCAGTTTCAGCCTTGTTCATGCCCTGCAGTTCCCCATAATTTCGTTCGTTAAGTGCTGGCGATCTAATGATGGGTATTGGTGTGCCAATTTCAGCAAGAAGGATATCCAAGGTATGGATTGCTCTTTTCAGTATAGAGGTAAAAGCAATATCGATAGGAAAACCTTTTAAAAGCATGCCCGCATTTTTTGCTTCTTCCTCTCCCTGGACTGTTAACTCTACATCTACTTCCCCAGTAAAGAGGTTTTTGAGGTTCCATAACGACTGGCCGTGGCGCAATAAGATCAGTTTTGGCAACTAGTGGATTTTGATATCTCTTTTTTTCAACAGAATACCCCTATCTGATTTTTTGAGGTTTATGGTAAAAAGCCCATTATTGTATTTCGCAGAAATATGATCTTCCAAAACGTTTTCAGGTAAACGGAAAGATCCAGTAAACGATGCATGGGAAAACTCCTTACGAATGTAATTTACCTGCTCATCTTTTTCTTCCCTTCCTGACTCTGCAGTAACAGTCAGTACCCCATTGTCAGCCGTGATTGTGAAATCCTTCTTTTTAAAACCTGGAGCCGAAACTTCAAGCCTGTACCTGCTAGGATTGTCTTGAATGTTTACTGCATACTTTGGTTCTGTTGCACTAGAAAATGCATCTGTGTTCCAAAAATTATCGATCATCAGCGCAGTTTTGGATAGCTCATCATTTTTAATCAAGTTGTTCATGATATTATGTTTTATGATTCAAATTTAGGTTTTTATGTGTCGTTAGTAAATGATAATGGTTGTCAATCGAAATGATGAAAGTCATTATAAAGCTTCACTCGCAGATTTACCATCACGCTCAAAAGTACCGTTAGCCTTGGATTTGGTAAATGATAACAAACAATGCGCCAGCTGAGCTACATCAATAATACTTAACCTTTGTCACTTTTATTTGAATGGCTATCCCTGATCAATAGTTCTCCTGAAGAACCATAATGGGTACCACAGCATTATCAGCTAATTGATTACTGACGCTCCTGTGGAACAGTCCCCTTAAAAAGTTGTAGTTTTTATGCACGAGGCACAGTAAATCTACTTTGCCATTTTCCATAGTTTCTAACAATGTGGCCTTCACATTTGCAGAACGGATAGAATGAAAAGCAGCCGCTGGAAAATTAGGGTCAAGGTTTAAGTTAACCTGATTAAAAAGGTCCTCTTCGGATGGTTTTTCAGGAAATCCCAAATTAGAAATATGATTGACGATAACATTCGAGCCAAATGGTGCCGAGAAGGCAACCACATATTGCAATGCTTTTTTATATCCTATCGAAAGATCTACGGCAAAAATCGTTTGGTGAATATCATTAATAATGAATTTCTTGGGTATAACCAGTAGCGGACAACCGATATTCTCTAAGATATCTTGCATCTGGGTTCTGAACATTACCTTCTCCCATTCTCCAGATTGGTGGGAGCCGATGATCAACAAGTCTACCTGCCCGTCACCCGTATGCTCTGACAAGAGATCGATTACACTGCCATTGTGCATCAGGCAATGAACCTTGACAAGAACCCCAGATTTTTCGATTTTGTTTTCAAGCTTATCAGCAATCGCTTTCAACGCTTCTTTTTCGTTGAGTTGTTCGATGCTCATTTCCTGTGGATCATCATCGGTACTGTTCTTTTTTGCAGCGTGGGCCAAAGTAATATTAGCTCCAATTTTTAAGGCAATGTTCATGGCAGAAATTGCCAGATGTGCAGAATTGACAGAATTATCTATCAGTACGATTATATTTTTCATTGGGAGATATTTTGAACTTTGTTGTGATGCCCTACTTCCAGTTTTTGTAGATAAATATCAATATGCTCCGTTGCCGGAAAGGATCGTCGCAGCAAGGCGCTCGTCAAGATGATAAATATCTTTTCTAAAGTTCAGCTTACCATCTCGGTCTATAAAAGCAGTGAAATAGGCAATGAATACCGGTGTTTTCGAGGCTGTTAAAACTGATCTTTCTTTCCCCAGTCGCATTGCTGAACTTATTGTTTGAGCGGTCCATTTTTTATCGTCATCTAATAAAAAAGCTGCTAGTCTGGCTGGTTTGGCTATACGGATACAACCGTGACTGAATGCCCGACTGGTTTCTTTGAATAAAAATTTGCTTGGGGTATCGTGCAGGTAGATGCTATAGCTATTTGGAAAAAGAAACTTGACCCTACCAAGCGAGTTTGAGGGTCCAGGTTTTTGCCTAACAATAGGGAGGCCATTTCTTTTCCCAATTATTTCCATTTGATGGTTGGATAGGAAGTTTGCAGACCTTCTCATTCCAGGTAGGATCTCATTAATTACAATTGATTCTGGAACATTCCAATACGGACTAAAGACGACCTGATTGATCTCTCCATAGAACAATGTGGTGGGATGTATGGCTTGACCTACAACGGCTTCACAGCTCCACAATAAATTATCATCACGGTAAACATGTAATTTGAATTCTGGAATATTTACAGCTAGGTAATCGCCCTGTGAGGAAACAGGGAGCCACCTGCTACGTTCCATATTAACAAGAATCTGTTTAATTCTAGTTTTCAGCGGCACATTCAATTCTTGAATAGTTATTTTATTAATTGTACCAGTGGTATCCAATCCATGGCGCTGCTGAAAGCGAATTAATCCAAGTCTCAGCCTATCATCAAATACAGTGTCCGTTGTACTACCGTCATAATCTTCGAGCTGGAATAACCGTCTCTTAACCTGGCAAATGAGTGTCGTATCCTTAGTTTTAATTGCTTTTGCATTTACAGTTATCATTGACCAATCGTACTTGTCATCAAGCAATCTATACTTTCTCAAATAAGATTGCAGCAGTTCGTATTGGCGATATACTGGTTCTTTTGCAGGGATCTTCTGAATGGGAGAACTCAAAAGGCTATCTAGGTAGCGTTCATATGTAATTTTCTTTCTGGGCAACATCCAGCTATTGGATGTGCTCACAACAGGATTCATCCCCTGCCAGGCTAGACCTGCGTAAACAAAATATTCACCGGTAAGCAATAGCTCTATTTTGAGGTTTGGCTTTGCATGATAAAGCTCGGCACTAGGCTGATGAACCAGCGAATCAAGTCCTTTCACGTAAGAGAGCTGTTTGAACACACCATCATCTTCCAAATTCGTTATCCTATTGGTTAGGTTTCCTGCCTGTTCAATCAACCCGACTTTATCAAACCACACATAGGTGAAATTTCTTTTACGGTAAAAACTCCATAGCTCAACTTTGTATCTTTTTAATTTCGGATATTCTTCCAAGAAAGAATGTAACTGCAAACTATCAAAACCAATTTCACCACGCAGAGCGGAGTCTGCATTTACATATTTTGTTCGCTCAGTTCCTTTTTCAGTATTATTCCCAGTTTGACTACAACTTATAACTGAGAAGGAAAGATTGAAAAGCATGAAAAATAAAGCCTTGATGATCTTGACATCCATATTCTAGAAGAATTAAAAAATCGGATATCTGTGAATCTTAAACGTACCAGGTAATGTAACTGGCCTATCTTTGGTTTTCAATTCTTCAATGAGCGAGAAAAGTTCGTTCTTGACCAATTTATCGGTGGCTAAAAGAGATTTTATTTCGTTGATAATAGCAGCGTCGTGTTCAATAAACTCAAGACCGAAACGTTCTGCCTTTCCCTTTAGTAATTTCTCGAAATTTTCCTTGCGGGAAATTAGAACAGCTTTCAACTGCTTTCTTCGCTGGAGTATTTCTCCAAGACTTGCACTGATTACCTCAACTTGCTGGATATTTTTCCTTTTTACCCTTGTCGAAAGCACGTTATCGAAAAGGTTCTGAAAAAACCGCATCTCATCTTCTAGAAATAGGATATCAGATAACCATTCCTTGTTTTCTAGGTAAAGTTCTTGGAGCTCGTATGATAGCTGTGTATCTAATGGCATTTTCATCGTGATCGTATTTATGCCCAAAGGTGATCAACAAACTTGCAGTTGCCCATGATGGTTGTCAAGGGTTTAAATGACTGTAATCATCAAGGCCATTTTTGTATTTTCAAAGGGTTCCCTTATCCCGGCGGCAATCTTAATCATTTCTTCTATTGATGAATATCATTGTCATCAACCCATACAATTACCACCTTTACTGATATTTAATTAAAGATATGAACAGGAGGAAATTTTTATTCTTAACTGGAGGGTCGATTATCACCGTAGGCGGAACCTGTTATGCATTGAGTGACAAAAGCAATTTTGTTCGGTCTGATTTGAGAAGGAAAAATAACGTTTGTATACAATTATTGCCTAACGAGTATGAGATATTATACCTAGCCTCTCTGGCTCCAAGCGGACATAATACACAGCCCTGGTTTATCAAACGTCTTGAACCCCTGAATTGGATCATCTGTAACGATAGCAGTACGTGGCTACCTGCTGTTGATCCAACCCAACGAGAAACAATACTTTCCATTGGTGCGTTCATCCAAAATTTAGCGTATGCAGCCAATAATATGGGTTACAGTTGCCAATTTGAGTTAGTAGGCATAACCAATCAGGATGAAGAGATAATGGGCGTTAAGCTCGTAAAAGCAGGAAAACACCTCGATTATGATACGGAAAGCATCAAAAAAAGACGTACAGTAAGGTCTAATTTGTTTGATACAGCATTAAAATCCGAAGATATCAGATTACTCACGGATAATGAATATGACCGCATCCATTTCATTCATCGTAAAACAAAGGAATATCAATTTCTTAACGAACAGACTATCGAAGCCAATAAGTTGCAGTCCTACCGGAATGCAGCACAAAAAGAACTCTCTGAATGGATTAGGTTTTCCAGTAGGGATGCCCAACATTACAGAGACGGTCTTACCACGGGTAGTATGGAAATCGAAGGTATTTCTGGTTGGGTAGTTCGAAACTTTTATGGAAAATCAAATGTGATGGGTAAAAGCTTCAGAGATCAGAATATTGAACAGGTAGAAAAACAGGTATCTTCCTCTGGGGGCTGGTTTTTAATAACGAGTAAGGATAACACTGTAACCAGCTTGATCGAAACCGGGATGCGGATGCAACGGCTGTCCCTTAAGGTTAGAGAGAAAAATATTGCCATTCACCCGATGACCCAAATATTGGAAGAGCCATCAATTCATCGCAGCCTTAACACGGATATCGGTATAAATGATCCGGTACAGTTTATATTACGGACGGGTTATGTGAGGGATTATCCAGACCCTGTGTCATTAAGGAGACCAATAGAACAGCTGATACGATATTGAGCAAACCTTTTACAAATCCAGGTTTGCTATGGCACAAATGCATCCAGCCTATTTTTAGCATTATTTAATTCTTTCTGCAACTGAACTATGCGTTGTAAAAGCCCGTCAATCACATCTATTCCTTCAAAATTTACACCAAGTTCATTGTGTAGTCGGATCATCCTTTCTAGCTTTGCTATTTCCTCATGCGAAAGATAAAGTTCTTTTTTAAGTTCGAATATCTTAATCAGCCCAAATTCTTGAAGCGACAGTACAAATGACTGGTCCACATCATGATGCAGACAAAACTGTGCAATCAGTATTAGGTTCTTATTTTCCATTTTTCAGCTCCTTTAACTCGGTAAACAGTTCTCTTTCTTTTTCAGTAAGATCGGTCGGCAATTTGACCCGATAGGTAATATATAAATCGCCATATTCATTATCCTTTTTATATACAGGAAACCCTTTCCCTTTAAGCTTTACCTTTGTCCCAGATTGTGTTCCATATGCAACCTTTAGCTTAACCTTTCCATCAAAGGTATCGACCTGCACTTCCCCACCCAATATGGCGGAATACAAGTCAACTTCAGCATCAGCATATAGATTTTTGCCGTCTCTCTTAAATTTAGTGTCGTTTTCAATGGAAAATGTAATGTAGAGGTCTCCATTTGGACCACCGTTAGCACCTGTTGATCCATGTCCTGCAACTTTAATAATCTGCCCATTTTCAATCCCTGCTGGGAAAGTTAGCCTAATGTTTTTCCCGTTGACCGTAATTGTCTGTTGCTGGGTTTTGTATACATCGCTCAACTTCAGCTTTAGTTCTGCATTCAGATCTTGACCCCTAAATTTAGCTCTCTGACCTTGGCCTTGTGAACTGCCGAACATGGAACCGAAAATATCAGAAAAATCGTCTCCGTTAAATTGCTGAGCAGCATTTCGATGGGATTGCTTGTGCTGTTTTCTGGCCTCTTCAAACTCCTCGGCATGTTTCCAGTCATTTCCATGCTCATCATATTTTTTTCTTTTTTCAGGGTCGCTCAACACAGCATTGGCCTCATTGATTTCCTTGAATTTTTTCTCTGCTTCCTTGTTATTTGGATTAAGATCTGGGTGATATTTTCTGGCCAGCTTGCGGTACGCCTTTTTAATATCGGCGGTGCTTGCAGATTTTTCGATATCCAATAATTTATAAAAATCGGTATGATCCATGCTAAATTGAGCTGATAATGATTATTTGGCTAAATAGCCACCGTCGATCGGATAATAGCTACCACTTACGAACGAAGACTTATCACTTGCTAGCCAAAAGATGAGTTCAGCCACTTCTTCACTTTTACCTAAACGGCCGATAGGGTGCATTGCTACCAACTGGCTTTTCATTTGAATATCAAGCGCATTGAGCAGCGGGGTATCGATGAAGCCAGGCCCTACAGCATTTGTTCTGATGTTCTGGGCAGAATATTCTAATGCTGCTGTTTGGGTAAGACCGATAATGCCGTGCTTTGCTGCGCTATAACCAGCAGAACCCGCAAAACCAACTGCACCTAAAATAGAAGATACATTAACGATGCTTCCACCACCATTTTGCAGCATGGCACCAATCTGATACTTCATGCCATAAAATAAACTAGTTAGGTTTACAGCAATAATTTGTTCCCAGCCATCGATGCTCATATCAGCAATCGGGTTCTGCTCTCCGCCGATACCTGCATTGTTAACGGCGATATCCAGTTTTCCATAGGTTTTTACCGCAAAGGCAACGAGAGCTTCCATTTCAGCAGCAACCGAAACATCAGTTTTAAAGAATGATGCCGTGCCACCTGCGATGCAGATTTCCTCTGAAAGTTTTCCACCTTCTAGGGTGTGTATATCCGATATCACTACATTCGCACCAGCAGCTGCAAATAACAGGGCAGACGCTTTTCCAATTCCAGAAGCAGCGCCAGTGATGATTACTGTCTTGTTTTTCATAATTAATTTTGTTGTATGGCAAAACTACTTTTCAAAGGGATGATCATCCATGACGCAAGTCACGGCAAATGGTGATTAGGCACAAAAATTATTGACTTTTCACTAAGCGGACTATGCTTCCATAGTAACGTTTAACATTCAACCTAAAAACATCATAAAAAAGAGCAATTCCCAATAAGAAAATAGGAATTATAAAGGCGGTAAAGTTGAATAATCCAAAGAAATAGGCACCCAGCAGTGCGCCTAATATAAAGCATAAAATAATCGCCAACCGCAATCTAATTCTCGAAAAAAGCGTTTGCTGCTTGGCAAATGAATTAAATTTCACTTGAGCTAAATCTATGCCCAGATCGGTAAAGGTGCCGGTAAGATGAGTTGTCCTTACCACTGAACCAGAAATAAGCGATACAAGTGCGTTCTGAAGCCCCATTGCAAAAAGCAGGCTCCCTGCAAAAGCTTTATCGGCATACAGGAAATATCCCTTAAAGCCCCTCATCGCGCAGGCAGATAAAATGATAATTTCAAGCAGTATAGGTATGAAATATGAAAATCTTTTGTCACTACCGATCTTGTTAATGATTAGACTGGAGCTGAATGCGCCAAAAAGAAATAAAAACATCCAAAAAGCGATTATGCTGGCGCCTGACCAATCTTTAAGTGCAATATTTTCTGCCAGCAGCGCAGCATGTCCGGTAACATTGGTGGTTAAAGCGGAGAAGCCCAAAAAACCTGCGGCATTCACGAATCCCGCTGTTAAACAAAGTAAGATAGCCAGCCTAAGGTTATGTAATGCAGTACGTCTATCCCCGAAATGCCTTAACATTGTTTATTTGATTGCTTTTTTGCCACTTTTACTTTTTACCAATATAATTGATGGCTCGCCGAAAACTTTGCTTTCCAACTCGGCATCCCTTTGATAGATATCTTTGTAGATAATAAGTTTACTATCTACCATTTCACAGGTGAGGTAAGTCACGGCGATTGGGAGCGGATTTTTGAGATAGAAGTTTTTATACTGATAGTCCTTTAGTGCATTTTCTAGCACTTTGATCTGATTTCCGGCGCCATCTGTAATCAATAACAACTTGGCCAATAGCTCCGGGTTTTCAATCTGCAGGCAACCCCCACTCAATGCCCTATCTTTATTATTAAATACACTTTTTTCTCTAAGGTCGTACAGGGCGGCATCAGGGTGGTCATCGATCCTGAACCGAATTCTTCCGAGCGTATTGTCCATACCGGTCGATTGTCTGGCGAGGTAAGCCGCAGGATTCTGGCTAATTTTAGTTAACCTCCTGCGATTGATCTTAATGCGCTTATGTAGGTTGTCGTAGATGGAATAATGATTTTCATCAAGATAGCTGATATCTTTTAATGCAGCAGGCAATATATCGGCAACAAACAGCTCTGCAGGCACTTTCCATTCGGGCGCTGCTGTAAACCTGCTCAGTGTGCTTTCAAAAGTTTGTGTCGGGTTTCTAGGATTTCCAACCACAAGTTTGAATACGGTTACCGTATCGCCTGTGGTAAGCTTTAATTGGTATGAGGGAATATTAACCTGGATATGATTGCCTTTTGTGTTGGTTAGCCAACGAAGACGTTCCATATTGATCGCCATTTTACGCACATTTGCTTGTGGATACTCATAACTATCTAAAATATACTGGCCCAAAACCAGTTGCATATTATTTTGCAACGCTACATATGCTGCATTCGAAGGCTGAACCTTCACGACTGCCGAATAAAAATCTTTTGAGTCAATTATTCGGAACAGGGCAAAATCTGCGTTAAAACGTGAAAGGTTGCCATTGTCTATTTCTTGCTTTGAAAAGCCTGGATTAAATTTTCCATAATGCAAATGGTTCATCATGGTAATGATCGCATCGGTTAATAATAGGTCAAAAATCGTACGTTCGCCCTCAATTAGTGAATCTGGGCTTTCAGTCAAGATTTTAAGTTTGCTATACAATAATTCATTGGGATGGAAGTCAGCTGGATTTAATCCAAACTGCTGAACGCAGTCTAGTAACATCATCGCCGTTTCGGTATTGGCATTTTTTTGCCCCTTTTCTACCCATGAAAGACGGAAGTTCTTAGTCTGGTAATAACGTTCAACCGTTTTTGGGAAATTGAGCAGTGCCTTACCAGCATCTAACCTAATTTTTGTTCCATCGGCAATAAACTTATCTGTCTTGATTTGGGCAAATACAGAAAATGAGAGGTGCGCCAGCGCTAGCACTATCCATCCGATAACTATAAGCTTTGTAAGCCTTTTTGGTAAAAGGGGTGTAAATGAAGTTTTCATCTAAGTAAATTTGTTTTCAATGGTGATGAAGCTATTACGATTTGTTTAATCCACTGTATGATCTTGAAAAATCATGATGGTTTCCTAAAGAGATTTTCATTACAAATGTGCCTTTAATTAATGGGAGATGTAATGATAGCGGTCACCAGAAATACTGATAAGGAACAACATACCTAGCGGCCAACTTTATGTTTTTAGCAGATTTAGCAAGATTTCCCTGTATTAATATGGAAAAATCAGCATGGGAACAGGCTTATATAATGCGCACTTGTCCTTGAAATATTGCTTGGTAAAAGTATTGAAATGGAAGTGTTGATTTACAAAGACAAGAAGGTCGGCATGGTAATTATGTACTACCGTTTTTATAACATCTGGGAACTTGCCCTTATCGAGCATGCTCATCGAAACGTTTTTATAGTTTAGATGATTTCGCACTTCGTTTGTGAAAATATCATTGGCATCCTCTTCGTCAATTTCTGGTAACCCACTAACTGTAGAATGTGCAATGACCACTTGGGAGTTCCACTCGCGGGCAAGATCCACGATATAGTTTACCGTTTTGATCCCACAGAACCGCAGATCTGTGAGATAAACTAGATCCCTAAATTCATTGAAGTTCCACGATGAAGGTACAACAAGCAACGGACACTTGATCTCACTCAGGAGCGTAGTAATACAGAGATTAATGTTAATCAAAGCCGATGGAAGAAACTCATCCATTCCACGGATCACCAGATAGATGTTCCTATCGTTCGTCAACTGAAAAAGTTCATCCCCCGTAAAATTTGCGAGTTCGATTTCCTGGATGACTGGCCTAAAATCAGCATATCTTTTTTTATGGGCAAAGAGGTTCTTCATCAATTCTGATCGATGAAGCACAAGTGATCCAGTTTCACTTAATTTCATATCTTGATGATGACCCAAATCGGTAGAAGGGAAGCTGGTAACAATTATATTGGCCCCTATCTTTTGGGCGAGGTTTAAGGCAAATATGGCTGCATGGCTAGCAGTTGTGCTATGGTCGTTCAGAACGAGTATGGTCTTCATCTTAATCTAGGATTAATTATATGAAGCAAATATCAGCACAACAAAGTTCCTAGTAAATGATGCAGGTCACCGCAGAAGTTGTTCAACATCAGCTACTGGTCTATCGATCAAGCTAACGATTATATAATTTCTGGTAATACTCCTTTGCCATTCTGCCTGATTCGAAATCAGGCACGACATCATTTGCACCATTCTTCATTATTCTCACCCACTCCAGAGGCTTGTTGTAATAAATGGGCAATATTTCTTTCTCCAAGGTTTCCATCAGGTTGAAATTTTCCTGGCGATTGATTTCTTCTTCAGATAGACTTCCAGTAGACGGGTTGATAAGAAAGCAGTTAATCTTATCTTTTGCAAATTCCGGCACCCAACCATCGGGGATCGATAGATTAATGGCCCCGTTCATGGCAGCTGTCATGCCACTGGTTCCAGATGCTTCCCTGTACATAAAGGGGTTATTCAGCCAAACATCTGCCCCTTTTTTAAGTTTGGCAGAAAGTTCCAGTTCATAACCCGTAAGCACTGCACAATTTGCAAAGGAATCTGTACGTTGAACAATCTGGTTAAACAAAGCCGTAGCGTTACCGTCTTCGGGGTAAGGTTTGCCAGCCCAGATGAGTTGTACGGGCATCATTTTGTCGTCCAGCAATCTAATAAAACGCTCCCAATCGTGCATGAGCAAGTCTGCCCGTTTATACCCGGCAAAACGCCTGGCCCATACAATCGTAAATACTTTTGGGTCAAAAACTTTTCCAGTCTGTTTTTCAACTTCATGAAACAGTTCAATCTTCATTTCGTGTTTTCTGTTGATCACGTTTTCATCCTCATCTAGAGTCATGTATTGTAAAAGCGTTTTATCCTGCCAATATTTTTTGTTCTGTGCATTGGTAATGGAAATAATCTCACATATCCCTTGATTCGAATTCCACATCCTTTTAGCAACTTCTCCATGGATTTTGGAAACACCGTTTGCTATACCAGAAAATTTAAGAGAGGCGAGTGTATAATTGAACTGATCACCATCAAGGTCCAAAAGATATTTAACCTCATGCACCTGCAGGTGATAGAAAAAAGACATTTCTTTTAACAGTTCATAATTATGCTTTTCATTACCTGCCACTTCTGGAGTGTGGGTGGTAAAAACCACTCTCCTTTTAATCCCATCAAGATTTTTAAATTTCGAATACAGATAAAAGTTCAGCGGTACGGCATGGCCTTCGTTCATATGGTAACGATCTGGTTCTAGGCCCAGTTCATCCAGCAATAATCCCCCACCGATGCCCAATAAAACTGACTGTGCAATCCTAATGGTTTCATCTGCATCATATAACCGGTTTGAAATAGACTTCCCAAAATCATCATTTTCTGGCAGATCTGTACTTAGAAGATATAATGGCGCCGATCCGAATGTTTCCGGCTTAAGCAGGAATGCCTTTACATATACCTGTTGATTTCTGATAGGAAGCTGGAACACGATTCCTGTATCTGTAAGAAAAGGTCTGTCTTTGGCGTTAAATTCTACCCGCATGGTTCTATCTTCATTACTGCACTGGTCATAATAACCATATTTCCAAAGTATGCCAATGCCGATCATGTTCTGTTTCAGTTCATAGGCACTTCGTAGGTGCGAACCCGCCAAAAAACCCAGTCCACCACTATAGATAGCAAGGCTTTGGTCGATAGCAAACTCCATAGAGAAGTAAGCAACCGAAGTGTTGAATGCTGGTTCGGGCTGGTAGCCTAAGATGTCTTTATGCATAATTTTGATTAATGGGATGAAAATCTATAGTGCTAACAGGCATATCCGTTTAATTGTTCTGGTTAGCAGCAGTAAACCATTTTCTTTTTTTGATCAACTTAAAAACTTCTATCCATATCACCGACGATAGGCCGATAACCACACAACTCAGCAGTTGTTTTAGGTTAAGGCTATGAAACTGAAAAAAGGCCGTTATTGGGCTAAGATAAAGCATCATGGCTGTAAGGCAGACCGTAATCCCTATGATAAGCGCTACCAGTTTGTTTTTATAGTGGAAAGTTTCCCAAACATAGGCTTCAAATGATCTATTGACCAAAGTAAGAAAGATATTAGCTACGATAAGTACCGTAAAAACCATTGTCCTAACGGTTGATTCGGGAAGACCAAGCTTAACTGTATATTGGTAGGTACACAGCGCGGCAAACGTAATTACCAATCCTTGGGCAATGCTGAGGAGCAGTTCCTTAAGGTTAAAAAAGGTATCGGATAAGGGTCTTGGACTATGGTGCATCGCATTTTTTTCGATGGGTTCGTTTTCATAGATGATGGAACATGTTGGCCCCATGATAAGCTCTAGGAAAATGATGTGTATGGGCGAAAACAGGTTTGGGTATTGCCAGCCCAGTACCAGCGGAAGACAGACCACTAGAATGATTGGAATGTGGATAGAAATAATGTACTGAACGGCTTTTTTTAGGTTTTTATAGATCTTTCTGCCGATGGCAACTGCGTTTACCATTTTCGAAAGATCATCATCCAACAAAATAAGGGAAGCTGCCTGTTTGGCAATTTCTGTCCCTTTTTTACCCATGGCAATGCCGATATGTGCAGCCTTAAGTGCGGGGCCATCGTTGACCCCATCGCCCGTCATGGCTACAATTTCCCCATTTGCTTTTAAGGCATTGATGATTTTTAGTTTTGCCTCGGGGAACATTCTGGTAAAGATCTGTGTCTTTCTCACTGCGCTATTAAGCTTCTCTGGGGCCAATTGCATCAGTTCATCGCCGCTCATGCACCGATCAGAACCTAAGAAACGGATCTGTTTGGCAATGGCAACGGTGGTTTCCTTATTATCGCCAGTAATGATTTTTACATTAATTCCCGCAGCATAAAAATCTTTCAATACCGATTGGATATTCTGTTTTGGGGGGTCGTTAAATGCCACCAGTCCCAAAAAATCCATTTTAAAATCCTGTTGTTTAGCTGGAAATTCCTCTCCATTGAAAAGTGTTGTTGCCACTCCAAGAACCCTGTAGCCATCGTTTGCCAATGTTTGAATAGCAGAGTTTATTTGTTGTTGTTTAACTACACTGAGACTACAGACACCCATTATTGCTTCTGCTGCGCCTTTGGCAGCGGTTATTCTTTTTCCTTTCCCGTTTTCAAAAATATGGGTCATCATTGGCGGTTTGCCGTTTAATGGATATTCATGGTGCATCGCAAATTTCGATCGTTCATCAACTTTTGTAAACTGTACATAGGAGTCATGGATCGCTTTTTCCATCGGGTCGAAAGGAATTGGTTCGCTAGCCCACATCGCAGTTTCGATCAGCCTTTCCAGCTCAGCACTTGCTTTGCCTTCAATTGTTACGATCTGATCTGCTACAAAAAGATAGGCTTTTACCAAGCTCATCCGATTTTCGGTAAGCGTACCTGTTTTATCAGTACAAATAACTGTAGCACTACCCAATGTCTCTACCGTTTTCATCTGTTTTACCACGATGCCCAGTTTCATCATCCGCCAGGCTCCCAAGGCCATGAAGGTGGTAAAAGCCACGGGAATTTCTTCTGGAATAATGCTCATGGCCAGGGTTAGCGACTTGAGGAGACTATCGAGAATGAGGTAACTGTGCAGGAAATTGATCAACCATACCAAAAGAAAAACGAAGGCACCCACCATCACCATTTTCTTCACAAAATTATTAAGCTGAAGTTCAAGCGGTGTTTTTTCGGCTTTGATCTGTGACAGGCTATCCCCAATCTTTCCAAGTTGGGTTTGATGTGCAAGTGCTGTTACCTTAGCTATGGCAAGCCCGGAAGCTACACTTGTGCCGCTAAAAATTTGCGGATCCTTACTTTCAAAATCCTTAAAAACAGCTAATGATTCTCCTGTTAAAATAGATTCATCTACCGAAAAATCGTTGCTCTTAACGATCGTCGCATCGGCCGGGATGGTTGTGCCCTCTTCTACCATGATAAAGTCTCCAACCACCAGATCTTGGGTGCTGATGCTCTGCGTTTTGCCATTCCTAACCACTTTACTATTTGGCATGGAGAAGGATTTCAGTTTTTCCAGTGCATTTCTGCTCCTTGAATCCTGGTAAATTGAAATGGCAGAAATCAGGATAACCGCAAAAGCCAAAAACATCCCATTGGCAAAGTCTCCACTGAGCATATAAATAATGATGGCCGCCAACAGCAGAATCACCATTGGCTCTTTAAAAAGTCCTGTAATAATCCTTAAATATCTATTTTCTTTTTTATATGCCAACAGGTTTGCACCGTAGGCTTTACGGGCAGCCAATACCTGAACATCACTTAGCCCAGTTATTTTAGCAATATCGAGCGCCATAGTTTTAATTTATCTTAATGTATAATCGACCAAGATTTCATTGTGCACATTCCAAACCCCCGGTGCCTTCCATGCCATTCGCTCTGCCTCGTCTTTTTGGAATATGGAGTGTACATTTCCAGTTAAGGTTACATTGTTCCCAAAAACAGCTACCTTGATGTTTTCCTCTTCAATGGCCCAGTTTCGGATCAATGCATTCTGTATGCCCAGTTTTTCGATCTCGTCTTCGGTTCCCGACCTGACCACAATATGGTTATCAACAGCACGAATGCCCAAAATATTTTCAATACAATTAGCTGCGGCTTGTTTTTGAGCATTCCATTTTACGGTTCCCTCCAGCAGTACCCAGCCATGTTCTACCTGTACCTGGATCTGGTCTTCAGGAACCTCCAAGTTGCACTTTAGCGCACTGAGCACCTCCTTCACTATTTCTGGGTCTGTTTGGTGGCCAAGTGCAGAAAAACCAACCTCAATCCGTTCTATAACGGCTTTTACCCCTTTAACCGACTTGGTTGCATGTTCGGCAACCCTTTTTTTGGCATAGGAATCTACTGTACCGGTAAGTGTTACAATTCCATCCCGTACAATTACGCCTAATTCTGCACCTATCAATAATGGCTCCCATTTGATTGCCTCTTCAATATCATGTTGTAATTTTTCTTCGTTGTTCATTATTAACTGTTTTAAACTTGTGTGTTACGATGTGTCTTATTCCCTGAATCATCCTGCAAAAGATGGCTTGCCTTTTTAAACTCTTCAGCTGTAATGTTTCCCGCGGCAAATCTTTTCTTTAGGATATCTAAGGGGGAATCCCGTTTGTTGCGTTGGCCTGGAATGTCGTAGGGAATAACAAAAAGCCATATCAGGAGTACTACAAAAAAAATCCACCATTGGATTTCCATCCCTAAAAAAGAAGTTGTATTTATCATCATGTTATTTTTCATTTATTAACGCTAGGTACAAGTCACTAACATCCACGAGTGCATTCGAATAAATGTTTGCTATCGCTTAAAAATTAGCCGGGGCATATGGCAGATCCACCTCCATATGATCAAACTTTTTGACAACCGGAGAGCCTTCATCCTTCTTGAATACCAGAAGGGGGAATTTCATAGCTGCAGCCCTTCTACGGGTCATACTGCCAATCAGCAGATCGCTCAGAAAACACTTTTCTCGGTGAACCATTACCAGCATATCCATTTGCCCATCTGACATTAGTACCTCTAGGCCATTTTTGGTACTGAAACTTTCCATTGAACGGTAGGAGATCCTTGGAGTCTTGAACTCGCTACAAATCTCAAACATAAACGCTTTGACCATTTCATCAAAACCCTCACTTTCCTTATTTGATGAATGAATGTGAGAGATAAAGATCTCTGCACCAAAAGATTTGGCTAATGGCACCAATTGTAAAATAAACTCCTTATTGCTTTGGGTGAAATGAAAATCAGTTGCAAAAACAATCTTTTTAATTGGTTTTATTTTGGCCGAAATGGGAACCAACATTATTGGCGCATTAAAGTTATCGATCATATACCTGCTCTGGCTACCCAAGATAAATTCACTTATCCCACCTGCACCGTGTGCACCCATTACCGTAAGGTCTATGAACTGATCGAACAGTACGTTTTCTGCAACATCTTTCAATGATCCCGACTGATTGGTAACGCTGATCTTCGGACTACCCGTTAGCTCATTACCGGATTTATCCAAATGGGACCTTAATTTTTCGAGGTCATGATCACTTTCCTTTATCAAATCTCCAGATTGTTGCATTGGCCAGGAAACAAAGCCAGCTAAAGGAGTTTCTGCAGGCACAGTAATCGCATTGCACAAAGTAAGGTTGGCTTTGAGTTCTACCGCAAGACTATATGCATAGGCCGCAGCATGGTTTGCTTCTGGAGAAAAATCGGTGAGGACTAAAATATTTTTCATGGGTATATTTTTTTTTAATGGTGATGGCGCAATCATGAGCATATGAATTGCTGTAGCTCATCTGTCTGCTCATGGTGGTTTCATTGTATTTTATTTATGGGCAGAAAAAATCTGTATCTGGTTTGCGGTAATAGTTAGTGAAAAGTGGAAATCTTGTTGACCGACCATAAAAAGGTGGCGACTTGGACCCCAAAGCTTTACAAAGCTATTGATGGGCCGGCATATGAGTAATGATGAACATCAGCAGCTTGAATGATCTGTATCTTTTTGGCAAGTATGAAACACCCTACTTTAGCTAGCTAGATTATAAAACAAATTATATGAGCTACAAAAATTTAACGAATAAAATTCACGTAACACTATCCATCATGAAAAAACCATTATATTACCTTTCAATCTTGGCTGCTATAATCACTTGTAGCTGCAACTCTGGTCCAAAAGAAAAGTCAGACTCTTCTAACAAAGCCCGAACAGACACAGTAGTTTCCCAAACCTGTTACCTTTCAACTTATGAGAAAGACACATTAATTTTGCAGGTTGATCAAAAAGCCAATAATATGGTTACTGGAAAGCTGAAAATGAAATTCCCGAATAAACCTGCCAATGATGGCACTATCGAAGGAAAGTTTGTCGGCGATACGTTGTTTGTTGACTATACCTTTATTCTGGGAGCCAACAAAGCCCAGACATTTAAAAACCCGATGGCATTTCTTTTACAGAAAAAAGAACTGACCATGGGAATTGGTGTAATCGAAACTAGTTACGGAAGGTCGTATTTTGCAAAGGACAAGGCCATAAACTTTGAGAAAAGCAAGTACCGTTTCAAAGTGACGGATTGCAAGAAATAATCAGTGCAGGGAAACTGCCAACTTCGACTGATGGCAGTTCACTTTTTTAATGAACTACGAAACGATTGCCTGACGCCTGGTAACAGCGCAGTAAACAAAATTGCTATGGCAAGTATCATATAAAGCGTATGCGACCAGTGTACTGCCTTAATAATGGTCATTTCTACCTGGATCCATAAGATGAGTGCAAAGGAGATATAAATGCAGAAGGTCCAGGCCCAATGCATGTCACGATAACAATTTAAGTTTTGTGCAACCTTATTTTCTGGTCTATTCACAAGTGCGTATGCAGTATAAATTGGAACCAAGCCAAGAATGGAGAATAGGATAATACCGGGATACATAAAATCTTTAAACGGCGAATGGTGCAAAAGTGATAGCGGCATACCGAATAAGCGGCCGGATGGGGAGATGATTAAGATAAATCCGCCAAAAACTGCCCCAACTCCAAGAAACAGCAATAAGGCAATCAGAATATGTGTTGATTTTATTTTCATCGGTATAAATTTGTTTTCAATGGTGATGAAGCTACCATGATTTTTTGCAAGTGGTTTATTTTCGTTAGTGTTCAATAGCTCGCAAGCTCGGTTTATTCATTTCACAATGTAATTATTCATTAAAATCATGATGGTTTCATTTGTTAAATGTTAGGCACTTTAGTTTCATTTTTATAATTAAATTGAATACGCAAAACTTTATAAACCTGAACTACCACAAGCGGCAAGAGGCTCGCTAATAGAGATGTGATCCATATTGAAGCTGGGAGCATAGCCAACCCTAGCGCGGTCCTACTTGGCGAGAAGGCATATACACCTAGGACAAGAAGAGCACATAGCGCAATTGCCATCCATACGAACTTATTTTTAGTTACTTCATTAATCCATAAGGATGAATGTGGCGATGGCATGTTGAACACGTGGAACAATTGCGAAAAAGCAAGGGTGATAAAGGCTATATTGTTTACTAGTTGAGGATCGGATGAAATAAAATATTTACAGTAGAAAACTGCCGTTAATACCGAAATTGTCATTAGGCAGGCATAGATAAAGATCATGACCCAGTTTGACCTGGTGATGATCTCCTGCTTTGGAGCTCTTGGTGGTTTAAGCATTACCGATTTGTCACCCTTTCCCAAACCCAGGGCCAACGCTGGGAAAACGTCGGTTACCATATTCAAAAACAAGATCTGCATCGGCAGCATCATAGACCCAGAAGCTACAAACCCAAGAATGGTAACAATAAAGATTTCACTCAGGTTGCAAGAAACGAGATAGATTACAAAACGTTGGATGTTTTGGAAGATTTCCCTTCCATGGGAAACCGCACCTGCTACAGAAGTAAATGAATCATCTTTGAGTACAATACTTGCTGTCTCTTTTGCAACTTGTGTGCCCCTTAAGCCCATTGCAATACCAATATCTGCTTTTTTGAGGGCAGGTGCATCGTTTACACCATCGCCCGTCATAGCAACAATGAAACCAGCCTGTTGGTAAAGTTCAACAATCTCTAATTTCTGCCTAGGTGTGGTTCTTGCAAAAACCGCTGTTGCCAGTATTTTTTGTTTCCAATCTGCGCTAATGGTTGCCATCTCTGGTAAGTCTTTTCCAGAAATAACCTGTTCATCGTGTTCGGCCAGCATCCCTATACGTTTGGCAACATTTAATGCGGTTAAGGGATGGTCGCCGGTTATCATTACGATTTTTATCCCCGCTTTTTTGCAGGCGAGGATTGCTGGTCTGATATCCAATCTAGGTGGATCAACAAACCCAATCATTCCTACATAGATCAGTTCTTTGACAAAATCGTCTGCAGGACGTCGATCAGTCTTGGCAAAGGCGAATGCCAATACCCTAAGTCCCTCAGCAGCCATTTTTTCTGAGTCCGAGAGAATGGCTTTTCGGTCATCATTGCTTAGTTTCGATGTGCCCCGCCCACAAATGAATTGGTTGCATTTTGTAAGCAGGTCCTCTACCGACCCCTTGGCCGAAACATAGAATTGCGATCCATTCTGGTGCAGGGTACCCATGAATTTTGTTTCTGAACTGAAGGGAATCTCTTGTATGCGCTGATAGCTTTTGTTAACCTGCAACAAATCTAACTGGCTAGCTATGGCCAATTCTATCAGCGAAACTTCTACGGGATCACCTAATAATCTACTGTCTTCAACATGTTCTAAAGGCACGTTATTGCATAAAACGCCAATCAAAGCGATGTGATCAAAGATTTGCTTGTCTTTTGGTTCATCACCTGATGTAAACGTAAGCACCTGCTTTTTAATCGAAACCGAAAACTGTTCCTCAGCAAAGCAGATCCGCTCTACATGGATTTTGTTTTCGGTGAGCGTACCTGTTTTATCAGTGAGGATTACATTTACACCCCCGAGAGTTTCAACCGCAGCAAGCTTTTTTACGACGGCATTTTTTCTGGCCATCATCAGCATCCCGTAGGAAAGAGCTACGGTGGCCACAATTGGCAAGCCTTCAGGGAATGCAGCTACCGCCAATGCGATTGAAGTTTCCAGGGTCAGCATCCAGGAACGGCCTTCCAAAATTCCAGAAATGGCAAATATAACTGTCATTCCAAGTGTAATCCAGACCAGCTTTTTGGTTAACGTACTCAGTTTTTTGTCCAGCGGGGAAATTGTAGGTGCAGAACTATCGACAAGTGAGGTAATTTTGCCCAGCTCTGTATCTGCTCCGATACCGGTAACTACAAATTTCGAATTACCTTTTATAACTGCCGTTCCTTTAAAAACCATGTTTAGGCAATCTCCCAGATCAACCTCATCCTTAATTACATCCCTATTTTTTATCATAGGGAAGGATTCCCCTGTAAGGGAAGACTCATCACACGAGAACTCGTTACATTCAACTATTCGTCCATCGGCAGCAACGAGGTCGCCAGCTTCGAGCATTACGAGATCTCCGGGCACTAGATTTTCTGAGGGAACTTCATAAGGCTTGCCGTTATGGATAACCTTTGAAAATGAGACATCGAGTTTTGCAAGTGCCCGCATGGAACTTCGGGCCTGTAGTTCCATGAAAAACCCAATCAGCGCATTTACCAAGATCACGATAAGGATGGCAATTGCTTCAATATTATCTTCAAAATAAAACGACACCCCTGCTGCAACCAAAAGCAGGTAGACCATGGCGCTCTTGAACTGCCCTAAGAACATTGCCCATACACTTTTTTTCTTTTTGGCCTGATGGGCATTTAGTCCAAATTGAATGCCACGACTGGAAGATTCAGCCTTAGAAATACCACGGGCAAAATCAGTTTGCAAGGCATCTAAAACTTCATCAACTGTTAAACTAGTGACTTTGGATAAGGGATATTCGATTTTCAAAATTGGCAGATTAGTATTATTAAAAAAGGCGTAGAGAATTGCTAGATTGAGGAGTTATATTCCCATTTCCAGTTTTTGATTTCTGGCATATCATCCAAATTTTCGCAGATGTAGCTACGGTGCTCCTGCAATTTTTTCTCGCAGTGTGCGATGAAAACATCTGCCTGAAGCTGCATTCTGGGCACTCTCTTAACAGCTTCCATCGCCAGGTGATAACGGCTCATCTGGTTCATCACCACCATATCAAAAGGCGTAGTAGTCGTGCCCTCTTCCATAAATCCACGGACATGGAAACGTGCCGTACCTGGCCTACGATGGACTAGATCGTGGATGATGCGAACATAACCATGAAAGGCAAAGATCACTGGTGCACTATCGGTAAAAAGTAAACTGAAATGTTCTTCGCTTAGGCCATGCGTGTGATAGGCATTGGGCGAAAGGGACATCAAATCTACCACATTTATGAGGCGTACCTTCAAATCTGGCAACTGCGAACGAAGGATCGAAACGGCGGCAACCATTTCTATGGTAGGCACATCCCCAGCGCAAGCCAGTACAACATCGGGCATCCCACCTCCGTCGTTGCCTGCCCACTCCCAATTGGAAGCCCCCTTTGCACAATGTTCAATAGCCTGCTCCATTTTCAAAAATTGCAGCTCTGGCTGTTTACCCGCAATCACCACGTTCACATAATTCTTACTGCGTAGGCAATGGTCCATTACTACTAATAACGTGTTCGCATCTGGCGGAAAATATATCCTGATTACCGAACTCTTTTTATTTACTACCGTATCGATGAACCCTGGCCCCTGATGGCTATACCCGTTATTGTCCTGTCGCCACACATGTGAAGTGAGCAGGTAATTTAACGAGGCGATCGGTTTTCTCCAAGGAATTTCACAGCTGGTCTTGATCCATTTGGCATGTTGGCTTACCATCGAATCTACGATGGTGACAAAAGCTTCATAACAAGGAAAAAGCCCATGGCGGCCAGTGAGCAAATAACCTTCCAACCATCCCTCGCAAAGGTGTTCGCTTAGTACTTCCATAACCCTTCCTTCAGATGAAAGCTTTTCATCGGCAATGGTCTTTTTTTCCATAAAGCACCGGGTTGTGAATTCAAAAACAGCTTCCAAACGGTTTGAACTGGTTTCGTCCGGACAGAACAACCTAAAATTATGGTTCTTTTCATTGAGCTTAAAGATGTCGCGAAGAAACCTGCCCAGGTTTCGGGTACTTTCTGCAACAACAGTTCCCGGACTTGCAATTGGCAGAGCATACTCTTCGAACTTTGGAAGTTCTAGGTCAATAAGCAGATCACCACCATTGGCATACGGAGAAGCACTCATTCTTTTGTTACCTTTAGGAGCAAGTGCAGCCAATCTTGGCACCAACTTTCCATCTTCGTCAAAAAGATCTTCTGGTTTGTAGCTCTTCAACCATTGCTCCAATACTTTTAATTTTTCGGGATCTTCTTTCACGCCAGTGAGTGGCACTTGATGCGATCTGAAACTATTTTCAATAGCAAGGCCTTTCCACTCTTTTGGCCCCGTCCATCCCTTTGGTGTTCTTAAAATAATCATCGGCCATTTTATAGGATGAGCCGATTCTTCGGTCCGAGCAAGATGCTGGATGTTCCTTATTTTTTGATAAATTAGATCTAACGTGGTTGCCATCTGATGGTGCACGTTTTTCGGGTACTTGCCTTCAACAAAATAGACCTCATAACCATAACCGTTAAAAAGACTTTTGAGCTGATCGTCCTCCATTCTTGCAAGTACCGTGGGCCCGGCAATCTTATAACCATTAAGGTGTAGGATCGGCAACACTGCCCCATCCCTTTTAGGATTGAGAAAGGCAACCGAATTCCAGCTCGTGGCCAAAGGTCCAGTTTCTGCTTCGCCATCCCCGATAACGCAGGCCACCAACAGATTGGGATGATCGAATGCCGCACCAAAGGCATGCATCAAAGAGTAGCCCAGTTCACCACCCTCATGTATTGATCCAGGGGTATGAGCGCTAACATGGCTGGGAATGCCTCCGGGAGTGGAGAATTGCCTAAATAATTTTAGCATTCCTTCTTCGTTCTGCGAAACTTCGGGATAGGTTTCCGAATAGGTTCCCTCTAGGTAAGTATGCGCTACGATTGCCGGCGCACCATGACCCGGGCCACAAATGTAAAGGATATCTGCCTCAGTATAACTAATCAATCGGTTCAAGTGTACATAAATTAGGTTTAACCCTGGAGAAGTACCCCAATGACCCAGTAGCCTTGGCTTGATATCATCAGCTGTTAGCGGCCGCTTGAGCAGTGGGTTTGCCTGCAGGTAGATCTGTCCAGCAGAAAGATAATTTACGGCCTGCCAATAGTTATGTATTGTGTCAACGTTTTCTTCAGTAAGTGTATTCATAGGTAATGTTGGGTTAAATGATTAATAAATTTTGGGTATGCATCCCGATCATATACTCCTCGTCGGTTTTCATTACCCTTACTGTAACTTTACTATTGGAGCGGGAAATGATGGTATCATTGCTGGTATTTGATCCAGCATCTATATTGATACCCAAAAATTCCATATGGGCACAAACTTCTTCCCTTATTAACGGCACATTTTCGCCAATGCCACCACAGAACACTAACAAATCTATTCCACCAAGTACAGCAACCAGCGAACCCAGGTGCTTTTTGGCCTGATAACAAAATAGATCCAATGCTTCGCTACTCTTTTGGCAACTACGCTGTGTAGCAAGTATTTCTTTCATATCGCTAATGCCTGCGATAGCCTTAAGTCCCGACTCATCACTTAAAATCCGATCTAACTGTTCTACCGAAAGATGTTCTTGCTTGAGCATAAAAAGAATTGCTCCAGGATCAATATCTCCAGGCCTTGTTGCCATCACAAGTCCGCCCAACGGGCTAATGCCCATTGTGGTGTCTATACCCACACCATTTTTAATAGCTGTTATACTCGATCCGCTACCCAAATGGGCAATGACAATTTTCTGATGGGCTACATCTACATCTTCTTCCAATAACTGTTGTAAAATCGACTCACATGAAAGTCCATGAAAACCATAGCGCCGCAGTCCCATCTCCCTAAACCTATCTGGCAAGGGATAAAATTTGGCAACTTCAGGCATATCTTTATGGAAATTGGTATCGAAACAAGCAAAGTGTGGTATACCAATAAAAGCATTTCGAAAATATCTGATCAGTTTGATCTCATCGGGCAAATGATTTGGTGCCAAATAGATGTAGGTTTCCAAGTCGGCAAGTAGCGAAGAGGTAACCTTTTCAGGTGTAATGTGTTTTGGCCCTCCCTGCACTACCCTATACCCAATTGCAGTAATTTTTGCCCGGTAAGGGCTTTCCTCTAGCCAATTAACCAGTTCAACCAAGCAGATCTCAAAATCAAGTCCCTTGAATAGTTTCTTGATTAATCTTTTACTTCCATTACCGGTAATTTCCATTATTGTTTCACTAGTGTACATTCCCTCAACCAGGCCATTACATTCCGTTTCCAGGGAATCCGAATGGAACAGACTAAATTTTAGGCTCGACGATCCCAAGTTCAGGACCAGTAGTAGCCCTTTTTTTAGATTTGATTTTAATGGGATCATATGGTAGGGAATGAATTTATTGATAGGATGGTCTAATGGGTGCTAAAGAACAAATTATGATGTTGGGGTAAAGATCAGTGCCTTCGGGCAAAACCCAAATGACCCCTATCATCTCTAATAAAGATGGTCATCATTTCAAGGCACAGCGATAATATGGAATTTTGGTATTCGATATGAATGATCCAATGACCATCAACCTACAAATTGTCTGGCTGTTACTTTTATCAATACCGATTGCCTGTGTGGCATGGACGGTAACCCACGAAGAAGTTTTTAGGGAGCCTAGGGAGTATTTTACCAAAAGGAGCCTTAGCGGAAAGAATATCCTCACTAGAAAGTTTTTTTATCTTTTTACCTGCGAATACTGTGTTAGCCATTATGTTGCCATCATTTTTATTATTCTTACAGATTTCCACCTATTACTGCTTGACTGGAGGGGTTACATCATTGCCGGTTTTGCAATGGTTTGGATAGCCAATATCTACATGAGCCTTTTTGGATTGATACGTCAGGATATTTCAAAAGAAAAGGCAGAAATCAAGGAGATCATCAAAAAAATCGGAAGCTAAGGTCCGGACAAATTTCAACGCTATACATATATCCATACACATATCATGACAACTATCCGAAACATCAGAACCGTTACTGCCGAATCACTATTCGGGATCTTAAAAACAGAATTCGCAACTTTCGTTAACCAGAAACTGGACTCAGAGGTAAATGTTGAATTTGCCCACGTAGATGACATCATCAATGTAAGTTTTCCCGAGATCATTCCAGGCATCACATTTTATATGACCGTATCCAGAGAAGATATACATCTTGCTTCCAACGGCGATAACCACTTGGAAAATAGCATAGTCTTGGAAAAACAACTTGTCGATTTTCTAGAATTGAATGTGAACTAGTATTTCTCTCATTATTTTGGCGGTTAAATTAACTATTATATTTTCCAATGATGGAAAGACGCAAAATGTGTGACGTTCGTCACTTTTGCTTACTGCCCTTTGGCGATATTTGTGCAGCGGATTTTTAGCACGCTTCTGTCATGAAATCAAAGCTAGCCAATATAATCAAAACAAATCTAGAGGTCGATTGTCTTAATGGTACAGATACTTATTATTCTGTAAATCAATATTTTATGGAAAACGCCGTCTTGCTAAAAGCGATCATCGACAATGCGATAGATGGCCTGATCACCATAGACGATCGCGGTAAGATTGAATCCATCAATCCTTCGGCCTGCAAACTTTTCGATTATACCGAAGGCGAGGTACTTGGAAACAACATTTCGATGCTCATGCCAGCAACGGATGCCAGTAAGCACGACGGCTACCTGTCACGCTATAAACAAACTGGTCATGCCAGCATTATTGGAATCGGGCGAGAACTGATCGGACTAAAGAAAAATGGGAAGCACTTCCCGTTCAGGTTGGGCGTAAGCGAAGTAAAATATTCGGGAAGAATAGTCTATGCTGGATTTATCCATGACTTGACAAGGGAAAAACACTCAGAAGCGATGCTTCAGGACTATGCATCACAATTAGAGGAACAAGTGCAAGAGCGGACCATTTCCCTTCAAGAAACCGTAAAAATACTACAACAGACAAAAGATGAGCTGAGCCTCTCCCTTGCAAAGGAAAAAGAACTCGGAAAATTGAAGAGCCGTTTTGTTTCCATTGCCTCACATGAGTTCCGAACACCGTTAAGCCTGGTACAGCTTTCCCGCTCATTGATCGAACATCATGCAGCACAATATGACAATCAGCACATCGGCAAACATTTGGGCAAAATTAATGATGCCGTACTAAATATCACTGCGATACTGAATGATTTCCTTTCGCTAGAAAAGCTTGACTCAGGAAAAGTTCTGGCAGCATTCAGCAGTTTTAATTTGATGGAGCTGGCCAAAGAGGTTACCGAAGAAATGCAGGTTGTACTTAAAGATGGCCAAGAGATTATCTGCAAACATCGGGGAGAAAATGAAATGATCAGTTTGGATGAAAATCTTTTGAAAAACTGTATCATCATATTGATAGATAATGCCATCAAATATTCTGGCAATTCAAGTTCCATCCAGTTCTACACCAAGATCAATAAAAATAGTTGTACCATCCGGATCTGTGACAATGGAATAGGAATACCAATAGATGACCAGAAAAATCTCTTTGAAGCGTTTTTTCGTGCGCATAATACGGGCAAAATAGCAGGTAATGGACTTGGTTTGAGCATCCTTTCCAGATATGCAGGCCTGATGAAGGGCCATGTCAGTTTCAAGAGCAGGATTAACAGGGGTACATTATTTACACTTAAATTCCCGCAATGATGAACAAAAAAATACTGATCATAGAGGATCACGACGAGATAAGGGCAAGTGTAGTTGAGATCCTTGAAATGGCGACCTATACCGTGATTGAAGCGGAGAATGGAAAGATTGGCACAGAAATGGCCATAAAGCACCTGCCCGATCTCATTTTATGCGACATCATGATGCCCGAACTTGATGGCTACGGAGTATTATATATGCTCAACAAGCATTCAGAAACTGCTAATATTCCCTTTATCTTTCTTACCGCCAAGGCAGAACATACCGACCTTAGAAAAGGTATGGAGCTGGGTGCAGACGACTACCTGATCAAGCCATTTGACGGCATGGAATTATTAAATGCAATTGATATCAGGCTCAGAAAAAAGATGATCAAAGAACAGCATCAACAAACGATCAAAGAAGAATTTAAGGTAATGGTAGCTAAAACCGATGGACTTGCTGCGTTTAAAACCATTGTAAATGGGCACAAAACCAGGGACTTCAAGAAAAATCGTGTCATCTATTATGAGGGAGACCAAGGTAAGGGACTTTACCTAATAACCTCTGGAAAGATTAAGACCATTAAACTATCCCAAGATGGTCGGGAGCTGATGACTGGAATGTACACCGCCGGAGATTATATAGGCATTAGTGCCATCCTAACTAACAGCCCCTATACCGATACGGCAACTGCGATAGAAGATAGCCAACTTTGCCTCATCCCGATGGAGGAACTGGAAACGATGCTGGGCCTTTATCCTGAAGTGGCACGAAAATTCATTAGTCTGCTGTCCCATGATAATCAGGAAAAAGAAGAACAGTTGCTGCAATTGGCCTATCATTCTGTGAGAAAGAAAATGGCTGGTACGCTGATTAAACTTCATCAGCAGCTAAGTGATAAGCTTACCGGCTTTAGCATTACGCGGGAAGACCTTGCCGCCATGGCCTGCATGGCCACCGAAACGGTAAGTAGAACCCTGACCGATTTTAGGGACGAAAAACTGATCGAACGCTTGGGCACAAATATCACCGTCCTAAATTTCGAAGGCCTTTCAAAAATGAAAAACTAATCAATGGACCGCAAGATTTAATGCTAATGGAAACTAAAGACAAAGTTATTGTTGCCAAAAGCCCTTCTGAGCAACAACCCGGTAAAATTACCTCTTGGTTTCTCACACTATATGAGGTCTACCGTTTTCTTGTCCGATTTTTTAGGGAAGCGTTCTTGCCGCCTTACGAATTTAAGGAGCTGATGAGGCAATGTTATGAGATCGGGTACAGGTCGGCCTTATTGATCTCGACAACCGGCTTTATAACTGGACTTGTATTTACCAAACAGTCCAGGCCATCCCTTTCGGAATTTGGCGCAACCTCTTGGCTACCTTCGCTTGTAGGAATAGCACTCATCAGAACATTAGCGCCTTTGTTGACAGGTCTGATTGCAGCCGGAAAGGTAGGTTCAAGTATTGGAGCTGAACTGGGCTCGATGAACGTGACCGAACAAATTGATGCCATGGAAGTTTCGGCCACCAATCCCTTTAAATATTTGGTCGTAACCAGGGTGTTAGCTGCGACCATCACCATGCCCATCCTTACATTTTATACCGCCATGATTGGAATGCTCGGCTCGTTGTTGAATGTTTCCATGAATGAAGGAACAAGTGCAAGTGCATTTTTTCAAAATTCCCTAGAAAGCATCACTTTTTTGGACATTACCGCATCTACGATCAAGGCGATCCTTTTTGGCTTTACGATCGGCGTGGTAGGATGCTATCAGGGTTACAACTCATCAAAAGGTACTGAAGGAGTTGGCAAGGCGGCTAATACTGCAGTAGTAGTGGCGATGTTCCTCATTTTTGTTGAAGAAGTGATCTGTGTCCAGTTCTTCAGTCTTTTCCTAAACCAATAACGATGGTACAAAAAAAAACAACCGATTTAAGCGGGGAAAAAGTGATTGAAATAGAAGGACTTTATAAGTCATTTGGTCAATTAGAGGTATTATCTTCAGCTAGCCTTAACCTAATCAAGGGGGAAAACTTGGTCGTGCTTGGCAAATCTGGAACAGGTAAATCGGTGCTGATCAAAATCATCATTGGCCTACTTGCCCCTGATAGCGGCATGGTTAAGGTGCTGGGGAACATCGTCGACAAAATAAGCTACAAGGAGCTCTTAAAATTAAGGTTGCGTGTAGGATTTTCCTTTCAGAGCAGCGCTTTATACGATAGCATGACGGTAAAGCAGAACCTTGAATTTCCACTAGCTAGAAATTTGAGGTCGCTCACCAAAGCAGAAACAGCAAAAAGGGTAGATGAGATGTTAGATGCTGTGGGGCTATTAAAAACCCTTAACCAGATGCCATCTGAACTTTCGGGTGGCCAGCGCAAGCGCATTGGCATTGCAAGAACGCTCATTCTACAGCCAGAAATTATGCTTTATGATGAACCATCCGCTGGATTGGATCCGGCAACCTGTATGGAAATCAACACGCTGATCAACGATGTGCAGGGGCGCTTCCACACCAGTGCGATTGTTATTACCCATGACCTAACCTGCGCTAAGGAAACGGGCAATCGGGTAACCATGCTGGTAGATGGACATTTTCAGAGGCAGGGCTCATTCGAAGAAGTTTTCAACTCTGGTGATAACCAGGCCCAACCATTTTACGATTATAATTTTATCCAATAACAGATGGCATTAACAGATAACCGCAGAAAAATAACCGTAGGCATCTTTATCGCCATCGGCCTACTGATTTTTATCCTTGGCATATTTACGCTGGGGTCACAGAAAAAAACCTTTGTAAAAAGCTTTACGCTAAATGTGGTATTTAATGATATCCAAGGCCTGAAAAAGGGAAACAACGTCTGGTTCTCGGGCGTAAAGATTGGTACGATTAAAAAAATAGAGTTTTTCGGTACTTCACAAGTCAGGATTTTTCTCAGTATCGAGCAAGATGCGCACCAATATATCCATAAGGATGCGGGAGCGAGTATCAGCGCCGATGGACTGATCGGCAACAAGATTGTTGTAATTACAGGGGGCAATCCAAAGTTTCCAACCGTTGAAGATGGTGACCGATTAAAAGTTGATGCCACAACCTCTACGGATGACATGATGAAGACCCTTCAGGTGAATAATAAAAACCTATTGGAGATTACAACAGATTTTAAGTTGCTTGCCAAAAATTTGGTTAACGGAAAAGGAACTGCAGGTGCATTGCTTTCTGACCAGCAGATTGCAACAGATTTTAAGGCCATGGTTTCAAATCTGAACAAGACCGCATTGGCCACCAATCAGACTGCCCACGACTTGAGCAGATTTGCAGGCACATTAAATACAAAAAATGGACTGATCGATAAATTGTTGACCGACACTGCCGTATTTGCAAAACTCCAACGGTCTGCAACATCCCTGCAACATTCTGCCCAATCAGCCCAGGAACTTGCCGCTAACCTGAATGCTGCATCGGGCAAACTGAAAGCAACTGATAATGCTGCAGGATTATTGCTCAACGACCCTAAAACCGCTGGCCAGATTAAGGCAATTATGGCAAATCTTGAAGCAGGAAGCAAAAAGCTTGATGAAGATCTTGAAGCTTTGCAGAGCAATTTTCTTTTTAGGGGATTTTTCAAAAAGCGAGCCAAAGAGCAGACAAAAGAAAAGGAGCAGAAATAGATTCGGCTCCCTTCAAGATCAAGAGTTGGCAGTAAACTATGCCATCACTCCGCCATCTAGGATAAGCTGTGTTCCATTACAATAACTAGAATCATCGCTCGCCAAATAGATGAATGCTTTCGCTACTTCATCAGCCCTGCCTAACCGATGCATGGGGGTGCCTGCTATCCATGCCTGATGAACTGCTTCGTCTGCATCCTTAAGCAACGGTGTGTCTATATAATAAGGACAAATTGCGTTTGCCCTTATATTTTTTGCAGCATACTGTACAGCAATATTTTTGGTAATGCCCAAAACACCATGTTTGGCCGCCGTATAGGGAACTAACCCGTGTTCTGCCTTAAGCCCACCAAGTGAAGACATGTTTACGATTACGCCACCACCTTGTTTTAAAAATTGCTGCAGCTCATATTTTACACAATAGAATTGGCCTGTTAGATTAATCGCGATCACCCTATCCCAAACCTCTTCCGGCATATCATGGATCCCTGAATAGGGAGCGCCAATGCCCGCATTGTTGAACGCCACATCCAGCCTGCCAAACCTGGCAGCTGTTAACGCAATTGCCTCCTTAACGCTTTCCACATCTGCAACGTCTATCGGTACAAACATAGTTTCTGCACCTAGCAGCCTTATTTCCTCCAAAGTCTCCTCATGTTCCGAAATGGCGAGTTCTGCAATCACAACAATTGCACCTTCCCTTGCTGCTTCCAGCGCTGCAGCTTTCCCAATACCAGAATTTCCACCGGTGATAAATACCACCTTACCTTCCAATTTTCTTTTCATTATCCTAAATCTTAAATACCATAAAACCAAAAATGGGGCTCATCGCCCCACTTCCTTTAGTCAACCAGTGAAAAATCATATTCCACCTGCAGCTCATTATCAACATGCCAAACTCCCGGAGCATTCCAGGCAATACGTTGAACTTCATCTTTTTGATAGATTGACCCAACAGTTCCAGTGAGTGTAACCTTGTTGCCCGAAACCTTCACATGTACATTATCCTCATTGATAGCCCAATTACGGCGTATCGCAGCTTCAATTTCATGTTTTTCGATTTCATCATCCACATCAGATTTAACCGTGATGCTATTGATGATCCCTTTTACGCCCAAGAGGCTTTTAATCGCACTTTTGGCCGCATCTTTCTGGTAATGCCAGTTCAATTCACCCTGAAGGGTAACCCAACCTTTTTCTACCTTGATGGTAATTTTGTCGTTTGGCACTTGCCAGCTCCATTTAAAGGCATTAAGTACTTCTTTTGCAACCTCATCATCGGTTTTCGGACCCCAATCGCCAAATTTTACCTCGATATTTTCTACAACCGCTTTTACGCCTGTAACTTTCTTGGCCGCATCTTCTGCCTCTGTTTTTTTGATGTAGCTATCTACTGTTCCTGTTAGGGTAACGATACCATCTTTTACGGTAACTCCAATTTCGGCAGCATTTAATAGTGGTTCCCATTTAATTGCATCCTGCACGTCTTTCTGTAAACCTTCGTTATTTTTCATCTTACTATAGTTTAAAGTGATAAATTTCACTAGCCAAAGGTTGTGCTATTAAGCGTTTTTAACCTTACACTATTGTACAAAAATGTTGCAGAATTCACATTTTAAGGGCTGATGCTCATCACTTCATAAATGATGGACATCATCTGGAAGGTGACGGACATCATTACGCCAAATGAATAGAATGTTGATTTTTGTTTAGTGGAACATAAGTGTTTTCAATCGATCAGCCAGCTATGATATTACACATCAAGAATATGGTTAGTAACCGTTGCAAAATCATTGTTAAGACTGAATTGGATAGGCTCGTTATACAGCACGGAAAAATAGAGCTGGGAGAGGTTGAAATTTATAGCATCCTGGGATATGAACGATATGAATGCTTGGCAACTGCATTAATGGAGACTGGACTGGAGCTGATTTTTGACAAAAAAGAACTGCTGATCGAAAAGATCAAGCACATCATCATCAACATGGTTCATTATGAGCCGTATTTAAAAAAGAGTAAAAATTCTGAATACATCAGCAGTCGGGCCAACCTTGACTATACCTATCTAGCCAATATATTCTCTGAAGAAATGGGAGTAACAATCGAGCATTTCATCATTTCCCATAAGATTGAAAGGGCTAAAGAGCTTATTATTGCTAACGAACTTAACCTAACCGAGATTTCCTATCTATTAAATTATAGTAGTGTGGCCCACCTTTCCCATCAGTTCAAACAGGTAACTGGACTAACACCATCAAGTTTCAGACATTCTCCAATTCGCCACAGAATTGCCCTCGAAAATATTTAACACTTAAACCATGTGCAACCTACTTAAAACCCAATTTTCTGAACTGCTGGAACAAGCCAAACAGGTTACGCATCAGACCTATAGCGAAAATAAAGATTTTCAATCACTGCCTGATGTACTAAAAAAATATATACTGGGTTGCGGTTTTAATGGACGAGAAAAAATAAGGTCGGCCACCATAAAATGGAAAGATACTGCACTCAGGATGAAAAAAGATGGGGTTTGGAAACCAATGATTTGTTTGCAACATAATTTCTTGCCAGAGCCTATTAGATGCACCTATATGAAGAATAAAAATTTTCAACTCATGCCAATGGAAGCAATCGATAGCTACATTCACGGCAAAGGGAACATGAAGGTGAACCTGTTTTATCTTTTTCCGGTAGCAAACAGTGCTGGAAAGCAGATAGATCAGGCCGAACTGGTTACTATGTTAGCAGAGACCATTTTTGTGCCCAACTACGCCCTGCAGCACTATATCAAATGGGAGGTCATAGATGATTTGGCCATTAAAGGAACAATCACTGACCGCGGCACGAGCGCATCGGGCACCTTTTATTTCAATGAAAGTTTTGAGATAATAAGATTCGAAACCCACGACCGATTTTTTTCGGGCAGCAAAGGTAAATACGAAAAAATAAGATGGACAGTACTAGTCGGTCCTTACATCAATCATAATGGCAAACGTTTTCCCCAAACATTCAAGGCAGTATGGAATATAGAGAATGGAGATTATGAATATTTTAAAGGTGAAATCGATTCGATTGATTTTCTAAATAATGAATAACAAAAATGTAGTTAATCTTTACTTCAATAAATCCTGATTAACAATATGCCTGATTTATGGCTGAGAATTTATTTGAAAATAATTAACATATTGATAACTAAGCAAATTATCGCAGAGTACGAATAATGCAATATTCTCCACAAAATCTAATTGGTACTTTCATAATTAAAACATATAGTACATTAGCTACTGTAACAACATCACTTCTATTTCCTAACATAGCTATTTGTAGCCTTTTTAGTTGAATGTGGAAGTACCTGGACCAATTCTGGAATTCTCTTTAGAGCTGAATGAAGAGAATTCCCTTTGATTACCCAACCAAATTTATTATTAATGAATTTGCTAATCTGCTGGGTTTCTCTTGGTGTATCCAAAAAGTCGGTAGTGAGGAGCTTGTATTTGATACAGTATGGAATTGATGGTTCTTTGGCTAAAATGACTGATATTTCCGTATTTCCTTTGTATTTAGCCGTTAGAGTTTCACGAAGTTCACCAGGTGGGTGCCGATACCAGCGATAATGGTAAATGCAGCGGCGGATTTCACGTCAATAATAATTTAAAAGGATGGATACAATCCTAAATGATCTAACAAAAAAATCAAATTATACCAGGGCTGCTTGTAAAGCCCCATGGTGGGACCGCCAGTGCTCGCCAAGATGATCATTCATCATACAACATATGGGAACTGCTGTAAAACTACCAGCTTATCCAACTCATTTTAATGGGGAATACGTCCCCAACAACAATAGACCGGGAAAGAGCTGGCAACCGCCAACATCTTTTCCGTAGATGCAGGGGCAAAAACTGTGGGGAATGTGTGTGGTGGGGTTTTTGCAGGCCGCAAATGTGCTGGGGGAAAATATAATTTTAAGTGATCTGTCCCCCTAGGTTATCCGCTATGACCGAAGCACCCATGTCCCTAAGGACTGATGATCAAATGATGGTGCAGCTTAATATCCAAAAAGTATATTGCACATTTCATCCCCTGATAGGCGACAACCATTATTCCAACATTCAATCAAAATATTTATGATATGGATCCAGTTCTAATTTTGGTTCAGAATATTACGTATTTTACCAGAAAAAATGAAACAATCTATAATCCATATTGCACTTCTAGTCAGGGATTACGACGAGGCCATCGACTTTTATGTTAATAAGCTAAGTTTTAAAATCGTAGAGGATACCCAGCTTTCGGAGCTGAAACGATGGGTACTGGTTCAGCCCCCAGGTTCTTCCGGATGCTGTCTTCTACTGGCCAAAGCAAGCAATGAACAGCAGCAATCAAGTGTAGGCAACCAGAGTGGTGGCAGAGTTTTTCTGTTTCTCGAAACGGACAATTTTGGGGAAACATACAGTAAAATGTTGGCAGATGGCATTTTGTTTGTAAGGGAGCCAATTACTGAAACATACGGAACAGTTGCTGTATTCAAAGATCTTTACGGTAATCTATGGGACTTGATCGAGAGAAACAATTAGTTGTTCTATATCTTGAACAATTCAATCCAACACTATTTTTGGCCGTTTAAAAGATATTCAAAAGTGAATTTCGGATGGTAACCAAACCTCTGCATAGCCTTATCTGACCGGTATACCCGATCAATACTTTCGGGAAGTGCCCATCGGTTACGCTCATATAATTCTAATGCCTCTGGGTAATATCTAGCTATAACACTTGGGGCATGATGCTTCAGTTCAATGAGATCCTCTTTTTGAAATGGTGAACCACTTGAAATATTAAATATCTCAAATTGCTCGAATTGATGTTCCAATGCCAATCTTAAAGCTTCGGCCCCATCCTGCTCGTCAAGACCACGATAAAGCCTATGGTTTAGCTTCAGGTTAAAGGGTTCTGGCAGAAAACGGCCCACCCTAAATACGGTTGTCTGTATTTTCTCCTTTTCAAAAAACTCCCGGCATAGTTCTTCACATGATTGCTTGGTGATATCGTAGATGTCCCTTGGCTGTACAGGTAGCTCTTCGTTGACCCAAACAGCTTTGTTGTCATCGACAAGGGAATTACCGTATATTGATGTAGTGCTCGTAAATAGAAATTGGCGTATTCCATTGGCCGCACATGCGTTCAGAAGGTTTAGTGTTCCCTTTATATTGGTATCGACAAACTCTTCCCTAAGGTAGTTCAGGTCCATATGTCTCCCGTGCAACGCAGCAGTGTGTATCACCGCATCGAAACCCCGGGTAAGCTCCACTATCCTGTTTTTATCCCTTATCAGCGATCATATCGGTGGTTGCACTACCTGATATATCCAGGCCGGTCACCAGATAACCAAAATCTGTTAGATGCTTTACGGTAACACTACCTAATTTTCCGGATGAACCTGTAACTAGAACTCTCATACAATTACAAATATGCGGATAAACACTTAAAGCTGATCGTACTATCTGCATCCCCCCCTTTAACATGTACTATAAAGGCAATTTTTTAAGTTTCCAGCTTCTTTTTTAGAGACGGCCTCACAGCTTTAGTAACACAAAATCAATATCATAAAATGATATCGATAGCAATTAAGCCATAACTAACTCCATCGCCCTTGATGACAATTTTATGCGTATATTTGATCATGCAGTCGAATCCAATGTTTCTAGCAACAATGCTGGCAGGTGTATGCTTCCTTTTAGCCGGGGTATGTGTACTTATATTTCCACCTAAAAGAATTAACAGTCTTTACGGCTATCGAACCAGCAATTCAATGAAATCCCAATCCTCATGGGATTTTGCCCAGAGATTTTCAGGTCGGGAGATCATCAGGTGGGGAACAGTCCTATTGATCTGTGCATTGTTTGGAATACAATATGGCCCGGGCGAAAAGCTGGGAACAGTGATTGGGCTCAGCATATTGGTCGTTGTCATAGTTATGTTCATGTTAAGAACCGAGCGGGCAATAAAGAAGTATGCCCTTGCTGAAAATAAACCACAAACAGATAACGTTATAGACTAAAGGTCAGCCACCATTGATTTGTCGCAGCTATTTTCTGAACTTTGTGAGCTGTTGATAGCCAGATCATATCTCATTTTATCGCTGCATGCCCTGACTTTGATCGAGGTTTTCTTTCTTTTTCCGCCTACGTTTTTCTGCCTCTTCTATTGGATTTGATTCCGCTGCTACATAAACGGGATCCAAAAGTGAGGTAAGCAGATCTACGCCCGGTCTAAAGTTGGAACCAATCATTTTTCCGATGCTTTCAAATTGCCCCGCTACGATGAGCTTTCCCACATCAATAGTTGCGCTGTTCCCAGTCCCACGGGATAAATCTGCCAGCATCTCCATCTGTGATTTTTGCTCCACGTTACCATTCTTTAATGTGTTGGCATAGTTAAAGGTATCTTTCAATCCCCTATCAAAATCAAAAATCTTGTCGAATAGGTCTTCACCGGATCGTTTAAAAGCGGTACGATCAAACTGCCCCAATTTGGCAGAATGGGCGATGTTTTTTCCCCTGGAGCTGTTCTGTGGACTGAGCTTTATGGAATTGGTAATATCTTTTCGGCTCACAATAACCTGGATGTGCATTTGGTCTCCCTCTTTACGATCTCCCTTTTGCTTCGTTCCCTCCCTTACTTCCCTGTCGGTATGTTTGTAATAACGGAAGTTTTCGGCCTTGCCAAACCATAGCAGGTCCTTATTGCTGTCGATACCAGTTCTCTTAAAGTTCCTGGCATAACCGTCCATTACGCTTATCGCAAATTCCTTTAGTTTTTCTTTTGCACCAGCCCTTCCAAACTTCCCATAAAGGTGCGCCAATTCCTTTTGGCTTGGACTGATATTGACCAGAAAGAATTTACTGTCGTTATGGCCCAGCTTTGCAATGTTGCGATCAATTTTCATGCGAACCTCCTGTCTCATGATCTGACTTTCCGATCCGTTGAACCACTCCTCCCTACCCAATGCCATGCCATTCTCCGTTTGCAACTGGTTCTCCTTTTCCAGGTAGTTGACAAGTGCCCCACTACTGCCCTTATTGTTTCCAGTTTCTGATGCTGTGATATTGATGAACATAGGCTATAGATTTTCAAGCGACTGCCTGATATGGGTCTGAAGTTCCTCTTTTTTGGCGGCCGATACAGGCCAGCCCAATGATTCCCTTTGGCTAATGTAGTATTCCAGTATTTTTTTGAACCGCAATTTTAACATTTCCTTTTCTTCCAGATTGGTCTGGGTTCTTGAAATTGCCCCGTCTAGCAATGTCAGACGCTTGATCATCTCCTTTGTGTGTTCCTCATCACTGATAAGGTACTGTCCAATGGCCTTGAAATATTTGGTGTGTTCTTTTGCGATAACCATTAATGCAGAGGAATCAGTAAGGATGGGAAGCAGGAAATCGCTTTCCTGTCTCTTTATGAACGACAATATCCTATTGATCCCGTTTGCAAGTTCTTTTTTGAGCAGCTCATCGTTCAGGTCTATCGGATCTTTTTTGCTCCGATAGAAATAATCCAGCATCTGGGAGAACACCAGTCTCTTTGACCTTCCCAGTTTCAGGGCGATCTTCTCGAACTTCACACCATCACTTACGGAATATTTTACAGTTCTCAATGTTTCCTGCATAACTATATATCTTTATAACCAGTTATTCCGCACCCTTAAGGGAACTCCAATTTTCACTTCTATGGCACTTTAACAGTGGACGAGAACCCCTGGAGGGTTCTCGAAACCCCCACTGCGTAGCGTGGGGCAAGCAAAGTAGGGCTCTGCCCAACTTCCGCTTGCTCCTTTTCCGAAATAAGGAAAAGGACTTTTCTGCAATGTGCCTACCCGTCATGGTTTGCTATTATTTTCCAACAAAGTAACACGGCTGGCAAGGTTCGGATGGTACGACGGTTCGTATTCGATAAGGCCGTTTGCGATCAGCTCGCCCATGCATTTGTGATAGGTCGCAAAGGAACGGATGGCGGAATGTTTCATCAATTCACGCCTAGAAACCCGAAACGGGTTTTGGCATGAAGCCCTGTCGTGGTACATGAGTATGGCCGAATATAGGCTGAGGTGCGATTGACGGAAACGTCTGTTTCCGCTGGCGAGTTTAAGGAAACTGGCCAGTTGCTCTGCCGTTCCCATTACGAATTTCCAATTTCGCCCAACAACTGTACAATATCCGCATGTGCATAGTAGAATATGCCACCGATTTTTTCATAGGGAAGTATCCCCTTGATGCGAAGGTTCTGCAACGTGCCCGAAGAAATTTTCAATAGCTTCCTCACCTCCGAACTGCGGAGGAATTGTTTGTTGGTTATCGTTTCATCGGTTCTGATAGTTTGTTTGATCTCCGCTATAAGTTCGGACTTGAACCTGTGGAGCTCTTCTCTGGTTAGGATCTCGATCTGCATTGTGCCTCCGTTTTTAAGTTTACGGAAGCAAATTTGTGGCTGGAAAGGTTGGAAACAATGACCATCCGATCTGTCTGGTCATATACAGAAGATGGACTGCCTGCTATTTTTTGACATGGTCTATTGGGATAACCTTGAAAAGGCGATGCTCTGGTTGTATCGAAGTCCCTTTTATCGCAACGTCCCCTCTCTTATCAACAAAGTAGTTTCGTGCCGTTTCGATAGGAATGTCCTTTCCGCCATGGGAAAAATATTTGGCGATCATTTTTGCGTAAGGGATTTTGTGGTCGCTTTTGAGTAGTTTTCTGCCCGATGGTATTTGTACTTCGCGGAGCTGTTGGATAATATCTATAAATGTTGGAAGGTGGCCGTCATCTATCAGGATTTTTAGCGAAACTTCGTATTCGTTCAGTTCTGCGAGTTTTAACGTTAATTTATCGATTTCTCCTTTCTGGTTCTGTATTAGTTCATCTTTCTCTGCGATAACGATGTGGGATGGTCTTGCGTTCCACTCATCTATACTCGTCAGGTATTTCTGGAACTGTTGGAGCTTTTCGAGTTGCTGCCTATGCATGGCATGGTTTCGAGAAAAAGGATTTTGTATCTCGAGGTGTTTCACCCTAGTCTGTACGATCTGCCACACATGGCGGAAAAAGTTCTCTTCACTGGTCAAGTCGCGTTCTAAAGTATAGTTTAGATGATAATTATAATAAAAAGAGAACCCACTTTCATCCATTCTATAGATTTTCAGCAGGAAATGGTTGTCATCATGGTTGTGCCATAAGCCTATGAAGGTTCCGAGTTCATATGGATGGGGAGAGAATGAAAAGGATTTACGAGGTTTAAAGTAACTAGGTTTCATAAAATAGTAATTTTGTATATACAGTTTCCCGTATTTATTAATAAACGTCTGAACCTACCGTTATTAATCAAATTAATCCTGTCTACTAATATAACATTCAAGGTAATACTTTAGAACTAAAATTAAGCATATTGTATTAATTACAATCTCAGCTCAATCGACAATATTAACCTCCTAAAAATTTTAGGTACACAAAATTATTGTCCATGGACCTGTAGTAACTAATGTATCAGATTATTCATTTGCATATTCCAAAATTCTTGATAATTTAGGGGAATTTAACTCTCTAAAATCAGCAATGATCGAAAATTACGCACTATCGTCCAAGGGTCTCTACCAAATCCTCAAGGCGAAAAATGTAGAATACCTCTACCACGCAAATACCGTTCTAACTGCAAAGACCTTTATTCAGCAGCGCTGCTTGCTCTCCAGGCATCAGGTTGAAAGCGATAAGTTGCTCCAAAGCCCGCAAAAATCCGATCCTGAGGACAAAAAGTACGATGTCTGGGATGCCATTTTTCTTGATGGAGCAGACCTGCACGTTAAATATTCACAGCCCAACTTCTATGGACCCGTGTTGTTCAAGATCAAGCTAGACATGCTAATTTCACCGTCCTTCGAGAAAGTATACGTCACCAAAAGCAATCCGATGTACTGGAGTGATCACACCAAAATAGAAGACAAATATTATGGCACCTTGGACCAGTTTAAAGTAGATTACCTGACCACGACTAAATTGGACTCACAGATCATGTTCACTTTCCGCACCCCATTAAGGGAACTGAAACTCAACAAATTCCTACACTCAATTGAAATCGATGAGCCGAAGATCTTGTTAAAACTCAAGAGCGGTGGGGAAATGGAAGCGGGAAAGTATGTCAGATCGGCAATCGAGGAAGAAATGGCGAAATATGGGCTATCACATATCCCATTGGAGACCAAGCAGCACAATCTATTGTCCAAATGCAGCTGCGCATTCGGGTACACTTACCTGTACAATACGAACTATTTAGAATTCAAGCGAAGGTTTACCAGACAGCCCGAAAACTGACCCCATCAGAGGCAGGCCGAACAACCGAACCACAAATTTGAAAAATTTGTTTAGAATTTATTTCTCGACTATTGCTTCATCCATTACATCATACCTGAACTTTACAACCTCCCCACTTATTATTAAATGTACAGCCTGTTCAATAACAGACAAAGGCGCAATAAACCATTCTCTAGGCGTAAATCTTGCGCCAGTACCATCAAATACGTCAACATTGAGACAAGCAGAACCAAAAAAATTATGTATTAATTGCTCAAACTTTTGCGGGTTCATATTAAAGCACTTATAGGCCATTACAATCCTTACATCTGCCATTAAGTAAGTTGGCTCCATCTGGGCATTTTTAATCCTTTCCTCGACAGTAATTTTAGAGAAACCAATTTTATACAAATGTTGTATTGTTTTTATTTCTGGATTCTCACTTTTTGATTTAAGAATATAAATATAACCTGCTTCTTGATCTTCGTCAGTAACGTTACCAAACTTCTCAATAAAGCTTTCATTTACTAGATCTGCGTTTTCTGATACAGCTTTGCCATTTGCATAGAGTATTTTCTCAACAGAACGTTTAAGCATATTAGATTCTGTGCCATTTTCAAAAATACATCTTGTTCGCCCATCTTCTCTTACCCTAGTGCCATCAGGTTTATAGTGTTCTTTTTTATCTATGTTAATTTTTTCAACCAAAAAAAGAATACCGTTATTAACATAATAAGCACCCTCTCTCAAATTATCTTGCTTAAAATCTACCAGTTTACGCTTTCCATTGGCTAAGTCTAGCTGAACGCTTTTAAACAATGGCTCATATTTTTCAAAATCGTTACATGGCTTACGTCTGGCTACAAAATCGGCACTGTCTCTTTCATCAATTTGCTTGATATGCTTAAAATCGAACAATCCCTCAGAATCGTCCTCCAGCAAACTCAAAGAATCATCATTGAAAATGTCATCTAGAGAATTAATCTGTTTTACTTCGAAATTAAGTAAGTCAAAATTGTCATATGGTTTTAACAGTTCTACCTTAACTGGATTTTCCCTTATTGATCTTAATCGAGAAAACAACTGATGTTCCTGAATATCTCCTCCTTGTGCGGGTTCTCGATCATTGTTCATGTAAAAACCATTGATTTCTAGAAATGAGGCAACCAATCTTTCCTCTTCATTCCGTACAGGAGATGCAGAAGCCTTAATATTCAATAAACCTAAAGGGTCATTTTCAAATAAATCAAGTAATTTCTTTACCTTATCCATTGGCTGCTTTCCTTTTTTGTTCTTTCAAGAAAATAATCGCTTCGGCCATTCTTCGCTCCAATGGATCAGTAGATTGTAGAACAGGCTCCTTTTTAAAGGTTTTCACAAAGTCGTTGATTTTGGGCCACAAAATAAAGGCTTCCTCTAAAGTCATCTGAATTCTTGTTGCTTCTATTACATCCTGTATCACCTTTAAAACCTTTGTGGTTACATCTTTAGACAATATTTCAAAGGCTTTTTGAAATGGATTAATACGATCTATTAGGTCTATGTGCAAATCATCAATATTTACAAACTGTCCTGCCATTCTGATAAAACGTTTATCGCCAACTTCCTTTATCTCGCTTCCTTTTACCACAGAATCTACAACAACATATTGGCGTATTTCTTCTATTTCGTCTTCAGATAAATCAGGATATTTTATTTGAATGATTTTAGGAATAAGAACTTTGTTAATTACCTCCGGATCTAAATTGCCAGGCATTGCTTTCAACATGGTATCATCTTGCAAAATTGTTGCTTTTAAATCATTTAAATCTGATTCAATAATATCCTTTACCCTTTTTGAAGTGGGGGTTTTAAAACCTCTAATCTTTATTTCGCCTGCTTCGGCTTTATCCTCATCAGATAATTTGGTTTTAAATTTGAAATTTGGTGCCAATACCTGTTCCATCAATAAAGATGCAGTTATGGCTTTGAGCATATTATTTACAGATAGTTTCACCAAATCATCAGCAGCATCTGGCTGCGCAATCAAATTGGTAAACTGTGCATGCGTTTTATTGTTGCTATCTCTGGTACAACGGCCAATAATTTGGATAATTTCTGTTAAAGAACCCCTATAACCAACGGTTAGCGCATGTTCGCAGTAAGGCCAATCAAAGCCTTCTTTTGCCATTCCTAATGCAATGATTAAATCAACATCATCAACAGATTTACTTAGCCTTAAATAGTTTTGTATTTTATCTCTATCTTTTTGGTTGTCGTTTACCAAATCAGCAACTTTAAGGATTTTACCATCTTTATAGCGCTTGATAAATATGATCCCAGTTTCGGTATCAACCTTTAACACATAGCCCAAAGCATCTAAAATCAAATCCACTTCTTTGTGTTTGTCCTTAGTTGATTCGCCTGAATTTACATTAGGGATGTGCAAGATGGTTTTTTTATCAGAGTCTAATATATCAAGTATGGCAGAGGTATATTTTCCTTGATAAAAATGGTAACCTATACCCAACGATTTTAAATGGGTATAGCCATTCAGCTGCTCATAATAATTATAAGTTACCTTGGTAAATTTAGCTTCATCTTCTGGTTTAAGCACTGGCACACTATCTCCACGAAAGTATGAACCCGTCATCGCTACAATATGTGCAGTTGATTTTTGCATAATCGCACGAAGCAATTCGCCCAAACGACTATCCCCATCTGCCGAAACATGATGAAATTCATCGATGGCTAATAGGATATTATCAAATTTAGTTTCTTCCAGCTCCTCAAAGGCAAAGCGAAGTGTGGCATGGGTACAGATTAAGATCTTTTCGGTATTATCTAAAAAATTTTTGAATGCTTGTACTTTACTTTTACTTCCATCCATGCCAGGGGTACAGAGGTTATATTCGTCATTAGGTTCCCAATTGGAAAAAAAGCCATAGCTTTTTAAATCTGTATGGCTAAAAGAACCACCAATAGACTTCTCTGGAACGGCAACAATCACCTTTTTTACACCCTGATTAATCAATTTATCTAATGCAATGAACATTAATGCTCTCGACTTTCCAGAAGCTGGCGGAGCCTTTAGCAATAGGTATTGAGCATCTCTTGCCTGATATGCCTTTTCTTGCATTTCTCGCATACCTAAAAGGTTGGTATTGGAACTTTGCCCTGTTTGAGCATAATTTACATGGACGATGTCAGGCATATATTATTAATTTAGATTTATAACTTTTATTTTAGTGCTCCCATTTTAAAACATTCATCAAAACAAACAAGGAGCATTTTATAACTACTTACTTTTACTTCCATAGAGCTTGGATCACTATCAACTGTTAATTTTAAAAATACTTTCTTATCGAAATGCGATCTTGAAGTACTATCAATTTCAAAATGTAACCAAGCTTGTAAAGAATTGGAATATCCAATTCTAGCATCCTCTTTATCAAAATGTCTTTTGAATCCCAATTCTTTAGGTAATAAAAATGGTAATAAGGCGGAATTTACTGCCTTTTTGATAAACCCATAATTGTAACTTTCATTTTCAGAGGACTTTTGTAAATTATCATCATTATAAAGAGAATTAAGCAGATTCAATTTCTCTCTTACTAAATCATAAGAAGAGTAAAACTCTTTTAACAATCTAAAAAAAAGCAATGCTTCAAAGTCCTTGTTTTGGCAGCTATCATTATTGAAATCTAAAATATAATCTAGAAAATCATACTTTCTGTTCGCCACTAAAGTTCTTAAATTTAGACATTTAGCATCGATTAAAGACAAAAGTAGCCATCGGACAACAAAATAGAAGTCAAATTTATAGTCACTATTTGTAAGATGTGAAAACATATTTCCACTTGTAGTACCTGTGGTCTTAATGGATTCAATAAAAGTGGCTATTTTCTCCTTTATATATTTCCGATTATCAAATTGAAAAGGATGTAAAGAATAAAATTTGTCTAAATAGCCTTTAAAATCAACATCATAGCCATACTTGTGCCTGTAAAGCTTCCATATATTTTCTATATCACAAACGAAAACCACCTTATCAAAACCAAATTTATTTCCATGATTTAAATCATCGAAATGTGCCGTAAAGATGTTAAATAAACGAAATGTATGCTCAGGGTCTAAACGGTCTAAATCGTCAATAATTAAAACGGATTGTACTTTTAGTTCTTCGTCATTCCTATTTTCGTTCTTTTTTGCTTTAACTCGTTCAATCAAATCATAAACAAGCATCGAAATATCATCCATTTCGTAGGTACTTCCCTTTCGATTTTCTATATGGCTAAGAAAATGTTTAAGTTCCTTTTCCTCATCAATTTTAATTTCTTCTTGAAATTCTTTAAAATCCTTAATAGTATCACTAAACACTTTAATAATCTCGACCGCGGATTTTCCCACTTTGCCTGATAAAGCCAATAAGGCATTAATAATTGGCATTACTTTTAATCGTTCTGAAATATAAACCTGACTGGATAACAAAGTTGAAAAATCTTCTTCTTTCAGATCAACTTCATCTTTATACAAACCTATCAACTGAAGTATCAAATCAAATTTAATTAACTCAAATACATCTTCATTAGGCGAAACGGAATAATTAATTGGAAACAGTTTTAACGTAAAATAACTCGCTTGTTGTTCCTCGAATACTTCATTTAAAAAAGTAGACTTACCTGAGCCAAATGGTGCAGTAAATAATAATCTATCATTTCCTGATATTTTTAAATGCTCAAGAAATTCTGCCTTGATAGAGGTATGGTCTAGTTTAATTGACTCCATCTTTTCTTTTTTTCGTTTTGAAATCTTTTTGAAACAAGGTCTGTTTTTCGTTCTCTTCTGCAATCATTTTCTCATAGAGCTTGAATAGATATTCTAATCGTTCTTCATCTGACTCAAAAGGCTTGCTTCGGTAACAGCGTTCAACGGCCAAATCTAATTGATGATGGGCTTCTCGTAAACCATCAGGCATTTTATCTGGATCATAAAGTTGAGAAAGATTTCGTTCAGAGTGATTTTCTCGTTCTTCCAAAACACGAAACACGTATTTATTTAGTTCCTCTTTTTGATAATCGTTGATTGAAGGGAATGGAAAGTTATTATAACAGATCAATGCTGAATATAAATAATCATTTTTCAAGCGACCAGCAACTGAACCAAGCCACACCATATGTATCTTAGAAGACAAAACACTAAATACATAATGCTCCGCTCCGTAAATAACGTGGGCTCTATTTGTTATAATAGTTGAAGAATCTAAAAAACCAATTGGAACATAGTTCCTTCTTGAGGACGTAGTTGATGGGATGATAATAGAATTTAAATTTACATGCCTTATCTCTCCAAAAGCATGTGGCTTTTTAGCTAATTTTTTAGTTGCTTCTCTTGCACTTTCAATCCTAGACATGAATACTTTATCAAGTCTCTCACTAATTGGCTGAATTTTTTTTGCCTCTTCTACTTCTAAATCATTAATCCAAAGACACCATCTATTAGTAGAATTAGTAAATTCTTCTGCCCCAACTAGTTTTTTAATAAATTTTTTGGCATCTGGATATTTTTCTATTAATTGATTTTTTTCATAATCTTCTAAAATTAAATTCCCACCATCATTAGGCATACTTCCAAAAACTATATTGGGCAACTGGGATAGCGGTTTATTTCTCTTATAGATGAAAACATTTTGGCTATTTCCTATCAAATAGGCATTTATACTATCCACATTTTTTTTCACGTCATTTGAAAAAAGATATTTAATATTTTTTGATTGGTTTTGTACTGAAATTATGGAACATATAACTGCCGCCTGATTTTTAGCATTATTTGTCCATTTAAAAGACTTATATGCGAATCCTATTTCTAACCCATAGGAAAATATTATTGGCCAAATTAGACTTACTTGCTCCCCTTGACAAATAGAGTTTGTACTTACAAGTGCGAGTTTAGAATTTGATTTGGCGATAAACTCGCTTCCCTTAAAGAACCAACAGGCAATATAATCGAGATTATTAAAACCCTTATGCCCTTTAAAAACATTTAACATATCTTCTTTTTGAACAATGCTTTGTAACCTAGCTCCAAGATATGGAGGATTACCTAAGATATAAACCTCATCCCACTCTTTCTTCGGGCAAACTAAATTCCAATCTAATCTGGTTGCATTACCATGTATAATATTACCACCTGCTCTCAAAGGAAGTGTTGGATTTGAAGTGCCGAAAACTTCCTTAAATTTCATATTCAGTTGGTGTTGGGCCAACCAAAGGGAAAGTATAGCTACTTCATGCGCAAAATCATCCAATTCAATCCCATAAAATTGCGATAATTCTACCCTCGAAAAAAAAGATTGTTGGTACGATGCTGCTAAAGTTAATTGAGCTTTGGGTATTAATTCTAGCTGTTGCTTCTCAAAACCAGTGGCAACCTGTTGTAACGTTTGTAATTGTTGTAGAATTTTAATCTCTAATAAACGAAGCTCCCTATAAGCAATAATTAAAAAGTTACCACTCCCACAGGCTGGATCAAATATTTTAAGCTTCCCGATTCTTTCTAATAATTTATTTAGTCTTTTAGGTTCGTATGCTGCGCCTTTAAATTCTTCCTGTAATTCGGTTAAAAAAAGTGGCTCTATTACTTTCATGATATTGGGTACGCTTGTATAGTGCATTCCCAAACCACCACGATGCTCTGGCGTAATAACCGCCTGTATCATCGAGCCAAAAATATCTGGATTGATGGCACTCCAATCCAATTCACCACATTCAATAATAGCTTGACGGCTTCTTCTTGCAAAATTCGGTGCTAAATGTCCATTTCTGAATAAACCTCCATTTACGTATGGAAACGCAGCTAAATAAGCAGGTAATTGTTCTCGTATATTTGAATCTGTATTTAAAACTTCGAATAGCTTGTTTAAATAATTAGCTAAATCACCGCCATCTTGTTGGGTATGGCTGCTGATGCCACTTGTAAATTGCCCCTTTTGAAAGATGCCCGTATCTTCGGCGAAAAAACAAAACAATAGCCTAGAAAGAAATACATTGAGATTATGCACCTCTTCCTCTGTTTGAGTAGGATTATCCTTTTTAATTTCATCATAAAGCTTAGCCATTTTCTCGGCTGCTTTAACATCGGCTGGGTTCTCGTTCTGATGTTGCGCTTTTTCCATGCCTGCTAGTGGCAAGAAAAAATCGAAATGTTTAGCAATATCTGCAATAGGTATATCTAAAGTATCTTTTGTCTTATTATCAATTGATAAAAGCGTTGTAAAGTCTGTTATTATAATAAACCTTGGTTCGTGTTTAATTGCATTTGCATCTTTTCTAATTGAATCTATGGTTTCATGAACATCTTGATTTTGTACAGTTTTAAAAAACAGTTTCTTCTTCCAAGCAATTTCTCCTTCATTTTTTGAAAGGTTTAAGCCTCCTTTTTGCAAACGAACAATCGTACTTTTAGGCGTGTCATAAGCCAAAAGCAAATCATAAATAAAAGTTTCCTCATTAAAGGATTTTAATAGTTCTTGTAGGTTGTTCTCTATCTGAGTGATGTTCATTATTCGGTTAGTGCAATAAAGATGTTAATATTTTATAGGAAAATACCCAAAACATAAGATTTGTAGCTTTAAATTGTGAAAATACGAATAATTTATAGTTAAATTAGACCATTATCTAATCCGAAAAAACAATTTTTAACAAGTGAAAGATATATTAAAACTAATTGTCTTTAATTCGCTGACCAGCATAAATTGTGAACAAAATATATCGTTGAATTAAATGCAACACAAAGAAGGTCTGCCCGTTATAAAGATGATGATGCTACTAAGTAGTATGGCACCATTATTCTTGCTCATCGGATTACGAGGAATTGACAAAAAAATAGTTTGTGATGGATTTTTATGGATTGGCATTTCAATATTAGTGGTAATCCCACTTTTATTTACTGGTATTAGGATATTGTCTGCAAAAAGGAGTAAAGATATCCTTAACGTTGATATAACACAATCAAGCAATAACAAAGACTATCTATTCACCTATCTTTTTACAGTCCTGTTACCCCTTTATAGTTTCACAATCACTTCAGACAGGGATGCTTTTGCATTGCTTTTTGCGCTTTTAGTAGTAATCTTTGTATTATGGAATATGAATCTTCATTTTATAAATTTTTTCTTTGCGATGCAAGGATATAAAGTTTACACACTTGACAGTGTTGAAGGTGCAATCTTACTCTCTACTAGACACACCCTTCCAAAAAACAAAGATTTGCTCAGTGTTCATCGATTAAGCAATTCGGTTTTTATCGAATTAAAAGGATATAATTATGGCTCTTAACAATTACCTCGTTATAGAATTCGGTATCGGTTTCGAAAATGGAAATCAGCCCGTAATCCTAAATAAAATAAGTATTAATGACTCAGTCAGAGAGGTGCTGGACGAAATGAAAGAAAATTTTGAAGCACAATATCTAGCCATCCCAGATGCAGTGGAGGTATTCGAGCTCTCAGAAAAATATTCTCCTACAGAAAAGCTAACTTATCCGCTTGTACAGGCAGAATTGCCAGAACTTTTTGATTTATATGCAAACACAGGGGCAATACCTATGAATGATATTAATCTGGAACAAAATCTTTCACTAATATCTTTTTATTTTGCGATTTTCCATCATGTTAATGGATCAAGATCAGTTGGCGTAAAAAGACCTGGGCAGTTCAAGGGGCTTTTACATAAGAAAGTAATGCGTTTTTGGGATGATTCCTTGAGCATTGTTCCAGACAATTTATTCAAACTTGACTCGGATTTTGATTTTTTCCTCAATCAAAATTCAATTGATATCCTTCATCCTAGTGGTTTTTTGTATATTTCAGGTATTGACAGGCATACTTTAGCCAACGCTCAACTTGTAACAAACGCCCTTGGTCAGAGAATAAACTTTATAAATTTTGCTCATTTAGCTCCATTAGTTGCACAAAAGGTAAGTGCTGTTAAACTGATTTCATCGATTAAATCAAGGCCAGATCTTGAACACACAAATGAACAGAAGCTTATGAACAAATGTATAGCGCATGGGATTGCACTCAATCAGGTGGGAGGCCTTATGGTGCCCGCAGATGCTGACCTAATTCCTTTTTTACAGGTTTTAGATAGGCGACTTTATGATTATGATCTGTTAGATAATAATACAGAACAATATCTTGCTTCTAGCAGAAAAAGACAACCGTAAACTAAATTTTAATTTTTAATAACGTAAAAAGTCGCTATATTTAAGTATTAGCAATTGCAACTAAAAAATACAGACAAAAAGGTGAGTGATTCGGTGAGTCGCTTTTTAAAAACCTTCCAGATAGCCTTAAAACGCTGAAAACTGAACGAAGTTCATGTCCCAGCGGGATCACAAGATAATCCTCCAATGTAAATTGGGGGATTTTTTGTTTTACTACCTCATATAGTCATAAATTTTTAGCTAGTTATAATTTGTTCTTATTTAAATAAATCTTTAAGGTTTCTCTATAACTACTTCCAACTGGTATTTCTTTATGATTAATGATTACACATTTCCCGTTATACTGTGTTATTTTGGTTAAGGGAACTATGTAAGATTTATGTATCCTCATAAATTGATAAGGACTTAATATCTCTTCTATTGATTTTAATGATTTTAGCGCTAAACAATAATTATTTCCAGTAATAATTTTAACATAATCTTTCAAACCCTCGATATAGTCTATATCATTTACCAAAATTTTGATGAACTCATCCCCTTCCTTAACAAAAAATGAGGGTTCAAGCTTATTTTGATTTTCAATATTCGATAAGCTTTCGAATCTATGGATAGCTTTGCAAAAACGTTCGAAAGAAATGGGTTTCAGCAAATAATCAATCACCTCTAAGTCAAAACTCTCAACAGCGTATTCACTAAAAGAAGTAGTCATAACAAACTTAGCATTAGTCTTAATGAGCTTTACTAGTTCAATACCCGAAATTTCTGGCATAGCAATATCTGTAAAGACAACATCAACTTGGTATCCATCTTTTAGAAACTTAAAAGCCTCAACAGAATCCGTAAAGGTCCTGATCACTTTAAAATTTGGAAATCGATTTAAGTGATGCTGGATTACATCTATAGCCAATGTTTCATCATCTATGATAATCGCTTGGTATTGGTTCATTTAGGTTAAGCTTTAGATTTGTAATATATGTTGTAGGCGTATGCATGATCTTTATACCTGAACTATTTGGATACAATAATGCTAATCTTTTTTTCAAGTTTTCAAGTCCTTTTCCTTCACGATTTTGCTCTTGAAAGTGCTGCTTATTGAATAGACTATTCTCAACAATAAAAAACAGTTCATTGCCGGAAATATGTAGGTTGATTTTTACAAAAGCATCTTTAATATTGGTGTAAAACCCATGCTTAAAGGCATTTTCAACAAGTGTTATCAAAAGAAAGGGTTCAATCCATTTTTCATTGTGACCAAAGCCCTCCACATGAAGTTGAATTCTGGCATCCTCACCAAATCTTATTTTTTCAATAGCAATGTATTTTTCAATAAAATCTAATTCTTTACGTAGGGGAACTTTATCAAGATGGGTTTCATCAGTTAAATAACGCATCATTCCAGATAACTTTAAAATATAGTCTGGTGTATCTGGATGATTTTTCAAAGAAAGACTATATAAGGAGTTAAATGCATTAAATAAAAAATGAGGATGCAATTGATTTCTTAACAACTGTTCTTTTGCCTGATTTAATTCCCTTTCCAATTTCTGATACTTTCTAAGCAACTCAAAACGATTTATTGTAAAAATCAATAAATAAAAAAGCAACGATTGACCTAAAAAGCTTGTAAAGTATTCAAATACATGTTCATGTACAATGGTATGATGTATCCTGTAAACTTTAAGTAATGCAAATAACAACAGTATAGAGATCAAGATGATTGCACTGCCTACCTTTTTTACATTACTATTTAATTTGAGCACAAAATAATAGAGTAAATAAGCAATAACTGCGCACACAAAGTTCTCTACAGCACCACTAGTAAAAAAGAATATCCAATCATTAGGTAGGGAAGAAAATGCCCTATTTACTAGATCAAATCCGATTATTGAAATAAAAATCACATGAAGAATAACTTTTACCGTTTTAATTGCTCGATGTGATAGTGGAAACATTTGTTTTTTATAAGATGAATTGTAAAGATATAAAAATGGTATGGTGTTAAGTCGATCATAAACTGTGTTTAATCTATTCACAGCCTATGTTTATCTATTATGTTTTTATCGAGGCTCAAATTACAATACGTTTGATGTAAACTATTAAAAATAATAAAATGAAAACCTACTTGATATCTGCTTTTTTATGTTTTAGTTCGCTATTTTCTTTAGCTCAAAAATTAGAAAAAGCTTCTCCTTTTACAGCAGTAAAATGGGAAAAAGAACAACCAGCTGTAAAATTTAACAATAATTGGTACCAACTTGAAAAACTAGGTGTTTTCAAGACAAAAGAACTAATAGATTTTTGCAAAAAACAATATGGTTCTAAATGGCAAAAGCGCTTTTCTGAAGATCTTGTAGAAGTGCTAAACTTATTAGGTCATCAGCCTCAAACAAATGTTGCGCTAGAGCTATCAAAAGATGGAATTGTAAAATCCTATACTGGAAAATTTACTATTGAGAATAGAAATAGCGTACTCTTATATAATAGAGACATTGAAAAAGCTAACTCAATCATCCCTGCAGCGTCTCAAAAGATCCCCCTAAACGAAGCCTTAGCCGATTTAAACCAGTTTGAAGAAATATTGACAGCTATTTCTTCTTATAGTCAGCTTTCAACATACGATTACAAGACAGCCATTAAAAAAATAGCCGACTCCATTAGGAATGAAGATACGCAGTTTTCAATTGATCAGTTAACCAAAGCTATTGGTAAGATATTGTCGGAAATCGGAGATAGACATTCATCCGTAAAAAATGATGTATTTGACAAAAAAAATCATCATACGTATAATTTAAAGCTACCATTTGCCGTAGCAGCATTAAATGGAAAACTGATTGGGCTAAAAAAGAATCCCACTAATGAGAACTACAACTATTATTATCACTCATTTCCTTACATTAAAAGTATACATGGAATAGCTATAGAAACGCTAATTGACAATAACTACAGAGATAAAAAAGCACCATTACCTTCCAAACTTAGCAGAGGTAGCGCAGCTATTCAAAAATTAGGCTCTTTATTATTTGATCAGAATATCAAGTGCCCAGATAGTGTAAAAGTAATTTTTAGTAATGGCAGGACTGAAAAAACGGAGATATTTCAGTTAACTACCGCAAATAATGGATATGATTCTAAACTAGCGCAAGATCATGAAATCAATAGAGATAACATGAGCAAAGGCGACTTTAATGGATTAAGTAAAATACTAGCATATAACATTGGCTATATAAATATTCCAGAGATGTTCCATCATGATGAGGTAAGTGGTTTAGAAAATTTTATAAAAGAAGCTTTTAAAAGTTACTCTAATACAAAAGCATTGATTATTGATATTAGAAATAATCCTGGAGGCGGAAGGGAAATTCTTCAGACATTTGCAGCTTATATTATTCAAGCAGCACAATCTCCATGGATAGCTAATGTTGCCTATTTAAGGACTAATCAAAACATTGATGGAGATGAAAAATCTATGAGTGATCGTTATCTGTATAGCTATAGTTCTGATAAATTCTCAGTTAACGACAAAAAGACGATTAACAACTTTATGGAAAATTTTAAAACTGAAAAGCAGGTTGATGACGCTAAGTTTAGTAAGCCTTTTTATATGTTGTTGCGTAATGGTAGCAAACCTTATACGCAACCAGTTTACATTTTGGTGAATGACCAGAGTTTTAGCGCAGCTTCGGTTTTTGCAAGTGCATTTAAAAGTTTGCCAAATGTTAAGATAGTTGGCGAAACAACCGATGGTTCTAGCGGAAATTCTGAATCCATTTATTTAAAAAACTCGAATATTAAGATTAACATCTCAACTATGTTGTCGTTTCAAAGGAACGGAAAGACTTTAGATGGAAATGGAACAATACCTGATATCATCATTAAAGCAGATGAAAATCAAGTTTTAAAGGGCAATGACAGCCAACTAAATAAACTAATCAAGCTAATTAATGATTTCAAATAGACTTAGAAATAAAGTCATTAGAAATCCATTTATCTAAAGCAACCCCAAGTTAATAAATGACCATTTAATTCTTTTTCATACTCTTCACTATGCTCTAAATACTTTTGAAAAACAGCTTGAAGGCTAACTGTATCAGATGAAATCTTAGTCTTTTCTACACTTGTTTGGATAGCGTTCTCAGAAACATTGTTGCTAAAGGATGGATGATTATTAATTTTCATAACATAAATTTTATTTAATAACCATCAGATTATTAAAATGTTCTTAGAAATTAAAATTTATTCTGAAGTAGCCATAATCATTGAAACATTTTTTACTTTTAATAAAAAAATTTCAAGAACATGAGGAAAATGTTTACTCTTAGCCTCTTATGTTTATTAAGCATAGGTTTATTTGCACAGACTGATAACCAAGTAGAAGTAACTTACGACCGACGTGATGGAACTGCTTTAACGTTAACCATCTTAAAACCAAAAACAGCAAATGGAAAAGGAATTATAAGTTTGTTGAGCGGAAATTTTGTTTCCAATTACAACCTTTTTGATGTCTATAAAACCAGGGCCTTAACACTCGTTAATCATGGATATACTGTATTTTTAGTAATGCACCGATCGGCACCACGTTTTGCCTTACCAGATATGTTAGAGGATATACAACGATCAGTTCAATTTGTACGTTACCATGCAGCTGAATATAAAATAGACCCAAATAAATTGGGAATTACCGGCACATCTTCTGGAGGCCATCTTGCATTATTAACTGGTTTTACAGCAGATATTGCAAATCCATCTAGCAAAGATCCTATAGCAAGAATATCATCTAGTGTACAAGCGATAGCTGTTTTTTGTCCACCTACAGATTTTCTTAATTTCGGAAAAGCAGGATATAATTTGGCGGCAGATTATCAAACACTACAACACATTGGCGCTCTTGGTGCATTTCAATACAGCCAATATGATTCACTTACCCAAACCTTTCATCAGGTAACGGATCCTGAGCAACGGAGAAAAATTGATTCGTTGATGTCTCCAGTGCAATTAGTAGGTAAAAACACACCTCCGGTTTTGCTGATGCACGGAGACAAAGATACCTTAGTGCCATTTCAACAATCAGCAAGCTTGGCAACAAAGCTTAAAAACTTTGGCATACCCGTTAAATTAATAATCAAAAATGGAGCAGACCATGGATGGAAGGGCATGAATGAGGACGAAAAGGATTTTAATAGTTGGTTTGATCAATATTTGAGATAACAATTTTTATTCATCAATAGCTGATATCGTCAAATTTTAAGCGATTAGCTTATTAATTCTTTTAACCATATCGCTAATATCAAATGGTTTGGCAATAAAATCGTCTGCTCTGCAAAAACGTTCTTGCTCGTAAAAATTCAATCTAGCCGACATTACCAGTACTGGTATCGATTTTTCTGAGCTTGCTGTTTTTACCAACTGGCAAAGGTATAAACCATTTCCATCTGGTAACATTACATCAGTTAACAACAAGTCCAATTTTTCGCCAGATTTTAAAGCCTGCCTAAATTGTTGCGCATTTTCGAATGATTTAACTTCATAACCTTCTGTCCGTAACAATAAACAAACCATGTCCCTAATACCTTGGTCATCTTCAACAACCCAAATCATCTTTTCCATATGTACTCTTTTTCCAAGATAACAATCTAATGTGAGCAAAGTTTTTCTCTACTACGTTTCAAAACTAAAATTTATTAAATCCATAAATTATATTCACTACAAAAGATTTGGAAACCGAAAATTATTTGTTTTTAAATTATCTTTGTCTTCCAAAATCTGAAATCGATATGACACCTTTTTTTACTAGGCTTGCACTTACTATTCTTATATTATTTACACTTATTGATTCTGCAATTGCGCAAAAGGTTGTTGAACCGAAAGATACACCCTCAGAATGGTCAACACCTTATCAGCCATTCCAAATAGTTGGTAATTTATATTATGTAGGTACGTATGATTTGGCGTGCTACTTAATAGTAACTCCTAAAGGAAACATTTTGATTAATACAGGTTTAGCCAATTCTAGTCAGCAAATCAAAGCAAATATTGAAAAGCTTGGATTTAAATATACCGATACTAGAATATTACTTACTACCCAAGCGCATTACGATCATATGGGCGCAATGGCAGCAATTAAAAAAGCAACCGGTGCAAAAATGATGGTTAACAAAGCAGATGCTCAAGTTATGAAAGATGGTGGCAGTTCTGATTATGCTTTGGGTGGAAAGGAAAGTAGTTATGCGCCTGTGTTAGCAGACCGCTTACTAGCTAATGGCGATGAAATTAAACTTGGAAATACTACCGTAGTTATGCTGCATCATCCTGGTCATACCAAAGGTTCGAGCAGTTTTATAATGGATATTAAAGATGGGAATAAAACTTATAAAGTATTAATTGCCAATATGCCAACCATTGTTACCGAGAAAAAATTCAATGATGTTGTAAGCTATAAAAACATCGCTAGTGATTATGCCTTTACCATTGCAGCAATGAAAAAATTATCCTTTGATATTTGGTTGTCGTCTCATGCTAGCCAATTTAACTTACACAAAAAACGACAACCAAATACGCCATATAACCCATCTTTATTTGCAGATAGAAAAGGATATGATCAATCTCTTAATAAATTAGAAGAAGATTATTTAAAGAAAATTGCGCAGCAATAGCAATTCTAAAACTAATAATGTCCTCTAATTTGATTTTTGATCTGTTGATCGTATAATTCCCTTAACTGTTGATGTGTGAAGACTGTTAATGAATCAAGGTCTGATGCAGCTAAATTACTTGCCACTTGACTTAACTTTGAAGCTCCAGGAATTACCGAAGTTACTTCATCATGATCTAATATCCATCTCAATGCCCATTCTGCCATGCGTTCATCTGGGAGCATAGCTTTCATCAGCGCTGCTAAATTAATTCCTTGTTTAAAATCTATCCCAGAGAAAGTTTCTCCTGCGTTAAATGCGTTTCCATCAGCATTAAAATTGCGATGATCTTTAATATCGAAAGTTGTATCCTCAGTAAATTTACCAGTTAACAAACCGCTTGCCAAAGGTACACGAACAATGATAGCAACTCCATTTGCTTTTGCCTTTGCAAATAGCTCTTCAGCAACATGCTGCCTAAATAGGTTAAATATAATTTGTAAAGAAGATAGACCTTCTTGTTCTAAACATACTAGCGCTTCTTCGGTAGTTTCTACACTTACGCCAAAATGCTGAATTAAGCCTTCTGATTTTAAGGAACGTAAATGATCAAATACCTTCCCTGATTTTAGCTCTGCAGATGGTATACAATGCAATTGCTCTAAAAACAAAGAAGATATGCCCAAGTTATTTAGGGAAGTCTCCACTTGTTTTTTCATGAGATCGTATCCGAAATTTTGTGGCCAACCATATTCACCATCACTTCTTCTACCCTGTTTGGTAGCTACAAATATTTCTTTATCTGTGGTTTTTAAGAATTTACCTATCAGCTTTTCACTTAATCCCATTCCATATATATCGGCGGTATCTATAAAATTACCTCCGCCAGTTACATAGGCATTCAAAATACCTAATGCATCATCCTCTTTAACACTTCCCCATTCTGCACTGCCCAATTGCCAAGTACCTAATCCTACTTCTGCTAGTTGTGTACCTTTAAAATCTCTATATTTCATTTACTATTGTCCTAATGCTTTGATCTCTTTTTTACTTAATTCTTTTTGAATAATTTCTGGTGTAGATGCCACTGTATAATATTTTTGAGGCTCAAGGATTAAATTGGCTTGTTCTGCCGTAAAAAAATGTGGTGTTATAAAACCATATCTGCTTTTACTATCTTTTAGTGTTCTTGTTTTGTCATCGTCAATACCTTTATCTTTTAAATATGTCATCAATAAAGAGATGTTATAACTTGTACCTGTACTATATTTACTATTTATTCCTAAAACAGTTCCTGGAAAAACAATTTGCCCAACTTTAGCTTTTATACCTTGTTTAAAGCCTCTATAGTAAGCCAATGTGCCATCTGGATGTTCTATTGTAACTTCATTAATTTTACTGGTGTAAGCCACATCCGTAACTTCATCGGTATTGTATAGGTCTTTTACGTTAACTACTACTCCTTTTCTAACTGCTGTAATGGAATCTGCTTGTTCGGTATAAATGCGGTAACATTTCCAATCGTCTGGAGTAGTGCTGCCAAAATAAGCTGCATTTACAAATCCGGATTCGGCCACTCTAACTTTCGTTCCAGCTTTATAAGGAAGCAAATACAAGAATTCTTTATCGAATTTTGGATTTAACTTACCTCTGATGTAAGCATAGCTATAAGAAAAACCAATACTTTGATCTTTATTAATGGGCGATAATGTATAAGCATTTGCCGAGTAGTTTTTAACCGTTACAACTTCTTCGTTACTACTAGATGCATTACTTAAATTGTTAAATTTGAGTGTTACCGTATAAGTTCCAGGATCAATTTTACTAGCTACAAAATCTACACTTTTGTTAGCATTAACTTTGGTGGATAACTTCAAAGCGCTTTCTTGGGCTTTTGTTGTGATAGGAATTGCAACATACAAATAGCAAATGAGGATGATTAAGTTGGATTTTATCATGATTATATATTAGTTGAGTAAGCTAGCTCATTAATTTGAGCTATAGATGAACTATTTATTAATTTATTATCCATTAAAACGAGCTTCTTCCAAATCAAGATTATGTTCCATCTCTCTAATTACTTCATCATCGTATAATTTTTGCTTACTAAATTGGTAAAGCCCTTTTCTTCTTAAAGCAATCAATTCGATACTGATTTGTGCATATAATTTTCTTACAGAACCTAAAGCAATTTTACTATCATTAGCAGCAGCATTTTCGGTGGCATTAATGCTACGCAACAGCTGTTCTTTCATTCTTCTTATAGTCTCGTGTTGTTGCATTTCTTGTGCATAATTTTCCTCCAAATAAATAACAGATTCTTTAGCCAACTGTAACCTTATGGCTTCAACTTGATCTTCAACAGGTTTAAAATCATCAATCTCTTCTACTTTAAGCCATTTTAGAAAGAAAGGTAAAGTAAGTCCTTGAAAAACTAAGGTGATCAATATCACCACAAAAGTGATAAAGAGAATTAGGTTTCTATGCGGAAAAGCTTCGCCATTATCTAAAGTAAGCGGAACTGCCAATGCAGATGCCAAAGATACTACGCCCCTCATACCTGCCCAACCAATTATAAAAGGAAGTTTTGACCCAGGACTTTTTTCTTTAGCTCTTATTTTGGCAGAAAACCATCTTGGTAAAAAAGCAAAAACGTAAACCAAAACAATTCTTAAAACGATAACAATTGCACTAATTAATAGCGAATAATTAATGGCCTGTGCCATAGAATACTCTCCTAGGCTTTTAATGATCATGGGTAACTGTAAACCGATTAAGATAAACACAAAGCCATTTAACAAAAAACCAACTGTACTCCAAACCTCTTTGGCCTGTATGCGTGTATGATAATTAAAAAAATCTTTTGATCGAAATGAGAGGAATAATCCGCCACTAACCACAGCCAATACCCCCGACCAATGGAATTGCTCTGCACCAATGTACATTAAATAAGGTGCAATAAGGGTAATGGGGGTGGTAATACTTGATGATTTTGCCCAATATTTAAGTATAAAGTACAAAATATGTGCAACAACTAATCCTACTACAATACCCATTACAGAAAGGATTACAAAATCTGTAGCTGCTTTTTGAAAAACAAACTGACTGGTAAGTACTGTAGCTATCGCAAACCTAAAAACGGTTAGGGAAGCTGCATCGTTTACTAAACTTTCTCCTTCTAATATAGTTAACCCTCTTTTTGGCATTTTAAGTCCTTTAAGCACTGATGCTGCTGCAACCGCATCTGGCGGAGATATAATGCCACCTAATAAAAAGCCTAGTGCTAGCGTAAAACCTGGTATTACACTAACTGTAAAATAAGCTACAGCAATAGAAGTAAAAAATACCAAGCCAAATCCTAAAGAAAATATGGGACGCTTCCATTTCCAGAAACTATTCCAAGAGGTATACCAAGCTGCTTCCATTAACAAAGGAGGAAGAAAGATAAGGAAAACCAGATCAGGATCGATATTGATAATTGGCATACGTGGTAAAAATGAAATTGCTAAACCGCCAATTACCAAAAATATAGGGTAAGATATTTTTAATCGCTGACTTAATAGGTACAGCAAAGCCATAGCAAAAAACAATGCTAGGATAAGAAGAAGATTTTCGTGAATCATAGATGGAGATGTACGTTAAAAAGAATTTAGATAGTCCTTAATGAAGACCCTATAAGTGTAATTTTCTCAATTATTGGTGGGTTAACCAATCCACTTTGATCTCTTTGTTGTTGAAAATTAATAAATGAGGGTACATTTAATATTTCATTTTGGATTTCCTCGTTTTCATACATCGATACATGTAGAAAAGTTACTCCATCTTCTTGAAGATATACGTGGTATAAAAAATTGGTAGTTAATAATTTTTTAAAATCAGCCAGAAAAAGGCCAATGTTCTGTGTATTCTGAGCAACAAACTCTGGTTTTACAGTATAATTTACTTTTACCGAAATCATGATAATTGTTTATTTAATAGCGAATAAATGTACAAATTTAAACCACAAAAAAAGACCTTGCCATAGCAAAGTCTTTCTTCGTAATCATTGAGCTCAAAAGCTTATTTACCTGCGTTTTTTTTCTCAGTTACTTCAGTACGAATTTCTTGAGCTAAACCTTTAAGGTCTTGCATAGCTTTACGTACTCTTGTACCTGCTGCAGCGTTACCACCATTATAAAATTTTTCTGCATCTGCTTCAATAGCAGCGATTACTTCTTTAACTTTTGAGAATTTTTCCATTTTTTTAGTTTTTATTTGAATTCAAATATATCATTTAAACCCAATAAACAAGTTAATTTAAAATATTTATAATCGCCCTGATTGGTTCACAAAGCCACATTTTATGCAAAAACAGCTGAATCGCAATTCGTTAGCTAATTCGGCAAGTCTGAAAAATATTTTTAAAAAAGTGCCCTTAATACCTATTTAACCATGGTTAAAAGGCAAATAGTATCACTTTTGGCCATTGCTTTAAAAGATAATTGTTGATGCAAAGTTAAAAGCTCACCATCCTTTAATTCAACTTCGTTACCAAAACTTTCGAAATATAAATATCCATTTATAACCTGCAAACTCATTGTTGCTTCATTTTCTTCGTTTCCTGGGTGAAAATTTTGGCCCTCTTTTAATGCAATTAGTGTAATAGTAAGTTGATCAGACTTAAAAACTGTGATGGCGTTTTTACCATTTTTATGGTAGGCTTCTTCTCCTATAATCTGCTGGATATATTTCGGAATATTTATTGGAATTAATCCAGCATCCAAAGGTCTAGCCCCTTCTGGTCTTTGAGGTGTAGCGTTATTATGTTTTTCTTCCATGATATTTGATTTTACCTAAAAACAGCTATTTACTAAACTTGTTTTGTCATTCACATAATGTTTATAACTCTGTAAGTTTTGAATTGATAAAATCATTTCCTTTGTTTTAAGTTATGGCTTTATATATTACATCTTTAAATACGGGCAGCAATGGCAATTGTTTTTACATCGGCAATGCCGAAGAGGCAATTTTAGTTGATGCTGGATTAACTTGTAAAGAAACTGAAATTAGAATGCAACGGCTCTCTTTATCAATGAGCAAGGTTAAAGCCATTTTTATTTCGCATGAACATGGAGATCACATTAAAGGTTTGCCTGTTTTAGCTAAGAAATACCAGATACCAGTATATATTACAACCCATACACTGATTAAAGGTAGGCAACAATTACAATCAAACTTGGTTCAGTCTTTTAATGCCTATTGCCCAATTAACATTGGTAATTTAAGTATAACCGCTTTCCCTAAAAAACATGATGCTGCCGAACCACATAGCTTTACAGTTTGTTGCAATGGAATAACTGTTGGTGTATTTACAGATATTGGTGGGCATTGCGAACATGTTATCAATAACTTTAAACAATGTCATGCTGCATTTTTGGAAGCCAATTATTGTGAAGAGATGTTGAATAATGGTAGCTACCCTTATTTTCTTAAAAATCGTATTCGCGGAGGTAATGGACATTTATCTAACAAACAGGCTTTGGATTTATTTATGGCTCATAAACCAACCTACATGAGCCATTTATTTCTTTCTCATTTAAGTAAGGATAACAATTGCCCGGATTTAGTAGGGAAAATGTTTAATGAACATGCAAATGGCACACAGATTATTGTAGCTTCTAGATTGCAGGAAACGGCAGTTTATTATATATCTGCTTAATTTTTTTACACCACATAGAAACATAAGGCACAATAGTTTAGAGGTAATTCACAAATTATTTTAATTATATTTAATTAATCATTCTATTATTAATCAACTTAGAATAATAATGTGATGACTAAAACTCATTTAGATTTATTAACCTACAAAATTATAGGTGCAGCAATTGAAGTACATAAAAATTTAGGTCCAGGTTTATTGGAAAGTGTCTATCAAACTTGTCTTGAACACGAATTTATTTTGCAAGGAATAAATTTTATTTCTCAACCCATAATTCCAATTCAATATAAAGGAATAGAATTAGAATCTCTTTTAAGATGTGATTTTTTAGTATCAAACAATATTGTTATAGAATTGAAATCAGTAGAAAGTATTAAACCAATTTTTCAAGCTCAACTTCTAACTTACATGAAGCTTTTGGAAGCACCGAAAGGAATATTAATCAACTTCAATTGCAAAAATATATTTAAAGAAGGTCAGCAAACATTTGTAAATGAATACTTTAAACCGTTAGCAGATTAACCACTCTGTAAACTATGTGTCTATGTTTCTATGTGTTAAATCATTAAGATTTTATTTCTGCTAGAGTTATATAGAAAATCTATGTGCCTGTATTAATTGTGTTAAAAGACATAAAAATTTAATATCCCTAAATTTATAATTTGAAAATCTATGTGTCCTATGTTTCTATGTGTTAAAACCACTTAAACCTCTTCCAATTTGGTACCGCTTTCCCAAACCTCCAACTTATGTTTAACCCCACATTTCAAAGCAAAATTTGCTCTTTGGTGCCCTACCGGGAAATCAAAACATACCGGAAAATCGAAACCAGCCACTTTATTTAAAACAATTTGTTGTAGCGTATTACTAAAACCATCATTATCAATATCAACCTTGATCTTAAAACCTCCAATAATTAAACCTTTTAGTTTGTCTAATTTTCCGCTTCGCTTAAGGTTATAAAACATCCTATCGATGCTGTATAAATATTCGCCTGTATCTTCAACAAAAAGGATTTTTCCATCAGTATCAATTTCCGATTTACTACCTGCCAAGTTTTCTATGCATCTTAAATTTCCACCAATCAATTCGCCTATAGCTGATCCCATTTTATTATTTACGTTGTAAGGAGTTGTGTATTTCATTTTGTCACCACGTAATGCTTGCTGTATCGAATTGATCGTTTCAATTTGTATCGGCTCTGCCAAAGCCCAGTCTGATGGAAAACTGTTACACATTTTTGAATGAATTGTAGCTACACCATAATTGGTATTGATATGACTGTGCAAAATCGTAATATCACTAAAACCAATCAGCCATTTAGGCGATGATTTGTATTTACGAAAATCCAATTGATCTAAAATTCTGATAGCTCCATAACCGCCACGAGCACACATAATTGCCTTGATATTTGGATCATCCAACATTTGCTGTAAATCTGCTAAACGTTCTTGATCAGTACCACCAAAAGTAAAATCTCTTTTATCAACCGTTTTGCCAATTACCACATTAAAACCCCAGCTTTTCATTTGTATAATTGATGGTTCTATCTCGGCGCTAGTAATAAATCCAGCCGGACAAGTTATCCCAATCGTATCTCCAGCAACCAAATAAGGAGGAATTTTAACTTTTTTACTTTCTTCCAATACATCTACAACGGTGGCTTTGCTTTTAAAACTATTTAATAACAAAGAAGCTGGAATAAATGAGGCCAGGAAGTATTTTCTATTCATGATGTTAAATATAGAAATCAATTATTGCTAATCAAATTCACTACACACAAATAGGTTGTGAATAAATCGAAAAAATAAAAACTCATTGCTTTTAATGCTGTTAAAATTACATACAGTTCTATCGCCTATGAAAAGATACTATACTTTTAAAGATCATCAATCCTTACAAGAAGAACTAAGATTGATGCGTAAATCACTTAAACAAAGTGAGCTTGATCTTAAAGAAGATACTAAGAAAGCATTAATTGCACTTCCATCTAACGTATTTAATAGACCTACTCAAAATCAAAAAATTGTAGGTGGTATCCCTTTGGTAAATAATGCTACAGGTAAAGTATTAGCTAAATTGGCGAATAGCACCATTTTAAAAAAACAGGGTTTCATAACCAAATTTGTGGCAGGTTTTTTTCTTAAAAGGTTAGGCAAGAAAGTAGAAAACACAATTTTACAAACTTCTAAACAACTTTAAACTACAGCTGATTTTTCGGACAATTGCGCAGAAAGACCTGCACCAGCGAGTAAAAGTTCTTGGGTGATGGTTTTGGTGTAATCTTCAATTTCTGTTTTAAAATCTGTTACCGATGCTCCAGATCTAATTTCTTCTAATCGTTTTTCCCACTGTCCGGTTAACTCTGCTTGTGCAATCATCTTATCTTTAACCACATCGTAAACCGCCAAACCTTTAGGTGTGGGCACCAAATTCCTTTTTTCACGAACGATATATTCTCTAGTTAGCAAGGTCTCGATAATTGCTGCCCTAGTTGCCGGCGTACCTAAACCACTGTCTTTCATGGCGTAACGCAACTCTTCATCTTCAATTTCTTTACCTGAAGTCTCTAAAGCTTTTAATAAGGATGCTTCATTATATAAAGGTTTAGGTTTGGTCTGTTTCTCTAGCAAAGCCTTATTTACAATTGGCAACAGCTCTCCTACTGTAACTTTTGGCAGAGCCGGATTTTCCTCATCCTTTTTATCTTCCTCCACATCATTAAACACAGAACGCCAGCCCGCAGAGCGGATTACGGTTCCGTTGGCAATAAATACCGATCCACTTTCGATCGTAATTTTAGTAATTTCCTTTATACATTCTTGATGGAAAGCTTCTAACATTCGCCCGGCAACCATATCGTAAATCGCCTGATGATCTTTACTTAGATTATAAGGTTTAACTCCGGTAATTAAAACCGCATGGTGATCAGTTACTTTTTTAGCATTAACACTTCGTTTATTTAAAGTTGCCGTTTGTAAAAAGTTAGCTTGGTTGCCAAAATTTGGATGATCTGTTAACGTACTGATCAATTGCGGAACAGTTGCAAAAACATCATCGCCTATGTACCTACTACCTGTACGCGGATAAGAAACCAATTTGCTTTCGTATAAATTTTGCAATAGGTTTAAGGTCTGATCTGCCGTAAAACCATTTTTTTTATTTCCCTCTTGTTGCAAACTACTTAAATCGTGCAAAAGCGGAGGTGGTTCTTTACGTGGTTTAGCTTCAACAGCAGTAATATTTCCGCCGTTTGTAAAACCAGATGCCACATCTTCAATTTTATCAAAAACTACCTGTGCTTCTTGTTGGGTTTTAAAGTTAGCGACAGACATTGCCCTAAAAAGTTGACCATCTTTATCTAACTGAATAGCAATTTGATAAAACGTTTGCGGAACGAAATTTTTGTTCTCCAAGTACCTTGCACAAACCATGGCCAATGTTGGCGTTTGTACTCTTCCTAAAGATAAAACCGTTTTATTGCCAGCCGAAAGACTTAATGCCTGTGTCGCATTCATGCCTACCAACCAATCGCTTTGCGACCGGGCATGAGCAGAGTTAAATAAAGTGTCGTAATCGGTTCCTGGTTTTAAATTCCTAAATCCATCTTTTATGGCCTCATCAGTTTGCGATGAAATCCACAAACGTTTAAATGGTTTTTTACATTTCAGAAAATAGTAGATATATCTGAAAATCAGCTCTCCTTCTCGCCCAGCATCCGTTGCTACAATAATTTCGGTGGCTTCATCAAATAACTTTTTAATGATATCTAATTGTTTCCTGACGCCAGGATCTTCTACAAAACCATCCTTAGTTTTTACTTTCCGGATAGATAGTTTAAACTTTGCTGGCAACATCGGTAAATGCTGCACACGCCAACCGATAAAGCCATATTCTTGCGGTGGCGCCAATTGCAGTAAATGCCCAAATGCCCAAGTAAATGAATAATCTTTGCCTTCTATGTAACCATCTTTTCGGGTTGTTGCACCAAACACTTTAGCTAACTCACGACCAACAGACGGCTTCTCGGCAATTATTACTTTCATTTATAGGTATTCAATTCTTTTGGAGGGTTAAATATCTTAAAAATTATGCAGTAGACAATGTTAAAGTTATCTACATTCACATCAAACGTCATTTCAACAGGACTTGTACAGATTTTAAATTGGTAGCGCAGCGACGAAATATCATCTAATGTGCGTCATTGCCAGCTCGACTGGCAATCGTAAAGCAATAAGAGACTTTATGAGAAATATATTTAAATTTGAAAAGCAATTGCAGTGATACTTAGGTTATTCCAGTCCCGTTTTTCGTTTCAATTTTTTGTTTTTGCAACAACTATTAACCTTTATAATGCTGAGCTAATGAAGCAGCTATCCACTCAAAATCCTTCGACAAGCTCAGGATGACATCAAAACAAAAAAGATTTTCACTTCAACCGGGTTTAGAAACATAAAGACTGTACAACTATTTAGGTAGGCGCCTAGCAACTGTCAATAGAATTACAGAATGGAGTGCTATAAACGGGATATAAGTGTAAATCCTTTGGTCATCCTGAGCTTGTCGAAGGACAAAAGATTGAAACGTTAGCCCGACTAACATTAATAGAGGCTACTTTTATTGCTTTTCAAACAAAAGTTATTTTTCGGTCGGTGAGTCACCAACCGATAGACTAAATTTTATTTAGCAAACAGACCCTGAAATAAACAGCGAAGCTCTCTTGAAGACAAAAATCAATAAAAGCTACTGAAAAATTCAGGGTGACGGCATCTCTACTATTGCTGCTGTTGTTGTTGCTGCATTTCGATAAACTTCTGATAAGAATTGGTCACCACAATTGGTTCTGTTACTTCTTGCACATAAACCGCTTCTTGCTGTAAGGCACTTTCTTCTTCGGCTTTAATTTTCTCATTAGTAATTACCACAGCAACAGATAAAGTATGAGCAGATGACCCTTTGTAAGTTCCTTTAACTGGCGTACAATCGTTAAAGTTTCTGCCAAAAGCAATGCGGATATGTCGGTCGCTTACCAAACAATTATTTGTTGGGTCGATACCTAACCAACCATAATCTGGAATATAGGCCTCTACCCAAGCATGGGTTGCACCAATACCACGCAACTCATTGCCCATCGGACAAATGTAACCACTAATATATCTAGCCGGAATGGCCGAAATGCGCAACATTTCTAATAGCAAATGCGCAAAATCTTGACAAACACCCGCTTTCAGTTCCCAAATTTTATCGATATCTGTTTCTACATCCGTAACCCCTTGCTGATAAGTAATTTGCTCATAAACATATGCAGAAAGTGCCTGAACGCATTGTAAAACCGTTTTCTCTCGGTTGGCAACTGGCGCAATTGCAGCACGGATTTCTTTTAATGATTGATAGCTGCCATATTTAACAAAGTCTAAATAGGCTACTTCTAAACTTGTTTTATCAATATTTTCCCATTGGCTTTTCGCCGACCAGAAATCTGTTGGAACAGGAACTGGTTTGGTCTCTACCTCTGCATCAACCACAATTAAAAGATCTGTATGCGGTTCTACAATGGTGAAAACTCCAACTTTGTTACCAAAATAATCGAAATAGCTATCTACAATAGCGGAAGGTTTTATTCTAATTTCATGGTTAATTATCTCTTGGTAATTATCTGACGGCGGACTTAAAATAATTTGGTTAGCACTATCGGTAACCGGTGATGGATAGATATATTTTGTAGTATGTTTTACGTGGTAAACTGGCATTTCTTAATTAGTTAAATTGGTTCATTAGTTCATTAGGTTGATTGCTAAGACTAACTTGTTATTCCGAAATAGTATTTGTTTAAGGCTTGTATAATATTCATGATGTTATCTTCTACAGATTCTAACAAACCAACCTGTGCTTCGGTATCTGCACCCGGACTATTATATTTTAAGATAGCAGAAGCTTTGCCTATCGCAAATTCAATTTTATTAAAACTCTCGTCTAAACTAACTGATTTTAAACGTTGTGCGTAGCGATTGACCTGATTTAAACCATAGGCAATAGAGTGTGGAAAGTGCATTTCATACAAAACCTGCTTAAAGATCAAATCTGGTTTTACCGATCCAGAATTTTCTTTTAGATAATATTCGTAACCAGATATGGAGACCAAAAAATACCGCCAACTTACAATATCTAAACTATCTGTACTTAAGCCATTTGTACGACTAATCTGCATTTTTAAAGCAGTTATACTTTGCAATAATCTCTCTATAAATTTACCGATGCTTAGATAGTTGAAACCCTCGCTCCTGAACATAGAAACATCTACCACACCATAATACAACATACATTGTTTAATCAGTTGATCTATAATGGTAACAGGATCTCCAGCGAAAACTTGCTTTTGTAAACCGGTATCTCTAATTAAATGGTAATAATCATTTAGGCACTGCCAAAGTTCTTTGGTAATGTGATCTTGTGCACTTCTGGCATTTTCTCTAGCCCTAAAAATATTATTGGCTACAGAACTATCATTGTTTTTATCAAAGAGGATAAATTGTAAAACCTCATTGGCATTCATGGTTTTTTCTGGTGCTTTGCCATGGTTGTAATATCGGTAAACATCATCCCATTTTACAAAAGGCACACCATCTTGCGATGCAATGTAATAGGTTCTTAAGATCCTCAATTGCACATTGGTACGCTCCATGTAACGGCTCATCCAAAATATATTGTCAGCTACTCTACTTAGCATTTTAACCCCCAACCCCCTAAAAGGGGCTTTAAATTGTTTGTAATTATTTTTTATTATACGATTACTAATTCGATGGCTATGAATTATTAAATCGCATTAATATCCCATCTCCAATGGAGAGGGCTAGGGTGAGGCTTTAGTCTACTACCCATGTATCTTTGCTACCACCACCTTGCGATGAATTTACAACGATTGAACCTTCTTTTAGCGCCACACGAGTTAATCCACCGGGTACAATTTCAATTCCATCTGGACCACTTAGCGCAAAAGGTCTTAAATCTACCCTGCGAGGTTGTAATTTTCCATCGATATAACATGGTGCTGATGAAAGACTGATAATTGGTTGTGCAATAAACTGACGAGGCGATTTTACGATCTCTTCGCTAAATTCTTTCAATTCTTGGTCTGAAGCAATATTTCCAATCAACATCCCATAACCCCCACTCTCATTGGTGCGTTTAACCACCATGTTATTCAGGTTTTTCAAGGTATATTCACGTTCATCTACATTTTCCATTCGATATGTTGGCACGTTTTTAAGGATGGGTTCTTCGTTCAGATAATACTTGATCATATCTGGCACATAGGCATAGATTGCTTTATCATCGGCTACGCCATTACCCATTGCATTAACAATGGCAACATTTCCTTTTCTGTAGGCATGGTAAATTCCTGGAACGCCCAACATACTATCAGGACGGAAGATTAATGGATCTAAGAATTCATCATCTACCCTTCTATAAATTACATCCACCTTTTTTAAACCTCTGGTGGTACGCATGTAAACTTTATGGTTATCAACCACCAAATCTCTGCCCTCCACCAATTCGATACCCATTAAACGAGCCAATGTAGTATGTTCGAAATATGCAGAATTGTAAATTCCTGGCGTTAATAGCACCACAGTTGGGCGACTTGTATGACGATTCCCTAAACCCAATAAGTTTTTCATCAGTAAATCTGGATAATCACTTACCGGACGAACTTTATTTTCTGGAATGAGGTTTGGAAATAAACGATAGCTAATATTCCTATTTTCGAGCATGTAACTCACACCAGAAGGAGTTCTTAAATTATCTTCTAATACATAATATGAACCATCATGGTCTCGGATTAAATCGATACCGCTGATGTGAGTGTAAATATCGAATGGTACATCAACATTCATCATCTCACGTAAATAATTCGGGCTCGAATAAATCAGCGCTGCTGGAATGATACCATCTTTAATGATGAATTGTTGATGATAAACGTCTTTTAGAAAGATATTCAATGCTCGCAAACGTTGCTTAATTCCTCGTTCTATAAAATCCCATTCAGATGCCTGGATTATTCTGGGGTAAATATCAAAAGGAAAAATCTTTTCGATGCCTTCGCCACTGCTATAAACAGTAAAAGTAATGCCTTGAGTTAAGAAAAGCTTTTTAGCAAGCTCATCTTTTAGCGTCATTTCAGATGAATTGATGTTTTGAAAAGCAGACATGAACGAATCGTAGTGTTTTCTTACATCTTCATTACACTTCATCTCGTCAAAAACACCATTTATGGTCTGATATTTTTTGAAATATTCTATATTTTCCATATTTGTGATTAAAATACAGATAAATACTTCATATTATCAATATAAAATCACAAAAATTTAATAATTATCTAACATTTAATTATAAATTAATTTATTTAACATAAAAAAGCCATCAAAATTTGATGGCTTTTTAAAAAATTAAAAAATATTAATACATATTATGACTTCTTTGCCTTCGAACTCATGTAAAAAGTCAATTTTCCACCAGATGTGATGTCACTATGTTTTATAAATGGAGTTTTTAATTCCTTTCCATTCAATAAAACCTTCTGCACGTAAACATTTTTGTCACTTTGATTAATAGCTTCTACCGTAAAAGTTTTGCCATTCTCTAAAGTTAAACTGGCATTTTTAACCGCTGGCGAACCCAAAGCATATTCATCGCCACCTGGCGAAACTGGATAAAAACCTAAGGAAGAAAACATGTACCAAGCACTCATTTGTCCACAATCATCGTTACCACCTAAACCTTCCGGTGTAGGTTTATATTGCATTTTCAAGATCTTACGAATTTGTGCTTGCGCTTTGTAAGGTTGATCTGTCCAATTGTAAAAATAAGCAACATGGTGAGCAGGTTCGTTTCCATGTACGTAACCACCAATAATTCCTTCGCGGGTGATATCTTCAGTGTCTTTAAAAAATTCATCAGATAAATGCATGGTAAACAAACTATCTAGGCGGGCTGCAAATTTCTTTTTACCACCCATTTGCATCATCAACGCTGTTGGATCATGAGGTACAAAGAAACTGTAGTTCCAACTGTTACCTTCAATAAAACCTTGACCGTGTGTATTTAATACATCAAAATCTTTTTTAAATGTACCATCTGCTAATCGCGGTCTCATGAAACCGATTGATGGATCAAAGTTATTTTTCCAATTACCAGAACGTTTGATAAACTCCTGATAAACATCTTCCCTATTCAACTTTTTGGCTAACTGGGCAATACACCAATCATCATAAGCATATTCTAAAGTATTGGAAACCGAAACTCCACTCTTTTCTGCAGGAATGTAGCCCATATCCATATAATAGCCAATACCTTCGTAATTACGTTTTTTAGCTGTTGCGATACAAGCGTCTAAAGCAGCATTAGCATCGCCATTATAAACACCTTTAATAATGGCATCAGCAATTACAGACACACTGTGGTAGCCACTCATGCACCAATTATCATTGGCATAATGAGACCAAATTGGCAACATTTTAAGTGAATTTTGTTCGTAATGCGCCATCATCGATTTTACCATATCATTACTACGAGCAGGTTGCATAATATTAAAGAATGGATGCAAAGCTCGGTAAGTATCCCACAAAGAAAACGTAGTATAATTGGTAAAACCATTTGCGGTGTGGATTCCCTGATCTAATCCTTTGTATTGTCCATTCACATCCATATAAGTTGTTGGATTGATAAAAGCATGGTACATTGCGGTGTAGAAGTTGATTTTATCATCCTCAGAAGAAGAGATATTGATTTTATTTAATTCTTTATTCCAACTGGCTTGCGCTTGTGCTTTCACTTTATCAAAATCCCAACCTGTTATTTCTGCTCTCATATTTTGCAGAGCATTTTCTTGACTAACTGGAGAAATTGCAAATTTTATCTTCACTTTTTCGCCTTCGTTGGTATCAAAGTCGAAATACATCCTCACTCTTCTACCAGCAATTTCTGGATGGTTTCTTGTTTGATCGAATTTGCCCCAAAAACCACGGTAAGCTTGTTTATTATCGTAGTTTTTTTGTCCGTAGCCTTTAAATGGTTTAGAAAAACTCATAGAAAAATAAACCGTACGTGTACGAGCCCAACCATAAGTTTGGCGATAACCTGTTACCAAGGTGTCATTAACTACACGAACGTAAGTCCACACATTTTTCTCATCATAGTTATAAATACCTGCCATTAAATCTAAGATGATGTGGCTTTGATCAGATTTCGGAAAGGTATACTGATGCATGCCTACTCTATTGGTTGCCGTTAATTCTGCCGTAATGTTATCATCATCTAGTTTTACTTTATAATATCCGGCTTCTGCAGTTTCGTTTGCATGAGAAAAAGCAGAGCGATAGCCAAATTTGGTATCGTTAGCTGTACCTGGATTTAATTGCAATTTCCCTTGAGTTGGCATAATTAAAAAATCGCCCAAATCTGAGTGACCAGTACCGCTAAAATGGGTATGACTGAAACCGGTGATCGTTTTTCCTTCGTACTTGTAGCCAGCACAATATTTATAGACATCGCCATTGTATTTGCCATTCATTTCATAAGGAATGGTATCAGTTTCAGGACTTAATTGTACCGCACCAAAAGGAACCGTTGGTCCGGGATAAGTGTGACCCATCTTTTCGGTTCCGATTAAAGGCTTTACATACTTAACTAAATTTTGTTGTGCATTAGTAGCAACAGCTAGAAAAAATAGACAAGAAAAAAGAATGTGTTTCATGTTTTAGTTTTGGTTTGTCGAATTGAAAATCTAAGGTATTAATTTTAGTTTAAATCATTTACTAAAACGTTTTATTACATACGATTAATTTATATAAATTTAATGATCGTAACAATCTTTTTCAATACAGCTATCTAAATACCTATATTTAACCCAACAATATCAATCAAAAATGAACAACAATATTACACTTGTTGATATTGCAAAAGCATTAAACTTATCAGTTTCTACTGTCTCTAGAGCATTGACCGATAGTTATCAGATTGGCGATGAAACTAAAAAAAGAGTTTTAGCTTATGCAAAAGAACATCACTACATACCAAATAGAATGGCGAGGGGCTTAAGAGAAGGCAAAACCAGATCTATTGGTGTGGTGGTTTGCTCTATTGATAATAATTTTGTGTCGCAGATGTTAGATGGTATTGATCAATACTGTAGTGAAAATGGCTATCAATTAATCATTATGCAGAGCAAAGAATTGTTTAACCAAGAAAAGGCCTGTGTTAATTTGCTCTATGCAGGTGGAATTGATGGGCTACTGATCTCTCCTACCTACCAAACTAGTGATTTCGAGTACTTGATTAATTTACAGCAATCTGGCTTACCTATTGTGCTGTTCGATAGATTAAGCAATCAGATAGACACCCACAAAGTTGCTGCTGATAATTTTAAAGGTGCCTATAATGCCACCAAACATTTAATTAAAAATGGGTTCAAAAGAATAGCACACATTAATAGTGACTCGAAATTAAGCATGGCAACTGAACGGTTTGAAGGTTATAAAGAAGCGTTAACCGACTTCGATTTACCTCTTAATCCAGAACTTATTAAATTTTTAGATACTACTACTACACTAGATCTAACCAACAACTTAGAAATAGCTATAAAGGAATTGATGCTATTGGAAGAACAACCAGATGCTATTTTTACGGCTACAGATCTGTTAAGTACCAAATGTTTAGCGCTGATAAATAAAATTGGCTATCAAATACCTAAAGACATTGCATTAATTGGTTTTAGCAATACAGATCTTGCTGATGCCTTAAACCCATCGTTGAGCACTATTCATCAACCAGCTTTCGAAATTGGAAATTTAGCTGCAAAACAATTATTATCTCTAATAGGTAATAAAACAGAAAACTCTTACGAAACTATACTCTTAGAAACCGAAATACAGGTTAGATCATCGAGCAAAAAAAGCAATTAGCCTTTTTTACATTGTTCAGACTACCTCAACTAATTAATTAAACAAAAACCCGTATTTTTGCATCCTGATTTTTAACAATGAGTAAACACGGTAGAATTTTAGTGGCCATGAGTGGCGGGGTTGATAGTTCGGTTGCAGCAGTAATGTTGCACGAGCAGGGTTATGAGGTAATTGGCTTAACCATGAAGACCTGGGACTATGCCACTTCTGGTGGAAGCAGTAAAGAAACTGGTTGTTGCAGCTTAGACAGTATCAATGATGCTCGTACTTTGGCTGTAAACTATGGTTTCCCTCACTATATTCTTGATATCCGTGATGAATTTGGCGATTTTGTAATCGACAATTTTGTGGATGAATATTTAGCTGGGCGTACACCAAACCCATGTGTTTTATGTAATACCCACATCAAGTGGGAAGCTTTATTAAAACGTGCCAACAAACTAGATTGCGAATTTATTGCCACGGGTCATTATGCAAACATCCGTCAGCAAGATAGCGGTCGTTATGTAATCTCTAAAGGTAAAGACGAAAATAAAGATCAATCTTATGTACTTTGGGGCGTATCTCAAGAGAATTTATCTCGTACCAAATTTCCATTAGGCAGTTTTGCGAAGGCAGATATCCGCCAGATGGCGCTAGATATGGGACAAGAAGAATTGGCTAAAAAATCTGAGAGTTACGAAATCTGTTTCGTACCTGATAATGATTATAGAGCTTTCTTAAAACACAAAGTGGAAGATTTGGAAGATAGAGTTGCTGGTGGAAATTTCATCAATAGCCAAGGAATGATCATTGGTCAGCATAAAGGCTATCCTTTTTACACTATTGGTCAAAGAAAAGGCTTAGGCGTTGCTTTTGGCGAACCTATGTTTGTTACCCAGATTTTACCAGAAAGCAATACGGTTGTTTTAGGCAGGGCCGATGAATTGGAACGTAAAGAAGCCATGGTTAGAAATATCAACTTAGTTAAATATGAAAATATTTATGAGCCACTAGATAACGTAATTACTAAAATTCGTTATAAAGACGCTGGGATGTTAAGTACAATTGTGCAGGAGAAAGACCAAATGCGTGTGGTATTTGACCATAATGTTTCTGCAATTGCGCCAGGTCAATCAGCTGTTTTTTACGAAGGAAGCGATTTATTAGGCGGCGGATTTTTGGTTTAACCTCTAAATCTCCTAAATAGGACCTACCTAGTTTCATATGAGTTTCTTAAACATCTAATGCAAAAGATATGATAAGCGTTATGTTTAAGTGTTTCAGTTACTGAGACACCAGGCCGATAAAGTAAAGCAAAAACTGTTCTAAAGGTCGGCATTTCACCGACCATCATTTTTTTAAACTCATTTTCCATTAATAGCAGCTAACCGATAGATGCTAAACCCAATCAATCCCTTTTTTAAGGAAGCTTAAGGTTTTTTCTTCTTCGCTTTCTGCCAATACCTGCGGATTGTAATTCCATTTAGCAGTTGGTGGTAAACTCATCAAAATACTCTCTATGCGACCATTAGTTTCCAGGCCAAATTTTGTACCTGCATCGTAAACTAGATTAAATTCTGCATATCTACTACGACGTAAATATTGCCATTCCTTATGTTCATCGGTATATTCTTGATCTCGGTTTCGATCTATCAATTCGCTATACACAGGTAAAAAGGTATTACCAACTGCTTTAGAAAATTCTAAAATCTGGTTAAAATCTAGATTAGTAGTTTCAGGCTTTAACCTATCATAAAAAATACCCCCCACTCCCCTAGTTTCTTCACGGTGTTTAATGAAAAAATAATCATCAGCAATTGCTTTAAATTTTGGGTAAAAAGTAAGGTCGAAATGATCGCATGTTTGCTTTAATCTATGGTGAAAAAAACGAGCGTCGGTTGGGATTACATAATGTGGGGTTAAATCTATCCCCCCACCAAACCATCTTGTTTCCTCGTCCATTTCGAAATAGCGGATGTTCATGTGAACGATAGGAACGAAAGGATTTTCTGGATGCATCACAATAGAAACACCAGTTGCAAAAAAATCGTCGCTATCCACTTTAAAAGCTTTTTTAACTGCTTCTGGCAGCTTACCGTGTACAGCAGAAAAGTTAACACCACCTTTTTCGATAACGTTTCCATTTTGCATTACACGTGTACGTCCGCCTCCGCCTCCATCTCGCTCCCAAAGTTCTTCCTCAAACTTTGCTTTTCCATCTGCCTGAACCAATCCTTCACAAATGCTATCCTGTATCTGCTGATATGCTAACGCTACTTCGTCCCTAAACATGCTCTTTAAGTTTTAATGTTGCAATGTTAAAAAGTTATTCCAAAAAATTTCTTCGGGAAATGTTGATGCATGACATCACAACTTTTAACAAACAATAATTTGTGTGCTAAAGATAGAGCTAATGTGATGTTAAAAGTCTATGAAAATTTAGAATTACGATTTTTTGACAGACTTAGGATTTTGAAATAACAATTATTGAATACTAGACTTCAACATAATCTAAATCTTTTTTAAATGTTTCCTTAAGTTGGCTCAAGGCAATTAAAGCAATAATTAAACATATCGCTCCTACCACCATAGCGCCCTGTAAAATCCCTAATTGCTCTTTAAAATACTGAAAGCCCCAGATAACGATAACCAAAGAGCCACGTACAAAGTTTGGTACTGTAGTAGTAACAGTAGCTCGCAAATTGGTTCCAAATTGCTCTGAAGCTATGGTTACAAAAGTTGCCCAATAGCCTGATGCAAAACCTAAAAACAGGCTTAACCAAATAAATGTCTTCGGACTTAATCCAAAAGAATAGAGATAAATTACGATTGCAACAGCAGTAAGCAGTAAGAAAATGAGCATTACTTTTAAGCGAGACTTTAATAACTGACATAAAAAACCAGCAACAATATCGCCAATGGCAATCCCAATGTAACAATACATAATCCCTTCGCCCGCATTTAAAATACCTGTAGCATTTAATGCTCTGCCAAATTCTGGCGAAAAAGTGACCAATATACCTACAACAAACCAAAGCGGCAAACCTATTAAAATACAGCAAATGTATTTCTTAAATCTTCCCGCATTGTTAAAGAGCATCAATATGTTTCCTCTTTGGATATTTGTTTCTTTTACATCTTTAAACAATCCAGATTCTGCTAAGCCTACACGCAACAACAACAGTAACAATCCCATACCGCCACCTATAAAATAACTGGTTTGCCATGTATAATGACCACCAATTAAGGCAGCAGCAACCGCACCAAACAAACCTACCCCGGCGACAATCATAGTGCCATAACCCCTGTTTTCCTTGCTCATACTCTCCGTTACCAATGTTATTCCCGCTCCAAGTTCGCCTGCTAAGCCAACGCCTGCAATAAAACGAATTATGGTATAAGAAGTAACAGAATTGGCAAATCCATTAGCGATATTAGCTAGTGAGTATAAAATAATAGATCCGAATAAAACGCTCAGCCTTCCTCTTTTATCACCTAAAACACCCCATAAAATACCGCCCAGTAACATCCCAAACATTTGGCTATTGATAATTGTAGCGCCAACGTCTAGTAAATCCGCATCTGGCACACCTAGTTCTTTAAGGCTTTTAACCCTTACAATTGAAAAAAGGATAAGATCATAAATATCTACAAAATAGCCTAATGCAGCTACAATAATGATAAGCGTAACATTTCGCTTGTTAGATGGGTTCATTTTAGTTTTGATTTGGTGGCCTTAAACTACTAAAAAAATATAGAATCAAAAAGTCCTTTCCACAACGTGAAAAGGACCTAAAAAATTAATTAAGTTTTAAACAGCTATCTTATTTTGGCATTAAAACACCATCAATAACGTGTGTTACGCCATTGCTAGAAATTACATCTGCTATGGTTACGTTAGCACCATTAATCATTACCTTACCATCTTTAACAGATACTTTTAATTTACCACCTTGTACGGTAGTTAATTCTTGTCCATCTGTTAAATCTGCTGCTTTTAATGCACCTGCCACAACATGATAAGTTAATATTTTGGTTAAATCAGCTTTCATTTCTGGTTTCATCAAGCTTTCTAAAGTAGATTTAGGTATTGCTGAGAATGCAGTATTAGTTGGAGCAAAAACTGTAAACGGACCAGTTCCGCTCAAGGTTTCTACTAAGCCTGCTTGTTTTACAGCTGCTACCAAAGTTGTGTGATCGCTAGAACCCGCTGCATTTTCCACAATATTTTTAGATGGCACCATCATTGCGCCACCAACTTCTACACCTTTTTCTGTTATTGAAGTATCTGGAGCAGTCATTGCATTGGTATCTGCCATAGTGCTATCAGCAGAAGTACTATCAGTTTTGCTAGAATTACATGCAGCTGTCATAGCTAAAAGAGCTACACCCATTGCTACGCTAAGGAATTGTTTTTTCATTTTATTTATCTGTTTTAAGTTTTGTTGTGGATATATACGAGGGCAAATGCGAGTTGGTTTTCTTAAAACAGATAAATAATATGCTGCGAAAATTTATAATTATTCAAATATCATTTCAAAGAGCAAATAATGTTTAATTCCAAATTTTTTACCCCAGTTTTCGATGTCTTTTCCACTGCTTCCAACCTCGCACCAAGATTTGGATCCATCGGCACGTTTGTAGGGCAAGATCATCGACATGAAATGAAATTTCTTACCATAACCAATAGGCAATTTACTCTCATCTGCCAAATTCCTAAGACTATAATCGTCACTTTCAATGGCATCGTATTCTTTGGTATTTGAAAATCTATTAAAAACGAAAGAAATTTTAATCTTATTTTTTGGAGTTAGTTTGGAGATTACCTTTAAACTTAAAGTAGTATCATTTACTTTATCTAAACTCATCTCGGCCATTTCCTTACTGTCAAAAACAGTTGATTCAGATTTAACCTTTCCATCCCAGATTTCCTTAACTGTAATTTTATAGGTTTTATTTTTAAGTTCTTTTCCAGTGAAATTGATCTTGTAATAATCAATGTTCTCAAACATCAAAATATCAAATAGATCTTTATTTTCGGAACCGAACTTAGAAGTCATCTTCAAATCATTTGTCTTTCCTTCATTTTTAACTTGTGCAAAAGCGCAATTTGCCAACAGTAAACAAGCTATAATTATTCTTTTCATTATTTGATACGTTTATTTATATAAGGTTAACATATCTATTCTGCGTTCGCTTTTCTCGAGCTTAAGTCCTAAATCAGCCAATGCTTTGGTTAATGTTTCTGGTTGCTCTGGTTGGTAAACCATTTGGATATTGAACTTTTTATTGGTGTTGGTTTCATCCACAACTGGTAAATTAACTATACCAAAACTTTCTAAATAATCGGCTATATCTGCAAAAACTACCGCATCACCAGAAAAAGTCCCAGAGCCACCACCGTATCCTTCTTTATCTAATTTATCGCTCACCATAAGTTTATCAACTTTACTATAGTCAGCTACTTTTAATACATAAACCGGTTTTAACAAGAGTGTAATTTTTGCCTGTAGCTCAAATCGTTTCAGTAATTCTGCTTTTAGCGTGGGTAATAAGTCCTCTTTTTTATTGGTGATAATGTCTAAACAAAACATCTCCTTTTTATTCTTCTCTTCGTTTCCAGTTTGGTCAATTACTCTTCCATAGGCAAAATCACCATAGGCTATCCTATACATACTTTCTAAGGTTAGGTTAATCATTGTTAACCTTCTACCTGCAAAAACAGAACTATTGCTATGCCGCATAGACATACCCGGACCACCTTTAATTTCGGGCTGGATCATTAGACGAGATTTTACAGTATCTGAGGCAAAGAAATAATCTTTGATAAAATCTGTAGACATGTTATCTACTTTATCCGTTAACGCAACTGTTTCTTTTCTCAACAATTTTTCAATTACCATTTCATTAATTTCATCAGGACGAGTGTTGGCAATCAGCTTTCCGTCGGCATCTACTAATACAGAATGAGGAATTGTAGCGTGGGGGAATAATTTGGCAATACTATAGCCAGTATCTATAGCAAAGATTAAGTTTGATGGTCGTGTTTTTAAGAAAAGCTTAATCCTTTTATCTGTCTCAGCAGTTATGGTAATAATTTGCAACTGATTTTTATATTTTTTTTGTAGTTCTTGTAAATGAGGCATGGCAGCCACACAAGGCGAACACCAAGTGGCCCAAAATTCGATAAAAACAATTTTGCCTTTAAACTGGCTTAGTTTTGCCGTTTTTAGGGATGAATTTAGCAATTGTTTAAATTCAATATCTGGAACTTGTTCACCATTTTTGACCTGAGCAAAGGCATAATTAGATAATAGCAATGCTATCAAAAGTATCTTCTTCATATTTTAAATATTTATACAAAAATGGGCAGAACAAACAATGTTGATAGTTAAGCGCAGTTAAAGCAAAGTTAATTAGTGTTAACTCCTTAAAATTTCTGGATTTTGCAGCTTATGTTTGTAACATGCAAAAGAAAATAGTTTTTGTTTTAATAATGATGAGTTGCTGTGTGTTAGGCATAACCGGGTTACAGCTGTATTGGAATTACCAAAACTATAAAACTACATCAGCTAATTTTAAAAAAGATGCCAATAATGCGTTGGGAATTGCCGTTGATAAGGAAATAGCCCTGCGAAAGGAAAAGCTTTACAGGGATGTAAAAAAATGGCTTGCTGATACTACTATAGCAAAAATAACATGTAATACCAATAATAAGGACCACCAAACAGTATTTACAATGGAAGATGCTGTTCCTTATTACAAAGATGAGAAGGCAGACAAAACATCATTTGGCATAAATTCTTTTAAACAAAAAATAAATAAAATTACACCTGAAGCTAAAGCAATCTTTATCGAACATTTTGCAGCGAAAATTAAAAATGCATTAAGTGAAAATGTAATATATTATTATACACAAGGATTAGGGCACAGAATTGCAAATGAATTTGACAGTAGTAAGGTTGATATGCAGAATTTAATTAATCTTTACAAGGGAGAATTAGAAAAGCGAAAAATCTCTTCAAAAGTTCTTTTAAATCCTAAATATACTCCAAATGAAAACTATTTCGTAACTAATAAATTTAATACATCATTTAGGCCTTATATTAAAAATCTTGTTTGGGCAAGGTTAGAAAATGCAAATGCCTATTATTTAAGAGAAATGAAATGGTTAATTATCTCCTCATTTTCACTAATTGCCATTACGTTATTCTGTTTTTATTACACCATTAGAACCTTATTTAACCAACATAAATTGGTGGTAATTAAAAATCAGTTCATTAGCAATATGACGCATGAAATCAATACGCCATTATCATCTATACAAATTACAGCAGAGGCTTTGCAGCAATTTAATCCTGATGCCGAAACAAGCAAAAAGTATTTGGATATTATTTTATATCAAACCCATAAGTTAAATGAACTTTCTAAAGAGATATTAGCTAATGCCAAACTAGAAACTTTAACTTTTGTAATGGATGAAGAAATTGAACTTAACCAATTAATTGCTAACATTATAAAAGATCTAAATTTGAGGAATAATGTTGAGCTTTCTTTTCAAACGAATACGGATAAAATCATTATCAAAGGAAATAAATTGCATTTAACCCGTTCTATTGCTAATGTATTAGAAAACGCTGCTAAATACAACTCATCGTCACATCCCACAATTGAAATTAAATTAACGAAGAATCAAAAAAACATCAACCTTAGTATTACAGATAATGGTCCCGGCATTGCAGATGAACATAAACACAAAATATTTGATCAGTTTTATCGCATACCAACCGGAAATGTACATGACATTAAAGGTTATGGATTAGGTTTAAGCTATGTTAAAAAGGTGATTACCCAACATCAAGGTATCATCAAGGTTTTGGACAATTACCCTGCTGGAAGTATATTTTCTATTCATTTACCTTGCTAATGGAAAACAAAAAACTCTTGCTTGTAGAAGACGAGCCTTTTTTGGCTAAAGTAATAGAAGATAGTTTAAAGCAAAAAGGTTATCAGGTAACTTATGCAAACGATGGAAAAAAAGGCTATAATCTCTTTTTAAATGACAATTTCGATGTTTTAGTTTTAGATGTGATGTTGCCTTTTATGGATGGTTTTACCTTAGCTAAACAGATTAGAAAAATAAACCAAAATATCCCTATCCTATTTTTAACTGCCAAAACAGAAACTACCGACTTGGTAGAAGGTTATGAAAGTGGTGGTAATGATTACCTCAAAAAACCCTTTAGTTTAGAAGAGCTTTTTTTGAGGATAGATCAGTTATTAAAAAGAAATGCACAACAAAATGAACTAAATTTAACAGCAATACCTATCGGAAATTATCATTTTAGCCATCATAAGCAGGAATTAAGTTTTAAAGATGAAATTATCAAATTATCTAGCAGAGAAGCCGAATTGTTGCTATTGTTGTACAAGAACAAAAATCAATTAACCGACAGAAAATTAGCTCTACTATCTCTCTGGGGCGATGATAGTTTTTTCAATACTCGTACCATGGATGTTTTCATTACTCGTTTGCGTAAACACCTTAAAAAAGATAATCAGATAGAAATATTAAATGTTAGGGGAATGGGTTATAAATTAATTTGTTAAAGAGCTTAAAGCTCAAAGACTAAAGCTGAAAGATTTGAATGCATAAAACTAATCAATTCTGCATGATATGCCATCTTTATGACTTTTCGGCCCCTCTGGGTTCTACAGATTTTCTAATCATGATGAAATTTCAACTTTTCTAATAATTCTGCCGAAACATTTTCTGCATAAGAGCCATAAGCATCAATAATTACACCTTTTAAATTGCCCAACTGGCGATGAAATGGCATAGATCACAGCACTATCTGCAGGATCGGTCATTCCTTCAAAGCGATAAAATTCATCAATCTCAAACTCTTCAGGCATCAACTGTAGATCTAGAGATTTACATTCGATGCAGTCTTGCGCCAAAATGAAATCGTATTCGTAACCCCTCTTCTGCAGATCGGCTACCGCAGCGGTAAGGGTGTCGTAAACATACATGCAGCAATTTATAAATTTTACTTCAATGTGCATAAATCTATACCATAAAACTTTTAAACCTCGTTAGGATTTCTGATATTTAACCATCATGATAGTTTCTGAGAAAACCCTTAAATGGGCGATGTGTCTGTATCCTCCTTTATTGTTTCAGCGTATTTGGGTTAAAAAATTCCATTCTGGTTTTTTAGGTGTTGATGTTAAAATAAGCAATAGTTTCTTAAATAGAAATTACAACGGATCCATCTTCGGAGGTACAATTTATGCAGCAACAGATCCATTTTATGCCATATTATTTGATCAATTGATGCAGCGCAGAGGGTTTAAGGTAAGGGTTTGGTTAAAAAGTGCATCCATACAATACCTAAAACCAGGCTTAACAAACCTTTACTTTACTTTAAAAATTACCGATGAAATGATTGCTGAGGCAGAAAGCTCATTAAAAGACACAGGTAAGTTTGTAAAATCTTATCCTATGGAATTATTTAATAAACAAGGCGAACTTTGTGCAACTGTAATGAACGAAGTCTATTTAAGAACCAAGTTTCCTGGAGAAAAACAAAGGGTGGCAATTTAAACTCCTAACCCTCCAATATAAAATCGGAGCAGGCTCTAAAGGGAATTCTCTAAGTTAAAGGCTGAATATAAAAAATGAATATAAAAAGGTTAATTCTGGAAGGCGAAAACGTTAGCTTAGATTTTAAAAAAACCATTAGCAGTAGTGAGAAAATTGCTAAGACTTTGGTCGCTTTTGCTAATAATAGAGGTGGTAAATTATTAATCGGCGTAACTGACGACGGGCAAATTAAAGGTGTAAAATCTGAAGACGAAGAAAAATATATGATTACCAAAGCGGCCCATATATTTTGCAAACCGGCTATAGAACCTCATTTTGAAGAAATTTATATCGATGATAAAGTAGTTTTGGTAGTAGACATTCCTAAAAGCGACACCAAACCACATTATGCAATGGACGAAAACCAAAAATGGTGGGTTTATTTTAGGGTAAAGGATAAAAGTATATTGGCTAGCAAAATTATTGTAGATGTGCTAAAAGAGAGCAATAATGAAAACGGACAATTCATATCATACTCAGACCACGAAAAAAAATTACTTTCTTATTTAGAAGAACATGGCAGAATAACGCTTAAAGAATACAGTAAATTAACCAGAAGTGCTTATAAAAAGGCTCAAAAGATTATTGTGAGCTTAATTCTAACTGGCGTTTTGTTACCTCATATTTCAGAAAAGGAAGAATACTTTACCGCAGCAGATGTAAAATAATTTAACCAAGAACTTCTACTTATAACCATAAAATAACGACCTGTGCAGCCGCAACCTATCAGCTGGTATCCGTCCTGCAGAAATATGATTTAACCTTAAACATCCTTTAAAGCGCAACAAAAGTAAATACTATTTACTTTGTTCTCGCTATTCCGTTACTATCTGTATGGGCTTAAAATAATTTTGTGCAGGTAAAATGTTCCTAATTTTAAAGACTAAACTTTCTAAACCTGACATACGCGGAAATCCTTTTCGTTACACTGAGCGTAGTCGAAGTGTAGAAAAGATTGCAGCATTGGCAGGGCTTTCTGTTAATAGCAGTACTTATCCTGTTTTTCAAAAAAAATGGCTCAACTTACTTATCTTCTCTGCGCAAAGGATCACAAATTGAAATAAAAATGCGACTTTTGCAGCCTTATGTTGCAAACCTTATATACCAAGTACAAGCCTTATTACAAAGAAAACCTAACATTGGCATTGCCCATTGTTGTTTCTCAATTGGGGCATACTTTGGTACATTTGGCAGATGGCATAATTGTGGGACATTTTGCAGGCACGGTACAACTGGCTGCTGTATCATTGGTTAATAGCCTTTTCATGCTCATTTTAGTATTGGGTTTAGGCATTTCATACGGTTTAACGCCATTAATTGCCCAAGCAAATGGAAGCAAAGACAAAATAGCTTGTGGTAAATTGTTAGCTAATAGTTTAGTAATTAACTTTTGCTTTAGTATTATCTTGTATGCACTTGTTTACGGCGTTTCTATAAGTGTGATCGATCATTTAGGGCAATCGCCTGATGTGGTTAAACATGCTAAACCCTATCTTAATCTCTTGGGATTTTCGATCATTCCATTAATGATATTTCAGGCATTTAAGCAATTTACAGAAGGTTTGGGCTTTACCAAACAAGCCATGATGATTTCCATTTGGGGCAATGTGGTAAATGTTATTATAGGTATTATCTTAGTAAAAGGGATGTTTGGCATTAGCCCGATGGGTGTAAAAGGCGTTGGTATAAGTACTTTAATAGATCGTATTTTAATGGCAATAGTAATGGGAACTTATGTGTTTCGATCTAAAAATTTTAAAGCTTACCTTTCTGATTTTACTTTAGCTGCAATTGATAAATTACGTATCAATCAGATCATTAAACTGGGTGCACCTGTAGCTATGCAATATGCTTTCGAAATTAGTGCTTTTAGTGGTGCCGGGATTATAATTGGTACCATAGGCAAGATAGAACAAGCTGCACATTTTACGGCTTTATCATTAGCAGCATTTACGTACATGTTGGCAAGCGGTATCGCTTCTGCAGCAACGATTAAAACGGGTAATAATTTAGGGAAAAAATCTTTCACCGATTTACGTCGTTCTGCTATTGCCAGTTATCACGTTGTGATTTTATTTATGTCGCTCACAGCTCTTCTGTTCATATTAGCAAATAATGTACTTCCATATATTTTTACTAATGATGTTGTGGTAATTGAAATCGCAGCTCAATTGCTTATTCTAGCTGGATTTTTCCAATTATTTGATGGCACACAAGTAGTTGGTTTAGGTGTTTTACGCGGCATCGGCGATGTGAATATACCAACCTTTATTACTTTTCTATCCTATTGGGTAATTGGCATTCCCTTAGGTTATTTTTTAGGCATACATTTAGGTATTGGCGTTAAAGGTATTTGGTATGGCTTAACCTTTGGCTTATTAACCGCCTCCATCCTATTATTTTGGCGGTTTCAGCAAAGAACAAAATTACTGATTGCGGAAGCGCTATCTAGTCACAAATAATTGTTTAGCGATCAATATGTTCTTGTGTATTTCAAAAATATATTGTAAATTGGTATATATAGCTAATCCAAAAACAATCTATAAATAGAGCTATAACATGATAAGACATTTTATCTAAATAATTATCCAAAAATCCACCCCAACTCCACGTAAAGTCCACCAAAAGTCTACCTAAAGTGCACCAATACTATAACCGTCTCGCGTTCTTACCATACCTTTACTACGTATCAACTAGGGTGCAAGACTAGTCTTTGGCAGGGTTTTCATTACCTTATCCTAACCAATTTGCTATCTTTTCTCTACCTTCAGGGTATAGAAAGGGTTAATAAACCCTAAATAAGGGGTTAATAAACGCATACCAAAAACTAATCTTGTTGCATTTTTGGTATCTAATTAGGGTAGCCAATCAATTGTTAATTTTTATTAAAAGTTAAAGTCCAAATAGCAACATATTTAACTATAGTATCCCAATTACAAACTCTAATTGATATTTTTGGAATATGAAAAGGGTATTACTTTTGTTGTCCACATTATTCGTTTTATTGCTAACGCTTTCAGCGCTATCACTAAAAAGTGATCACACCAGTATCTTTTCTATAGATTCGCTTAGAACAATATATGCCAGGCCAAGCAGCCTATGGCCAAAACCAACCATAGATAAAGGAGTGATTTATGAAGAGTTAGGAATGCTACCCCCATCTCCTATTGATGTAAGAAATGATTCCATTCAGACAATAGTTAAATTAGGAAAAACACTTTTCTTTGACCGTCGTCTATCTGGATCAGATCAAATTTCTTGTTCCACTTGTCATGTACCTAGTTTAAATTGGACGGATGGTCTCAAAGTTTCAATTGGACATGGCTCGGCTCAGAATACTAGAAACTCTCCATCAATAGAAAACGTATGGTTTTACAAGAGTCTATTTTGGGATGGCAGAGCTAAAAACCTGGAAGAACAGGCACAAATTCCATTAACATCTGAGATTGAGATGCACCAGGACATGAAAGTATTGCCTAAAAAATTGGGTGAGATTAAAGGATACAAAAAGCTATTTAAAAAAGCATTTGGTGATGATAAAGTAACTAAAGAGCGAATTTTTGGAAGTCTAGCATTGTTCCAAAAAACAGTAACTAGTGCAAAAACACCATTCGATCGCTTCTTGGAAGGTGATCACAAAAGCCTCACAGATCAACAATTGCATGGCTTACATTTGTTTAGAACAAAAGCGAGATGTATGAATTGTCATCACGGACCATTATTTACCGATAACGATTTCCATAATTTAGGTTTGGCAAATTATGGAAAGGCAAACCAAGATTTAGGTTTGTACAATGCTACCAAAAACCCAAAAGACAGTGGTAAGTTTAAAACACCAGGTTTACGAAATGTAATGAAAACAGGTCCATGGTTTCATGATGGTTCTGTAAAAACAGTAGATAGTTTAATGGACTTATACAACATGGGTATGTTAGTTCCAGCGTATACATTAGCACAAATGGATGATCCGTTATTGCCACAGAATGATCGATTGTTAAGGGGGATTAGATTAAGTAGAACTGAAATTAAAGCGCTGGTTTCGTTTTTAGAAGCTATTTCTGTTGAACCTATAAAGGTAAAACAGCCCATTTTACCGAAACACTAGCTTCTATCTAAAAAAAAGTAAAAATAATTTACCCACGTATCTAATTGTTTATCAACAAATAAAACCGTTTAAAAATCCAACTATCCCATTCTCTACTTAGAATTATTCTAAATAACTTGTGTAATAAGTTCAAATTTATGACCTTTGCGCCAAATTAGAATTAGTCTAAATTGAAACAATTATACATAATTATCTTATTCATCGTGCTTAACCTGTCGGCTGATGCACAAACTTCTGTTATTATAGGTAAAATTATAGATGTAAATGGCAAAGCTATATCATCTGTAAACATCAAAACATTAGAAACCAATCAATACACGGTTACAAATGATAATGGTAGTTTTAAATTGGTGGTTAATTTGGATGCAAAAAATACCTTAAATATCGATTTTACTTATCTAGGTTATCAGAAATTAACCAAACAGATACAACCAAATCTCGAAAACATAGATTTAGGCAATATTATTTTAAAGCAGCTTAATCTCAGTTTAGAAACCATAGAGGTTAACGCAAAAAGGAACTATGGGGGAAGTTCCAATTCATCATTAATTATAGGAAGAGATATTATAGAGCAAACACCTGCATTAAGTTTAAGCGATTTATTAAATCAAATTCCAAACAAAAAAGTGGTTGCGCCAAGCTTACAAAATGTTCAAAATTTAACACTAAGATCAGCATTTTCTGCAGTAAGTAGCGGAAGAAACATTTATGAAATGAGCAATGCCTTTGGCGTTGCAATCATTTTAGATGGAAATGTAATTAGCAACAATTTAAATATGCAGAGTTATAACACAGGAATTTCTGGTTCATCTGCAGCAAATACAAACATTAGAGGAGGTAGCTCTAGCATAAATGGCACGCCAGGCTCAAGTTATTCGGGAGATTTTGCCTATGGAGGATTAGATTTAAGACAAATTCCTGCTGATAATATTGAAAGTATAGAGGTAATTGCAGGTGTTCCTTCTGCTAAGTATGGCGATTTATCTGAAGGGGCAATTGTTGTTGAACGTCAAGCTGGTAAATCTCCTGCATACTTGAGGATGCAATTACGAGACAATGCTACTTCTTACGGATTCTCTAAAGGTTTCGGATTAGGTAAAAAAGCTGGAGATTTAAACGTAGGAGTGAATTATGTGAGTTCGTTTGCAGATAACCGCGATAAGTTGAAGGAATACAAACGTTTAAATTTAAGTACAATGCACACCAACTATTTTGGTGTAAGCAAGCGTCTTAAAAACACTTTTAGCTTTGATTATGGAAGAAATTTAGATGGTATTAGACGAGATCCAGATTATCCGACAAGTGAATTGGTTAGTTTTAATAGCTGGAATTTAAGTGTTGCCAACAGAATGTCGTACCGTGTTGATCATAAGTTCTTAAAAAACATAGGTTTAAACTTGCGGTATTCATCTGGTCATCAAGTAAGTTATACGGAGGCATTTGTTAATGATCCATATGTTTTAATTTCTGATGCAACTTCTACAGGCATATTTGAAGGATCTTATGAAAAAGGCATCTATACCGCTCAATCTTTAATAGACGGTCGACCATTGAATATATCAGCAAGATTAGATTTGAACTCAGAATTTAAAACTGGTAATTTAAATCATTATATAAGTTACGGAGCTAGTTATAGTTATGGTGCAAATAATGGCTTAGGTCAAGTTTTAGATCCCAGTAGACCAAGAGTTCTTTCCAAAGCTTCAAACAATTCCCTTTCGTCTAATAGATCTGAAAGGTATTATGATTTCTCTCTTGCAATTGCACAACAAGATTTGGGTTTTTATGCTGAGGATATGTTTATGACCAAGTTATTTAAAAGAAACTTAAACGTTAGAGCTGGTGTAAGATATGATCTACAAAACAACTTACCATCATTTGCTCCAAGAGCAAATATTAATTATGAACTAACTAAAGATGTTCGAATAGGTTTTGCTTACGGCATATCTTATAAATCTCCTGCTTTGGGACAGCGCTACCCTGGCCCTACCTATTTTGAAGTACCTGTTATCAATGCCTATAATGGCAAAGCTGCAGAAAGTATCTATCTTGTTTATGTAAATAAATATGAAGCAAGTGCTAAAGGACTTAAATCGGCCAATAGCCAAACATTTGAATTGTCTACACAAGTTAAACTTAATAAATACAATCTATCATTTAATGCTTTTGCAAAAGATTATAGAAATGGCATTGGTAATTTAAGAATTGATAAAACAATAGTATTACCTACCTATAATGCAACTTTTAGAACTGGAACGGGCTTACAGCCAATTTTAACTCAAACAGGAAATAGAATAGTTAGAACCCTCTTTTATCAGTTCGATAATAATTTGGCCTCTCAAAGTCAGGGGTTTGATTTAATTTTTACCACTCCAGAATACAAATCTATTGCAACTTCTTTTAATATTAGTGGTGGGTTATTTAGGTCTGCAAATAAATCTGAAAATTTATCATATATCGGTTTTGAACAAACCAACACTGATCCTAATTATGCAATAACTGGTATCTATCCTCCAAACAATAGCATAAATTATAGTAGCAATGGAAGAATTACGTCAACCACTCATATACCAAAAATAAGTTTATTTATACAAGCCACTGCTGAATTTACTATCCTACAAAAAACAATATCAAAAGCCAGCGCAGGAATTCCTCTTGCATATTATACTGCTGATGGAAGATATGTGGAAATAACAAAATTTGATCCTAATGACCCTAATTATGGTCATTTATTAAAGCCAGAATCTGAGACAAATGCTGAAAATATACCCAAAATCATTCCCAATTTTCATTTAAGTATTGGTAAGGAAATTAAAAAGCGTTTCAAATTTTCATTCAATGTTTACAACGTATTCAACTATCAACCTTATTACGTCAATTCTGGTTTAAGATACGTTTATCCTAATCAAGCACCAACTTTTGGTGCCGAAATATCTTTAAAACTTTAAATAATCAATATATATGAAACAGCTAATTTACATATTACTTATAGGCATATTATTTACAGCCTGCAAAAAAGACAAAATAACAGGAATACAACCTGTAGACTTAAACATCAATGTTGCTTATAATATACAAACAAGTGGTTATACACTTCCAGTTAAGGACATTATAGTAAAAATTAAAAATGTAAATACCGGAACAACACAAACATTAAACACTAATGAGAAAGGTGAAATAGTATTCGGTTCTATTGCAGCTGGCACTTATGATATAGATGCATCAATTAAAATTGATGCCAAAACCTACACGCAGCTTACGGGCATCGAAACTGCTAGTGATATTACTTTTAATGCATCAAGTAAAAATAAGCAAATTGTTGTTGGATTTACTGATGTAGTTGAACTAAAACTAGTAGCTGGCTCAGTTAATGATTGGGTAATTAAACAAATTTATTATGCGGGTTCCCATCGTACAAATGGAGCTACATTTAGAGATCAGTTTATAGAATTCTATAATAATGGCGAGCAAACGTTGTATGCAGACAGCCTTTATTTTGCTGAGATTACTGGGGTGATATCTCTTCCTCAAACATCTTATAATGTGCAAGCAAACGGACAAATGGATTGGAGCAAATCTGTAAATATGCCAACAAATATTGATGCAAATAATGATTATGTCTATGCTAGAGCAGTTTTGATGATACCTGGTAATGGAAAACAATATCCAGTATTGCCAGGAAAAAGTATAGTGGTAGCTCAAACAGCATTAAATCATAAAGAACCTTTTACTGGTACTGATGGCAAATCAGTTACTGTATTAGATCCGAGTTTAACAGTAGATCTGAGCAAAGCTGATTTTGAAGCATATTATGCGCCATTTTTAGCCAAACCCTTAGCATCTGATGTGGATACCCCTGTACCAAATTTGGAAGTGATTTCTTACTTTGGTACGGATATGATTTTTGATAATCCGGGTAGATATTCTTACATATTGTTTAAACCAGATGCGAAAACAAAAGTTAAGGAATTACCTCAATATAATTATGCAACGAAAACTGCACCAGGAACAACTGCTACTAAATACTATCAAATTCCTAATAAATTTATTTTAGATGCGGTTGAGATCCAATCTAACTTACCAGATGATAGGAACCCTAAAAAACTAGGGCCTTCGTTTGATGCTGGATTTACCTTTGTACCTGCAGGTTCTTACACTTCGCAATCTGTTATTAGAAAAACAGAAAAAACGGTAAATGGACGAATTGTTCTAAAAGACACTAATAATAGCACAGAAGATTTCGACTTCTTTAACATAGCAACTCCTAGAGGCTTTAAATAAAAATTGATGTGGTAATTGATGCCTAAAGATCAATTACCACATTTTTATCATGAAAAAATTCATATTCATATTCATTATCCTTTTAGGAGTTTCTGTAAATATTTTTGCACAGAAAGATTCTGTTAGAAATGTGGTACAACAAAGGCAACTTTATTTTTCAGATTCTGTAAATAATGCCGGCTACATCTTTGCTAAAACTAGTCCGTTATTTATGCAGTTCTTGATGCCTAAACAAATTAGCAGTATTTCAGTAGGGCATCAACTAGAAAAAGGCAAATTTATTCCAGCTCAAGGAAGCAATAAAACAAATACATTATTTTTAAGTTCAGAAGGTGTTACAGAATTAAAAGGGATTAAGTTATTCGGATCATTCAATTACAGAAAAGTTGTTGAAGATAGTACCAGATTTGCACATCAAACCAGAAATAATGTAACCACTCCATATTATTACGGATCGCCAGCATACAATCATTACGAAAGGTCGATATATAATTTTAAAGTACTTGGAGCCAAAAATATTTTAAATGATAAATTCACTATTGGAGTTGGACTAAGCTATAACATTGCCGACCATTTTTCTAACAATGATCCAAGAGGATCAATTAATGAATACCAACTCAATACGAACGCAGCAGTTAGCTATAATTTTACTTCAGACATAAGATTTGGTGTTGGTTATAATATAGGGTATGGACAAGAAAAAGTTACAATTGGCTATAAAAATAGAGCATATTATGAAAGTTTGATTTACCCAAACTATGTTAATTATTTGATTAATGGGTATGGCGAACCTAATCCAAAAACATCCAAAAGAAATTATAATAATTTACAAAATAGAAACGGCATAGATTTACTATTTTCAGCCAACACTAAGTTAGGTTCATTTTATGTAAGAGCCAACAACATTGATGAAAGTCAAACATATGATATACGTGATGGTGATGGCATTTTTGATTTAGCAGTGTATGATTTAAATAAACAGACTGTAAATGTATTATGGTTAAAATCATTAAGAAATGGAAGTATAAGTGCTCAATTAAATTATGAAAACATAAATGGCGAGGACTATAACTTAGCCTATTCTGCTACTAACTATCTTTTCACAAATCATCAAGTTAATTTAGATTTAAACTATTCCCATACTAAAAATGGCGTAACTTATAATTATTTAGTTGGAGCAAAACAGTTTGATGAAGAGAGATTAGATGGAATAACAGGAAATGAGGTTTACTTTAATAATATGATTGTGAAAGCTAATTTCGGCTTTAATTACCAATTAAATAAAAACAGATCTTTTGGAGCAAGTATAGGTGGTAGTTACGGAATAAATCTAGACGATAAATTTATAGTAAGTGCCGCCAATGAAAGTTACTTTACTAAGTATGTAATTTTTCATAATTACTTATATAACACTGCGAGTAATTATGGTGGTTCTTTCAGTACAAACTACAGTTTTCCATTTTTTGATACGATGCAGGCTACTGTAGCATTAAACTTAACATATAGTCAAAATACACAACTTAGATCTTTACAAAGAGATCTATTATCTATTCCAGGAAAAGATAGGTTTTTTAGTAATATTAGTTTTAACCTTTATTTTTAAAGCAAATGAAGAAGGCATTATCAGGCTTAGCTACACTATTAGCTTTTTTATTAATACTATCTTTTAGGTCTGTAGACTTTAAAATTGGAGATGAAATTACTGTAGATTCCTTACGTAAAGTATATTCAAAACCTAGTAATCAATGGCCAAAGCCAACTATAGATAGTGGCGCTAAATTTCAAGAGCTAGGTCAGCTACTCCCATCTCCCTTAAACTTAAAAAGTGATTCAGTTAAAAATTTAATTGAACTAGGCAAAATCCTATTTTTTGACCCTCGCCTTTCTGGTTCAAACCAAATATCTTGCTCTAGTTGCCATGCACCAGATTTAAATTGGCAAGACGGCAGACGTGTTTCAGTTGGTCATGACCATCAAGAGAACACCCGAAATGCACCATCATTAGAGAATGTATGGCAGGTAAAAAAGTTATTTTGGGATGGTAGGGCAAACAGCTTGGAAGATCAGGCGGCTATGCCAGTAGCAGCTCACAACGAAATGCACCAAGACATTAAATTATTACCAAAAAAACTCAGAAAAATTAAAGGATACCAACCTTATTTTATTTCGGCCTTTGGTAATGCAGAGATTACGAATCAAAAAATTTCTCAAAGTTTGGCCACGTTTCAACGTAGCATTGTAAGCAGACGAACAGATTTTGATCGTTTCTTGGCTAATGATAAAAAGGCATTAACAGATCAGCAGCTGGTAGGCTTGCACCTGTTTAGAACTAAAGCTCGTTGTATCAATTGCCATAACGGACCATTTTTTACAGACAATGAATTCCACAATGACGGCCTAACCTATTATGGTCGGAAATATGAAGATTTGGGTCTTTACAATGTTACCAAAAATGCAGCTGATGTAGGTAAATTTAAAACGCCTGGACTAAGAAATGTAATGCGCACAGCACCATGGTTTCATAATGGATTATTTTCTGATATGGATGGAGTAATGAACATGTATAATGTTGGTATGCCAAATCAACGCGTTAAGGCAGAACAAGAGCAAGATCCCTTGCTACCTAAAAACGATAAATTACTACATAATATCCAACTTACTAAATCAGAAAAAGATGCGGTAATTGCATTTTTAGGTTCACTCTCTTCCCTGCCCACGCTTTTAAGAGTAGAAACACTGCCTAAATAACTTAATGTAAACCTAATTATCTTATCAGTATATTTATTATAAAATAAATATATTTGATGTTATGAAAAAACGCATCTTAGTAGTGGAGAACAATAAAGATATTCTCGAATTGATCGCTATGGTATTAGATGAAGCAGGTTACGAATCAAGCCTTCATACCAATGAAAATTTTCTTTTTGAAAAAATTGTAGAATTTAATCCTGATGTGATTTTATTGGACATTATCAAGCCATCTGCTGAGGGAACAGAATTATGTAGACAAATAAAAGAAGCAGAAGGTACTAATCACATTCCTGTTATTGTTTTGTCTACCCACCCACACATCCAAAAAGTTAAAGAAGTTTGTGCAGATGAAATTGTACCCAAACCATTTGACATAGATGGTTTATTAGAGACCCTGCAAGAGCAATTGAAACATGCAAGTTAAACCGATTAAAAAAAATCGCATAGCTAAAAAGAATACCATCTAACAATAGTTAGTTTCTGTTGTTAAGCAATTATTAAAAATATTATTGATGGTTGCTTTTTTACTTCCTTTCGTAAAACCAAATACAAAAGAACAGATTAGTAAAGGTAATATTGCTGAAGAAATTCTTGTAAAAGGCTTAAAAAATGGCGAGCAACAAGCAATTGAGCAACTTTACAGTATGTATAGTGCATCTTTAATGGGCATCATTTCCCGGATTGTAAAGTTTGATGAAGTTGCTGAAGATGTATTTCAGGATACATTTGTAAAAATTTGGAAAAATATTGAGCAATATGACCCATCAAAAGGTAGATTATTTACCTGGATGGCAAATTTGGCAAAGAATACAGCTATAGATCATGTAAGAAGTAAAAACTACACAAACAGCGTTAAAACTGATGACATTTCTAAAATCCCTACCGATACTTTAGATAGAGGAAGCCAAATTCACTTTAATCCTGAACTTATTGGAATGAAGCAATTGATTAATCATTTAAAAGCTGATCAAAAGAACATTTTAAACCTCATTTATTTTGAAGGCTATACCCACGTAGAAGTATCTGAAAAACTAAATATGCCTTTAGGAACGGTAAAAACAAAGATTAGATTATCTATATTGGCACTTCGACAATATTTTAACGAGACCCAAATAACCAAATCTATTTCAGCCTAATGCTAAATTTTATCTCCCTGATGTTTATCTGTAGGCAACTCCTTTTGGTTAAGCTCCTCTTCTAAATCCTTTTGATCTTTTCTATTTCTTTTGATAACGAAATATACGAAAGCTAAAACTGCTACAATTAAAATGGCGATAACAACAATGTTTACTTTCATGATTAGTAAAGTTTAGATTATACTTATAATAATAAAAATAAGACTGTTTTGTTTACTTTAAATTAAATCAATATTAATTTTTAGCTTAGTTAAAAGTGAAAAGTGAGTTGATAGTATAATTCCAGATAAACACAATTACAATTGCAATCAGCTTTGCGATATAAAAATTGACACCTTCTTTGCGTTGATGAATAAGGTAAATAATAAGTGTATTTAATCCCAAACCAACTAAACTTACTATTAAAAATTTCAGAAACTCTTCTTCCCAGTTGGTATGGGTACTTTTGAATGTCCAAATTCTATTAATTAGATAATTGTTACTTACTGCAAATATAAATCCACAGGCATTAGCCAGGTATTTGTTTACCTTAAATTTTTCTTTAAACAACCAAGTAATGGCAAAATCTACTGCCATGCCTATAAAACCTACAATCCCAAATTTGAATACCTGTAATATACGCTCCATTTTATTTAATTTTGATGAGGTAAAAGGTACCTAATACGGTGCTCCTTGTTTTAGAATTTAAAAACTTGGGCTTTAATCTAGTGATGTGAAAGTACTCGAACTCTTTTAGCACATCGATTTGGTAATTTAACTTCAGCCACTCCAATTCTGCTTTTGGTACGTATAATACCATTTCTTTTTTATTTTCAACCTTTTCGAAATCAGCATGACTCCAGTAATAGCCAACTTCTCCATTTGCATAAAAATCAAAAGAAAATGCATCAGGAAACATAAAAACTTTTGGTGCTACCGTTGGATATTTTTCTTTTAACCATACTGCCGCTTGCAAGCCTGATTGATATTTTAGAATAGAAGGATAAAAAAAGAAAAACAAGAATAGCATCAATACAAAAGCAGCAAATACACTTCTACCAATTAGTGTTTGAATAGTAAACTCTCTAAACAACAAAAATGCAAGTGCAGATAAAACCAGTAGAATACTGACAATTAAATATTTGTAATCGAAATTAAAGTATAAAGATAAAGCAATTAATAATGCTGTAACAAGAACTAAAATAAGGTTTTGAATGGTTAATAACAGCTTTACAGCCTTAGAATTTAATTGTTGAATATATATTGCAGTTATTAATGCAAATTGTGGCAATATGATAATGATGTAATGCGGTAACTGGAAGCTAGACAGTGAGAATAAAAGAAATGTAACCGCTGCGCTTGCCCAAATAATTATTATTTCTGGGGGTAATGCGGTTCGGTTTTTCTTTTTTACTAAGCTAGCTATGGCAGCATAAAGCAATACCGACCATGGTAAAAATGCCCATAGTGTGGTGTGTAGAAAAAATGAAATATCTCCTTTACCTTTTATGGGCCCACTATTAAAGAAACGCCCAAACTGGCTATCATAGAAGAAAAACTTTAATCCAGACACATTGGTTTTACCAAAAACAAGTTTTTCTGGATGAAGGTCGAATTGTAAATAAAGAGCGTACAATTCTGGAATGATGAAAATAAATATTAATAAAATGGCTAACCACCATTTAATCTTCAGGAGTTCTTTAGCTTTCCCTGTAAATAACCAATAAATAATAAATCCTGCAAATATGGGAATGAGCACAAAGATACCCTTTATCATTATCGCACAAGCAGCAAATATCGAAGCCCAAATAACATGTGAGGATTGCTGATGTGCCTTGTAATAATGATAAATAGCTGCTATTGTAAATGCTGCAATATAAACCTCTGCTCTAACATCGTAAGTAGAAATAATTAGATGCAAACCAGTTAAAAATATTAAAACCGTAATTAAGGCTGTATTTTCGTTAAATAAGGCTCTTGTAAACTTAAACAAGTACCATGTACCTAATAAACCTATTAAAAAAGATGGGAGTTTATAAGCAAAAGTACTAATACCAAATAGCTTGAAACTGCAGGCCGCCAGCCAAAAGGTTAAATGTGGCTTATCTAACCAATCTGCGCCTCTAACATAAAGGTTAATCCAATCGTCCCTTAAAATTATGTTTTTCGAAATGGAAGCATATAATGCAGAGTCGGGTTCCATTAATGGCCCAAATAAGCCAGTAAAACTTATTGCAATAACACAACCGATAAGTATTAAGTACAGTTTCTTTTCAGAAAATTTCATCTAAATGGTAAAAACGTAAATAATTTCGATCTATTTCAACAAACATATTGAGAAAATATAAAGAACGCCGAAAACAATCGAAAGACTAAAATTAAATAAAAATCAGCACAATAGGTATGATTAAATGAATTTGTAACACAAAGCTGATATTGATCGGATCTTGTTGCAATTAAAGACCTTAATAAAGTTAAACCAATTGCATATTCATCACATGAAGCGCTAATTAATAGTTAGGAAACAAAGAATGTTGATATCCATCAAATTTATCTCTGATCTTGATTTCACCAAAATTTGAAAAGCCAACACCTAAAAGTCTTATTTTCTTTTCACCTAATTCTATGTTATTCAATAAGTTTTGAGCAGTTTCTAACACTTGATCTAAGTCTGTAATTGAGGTGGGAAATGAAATACTTCTTGTGATTTGTTTAAAATCTTCAAATTTTACTTTAAGGGTTAGCGTTCTCCCATATATCTGATAATTTTGAAGGCGTTTGTATGCTGACTTTGCAATTACTTCTAGCCAATCATTCAACTCCTCTCCCCTTCCTAAATCATAAGAAAAAGTATCTTCCGCACTTATAGATTTAATTTCTTGGTGCGGTTGTACTTGTCGATTATCAATCCCTCTAACAATATTAAAAAAGAACTTACCTGTTTTACCAAATAGTTGTACCAATCGCTGTTCTGTCTGCTTTTTAAGATCGGCCCCAGTATGCAACCCTTGTCTTTTCATTTTCTCGGCAGTTACTTTACCCACTCCAAAAAACTTTTCAACTGGCAAATTTTCCATAAACTTCTCCATTTTTGAAGGACCAATAAATGTGAGGCCATCTGGTTTATTCATATCTGAAGCAATTTTAGCAGCAAATTTGTTTATGGAAACCCCAGCCGAGGCCGTTAAATTCAATTCGTCTTTAATAGCCTGCTTAATTTGCTCAGCTATGGTAATTGCAGAACCTATACCTAATTTGTCTTCACTTACATCTAAATAAGCTTCATCTAATGAAAGGGGTTCTATCAAATCAGTATAACGACCAAATATTTCCCTTATCTTTCTAGAAACTTCTTTATAGGCATCAAAACGTGGTCTTACAAAGATGACATAAGGACAAAGTTGTTGCGCTTTTTTAGAAGTCATAGCTGATCGAATACCAAACTTACGTGCTTCGTAGCTTGCTGTGGCTACAACACCTCCTCTACCTTCTGGCGAACCACCTACCACCAAAGGCTTATTGCGATATTCAGGAAAATCTCTTTGTTCTACCGAAGCGTAAAACGCATCCATATCAATATGGATTATTTTACGGTATAAGTTCTTGCTTTCGGTTTCCATGATATTGGATATTAATCCCTAAGCAATCAAATTTACAAATTATTGAGTTATTTTTTTGGAGCTCTTCCTAAATTTATAACTGCCCCGACACTAAAAACCGAATTGCCTGCATTTAAAAACTTTCGGTTTTTTAGGCCAAAATTACTACCACTAGTATATTGTAACTGTACCTGTTCGCTTAAAATCATTCTGGTAAAAAATACTGGTTCTATAAAAATATTGTCTTCGTTAGCTTGTAGCACATTATTTCTGTAAAAATCATTTGTTTTAACAAAACTCATTCTTAAGGCAGTACCATAATTTAAACCAAAATTTACTCCAAACAATTTTAGGTTATCTACTTTTTTAGAACTATAATTAACTTGAATAAATTTTTTATCATATTTTGCTTCCTGTAAATCGGAGCTTATCAATACATCATTTTTATCGAACTCTCTAAATATTCTTTCCGTTCTTCCACTACCAATACCTCCATAAATTTCCAATATTCGATTATTATCTGGTCCAAAAGTATTGAAATATCCCCCACCGATTTCTATCATTTTATGTTTGATGTCTCTTTTATCTCTTTCGTTACTCATTATAGCACCATTAGCCAAAACGGCTACATGATTACTAACTGCATAAGCAGAATTAAAATTGAAATTGCCTTTTAATGACATGTGTGCACCGGCAGCTATTTCGCCTTGAGTAGTTAACATTGGCGTATTGGGTACACTCGGAATATAAATAGACGAACAGCTTGCCAAAACAAATAGCGATAAAACAGGTGCAAAACGGATATATTTAATCATAGGTATTACGTAATCGTATTTTGCCTATCAAATACTATGCTAAAGGTTAAAGTTCATTAAATCCATCATTCGTTTAAATTCATCTTGAATGTTAGCATTTAACTTGATGTGTTGGTTAGTAACTGGGTGTTTAAAAGCAAGTTCTGATGCATGTAATAACATAGTAGTCATCTCAAATTGCTCCTTAAAAAATCTATTTTGCTTATTACAGCCGTGTTTTCTATCTCCAATAATTGGATAAAAAATATGTGCAAAATGTCTACGCAATTGGTGCATACGTCCTGTTTTTGGTGTGGCTTCAACCAAAGAATATCTAGAAGTTTGGTGTTTGCCAAAGGGAACTGCTATTTCTGCTTTTTGTAAAGTTACAAAAGAAGTAAAAGCTTCTTGCATAGTTCCATTTTCTTTTGCCAGCGGATAGTCAATATCTAAATGATCGGGAGCATGACCACGTAAAATAGCCAGATATTTCTTTTCTACCAAACCTTGCTGAAATTGCTTGTGCATGGCTATTTCTACATCCTTTTCAAATGCAAATAACAACAGTCCACTTGTTTTTCTATCTAAACGATGTACAGGGCTTACCTGACTGCCTACCTGATCTCTTAATAACTGTAAAGCAAATTCAGTTGCATCGTTTGCTATTTTAGATCGATGTACCAATAAGCCATGGGGTTTATTTATTGCAATTAAATGCTCATCTTGATAAACAATTTCTAACATCTGGCGAAGTTAACAAGATTACTTTAATGTAAATGGTATAGATTTCTTAAGTTCTAGAAAGATATCTGTATCGGCACCAACTACATCACTCAAAATCAATTTTCCATCGTAATTTATATCGTAAGAGATAGTTTTACTAGATATTATCTTCCCAGAAAGTGTAGAATCATAATTGTATGTTTTTTGCTCTACTTTAATATTTTCGGTTCCAAATGTATATGATGAGGTAGCTTTCCCCATCTCTCCATAAAAAGTAATGTTTATCTTTTTAATTTTACCATCCGCATAAATTGCTTTGCCTTCATTTCCTTCTGCGCTAAAGTTACCATCAAGAGAAAATTTGTAATTGGCTGTATCTATATAGTTTTTATTACGATCAATTATAGTTTGCCTAACTGTATCTAAAAAAGTTGGCTTATGTAAGGTATCTTTCAAAGTTTTTAATCTAATAGAATTTACTCTATCTTTTTGATCATTACTTTCTGAACTACAAGAAACATTTAAAATAACTGCGAATAAGAAAACATATTTCATATTATCCATACAAATCAAAAGCTACTCTAAAGGTATTACAATGTGCATCAACAATTATTTTAATATCTTCAGAATAACCACCTCCCATACTAACTTGCACAGGTACTTGATGTTTAATGCAAGTTTCAAAAACCACTTGATCTCTTTCTTTGCAACCAGCTTTACTAAGCGATAATTTCCCTAGTTTATCGCTAGCTAAAACGTCTACGCCAGATAAATAAAAAACAAAATCTGGTTGGTACTTTTCGAAAATAAATTGCAGGGCATCTTTTAATCTAGACAAAAATTCAAGATCATCCGTATCATCCTCTAAAGCAATATCTAAATCAGATTGTTCTTTTCTGAAAGGGAAATTCTTATCGCCATGCATAGAGAATGTAAAAACTCTAGGCTCATCCTTAAAGATTTCAGCTGTTCCATTTCCCTGATGTACATCTAAATCAATAATTAATATACAATTAGCTAAATTATTATTTAACAGATAGTTTGCAGCTATAGCCTGATCATTTAATAAACAAAAACCTTCGCCCCAATTGCTACCTGCGTGGTGTGTGCCACCAGCAACATTAAATGCTACTCTGTATTGTTTGGCAAAGATTGCTGCATCAATTGTTCCCTGCGCTATCCTAATTTCCCGCTCCACTAATTTCGCATCTAGCGGAAAACCAATTCTTCTCTGTTCTTTCGCTGATAAGGTTAAATTTTTGAGTTCAGTCCAATAATTTGCATCATGCGTGTTAATGATGTTTATTTCATTTAAGGGCTGTGGTGCAAAAATATTTTCTTGTTGTATCGTTCCTTCGTGTAATAATTGTGCAGGTATCAATTCGTATTTAAGCATGGGAAAGCGATGGCCTTCTGGCAGTGGATGTGCATAAATAGGATGATAGGCAATCTTTATCATGAAAACATATTTTCGTTGTTGCAGATCCGTAAGCAACTCAACAATCCAGCAATTTAGCAATTTAGCATTTAACTAACTTAGAATCTCCCCCACATGCTTTTCGATGTTGTTGCAGATTTGGTCTACCGGTAAATCATTCGCATCTTCTCCAAAAGGATTTTCAATTTCTTCTGCAATTAACTCTAAACTAGCTAAAACGTAAAGGATAAAAGGAACAATTGGAATTACGAAATAACCTAAACTAAAAACCCACCCTATAGGCAAAGTAAGTACATAAATGAAAATAAATTTTTTGATAAATGCACTATAAGAAAAAGGGATTGGGGTATTCCTAATTCGTTCACATCCCCCACAAATATCAGTAAACTGGCTTGCATCGGTATTTAAGGTAATTAATTGTTCTTGCGCTATTTTACCAGCAGCTTGTAAACTGTACAATCTTGTGATTAAACTAGTAGCAACCTGATTTGGAATGTGCTTACCCCCATCTATTTCAATTAGAAAGCTATCCTTGCCAAAATATTGTTTTTCTCTTAAATGTTCTTTTAAAGCAAATGCAAATTTGGGTATACCGTATTTAAAGAATTCGATTTCCTCTGCATCTAGATTTAATGCTTTGATTTTAATCGCAAAATTTCTGCTCACGTTTGTTAAACTGCCCAATAACCTTCTGCCTTCCCACCATCTATCGTAAGAAGTATTGGTTCTAAATACCAACAACATAGAGATTACAAAACCTAACAGATTATGCATCATACCTACATTTTTGATATAAGTAGTTTCTGCCAACTTTAAATAATTAAGTTCTATATAAGCTATAATTGCAGAAAACACAGCTACACTTAGCATTAATGGCCATAATTTTCTAAAAGTATCTGCTTTATGGATATGAAATATAAAATGGAACCAATCTTTAGGATTATAATTTATCATTTGATGTTTTGACTAATTGTTAGCAATAATTCGCCAGTTCTAAATACGTCTTCAAAACTGTTGTACATAGGCACTGGGCTTAATCTAATTACATTTGGCTCACGCCAGTCTCCTAAAATATTTTCAGCCACTAAAGCATCAAAAATTTGCTTGCCATCGGCTTTGGCAATTATTGATACTTGTGCACCACGATCGTCAACATGCTGAGGTGTAATAATTTGATATTGCTCTTCTCCTAGCTCTTTATTTACTTGATTTATCATGTAAAATAGATAAGATGTTAAAGTTTTACTTTTATCTCTAAGCGCATCCATAAAGCCTGCTTTTTCAAACAATTGTAAAGAAGCATGGTATAAAGCCATGGGCATAACCTGTGTACAACTCACCTGCCAACCATCCGCTCCAGCTTCAGGTATAAAACCTTTTTCCATTTTAAAACGTTGCGCTTCCTGATAACCCCACCAACCCGCAAAACGATTTAATGAAGTATCCGAAAAATGCTTTTCATGAACAAATATTCCGCTAATACCACCTGGACCTGCATTTTGATATTTATAAGAACACCAACATGCAAAATCGATTTCCCATTCGTGTAATTTTAACGGAACATTACCAGCAGCATGAGCTAGGTCGAACCCAACAATTGCACCAACACTATGCCCAGCTTTGGTAATTGCAGGCATATCAAACCACTGACCAGTAAAGTAGTTTATCCCTCCAAATAAAACTAAAGCAATCTCGTCGCCATTTTTTGTGATTTGTTGAATAATATCTTCCGTACGCAGAGTATATTCTCCTTCCTTAGGTTTAACCTCTATAATTGCTTCTTTAGGATCGTAACCATGAAAACGAACCTGGCTTTCGATAGCATACTGATCTGATGGGAAAGCACCCGCTTCCATAATAATCTTAAAACGATGAGCCTTAGGCTTGTAAAAACTAACCATTAAAAGGTGAAGGTTTACTGTTAAAGTATTCATCGGGCAAACTTCGGATGGTTGAGCTCCAACAATAGGTGCCATTAGTTTTTTTAGTTCTTTATGATAGAACATCCAAGGAGAATCGCCTTCGAACCAGCCTTCTACAGCAAGGTTTTGCCAATTGTTTAATTGCACATCTAAAACTTCACGTGCTACTTTAGGTTGTAATCCTAAAGAGTTACCACATAGGTATATAAATGGTTTATTATTTTGTTGAGGAAACAAATATTCGTTACGCATTTCTTGCAAAACATCTTGTGCATCTAAAGCTTTTGCAAAGGCTAAATTATTCTCAAAATTCATGATCCAATATTACAAAAAAAAGCCTAACCAATAGGTCAGACTTTCAATAATTACTTTATTTAGGGATTAGAATTTAATCTTTTCATGTTCACCCATATCTGGAGTATCTCCAGTTACCATAGCCTTAATCATTTGAAAAGCAACCACCATTTTACTTGCACTGGCATCCCAATACTCAGCAACACTTGGCGTAACTTTAATCAATATCAAGGCAGGATCATTTACCCCATCTGGGAACCAAGCTTTAACAAATGGCGAAAAATAAGCTTCTTTTCTAGCCTGATCATCTACTAATTCTGCCTTACCATTTACATATATGTAAGTGTTATTTGCCGGATCGCTATAACCTAAATTTACTTCATTGTCTTTAGATATCTCTTTAGATTTTAGCGAATATTCATTGGTGAAGAACCAGATGGTACCATCATCCTCAATTTTAGCTGTACCCATAGGGCGGCTACTAAATTGATACTTCTCTCCAATCGTATTAAACATACATATTCTAACCTTTTCTGCCATTTCTTTTAATATGGCTATATTTTTTTCGTTTTTCATAGCTAATGATTTTAACAATTAAACATTAGTTAATTTGAAAAGGTTTTATAAAAACAGATATTAAAGCTATGAATTAGGTTTACTTACAAACTTATTACCTTTAACATAAAATCGCCAGGGCAATAAGGCATGATCTCCGGCGTAATCCACACCAATACGAGGTGATGCTATAATTTGTGTTTCATTAATGTGAATACCCTTGTCCTCTATCCAAATTTGTTCTCCTAAAAGGTCTTTGGCATTTAAATTTCTATCAATACCTAATGCTTTTGCCAAAGCGCCTGGCCCTGCAGTAATTCGTGGAGCTAGTTTTTGCATACCTCTACGCTCCAACATAGTGGCTAAACCATCTACTGGCTCTAAACCCCTAATTAAAACTGCGTGTGGATTATTTTTAGCACCTGTAACAACATTAAACAGATGATGAATTCCATAACAAAGGTAAACATAAGAAACTCCGCCTTGTTCGTACATGGTTGATGTACGGGGTGTAAATCTTCCTCCGTAAGCATGAGAAGCTTTATCTGTAACACCATTATAAGCTTCAGTTTCTACAATAGTTCCTCCTGTTAATTTACCATCAATTAACGTAAATAGTTGCTTGCCTAAAAGCTGTTTGGCTAAACTTAATACATCATCTTGTTGATAAAAAGAATAGCTTAATTTAGACATCTAATAACCTAATTATTTTATTTAAGTATTTACTATCAACTTCATCAAAATGAGAAAGATATTCACTATCCACATCTAATACTCCAATAATGTTTTCTCCATTGTAAAGTGGCAATACAATCTCAGATTTTGACGCCGATGCGCAAGCAATGTGACCGGGAAACTGATCTACGTCAGGAACAATAATCGTTTCAGCCTTTTGCCAAGAAGTACCACAAACACCCTTCCCCAATTTAATTCTTGTACATGCCACCGGGCCTTGAAACGGTCCTAAAACTAATTCTCCGTTTTTAACCAAATAGAAACCTACCCAAAACCAGCCAAACTGTTCTTTAAGTGCTGCACATACATTTGCAAGGTTCGCAATTAAATCAGTTTCACCATACAGCAAAGCTTCAATCTGTGGAATAATAGAAAGATACTGTTCTTCTTTAGTGCCAGTTTTGGCAATGGTTAAATCTTCGGCCATAATTTTATTTTATAACACAAAGCTACAAAACGCTCAAAATAACTTAGCCCAATTTAAATAGATTTACAATTATTAGATAGAACTAGCCTGATGCCAAATTCTTTTTGCCAATCATGTGAAAAATAATCAGACCAAAAAATGGAAAAAGTACCACAATATTAGTCCAAACTAGCTTTTTGGTCCTTACCTTATTGGGATATTTAGAGATGTTTATAACTGTGAAAATAATTATGGTTAACCATAAGATAACTACAAGGTATAAGATTAAATATTTTTCCATTTTTTTACGCTTTGCTTAAAGATAAACAATCAAATTAAAATAGGCAAGTCTCACAATCTTAGTTATGTACTTGTTACTATAAAATTCTTAAATTTGAAATTTGCACATCAACACACAACACATGAACAAGAAAACATTATTAATTACTTTATTATTTTTAGCGGGAATAATCCAATTTGGATACCACCTACCTGAGGAAGGAATGTTTCCTTTAAGCGAGATACATAAATTAGACTTAAAAAAAGCAGGGTTAAAAATTGACCAGAATGAAGTTTACAATCCAAATGGGATCAGTTTAGTCGACGCACTTGTGAACGTGGGTGGTTGTACAGGTTCATTTGTTTCTAACGAAGGTTTAATTATCACCAATCATCATTGCGCATTTAGTGCTGTACAATTAGCAAGTACACCAGAAAAGGATTACTTAAATAATGGATTTGTAGCAAAATCATTTGAACAAGAAATTGAAGCTAAAGGATTAACTTGTCGAATTACTGATAGTTATGAAGATGTATCAGACAAGATATTAGGTGCGGTAGCTCAAATTACCGACCCTGCTTCGCGTTTTCAAGTCATCAACAACGCAATGAAAAATCTTGCTTTAGAAGCAGAAAAAAACGATCCAACTATCAAGGCAGAAGTTTCTGAAATGTTCATTGGAAAGAGCTATGTATTGTTTAAGTATAAAACAATTCTAGATGTTCGTTTGGTATATGTACCCAATCGTAAAGTAGGCGAATATGGGGGTGAAACAGACAACTGGATTTGGCCACGCCACACTGGTGATTATTCATTTATGAGAGCGTATGTTTCTAAAGACGGGAAACCAGCCAAGTACGCTAAAGACAATGTACCTTATACGCCCAAGAAATTTTTAAAGGTAAATCCTACAGGCACAACTGAAGAAGATTTTGTATTTATTTTGGGTTATCCAGGCAAGACATTCCGTCACCGTCCAGCACAGTTTATTGAGTACCAACAGAAATTCTTATTGCCCTACACTTCAGAATTGTACGATTTCCAAAACTCAACAATGGAAAATGCTGGAAAAAGAGACAAAACCACTGAGATTAAATTAGCTACAAGAATTAAAAAGAATGCCAATGTGATGAAAAATTATAGAGGCAAACTTAAAGGACTAAGAGATATAGATTTAATCAGTCAGAAAAAACAGGAAGACGCTGCGTTAGCAAGCTTTATATACGGCAACGTTGAAGTAAAAGCACAATACGGAGATTTGATGAGTAATATAGATCAACTTTACAAACAGATTAATGGTGATGCTAATAGAGATCTTTGGTTTAACCAAATCTATAATTCTACGAGTTTACTCCATGTTGCTAAACAAATCAACTCATTCAAAAATGCATTAGAGAGCCAATCTTCATCTCAGAAAGAAAGCTTCTTTAATAATAATATTGAAAGCCTTAAACAAAGTTTAAATGTAGTTTACGATGCCTACGATTTAGATGTTGATCGTAAAATCTTTAAAAAGATGATGACAGATGCCGTTGCATTTACTGCTAACCAAAGAGTTAGCGCCGTAGAAAAGATAACCAGCAAAGGCTCTAATAACGAAGCAATGATTAATGATTTCATTAACGATACATTTGGCCTGTCTAAGCTAAAGGATAGAAATTATGTATTTACAACGTTATTAAAATCGAACAAATCAATCAATGACTATAATGATGGATTATTATTATTCGAAAAGGATATCGCGAAGCAAATTGCAGATTTAAAACCAGAGAAAGATCGCAGGGATGGTGTTTTAAATAAACTGATGGGTGATTATGTGAATGTAAAGGAGAAATTTTTAAAGAAAGACTTTATCCCTGACGCCAATAGCACTTTGAGACTAACCTATGGTCATGTAAGGGGTTACTCTCCTGCAGATGCCAGCTTTATGGCTCCCTACACTAGTATTAGAGGGATATTGGAAAAAGGCGCAACAGGAAATCCTGAGTTTGCTTATCCCCCACAGATTAAAACTTTATGGGAAGCTAAAGATTTTGGCCCATTTGCCAAAAAAGAATTAAACGATGTACCTGTTGCTTTTTTATATAACATGGATACTACTGGTGGAAATTCAGGATCGCCAATTATGAATGCTTATGGAGAATTAATCGGTGTAAACTTTGATCGTGCGTATGGTGCTACTATAAATGATTACGCTTGGAATGAAAGTTATAGCCGTTCTATTGGAGTAGATATTCGTTACGTATTATGGGTGGCTTCAAAAATAGATCATGCCGATTTCCTACTAAAAGAAATGGGCGTAAATCTGTAGCACTATTTATAAAAATCCTGGAGTAGCTTTTGTATAAATAAAGATTACTCCATTTAAATTAATTAACCAATAACCATACCTCAAACATGAGAATAATTGCTGAATTACCACACCCAGAATTCAAGATTACACTATTTAATATGAACCAGAAATATATTGTAAAATTTGAACAAGGTCAGTTAGAACAAAGTTATAAATTATCAGAGTTAGACCTCTCGGGAGGAGGGGCAAATGAGATTTTCCAAATATTGGATGAAGCTTTCATGAATACAGTTGTTGAAAGATTTAAGAGCATGAGGAGTGATTTTTCGGCAGCTTATAAAAGACAACAGTAATAATTGAAGTAAATACTGTAACTTACTGTACAATAGTGAATTTAAAAGCCAAACAAAATATTGTTTGGCTTTTTTTGATATAACTTAATTGAAATTTAAGCTTAAAGACATTTTTTAATTTAGATTAAAACATATAAGGCATTGAAAAATAAACACTTATAACTTTACACAAAACTTAATTTTGATTGAATAAATAGCCAAATAAATGGGATGTTTTAACTATTTAATCATAAACTTACTATTAGACATAGTGGCATAAAGTTGTAAAAAAAATTCCATTAAAGCTACACACAAAACAAATTGCCCTACTTGCTGTTGTTGCTACATAACAATTATTTTATGAAAAAATATTTTACTATCGCCTTATTTAGTTTGGCACTTATTTCTGTGGCAAAAGCTCAGACCCAAACAACTAGACCAGATAAATTATATAGCATGAGCGGATTTGGTTTTGCCTTTCCCATTGGTGAAACAGCCGACTACTTAAAGCCAAAATTTTCAACTTCTTTAGGATTAAATTTAGGGCTAGGAAATGGAGGTTTATTCTTATATCCGAAAGTAAGTTTACATGCTTACAGTTTTAATGAGATTACACCAGATGCTGGTTATAATTATAAATTACAAGAAGGTAGAGCCACAACTTACCTTTTAAATGTTGCCTTAGGCTATCGTAAAATAACTGGCAAATTTGCCTTCTACGGATTTGCAGGTGGTGGCGGTGGATTTATACTTACACCAAGAGTAAGCGTGAATTCTGGCAATATGCAAGCAACACTTGATAACAAAAGCAATACCATGGGAATGATCGAAGCTGGTGCAGGAACAGAATACAACATCGGTGGTGCATCGCTATTTATAGAAGCTAGTTATATGCATGGATTTAATAAAATCCAAAACAGAAATTTTAGTAGTGCTCCTATCACTGTGGGTATAAAACCAAACTTGAGCAAACTGTTGAATAAGAAATAATTATAATAATCTAAATAACTTTAAAATTATATTTGGTTAGAAGCATCATTTTTTCACTGCAAATAAGTTTTTAATAAGCCGGTTAGTTCTCTTAATCCTGCAGTTGCTGATTTTTCTATTTTAATAATATTCTTATAATGGTTTACAGAGGGTATTTTAGGATCAACAATGTACTTTGGCACATTCACTGGCACAAAATCTAATAATCCAGCTGCAGGATATACCGCTAATGATGTGCCAATTAACAAAAAAAGATCTGCTTTTTCGCAAATTACTGCTGCAGTTTCAATCATCGGTACTGCTTCCCCAAACCATACTACATGCGGTCTTAATTGAGAACCCAATTCGCACAACTCTCCCATCTTAAGCTCATCACCATTGATAGGATACAACAAATTGCAATTATGATCTGACTGCGCAAAGGTAATAATACCATGTAGGTGGGTAATATTTGTAGAGCCTGCCCGCTCATGCAAATCATCTATATTCTGGGTGATGATATGCACATCAAATTCATCTTCTAACTTAGCTAAAGTAATGTGCGCTTCATTGGGCTGTGCTTCTATAACCTGCTTTCTTCTTTCATTATAAAATTGCTGTACAAGATCTGGATTTTTCTCCCAAGCTTCTGGTGTTGCCACATCCATTACATTATAACCTTCCCATAAGCCATCTGCATCTCTAAATGTTCTTAAACCACTTTCTGCACTTATGCCAGCCCCTGTTAAAACCACCAATCTCTTTTTCATAGTCAAATTTAATAAAAAACCCTGCCGATTTTACATCGGCAGGGCTTCAAATATATTTTATAAACGCTTTATGCTGTAGTGCTTTTTAAATTTAATGCTGGATATTTCATTTTTAAGGCTTCAAAAATGCCAAACATCAAGGCCGAATAACCTAATGTTCCATATAAGAATTTAAGCTCAAAAGGTATTGCAGCTACTAAACAAGCCCAAAAGCCTGCTAAAGTTTGAGGATAAAAAGTAGATCCAAGCCAAACACCAAAATCAGCTACAATCCAATGGATAAGAACTGCTGCTAAACCTGCACCCAAAATATTCTGAACGTTCACTTTATTGATGATTAACTTACCAACTAATACCATTAAAATAAAAGCAATGTAGGTGTAGTACCAGCCTTGGTAAAAACCATAATCTTTACCCATTGTTACTACAAGACCTAAATCACTGATAAACAAAACTAAAACTGGCAATAAAAATGCGCTAATACTGTTTCTAAAATAAGTGCCACCAAAAAGAGCAACAGCCCCTATTCCAGAGAAATTTGCAATTACCTTAAAATCTGGCGAAAGTGGTGCAATAATTCGTAACCCAATAATAAGCAACATAAAAAGCAATAATACTGGTGTTCTGTAATTAGTTTGAGTTTTCATTTTTTATCAATTTAATTTACAAAGCTAATATTTTTGTTTAATTAAATCTATAGCTCATTTTGTAGGTACTTAGCTTAACAGCTTGTTTACTTTATTTTGAAAATAACCAAAACTTATCTTTTTTTTTATAGAAAGCCTTAAAACAACTATTATATATCCATTTTATTATAATTATTACTACAAAATCAATAATTGAAGAAGGTTTATGGTTAAAATTCTTTCTCAAACATCTCCACCATTGAAAACTTCAAAAGGCTTTCAACAAATTTTATGGCAATGGATAGAACCCTATTTCTTTATAGGATCCATCGCTACCAAAAACTCTTAATTTATATGCGTTAAAGCCCCAATTTCCTCCTGGATATATTGGAGTAAGAATTGAATTACCTTCTTGCATACCTCTAAGTCCACCACTTATATACGCCCATTTATATCTAACACCAGCAACATTATTCTCAATCCTGAAAGTTGTTTCTGGTAGCATATTAGCATCAAATTTTAAAGCAAATCCACCTTGTACGTCAAGGCTTGCAACATCTATTTCAGTATTTGTATCTTCCCATTGACCATTAATTAAATGCTTTAGTAATCTCCCTTTTACCTTGACCGCCAAATCATTCTTATTTGCTGTTGAACTGTTATAAAGTAAAATTCTATTACTATAGGAAACTTTTGCTCCTGAAGTTACTTTTCGTCTTAGATATACATTTTTATTTATATAACTTCCATTAATCGGAGCAAAATTCGTATTATCTTTTTCCCACAAATTTTCCGTTGAGTTGACCCCAGCTACCCAGAAACCAGCACTCGAATCATCTTCATCAACAACCTCCCATTGATAAGTGTAAGAGTTATTGCCTCCAGCAGGAACACTCCCAGCAACTGTAAAATCATCAAAAAAATTAACATCTCCCGAAGAAAAAGAAATAAAATTATTTGATATTTCTGGAACCACAGGAACTGATGTCTCCAAAACAAATCCATAACTTTTCCCAGAATATGCGAATTCTCCAGAATCGTTTTGAAATAACAAATAGATGTTACCATTTGCCAATTTAGATTTATCTATACTTAAGGTATATATTTTGGTTAAAAATGCATTATCCTGTGCAAATTCTGTATGTGTTACCTGCTGTTGTGGTGAGAGATAATTCGGACTCCCATTTGATGCAGGTGTAGATAGTCTCGTTTTAATACTACCTGGCTTAGGATTAGCTCCATTCATAGCCGTAACGAACCGCACTTCTATTTTAATTTCGGTAGTTGTTACTCCACTTTTTATTAATATTTTTCCATCCTTTAAATATTGATCTAGCACCTTAAATGAATTAACAGTTATTTGACCATTAACAACCTGTACAAACAGAAACATTATTAATGTTAGACTCAATTTATAGCTTATTTTAGTTTCCATTCTTTATCCTTGTTTTGTATTGCATAAATATGTTGTTCATAGGCTAGCAGAAGATCTGCATGGCTTATTTGATTTATTCCTCTCCAAATAAACTGTTCATTTCCTGGATTATATTGTATGGAATTAACCTCTATTCCTGTTATCTCAGACATAAAAACTTTAAGTTGTGCAATAGTTACAACTTCTATTTTTTCCTCATTTACTTTCTCTAATGATTTCTCATCCTTTTTACACCCTGTAACAGCAAGTGTTACCAGTAGAGCGACAAAAGTCATTTTCCTAGAAAATAGCCTTAGCCTAGTTTTTGTTTTTATCATAGTTTAATTGTTTTTTATTAAGATTCTCTTTTCATAACAAACGGTTAGGTATTCGTTGCCTTTAAAATACTGCGTCATCTTTTTTACAAGAAGCAAATGCCACTAGAACTAAAGCATAAAATTGTTTGTTTGATTTCATTATTAATATCTATTTTATGTAGTTTATTTACTATTTCATATTTAAATCTGCTGCGCCTTTAATATCTGTTGAGATTTCTCCTAAAATACCCGCATTCACATTTTGAGCAGTATAAACCTTTACAAAATCGATTGTATTTAATGTTACTTTTTTACCATTTGTATCAACAGCCCAAGCAATATCAAAACTATTGTATTGGTTGGGCTTAAAATCATCTCCTGTAGAGAAGCTATCTACATACCCCCATTCGAATGCAGCATTGGTTACCAAACCAGATGTACTTAAGGTTGATGGTAACAAAGTTCCTTTGAAAGTTATCGTTTCTTGGTTTGCAGCAAACAATGGATAGAAATTTGCTCTTTTGCCACTATTATTCACAAATCCACTTTTCCCTTGATTATCTGTCCAAGCTACAGGAGCAAATGCTTTTGGGTTTGTATAAGTGATTTCGTAATTTTTAATGGTTGTTGCTTTTGCATATTCGCTACCAGCTAACTCAAACCATTCATCATCTGGTAAACCATTGCCATTTTTATCTTGGCTAACCATTACAATTCCTGGTTCAGCAAATGGGGTTGGTGGAGCGAGTGGATTACCATAAATTGCTAAATCAGCACCATTTTGATTGACTATAGAATGATCAAAACCGAAGATAATATAACCACCAAAACCACCTAAAGAAACTAAATTAGTGATGCTACCCACTAATTTTTGAGCTTGTTCTGGAGAACCAACCGAGGCTTGATTAATATGTTGACCAGGAGCTGGTAAGTATTCGAATACTTTGCTAATGTACTTACTACTAGTAGGTGTAACCGGTCTTACAGGAATAATCTTTTCAGGCTCTTTCTCATCCTTTTTACAAGATGATAGGAATGTTGTTGCCAAAACAAAAGCAACTGCTGCTGTTTTAAACTGATTTTTGTAGTTGGTGTTCATTTTTGTATTTATTTATATTAATTTTTAGTGAAAGCAATGTGTGCTGGTATATCACCAGTAGTAACTGTCCATTTTAATCTACCTTGAGCATTATAGCAATGAAGCCTACCAGGTGTAACATAATCTCTAGCATCGGTTACATACACATCTTTGTTGCTAGGATTTACAGCTATACCATAAGGGATTTTGATGTTTTTTTCCGTTCCATCCGTAATGAACTTTCGATCTAAAAGCACTTCATTTTTCACATCAATCATGTGGTAAGTAATTGTATTCTCACCCTGCAGGTAATTCCATTCAGTGCTATAGATGTAAGCCAAATCATCATCTATAGCTAAATTGCTTGCGGCTAGATTAAAGGTTTTTTTAATCTGATCGGTCTGAGTATTCAATACAAATAATTTAGAGGGAATGGTGTAATAATCACCTCTAGAGGTGATGTACAAATCGCCATATTGATCTGCCTTTAGGCGATGTAAGTTTATACCTAACTCAATTCTCTTTATTTCTTTAAAACTATTTAGGTCGATAACAGAAACTGTATTTTCATAATTTGGCGGACTATAACCGCCAGAGTTGGCTACATAAAGTTTAGCATTTACAATAGCAATCTCTTCTGGTTGCCTACCCACTTCAACTGTTCTGGTGATGGTTAAATTTGTTGTATCAATTTCTGCTACAATTCCATTGGGTGCTTTGGGGTCTCCTACTTTGCCTAAATAAGAACTTACATAAGCTTTGCCATGGCCAAACGTTATATACCTACAATTATTAATATCGATTTGCCCTATTCGCTTACCAGATTTGGCATTCAATACTTCAACCTTGTTAGATACATTTACAACCACATAAAGCTTTGCGCCATAAATGGCAATATCATTTCCTACATCTCCCAAACCTTTGGTTACCTCTGGATTAACTTGATTGTAAATATTTCTCTTATAAATCCCATCTACCAGATTTAAATAATCTAAAGATGCCTTATTCATATTCATATTACCTTCGTTAACCAAATAAAAGCCTTTAAAAACAGCAGTTGGATCTGCAGGTATTCTTATTTGCTCATCTGGCAAGGGCTGCGGGTCTTTTCTACACGCTGCCGCAAAAAATGTTATCACTAACAGATATGCTAAATGTTTTACCTTCATATGCTAAAATTTAAAGTGATGCGATAGTTTCTTCCAGGCATCGGGAAATTTGGAATGACATCGTAAAATTGATTAAGTAGGTTATTAACTTCTGCATTGATATTTGCACTACCTTTTTGCAACTTAAATTGGTAGCCAATGGCAGCATCATGGGTGTACCAAGGCTCCATGTAATTGTAAATGATGTTGGCTTTCTGGTTATACCTAGATCCAGTGTAGATAAAACTGTAGTTCAGTTTCCAATTTTTGTAATCCATTTTGGTTAAAAACGAACCGCTATGTTTTGGGATGTAAGGAATTTGATGCCTGTAACTATCATCGGCTACCGAGGTAACATCTATTGCTTGCTGATAAGTATAGTTTAGGCTGGTACCTACGGAGAAATTATCCCTCACTTTAAATCCGCTTTTAGCATTTATTTCTAATCCCTTAATAGCTACCTTACCGATATTATACATCATCCACCTGATTAAATTGGCACCTGGTTGCGCAATAATTTTATCTTTTACTTCATTGTAATAAACATCAGCCTGAATTTCTAGAGGCAATGAATTTGTGCTAGAAAACGGTTTGAAATACGTAAATCCTACATCGTATTGCTTGGTGAATTCTGGTTTAAGTAAAGTATTTCCAATAAATGTATAATAGAGATCGTTAAAAGTTGGCATCCTGAAAATATCCTTGTAAAAACCTCTAAGCCTTAGATTTTCTTGAGGCAAAACTTTCCAAGAGAATAATAAAGTTGGGCTAAAAACCTGTTTATTTCCGCCAGAGCCATAAAACTTCACTTCATCAATTACTGTTGTGCTTAGTATATTTCCTTGTAGTTCTATTCTATCATTTTTAATAGCGGCACTCCATACATTTAAGAAAGTACTCCTGTTAGGATAAACAAAGCGATAGATATTTGCTTTAAGATCCTGATATTGATAATCTGATGAGAATGCAGTACTTAATACCGTATTGATTTGATAATTTACTGAGGCAGAAAGATAGCCTTCTCGCTCGTTAAAGCGGTTATCCAAAAAACCATCTAGCGTTACGTATTCTGGATCTACAAATCGGGTATAGTTGTAAGAAAGCTTTGCATTTAACAAAAAAGAGAACTTTTCTGTTAGCTGTTGTTTTACATAACCTTGTGCAAAAATATCCTTATCCCATATCCTTTGCTTGTAATCGAAACGGTTAGCTACAATTGCGCCAGGCAAACCTCTTTCTGATGAACTTGTATATAATTGAGCTCTCCATTCTCCCTCATTTTTCAGTTTACCAAATAAGGCTGTTTCTATCCTGTAACGGTTAACATCTCCATTATTTCTTACAGCTGTGGTATCATATACGCCATTGGTATATCTAAACTTATACTTCCCATTGGCTCGAATATATTCGCTACTGAAACCTGCAGTTACCTTATCATTTAACTTGAATTGATAATTGATACTAGGGTTGATTAAACCAAAATCACCAGTTTTAAAATTTGCAGATAAAGCATAATTTCTACCCTCAGCAAAATTAGGTGTTTTAGTTTTCAAGTAGATTGCACTTGCAGAAGCATAAGCTTTGGCAGGTTGCAAAAGCTCGGTATTTTGCCCACTTAATAAGGCAATTTCTTCTAGATTATCTAAAGAATATTTGCCTAAATCTACCTGACCATTTTGTGCGTTGCCTAATGCAATACCATCGTAAAAAACTGCAGTATGGTTAGTTCCCATACTTCTTACATTAACAGTTTTTAAACCACCAATACCGCCATAATCTTTTAACTGAACACCAGAAAAGTACCTTATCGCATCTGCAACAGACAAACTGTTTATACGTTTAAGATCTGCCGCGGTAAGAATTTGCAAGGAAGCAGGAGATAAAATTTGCCTGTTTAATCGGTACTCATTAATTCTAACTTCTTTAAGTTGGTTAATTTTATTGGTATCGATATTTTGGGCATAGGCCGATAAGGGCAGCAAAAATGCCAATCCGATATAAAAATAAAGAAATACAAAAGCACCATTACCCTTTAAAAAGGCTAAACTCTTTTTTACCATTTTTTTGATGTGAGTTATTACCCACAGCAAACAGAAATTAAGGAGTACGTAAATACAATACAAGCAGTACAACTCCTAGCTTCAATCCCCGAAAGCTATGAAATTTTAATGCTAAAGGCAGGTCTTCTGACTTACTCCCGGTTTCCAGCCTTCCCCTCTTTTTACAGAAAGTGGCCATAGAATTGAAAACCGTTATAGAGCTTACAGCTGCGGGACAGTTGCGGATTTACACCGTATTCCCTTTTAATCCCGACTTTCATCGGGAACCAAAAGCAGGGCAAAGGTAGCTAAATTAGCCTCAATTGCAAACATTATGAATATTAGTACTCACAGTAGCTTAAATAAGAATTGGAAAACATTAACTTTAAACATCAAAAATTTAGCTTATGCATAGATTATTCTTTTGCTTATTCCTTTTAATTGGCTCCAAAGCTATGGCTCAACAAACAGATACTATTTTCCTTAAAAAATTAATGGAAGCAAAACCAGAACTCTTTGCTAAAATTTTAAATCATCCTAACAAAAACGAAGTACAATTAATGTACACCCAAGTAAATAGAGATAAAAATAACCAACCAAGTTTTAAAAATTATACCTACAATCTAAATGCAAAGCGATACTTCTACCCTGCAAGTACGGTTAAGCTAGCAGCAGTAATATTTGCTTTAGAAAAGGTTAATGAACTTAAATACAAGGGGATTAATTCTAAGCTTATAATGCTAACCGACAGTAGTTTTAAAGGGCAAACTAAAGTAATTAAAGATGAAAGCTCATTAAATGGAAAACCGTCTATTGAGCATTACATTAAAAAAATATTATTGACTAGTGACAATGATGCCTTTAACAGATTATTTGAATTTATTGGTAGAGCAGAAATTAATGCCAAACTCAAAAAATATGGCATGATCGAAAGTAGAATTCTAAATCGTTTAGCCATTGGCGATGCAGGCGAAGCAGCAAGAAATACCAATCCCATCAGTTTTTATAATGGCGATAAATTAATTTATCATCAGCCAGCACAATATGATGAAAAGGACTATCCACTAGATTTAACCAACTTAATTGTTGGCATTGGATATATGGACAGCAACGAAAAGCTGGTAAGTGGACCTTACAGCTTCGCCAATAAAAATGTATTTACCATTGCCGATCAGCATTCCTTAATGAGAAGATTAATGATGCCTGAAACCTATCCTGCCAATAAACGTTTTAACTTAACTGCAGCAGATTACAAATTGATTTATACCTACATGAGTAAATTGCCTACAGAAAGTAACTATCCAAAATATGATGCGCAAGAATTTTGGCCAACTTATGCTAAAATGATCTATTATGGTAGAAAAAAAAATTTAACGATCAATCCTAATATTAGGATTTTTAATAAATATGGAGATAGTTATGGCTTTATTATCGACAATGCTTATTTCGTAGATTTTAAAAACAATGTTGAATTTTTCTTAACTGCTGTGGTTCAAAGCAACGAAGACGGCATTTACAATGACGGCAAATATGAATATGAAAGCGTTTGTTATCCATTTATGAAGAATATTGGTCAAAGCATTTATGATTATGAAATCAATCGCACAAAGAAAAATTTACCTGACTTAACTAAGTTTAAGATGGAATATGACAAGTAGATTTTTAGTAAATAGTTACACCATCTTATTAGCCCCTCAAGATTAGTAATTATCAGTCTTTAACCATTTAGCTACTATTTTAGCTAATAATACATCACCGCCGCCATATAAAAAAACCACGCCCACTGGCGGATTTGCCGTAGGAATAAGCCCACTGATTTTGGCTTGCCATGCCCAACAACCAAACCAAGTTCCCCATAATTCGATATAAATTACACAAAGAGCAATTAAAAAATAAAGGTTTTGCCATTTTTTTCTATTGATAAGCCAAAAGAATAAAACGCCGAGTATCAGTGTAAAATAGTCGCCTAACGCGATTGTAGCTGTAAGAAATAGTAAAATAAAACCAATGGTAAAAATTCTACGCAAAGATACATCAAACTTAATCGCAGTTTTATAATTTGCCAGTACATAACCAGAACCATAAACAATAGCATGCCCAAAAGGCACATAAAATGGAATATCTTCCATCCTATAGGTATACCAACCAAACCATTTGCAAAATATCAGTTCTCCTAAAAACGACAACGGAACCATAATCAGCATCAATTTCTTCAATTGAAAATCTGCCGAAACAAAAAAACCGATAAAGAAAATTAAAACACTAATATTAATTAGCCATCTAAAATCTCCAAAAGCATTTACATAATTTACAGAATCAAAATATAAAGCAATTGGGGTAATTAAGAGAAAGAAAAAAGGAAACCAATTTAACAAAGATGGTATTCCTTTGAAATCTATATTCATAGACCTTGTTAATTCCATCTATATTATTTTTCTTCTAAAAGCTGTTGTTTTAATGCTTCCAATTGCGAAGCCTCTGCCTTTGGCAAAACTGGATATTTCAAATTCAGATCTTCTAATGTTTCTGCAATAATTTGGCTGATGGCTAAACGGGTATACCATTTTTTATCGGCAGGAATTACGTACCAAGGCGCATCTTCTGTAGCTGTTTCTTGAAGTGCAGTTTCGTAAGCCTTCATATATTCTTTCCATAAGGCACGTTCTTTCAAATCGCCTGCAGCAAACTTCCAATTTTTGCTTGGTTCATCTATACGGTCTAAAAAGCGTTGTTTTTGCTCTTCTTTTGATACATGTAAAAAGAATTTTAAGATTACCGTTCCATTATCTGTTAAATGTTTTTCGAAATTCCTGATGCTATCATACCTGTTTTTCCAAAATTTTTGGTCAATCTTTTTTACCTCATCATAACCTGGAATATCTTCACTTAAAATATATTCTGGATGTACTTTACAAACCAGCACATTTTCATAATGTGACCGGTTATGGATACCTATTTTACCTCTTTCTGGCAAAGCTTTATAATGTCTCCACAAAAAATCGTGTTTATATTCTTCGCTATTTGGTGTTTTAAAACTATAAACTTGGCAACCTTGAGGGTTAATTCCCGACATTACATGTTCTATAGCACTATCTTTTCCGGCTGCATCCATAGCTTGAAAGATTATTAAAACCGCATGTTTACCAGCAGCATAGAGTGTTTCTTGATATTTACTTAGCTCTCCCTTAACACGTTCCAGCTCTTCTTTACCAGCTTCTTTATCTAAATGACCATTATAAGTAGTACTAAAATCTTTTAATGAAAATTTACTGCTTGGCTTAACTAAGTATTTTTTTGTATTGGTCTTCATTTATCTATTTTTATTTTTAAATATAGACGAAATTTAAGTAAATTAAATACGTTAATTTGTACTTATAGTTTTAACACATTTTAACACATAATATTTCACGTTTTTTCCATCTTTATCCCATGTTTAAAGAAATAAAAAATAGGTACTTACGTTATATAGCCATTTTTGTATTTTTCATAGTTAGTTTCTTTTGCGCTCTTCAACTTAATTTTTTGTGGCTCTTCGGCTATTCGCCAAGTTATGCCGACATTAAAAAACCAGCACAACGTGTTGGCTCGGAACTGTATACTGCCGATGGAAAGTTAATAGGCCGTTACTTTAAAGAAAATAGAACGCCAGTTAACTTTAACGAAATATCTCCGAGTGTTATTAATGCTTTGATAGCTACAGAAGATGTTCGCTTCTACAAACATACCGGTATTGATGTGCAAGCAGTTGGTAGAGCTGTTGTAGGCATGGGTAAGGATGGTGGAGCAAGTACCATTACTCAACAATTGGCAAAAAACTTATATAGAACACGTTACAGTAAGTCTTCTGGATTAATTAAACACGTTCCTGTGGTAAGAACATTGGTTTCTAAACTTAAGGAATGGATGACAGCGCTGAAATTAGAATCAAATTATAGTAAAAATGATATCATCACCATGTATTTAAATACGGTATCATTTGGAAATAATGCCTATGGAATTAAAACTGCATCGAGAATATATTTTGATAAAGAAGCGAAAGAATTATCACCAACGGATGCTGCATTACTAGTAGGTATGCTAAAAGGAACTAATTTATACAATCCTTTAAGAAGTCCTGCTAAAGCTTTAGAACGTAGAAATGTAGTTTTAAGTCAGATGAACAAGTATAATTACTTGAGCAAAGATAGTTTAACCATGCTTTCAAAACTACCTATGCAATTAAAAGAAGGTAAAATGAAAGATGGTAGCGATGGAGATTCGTATTTAAGAGCAGCAGTTGATAAATATCTAGAAAAGTGGTGTGAAGAAAATAACTTAGATCTGTATGAAGATGGTCTAAAAATATATACTACCATAGATTCTAAATTACAAGGATATGCTGAAGATGCTGTAAAAGACCAGATGAAAACCTTGCAGCGAAGGTTTTACAGCGTTTGGGGAAATGAAGATCCTTGGGAAGATTCTGAACGAAAAAAAGTAGATTATCCAGAGAGAGCGAAAAAAAATCTTCCTATCTATGCTATGCTACAGAAAAAGTATAATAATAATGCTGATTCTGTAAATGCTTATTTCGAAAAGAAGAAAAAGATGACCATCTTTTCTTACAAAGGTGATAGAGATACTTTATTTTCTACCATGGATTCCATCCGTTATTACGGAAAAATCATGAATACCGGTATGATGACCATGGAACCTAAAACAGGTAAAATTAAAGTATGGGTTGGTGGTATAGATCATAAATTCTTTAAATACGACCACGTTAACCAAGCAAAACGTCAGGCTGGTTCTACGTTTAAACCATTTGCTTATTTGGCAGCATTAGAGAGTGGCATGAGCCCTTGCGACACATATACAGATAAACCTGTTAAAATAGCATATCAAGATAAAGGTAAAACTGAGTATTGGGAACCAAAAAATGCAGATTGGAACATTACCTATCAAGAAATGTCGTTACGTTGGGCCATGGCAAGATCAGTTAATACCATAACTGCACAGGTTACCGAAACTGTAGGTTGGGATAATGTGGTTAAATGGGCAAAAGAATGTGGTATTGAAAGCAATTTACAATCAGTTCCTTCTGTAAGCTTAGGTCCTAATGATGTTACAGTTTTTGAAATGGTTAAAGCTTACAGTACTTTCTTAAACGAAGGAATTAAAACTGATCCTATTTTGGTAGAAAAGATTACCGATCAAAATGATAATTTGATAGAAGAATTTAAGCCAAAGACTAAACGCGTATTAACAGAAGAGATTGCATGGTTAATGTTATACATGTTTAGAGGTGGTATGGACGAGCCTGGAGGAACTTCGAGAGCACTTTGGGAATGGGATCTTTGGAAAAACAATAACCAGATAGGTGGTAAAACGGGCACTTCATCAGATTATGTTGATGCTTGGTATATGGGAATAACTAAAGATTTGGTAACTGGTGTTTGGGTAGGTTGTGATGAGAGAACCGCTCACTTTAAAAACGGAGAACAAGGAGAAGGATCAAGAACTGCCCTACCCATTTTTGCTAAGTTTATGGAAAAGGTTTATCAGGATCCAAGTAGTGGATATACCTATGGACCATTCCCTAAGGCTAAAGTAGAAATTACCAGAAAATACAACTGCCCAACTCCTGTTCAGCGAATAGATACTACTACAGTTGATAGTCTTGGCATCGATTCTCTTGACATGGATATTCCTATCATAGAAGAAGGTCAAGGTCAAACCCCTAAGCCAGAAGCAGAAGTGCAAAAAGTAGAGGAAAAGAAAACTACAGAAAACCCTGTAAAACAAACTACTCCAGCAACTGTTCCACTTACCAAAAAAGAAGAGCGAGAGTTAAAGAGAAAACAGCGTCAAGAAGAAAAGGAAAAGAAAAAAACTAACGGATAATTACCTTACGCTAAAACTTATATGTAATTTTCTGCGTAAATTAAACCAACATTGTACTTAATAACTAATATATGAATACAAGCGTTACCATATCAAGAAAATCTTTTCTGATTTTATTGCTCATTTTGGTATCATTTACAACTGTTAACGCCCAATATTTCGGACAGAACAAAGTAAGATACAAAAATGAAGATTTCAAAGTTTTACAGACCCCACACTTTGAAATTTATTACTATATCAAGAACGAAAAACTATTGAAGAAGTTTGCTCAAGATGCAGAAACTTGGTATAAAATGCACCAAGAAGTATTTAGAGATACTTTTTTAAAGAAGAATCCGATTATTCTGTATAGCAACCATCCCGATTTCCAACAAACTACTGCATTAAACGGCGAAGTTGGTGTAGGAACTGGTGGTGTTACCGAAGCATTTAAGAATAGGGTTATTATGCCTGTACTAGATCTAAATAGTCAAACAAGACACGTTCTAGGTCACGAGTTGGTACATGCTTTTCAATACCATTTATTATTAGAAAAAGATAGCATCAGCTTAGAAAATGTAGGCAATACCCCACTTTGGATGGTTGAGGGTATGGCTGAGTATTTATCTGTTGGAAAAAAAGATGCCTTTACATCTATGTGGATGCGAGATGCATTGCTAAATAGAGATATCCCATCATTAAAAGATTTAACCAACTCTAATAAATACTTCCCTTACAGATATGGGCAAGCATTTTGGACATTTGTTGGTTCGTTATATGGTGATACGACCATTGTACCGTTGTTTAAAGCTACAGCTAAATATGGTTATGAAAATGGTATTAAATTCACTTTTGGTTACGACGACAAAACACTATCTGGTTTATGGAAAAATTCAATCGAACAGCATTACAGACCATTGTTAAGAGCTGATAGTTCTCAGATTAAAATAGCAGGCACCAAAATTATCGATAATAAAAATGCTGGTAATATGAATGTTGCACCAGCAATAAGTCCAGATGGAAAATACCTAGCATTTTTATCAGAAAAGGATCTTTTTGGAATAGATCTCTTTCTTGCAGATGCAAAAACCGGAAAGATAATTAGGAAATTAAGCAGCCAGATTGCCAATACACACATCGATGATTTTAACTTCATTGAATCTGCTGGTACTTGGTCTCCTGATAGCAAAAAATTTGCTTTTAGTATTTTCAGTAAAGGAAGAAATCAATTATTGGTGGTTAACGTTGCCAACGGAAATACTGTTTTACAAGCCTCTATGGGCAAAGTAGAACAATTTGGTAATTTAACATGGTCTCCAAATGGTAACGAAATTGCATTTTCTGGTATGGTTGAAGGACAAAGTGATATATTCTCTTATAACCTAACAACTAAAGAAGTTACCCAAATAACAAACGATGAATATTCTGATTATGCACCAAATTTCTCTCCCGATGGACAAAAAATAGTTTTCTCTAGTGATAGAGCTGCGATGAAAGCTGGTAACATTACTGCAGTTAATCCAATTAACTTAACAGTTTACGACATCCCTACAAAAAACTTAATGGATGTACCAGTTTTCCCTGGAGCAAACAATTTAAACGCACAGTTTTCTGGAGACAGCAAACGTATATTCTTTTTATCTAACAGAGATGGATTTAGAAATCTTTATGAATATACCCTTGCTGACAATTCTGTTAAACAATTAACAGATTATTTTACAGGTATTAGTGGTATTACTGAGTTTTCTCCTGCAATTACTGTTTCTCGTAATGACGATATTATCTATAGTTACTATCGTTACCAACGTTATACTTTATATAACTCTCCATTAAGTAATTTTAAAGCTAAGTCGGTAAATCCTCAAGAAGTTAACTTCGATCCAGCAATTTTACCTCCAATGGAAAATGTTGGTGTAAATATTGTAAACTCTAACTTGAATAACTTCGATCGTTTTGAGAAAACAACCGCAGATTCGATGAGAACCATACCATATAGACCAAAATTTGCATTAGATTATCTTGCTAATAGTGGTGTTGGTGTTTCTAGCAGCAGATTTGGAACTGGTGTACAAGGTGGTATTATTGGCTTATTTAGTGATATCTTAGGTCGTAACCAGATCATAGCAAACCTATCAATAAATGGAGAAATTCAAGATTTTGGTGGATTAGTTGGCTATATCAATCAAGAAAATAGAATAAACTGGGGCATAGCAGGTTCACATATTCCTTACGTTACAGGTTTTAGAACATTTGGAGCATATAATCCAGCTACTGGTGGCGAGCCTATTGATACCATTAGTACGAATATTTTAAGAACCTTCGAAGACAAAGTTGAGCTATTTGCCTCTTACCCTTTTAGTAAAGCACATAGGTTTGAAGCAGGAACTGCATTTTCTAGATATAGTTATCGTTTAGATAGATTTAACAACTACTATCAGGATATTGGTGGGTATCCAGCTTATTATTTGGGCGCAGATAGACAGAAACTATCTAAGGAAGAAGCACAAAGAACTTTAGGGATTCCGATGCAGCCATTTTCTATTTATCAAGTAAACACTTCATTTATTGGAGACAATTCTATATTTGGTATGACTGGTCCTTTAGATGGATTTAGGTATAGGGTTGGTGCAGAACAGTATTTTGGCGATTATAACTTTACTGCAATCTCCGTTGATGGAAGAAAATACTTTAGAGCTAAGCCCGTTACATTTGCAATTCGCTCTTATAATTACATGCGTATTGGTAGAGACGGGGAAAACTTGTATCCAATGTTCTTAGGTTATCCCTACTTGATTAGAGGTTACGAAGCCAACTCATTCTATAATAGTAAAAATGAAAATACAGGTACTTTTGATATCAACCAATTATCTGGTAGTAAAATAGCAGTTTTCAATTTTGAGATAAGGATACCATTTACAGGCCCTAAAAAGTTGGCACAAATTGAATCTAGATTTCTACTATCTGATTTAAATTTCTTTTTCGATGCTGGCCTTGCGTGGACAGAAGACTCGGAAGTTAAGTTTAAATCGCAACCAAATGGCGTGCTTTTAGCAAATGGAACTCCAATAGAACGTGTTCCTGCAATGAGTGCTGGTGTATCTTTAAGAGTAAATCTATTTAATGCATTTATATTAGAACCTTATTATGCTTTCCCTTTTCAACGGAAAGATGTTAAAGGTGGTGTATTCGGTTTGAACTTTGCCCCTGGTTGGTAAAAGTAAAATAGCAAACCTAAAAAGGCTTCGAGAATTATGTCTCGAAGCCTTTTTTATATAGTTTAATTATAATATTATGATAAGATACTTAATGGCAGAGCAACCTGAGTATTCAATTTCTGATGAGAAAGAATATTTTCAAAATCAAGACCAATAGTTAAATCAATCCAATCTGGGTTGCAAGAGCGTACAATTCTTTCTTTTTGAAGCCTAGTAAAACGACTGATCAACTTAAAACGGTTTAAAGCTTGTACCTCTGTTTTAAACTCTTCGAAATAAACCAAACGAGTTAATTGATGACCGCTATCAAAAAATAAATTTGGCATCTGCTTGTAGAAATCAAGCGTTTTAATAAGATCTGCACTCATTCCTACGTGTAAACTTGTACGATTTCTGTCGGTTACGATGTAAACAAACTTTTTCATGATTTCTCGGCTTTAAAAGGTAAAAACTAAATTAATTAGATTATTGCTTGTACTTTAAATAAATATTACTAACTTTATTGGCACAATAATACTAACAATTTTAGTAAAAACAAATTTATTTTAAAATTATTTTTTATGTCAAACATTTCATCAAACCTTAAGTACCTAAGAAAGAAAAAAGGTCATACACAGCAGCAATTTGCTGATGCTATGGAAATTAAGCGTTCGTTAATTGGAGCCTATGAGGAAGATAGAGCGGAACCCAAATACGATTTACTAAAAAAAATAGCAGAGTATTTTGATTTAACAATTGATGAATTTATCAATGAAAACATAAATGATAACTGGAAACCTAAACCGAAAAGCCAAGGATCTAATTTGAGGGTATTAAGTATCTCTGTTGATCAGAATGATAACGAGAATATTGAACTTGTACCTGTTAAAGCCAGCGCTGGTTACCTAAATGGTTTTTCAGACCCTCAGTATATACAAAACTTGCCCAAGTTTCAGCTTCCTTTACCTACTTTAAGACAAGGCACATTCAGAGCTTTTGAAATTATGGGAGATTCTATGTTACCCATACAACCAGGAAGCATCATCATCGGAGAATATTTAGATAATTGGGCTGAAGTAAAAACTGGAGAGACATATGTAATCATCAGTAAAAATGAAGGTGTAGTTTATAAAAGAGCAGGTAATCGTTTTAAAGAAAATAAAGAGCTAAAGTTAATTTCAGACAATAAGGTTTATGATCCATATGCTATAGATGCTGATGATATTTTAGAGATTTGGAAAGCAAAAGCATATATATCTACCGCTTTGCCAGATCCAACTCCAGAACCGACAATAGAAACCTTATCTAGTATGATGGCACAAATGCAAAAGTCTATCTCACAATTAAATAAGAATTAACATATTATAACAATAGGCATTTAAACTCTTCATACAATTTTTCATCTATGCTATTAAATAAACAATATACAGATGAAAAAAATATTTTTTACCCTTGCTTTAGTTGTAATAGGAATTACAGCAAGCTATGCACAAAAACCACAAAGAGATAAATTAACAGCCGAACAAAGAGCTGAAAGAGCAGCTACTGTTTTAGAGAAAAAATTAACACTTACAGCCGAACAAAAGCAGAAAGTAAAGCAGATTGAATTAGATCGCATTAAGAAAAATGACGAATGGCGCAATGAAGATGGCAAGGCTATGAAAGCAAAAATGGAAGATCGTAAAGTTTTTGCTCAAGCTAACAAAGCCAAATTAGATGCAATTTTAACAGCAGATCAGCAAAAAACTTTAGCTGCTTCTCAAGACGAGATGAGAGGGAAGATGAAAGATAGAAGAGGTGAAAAAGGTGGCGATAGAAAAGGATCCAAAAAAGGAAAAGGCACTACTTCGCCTCCACCAACTACAAATAACTAAAATAAAAAAATCCCTCTTTGAGGGATTTTTTTTATGCAATAAATTAGGTATCCTATTTTAAATAACCTGTTGTATTTAAAAAATCAGCCCATACTTTATATCCCTCTGGTATAAGATGCAAACCATCTTTTGTTAATTCAGCTCTCAAATGATTTTCTTTATCCAGAAATACAGGATATAGATCTACAACTTTAACTTTTTTGGCCTTTAATTTTCTAATTTCAGAATTGATATACAAGATATGCTCATCTTTTCCATAATGATTTTTAAACTTCCCGAATGAGCTATTCACGGGTAATAAAGTATTAAAATAGATTTCCGTTTTTTTAGAACCTCTCCTAATTCTTTCAATCATTTTTTTATAGTTGGCCAAAATAATACTATCTGGAATGTTTCTAGAAATATCATTGATGCCGATAAGAATAAAAACTTTGGCAGGTTTACGATCAATAACTTCTTGTAAACGTTCTAATACGCCATAAGTAATATCGCCAGAAATACCACGGTTTTTAGCTTGCGGAAGGTTAAGCAATTTAGACCAATCTGTTCCGGCAGTAATACTGTTACCTAAAAACACAAAATCTTTTTTAGAATAAGGCAGATCTGATCTAAACTTAGCTACCTGCTCTGCATATTTACCCGGGCGGTACGTGCTATCCCATTTTACAGTTTGTGCATATAATTGATTGGCAGAAACTAAGATTAGTAATCCTAGCGCTATTGCTAGCTTTTTTAATTGATTATTCATATTATAATATCTAAAAATTAATGAGATAATGGCGTAAGATTAGCTAAATTTTTCTTTTCTCTATTCCAAGTAAATGAGGTAAAGAAAATAGCTAACAAACAAGATACTGCAATTACAATAAAGCTAGCATCCCAGCCTTGTTTATCAACCAAACGGCCTAATGCTGCATTTGCCAATAAATCTCCAATAAAATAACCAAATAACCCTGTTAAGCCAGCTGCTGTACCTGCTGCTTTTTTAGGAACCAAATCTATAGCCTGAACTCCTATTAACATAACTGGTCCGTAAATAAAAAATCCGATAGCCCATAATGAAATATTTTGCACAAGGTGGCTTGAATCTGGACTTTTCCAATATACTAATACAGCGATTAATGTAAATGCCATATAAATAATGGTTACTGGAGCTCTTCTACCTTTAAAAATCTTATCGCTCATAATACCACAAAGTAATGTACCAGGTATAGCTGCTAATTCATATCCTCCAGATGCCCATGCAGCTTCGCCTTTGGTGTAATGTTTAACTTCTTGTAAAAAGGTTGGCGCCCAATTGATAATTCCGTTTCTTACCAAATAAATAAATGCATTGGCTATAGCAATGAACCATAACAATCTGTTATTTAAAACATATTGTAAAAATATTTCCTTTGCCGAAAACTCCTTTTCTTGCGTAGCCGCATTATAACTTTTTGGATAATCATTATTATATTCTTCAATTGGTGGTAAACCAACAGATTGCGGCGTATCGCGTACTAAAAATAAAGCTAGTAGCGCAAAAAGAATGGCCACCAAACCAGGGAAATATAACATCCCATGATAACCTGCGAAAAGTTCGAAACCTAACACAGTTAATGGTCCAACTAAGAAACCACCAATATTATGAGCCAAATTCCAAACCGACATGGCAGTTCCCCTTTCTCTAATTGAGAACCAATGTGCAACTACCCTACCACAAGCAGGCCAACCCATTCCTTGGAACCAACCGTTGATAAACATCAAAACAAACATGATCGTAATTGATGAGGTTGCAAAAGGGATAACTCCCATAAAAATCATGGTGAAGGCAGATAAAACCAATCCAATTGATAAAAAATACCTTGCATTACTTCTATCGGATATGTTACCCATTAAAAACTTGCTAAAACCATAGGCAATAGAAAGAGCTGAAGCTGCTAAACCTAACTCCCCTTTACTGAAACCTAATTTTTGCAATTCTGGAATAGCGAAAGAGAAATTTTTTCGCACAAAGTAATAAGCTGCATAACCAAAAAATATGCCCACAAAAACTTTAATTCGCTCTTTGCTGTATATTGATTTTATTTTAGCTGTTGGCAACAAAGGTTGATGTGCTGCCGGTGGTGGAAAAAGTTTAAAACCCATCAATAATTGGTTAGTTTGGTTAGTTGATATGATACTTTGGATGATTTTGTTGGTTAGACCACGCCCAAAAGCATTTTTAATAAATTAATCCTTAATCTTAAAGCAAGTTAGGATAATCAGAAATAATCCCATCTACTTTTAAGGATTTTAAATGGTTTATATCTGTTTTGGTGTTGGCTGTCCATGGAATTATTTTAACACCATCAGCATGGGCTTTTTTCACTAAATCTGCCGTTACCAATTTCCATTCAGGACTATAGATAAATGGCTTATAACCTAAATCGGCAATATTTTCTTCGTAAGTTTTTTTGTTTGAGATTAAAAAAGAGGTTCTAACTTTTGGATATTTTTTGTTGATAATCTGAATAGTTCTCTTATCAAATGATTGAATAACTACATATGGTGTAATTTGCTTTTGTTCAATTACATCCATTAACAATTTAACAAAAACTTCTGGAGTTGGATTAACAATATTATCACCAGCTGGCTCACATTTAGTTTCGATATTATAAAATAACTGTTTTTTATTTTTTAGTTTAATATCTTTTTGAACAGTATCAATTAAATCAGACAATAAAGGAATATAAGTTTTGATCTTTTTTTGTTGAGGAAATCCTTTATTTATTTTGGTGCCAATATCAAATGCTTTCAATTGCTCATAGTCCATTTGAAAAATTGCATACTTTTTGTTATCGCTAACAGGTATTTCTTTACCGTCTGGTGTAAGCATAAAACCAGGACTTAAATAATCATCATGAGTTACAATAACCTTTCCGTCTTTGGTAATATGAGTATCCATTTCTAAAGTGGTAATATTATCAAAGCTCATAGCATCTTGCATGGCAATGATCGTATTCTCGGGCATTAAACCTCTGCCACCTCGATGAGCCTCTGCACTAAAACTAGGAAATTCTACTTTCAAATTCTTTTGCTGATAAGTTGTTTTACATCCAGCAATTGAAATTAAACCAAATAAAGCTAAATAGGTATATTTTTTCATGATTTTTTATTATAATTCGGCTATAAACTGCTCGCCAAAACGATCGGTGACAACAACTTTAACTTTTTTAACACTTGGCTTAAAATGAGCAATAAATAAATGATCAGTCATTTTAGGTTCAGCAAATGTTCTTCCCATAGGTAATTTATCGCCTTTAAATAACGTAACAGATAGCGGATCGAAACCTTTTTGTTGTTCCATATTTCCCATTGCCTTACCATCTAAGAAATATTCTACTTTCCAAGCTGGATCGTGGTTCCAAACATTGGCAATTAATCTTTTTTGGTTGGTCAATTCATCAACATATAACCTAACTTGCTCTTTTCTATCTAAACCAGTAGGTTGATAGAACCATTTCAGCTTAGTTCCGTTAACTTCATAAACACCATACCCATTAGGCGTACCATCTTCGCAAATCGGACCTGTCCACCAAGCACCACACACCGTCCCATGGTTATGTTCATAAACATTGTTTGTTATCATGTTTCTGTTGTAATGTGTATGACCAGACATGATGTGTACATTCGTAAATCTAGAAATAACTTTAAAGAAATCATCTTTGTTTTTAACACCACTATTAACTGGGATGTGCAAAGAAATAATTACCAAAGCGTCTTTAGCAACATATTGTAAATCTTTTATCATCCAATCTAATTGAGCTTGGCTCACAAAACCATCGTAGTTACGCTCAGTCCCCAAATATCTTACATCATCTAAAACAATATAATGTGCCTTACCCCTATTAAATGAATAATAGGTTGGCCCGTACTGTTTCTGAAAAGTTTGGTCTGATGTTTCATCACCCCCTAATCTGTAATCCATATCATGGTTACCTAAAGCCTGAAAAAAAGGAATACCCATTTGTGCAACTGCTTGATTATAGTCGGCAAATAATTCGTGATTATCCCAAACTATATCACCAACACATATACCATGCACCGGTACGTTACCTAAAGATTTAATGATTTGCTGTGTATCTGGAACAGATGTAGTCATCATTTTTTCTACATCTTTTTTATTTTTCACCTGAGGGTCAGCCCAAATAATAAAGTTATGCTTATCATCCTTCTGCTTTAAAGCTTTAAGGTCGAAATTTAGATTAGTCCCAGCATTGATATTTTCGTAATGTTTAGCTAAATAGCTTTCTGTTTTAAACTCATAGCCTGAAGGGGTACTCAACCATACAAATTTGGCCAAAGTATTCACCTCAATCGTGTAATTACCAGCCTTATCTGTTTGTACTACATTAAAACCATCAGAAATTACCACCCCTGCTAAACCTTTACCATTACTTGTTACCTTACCAGAAATTTTACGATCTACATCAAATAAGGAAAATGGGTAAGATTTTAAACTAACAAACAATGTAGTTGCTAATAAACCAGATTTCTGTATAAAGGATCTTCTATTCATTTGTATTTGTTAATAACCCAGAAGAACTAATCCTTCTGGGTTTAAATATATTATTGTTCTAAGCTAGTGCCGCCTTCAATTTCTGAAATAGTTGCAGTTGCTGTTACTGTAACATTTGTTAATGTTCTACCAACTGTCCATCTACCTTTTGTAGTATTATATATACCTCCCAATTTGGCAAAACTAATTGCGGCCGGAAATGGAAATCTACCTGTATTAGAACCTTGGTTAAACATTGGTTGCTCAACCTGAGTTGTTGGATTTAGTGTATCATAATAGTCGGTATTCGTAATTCTATATCCAATTGCTGGTGGCCCCGCTGTAAATACAGATCCATTACCAGATGTTCCCCAGAATACCACATCTACAGGAACCGTACTAGCTGTAATATTTGTTGTTTTAAATACTGCAATACCTCCAGGATTGCCACTGTTAGCTAATAAATTTGTAGATATTGCTCCAAAATCATCTCCAACCTCGGTATTATAGGCAATATTCCTAATCCATTTAGCATTACTAATATCAGTTGAACCAGCTCCGTTAATCAATTTATTAGCACCACCGACATAAAAATATTCGCCCTTGTTTACTTTTCCAGCAGTAAGATTAAATTTATATGTTCTTTGATTTCCTGTTGCCCATCCATCAACTGGGAAACCTATTGGAATATTAGATCCCGCATTGTTAGTGGTAACTACAGCGAACGGTGTTACAGCAAAGTCTATATTTTCTGTGGCTAAAAACTGAATATATTCGTGGTTTGCATCCGTTCCATTGGGATCCACTAAATAGCCAGTAATTATTACCGAAGAGGTTTCTAAACTTTTAAGTGGCACAATATCAGTACTACTTCTAGGCCATATCTGATGGTTAACGCCTGTTGCACCTGTACTTGCAAATAAGATCCCAACTACGTTTACACCTTCGGCCATAACCTGATTTGCAAAAGTAGCAGTGGCTTCTGTATGCAGCGTAAGTTTACCAAAGCCATCATTTAATATTTTATTTCCGCTAAAAGTTTCTGTTGTAGTTGGTTTTGGTTCGAAAGTACCATTTGTAACCGTCACCAAAGTACCATCATAATTTAATGGATTGGCATTGATTATATTTGATGGAACCGTTTGAGTTTTTTGCACTTTTCCAGCTGAAATTTTTGTTATAGCAGATATACCCAAACCACGTAGCCTCAAAGAACCAGCATCTTTAACTAAAGATGAGCCAGTTAATTTTACAACTACAGAGTCTCCAGGTATAAAGGGAACAGTTGTACTATTACCCAACTCAATAATTAAGCCTCTTGTAATTCCTCTATCAGTATTTTGAATAACCAATGTTCCTTTGGGGATATTTCCATTGGTAGCATCTGATATTACGATTCCACCTGTAGAGATGGCTCCAGCTAACTTATCGGCATCTAACTGTAAGTCGCTACCCTTATAAGCATTTTTAACTACAAAAATTGCTGCGAATGGGTTTACTGTGCCTAAAGAATTATTTACGTCCTTTTTACATGAATTAAATAATGTAAGTAAGAAAGTTGCAGTGCATATATATATTACTATTTTTTTCATTATGCTAAATTTTATTTGATGAGATAAATGTTTTCAAAAACTATCAAATCTTGTTAATACTATTTATTCCACCACATTTTAGTATTCAAATCATCTGCACCAAAAGAAGCAACTGCTGCTGCATAGTTGGCACCATTTAGAGATTGAACATAAACTGGATACCTTAATCTTGACGGCATTTTACCACCATTTTCTACTCCTGTGCCAATTGGCAATACCGGATGACCTGTTCTTCTATATTCGAACCATTGTTGAAAATCTGTAAAGAACAAGGTATAATACTTTTGAGCATGGATTTTTTCCATTTTATTAAATTCAGTATCTCCATCATTCCATGCTAATGCAGGATTAGTTAAATAATTTGCAGGAACTGCAACACCCCAAAGTGTAATTGCATTATTAACACCATTTTCATAATAAGTTCTTGCCGGATTAGCAATAAAGCCCTTAACAGCTGCTTCAGCTAAGATAAATTGTACTTCAGCATAATTGATGATATTACCTAATAATGGCTCGTTTTTAAGTGCTGGCTGATAAGCAGATTCTCTAGCAGGAACTTGCCCCCTTGGATACCCACTATCGATACCAGAATATGCTCCTTCTGATAAAGTAGACCATTTTGCTCTACGAGGATCTCCCCATATATTCAGGTTATTTAAGAAGAATACTGATAGTCCATTATCTCCATTAAAATCAAAATCTCTATAGGTATTAAATGGAGACACAAATGGAGGAATTGTAGTATACCTTATAATTGCAGATTCATTGTTATTTGCAATAATTGGATATTTGGAAGGTGTACCTACTATCTCACTTATTTTTGTAGCCGCATTAGCTTCTGATCTTGCAGATGCCCTTAACAACAACCTTAAGTATAATGAGTTTCCAAATTTCCTCCAAGCAGTAATGGTAGAAGAAGATGCCACAGCTACATCTGTGGTTAAACCAGAAATAGTTTTACCATATAATGGTTCTACAGCTAGTTGTTCTGCAGTTAAAGCTGTTGGTGCAGAAAGTAAAGTATTAGCTTCCTCTAATTTTTTAAAAAAATCTAAATAGATACTTTGCTGTGTATCAAATTTTGGCTGAAAAACGCCGTCTTTACCTTTATTGGCTTCAGAATAAGGCACATCACCAAATGTGTCTGTAATATAAGATGAGGTTAATACATCTAATATTAAGCCCATAGCCATATAAGTTTTATTATTTAACTCATTTGCTCTGGTATACATGTCTCTAAAATTGGTAATTTGTAAATACCAGTTATTCCACATATAATCAGATTCACCAGGTCTAACAATATAACGATGAATTTCATCTCCATCACTAACCGTAACATGTACTTGCATTAACTCGTTTGTTAAACGCAATGCTCTGGTGTTATTTCTACTTACCACATCCCAAATTGCAGGCGCTAATAATGCTTCTGGCCTAGCGGCAGAACTACCATTTGGATTGGTGTTTATTTCTTTAAAATCTTTGGTACAGGCGCCTAATGCTAAAATTGCAATTAAGCAAAGTACACTATATTTTCTGATATTCATTTTCATGATCTTATAATTTCGATTAGATACCTATTGTCAAATTCAAACCAAATGTTCTGGTTGATGGAAATTGTCCGGTCTCAAAACCCTGACTGATTTCCCCACCACCACCGATTGTACCAAATTCGGGATCAAAAACTGGCCATTTGGTAAAAATTAGCAAGTCTCTACCATATACACCGATAGTTGCTCTTTGTAAACCAATCTTTTTAGTGAAGTTTGGCGATAAGCTGTAATCTAACCTTGCTTCTCTGAATTTAATATAATTGGTACTAAATACATTAGCCTCAACATTATCTCTATTAAAATGTGATTTGTAATAGTTAGCAATATTTGGAGCAACTGTTGTATTTGGACTATAAGTACCATCACTGTTGCGCACTACACCATCTCCAATTATACCATTATATCTACCAGGCAGTGTTTTAGTTAACTTACCTTCTTCGGCTAATACAGCATGTGTTAAAGAGTAAGCAACACCACCAAACTGACCATCAAATAACATATTTAATCTCAAACTTTTATAACTGAAATTGGCACCCATACTTGCTTTGTATGGAGAGGTTGTATTACCTAGCAATTGGCTATTTAATCCTAGCGTAGCATAACCTCCATTATAAATTATTTTACCATCAGGCGATCTATCATAACCTAAGCCATATAAATCACCCATACTACCACCTTCCCTAGCTTCGATTGTACCACGTGGACCAGTTGACATTACATAAGTACTTATGCTGTCATCCAGTTTGATTACTCTATTTCTGTTGATAGAAAAGTTACCATAGATTTCCATGTTAAATCCATTTTTACTTACAAATGGTTTAGCACTTGCCTGAAGCTCCATACCTCTATTTTGGATCTCACCAGCATTTAAAATCACGGCACTCCAACCTGTAGCTCTATCTATTGGACTATTAATAATTTGATCATAAGTATTATTCTGATATACTGAGAAGTCGATGTTTAACCTACTTTTAAAAAACCTAACATCTAAACCTAACTCTTTACTCACTGTTCTTAGCGGTTTCAAATCTGGATTAGCGATTGTAGTTGGGTTGGCTAAACTACTAGGAAATAAAGATGAATTATAGATGTAAGAGGTTTGATAAGGTGTTGTAGATCCACTACCAACTCCTGCCAACGACGCTCTCACTTTTAAAAATGATACAAAATCTGGCAACTTTAACTTTTCATTTAATACCGCACTTACCGCTGCTGATGGATAGAAAAATGACACATTACTCGATAAATTAGCGTTAGCCAATGTACTAGTCCAATCATTTCTTGCCGTAACATCTAGGAATAAGAAATTATCATAACTTAATGTACCTAATGCATAAAAGCCATTTACTGCATAATCTGCTTTATATGGTAATGCAACTACTTGATTTTTAGAATTTGCAAAAGTATAAATATTAGGATATAACAACTGATCTGCCCTTAACTCATCTCTTTGATAACGGTTCATCATATGATTACCTCCTAACGTTAATGAGTAATCAAACTTAGATAAGAACGTATCATTAAATCTTAGTAAGAAATCACTATTTACCTCTTGATTGTAAATATTTTGAGTTCTAAACATACCAGTCGCAAATTTATTGGTATTAAAAGGTCTTTGCTGAGATCTGGTTTCATAAGATAAATCTACCGCTGTTCTAACCATTAAACTCAGGTTTTTTAAGAAATTATAAGTTGCACTTACGTTTCCTGTAACTTGGTTACGATTAGATTTATTTAACATCTCATTGGCTATTAGATATGGATTATCTAGTAAGCTACTAAATGGTCTTGTTTGTCCAAACCCTTCTTGACCAGGAATCCAATATTCTTTAAACCAATCTAGATTCATATTCGGAGTCATTCCTCTAATAAAATACATTATCGACTGATTGTTATAACCAGTTGATGGCAAATTATCAGCATATTTATTAGTGTAATTGATCTTACTTGCAATTTGTAATTTATCAGTTAATTTATTATTTACAGATAAAGCAATCGTATTTCTTGTGTAACCTGTATTTGGTATAATCCATTTGTTTTGAAGATTAGTAACGGATAAACGTGCAGAAGTTTTCTCATTACCTCCATCAAAAGATACACTGTTTAGAAAAGTTTGAGCAGTTTCAAAAAAATCCTTTTTATTATCTGGATAAGCTACCCATGGTAAACGTGTAGCACTAGTAGTTCTGGTTAATGGATCATATTGAAAATAAGATTGTCCATCAAACTTAGGTCCCCAAGCCGAACTTGTACTTCTCGTACTGGCGCCATCAGCTGTTGCTAAATAAGAATAGTATAAATCTTGCCCCTGATCTCCTTGTCCGTATTCATTCTGATAATCTGGCCAACGGTTAATTGTTTCAAAAGATGAATTTGAATTTAATGTAATACCAATTCCTTTCTGATTTAACCTACCAGATTTTGTGGTAATAATTACAGCACCATTGCCACCTCTAGAACCATACAATGCTGTTGCAGCGGGGCCTTTTAGCACTGAAACATTTTCAATATCGTCAGGATTGATATCTGCTAAACCATTTCCAAAATCTGCAGGCGAATCACCAGATAAGTAAGCACTACTACCCGACCCTGTTGATCTTCCGCTGCTTGAACTCGTAATAACACCATCTACAACTATTAATGCTTCACTATTTCCAGTTAATGAGTTTTCGCCACGTAATATAATCTTGTTTGTACCTGCCGGACCACCTCCAGATTTAACCAAGTTTAAGCCTGCAACTTTACCAGTCAAAGCATTTGTCCAGTTATTAGATATAGCTTCAGTAAGCTGATCTCCTTTTACAGTAGTAACCGAGTATCCCAACGCTTTTTCTTCCCGCTTTATACCCAAAGCAGTTACTACAACTGCATCAAGCAAGTTAGTTTCATCTTTCATTCTGATGGCAACATTGCTTTGAGTTTCGTTAAAAACTCTATTAATGCTTGTGAAACCAATCATGCTAAAGCTTACTTCAGTACCTTTAGGAATGTTTAAAGCGAAATCGCCTTTTTCTCCTGTAACCCCTAATACTTTTCTGGTTTTATCCATAAGCGTTACACCAGGCAAAGCCTGTCCACTGGCCTCTTCTACTACTGTTCCTTTAACAGTAATATTTGAAGCCTGAGCAAAACTAAGTTGTATTAAAGTAATTTGGATAAGAGAAATTAATAAAATTAATTTACAACAAAAAGCACTGTTGATCATACTTTTCTTTAAAGAAATCATTTTCTTGCTAGACTGATAAAACTTATCATTATCAGCGTAACACATATGCTCAGGCATATCCATCTTTTGAGTAAATGTTTTGTTCATAATTATTATAATTCGGTTAGTTTTAAAGCAAATAATAAGGTTCGCTACCGAAAGCTGCAAAACTACTCTGCAAGCGTTAAGCTAATATTAACTAAATGTTAACACTAAGAAACCTTTTCTTATTCCGATTTATTTAATTTTATGTTATTAAATATTTCGATATAAAAATATAAAAACAAATTGAAACTAATAGTTTTTTTTAAATCTTTAGAAATTGCTGTATCATTTAACATCAACCGCCTATCAGGAAAATAAATAAACGTTAATAAAACTAGCTGAATGGCATTAAAACTTGCTGAAGTGATCAAAACTAATTAATGTAACTATTCAATTACACAGCTTTCGATAACGTTAAATTAAAAAATGTATTACAAAACAAAACCCAGAGTATTTCAAACGAAACAACTCTGGGCTATATTAATTTCAATAGAAGTTTAAACTAATTTAACAAGGCATTTAAACAATTGTTACAGTTACTCCCAGACCTTCTAAGTGATTAACTATCTGTTGCGATATGCCTTTATCGGTGATAATATGATCAATATCTTCCAAACCACATATTTTACCAAAGCCTCTTTTACCAAACTTTGTAGAATCTGCCAATACAATGGTTTTTTGAGAAACACTAATCATTTTACGGTTTAAATGCGCCTCCATGGCATTAGTAGTAGTTAAACCATACTCCAAATCGATACCATCTACACCTAAAAACAAGGTATTGAAATAAAAGTCCTGCAAAACCTGTTCAGCATAGGTACCCATTACAGACGAAGAACTTTTGCGCAAAATCCCACCCAATTGAATAACTTCTATTCCTGGCTCTCTCATAATTTCGAGTGCAATATTCAAGGCAGATGTTACAACAGTTAAATTTAAGCCTGCTGGTATATTTTTTACGAAATACAATAAGGTAGTACCAGAAGCAACCACAATAGAATCATTCTCTTTCAACAGCTGTGCTGCAGCTATGCCAATTTTATTTTTCTCTGTAGATTGTATTTTTTCTTTCTCATTAACAGGACGATCAACAGCATATGGATTATTTACAGTTGCACCACCATGCGTCCTGAACAATAGGTTTTTATCTTCCAATAACTTCAGATCTTTCCTTATTGTTACTGAAGAAACCTTTAACTCCTTACACAATTCTACAACATTGATATACTGATCTTTCTGTATACGGTTGATTATAAATTGGTGCCTCTCGGCTAAATTCATCATCATAAATATATTGGCTTGACTTGCAAATTAATTAAATAAAATAAAACAATTCTATTTGCATTAAAAAATATTTACAAATGATTTATATTATTTCGATAATGATTACTTATAATTGTTTATTGTTTCGTTTTATTATTTTTTTATCATTGATGAATAGAATACACCATTATCAATTAGCAGATCAATCCAATTGGGACATCATCATTATAGGTGGTGGCGCTACCGGTTTGGGAACTGCGCTCGATGCTGCTAATAGAGGCTTAAAAACACTACTTTTAGAACAATCAGATTTTGCAAAAGGAACATCGAGCAGAAGTACAAAGTTAGTTCATGGTGGCGTAAGGTATTTAGCACAAGGTGATATTGGATTAGTAAAACACGCACTTAGAGAAAGAGGTTTATTAGAAAAAAATGCGCCACATTTGGTTAACAAAGAAGAGTTTCTAATTCCTTGTTACGATTGGTTTGCAGTTATTAAATATTTAACTGGCTTAACTTTGTACGATTGGCTTGCAGGAAAATTCAGCTTTGGAAGTTCTAAGTATTTTTCTAAAAAAGAAACACTTAAAATTATGCCTGGCATTAAAGAAAAAGGGCTTAAAGGTTCAATAAGATATTTCGATGGTAAATTTGACGATGCAAGATTAGCCATTAATATCGCTCAAACTGCAGTTGAACAAGGCGCAACCTTAATCAATTACATGAAAGTGGTAGCTCTGCTCAAAAATGCCGATGATGTTATAGGCGTTGAGGCTGAAGACAGCATCACAAAGCAAAAATTTAAACTCAATTCCAAAGTTGTGATCAATGCTACAGGTGTATTTGTTGATGATATATTACAGATGAACAATCCTAATGCAAAAAAAATGGTCCGCCCTAGCCAAGGTGTTCATATTGTATTAAAAAAGGAATTCTTGAATAGCAAATCGGCACTAATGATTCCTAAAACCGCTGACGGAAGGGTATTATTTGCTGTACCTTGGCATCATCATCTATTAGTTGGCACAACCGATACCCCATTAAATGAGCATAGTTTAGAACCTAGGGCATTGAAAGAAGAAACAGATTTTATATTAAACACTGCAGGTTCTTATTTCAATCAGAAACCAACAGAGAACGATATATTAAGTGTATTTTCTGGATTACGTCCACTTGCTGCACCAACTGACAGTAACAGCAATAGCACCAAAGAAATAAGTAGAGACCACAAATTAATTGTTTCTGCTAAAGGACTAATTACCATAACCGGAGGTAAATGGACTACTTATCGCCGTATGGCAGAGGAAACAATTGACCTTGCCATTAAACACGGCAATATGGAGAGCAGAAATTGTGGTACTAAAAATCTAAAAATTCATGGCGCTATAGCTACTACTAATTCTGATAGTTACTTAAATATATATGGCGCTGACCGTATACATATAGAAAATTTGCAAAAGCAAAAAGCAGAACTAAAACAAAAATTACATCCAAATTTCCCTTACACTCTTGCTGAAGTTGTATGGTGTGTAAAAAACGAAATGGCAGAGACAGTTGAAGATATTTTAAGCAGAAGACTAAGGATTTTATTTATAGATGCACAAGCAGCAATAGAAATGGCGCCTAAAGTTGCCCATATATTGGCCAAAGAACTAACAGAAACTGAACAATGGGAGTTAAATCAACTAGAAATATTTAATAAATTAGCATCTGGATATATTTTTCAAGCCAAAAAAAAGGGAAAACAACCCATTCTGGCTAGCTAAAAAAACCTAACCAAATATAAACGTATGAGCAAATACATTTTATCTCTCGATCAGGGAACCACAAGTTCGAGGGCTATAGTTTTTAATCACAATGGTGAAATTGTTGCTATTGCACAGAGGGAATTTACACAAATCTATCCAAACGCTGGTTGGGTAGAGCATAACCCCTTAGAAATTTGGTCAACACAGTTATCTGTTGCTGCAGAAGTTATTGTAAAAGCTGGATTAAAAGCTTCAGATATCAATGCAATAGGCATTACCAACCAAAGAGAAACAACAATAGTGTGGGATAAAGAAACTGGAAAACCCATATATAATGCCATTGTTTGGCAAGATAGACGAACATCAGACTATTGTGATGAAATTAAAATACAAGGTTTATCGCAAAAAATACAAGATAAAACAGGCCTAATCATCGACTCTTATTTTTCTGCTACAAAAGCTAAATGGATTTTAGAAAATGTAGAAGGCGCAAAAGAAAAAGCTGAGGCAGGAAAATTAGCTTTTGGTACAGTTGATAGTTGGCTAATATGGAATTTAACTGGCGGAAATACACATGTTACAGATGTAACTAATGCCTCTCGCACTATGATGTACAACATTCATAAACTAGAATGGGATGAAGAATTGCTTTCACTTTTTGGCATACCAAAATCTATGCTGCCTGAAGTCAAATCATCAAGCGAAGTATATGGAGAAACTGCAGGTAATATTTTAGCTGCAAAAATACCAATAGCAGGTATTGCTGGCGATCAGCAGTCTGCGCTATTTGGGCAAATGTGCACCGAGGTTGGAATGGTAAAAAATACCTATGGCACAGGCTGTTTTATGCTGATGAATATTGGAAAAACACCAAAAATATCCGCTAATAATTTATTAACTACTATTGCTTGGCAAATTAATGGAGAAGTAAGTTATGCGCTTGAAGGAAGTATATTTATTGGAGGTGCAGTTGTACAATGGCTTAGAGATGAGTTAGGTATGATATCAAAATCTGCAGATGTAGAAAGCTTAGCTAGTAAAGTTACAGATACCCAAGGAGTTTACATTGTACCTGCCTTTGCAGGTTTAGGTGCTCCACATTGGGATCAACATGCTCGTGGCACAATAACAGGTTTAACCAGAGGCACTAATAAATCACATATCGCTAGGGCTGCACTAGAAAGTATAGCCTACCAAACAATGGATGTATTAAAGGCTATGGAAGCCGATGCAGGTATTAAAATTGCAGAACTAAGGGTTGATGGTGGTGCCACGGCGAACAACTTATTGATGCAATTCCAATCAGATTTATTGAACTGCAAAGTGATTAGACCAGAAGTTACCGAAGTAACAGCTATAGGAGCAGCTTACTTAGCAGGATTAGCAACTGGCTTCTGGGATAGTTTAGAGCAAATTAGATCGCAATGGAAGATTGATAAAACATTTACAGCAGCAGATGGCATTGATAATCACGAGAAGATAAAAGCTTGGAATAGAGCAATTAAAGCTGCTAGAGTATATGCCGAAGATTAATTAGGTTCCAAATTAAGTTCAATAATTTATCAATTCAAGATTAACCAAATATAAGATGAATGTATATTTAGCAGAATTTATTGGCACAGCATTAATGATTTTACTAGGTAATGGTGTGGTAGCCAATGTAGTTTTAAAAGGCACCAAAGGTAATGGTGGAGGTTGGATTGTGATTACCACAGCTTGGTCCTTAGCTGTTTTTGTAGGTGTTGTAGTGGCTGGGCCTCATAGTGGCGCACACTTAAACCCAATAGTAACACTAGGGTTGGCCATAGGAAAAGGTTTTGACTGGGCGCTTTTACCCGGCTATGTTGGTGCTCAAATTGCAGGGGCAATGACCGGCTCGTTTTTAGTTTGGTTAATGTATAAAGATTATTTTGATGTTACCGATGATCCAGGGTTAAAGGCTGCTCCCTTCGCAACCGCTCCAGCAATAAGAAACTATACGTCTAATTTGCTTTCTGAAATCATTGGAACATTTGTACTAATTTTTGTAATATTTTATTTTACAGATGCCAGCATGGGCACAAAAGAAGAAACCACTCCAATTGGTTTGGGCTCTTTAGGTGCAATCCCGGTAGCATTTTTAGTTTGGGTAATTGGTTTGGCTTTAGGTGGCACTACAGGTTATGCTATTAACCCAGCTCGTGATCTTGGCCCAAGAATAATACATGCTATTATCCCAATGAATGGAAAGGGAAGCAGCGATTGGGCATATGCTTGGATACCAATTTTAGGCCCAGTAATAGGCTCATCTCTTGCCGCATTAGCCTATTTAGCATTAGCAAAGTAATATATTTCATTTAGTTATAAAGCAGTTCCTAAATTTCAATTCAATCTCTAGTTCTGCAACAAACAAAGTTTTGTGATGCAGAAAGAAAATAGCATATTTAGGCACAATTAGGCTAAATGTCATTTCTTAAAAACCACCCATTTGCTGTAGAAGCTCATTTTAAAAGTACAATCGTTCTTACCTATGCGTTACCGAAAGAGCAATTAGAAAGTTTACTTCCTGCCTGTTTAACTTTGGATACCCATAACAATAAATGGGCATTTGTTGCGGTTGCATTAGTACAAACAGAAAATTTGCGACCAAAAGGATTTCCAAAATTTATGGGTAATGATTTCTTTTTAGTTGGTTACAGAATTTTTGTCCGTTACACTACTAATAATGGTAAAAGATTAAGAGGTTTATATATCCTTAAATCAGAAACTGATAAACAGAAAATGGCTTTATTTGGCAACATATTTACACATTATAACTATTCAACTATCGATATTAAGCTTTCAGAAACTGATGGACTTATTAATATTTCCTCTAACAAATCAGACTTAGTAATAGATTTGAAAAAAAATGAAGATGCTAACTTACCAAAAGGTAGCATTTTTGAAGATTGGAAAACAGCAAGGAGATTTGCAGGTCCACTCCCATTTACATTTACCTACAATAAGTTAAAAAATAAAGTAACCATTATAGAAGGCGTTCGACAGAATTGGATACCCAAACCGGTTGAAGTTATAAAAGCAGAAATTGGATTTATGAAACAAACAAAATTTAAAGGTGCAGTTTTATCAAATGCTTTTATCAACGAAAACATTCCATATTACTGGAAAAAAGGCAGAACAGAAATATGGAACGGCAATTAAGAAAGCCATTTCAGGGCGTACTAAACATCATTAGATTTAACTGGCATTTTTATGCTTTGGCCCTACTGCTGATTACTATTTTGTTAGCTTTTACATTCCTAAAACCTTCAGTTTATAATTTATACCTCTATTTATTTATTGCTGCAATAATTCTAGGAACTTCGTTATCACTTTTAGCATCTTATTATATATACGATTTCTCAAATCTATATAGTTTAAAATGGTTGGATGATTTACAAATACCAAAAAATGCTTTTATCTTAAACATAAATGCTGGTTTTGACGAAACAAGTACGCTTTTAAAAAGCAAATATCCAAACGCGAAACTAAAAGCTTTAGATTTCTATAACCCACTAAAACATACTGAAGTTTCTATCGAAAGAGCACGGAAAGCCTACCCTTCTTTCCCAGGTACAGAACTTATTGATACCGCGAAAATTAACATAGCACATAACTATATAGATTGTATATTCTTAATTCTTGCTGCTCACGAAATTAGAGACAAAAAAGAGCAGATCACATTTTTTAAACAATTAAAAGCTACTTTAAAAGCCGATAGCAAAATTGTTGTTGTAGAACACAATAGAGATTTCTACAACTTCTTGGTATATAATTTTGGATGTTTCCACTTCTTTAGTCCAAAAAGATGGAAAACTGTTTTTAAAGATGCAGGATTAAAGTTAACCCAAACAAAAACGATTACTCCCTTTATTAATGTTTATTATTTAAATTAATTAGATCATTAGCAGAAAATGGAAATACATCTAAAAATAGTAGGATTTATATTAATTGTTTTGGCATTTGTGCATATCATCTTCCCAAGATACTTTTCTTGGAAAGAACAGCTAAAATCTTTGACATTAATAAATAAGCAATTGATGTATGTTCATACATTTTTCATTGCAATCACTACCTTGCTAATGGGAGTTTTATGTTTGTTATGTGCAAAAGATTTGGTTAGTACAGATTTCGGCCAGAAAATAGCTTTTGGCTTGGCAATGTTTTGGGTGATGAGGTTATTCTTTCAATTTTTTGTCTATTCAAAAGAACTCTGGAGAGGTAAAAGATTTGAAACTGGAGTGCATATTATCTTTTCTATTATTTGGTTGTATATAAGTACTGTTTTTAGCATAGTTGCTCTGAATACCAGCTTTTAACTTTACCTTAACAATAAAATAAATTATAATATTTTGGGCGTTTTAACACGCTGTGCGCTATATCTTTTTGGCAGAAAAAGCCAAAAAGGATGTCTCTTCCATCGTTAACGCTAACATGTCTCAAAAAAAATCATTTGTTTTAAGCTATAATTTATTTTGCTAAATATGGTTGTAAGATACTTGCACAACCTTAAGTTTTATAAACTGACCCCGAATAGCTATCGGGAGAAGCGACATCTTCCGATTCTTCATTGGGAATATAGCGTAAAGCCAGACAGACATTAACAAATGTGATGAAATTGCTTTTCTAAAATAACAGAAAAGATTTCTGTCCCAAAAAGTTCTGGAGAGAAATAACGAACTGAAAAGGCATAAAAAAAGGGAAAACTTGCGCTTCCCCTTTTCTTTTGTATGGTATTTCTTATTTTACTGCATCAATGATTGCTTTAAAAGCATCTTTATGGTTCATTGCTAAGTCAGCTAATACTTTACGGTTTAAACCGATGTTTTTAGCTGCCAATTTACCAATTAATTGAGAGTAAGATACACCGTGCTCACGTGCTCCAGCGTTAATACGTTGGATCCACAAACCGCGGAATTCTCTTTTCTTAACTTTACGGTCACGGTATGCATATTGCAAACCTTTTTCTACCGTGTTTTTAGCAATGGTAAATACCTTGCTTCTTGATCCCCAATAGCCTTTGGCCATATTTAGGACTTTTTTTCTTCTGCGTCTAGCAGCTACTGCGTTTACCGAACGTGGCATAGTGTGTTGTTTTTGATAAGCGGTGTTGCGTTAGCAATCTTAGTTACCGAATACCTGGTTAAAAAATTAGTTATTTACCGATTGCAAGCATACGTTTAACGTTGCCCATATCAGCATCACTTACCAGACTTGTCTGGCCTAAGTTACGCTTACGTTTAGTGCTCATTTTTGTTAAAATGTGGCTTTTGTAGGCGTTCTTTCTTTTGATTTTACCTGTTCCAGTAAGCGAAAAACGCTTTTTAGCACTGGAATTGGTTTTCATTTTTGGCATAACCTTGTTTTAATTTATATATGTATTACTTCTTTGCTACTTTAGGCGCTAATGTTAAAAACATACGCTTTCCTTCTAATTTAGGCAGTAATTCTACTTTACCTATATCTTCTAAAGCTTGAGCAAACTTTAACAATAAAATTTCGCCTTGTTCTTTATAAACAATAGCTCTACCTTTAAAGTGTACGTAAGCTCTTACTTTTTCGCCGTTTTCTAAGAAACTAACTGCATGCTTTAATTTAAATTGAAAATCGTGATCATTGGTATTAGGACCGAAACGAATTTCTTTAATTACAGTTTGCTTAGCATTTGCCTTAATCTCTTTTTGCTTTTTCTTTTGTTCGTAAACAAATTTGCTATAATCGATAATACGGCAAACGGGTGGAACTGCATTTGGTGAGATCTCAACTAAGTCTAGTTCTAACTCATCAGCAAGTGCCAAAGCTTTTGCCAAAGGGTAAATTCCTGGCTCAACATTATCTCCAGCCAACCTCACCTCTTGAGCTCTGATGTACTGATTAATATTATGTTCTGCTTCTTTTTTCTTAAAAGGAGGACGTGGTCCCCTATTAAATCCTGGTCTTCCTAATGCCAAATGTAAATCCTGTTTAAACTGTTATTTCTTTAATTATTAATGCGCTAAATTCTGCTAAAGTCATTGATCCCAAATCTCCCTCGCCATGCTTACGTACTGATACTTTCCCCTCTTCCATTTCCTTCTCCCCAATTATCAGCATATAAGGCAACTTTTTAACCTCAGCGTCTCTGATTTTTCTTCCAATTTTCTCATCTCGAAAGTCTATCAGCCCGCGAATATCGGAATTATTTAGTTCATCTGAAACTTTTTTTGCATATTCTTCATATTTCTCAGAGATTGGAAGAATAATATATTGCTCTGGTGACAACCATAATGGAAAATTACCTGCGCAATGTTCAATTAAAACCGCTACAAAACGTTCCATAGAACCAAATGGAGCACGATGTATCATTACCGGACGGTGTTTTAAATTATCGCTGCCAGTATATTCCAATTCGAAACGTTCAGGCAAATTATAATCTACTTGAATTGTACCCAATTGCCATTTTCTGCCTAATGCATCCTTAACCATAAAATCTAGTTTTGGACCATAAAAAGCAGCTTCGCCATATTCAACAACTGTTGGCAATCCTCTTTCTTCAGCGGCTTCTATAATTGCGCTTTCAGCCAATTGCCAATTTTCATCAGAACCAATATATTTTGCTCTATTTTCTTTGTCACGAAGTGAAACTTGCGCAATATAATCGTTAAATCCTAAAGATTTGAACACATACAATACAAGGTCAATAACTTTTTTAAACTCTTCTTTTACTTGGTCTGGGCGACAGAACAAGTGCGCATCATCCTGAGTAAAACCACGTACGCGGGTTAAACCATGTAATTCGCCACTTTGCTCGTAACGATAAACCGTACCAAATTCTGCAAAACGAACTGGTAAATCTTTATATGAACGTGGTTTAAACTTATACATTTCGCAATGGTGCGGACAGTTCATCGGTTTTAAGAAAAACTCTTCTCCTTCTTGAGGCGTTTTAATTGGCTGAAAACTATCCTTACCATACTTCTCGTAATGACCAGAGGTGATGTACAAGTTTTTATTACCAATATGTGGAGTAATTACTTGTTCGTATCCTGATTTTACTTGCGCTTTAGTTAAAAACTGCACCAAACGCTCACGCAAAGCCGTACCTTTTGGCAACCACATTGGTAAACCAGCACCTACTTTTTCTGAGAACATAAACAATTCTAACTCCTTACCTAACTTACGATGATCGCGTTTTTTTGCTTCCTCTATCATTAACAAATACTCTGTTAATTCGCTAGCTTTTGGAAAAGTTACGCCGTAAATACGAGTTAATTGTTTTTTGGTTTCATCACCACGCCAGTAAGCACCAGCAACATTCATCAGTTTAATGGCTTTTATAAAACCAGTATTTGGAATATGAGGACCACGGCATAAATCGGTAAATTCACCTTGAGTATAGAAAGTGATTTTACCATCGTCTAAACCTTCTAATAAGTCTAGTTTATACTCATCACCTTTTTCTGTAAAATATTTTATTGCATCAGCTTTGCTTACGCTTTCTCTAGCAAAAACTTCTTTTTGTTTAGCTAGTTCGAGCATTTTGGTTTCTATAGCTTTAAAATCATCCGAAGAAAATTCTCTATCGCCAAAATCTACATCGTAATAAAAACCGGTTTCTATGGCAGGGCCAATACCGAATTTTGTTCCTGGATAAAGTGCTTCTAAGGCCTCGGCCATTAAGTGGGCAGATGAGTGCCAAAAGGTAGCTTTACCAGCTGTATCATTCCATGTTAATAGTTTAACCGATGAATCTGTTTCGATTGAACGAGAAGAATCCCAGATTTCTCCGTTAACTTCTGCTGCTAATACGTTTCTTGCTAAGCCTTCTGATATGGATAAGGCAATTTGGTGGGCAGAGGTGCCCTTTTCGTACTGACGAGTAGAACCGTCAGGTAAAGTAATGTTAATCATCTACAACTATGATTTAAAAATTAATCAAATTATTTAATTCAATCACCTACTACGTGATTTTTGAAATGCAAAGATAGAATTTAAGCTCGTGTTTAAAATAAATTTCATAAAAAAAGTCCCGATTTGTAGTCGGGACTTTTGAATATTATATAGAAAGAGTTAGTTAATTACGGTACTTCTAACTTGGCCACCTTGTCTGTTGCCACCACCGCTAAATCTTTTCATCATTGCTTCCATTTTAGTTTTATATTCATCAGCTGTTATTGGAAGTGCTTTTTTAGGAGCCGTTACATCTTTTGAGCTTACACCTCTGTATTCGATGCTTTTTGCTACTGTACTGTTACCTTTATTTTCAATTGCTAATACTGTTCCTTCGGTCCATAAGTTAGGGTTTGGAGAAAAGTTGAACCCCAACTCAGTAGTATACCAAAGTGCAGTTTCATCAACGATATCTTTATCCATATCTAATACTTTAGCTTTACGAATTGACTTAACAATTACTTTGTTACAGTTAAAACCTAATATTTTTTTAGTTTCATCAGATTTAACTACTTCCATTGTAGGTGGGCCTGGTAAAAACTGAACTGCACTATTTGTAGCTGGAGTAGCGGTATTGTTACCACCAGGTCTTTGTCCGCCCATATTAAAGTTAGCTGGCATATTAGAAGCTACCGTTAATTTGCTTGGCATTGCATAAGTAGTATCACTCACATCAAAAACCTCAACCAATTTCTGATCTGCAAAGGTATAATAATACTCCCTTGCACCACCAGCACCTCCAAAACGCATCATCATACGCCCCATACCGCCGCCGCCACCGCCGCCATTGCTATCTTCAGTTTCTTCAACTGGCATATAGCTTGCATTAGTAGCGGTAAATAACAATTCGAAGTTTGATTTCATTGCTTTAGGCATACGAGCTCTCATCTCATCGCTTAATTGAACACCATTTGCAGATGCTAATGCAGCTGGATCCATAGTAGTTTCAAATTGGATTGCTCCAGACTTTTTTTGCGCTTGCGCTGTTATGGTTAATGTTAATAGGCCAATAATGGCTACGAATACTTTTTTCATTAAATTGATATTTGTTTTGACGCTACAAATTTATTGTAGTTTTTAGATTTAAAATGTTAAAAAAGGTTAATTTGTTTGTTTATAACCATTCTTTTACAATACCGTTAAGGGGTTTAGATAGTTACCATTTTTAGACTATCCTAACAGGCTAAAGTTTAAAAATAAAATTATTTTATAATGCTATTTCAACTTATTAATAAAGGTAATTAATAATCTAGCCAGCCATTGGCTAATACATCGGCGATATGCATTGTTTTTATTGGGATATTATTCTTCTTGATATAACCTTCTAAATGCATCAGGCATGATAAATCTGTAGATATAATATATTCTGCTTCCATCTCTAAAGCATTATTTACTTTTTGTTCTGCCATTGCTGATGAAATGGCATCAAATTTTACAGCAAAAGTACCACCAAAACCACAACACATATCAGTATCTTTCATTTCTACCATTTCTAAGCCATGTACCTTAGATAGCAGCTGACGAGGTTCTTCTTTAATTTTGCATTCTCGTAAACCACTACATGAATCATGATAGACTGCTTTACCATCTAACTCTGCTCCGAAATAATCTCGTTTTAAAATATTGATTAAAAAATCAGAAAGTTCGAAGATGTTTGTCTGTAAACTTCTGCACTTATTATGCACTATGGTATTGGTAAACAGATCGTTAAAACCATTTTTAACCATACCAACGCAAGAGGCAGATGGTGCTACGATATAATCACTTTCAGAAAAATCATTTAAAAACTTAGTGCCAATTTCTTTGGCTTGCTCCCAATAGCCAGCATTATAAGCAGGCTGGCCACAACATGTTTGCTTAGCGTTGTAATTAACTTCGCAACCTGCCTTTTCTAATACTTTAATGGTATTAAATGCGGTTTCTGGATACAACTGATCAACAAAACAAGGAACAAATAACTCTATCTTCATCTATGGATATTAAATTTCAGTTGCTTTATTTTACAACAACAGATTTTGGTTCTACTTTTTTTAAGAACAGCAAAAATACTAAACCTAAAACGAAAAACATGGCTAAAGCAATAACAGAATTGCGCATACTACCGGTATACTCTTCAATATAACCAAAACTAAACATCCCAAATATTAACGCAACCTTCTCTGTTACATCATAAAAACTAAAAAATGAAGTATGGTCTGGGCTTTCTTGAGGCAAGAATTTAGAATAGGTAGATCGAGATAAAGATTGAATTCCTCCCATAATTAAACCAATAACTGCTGCCAAAGCATAAAATTGATATTCGGTATGGATAAAATAGGCTGCAAAGCAAGAGCCAATCCAAATGATAACAACACCAATTAATACATTAACATTACCATATTTTTTTGATGATAAATAAGACATGAGCATTGCCCCTGGAATTGCTACCAATTGTAAAATTAAAATTGTTGCAATTAATTTTTCTGTTGGCAAATGCAATTCTTTTTCTCCAAAAATGGTTGCCACCAACATTACAGTTTGCACACCCATAGAGTAAAAGAAAAATGCAAACAAAAAGCGCTTTAGGTAAGCCATATGTTTTACCTGATGCCAAACTTTATTTAATTCGTTAAATCCATTAGTAAAAACATTTTTCTCTGTTTTAAAGTTTGGACTACCCTTTGGGAGATTTCTAAATGGAATTTGGGCAAAAATAATCCACCAAACACCTACCATAAAAAATGATAATCTAGCTGGAATGGAATCGTCTGTTATGCCAAACCAGTCTGGTTTAAAGACAAAAACAAAACAGATAATTTGTAGAATAATGCTTCCGATATATCCATAAGTAAAACCTTTAGCGCTTACTTTATCTTGCTGATCTACAGATGCTATCTCAGGTAAGTAAGAGTTATAAAAAACTAAACTTCCCCAAAAACCAATGGCAGCTACCACACATAAAATTACACCTAACTCTAGAGTTTCAAACTTAAAAAAATACAGTCCACAGCAAGCTAAAGAACCGATGTAAGTAAACATTTGCATGAAAACTTTTTTATTACCTCTAGTATCAGCAATGGAAGATAGTATTGGAGATAGAAATGCAATTACCAAAAATGCAAATGCCATAGCATAACTATACAAAGCAGAGTTTACAAACCTTCTACCAAAAAAAGTTACATAATCAATCGTTTCAGGATTTTTATCTGAAGTGATAATTGTGTAGTAAGCTGGAAATATGGTTGAAGTAATTACCAAGTTGTAAGCCGAATTTGCCCAATCGAAAAAGGCCCAAGAGCGAATAACTTTTTTGTCGTTTTTTTGTTGCATAATTTTACGAGAGACTAAAAGTAGATAAAAAAATAATAAACAAGGTAAATGTTTAAAAACTTCATTTATAACTGATAATGTAGTTGATTTTTGCGCTTTACAAATAGTATTTTTTTCCATCTGTTTTAATTTTACCTGCATCTAATAATTCTCTAATTCTATCAATTTTTTCATTTTCAGAACCTATACCAATTTTATTTACCAAATCGTCTAAACTATAATGTTGACTTTGTAAAACAGTAGCAATTTCAAAATCTATTCTGTCTTTTAGCTGAAATTGATCTTCTAATTTTCTCTCCGCTAAACAGATATCGCAAAAACCACATTTATCGGCATTAGTTTCTCCAAAATAGTGAAGCAATTGTTTGCTCCTGCAGGTTGGTGTAGCGGCATAAGCTAAAACTGCTTTAATCTGATCAATTTGGATTTGCTGTCTGAGTTGAATGTACTTAGCATCAATATCTAAATGTGTAATATCCCTTCGAGGCAACACAAATTGTAATTGAGGCTGATCTGTTTGTGGAATATATGATAGCACTTGCAATTGCTGCAAACGATTTAAATGTATAATTACATCCTGATAAGATATCCTTAATCTATTAGAAAGATCTGATTCTTTTATTTTTACATAACCATCAAAGGCACCTCCATAACTACGTTGAATAGTTTTTATGAGCGGATCGTAGGCAGAATTTTCTATCTGGAACCGGTAAACATCCTCGTGACTTGCGGTAAACATAATCCGTGATTGCAAGAATATATTTTCTGACAAGGTTACATAACCATCTCGTTCTAAAAATTTTAATGAGGCTAAAGTTTTAATAACCCCTAGAGTAAACTTTTTGCAGAAATCTGCGATATCAAATTCGAAACTTAACCCTTCTCCAGCCCCATACGCCAACTGAAAATAGCTTCCCAAATGATGGTATGTTTTTTTGATCTCATCAATTGTTGGAAAGCTATCGGCATATTTGGCATTTAAAATCAATTGATCTGACTGATTAGCCAACAATACTGCAAAGGCTCTATTTTCGTCTCTACCTGCCCTGCCAGCTTCCTGATAATAAGCTTCTAAACTATCTGGTAAATCTAAATGTACTACAAAACGCACATTCGGTTTATCTATGCCCATCCCAAAAGCGTTGGTAGCCACCATTACTCTTATAATGTCCTTTTTCCAATCTTCTTGTTTTTTAAAACGAACATCTTTTTCTATTCCAGCATGATAAAAATCTGCTGATATACCATTGCGCTGTAAAAAGTGTGCAATTTCTGCTGTCTCCCTGCGATTACGCACATACACCAGTCCACATCCTTTTACATTTTTAACAATTTCTATCAGTTTTCTGTGTTTATCTTCCAAATCTGAAACTACATAGCTTAAATTCCTTCTTGCAAAACTTTTTACGAAAACCTGAGCATCTTTCATCTCCAGTTTTTCGATAATATCTTGTTTTACAAATGCAGTAGCCGTTGCAGTTAATGCCAAAACTGGCTTATTTGGAAGAATTGTTCTTAATTCCTTAACTTTTAAATAAGGTGGGCGAAAATCATATCCCCATTGCGAAATACAATGTGCTTCATCAATTGCGATTAAGTTTACATTCATGTAGGCAATGCGATCTCTTACCTTTTGGGCTAATAATCTTTCGGGAGATAGATATAAAAATTTAATATTACCATATATGCAGTTATCTAAAAGAATATCAATCTCTCTCTTTCCCATTCCTGCATAAATTGCGATAGCCTCAATTCCCTTAGCTTTTAAGTTCTCTACCTGATCTTTCATTAGAGCAATTAATGGAGAAACTACAATGCAAATGCCATCCATAACCATTGCCGGCACCTGAAAGCAAATAGATTTTCCTCCGCCAGTTGGCAATAGCGCAAGTGTATCTTTGCCACTTAAAACAGATTGAACAATCTCATCTTGTAGCGGACGGAAGTTGTCAAATCCCCAGTATTTCTTTAAAATCTCTGATGCTGTCATAAAAAGGTAGCATCAAAACTAATAAAAACGAACTGATATTATTAAATTGCGGGCTAATTATAATAGCAAGAGTAAAAATGAGAAGATTTCCCCTATTCGTTAGCTGTTTATTTACGGTTATTTCTGTAGCTGCGCAAACGTCAAAAGAAACCACAAAGTGGGATGTAGAAAAATATAAAGGACAAACTAAAACCTTTACTATAAATACTGATGAAGGTACTTGGATGAACTTAGATGTGAGTCCGGATGGGCAAGAAATTGTTTTTGATCTTTTAGGGGATATTTATAAAATGTCTATCAATGGTGGTCCGGCAAAGTTATTGAGTGGCGGAATTGCCTTTGATGTTCAGCCTCGTTTTAGTCCGAATGGAAAATATATTTCTTATACCAGCGATAAAAGTGGTGGCGATAATATCTGGATTATGGATCGTGAAGGGGGTAATAAGAAGCAAATTACAAAGGAAACTTTCAGACTATTGAATAATGCTACTTGGATGCCAAATAGCGATTATTTAATTGCTCGTAAACACTTTACCGGTTCGCGTTCTTTGGGCGCTGGAGAAATGTGGATGTACAGCATTTACGGTGGCGATGGTGTGCAATTAACAAAGAGAAAAAACGATCAACAAGATGCTGGAGAGCCAAATGTATCGCCTGATGGCAAGTTTTTATATTTTAGTGAAGATGTATCACCTGGTCCAAATTTTGAATATAGCAAAGATCCTAATGGATTAATTTATGCCATTAAACAATTGGATTTTACAACTGGAAAATTATCAAACTTAATTGCAGAGCAAGGTGGTTCTGCTCGTCCACAAATATCACCTGATGGCAAATTTATGGCATACGTTAAACGTGTTCGCTTAAAATCGGCATTATACATTCAAAACATTAAAACAGGAGAACAATGGCCACTTTACGAAGACTTAACGCATGATCAGCAAGAAACTTGGGCTGTTTTTGGCGTTTATCCTAACTTTGCCTGGACACCTGATTCTAAAAAAATCATTTTTTATGCCAAAGGAAAAATAAAATCAATTGATTTAAGTAACCAATATGTAACCGATATTCCATTTGAAGTAAATAGTCAGCAAACTGTTCAACAGGCTTTACATTTTGAGCAGCAAGTATTCAATCCAGAATTTACGGTAAAAATGGTGAGACAATTGACCACATCTCCCGATGGTAAAATGGTAGTATTTAATGCTGCAGGTTATTTATACAAAAAAGAACTACCGAATGGTGTACCAGAAAGGTTAACAAACGGCATCGACTTTGAGTTTGAACCAGAATTTAGCAATGATGGCAAGTTTGTAATCTACACTACTTGGAGCGATGAATTTAAGGGCGCCATTAAAAGAACTGATTTAAAATCGGGCAAAACCATCTCCTTAACTGATGAGAAAGGGTATTATTATTCACCATCTTATTCCAATAAAGGCGATAAAATTGTTTTCAGAAAAGGGGTTGGTAATGAAACTTTGGGTTTAACTTATGGTAAAAACACAGGCATTTTTATAATGCCAGCAAATGGCGGTACTAAAGCTTTGATTAGTGAAAGCGGAATAAAACCAATTTTTAATGCTGATGATACCCGTATTTATTTCCAAGGTTACGAAGCTGGAAAAAAAGCTTTTAAAAGTATGGATCTGAATGGTGGAAACGAGCGTACCCACTATACTTCGCAATATGCTAATCAGTTTACTCCAAGTCCAGATGGGAAATGGATGGCATTTACAGAATTGTTTAATGCTTACATTACGCCGATGGTTACGACAGGAAGTGCGATGGATTTATCTTCTGGCAACAAATCGATCCCATTAACAAGAGTTACAAAAGATGCTGGAACATTTTTGCATTGGAGTGCCGATAGCAAAAAACTCTTTTGGACATTAGGTGAGCAATACTACAATAGAGAGATTAAAAACACCTTTAGTTTTGTGGAAGGTGCACCACAAGTTTTGCCAGAACCAGATACTGCTGGGATTGCTTTAGGTTTAAAATTAAAAGCTGACGCACCAAATGGTTTATTGGCTTTAAAAGGCGCCAGAATTATTACTATGAAAGGTGATGAAGTAATTGAAGAAGGCACCATACTTTTAGAGAATAATAAAATTATTGCAGTTGGAAAGGACGTTTCTATCCCTTCGACAGCAAAAGTGGTTGACGTTACAGGCAAAACAATTATGCCCGGAATAATTGATGTTCATGCCCACTTACGCACAAGTCCAGACGGCATTAGTCCGCAACAAGATTGGTCTTATTTGGCAAATTTATCATTTGGGATAACCACTTCTCACGACCCTAGTAGCAATACTGAAATGGTTTTTAGCCAAAGTGAAATGTTAAAAGCTGGCAGAATGATTGGTCCACGTTTATATTCTACAGGTTCTATTTTATATGGTGCAGATGGCGATTTTAAAGTGGTTATCAATAGTTTAGATGATGCTTTATCGCACCTAAAAAGATTAAAAGCAGTTGGAGCGTTTTCAGTTAAATCATACAATCAGCCGCGTAGAGAACAACGCCAGCAAATTTTAGAGGCGGCTAGGCAATTAAAAATGGAAGTGGTGCCAGAAGGTGGTTCAACATTTTTCCATAACATGAATATGGTGGCAGATGGTCATACCGGAATTGAACATAGCATACCAGTTGCACCAGTTTATAAGGATGTAACTAATTTTTGGAATAATACTTCTGTTGCCTACACCCCCACTTTAATTGTAGCTTATGGTGGGCAATGGGGAGAAAATTATTGGTATGACAGGACAAATGTTTGGGAAAATGAGCGTTTGTTAAGCTTTACACCAAGAGCTATAATTGATGCAAGGTCTAGAAGAAGAACAACATCAGAATATGGTGACTATGGACATATCGATGTAGCAAAGGCAGTTAAACAGATTGCTGATGGGGGAACTAAAATCAACTTAGGCGCTCACGGACAAATTCAGGGTTTAGGTGCACATTGGGAGCTTTGGATGTTTGTGCAAGGTGGCGCAACGCCATTGCAAGCCATTCGTTATGCTACTTTAAATGGCGCTTCTTATCTAGGAATGGATAAGGAAATTGGCTCACTTGAAGTTGGTAAGTTGGGCGATTTAGTAATCATGGACTCTAATCCTCTAGATGATATCAGAAATTCTGAAAAGATCAAATACGTGATGGTTAATGGAAGATTATACGACAGTATGACAATGAACGAAACCGGAACAAGAGAAAAAGTTAGATCCAAATTATGGTTTGAATTGGATAAAGGTGTCGCGTTTTCTATTCCTTACAAATTATCTGATACTTGGACTTTTACAATACCGAATTGCGACTAAGATAAATGGAAAATGGAAGAGGTAAAAGGGAAAATGGAACTGAAATAGTCCTTTTTACTTCTATTAACGCCCCCATTCAATTTGTTTTTGATTGTGCTAGAAGCATAGATAATCATCAATTATCAACTGCTAAAACTAATGAAAAAGCCATAGCTGGCAGAACGAGTGGTTTATGTGAGTTAGGCGATGAGGTAACTTGGCGAGCAAAACATTTTGGGATTTATCAAACGCTAAGTTCAAAAATAACTAAACTTAAAGCACCCTTTTACTTTCAGGATTGTATGGTAAAAGGTGCTTTTAGTTTCATTAAACACCACCATTTTTTTGAAGAGAATAATGGGGGTGACAGCAATGAAAGATGTATTTACTTATGGCGTTCCTTATGGGATATTTGGAAAGTTGTTTAATAAACTCATCCTTAAGAATTATATGATTGCTTTGCTAACGGAAAGAAATAGCGTGATTAAGGGAGTTGCGGAATGCAAATATTATAATTCGTCATCTGCACCATATTTAAATGGTAGTTTTATCGATCCCAATGAGAACCTTCAAATTTCATGAATTCACAAGCAAAATCAACATCATGAAAATTCTTTATGAGAACTATTTTCTTATACATTGGTTCTAGATCAATCTTAGCTCGCGAAATATAGTTATCGAAATTTAGATACCAAGCCTTATTTGTTGGTATTAAAAAGCCATGTCCAAAAATATTCATTTCATAAAATTCATATTCGGCCATTTTTTTCAACTGATATTCTCCAAAATTAAGCATAGGAGAAATAAATTCATCTTCAGAATAAAATAAAGCTGGTAATTTAGGAACCAAATAAAATATTGGATAATCGTCAAAATCATATCTTGCAAACTCTCTTATAAAATTGAATCTTTCGTCAAATGCTTGGTAACATTGTCTATGATATTCTTCTAAAAAAATCTTAAACAAACCTCTTTTAAATTGGCGGGCGATGCTTGACTGAAATCCAGGTCTTACAGAATAAATTTGCTTAAGCGAAAATGTATTATTCTTTTCATTTAATTTAAAAAAGGAAGATTTGAAACGAGCATAATTGTTAGACTTTTTTTTATTCGCAAATACCATATACCTAGTTAACTCAAAAGCTTCTCTTAATACAGTTTCTATTCCTATTTTATTCGAATAAGGACTTCCAAAATATCTATTGCAACTATCGCAAATATCTTCGCACAAAAATCTTCCTCCTAGTGATTGGGGTATGGTGTGCGCCCTGTTATTGAATGTTACCCCAATGTTTTCAGCATTCAAATTGCACCAAATACAAGTATTCATTTTGTTCATATAAATTGATTAAAAAACAATCACCATTCCGTTAAAGGTAATCTTGTATTTACGCCTAATAGATTCTTAGTTTCTAGCTGAATGGTAACAAATTATAAGACCAACAACCCAAACTCTCTTAAAGTGTGAATTGGTTTTGAATACCAGAACAACTCAAAATGTTCTATCGTACTTTCAAAATCAGTTTTTACTTCTTGAAAACTGAGTGTTTTCTCATTTGAAACAGCGACCTTATCCAATATAGAAACCAACCACTCTCCCTCTTTTTTATTGGTTTGAATACTGAAAGTTTCCTTTTTGCTGTGGAAATTTAAAGTCATCATTTCCCAAGTATTACCTTTTTTAGATTTGGTAAAGGTTTCTGTTGAGGGCTTCCCGCCTAACCAAACAATTTTAGCTGTTGGTTTAACGCTAAAATTATTATCGTCATTTAAAGCTATATCAATAAAATTAGATGGAATGGTAGTTCTAGGAATTTTAAAATCGAACCAGTCTTGCAACTTGTAATCGAAACAAATGCCGTGCATAAAATTGAAGAGTGATTTTTTCAATCCGAAGCTGAATTTGTTGTGGTCTATTCCAGTTTTATCTTTGTAATTGATATCGTTATTGGCAAAAGTCCCGATCTCTTCTGTTTCTTTTACTACGCCAAATTTTTCTGGATATAAACCGACAGGGCTATGCGCTGTCATTGCAAATTGATGCCAAAATCCCGATTTTAAAACTCCAGCTTCGAATAACTGACGAACCATTTCTAAGCTATCAATCGTTTCTTGAACAGTTTGGGTTGGATAACCGTACATTAAATAAGCGTGAACCATAATTCCGGCTTCAGTAAAGTTCCTAGTTACTTTGGCAACTTGTTCAACTGTCACACCTTTATCAATCAGCTTTAACAACCTGTCGGATGCCACCTCTAGTCCGCCAGAAACGGCAATGCAACCTGATGCTTTTAGCAATAAACACAAATCTCCAGTAAAGCTTCTTTCGAAACGGATGTTAGTCCACCAGGTAACCGAAATTTTTCTTCGTAAAATTTCTAAAGCAACTTCACGCATCAAAGCTGGTGGGGCAGCTTCATCCACAAAGTGGAAACCATTCTGACCAGTTTTTTCAGCTAAATCTTCTATCCTATCCACAATCAGCTTTGCGGCCACAGGTTCATAAACTTTGATGTAATCTAAAGAAATATCGCAGAAGGTACATTTGCCCCAATAACAACCGTGTGCCATTGTGAGTTTGTTCCAGCGCCCATCGCTCCACATTCTGTGCATTGGGTTTACGATCTCGATAACTGAAATGTAATTGTCTAATTGCAAATCAGAATAATCTGGCGTGCCCACATCAGCTTGTTTGTAATCACTTCGCAACGCATCATTTCGGTAAGTAACCTCTCCGTTCTCTAGTAAGAATGTTCTTTTGTAAAGATTAAATTCGCCACCTTTTAGAATAGCATTACAGAGCAATTCAATGGGCAACTCTCCATCATCTAAAGTGATGTAGTCAAAAAATTCGAAAACTCTTTTATCTGATAGGGAACGTAATTCAGTATTTGGGAAACCACCTCCCATTGATATTTTAATATGAGAATAGTTTTGTTTTACATATTGCGCACAGCGGAAAGCTGAGTACAAATTCCCTGGAAAAGGGACAGAAATGAGGAATAATCTAGGTTCCACTTCCTCTATCCTATTTTTAAGGATATCAATTAATATTTTATCTATATAAGTAGGTTCTTGATTTAAAGCTTCGTACAACTCGTCAAATGAATTTGCACTTCTTCCCAACCGTTCTGCGTAACGGCTAAAACCAAAATTAGGGTCAACACATTCTACAATAAAATCTGAGATATCTTCTAAATAAAGCGTGGCTAAATGTTTGGCTTTATCTTGTGTTCCCATTGCACCAAAAGCCCAATCTAGTTCCTCCAATTGCGCAAATCGAGAAGCTTCTGGCAAATAATCTTCCTGGCAAATTTGTAATGCCAATGTTGGGTTTTTGCCCTGCAAAAAAGCGATAACAGCATCAATAGTTTTTAAGTATTCATCCCAAAGCGCAACAATTCGCTTTGCATTATCAGATAAGTGCTCAATTTCCCCTTTGGGGACCAAGGGGATTAATCCTTTCTTAGAAAAAAGTGCTAAAATAACTTCTATTCCTAAATCTGCCTGAGTTGCAGAAATAGCTTTTGTATTTAAAAAACCTTTGATATACGCAGTTGCTGGATACGGCGTATTCAGTTGTGTAAATGGTGGTGTAATTAAAAGAAGGTCGCTTTTCAAAAGATATGTTTTCTGCAAATTTAGTTAAATCTTTGTTTACAAATCGGCTACATTTGTTTTACAAATATTTTCGTTAAATTTGTTTTATGGAAACGGTTCTTCTTCAAATAAATAACAGTAAAGCTTACAAACTTTTAAAAGATTTGGAGGCATTGAATATTGTAAAAGTTTTAAAGAAAAACAGTATTAAAACAAAAAAAACTACAGCTCACGATTTTTTGGGAACTATTTCAGAGAAAGATATTGAATTAATGGAAAATGCGATTGAAGATGGTTGCGAGAAAATTGATTTAAATGATTGGAAATAGTGTTCTTTTAGATAAAGGCGATGTTTCTATTGCTGATGAAATTGACAAATCTTCAAAAGTTTATTTATCTGCAACTATTGTTGGCGAATTGTTTTATGGCGCTCAATATTCTATACAAGTAGAAAACAATATCAAGAACATTGATAAATTAACATCAGCTTATGATGTCTTAAATATTGACGCCGAAACCTCGGCTATTTACGGAAAAATAAAATCGATTTTGAGAAAAAATGGAACTCCAATTCCTGAAAATGATATTTGGATTGCTTCAACTGCAATTCAACACAAACTTACTTTAAGCACAAGAGATAAACATTTTAATGTGATAGAAAACTTGAGTTTATTGGCTTGGTAAATTACAAATTCTGTGCAATCACAAAACCACTTGCCCAAGCCCATTGGAAGTTATAACCACCCAACCAACCTGTTACATCCATACATTCGCCACCAAAATACAACCCAGGTATTTTTTTGCATTCTAATGTTTTAGAAGAGATTTCATTGGTGTCAATTCCACCACGCATTACTTCTGCTTTATCATATCCTTTATCTCCAGCTGGTTTAACTTTAAACTCGTGAATGGTTTGATGAATTAACTCCATATCCGCTTTGCTTAAATCGGCTACAGTTTTTGTCAAGGGTAAAAACTTGCCTAATGCATCTGTAAATTTTTTAGCATAAAAACGGTTCAACAAAGTTGAAAATTGTGTTTTACCATTTGTTTTACGCTCATTCTCTATTAATTCAACAATGCTGTTGTTAGGTAATAAATTGATATTGAAGACTTCACCCCTTCGCCAGTAAGAAGAAATCTGCAAAATTACAGGTCCGCTTAAACCCCAATGTGTAAATAAAATATTTTCTTCAAATGAGATTTTATCGTTACTCACTTCACAAAAAACAGAATTACCCGAAAGTTGTGCATACCAATCTTCATCTTTTCCTGTAATTGTTAATGGAACTAAAGCTGGAGCAGTTTCTATGATTTTTAGTCCGTTATTACGAGCAAACCTTAAGGCAAAATCAGTTGCTCCCATTTTTGGAATGGGCAAACCACCACTTGCAATGACCACTTTCGCAGCTGAAATGGATTTAATTTTATCACCAATAACATAATTTACTGTAAAACCATTATCAGTGCTCTCAATATCTCTCACCTCTGCATTACACCAAATTTCTTGTTCCATTTCTTCGCAGAGCGATGTAAAAACCTCCACAATGTCTTTCGCATTTTTATCCTCTGGAAACAATTGACCTAAAGTTTTTTCTTTACCAATAATGCCATAAGTTTCAAAAAAATTGATGGTGTCTTCAACTGTCCATTGATTAAAAGAGGATTTTAAGAAGTGTGGATTTGCAGAGATAAACTGTTCGGTAGTTGCCAATTGATTGGTAAAATTGCATCTCCCACCACCAGAAATTAAGATTTTAGCACCTGGTTTACTGTTCTTTTCGAGTACAATAACTTTTTTTCCCAAAAAACCCGCTTGCACAGCACACATCAATCCACAAGCACCAGCACCAATAATTATTGCATCTGCATCCATTGTTGCAAAGTTAAAGGTTTTATTGTTACGTTGTAAGTTTAGTCGGCAATAGTAGCACAATTGTTTGCTAGTTAGCCCAGACAGTAGCGAGCACTTAGCCCGAAGTTTACGCAGGGCGAAGTAAAGCGAATGGCGGGACTGAACTTTTATAGTAGCACTGGCCTTGCGCTTCAAAAGAAATCGATAAAGCTTGATTTCATAAAATCCCAAATAGCGTCTAATTTTTTGTTATTTTTGCAACACATACCAATCTATTTTAAATAATGGCAAAACAGATAAGCGAGTTAAAATTAGGCATATTAGGCGGTGGACAGCTAGGCAGAATGCTGATACAAGAAGCCATCAACTATAATTTAACCACTTTAGTACTAGATCCAGATGCAGATGCGCCATGTAAACATATTGCAAATAAATTTGAATGTGGTTCGATAACAGATTTTGACACGGTTTACAATTTCGGTAAAAAGGCAGATATCATTACGATCGAAATTGAAAAAGTAAATATTGAAGCACTAGAACAGTTAGAAAAAGAAGGAAAATTGGTTTTCCCGCAATCTAGGGTTATTCGTTTAATCCAGGATAAGGGTGTACAAAAGCAATTTTTTAAGGAAAATGATATTCCTACTGCTCCTTTTCAACTCGTAAACTCTAAAGAAGATTTATTGAATACAAATTTTTCTTACCCTTACATTTTAAAGCAACGTAAAGATGGTTATGATGGTAAAGGTGTAATGAAAATTAATGGCATAGTCGAAATTGACAATGCTTTTGATGCTCCTTCTCTAATTGAAGAATTGGTAGATTTTGATAAAGAAATTGCAATAATTGTCGCTAGAAATCAGAAAGGGGATATTAAGACATTTCCAATGGTTGAAATGGAATTTAATGCTGAAGCTAATTTAGTTGAGTTTTTAATTTCACCGTCTACTTACCCAGATGATATACAAGAACGAGCAGAAAAAATTGCTTTGCATATAGCCAATGCCTTAAATATTACGGGAATTTTAGCAGTGGAAATGTTCGTCACTAAAAATGGAGATATTTTGGTTAACGAGCTAGCCCCTCGTCCTCATAATAGCGGTCACCAAACCATCGAAGGCAACTATGTTTCTCAATTTGAACAACATTTACGTTCAATTTTTAATTTGCCATTGGGCGATACGCGTTCTATCAGCAATGCGGTAATGATAAATTTACTAGGTGAAAAAGGTCATGATGGTTTAGCAAAATACGACGGTTTAGAGAAAATAATGGCTATTGACGGCGTTTATGTTCATTTATACGGTAAAAAATATACAAAACCTTTCCGCAAAATGGGGCATATTACAATTGTAGATCAGAATAGAGAGCATGCAATAGAAAAAGCAAGGTATATACAGCAGACTTTGAAAGTGGTAAGTTAAACCCCCTAACCCCCTGAAGGGGGAACAAAAAAAACAAATTAAGAGAATTATATTTAAATTGATATGAACGAAATACAGGAAAAAGCCCCTTTAGGGGTTGGGGTTAAGGTAGGTATTATAATGGGTAGCAAATCTGATTTACCAGTAATGCAAGATGCTGCTAATATCTGTAAGGAATTTGGTGTTGAATTTGAAATGACGGTAGTTTCAGCTCATCGTACACCAGAAAGAATGTTTACTTATGCTAAAGAAGCTGCTCAAAAAGGTTTAAAAGTGATTATTGCTGGTGCTGGTGGTGCTGCTCATTTACCAGGAATGGTTGCTTCTATTACTACTTTACCTGTAATTGGCGTTCCGGTAAAATCATCTAACTCTATTGATGGTTGGGATTCTATCTTATCTATTCTACAAATGCCAAATGGTATTCCTGTTGCAACGGTGGCCCTAAATGCTGCTAAAAATGCTGGTCTATTGGCTGTTCAAATTTTGGCAACGACCGATGATAGTTTAGCTCAAAAAATGCAGGCTTACAAAGATGAGTTGAAGAAAAAAGTGGAAGAGAGTGCTGAGGAGATGAGTTCGGAGTTATAAGTCGGGTATTCACTCCAAACTAAAGACTTCAAACTACAAACTAGTTCAAACTCGGGTCGCTCGGAAAGTTACTCACGTGAGCATATTTATTACCTAAATTGATGATTACTTCTCTCCAAAGTTCTTCTTCATTGTGAGAAAAGATTAAATCTTGATGATATTTATCTGAAACGATCCAAGTATTTTCTTCAATTTCTTCCTTTAACTGTGTTTCATTCCACCCAGAATAACCAAGAAAAAATTTCACCTCATTTGCTGCAATACTATTGTTATTAACCAAAATCTTTAGGGTTTCGAAATTTCCACCCCAGTAAATTCCCTTGGCAATTTCTTCGCCACTGTTTAATTTATCATAACATCGATGGATAAAGTGAACCGTATCTACCTCTACCGGACCGCCAATAAAGATAGGATAATCAGCCTGCCACAAATCTGGCACCAAATCTTTCAGCAATAATTGACTTGGTTGGTTTAAGATAAAACCAAGCGTTCCCTCCTGTCCATGATCTGCCATTAAAACAACCGAACGTTTAAAGTTAGGATCATTTAAAAAAGGTTCGGAAATAAGCAGTTTTCCGGTAGATGGTAATACTTTACTTAACATTTATGAAAATTAAATTAAAAATTGGAATTTGCCAAACTGGAAAGCTTCAATTTTTATAACCTTATTAAATTTTAAATGTTTTGAATATAGCTACAACATTTAAACATTAAAAATTTACAACCTTTCCACTAGTTTACACTATTTTTGCCAAATGGAGGTAAATAAAGAAATACTAGAAAATTTAAGACAAGATTATCGTTCTGCACAATTGAATGATAACGATATTAATAAAAGTCCATTTAAACAGTTTGAAAAGTGGTTTACCGAAGCAATGACTGCTGAAATATTTGAACCAAATGCGATGACTTTGGCCACAGCAGATAAATCTGGCAAGCCTAATGCACGCATCGTTCTACTAAAAGGATTTGATGAAAATGGTTTCAGCTTTTATACCAACTACTTGAGCCAAAAAGGTAAAGAAATTAAAAAAAATCCTCAAGCTTGTTTAGTTTTCTTTTGGGGCGAATTAGAAAGACAAGTGAGAATTGAAGGTAAAATCGAAAAGTTAAGTAAAGAGGCATCAGAAAAATATTTCCATTCAAGACCGGTAGGTAGTCAAATTGGTGCCATTGTTTCTCCTCAAAGCCAAATCATAACAGATAGAAAAGTTTTGGAAACTAAGGTTGAAGAATTAACCGCACAATATGAAGGTAAAACAATTCCAAAACCAGCACATTGGGGTGGCTATATTTTAAAGCCAACAGCTATAGAGTTTTGGCAAGGCAGAACTAGTCGTTTACACGATAGGATTAAGTATGACTTGATTAATGGTAAATGGCAAACAAATAGATTGGCACCTTAACTACTTTATAGAATAATAAAAGGTTATAACTTTAATTAAATCTTCTTCTTTTTTTGGGCTTAGCTTGTTCTTTTTTGCATACTCAAGAATTAAAGAAGATTTTTGTTCGTTTAAAGCTGTTGCCAAAACTTTCATATCATCTTTTTTAAGCTGAGTTATACCAGTGGAATTAGCTAAATAGTAGCTAAAATTATCATTAATGCTTTTAACAGTTGTTGCTGAATTGTATTCTTTGGTTTCAGAAATGCTTTTAATATTTTTCTTTAGTAACTTGATTTCCCCATCTGTAACCACTTCATAATAGGACTTAACAGTTAAATATTTTATATCTGGAAAACCATTTCTAAACAAGAAAACAAAGGCAACATTATTTTTTTCTCCAACTAAAGTAAATTCTTTAATTGGGTCATTAAAGTAATACTCTTCATTATTTTTTCCTGCAAAAAGAAGTTCATCTTTAACCTGATCATATTTTAGTTCAATATCTTTAATTGCTTTTCCATTTGCAAAAACAACATTTCCATTAACCCATTTATCGAAAAAGTATGGTGATCCATTTACCTCAGCGTAATTTTTCTGTATTATTACTGTGCCGCTAATATCACTCCAATTAGAAATTTGTGCATTAGCAAAATTTATGCTCAGGCCTATGATAAAAAGTGATACAAGTATTATTTTGATGATCTTTTTCATGAATTTATAATTAAAAGGCTTTGGTAAAAATTACCAAAGCCTAATATAAAAGATTGCTAATTAAATTTGAGAGATTCTCAATCCTAATTTACTGTAATTTACACTTGGTTTTATGGTGGCATTACCAAGTATCTCTATCACTAAATCTCTAGTACCACTTGTTGCACCTGGATTAAGTATTTCTACAGTTACCTCACCGAAGCTTGAATTAGCTGGGATGGTAAAACTACCTGTTGTATTATAGTGAGTTCCCGCAACTGCAGTAGTAACTACAACATCTGCACCAGAAGCGTCTTTTTCTGTAGCAACAACTCTATAATTAATTACTTGAGGTGATGTTTGTTGAGCCGTTATTAGATTTACTCTAAACTTTACTGTTCCAGAGGTTCTAGTTAATAAGGGATCTGCAACCACTCCTGTAGCAGCTACTGATGTTGCAATGACTCCCCTACCATAGCCAGGAACTCTGGTTAAAATTGGATATGTTCGGGGACTTGTGATGGCATTTAATGCCGTAGCATCGAATTCTATCTGTGCAGGACCATCATAAACGAACCTTGTTTCTTCTAATTTTTTACAAGAAAAAAGACTTAGTGTAGTTATGATGAATAATATTGATATTTTTAAAATTTTCATACTTGTATTTTTAGTAACCTGGATTTTGAACCAATTTTGGATTAACATCTATTTGAGCTGTAGGAATTTGAGCTAAAATTCTTCTATCTGTATATTCTACTGGTGCGGTAGCATATAGTGCAGATGGATCTTTTATAATATCTGATTTTGTTCTAACCAAATCATTCCATCTGTGTCCTTCAAATGCAAGTTCAAATCTTCTTTGTACAAGAATATCTCTTAATGCATCTTCTGCAGAAGTAGTTAACGGTAATGCTGCAAGTCCGGCTCTTGTTCTAATAATGTTAACATCATTAACTGCGTTTAGTGCTTCACCCTTTCTTGCATATGCCTCTGCTCTATTTAATAAAATCTCTGAGGTTCTGAATACAACGATATCATCAAGACCATTTTCGCCGCCAGTACCACTATATTTATTAGAATAGTAAAGACCAGTTTGGCCTGATTTACAATAAGGGCCGTCAATCAGTAAATTTCTTCTAATATCAGCGGCATCGAATAATGCATAAAACCCAGGAGCTACGCGTAAATCAGAGAGGCTTACTCTTGCTGGATTTCCATTTGCACCACCAACTACGCAACCTGCATTAATTGGTTTTGGATATATACTAAACCAAGCTTGGATTGAACCACCACCTAAATTATCTTGCGAGTTCTTACTGATTTGCCATATTGATTCAGACTTATCTTTGTAAGTACGCCACATTGTTATTAAATCAGTTCCAGTTAAGGCTACAGAGGTTGCTTTGCTATTTATAGATGTTGTTGTTAAAACAGCTGTTGAATTAGTAATTGTAGCTTCTAAATCTAATGTATAAAGAGAAACTCTGCTCAATAATGCTTGTGCAGCAGCTTTAGAAACATAAGCTTTACTGGCTCTACTGGCATTAGTTAATAATCCAATCGATGTAGCTAGATCAGTTTTAATTAATTGGTAAACCTGTACATTAGTCGCTCTTTCAGGAAATTCGACTTCTTCTAATGTTTTAGTAGGCTTTAGAACAATTGGCACACCTTTATTCCATCCGTTCACTTCATTACCAGGAAGATAAGAGTAAGACATAGCTAATTGAAAATAAGCTAATGCTCTAAAGAATAATGCTTCGCCTTTAAACATATTTCTGTTAGCTTCAGTAGCGTCTTGTAATATGCCATTGTCAATTGCATCAATAACTAAATTTGCTCTATAAATCTGCCCATAATTGTCAGTCCAATTTCCTTGTGTTGCACCAATTTGATTTGCCTCTTGCGTACGATAACTATTATTGTTTGTAGATGTGTTTATTACATGATCTGTTTGAATTTCAGGTGATAAAATTCTTGCTAAACCATAATTTACTGATCCTCCAAAACTTGTATAGATATTGTTTAGTAAGGCATTAACGCCTGTTGAACTTGTTAAAGCTATTTCTGGAGAAATAGATTGTTTTGGCTCTGTTTCTAACATTTTCTTACAAGAAGTTATAGCAACCATGCCAATTATTATAAGTAATATATATTTATTTCTTTTCATGATTTTTTAAATTATAGTCCAATTTGAATTCCAGCAGTTAACATTTTGCCTTGAGGAAAAACTCCCAAATCTGCTCCGGTAAGCTCAGGATCATATCCGGTGTAACCTGTTATTGTTGCCAAATTAACTGCTTGTAAAAACACCTTAGCACTTCTAACTTTTATTTTAGACAATAAGCTATTACTTAAACCATAAGAAAGAGATACTTGCTTTAGCCTAATGTAAGAAGCATCTTCATAATTTCTACTCGAAAAAGATGCCAATCCGCGATGATTTGGTTCACTTGTAATGAATCTTGGCTGATCTGTTATTTGACCAGGTGTCGTCCATCTTCTATAATATGAGCGTAAAGTATAATTGGTTTCTGCTGCCCCACCTCTTTCAACAAAAAAACCATTGTTGTTAACTACTGTGTTACCAAATTGGCCTTGAAAGAAAACAGTCAATTCAAGTCCACCATAAGAAAATGTATTAGTTAAACCTCCGTATCTGTTTGCCAAGCCGTACCCAATTATTCTTCTCGCATCTGTAGCGCCCGATTCGCTTGGCAGGTAAGTTGGGTTGTTATTTACATCATAGAAAAAACCTCTACCTGTTGCAGCGTTTACACCAGCAAATTCAACAATATAGATTGGCGACAACGATTTTCCTAAAAACACACTTGTACCTATTCTATCCTGTCCTTCTAGTAGCTTTGTAACCTTATTGCTTAAAAATGTCCAATTGAAATCTGTTCTCCACTTAAACTTTTTGTCAATATTCAAGCTACTAATCTCAAATTCAATACCTTGGTTTCTAACTTCGCCCACATTTTGAGATATAGATGAAAAACCAGAAGTTGTAGGTAATGGTTTACTCAGTAATAGATTTTTTGATTCACGTCTAAATAAATCTACAGTACCTGTAACTCTGTTATTAAAAAATCCATAATCTAAACCAATATTTTGAGAATGACTTTCTTCCCAAGTTAATTGATCATTACCTAACTGGCTAGGATTAAGACCGCCTACGTTATTATATGCTCCCGTACCACCAAACAGTGTCCTTGATGCAAAGTTACCAATATCGCTATTACCTGTAATACCGTACGACATTCTTAATTTTAATTCACTTACAAAATCTGATGATTTCAAGAAATCTTCTTCAGATAATCTCCATGCTGCAGAACCAGAAGGAAATAATCCATACCTTTTCTTATTTCCAAATCTTGATGAACCATCATATCTCAAAGTTCCTCCAAGAATATATTTGCCTTTGTAACTATAATTAGCACGTGTAAAATAACCTGCCAATCTCCAAGTTGTAAAGTTAGCGCTTACACCTGTTGGAGTTGCTGCAGATTGTAGAGTAGTAAATAATTCATTTGGAAAACCTTGTCCAGATGCAGTAATTGTTGTTGCAACAACATTCCTGTAACTAAAACCTAATAAAGCACTAAAATCATGATCTGACCCAAACTTTTTATTATAGTTAAATACCTGATCTGTTGACCAATTGATTTGCCTAGTATTTAATGCACTAGCAGAACCTTGCACGCCAGACCCTCCTAAAGTCCTAGGGTCAGAATAAGAATCTTCTAAAATATCGGTATAATCTAAATAATAGCTAGACTTAAAAGTTAATCCATTTAATATTTTATAAGTTGCACTTGCATTTCCTAAAAGCTGGTTGGTTGTACCTTTATTAATATTATACATTGCAGATTTTATAACATTAGTTGTTCTAGTACCAATTAAAGGTTCAGCTGCAAAAGTACCATCCGGCCCATAAATAGGTTGAACAGAAGGTACTGTTAAAGCTGATAGCAACATACTACCGCCCGCATTTGATGACGGAACTGTATTCTGAGTATAAGTTGCCAAGTTAATTTTGGCATCAAAAGAAAGTTTATCAGAAGCTTTATGATTAATATTTGCCCTAAACGTACCTCTAACAAAATCAGTAGCAATTAACTGACCTTCGGTATTATTGTAAGAACCAGACATAAAAAAAGTAGTACTTTCATTACCTCCGTTAGCACTTAACTCAATAATATGAGATTTACCAGTCCTGGTAGCTTCATCAATCCATTTATAAGTTGGAGCTTGATTGAAAGTACCATTAGCAAAGCCATAAGCGCCCACAAAATTCGCATTCAAATTGGGATCTAAAGATGGCGTTCTACCAGCATTAATCCCTGCATTAGCTCTTGCCTCATAAATAGCAGCTAAAAACTCAGGACCATTAGTAATTGGAATTTCCCTGATCATTTCGTTTACCCCACTCTGATAGCTTACATTAAACTGAGTTTTACCGGCTTTACCTTTTTTTGTAGTAATGATAACAACTCCATTAGCTGCTTGAGCACCATAAATGGCAGCTGCTGCAGCATCTTTTAAAACGTCAATTGATTCGATATCACTAGAATTTAACCCAGCAAGTGAATTTGAAGAAGTTAAGCTTCTAGATAAATCACCACCCTCAACCTGTACACCATCAATAACATACAAAGGATTATTACCTGCGTTGATTGATCCAGTTCCTCTAATTCGAACCTGTACGGCACCACCTGGATAGCCATTGGCACCCGAAACCTGTACACCAGACATACGACCTTGCATAGCCCTATCAAAAGATTGTATCGGAATATTTTCAATTACCGAGCCTTTTAGTTGTGTAACCGAGCCAGCTAAGTCTCTTTTACGCTGAACGCCAAATCCAGTCACTACAACTTCATTTAAAGATTTAAGATCTGGCTTCAGTGTAACATTAATATTTGTTCTTCCAGCAATAGTTTCTATTGCAGTTTGGTAACCCAAGGACACAAATTCAAGTGTAGTAGCTGTACTAGGCACAGCAATCGAATACGTACCATCATTACGTGTTTGTGTAGCAATACTAGTACCGGTAACCTTGATTGAAACAATGGGTATTGATAAATCATCTCCCCCTGCCATTACTTTTCCTGTAATTGTTTTGTTCTGGGCAAGAGCTGTAGTTCCAGCTAAAATCCAAAAAACAACAAAAAATAGTAGATTTTTTTTCATTTAAGTTAATTTATTTTAATAATTAGGTTAATTAATGGCTAAAATGTAGAAAATTAACTAAAAATTCAAGCAAAACTTAATAAAAATTAAGAAAATATAATAAAATACTAAATTTAATATCAAATAAATATAAAAATTATATATTTATATTAAAAAATTAAAGAATTTTATGAATATATAACATTAATAAATTAAATTATAAGATATTTAACATCAAATAATATTTTTTAAGGATAAATAATAAAATAAAACCCCTAAAAACATTGATAATCTTAAATAATTTTAAAATTTCAATTCATTATACTGATTTTTATTAAAAAAAATTCTTAATAGCAACTGTAATTCTCAATTATTTTAAACAAAATCGTCCACCACAAAAATATTAAAAAAAACTACTTAAACTATAGATTAAATATAATTTAATAATTATTTAATAAATTATTCTCTTAATTTCTTTGCTTAAATTTGATCCCAAATCAAATATGATATGAAAAACATAGCAGTAATAGGTTCAGGTACTATGGGTAACGGAATTGCACATACATTTGCGCAATTCGGTTACCAAGTTAATTTAATTGACATCAACCTTGATGCTTTAGGAAGAGCAATTACAACCATTACCAAAAACCTAGATAGACAAGTTGCTAAAGAAACTTTAACTGAAGAGCAAAAAATAGAGACCTTAGCTAATATCACCACCGTAACTGATTTGCAAACCGGTGTAGAATATGCCGATTTAATTGTTGAGGCCGCTACAGAAAATACAGAGCTAAAACTTAAAATTTTTAAAGATTTGGATCAGTTTGCAAAGCCAGAGGCAATTCTGGCAAGTAACACCTCTTCTATTTCGATTACGCAAATTGCTTCAGTTACCAACCGTGGCGATAAAGTGATAGGCATGCATTTCATGAACCCGGTTCCGGTAATGAAATTGGTTGAAGTGATTAGAGGTTATGCTACAAGTAACGAAACCACTCAACAAATAATGGAGCTTTCTAAAGAACTAGATAAATCTCCAGTTGAGGTTAATGATTATCCAGGTTTTGTGGCTAACCGAATTTTAATGCCAATGATTAATGAAGCCATTTACACACTTTATGAAGGTGTTGCTGGGGTTTCAGAAATTGATACGGTTATGAAATTAGGAATGGCGCATCCAATGGGTCCGTTACAATTGGCCGATTTTATAGGATTGGATGTTTGTTTGGCAATTTTAAATGTATTACACCAAGGTTTTGGCAACCCGAAATATGCACCTTGCCCATTATTGGTAAATATGGTTACGGCAGGCAAAAAAGGTGTTAAATCTGCCGAAGGATTTTACGATTACAGCAATGGAGTTAAGGAAGCTAAAGTAGCAGCTAAATTTAGTTGATTTAGATTTAGTTAGAAGCGCAAATTGTTACCATTATTTTCAGAAAGTCCCGCCTTTCATTATAGTCCCGATTTGCTTTTAGCAAACGGAAGCTGCCATTTCAGTCGGGGCTAAATACTTGGGCATGTGCAATTAAAACCCCTCATAGCTGCAAAACCCTGCGTAATTTAAACCTTATTGCAGCGGATATACTTTTACCAAATTGCAGTCTTGGCAGCAATTTAAAGGTAAAAGATAGCAGCGAAAAGAAGGACTTACCCAACCTATTTTCACAGAAATTGCTTTTCAAATATTCATATTTCAATTTAATAAATAACTTAATACCATTCTTTAAAAATATATCTTTGTAGTATGAACGAAAATCTTGATCCTTCTTCAGACAACCTATCTCCAATTGAACGTGATATTGAAAAAGTATTACGTCCGCAGGAATTTGAAGATTTTACAGGGCAAGAAAAGGTTTTAGAAAACCTGAAAATTTTCGTTAAAGCGGCTAAACTTCGTGGCGAAGCATTAGATCATGTTTTATTACATGGTCCTCCAGGATTAGGGAAAACAACACTTTCCTATATCATCGCTAATGAAATGGGTGTAAATATTAAAGTTACATCTGGTCCGGTTTTAGATAAACCTGGCGATTTAGCTGGACTTTTAACAAACTTAGAAACCGGTGATATCTTATTTATTGATGAAATTCATCGCCTATCACCTTTGGTAGAAGAATATTTATATTCTGCCATGGAGGATTTTAAAATCGATATTATGTTAGAGAGCGGCCCAAATGCTCGTTCTGTACAAATTGGTTTAAATCCTTTTACCTTAGTTGGCGCTACAACTCGTTCAGGCTTATTAACCGCACCTTTAAGAGCTCGTTTCGGAATTAATTCTAGGCTTGCCTATTACGACGCTAAATTATTGACTACCATCATTTTAAGATCATCAGAAATTTTAAAGACACCAATATCTGATGAGGGTGCTTATGAAATTGCCCGTCGTAGTCGTGGTACGCCTCGTATTGCCAATGCCCTTTTACGCAGAACTAGAGATTTTGCCCAAATTAAAGGAAATGGGAACATCGATACAGAGATTGCTCGTTATGCATTAACCGCTTTAAATGTTGATGAACATGGTTTAGATGAAATGGATAATAAAATTCTGTTGGCCATTATCGATAAATTTAAAGGCGGACCAGTAGGTTTAAAAACTATAGCCACAGCAGTTGGCGAAGATGATGGAACTATAGAAGAAGTTTACGAACCATTTCTTATTCAAGAAGGATATTTAATGCGTACTGCTCGTGGTAGAGAAGTTACCGAAGCCGCTTACAAACACTTAAACCGCATTAAACTAGGGCAAACAGGCAAACTTTTTTAGTTTTTTACTGTTGTTAAGTTAACCAATTAACGCTTCAAATTTTACACATGGCTCGAAAATTTCTTTCTTGCCTATCAGCTTATTTTATGAATATAGACATACGAAAACTCACTATAGAGGATTATAAAGATTTACGCGAATCGATGGTACAAGCCTATGATGCCAGCGGAAATGGAATATGGAGCAAAGCAAAGATCCAAAATCTGTTGAACATTTTTCCTGAAGGACAATTGTGCATTGCAGTTGATGATAAAGTTGTTGCTTGTTCGCTATCTATAATTGTAGATTATGATATTTTTGGCGACAACCATACTTATGAAGACATAACTGGAAAATACACCTTCTCTACCCATACCGCTGGTGGAAATGTGCTTTACGGAATTGAAGTATTTGTACACCCAGAATACCGTGGTTTAAGATTGGCAAGAAGGTTATACGAAGCTAGAAAAGAACTTTGTGAAACCTTAAACCTAGAAAGTATTATTGCCGGTGGCAGAATTCCAGGATACCATGAACATGCTGAATTATCTCCAAGAGAATATATCGACAAAGTAAAATCTAAAGAAATTTACGATCCAACGCTTACATTTCAAATCTCAAATGATTTTCACGTACGTAAGGTTTTAAAAAACTATTTGCCAGGCGATTTAGAATCCAAGGAATATGCTACACTGATAGAATGGAATAATATCTATTACCAAGACAATGTATCGGCTCGATCTGCAAAAACCATTAGATTAGGTTTGGTGCAGTGGCAAATGCGCTTATTCCCAGATATTGATGCTTTTTATGAGCAAGTTAAGTTTTTTGTAGACGCGGTAAGTGGCTACAAATCAGACTTTATCATGTTCCCAGAGTTTTTTAACACTCCACTTTTAGAGCCTTACAACCATTTACCAGAAATGGAAGCCATGAGGAAATTGGCCGAAAGTACGGAAGAAATTGTGAAGAAAATTCAAGAATATGCGGTTTCGTATAATGTAAATATTATTTCCGGCAGTATGCCAATTATAGAAGATGGTAAACTTTATAATGCTACCTACTTATGCCACAGAAATGGATTAACGGAAGATTATCGTAAAATACACATCACACCGAACGAGCAGAAATACTACGGCATGAATGGCGGCGATAAAATTGGCGTATTTGACACCGACTGTGGTAAAATAGGCATATTAATCTGTTATGATGTAGAGTTCCCAGAATTAAGTAGAATTTATGCAGACCAAGGAATGCAAATTTTATTTGTACCTTTCTTAACAGATACACAAAATGGATATACTCGCGTAAGAAGATGCGCACAAGCAAGAGCGATAGAAAATGAATGTTATGTTGCCATAGCCGGTTGTGTCGGTAACTTGCCTAAAGTAAACAACATGGATATTCAATTTGCGCAATCAGCGGTATTTACTCCCTCCGACTTTGCCTTCCCAACAAATGCAGTAAAAGCAGAAACTACGCCTAATACAGAAATGATGTTAGTTGTGGATGTTGATTTGCATCTTTTAGACGAATTACATCACTTTGGAACTGTTAAAATATTAAAAGATAGACGTAAAGATTTATATGAAGTAAGACTTTTGAAATCATAGTTCAAATCTTTTAAAAAATTTAAACTAAAAAAGCCATGACGTAAAATATCATGGCTTTTAATATGTTGTAAGTTATTATTGCGTTACGTTATTTCTAAAATATACAAAATAGATAACCAATAGAATTACAACTATAATAGGTATAATCCATTTCATTGCTTGTCCCGCTCCTTTGTTATCTGGTTCGTTTACAGTTGGCGCAGGACCTGGATTTTCTTTATGTGCCTCATAATCTGTCTCTACAGGAGGTGCTGGTTTATTAGGATCTTCGATATGGTTGGGATTGTTAGGTTCCATGATAATGAGAATTAAATTTAGTTAGCTACATAATAACCTTTATTATGCTTTTATTAGTAACAAACAAAGCTTTAAAAGGTTTTTAGCATAAAAGCATATCTTTGTATAATGTTTAATAATGCCGCAAAATATAGTCAAATGATTAAAGCAGAAGCTTTGAGATTAGGCTTTATGGCGTGTGGCATTTCAAAGGCAGATTTCTTGGATGAGGAAGCTCCACGTTTAGAAAAATGGTTAAACAATAATCATCATGGCGAAATGAGTTATATGGCTAATCATTTCGATAAACGACTCGACCCTCGCTTATTGGTTGAAGATGCTAAATCTGTAGTTTCATTAACGCTTAATTATTTTACTCCAACTAAACAGCTTGATATTAATGCTCCAAAAATTTCTAAATATGCGTACGGAACAGATTATCACACTGTAATAAAAGACAAGCTAAAAGAGTTAATGGCTTTTATAAATGATAATATTGGAGAAGTATCTGGAAGATGTTTTGTAGATTCAGCCCCTGTAATGGATAAAGCTTGGGCACAGAAATCTGGTTTAGGCTGGCGAGGTAAAAACTCTAACTTAATAAGTAAAGATGCTGGTTCTTTTTTCTTTTTAGCAGAGCTGATTATAGATTTAGAGCTGGAATATGATTCTCCTTTTGTAGCCGACCATTGTGGTTCTTGCACCCGTTGTATTGATGCCTGCCCTACTGATGCCATTATTGCACCATACACCGTTGATGGCAGCAAATGTATTTCTTACCTAACCATAGAACTCAAAAACGAAATCCCAACAGAGTTTAAAGGCAAAATGGATAACTGGATGTTCGGGTGTGATGTTTGCCAAGATGTTTGCCCATGGAATAGGTTTGCAACACCACATCAAGAGCCTGCATTCGAACCTGCATTAGCGCTTCTAGAACTTAAAAAAGAAGAGTTAATTGAGATGACTGATGATGTTTTTAGGCAAGTTTTTAAAAGCTCTGCAGTTAAACGCACTAAATTTAGTGGCTTAAAAAAAAATATTGATTTTTTGAAAGAAATATAATCCAATAATTAAATGTATGAGATTAAGCTTATTGATATATTTCTTAATTTTTAGCTTAGGAACAAGAGCCCAAACTTTACAGTTAAAACCTTATCTTTTTAATCCAATAGGAGGAAAAGAATTTACATCAAATTTAGCGAGTAGCAATGTAGCTTTTAATATTAGAGAGCATATCATTTATCAAGCTATAGACAATGGGAATATTCCTGATTTTTTAATAAAACTTGTTAAAATTTCACACACCGAAAATATAGAGGGCAGAGATTACACAATTGAATTTTATGTAACTCCAGATTACTTATCCATTGGAAACAATTCTGATTATGTTTATATGCCAATGACACCTATTTTGGCGCAAAAAGTTGCTACAAGGTTTAATTGTTCATTGCCAACCAAAAAGATGGTCGATTTAATTTATACCTCAGCTACAATTAAATTAGAGCCAAAACCTATTCCACCATCAGATTTAATGACTACCATTTATGTGCTTAAACAGCACGATGAATTGGTTAAAACCCAATTAAAACCTTTAGAAGCCAGACATTTAAACAGTGAATTAACTGCTGGAAATAAAAAGGACATCATCATTAGCAATAAAATTTATACCGAAACTAAACCTAAAGTGGTTATTTATGGTTGGCATCAATTAAATGGAAAACCAATTCAACCAGTTTACAATAAACACACCAATACTTGGGCAGATTATAGCCACGGTATTCGTTTGGTTCAAAATAAAGTGTGGGTAAATGGTAAAAAAACCACAATCTCGAAAGTATTAGCTAATAAAAAGCTTTGTATTTTATTAAGTGATGAAGGAGTTATAGAAAAAAACTTCTATCCAATAACTGAATACGGTTTATAATTGTATATTAATTTTATCTACCCAAATTGCTTTGCGATCGTATGTTTCTCTAAAATTAGTAATGATGAAATTTTTATCATAAATAGCTTTATGGGTAGCCTTTTTAATCCCATTAACGTAGATAACTATAGGTCTATTCATATCAACCATTTCTGGTGAAATTAATACAGAAATAGATTTAACAGCTGATGTTTCTAAATGAAATTCATTGTTTTTATAAAGTCCTTTTACCACTCCAGATTTTCTTGGAAAGTTAAAAGCTTTAACTAAGGTATCTGTAGTAATTAAACTATCCTGCTTATTATAGCTTAATAATTTATGAATATTAAAATTGATGTTTTGATGCCAATTAGCTCGTTTGCTTAAAGTATCTAACTGATTAATTTTTATCCAATCTGCTCTTGCATATTTCACATCATCGCTTTCCCAATAAATATTCGATTGAAAAGGATTTCTTTTTCTACCTGCAATATCTCTAAATATCATTGGATAAAGTGGTTCAGATTCATCAAACTGAGGAAACCAATGTGGCCAACCGATGTACCTGTGATCTTGGTAATCAGCAATCAAATCTGTCATGATTACATTTAGACTATCATTCGCATCTGGCGGAAAATAATAATCTTCGTTAGTTGATACATTGAAATAAGAACGATTTAAAATATTTTTAATAAACGTCCCTCCCGTTCTAACCTTTGGTTGGGTATTAAATCCATAAAAGCCTGCAAATGGACTTTGCTGTTTCATTAAATAAGAAAAAGACCCTGTTGCACCATTAGAATGCCCAGTAATAAAAACCTTGTCATCATCCACATTAATAGACTGCTTAATTTCTTTTAACATTGCTGGGATCATAAAAAACCCATCATCCGGTCCCATCCAATTGTATTTTTTAGATCCTTTAGGATAAACCATAATTACATGGTTAAGGGCTGCATATTTAGTGTAAAATCTATTCCACCCTTCCAAAACCCAAGATGGCATTTGATATTCTGACAAACTATTGCCCTGAACCGCACCATGTAGAAAAAATAATACTGGGTAATGCTTTTTAGGGTTATAATTAGCTGGAAGACTTACAAAATAAGAGGTATTAATACTATCGGTTATATTAAACTTAACTGAATAATTTACTTCTTTTTTTGGTTGAAAATTATTGAAAGATTTAATCATTTCATAAGCTTGCCTTCCATCTTTAGCTTGTGCTAAATCCAAATCCTTAAATGCACCTTTTTCAAATTCTTTTTGTTTAGCGCTCAATTTTTCAAAAAAAGCAGCTTTCATATTTTCAGCTTTGCCTAATATAATCGACCATCTTTTGTCATTAAAAAGATTTTCATACTCCTTCTGCGGGTACACAAATGTTAAATAGTCCCAGGTGGTATTCTCTTCATTATTCATTGCCAAAATCTTCTCTAAGTAGTAAAAAGCTTTGTCATTATTCTTTAGCTCTGATGCAATTACAGATGCTTTATAAAGTCCCGTCGTATTTATTTCTTTGGGATATAATTTAAACGCTTCTTCGTATAGATTTAAGGATTTACGATAGTCAACAGTATCTTTTGCTTTCCACATTAAGCGCAGCGCACTATCTGCTAGTTTTTTATAAGATTGTGCGCTGAGTTGGCTGTAAGAAAATAGCAGCAATACAATTATTAATAATCTTTTCATGATCAATTTATTTTACAGCTCAAAAGTAGCAGATCAAGAAAAGTAAAAATTGTATAATTGTGACATCCTACCCAGTAAAATTCCAAAAAGTATCTTCTGCGCCAACAATTTTGCCATCTTTAAAAAACTGAGATGGAGTTAAACCTGTTAATTGTTTACAAGCTTTGATAAAATGTGATTGATCGGTATAATGTGCTTGGTGAGATAATGAACTTAAATTGTCCTGCTTTTTGATATTGAGCTTATGGTTCATCAATTGTCTAAATCGAACTATAGATCGATATTTTTGTGCGCTAGTTCCAATATATTTTTTAAATAAACGGTTTAAATGTTTTCTGCTGATACCTAACTTACGTTCAGCAATTTCATCTATACTTATTTCATCTATGGAAGTGTGAAGTAGTTCTAAAGCTCTAATGACATATATATTTGAGACTGGCGAAAGTTTGGATAATAATTCTTTGTCTAATGCTGCTTTTATATCTTCTAAATTTTCATAATCAAAAAGCTGATTGATAAATTGATTATCAAAAAATGAGAAACTCGGCGAGCTTGCAATCTTATCTATTGCAACAGCATCGGTTAAAAATTGGTTAATACCAAATGGCCCAAATACAATACCGATTTTATGCACTGGACCTGTTTGGCTTACTTTAAGAATGTTTTCTCTTAAAGGCGTAAAAATTTGTAATGGTAATGATCCTTCTTCGTAATTGATTTTAGAATGATTTACGCTAAAACGAACTTGATGACTTTTGTATAATGATACAGTATTATTGTAATGCGGATAACAAATGTATTCATTACGGTAATTTTCATCATCAGCTATATCTAAATAATAGTAACTGATATATTTTTGCAATAATGTATCCGCAGGTTTAAATGTTTCGAATATTCTCATTAACTAGTAGACAATAACTATTCTAAAACGTTGCACAAATAATCGTGGGGTATAGCTTTATTTCACGATGTAGGTATTGTCGTTCCTATTTTTATCAGGAACATGGCTACTTCCCATTACCACCTTATTAACTTGCTTGCTGGTTTTAACGGTCGCAATAAAAGTACTATTACCACTTTCCCACACTCCAATATTATAATGAATTTTAGTTGTGCTATTATCAGAGAATGTAATTATAAGATCAATAGGCAATGGTTTATTGCTTTTGTTTTCGATAGTAATATCATATCCAAGATCAGTTTTCTGCACTGATTTGATACCCATATCGGTTACTCCTTCTTCAAAAAACCAACGTTTCCAAAACCAATCTAAATTTTTACCAGCACCCGCATTCATGCTGTAAAAGAAATCGTAAGGCATCGGGTGTTTACCATTCCACAAAGTGATGTAATGATGTAATGCTTTGGTAAACAATTCATCTCCTAAATAATCCTTGATAAAAAGATAGCCCAAACCTGGTTTAGGGTAAGAATTAGTAAATGACCCCGAACCCTTTAATTCAGTAGTTAGCGTAACAATTGGTACATCGTCTTTACTTCCAGATGAACTAGCAGTTGGCAAAACACCATATTCATCTACAATTGTAGAATCTATCATTGGTGATATTAACCACTCTCCTATAGTTGCCCAACCTTCGTCCATCCAAGCATATTTGGTTTCATTTGTACCCATGTAGAAAGGAAACATGGTATGAAAAATTTCGTGATCAGTAAGTGTAATGGCATCAATCCTATTATCTACAGGATTATCATTAACCATCATTGGATACTCCATCTGATCAAGCCCATCAAAAATAGTTTCGTGGCTATAAGGAAATGGCCATTTTGGAAAATCATAGCTCATTGCATGAACTGTTTTACGTGCAAAATCAATAACTTCGTAATAATCTTTATGAATAGGATTAAAAACCGCATCTACCCTGGTTCTTCTATTCGTTTTAGGATCAACTACTAAACTACTTGATTTCCATATGTAATGGTTGCTGGTAGCAAATGCAAAATCAACTACGTTTTTAGCTTCGAATTTAAAGGTATTGAAAGGTTTTTGAGCAGTTACTTGATGTTGTGCAAGCTCAGTACTATCAATTACATCAATTACTTGGTCTGAAATATGAGCAGCTTGATATTTTTTAACAACATTTTTTGCAAAAACTTCACTTGCATTTAACAAATCGCCCGTGGCCCATACTGTAAAATCTTTAGGAACAGTTATTTCGGCTTTAAAATTGCAGAAATCATTGTAAAATTCTTCAGATCCCGTATAGGGAAATTTATTCCAACCATCAATGTCATCGTAAACTGCAATTCTTGGAAAGAAATAGGCAACAAAATGAGCACCCTCATCTACCTGACCGGTACGGATATGTGAACCTTTATTTAGAATGTAGTTATACGCTATCTTAAACGATATTGATTTACCTGGGGCCAAACCATCAATTGTGGTATGCATGTTTGTGCCATCAGTAACTAAACTCGATACATCTTTAGGTGAGTTATTGAGTAAGACTGAAGTAATCTTAACTCCTTCTCCTAAATCTCTTTCGTTAATTTTAGATTTACGAGGAGTTCCTTTTTGATAAAGATTTGGATAAAGTTTAAACCAAATTTCATTTAATACATCAGGACTATTATTGAAATATTTAATAGTTACAGTTCCTTTTACAAGCCTTGTAACAGGGTCAAAATTGATCTGTAAATCGTAATCTGCCGTATTTTGCCAATACTTGTCTCCTGGCTTACCACTACTATCTCTTGTTCCCTTTTGGTAGGCATTTTTAAATACCTGCTCAACTGGAAGTTGAGCTTGCACATAACCAAACGCCATAAATAATAGGCAAAATAATTTTATCGATCTCATATTAGAAAGCGCTACAAGAATAAAGTTGTACAGTTAAAATTTAAACAATCTGAGAGCGATAAAATAATATTAATGGCTTACCAACTATTTACCAAACTTCATTTTTAGCTGTTCTAACATATCGTTAGTAACTACAGCAGCTTCTTTAGGCTGTTGCTGTTTTTGTTGAAACTGCGGTCTAGGTGTTGGAGCTGCAGGTTTAGGTTTAGGAGCTTGGCTTTGTTGTTTTGCCTGTCTTTGTTCGTCTTTTTTCTTACTCCAACGAGCCCAAATTTCATCAAGCTTCTTTTTGGTATATAAAGGAAAATCGCCTTGTTTCATCCAAGCGTAATAACTAGGCTCTGTATCGAAAACTTGCTCAACAGTTCTTCCTTTGTGTTTACCAAAGTTGATCACCTCTTCGCCATTCTCGTTATAAACCATTCTGCCAGCAAAATCTACCACTTTATTTAAATTGGTAAAAGCATGCAGGGCTTCTACATCATTTACAACCGGTGTAGAAATTTTCCCTTGTTTATCTTCAAATTCTTTATCCTTATATTTATCTAGCTGCGCTAAAAGCACTTCGTAAGTTGCTCTTATATCTGCTTCGGCAGAGTGTGCATTTATAATTTCCTGATCGCAATAAAATTTATAGGCTGCTTTTAAGGTACGCTGCTCCATCTGGTGGAATATATTTTGCACATCAACAAACTTTCTACCTTGCATATCAAAATCTACTCCAGCTCTTAAAAATTCTTCTAATAACATCGGAATATCGAATTTATTAGAATTATAACCAGCTAAATCAGCATCACCAATAAATTCGGCAATTTCTTTAGCTACACTGGCAAAAGTTGGTTCACTTTTAATATCCTCATCATAAATACCATGAATTAAAGAAGAAGCTAATGGAATTGGTATCTCAGGATTGATACGTTTAGTTTGTATTAGTTCTGATCCATCGGGCATTGCTTTTAAAATAGCAATTTCAACAATTCTATCTACTCCTACATTAATCCCGGTTGCTTCAAGATCAAAAAATGCCAATGGGCGTTTTAAATTTAATTTCATTTATATATGGTGATATTTCTGTACAAGTATTAAAACCTATACCAAATGTTATTTTTCCAAAAATGCTAAAAAGGTTTCATTAGTTGGTGCAAAATAGCATTAATAATTTAAAATTTAGTTTTCAATTAATTTCTAAACTTTATATTGCGATATAATTAATATCTGCAATGAAAAAAGCGTTTATCCTTCTCATACTTTGCATTAGTTCACTTGGTACATTTGCCCAAGATTTTACTTTTGGAAATATCAATACAAGTGATTTCGACTATAATAGAAATACAATTGATAGTAACGCAAATGCAGTGGCACTTAAAGAATATGGTAAAACAACCCTTCAATACGATGATAGCAATGGCAAAATAACATTATTTTTTCAGCATCATGTTAAAATAAAAATATTTAACAAAGAAGGTTTTATACAATCTAATATCGTAATTCCAAGTTACAAGGATGATAATAATGAAGAAATTATTGAAATTGTAAGTGCATCTACCTTTAATTTAAACAATGGAATTAAGGAAGAAACACCCTTAAACAAAAAGAGCATTTTTACTGAGAATAGATCAAAATATATGAAACTCACTAAATTTACTTTACCTAATATTAAGGAAGGTTCCATAATTGAGTATATCTATAATTTAAGAACACCTTTGATATTTAATTTTAAACAATGGAATTTTCAAAGCGATATCCCAAAAGTGCATAGCGAATACCAAGTTAATATCCCAGCAATTTATACTTATAATGTTTCTTTGAGAGGTCCTTTAAAATTAACAGATCAAAAAGCAGAATTGTATAAAGAGTGTTTGCGCATTTCTGGCAGAGAGATCGATTGTTCTCGCATCACCTATTTAATGAAAGATATCCCTGCATTTATAGAAGAAGATTTTATGACTGCTGCAAGTAATTTTAAAGCTGCAATTTATTTCGAACTTGCTGAAACACAAATGTTAAACGGCTCTAAGCAAAGTATAACAAAAACCTGGAGAGATGTAGATTACGAACTTACTTCTGCCAAAAACCTAGGTTCGCAAATGAAAAGAAAAGATGTATTTAAAGATATCCTACCAAACATTCTGCAAGGTACAACAGACGATTTAAGTAAGGCAAAAGCTATAGATAAATACATTAAAAGACAGATTAGATGGAACAATTATTATGGTAAATACAGCGAAGAAAACATTAAAAATGTTGTAGAAATGCGTTCAGGTAATGTTGCGGATATCAATTTGAGTTTAATTGCAGCCTTATCAGCTGCTAACTTAGATGCAGAAGCTGTAATCCTATCAACCAGAGATAATGGAACCGTAAATTCATTATATCCAGTGATGTCTGATTTTAATTATATTGTTGCTAAAGTTAACATTGGCGATAAAAGCTATTTATTAGATGCCACAGAACCTCTTTTGCCATTTGGATTATTACCACTAAGATGTATAAATGATAAAGGCAGAGTAATTAACCTTAAAAAACCATCGTACTGGATAGATTTAAAAGCTTCGCAAAAAAGCGTAACCAATTATGTTTTAACCGGAAAGATGACACCAGATGGCAAAATAAAAGGAACCATTTTAACCTACACTTTAGGTTATGCAGCATTTAATAGAAGGAAAGAAATTAAAAAATATAATTCTGTAGATGCTTACGTAGAGAAACTTGATGAGCAGATGCCAAAATTGAGTATTTTAAAACAAGAAATATTAAATATTGATAGCGTTGCCGAACCATTAACTGAAAAATACGAGGTTGAATTTAATCTCTATGATGGAAAAATCGAAGATCAGATCTATTTTAATCCTTTTATGATCAATAGAATTGCAAAAAACCCTTTTAATTTAAACGATAGAACTTACCCAATTGATTTAGGTTCGAGCTCTGACGAAAGAATAACGGTTGAAATTACCTTGCCTGAGAAATTTGAACTCACCGAAAAACCAAAAGATTTAGCTATCGCTTTACCAGAAGGTGGAGGTAGATATTTATTAAAAAGCAGTTTAGAAGGCGATAAAATCTATTTAACACAACTCTTACAATTCAATAAAGCTATTTATCAACCCGAGGATTACTTAACACTAAAAGAATTCTATAGCAGGATTATCCAAAATCAAAAGACAGACCTTTTGTTAAAAAAGATTAAATAAATGAAGTTTCTAATTAGCCTATTCTTTTCTTTTTTATTGATACACACTTGTTTTGCACAAGATAATTATGATGTTGACTTGATTTCAGGCGAATTAAAAAACCGTGCAAACGCTGTAATACGCAATCAAGAGACTATTGTAGATATGCAAGCATCAAACAATGTAATCTACACTGTAAAACAAGCAATCACGATCTTAAACAAAAATGGAGAAAACAGCGCTAGGTTAGTTTTATTTTATGACAAAAACACTGCGATAAAAAGTATAAAAGGCGAAATTTATAATGAAGTTGGGAAACTAACTGGAAAATTTACACAAAGCAATTTTAGGGATGAAAGTGCCGTAAATGATTTTTCTCTATTCGAAGATAGTCGGGTTAAACATTATTTGCCATCAGTTAATAATTATCCATATACAATTGTTTATAACTACGAAATTAGATTTAAGCAAAATTTAATTATCCCTAGTTGGACGCCAAAGCCAGCGAACGATGTATCCGTAGAAAAGAGTAGTTATGCATTTATTTATAAACCAAATGATAAGTTTAGGCTTAAAACTCAAAATATTAATACCAAACCAGAAGAAAGCACCAATGAAAAGCAAAAAACTATAGTTTGGAGAATTGCGAATTTGACCAGCATAAAAGATGAGCCTTATAGTCCGAATAAAACTACCTACCTACCAAGTATTAAAATAGCACCAGAAAATTTTACCTATTATAATTACAAAGGTAATTATACCAATTGGGAAGAATTAGGAAAATGGTACTACAACGATCTTTTAAAAGGAAGAAATGTTTTATCTCCAGCTACTATACAGACTATAAAAGATTTGGTTAAAGATGAAACAACAGACAAAGCTAAAGCCAAGAAAATATACGAATACCTACAAAATAAAACCAGATATATAAGCGTACAAATAGGAATTGGAGGTTTTCAACCATTTACAGCCGAAGAGGTAGATAGATTGGGTTATGGAGATTGCAAGGCTTTGGTAAATTACATGCAAGGTTTATTAAATGTGGTGGGCATCGAATCTTATTATAGCGTAGTACAAGCTGGATCTGAAAAAATTAGTTTAGATCCAAGTTACGCCAGTATGGAACAAGGTAATCATGTAATTTTATGCCTACCACTAAAGGGCGATACAACTTGGCTAGAGTGTACAAGCCAGAAAATTCCATTCGGTTTTTTAGGTGATTTTACTGACGACAGGTTTGTACTAGCTTGTACTCCAGCAGGTGGAAAATTATTAAAAACACCAAAGCTAACTACTCCTAATAATTTGCAATTGAGACATGCTAACCTAACAATTTCGGCAGATGGAAGTATAAAAGGTAGTGTAAAAACTAAATTCTCAGGCTCGCAGTATGATAATCATGAAGAATTTATTGGTAAGCCAATTGCCGAGCAACAGAAAATGTTAAAAGAAGCTTATGATGTAGATCATATTAATTTTGATCACATTAATTATATTAAGAACAAAAGTATAGAACCAAATATTGAAGAAGATTTAAATCTTACTATCAGAAATTATGGTGTGCTAAATAACGATAAAATGTTTTTGACTTTAAACCTATTTAACATAAAAGGCTTAATCCCAGATGTTAGAAATAGAACATTACCAGTTTATATCAACAGAGGTTATACAGATATAGATACAATAACCTATCAACTACCCGAAAATTTTTCTGCCCCAACCGAACCGCTAAATAAATCTTTAAACTGTGCTATGGGTACTTATGTAATATCTGCAAAGCTGATAGATCAAAAGCTAATTTACACCAGAAAATTTGTGCTAAATGAAGGAACTTTCCCAGCAGAAACTTATCAGACATTTTCTAAATTTATTGCTGATGTAAACTCAGCAGATCATCAAAAAGCGATCCTTAGCTTAAAAAAATAATCCCCAACGTTATTCCGATAATCATAATTAAATACATTATAATTTCGGTAGAAGCGAAACGTTTGTATTTGGTCCAGAAAGAATAATCGTGTTTAGGTTCAGACATAAAAAAATCCCGAAAGTGAATTCGGGACAAAAGTAATATTAATTTTAATGCTTTTTTATTTAGGTTGAAAACAGCTTATTTGCTAGTCGCTTCTTTTTTCCATTTAATACTGCAGCCTACTGCCTTAGTTGAGGTTACAGCAGGTTTTTCACCTTTCAACAAAGAATTAATCGCATTTTGCACAAATGTAATTTTAGAAGCATTTGTATCTTCCTGATCGTTATCTATCGCACCGATATAAGCAACTTCATTTCCTTTTGCTGTTTTCTGCAATACAAACACATGTGGAGTTTTCATTGCTCCATATTTTTTAGTATAAACATGGTTGGGATCTTCCAAATACGCATAGCTGAAGTTTTTCTCTTTAGCTCGTTCTTGCATTTTTACAAAACTATCTCCAGGAGAAGCAAGAGGATCATTGGTATTGATCGCAATAACAGGATAGCCTTTGACCGCATAAGTTTTATTTAGTGCTTCTACCCTATCTTGATAGATTTTAGCTACCGGGCAAGTGTTGCAAGTAAAAACAACAATGTATCCTTTTGCTTTTTCATAACTTGCTAAGGAAACATTTTTACCATCTACATTCTTCAAATTAAAATCTGCTGCCACATCGCCCACCTGATAACCATTTTGTGCTTTTGCCATAATGCCTAGCATTATAAAACATGCGAATAATACTGATCTCATAAAATTTATTTTAATTTTTCTAAAGTTTCAATTAATTCGTTGTAGCTAAATTCCTTTTCGTAAAACTGCCTTACCTTTTTATTTGTATTTACAAAAAGTGTCGCAGGTATAGCCCCCGACCAATTTTTATCTACCTTCTCAATAAATAGCTGTTGGTCTGGTTCGTTTATTACATATACTTCTGAGTTGATTTTATTTTTAACAACAAAAGGAATAACAGCGGTTTTAAGTTTAGACTTAAAATCTAAACTTACCAATATTACTTTAATGGGTTGCTTAGCAGCTTCTTTATTAATCTTTTCGAAATGTGGTAGTTCTTCAATACAAGGCCCGCACCATGTTGCCCAAAAGTTAATAATATATGTAGTATCTTTCCCTTTCGCCAATCTTTTATCTAAGTCATTTAAAGTTAATAATTTAACTTGTGCATTTGCAACAATAAAGGTAAAAAATAAGCTTAAGGTAAACAGATATTTCATGAGCTTAGTAGTTATAACATTTTATTAACCTGCTGTTCTACAAATTTGTTTTTAGGAACTTTTCTTGCATCCTGTTCATCATCAATTCTACCAATGTATTTAATTAAAAAACCGTTTGGTTTCTTTTGCAATACCACAGCAGTTGGCGTAATGGTTATGTTCATCATCCAAGTATACTTAAAACCATCATCAGATAGATATGGAAATGTGAAACCTTTCTTTTGTGCAAGTTTTTTCATTTCAGGCATTGCATCTAAAGGATATTTAATTGGATCATCTCCATATGGGCCAATGGCAACTACAGGAAATCCTTTTGCCTTATATTTTTTATCCAAGGCCATCACTCTAGGCTCATAGGCTATACAATGATCACAAGTAGGTGTCATAAATACTACTATGAAACCTTTCGCAGCTTTCTGATCTTTTAAACTATACACACTTCCTGAAGTACTTAGCAAAGCTATGTTAGGTAAAACATCACCAACCTTATAAACTTTTTGGGCATTTGCAGTTATAGATAGAAAAATTAGTAAACCAATGGAATAGATTATTTTGCGCATATTTTTATTTTAAAGTTCCTGTTTTAACAATAGCTTTCTGATAAACAGGCAAATTCAGATCATCAACAATTACACCCCTAGTGGTTGAGGCGTGAACAAAAAAGTCATTATTGAGATAAACGCCAACATGATCTACTTCATTGCCTCCAAAAGAGAAAAATATAAGATCGCCTTCTTGCAAAGAACTTAAATTTTTCTTCTTTATAGCCTCAGCTTGATCTCTCGATTTTCTAGGCATTGTATAACCATAAATATTTTTCTCAAGCAATAAAGCAAATCCAGAACAGTCTATTCCATTTTTGTCTAACCCACCCAATTTATATTTAACACCTGTCCAATCGGTAATAAAACGATATAATTCCTTACTTTTTAACGATGCCATGGCATCTGCAACTTTAGCGGCTTTTTCATTTGGCTTAACTGTATATTTTCTACTTCCACATGAGGCCAAAACCAACGAAAACAAAACAGCAATCAAACAATTTATTTTTACTGCTTTCATTTTATTGTTTGATTAATCTTTGAATTTCATCGAGTTTCAGAAGTGCCTCAACCGGTGTTAATACATTTACATCTAAATTATTTAGCGTATCTCTAATTTTTACAAGTACAGGGTCATCAATGGCAAACATTTGTAACTGATATGCCTGATTTTGCACTTTTTTTATACTGTCTTTAATACTTTGCCCTTCAGTCCTATCTATTTCTAAACGTTTAAGTATTTCATTAGCACGGTTAATTAATTTTGAAGGCATGCCTGCCATTTTTGCAACATGTATACCAAAACTATGTTCGCTACCACCAGGCACTAGTTTGCGCAAGAAAATAACTTTGTTGTTCATTTCTTTAATGGTTACGTTAAAGTTTTTGATACGAGGCATGGTGTTCTCTAAATCATTTAACTCATGGTAATGGGTTGCAAATAGCGTTTTTGGCCTAGCTGTTGGGTGTTCATGCAAAAATTCGGCAATTGCCCAAGCTATTGATATACCATCGTAAGTACTCGTGCCCCTTCCAATTTCATCTAATAAAATCAAGCTTCTATCAGATATATTATTTAAAATACTGGCAGTTTCATTCATTTCTACCATGAATGTACTTTCTCCTGATGATAAATTATCAGAGGCCCCTACTCTGGTAAATATTTTATCTACAATACCAAAATTAACATCTTTAGCAGGCACAAAACATCCCATTTGGGCCATTAAAATAATTAGTGCAGTTTGCCTTAAAATTGCCGATTTACCAGACATATTCGGACCAGTAATGATGATAATCTGTTGCGTATCGTTATCTAGAAAAACATCATTGGTAATGTACTCTTGACCAATTGGCAATTGTTTTTCAATTACTGGATGTCTGCCACCTTTAATATCTAACTCTTTGTTATTGTTTAAGGTTGGTTTTACATAATGATTTTTAACTGCAAGTTGTGCAAAACAAAGCAGGACATCTAATTTCGCAATTAAGTAAGCATTTAACTGAATTGGCTTAATATACTGAGCAACTTGATACATTAACTCGCCATATAAACGAATTTCGATAGCTTGTATCTTTTCCTCAGCACCTAAAATTTGTTCTTCGTATTCTTTAAGTTCTGGCGTAATGTAACGCTCGGCATTAACCAAAGTCTGTTTTCTTATCCAACTTTCTGGAACTTTATCTTTATGCGTGTGTGTAACCTCTAAATAGTAACCAAAAACATTGTTAAATGATATTTTTAAAGATGGAATTCCAGTAGCTGCAGCCTCTCTTTTCTGTATTTCTACTAAATATTCCTTACCGCCAAAGGCGATTTTACGTAAACGATCCAACTCTTCATCAATTCCATCTGCTATTACATTTCCTTTGATTAATAACGCAGGTGGATCAGTCTGCAACTCCTTTTCTAATTTATCCTTAATACTTAAACACGGATTAAGTTGCGAGGCTAATACCATTAAAAATGGATTTTGAGTTTGTTCGGCAAGTTTTTTTACTTCATCTATATGTGATAATGCTCTCCTCAATTGCACTAATTCTCGTGGACCAGCCTTCTGTAAACCTACTTTAGAAATTAATCTTTCTAAATCTCCAATAGGTTTGATATGGGATAAAAATTCTTGCAAAAGTTCATCATGTTTTACCAGATACTCTACCATACCTAAACGCTCTTGGATAGGTTTGAGCTCTTTTAGAGGCATAATAATCCACTTATGCAACATTCTAGCACCCATTGGTGTAGCGGTTTGATCAAGTACGTTAAAAAGTGTTACACCATTATCATTAGCAGTACTTACCAATTCTAAATTGCGAATAGTGAAACGATCTAACCACATGTAACGATCTTCTTCTAGCCTAGATATAGAAGAAATATGCTGTAGATTTCTATGTTCCGTTTCTCCTAAATAATAAAGTACAACGCCCGCTGCAACAATGCCCGATGTTAACTTATCTACACCAAAACCTTTTAACGAATTAACTTCGAAATGTTTGGTCAATATTTCATTCGCATAATCATTGGTAAATGCCCAATCATCAAGCGTATAAGTGTAAAATTTATCACCAAACAAGTTTAAAAACTCTTGGCGTTTGTTTTTTTGAAAAACAACTTCTGTGGGCCTAAACCCTTGTAAAAGTTTATCAATATATTCTGCATTACCTTGGGCTACCAAGAACTCTCCGGTAGAAATATCGCAGAATGCAACACCGATGGCCTGTTTATCAAAAAAAACTGCTGCTAAATAATTGTTTGCTTTCTGGTTAAGAATGTTATCACCATAAGCAACACCAGGTGTAACCAGCTCGGTAACCCCTCTTTTTACAATGGTTTTAGTTGTTTTAGGATCTTCCAACTGATCGCAAATGGCAACCCTTTGTCCTGCCCTAACCAATTTAGATAAATAGTTTTCTAGAGAATGGTGCGGAAAGCCGGCTAGCTCCAATGCACCATTTGGCCCAGTGCCTCTTTTGGTTAAAACAATACCTAAAATATTGGCCGTTTTTATAGCATCCTCACCAAATGTTTCGTAAAAATCTCCTACTCTAAATAACAATAACGCACCAGGATATTTAGCCTTAATGGTATTGTATTGCTGCATTAATGGGGTTACTGTTTCTTTTGTTTTGGCCAAAATCTTTAAATTTTACTAAAGTGTAAATATAACATCTTGCACTTTAGTGTTTATGTTTTTGTGAAGAAATTATTAAATTGTTAAGAGGTAAAGAATAATGTTTTTTTTGAAAAGCAAATTTATAGACATTTATCAATTCAGTCCTACTGTACATTATAGCGCTCTCCGATAAAGCTGTTCAGGTGTGCCATTTGCATGAAGTTTAAAATGAAAATTCAATAAGAATATTATAGCACTAAATACCTAAAAAAGACTCTGTTGCGAATTTGGCTTGGGAGGTGTTCCTAAGAACGGGAATTCTTCCGAAAATTTTTCATATTGTTTTTTTTTAGGATTAAATTTTCTTAATAAAAGATTTTTACATTCAAAATCTAACTTCACTTCAGCAAACATTTTTAATGCAACCTCAACATTTTGTTCATTTAGCTTTCTTCCGATAGAAATATGAGGATCTTTACTTTTATAAGAATTTTTTAAGTTTAGTTTTTTATGAATTCTAATCATCAATTCAGATAAAGGCGTTTTGGTATTTTGATTAGGTTTCAAAAATACAGCACCATTAGGATAATTATCAACTCCGTTGAAACTGAGATCAATCGGTTTTTCATAACTTGAAATTTCTAATAAATTTTCAATAATCTTATCTAATTCATCGTCATCTGCTGTAAATTCACAAATGGTAATATGTGCTTTAGAGTTTCTGCTATTATACCATCCAATTTCGGCATACAATTCATCCTTTAATTTAGTAACGTATTCAATCCCATCTTGTGGTGGTGCAATTACTACGGAATATAAATCTTTCATAACCTGATAGTTAACATTTCTTCCTTCTCCCAGAAAAGGGAATACCCCTAATTCATTTAACGATTGTAAATCTCTAGTTGCGGTTGCTTTTGGGGCTCCTGTAATACTCATGTATTTTTTAGCAGTCATACCACCTTCAAATCCATTTTCACCAGCATTAAACATTTTATTGATAGCCTTCTCTTGCCTTGTGTTCAGTTTTGGTTTAAATTCATCAAAAAACCTAACTTTTTTTATGGTGAAAATTATTAGTTCTCTTACCTGTTCTTGCGCTTTTAAAGTTATTTCTGCAAAATAAGTAAGCCAATTTGTAATTTCATTACTTTTCGAAGCTTGTTGCAAAGCAGTGTAATAAGCCTTTCTATTCTCTTCAATAACTCTAGATAAACTTAAAATAATTGGACGTTTAAGCGTCTGCGATAGGGCCTTTTGTGCAATTGCCCTTCCTATCCTACCATTTCCATCTTCAAAAGGATGAATACTTTCGAAATATAAATGTGCAATTGCTGATCTAATTACAGCATTTGAGATCTCTCTCTTTCCATTGGGGGCCGTATCATTAAACCATTTTATAAATATTTCCATCTCAGTAGGTACTTTTGACGACGGGGGAGCTTCAAATTGAACATTTTCCTTACCTAAAGTTCCAGATATTACCTGCATTGGCTCTTTTTCGCCTTGCCTCCAGTTTCCTACAATCATCCTTCTTTGTCTAAAAACCAAAAGTGAATGCCATTCACACAATTTTTCTTTAGTCAAATCATCTTTGTAACTTTCTCTAACATCAGTCATTAATTTAGCTATACCTGCAGCTTTTTTATCACTTACAATTTCATTTTTATCGTTTAGGTGTAAATTGTTTTTTATAGAAGACATCACATCCTGCCTACTTAAATATTCATTTTCTATCTCAGATGTCTTCAATGCTTCCATTAAGATAGTTTGAACCAAAATTTCGTTGTGAGAATCTTGATCTGTTAATTTTAACAAACCACTTACTAATCCAACTTCTTCTGCAAATTTGTATAAATTACTTTGGATAGTTTCTAAATTGAAGCTAAAATTTGGCCAATCTGGCAATTCCCAATTATATTTCATGAGCCAATTAATTTCGTTATTCGGCTCAAATATAAACAAAAAAATGAGCCAATTAATAATTTTATTCGGCTCATTTTTAAAATTATATTGTAAATACCTTATTTCAATTCATCTTTAAATCCCTTATCATCAACCTTATACCATTTACCTTTTTCTAATAATGCAGCTTGATGAACTGATGCATGCTGATTGACATCTAGACCTATTACCTTTCGACCATAATGAAAGCCAACGTTTTCTTTGGTGATGGTATGGCCAACAACAATATGCTTTACTTTATAAAATTCCAATGTTTCATCAACCTCATGTAATGTAGCTTTTGGCTCAATAAAGTATCCCCTATACCAAAATAGAGAAGTTTCTCCAGCAATAAGCATTTCTACAACAGATCCTTTTGCAACTCCTTTGTCTTTCAAAGATCTCGCTTTATCTAAATAAGGCCTACACTTTTCGTTAATTACTTCTATTGGAATTTTAAGTCTATTTATTTGAGGCGCAATACCAGCATGGGTACAGAGATTATCTCCTATTTTTTCTATTATATTTTTAGATCTTAACCATCTTCCCAATTCCGTATCATTTGCAAATAGTTCCAGGTAATTAAGCCCCATCATGGTTGCCAGTTCTTTATATCTCGGATGCATGTAGCGTAGATCACCACTTAAATTCATAATATCATGATTACCTAAAATAGTATGCACATAACCACCATGTATAATAGCATCTTGTTCTAATTTATACAATAACCAAAGCACCTCTGTAACTCGATTACCCCTATCAAATAGATCTCCACATATGATTAGCTTACCGTTTCCATAAATCCAATTGTAATTCTCATCAATAACTTTATTTGTAATGAGCAAAGCCTTAAAGCCAATAAATTCACCTTCAACATCCGAAACGAAAATCATTTTATCAGCACCTTTAGCAATTGATGGCTCATTAATTAGTTCTTTTCTAAGTTTCACTTTAAAATTTAATGCAGGCTTTCCGGGAATCAGCACACTTACCTCAACTTTATCTTTAGAAGAAATAGAATCTAAAACTGCTTTTCCATTTACTACTGCATAAGTAACAATTTTTGATCCTCTATAAAATACATGGGGAGCTTCATTTAAAACGTCAGATTGCCCAAAAAAGTTAAAAAAGTTAAACGCAGACATGATTATGATAAAACAAATTTCATTTATAAAAAATTAATTAGCTATTTATAGTAATCAATTATTCAGAAACTTAAATATATAATTATTGAATATATTTAAATAAGAAAGCAGCTACTACAGGTATTTAACACCATAGCAACTGCTAACCAATTAACCTTAATTAAGAACTTATTGAGGCGTTATTTTTCCGTGATAGGTAGCTGTAACCGGACCTCTAGTTGTTTGCGCATCTAAATTGATACTGTAATTATCCCCATCTTTAGAAACCGCAACTGTTCCTCCAGTAATCTCATGGGAGGTAGGGATATCCAATTTTATACTTCCACCACTAAAATTGCTAGCTGGATTATAGCTGGCGCTCGAATTATCCTTGTAAGTAAAGGTACCAACTGGAATACTTGTACTTCCTTTGTAGAAAAATAATTGCAGATTTTTACTTGTTCCCTCACCTGTTAATACAATATTCATAACATTAGTGCCTAATACCGCTACATTAAAGAATTTTGCTGCAGTTATTTTTGTGGTAGTGCCCTGGTAAACATATTTACTGTTTCCACTACTTGGGCCATCCTCATCCTTTTTACAGCCTGTTGCTAATGCAGTTACAATTAAGAAAAGGCTAAACATTGTTTTTAAATTTTTCATGGTTTTTGATTTTAATTTTACAATATGCTTAAATGATTAATCAAATGTAATCCAGAATAAAATCTCTTTTTTAGCTAACGAGTAGCACGGTATTGGGAATGAGTAAACAAGGGAATTGAATGAGCGAAGGATAATAATGTTATTTAAACGCTAACTAACAATCTTATAACACAAAAAAATGAACCACTGCAAGGCATGCCTTGCAAATGATCCATTCATCTATTAACAAACTATTCTCTATTTTAAACGTGATGCTAAAAATCGCACTTAATCAATATTTATTGGGTGCTTATCGTCTATAACCTTAACGGTTACAGTTCTATCATCTGATGTAGCTTTGATGGTGAAACTCTCTTCCCAACCTGCATTTTGCAGATTAATATTGTTAAGTATCCAATTTCCATTACGATCTGCAGTTAGGGTAAATTTCCTATTCATTCTATTTATTGGCCCTTCACCTTTAAATATCCTTTCTTGGTTATCGTGTGCAGTTTTATAATAAGTACTGGTAACATGTAGTTTTACTATAGCACCAGCTTTTGCCTTACCATATATTTTATAGTCGCCTCTTACTTTCTGATTATTTTTAGGAAAAGTAATACTAAGTGGAGTTATATTATTTCTAACTGGTTTAGCGACGGTTAGTATTTTTGTATTGTCTGTTTTTTTGATATCAGCAACCTGTAAATTGCCTACAAACAAGCACCCTAAAATTATCAAAGCTTTCATAGTAAATTGATTTAAATTATAAATGTATAACCAAATATAAGTTCAATCAAAATTGCTTTTCAATGAAATGAGTAGCTGGGGATTTTAAATGAGTAAAGTAGTAAATTGAACGAGGGAAATTGAAAAAGTTTATAACTTTTCAATATATTTCAAGAAAAGACCCAAAGCTTTTCGTTTATCTTCAGTTAACTCGAAATCTAACTTATTAAATAAATAATCCTTAAGATCAAAATTTTCTACTGGAACTAAATCTAGTAAAACTTCATTTCTATGTGCTAAACCAAAATTTAGGGCACTATCAAATTTTTCAATAAATTGTTGTGGAATAATTTTATTAGCTACCCAAGCGGCATAAACAAATGGTAATCCTGTAAATTTCATCCACTCCTCACCCATATCATACGCGAAATCGAAATCATCTTTTTTGCCAAAAGTTCGGTCGCCAATTAGCACCAATGCATCTGTATCCGCATTCTGATCAGTTGTAAATTCTACATTTACCCTAAAGTGAAATTTCAGTAGTACTTTTGCTAAGTTGTTAGATGTTCGTGATTGCGAATCTAACCTTACTGTTCTAATAGCTGAGACTGGAACTTTAGAGAAAATAAATACTGAATTTACAGCACCTACCGAACCTATGCAGTAAGAGCCGATGATATTTGCATTAGGTACGAAAGGAATTGCAGCAACCGGAATTAACCCTATATCTACTTTTTCTTCTATAAGCTTTGCTGCACAATCTGATGGGATATCTAAACTTAAATCAATTTGATCTCGAACTTCACTTCTTTCAATTCCGTAAATAAAAGGTTTGGTATTGGTATAAGAAACTGCTGAAATTTTTATCTTACTCACTCGTTTGTATGCTTATTTTCTTCAAAAAATCTTTAAATACTAGCCTTTAAAACTTAAGGTAATATTAAATCTCTTAAATGATCTGTATTGTTAAAATCAATTACTTTAAACTTTCCATCCTGATAGCCAATCCGATAAAGTGTAGTATTTTGGTGTGGAAAATCACCCATTTCTGACAATTCCTTTTCTAATAATAAACAAAGTAATAATCGCATAGCTCTACCATGCATACAAACCAAAACTAAATTTTCATCAGTTTTATCGGTAATTGTTTTAAATGCTTCTAGCAATCTAACTTTAACTTGATTAGGACTCTCACCTCCTTCAAAACCTGCTTCGTAATTACCACCTTGCCATTTCTCCATCATCTCCCTAAAAGCGATTCTAGCTTCTTCAGTATTAGGTTGTCCTTCCCATATTCCCCAAGCTAATTCATCCAATCCACTTAACTTATCCCAAGGCAAACCTAAATTTATAAATTGCTGAACTGTTTGGTGAGTCCTTTTTAATGCCGAGGTATAAATTTTATCAAATTTGACGTTTTGATAATGATTAAAAAAAGCATCCGCTTGTGCTCTACCTGTGTCATTTAAATCACTATCAACTCCTCTACCTTGTACAATTCCTAAACGATTTAATTCCGTTTCGCCGTGGCGGATGATGTATATTTCCTTTTTGCTCATTTGTTCATTTGTTCATTAGGGTAAGCTATTTGAACATTACAACATTCAAACTTTACAACATTTTAACATTAATTTATAACTGGCAATTTATAATAAGAAGGTTTTACTTCATTCTCAAAAACCACATTCGTATAATCTGTAACTACATTATACAACGTATCTCTTTCAATGGGTTTACGGCCAACTTGTTTAATTAAATTGACTAATTCTTGTGTACTCATTGCAGGATTTTGTTCTTCAGCCCCAGCCATTGAATAGATCTTGGTAGTATCATCTAATGTACCGTCAATATCATCTACTCCAAAATTTAGAGACATTTGCGCAGTTTCTCTACTAATCATTGCCCAATATGCTTTTACATGGTCAAAGTTATCTAGATAGATGCGTCCGATAGCATAATTCCTTAAATCTTCTATTACAGAAACTTCTGGTACATTACTCATTTGGTTATGTTGGTTTCTGAATTTTAAAGGAATAAATGTCTGGAAACCACCAGTTTTATCTTGTAATTGACGTAATTGCTCCATATGATCTACACGGTGCTCAAATTTTTCGATATGACCGTATAACATTGTAGCATTAGATCTCATGCCCAATTTATGCCACTCTTCATGTATGGCCAACCATTGCTCGCCAGTGCATTTATCTTTTGCAATCTGCTCTCTAATTTCTGGCGCAAAAATTTCTGCACCTCCACCTGGAATTGATTCCAAACCAGCCTCTTTCATCATTTTCATTCCAGTAGCATAATCAATCTTTGCTTTTTTAAAGATATAATGATATTCTACCGGAGTTAATGCTTTTACGTGTAAATCTGGGCGATGCTGCTTAATAGCAGTAAACAAAGCTGAATAAAAAGCAACATCGTATTGTGGCAAAACACCACCAACAATGTGTACTTCTGTTACTGGTTCGCCATCATATTTTCTAACTACATCCAGCATTTCTTCCATAGTTAAAGCCCAGCCTTCTTCTTTTTGTTTGATAAGGCGTGAATACGAACAAAATTTACAGTCGTAAACACAAAGATTTGTAGGTTCTAAATGGAAATTACGATTAAAGTAGGTTTGATCACCATGCTTTTTCTCTCTAATATAATTGGCCAAAACCCCCAAATAGGCTAGCTCAGCATGTTCGTAAAGGTATACGCCCTCTTCAAAAGTAATGCGTATATTATCTTTAATTTTTTGGGCAATAACCTTTAAAGGTGTAGCTAAATGTGGATTTTGTAACAAAATATCTAAAGCCTGCACGGTATCTTTTTTTAATGTTTAGGCAAAAGTACAACAATGCCCTAATTGTAAATCATTTTCTTGTAAAAATGGCTAATTCAGAAACAATAAAAGCCTCCAGATAAATCGGGAGGCTCTCAAATTATAATAGAATTTATATTATTTTGCTGATTTAGCGAAGTTTAAAACAATATAGGCTGTTCTGCCACTGTACTCAATCGGAGATTTAATTACCATATTGCTACCATCGGTAGAAGAAAGGATTAAACGATATCCATCTGTAACATTTTTAGCTTTATCGCCCTCGTATAATTTTTTAAATTGGAAAGTTTCATCAACTGGGCTTACCGACCAAAAAATAGATTGCGTTTTTGCAGCACAAGTTGTACTAGAAGGTAAAGCGTAACTGCCGTTTCCACTATTTGTTAAATTCCATGTACTACCAACAAAACACTTATAAGAGCTTTCGCCTAAGAATGATTTTACAGCAACTTCTGGAATACCATCAAATGTTATATCATTTAATACCCAATTTCCTGTTACGTTTCCTTTTTTTAGTGCAACAGCACCTGTTGTTGTTTTCGGAGAGCAGCTTTGTAAAACTATTAGTGAACTACAAATTAATGCTGCTATTAAAAATATTCTTTTCATATACTTGTTTTTTTTGATAAGCTAATTACATAAATCTTGCCAAAATCATTTTTTTAAAAAGATTTAAATTTAGCTTTGCCTTAAATCATTGTAATTTAACGATAAATAAATGAAACCAGAAACAACTGCCATCCATGCTTTAAACTTAGTAAAAAGCGCTACTGGAGATGTTACCATGCCCATTTGCTTGTCTACCACTTTTTTACGTGACGAAGCAGGCGGTTATCCTGGCGGACACATGTACAGCAGGGTAAGTAATCCAAATCGTTCGGCTTTAGAAAAAGTGATTAGTGAACTAGAATTTGGCGCTGATACCTGTGCATTTTCTTCTGGAAATACCGCAGGTATGTCTATTTTTCAGGCTCTAAAACCTGGAAGCCATATTATTGCTCCCGATGATATGTATTGGGGATTTAAAAAACAGCTGCAATCTCTTTTTGCTGATACTTTAACATTAGATTTTATAGATTTGACTGATTTATCGGTAGTTGATAGTTATATCAAATCAAATACAGTAATGATTTGGGCTGAAACTCCATCAAATCCATTGTTAAAAATTACTGATATTGAGGGTTTAGCTAAAATCAGCAAAGCGAACAACCTTATATTTGCGGTTGATAGTACTTTTGCCTCTCCTATTTTGCAAAATCCAATTCTTTTAGGTGCTGATATTGTAATGCATTCTACCACAAAATATATTGGTGGGCATAGTGATGTTTTGGGAGGTTCGTTAACAACAGCTACCATAAACGATTTTTGGGATAAAATAAGAAACATACAACAGATTGGAGGGGCAGTACCTTCTCCATTTGATAGTTTCTTATTGTTACGCAGTATCAAAACCTTAGCCTACAGAATTAAAGGGCATTGTAACAATGCGATGCAATTAGCGAAACATCTCGAAAATCATCCAAAAATCGAGGCAGTTTATTACCCTGGTTTAGCTTCGCATGCACAACATGAAATTGCCAAAAAGCAGATGAAAGATTTTGGAGGTATGTTATCTATATTAGTGAATGGTGATGCCGTTAATGCCCGAAAGGTGGTAAATACTGTGAAATTATTTGCTCAGGCTACCAGTTTAGGTGGAGTTGAAAGTTTAATAGAACACCGTGCATCTGTAGAGGGGCCAGATACTAAAACCCCACAAAATTTAATTCGGGTATCAGTTGGATTGGAACATATAGATGATTTAATAGCAGATATGGAACATGCTTTAAAACAGATTTAAAAAACTAATATTTTTTTTTAAAATGAAAGTATAATACTAATCGCTTATTGTGGCCCCGCACCGTTACTGCCGGGTTTAAAAACATAGTTGGTTCCAATTGGGATAGTAAATGGTAAGTGAATTTAGCCGGTTTAATGCATAACCTTTTGTTATTAAACCTAATTGAAACGAAAATACTTTTTGTTTTTTCTTCACAAAAAGATTGCAGTGTAAAGTAGGACTAAAGAAACCTAAGCACTACTGCGCCATCATTTTCAAAAAAAACTTACTGACATCCAGACACTTAAATTAAATTCAGAATTTAATTTTGTTATTTAATTTATAATTTAGATATTTGAAATATTATTTGGCGAAAGCCGATTAAAAGTCAACTCCTAAATAAGGTTTTGATTTATAAAGAAGTGGCGAGAGACAGGCTCTATGACCCACTGGCAACCCTCCCAAATGGAGAAGGTGCCAATTCCTGACCACTCAACATGGTGTTGTTTGGAAATATAAATTAAGAAGATGAAAACATTACATTCTATTTCGCATAATAGCGATAATCTTAAGTTAGAACCCAACAGATCGGTTTCAATTTTAAATGTAAATCTAAATTGCTGTAACATGGCTATGAATTGTATGTGCATTCGCATGTACTAATTCAAAAATCTTCGGCTTTGCATCATTTCAATTCTGAAGGTCCCGTTAAACGGGATACGCCTTAAAATGTTGTCCATTTTGCACAACACTTCAATCTTACAACATTTCAATTTTCAAACATTTAAACAACAGAAACATGTCAAATACTCATAAATTCGAAACATTACAATTACATGCTGGTCAAGAAATAGACCCAACAACAGGTTCAAGAGCAGTTCCATTATACCAAACTACCTCATATGGTTTCAAAAATTCTGAACATGGCGCAAACTTATTTGCGCTAAAAGAATTTGGGAACATCTATACGCGTTTAATGAACCCAACAACAGATGTTTTCGAAAAACGTATAGCAGCTTTAGAAGGTGGTGTTGCCGCTTTAGCTGTAGGATCTGGACAAGCCGCACAATTTATTGCTTTAAACAATATTTTACAGGCTGGCGATAATTTTGTATCATCTAGCCATTTGTATGGTGGTTCTTACAATCAGTTTAAAGTTGCTTTTAAGCGTTTAGGCATTACAGTAAAATTTGCTAACGGCGATGACCCAACTGACTTTGAAGCCAAAATAGACGAAAATACAAAAGCAATCTATCTAGAAACAATTGGTAACCCTGCATTTAGTGTAATTGATTTCGAACAAATTGCTGCAATTGCTGCAAAACACAATTTACCTTTAATAGTAGATAATACTTTCGGTGCAGGTGGTTACTTGTTTAAACCTTTAGAACAGGGTGCACACATTGTTGTAGAATCTGCCACTAAATGGATTGGTGGCCATGGTACAAGCATAGGTGGTGTTATTGTGGATGGCGGCAATTACAATTGGGGAAATGGGAAATTCCCTCAGTTTACAGAACCTTCAGAAGGTTACCATGGCTTAGTTTTTAATGATGTATTTGGTCAAGCAGGTCCTTTCGGCAATATTCAATTCATCATTAGAGCTCGTGTAGAAGGCTTAAGAGATTTTGGTCCAGCCATCTCACCATTTAATTCTTTTTTATTGATACAAGGTTTAGAAACTTTATCCTTACGTGTACAACGCCATGTAGATAATGCTTTAGCTCTAGCTACTTGGCTACAGAATCATCCTGCTGTTGCCAGTGTAAACTATCCTGGATTAGAGAGTAGTCCTTACCATGCTAATGCTAAAAAATATTTACGTAATGGTTTTGGTGGGGTATTGTCTTTTGAATTAAATGGAGATAAAGAAAGTGCAATCGCTTTAGTAGATAATTTAAAATTGGTTAGCCACTTAGCAAATGTTGGCGATGCTAAAACGCTGATCATCCAGCCTTCTGCAACTACACACCAACAATTAAGCATCGATGAACAATTAGCTGCAGGTGTAAAACCAAATCAGCTCCGCGTTTCTGTTGGCATTGAGCACATCGACGATATTAAAGCAGATTTTGAGCAGGCTTTTTCAGTTGTCACTTCTCAGTTAACAGCCGAAAGTTTAGCCTAACGTTTCAACTACATAACATTTCAACTTTACAACATGCCTACCTATAAATACCCAAAAATTTTCAAATTAGAAAGCGGAAAAAAATTACGTAATCTAGAAATTGCTTATCAAACCTTTGGCAAACTAAATGCTAAAAAAGATAATGTAATTTGGGCTTGCCACGCACTTACTGCCAATGCAGATGTATTGGATTGGTGGAAAGGTTTATTTGGGAACAATGCTTTATTTAATCCTGAAGAACATTTTATTGTTTGTGCAAATATCTTAGGTTCTAATTACGGAACTACAAACCCATTGAGCGAAAATCCGATAACTGGCCAACCTTACTATTTATCTTTCCCAGAATACACTATTAGAGATTTGGCTGCTGCACATCATTTATTGGCTGCTCATTTAGGTATTGATACTATTAAAGTATTAATTGGAGGGTCTTTAGGCGGACAACAAGCTCTAGAATGGTCTTTAGCCAAGACCGAAACAATAGAAAACTTAATTTTGGTTGCTACTAACGCAGTACACTCTCCTTGGGGAATAGCATTTAACGAAAGCCAACGTTTGGCAATTAGTACAGATAGAACATTTTATGCAAACAAACCAGATGGCGGTTTAAAAGGCTTAAAAGTAGCTCGCAGCATTGCGCTGCTTTCTTATCGTACTTATGAAGCTTACAACGAAACCCAATTAGAGAGCGTAGATGATAAAACCACTGGATATAGGGCTTCTTCGTACCAAAATTACCAAGGCGAAAAATTATGTAAACGCTTTAACGCCTACAGTTATTGGTATTTAAGCAAAGCGATGGATAGCCATAATGTTGGTCGTGGTAGAAAAAGTATAAAATCAGCGCTTGCGGATGTTAAAGCAAATACACTAGTTATAGGAATAGAAAATGATGTACTTTTCCCTATTAGTGAACAGAAATTTTTAGCAGCAAATATCAATGATGCTCAATTTAGCAGCATTAATTGCGCTTATGGTCATGATGGTTTTTTAATTGAAACTGATAAATTGACCAATATTATAGGCACGTTTTTAAGAGAAAGTGTAAACAAAAAAATTATAAAATTAAATAGAACAGCATAAAAAAAGCTGAAAGCAAAAAAAGCTTAAGGCAAAAATATATAATAATGAGTAAGAAATTAAAAATAGGATTATTTGGGTTTGGCGTAGTTGGACAAGGATTACATGATATCATACGCGGTCAGAACTTGAATTTAGAAGTTGTAAAAATTGCCATTAAAAACCCTGATAAGAAACGTAGTTTAGATGCGCATCTTTTCACAACCTCGCACGATGAAATATTAGATAATCCTGAAATAAACACCATAGTTGAATTAATTGATGATGCTGACGCAGCATTCAAGATTGTTAAAAAAGCCTTGAGCAATGGCAAAAATGTAGTATCAGCCAACAAAAAAATGATTGCTACGCATTTAGAAGAGCTAGTACAGCTACAAGCGGCAAATGGAACTTCGCTACTTTACGAAGGTGCAGTTTGTGGTAGTATTCCAATCATCAGAAATTTAGAAGAATATTATGACAACGAATTGTTGCATGGAATTAGCGGGATTTTTAACGGTTCATCAAACTATATTTTATCTAAAATATTTAACGAGGGTTTGGCTTACGAAACTGCGCTAAAACAAGCACAAGATTTAGGTTTTGCAGAAACTGATCCAATTTTAGATGTTGGAGGTTATGATCCTAAGTTTAAATTAACCATTGCTACAGCGCATGCTTATGGTTTATTCATTAATCCTGATAAGATTTTAAATGTGGGTATACAAAACATTTCTGATGCTGATATACAATATGCAAGAGAGAAGAACTTTAAAATTAAATTAGTACCAACAGCCCGTAAAATAAGCACTAAACAAGTAGTTACCTATGTGCTACCAAAATTTGTTAAGGCCGATGACTTTTTATTTAACGTTGAAAATGAATATAATGGCGTAACCGTTCAAGCTGCATTTGCCGATAAACAATTCTTTTTCGGTAAAGGTGCAGGTGGTCACCCAACTGGTGCGGCTGTACTTTCTGACATTGCAGCTTTGCGTTACGATTACCGTTATGAGTATAAAAAATATCACCAACAAAATGGTTTAATACATACGGATAAAGTTAGCATAGAAGTTTATTTGCGCTATGTGCATGAATACACAGTTGAGAAATTAGAGGTAGAAAATATATCTGAACGTTTCTCTCGTAATGATTACAAATATGTGATTGGAAGTATTAGTTTGAAGAACCTCATCGCCAATAGAGATTTGCTTTTAAATAAAGATGTATTTATTGCACAAACTGGTAAATTAACTTATAGCCAACAAGATATTGCTGCAATTGCCGAAGAAGGCATTTTAGCAAACTAGATTATTTTTTTGTTTTGTTTTGACGCAAAAAGCCTCGATGGATTTCGAGGCTTTTGCTTTTATAAAAAAATTTAATGGCAGATAAACCATGTCTATGGTCTTTACCTATTAACTAATCTCTCTATTGATATCCCAGTTTTCTAAATAATCTGCTACACGGCGAACGAATGAGCCTCCTAGTGCACCATCAACAACTCTATGGTCGTAAGAAAGCGAAAGGAACATCATGTGGCGTATTGCAATAACATCTCCGAATTCTGTTTCTAATACAGCAGGTTTCTTTTTAATGGCACCCACAGCTAAAATTGCAACTTGTGGCTGATTAATTATTGGGGTTCCCATTACATTACCAAAAGAACCTACGTTTGTTAATGTAAAAGTTCCATTTTGAGTTTCGTCTGGTTTTAATTTTGAGTTACGTGCTCGTGATGCTAAATCGTTTACAGCTTTAGTTAAGCCAACCAAATTTAACTGGTCTGCGTTTTTAATTACAGGTACAATTAAGTTACCACTTGGCAAAGCAGCTGCCATCCCGATATTAATATCTCGCTTTTTAATAATCTGTGTTCCATTTACAGTAACATTAATCATCGGAAAATCTTTTATCGCTCTGCTAACTGCTTCAATAAAAATTGGAGTAAAGGTTATTTTTTCATTTTCACGTTGCTCAAATGACTTTTTCACCTTGTCTCGCCACATTACCATATTAGTAACATCTGCCTCTACAAATGAAGTTACATGCGGAGAGGTATGTTTACTCATCACCATATGTTCGGCAATCAGTTTACGCATTCTATCCATCTCTATAATTTCATCACCACCACTAACACTTTGTACTGGGCTAGCTTGTTTTACGGGTTCTGTAGCTTTAGCTATTGGCGGAGCTTGCACAATTACCTCTGTAAATTTAGTTTGTTCGCCCCCGCCTCTATTTTGAATATAATTTAATAAATCGTCTTTTGTTAACCGACCTTCGGCACCGCTTCCACTAATTTGATCTAGCTCCTTAAGCGCAATATTTTCTTGCGCAGCAATGCTTTTTACCAAAGGTGAATAAAAACGATCGGAATTTTTGAAATCTTCAGTGTTGATTTTATTTTCTGCTGGAAGTTGATCTACACCAGGAATAGCTGCAGCTACAGGAGCTACAATAGCTTCTTCTGGTTTAGTTTCTTCAACTGACTGCTCATTTCCTGATCCTTCAGTTTCTATAATGGCAATTACGGCTCCAACTTGCACCACATCATCAGCGGCAAAAAGTTGTTTCACCAACTTACCCGCAACAGGCGAAGGAACTTCCGAATCAACTTTATCGGTTGCAATTTCCAAAATGGTATCATCCAATTGGATCATATCACCTGGCTGTTTAGTCCATTTAATAATCGTTGCTTCGGCAACGCTCTCTCCCATTTTTGGTAACAATAATTCGTATTGAGCCATATTGTTTAATGCGTTTATAATTTTATAATCGAGTGCAAATTACGCCTTTTTACCAATTTAATTCAAATCTTGTTTTAATAGGTTAAGCAGCATGGTAAAAGCTGCTGTGGCAGAGCGCTCTATATTTTGTAGTCTTTTGTTGGTAAAAGTAAATAGTTTAGCTACCACTTTATCTTTAGTTCCAATTGCAATCCATACGGTACCAACAGGTTTACCAGGCAAACCACCATCCGGACCAGCTATACCACTTACGGCAATAGCATAGTCGGTTTTAAAATGCTCAATAGCCCCTGCTGCCATTTCTGTTACGGTTTGCTCGCTTACTGCTCCAAAATCAGTTAGTGTTTGATGTTTTACACCTAAAACGGATTCTTTTAGATCATAAGAATAAACTACAGCACCACCAGCAAAAACCGCTGATGAGCCTGCATGTTGTGTAATTAGATGAGAAATGTAACCACCTGTACAACTTTCTGCTGTAGAAAGACTCAGGTTTTTAGCTTGCATTACATCTAAAATTGCTTTCTCTAAAGGTACATCTTGTGTGGCAGCAACATAAGCTGGAATGCGATCTATAATTTTTTGTGCCTGCAATCCCACCTCGGCTTTTAAAACTGCTTCATCCGTGCCTATTGCGCTTAATCTCAACCTCACCAAGCCTAATTTAGGCAAGTAGGCTAATTTAATGTGTTTTGGCAGTGCATCCTCTATGTCTTCTATTTGTTGTGCTAGAAATGATTCGCCCAAACCCGTTGTTAAAATGGTTTGGTGAACAATGAAAGGTAATTTAAATTTTGCCTGGATACGAGGTAAAATCTCATCTTCCATTAGATACATCATCTCAAATGGCACACCTGGCATCGAAACGATGACTTTATCATTTACATCAAACCACATACAAGGAGCAGTACCATTTTTATTCTGGATAACTTCACATCCATCTGGCACATCTGCTTGCTTAATATTTACATCAATCATTGGTCTGTTCAACCTAGCAAATATCTCGGTTACATTAGTTAAAGTAGCTTCATCTCGCCTTACTGGCATATTAAAGTATCTAGATAGGGTGAGTTTTGTAATATCGTCTTTTGTCGGTCCCAATCCGCCAGTAATTAGAATAATACCTGCTCTTTTTTGAGCTTCAGTTAAAGCTTCAATAATGTGTTCGGCGTTATCAGAAACTGATGTAATTTGTTTTACACTTACCCCAATTTTGTTCAGTTCCCTTCCCATCCAAGCAGAATTGGTATCTACAATTTGGCCTATTAGTATTTCATCACCTATGGTAATAATTTCTGCAAACATGTAATTGAGTTTAGTAACGTGTATAGTAATTTTTACGTTTACTTAATTTAAGATCTTGTAAAATGGCTTGTTTTACCTTAATAGTAACCGAGTAACTTGCGTAGGTACCAAAAGGAATCCAACTTGCACTCAAATCCCAACAATGCAAATCTCTATAAATAGCAAAAGAAGTATACGAGAAATCTTTCGCCCTAAAATCCCAACCAGAATTAAACTGTACTTTCCATTTAGGTGTTAATGCAAAATCTCCATTAAAATTTAAAGTATTACTTATTGAACGGCTGCTAGCTATTCCTAAAGAATTACTGTAAGAAAAAGCATAAGAGAAAGCAAAATTCCAAGGAATGTTAAAGTCTACAAATGCATTAGGATCGCTGCTAATGGCTGCCAATTCATTAATTTGCTCTTGGGTCCTATTTGTATTTTGGTTTCTTAAATCCTCCATGTTCTGGTTTCTCTTCTTCAGGGCATCTGGATTTAAGCTATAATCAAAAGAAAAGTTAAAGCTAACCAATCGTGGTAATTTACCCTGACTAAAAGTATAGGAATCAGATTCTGAATATTGGAAGGTAGTAAGTCCAGTTGCTGCATTAACTACAGTATCTACTTTTACTTGATAAGGATTCAACATACCACCAAAGTTGAAACCTAATTTATCTGTAAACTGAGAACGACCACTGAAGTTAAGTGGTGTTAATTTTTTCCGTTCTGCAATAAAATTATAACTACCAGATATATTTAAACCTTGGATGATTGGAATTTTCTTCTCCCCACCATTGGCAGTATCCTTTCTGTTTTTAACCTTTAATTCGATGTTATTATCAATATTAAAACCTAAATTAGCTTGTTCGCCTATAGATGGGCCGCCAAGATATGATCGTTCAAAAATAGAATATTTACGAGGTTTTCCTAAATTGTCATAAGCAATACCTAATTTTTCGCTTCTACCCGGACGAATATCATCTGTCCAATACTCTAAATTTTTGTAATAACCTAGACTCTCCTTTGCAAAATCTGGTTTGTAAGATAAATTGAAGTTAGGAGTGATTACATGTCGAATTGCTTTAATACCTAGAAAATTTTTAAACTGTTTAGTTCCATAAATTTTAGTTGACATACTCATGCCTACACTATACTCACCCGATCTTTTAAAGCCATTTACGGTATCAACTTGCAGTGTTTCTCCTCCAGTTGCATTTCTGATTAATTTCTGCGTAGTGGTTTGCAAATACCATCTTTCGTTATAAGTAGTATTTGCGTTAAAATTAAAAAACTGGAATAAATTAAAGGCTAAATTTACTGGTATACTATGGTTTACCCCATTTTGAAATTTATTTAACACCTCTTTTTGAAATAATAAATCTTCTGTAGTAGAAACTTCATTTTTTGCCTGCATATTATAGCCAACAGCAATTTTTTGATACCATTTTGCCTTTTCTACCCTACCCTTTTTATCGAATATATTAAATGTAGGTACGCTTAAACTAATTTCGGGAAGTGTAATTGAGATTGTTTTATTCTGCGTTTCTTGAGAGTGCCTTAACGCTCCAGTAAAGTTAATCCCATTGCCAAAAACTTTACCGTAAGAAATACTTGAGCTCATGGTATTTTGAGCAATTTGTCCTATATCGTATGATTGATTACCAGCAGTTTGCCTGAAGTAGCTACTGGTACCCGCATTAACTGTTGCACTAAAGTTGGTACCTGGGTTTGCATTTGCATTTTGGGCATGGGTCCATCCAATATTAAAAACTTTAGAAGCTCTGTTACCTTCTGTACCTTCTAATCCACCTCCTTTTAAACTCGAATAGTTTAAACTGATGTTACCATTATATTTATACTTTTTTAAATAATTGGAGGTAAATGTAGCGTCGTAACTTCCATTGGTAAATACGTTTCCTGTGATTCTACCGTCTAAATAATCGTTAAAGGCTTGGTAGTAACCTAATCCATTTAAAGAGAAACCTCTGGTTGCATCTTGGTTGGGTGTTGGCAAAATAAAACCAGAAGATTTTTTATTGGGCTTTGGAAAAAAAGCGAATGGCAAACCTATTGGCATCGGAATATCTTCAATCTTTAAATAAACAGGACCAGTAATGATCTGTTTTTCTGTTGCTATACCCTTAGAAATAAAAATACCAAAATGTGGATGAGGTAGATTACAGGTACTAAAAGTTTGTCCCTTAATGTGCACCTCGTTATCTGGCTGTAATTTGGCTTGACCGCCAGAGAAAAAGCCACCTTCCTGCTCTGTAAATACGCCAAAAACCAAGGCTTTACCAGATTTGGTATTGTAACTTATCGAATCAGCAATAGATGAAGCTTGTGAGCCCATTTTAAAAATAGGCCTACCGATATATCTATCCCTTTTATTCTTTACACCACTGGCAAAAACGATATTATTTTTCGAGTCGTACCTGATATAATCGGCACTAAGCTCAAAATCTTGATACAATACCTTAGCATTACCATATAAATACATGATACCACTTTTCCTGTCGGTACGGATAGAATCTTTAGCTGTATATTCTATCTTATCATTGTTCTTACTCTTCTTAGTAGTATCAGTCTGCTGAGCTATTTGCAAAAACGAACGATTAGATATTGCTTTTACCGCGTTACCAACAGATGTTAGTAAAAGAACGGTAATAATAAAAATGATATTCTTTAAAAGTTTCAAATTCGTGTGTGAATGTTATTTTTGCAATAATGTTTATCCCAAAACGTTCAAAATTAATGAAAAATATACCATTGGTTAATGCAAATGCAATTTTGATTGTACTTATTTGTTCAGTATTGAGTTTATTTACTGATAATCAATCGTTTGCGCAAGAATATAAAATTAAAACAATTGTTATAGATGCTGGCCATGGAGGTAGAGATGGGAGCACAAGAGGATTATATTCTACAGAAAAAGATGTTGCGCTAAAAACTGCGCTAAATTTAGGCAAGTTAATTGAAGAACAAATTAAAGATGTAAAGGTAATTTACACCAGAACGGATGATACTTTTATTCCTTTATATGAAAGAATTGCCATAGCCAATAATGCAAAAGCTGATATTTTTATCTCTATCCATTGCAATGATATGCCTGTAAGCAGTAGCAGATATATTAGTGGCTATACTAAAAATAAAAAGGGTAAGAAAGTGCCTGTATATAAAACTCGTTATGCTAAAAGCACATCTACTAGAGGAACTGAGACATTCGTATCTGGTATTGGTAGGGTAAATGAACAAGATGATGCCATTAAAAGAGAAAATGCCTCTATGTTTTTAGAAGACAACTATAAAGAAAATTACGATGGTTTCAACCCAGACGATCCTGAAAGTGCAATTATCTTATCACTAATGAAAAACACTTTTAGAACCCAAAGCTTAAAATTGGCAAAATTTGTTCAAGACCAATATGTAAATGTTGGAAGGGTAAATCGAGGTGTGCAAGAAAAAAGCTTGGCTGTATTAGCTAGAGCAGGTATGCCGGCTATTTTAACTGAAATTGGCTTTATCAGCAATCCTGACGAAGAAAATTACATGAATTCTCCAGAAGGCCAGGCAGAAATTACCAATTGTTTATTAAAGGCTATACAAGCCTATAAACAGAGTGTAGAAATTTAGTTTATTATAATTTACTTAAATTTGCAGCAAAAACACCATAAATGAAACTGAAATACTACTTATTACTCCTATCTATAATTTTATGCTCAAGCAATCTACAAGCTCAAGGGTATAAAATCAAAACTATAGTTATTGACGCAGGTCATGGTGGCGTAAAATCTGGTGCTGCTGGAGGTTATTCACTAGAAAAAAATGTAGCGCTACAAGTGGCATTAAAGCTTGGTAAACTAATGGAAGAAGAACTTCCAGGAATAAAAATTATCCAAACCCGTAAAACTGATGTTGATGTAGATTGGTACCGTAGGGCCGAAATTGCAAATGATGCAAAAGCAGATCTTTTTATATCCATACATTGTAATTCGATGCCTGATAAGAGGGTACTAACAGGCTATAAAACGGTTAAGGGCAAAAAAGTAGCCCAATATAAAAGTGTTAGAAATACCACCACCAGAGGAACAGAAACTTTTGTTGGCGCTTACCGTAGGATTAATGAGATGGATGCTGGCCTACGAGAAAACGAAGAAATTATAAAAGATAAAAACTATAAAAAAGAAGGCTCATACGATCCTACAGATCCAGAAGAATTAATAATGCTATCTTTGTACAAGTCTCTTTACCGTACAAAGAGCCTTGTTTTAGCAAAATTACTTCAAAATAATTATACAGAACTAAACAAAAGGGTTAATAGAGGTGTTAAAGAGCAAGGATTATTGATTTTACAAAGAGCTGCGATGCCATCGATATTAACCGAAATAGGATTTATTAGCAACCCTGATGAAGAAGATTACATTAATTCGGCAGAAGGCCAACAAGAAATTATTACTGCAATTTTAAAAGCAGTTAAACAATATAAAAAGGAAATAGAAAACTAAACATCAAATAACGTGAAACCTCAGAAGCAGCCATTAAAAATTGATTACATGCTTATGATAGCTTCATTATATTAATAACTATCACATCATAGATGAAAATAAGAAACGAAACTAAAGTAGGCGTACTTGCAGCATTTGCTATTGCATTGTTAATCATAGGATATAACTTTTTAAAAGGTAATTCCATTTTTTCTAGAGAAACTGTGCTATTTGCAAGATATACTCATGTTGATGGCTTAGGCGTATCTAAACCTGTACTGATCAATGGTTTTCAGATTGGTAGAGTTGACGCTTTAACTTTACAACCAAACGGAACAATCATCGCTACGCTTAAAATTAAAGATAAATACGATATACCAAAGAATACTATTGCTCGCTTGGAAAGTACGGATTTATTGGGTGGAAAAGCGATTATAATGGATCTAGGGAATAGCGCCGATTATGCCCAAGACGGAGATACTCTAAATGCAAATGTAGAAAAGGGTTTAATGGAAGCAGTACAACCAGTGCAGAAAAAAGCAGAGTTAATTATTGCTAAAATGGATTCTATCCTAACAAGTGTGAACTCTATTTTAAATCCTAATTTCCAAAAAAATGTGGATAAGAGCTTTACAAGTATTGCTTCTACCCTAGGATCTTTAGAGGCAACCTCTAAAAAAGTTGATGCCTTGGTTGGTTCAGAAAGTTCTAAACTATCTTCAATACTATCTAATGTTGAAGCCATAACAGTTAATTTTAAAAACAATGGTGCTAAAATTGACGGTATTTTAACCAACTTAAATTCTGTTACTGATAAAGTTGCGGCACTTAACTTTAAACAAACCATAGATAATGCAAATAAAGCCGTAGCAGATTTACAAGGCATTGTTACTGATGTAAAAAATGGTAAAGGAAGTTTGGGTCAGTTAATTAACGATAAACAGATGTACGATAATTTAACAAATGCAGCTAAAAATCTAGATAATTTAATGATAGATTTAAAAGCTAATCCAAAACGTTATGTACATTTCTCTGTATTTGGTGGTGGGAATAAAAAAGATAAATAAGAAAATATCTTGATAACAAAAAAGACTAACCGATTTGGTTAGTCTTTTTTTATGTTCAAAAAGTGATGGTTAAATCTCGAATGTGATTCCCTCTGTGGCCAATTCCGTATTTTCGAAAACAGACCTAGCTTCATCTAACAATGCCCCTAGTGTTTTGTAACGAGAAGAGAAATGTCCGATCAGCAATTTCTTTGCCCCAACAATTGTAGCCACTTGAGCAGCCTGTAATGCGGTTGTGTGATGCGTTTCCTTGGCTCTCTCTAACATTTCGTGTAAAAAGGTAGCTTCATGATATAAAGTATCGCAATTTTTTATGGTCTCGAAATACCTTTCATCATAAATGGTATCAGAACAGTAGGCATAAGCTCTAGGTTGAGCGGAATCTGTAGTGTAATCAGCATTTAAAATTACATCGCCATTTGGCAAATCTAAATCTACTCCTCTTTTTAGTAATGGATACAATTCTATCGGCACCCCTTTTTCCTCTAACTTACCAATCAATAATTTCCTTAACCTTTTCTTTTCGGTGAACTTAAAGCCAGTACAAGGAATTCTGTGATTTAAAATAATAGACTCAACAGTAACATCGTTATTTTCGAAAATTACTGCAGATTGTGTTGGATCTATCTCAAAGTAGATTAGCTCATACTTTAAAGTAGTATCAGAATATTTAAATTGTAATTCTAAGATTTCTTTTATCGCCTTTGGGCCATAGATATGGAGTGGTTTGATGCGACCATTTAAATGCATAGTAGACAATAAACCTATCAAACCAAAATAATGGTCGCCATGCAAATGACTAATAAATATATAGTCGATTTTAGAAGCTTTTAAACCAAACTTGATCAGTTGTTGCTGCGTACCTTCTGCACAATCTATCAGGTAAAATTTTTCGTTACAATTTAATAGTTGCGCAGTTGGATTTCTGTTGTAAACCGGAGTGGCAGAACTACTACCCAATATGGTTACTTCAAACTTCATTAGCGACTATCCCTTATCTACTCCACCACGCAATTCTTTCTCTATTTCTTCCATAAAGATTAAATCAGTAGCCTCATCTAATTTGTTTACAAAAGTAACAGACTGATGAAGATTAGAAATTTTAACAATATTGGCGATTTCCTTATTCACGCCAGAAACTATAAAAATACCATTAGCACTTTTACAAAGTCTATCGCCAACTAGTAAACAGCTTAAATCTTGAGAATCATTGCATTCTTTTACTTTAGATAAATCAAGTACTATATTGCGATAACCTTCCGTATTTAAAAGTATAAATTCTGATTTTAAAGCAGGTGTATTATCATTGGTGAATTTTGTTTCATCCAATTTTAAAACAACATATTTTTCGTGTTTATCTGTAGAGAATTTCATTGTATTATATTTTTTATATTAAACGAATGTAGCGATAATTATTTTTAGGAGTAAGTTGCAACCATAAAAAACATGGTTATTTGCCTATGTTTTGCAACAAAATATAACTCTATAATAGATCGTTAATCGAATTTAAAACATTTTCTTCTATTCTATTTAAAATGCTGGATGATGGATTTTTCACAAATTTCTCACCCACAATCTGCTCGTATAATTCAATGTAACGCTCTGAGATCGAATCAACAATTTCTGGTGTCATTTCTGGTACAACCTGACCATCTTTACCCTGAAAACCATTTTCGATTAACCATTTACGCACAAACTCTTTAGATAATTGCTTTTGAGGTTCGCCACTAGCTTGTCTTTCAGCGTATCCATCAGCATAAAAATAACGAGATGAATCTGGGGTGTGAATTTCGTCAATCAAATAAATGGTATCTCCAACTTTGCCAAATTCATATTTAGTATCGACTAAAATTAAGCCACGCTCTGCAGCAATCTCAGTTCCTCTTTGATACAAGGCTTGAGTATATTCCTCTAGTTTAGAATAATCAACAATAGAAACAATGCCTTTTGCCAAAATATCTTGTTTAGAAATATCCTCATCATGCCCTACTGCAGCTTTAGTTGTTGGAGTTATAATTGGTGCAGGTAATTTATCGTTTTCTTTCAAACCTTCTGGCAACTCAACACCACAAACGCTTCTTTTACCTGCGCTGTATTCTCTCCAAGCATGTCCAGCCAGATAACCTCTTATCACCATTTCAACTTTATAAGGCTCGCATATTCTACCTATAGTTACCATTTCATCAGGGGTTGCTAAAACCCAATTTGGTACAATATCTTTAGTTGCTGCTAAAAATTTAGCAGCAATCTGGTTTAAAACTTGGCCTTTAAAAGGGATTGCTTCTGGTAAAACAACGTCAAAAGCTGATATCCTATCTGTTACTACCATCGCCATTAACTGGTCGTCAATAGTATACACATCACGGACCTTACCTTTGTAAAAGTTGGTTTGTTTTGGAAATTTAAAGTTAGTTTCTTTGATTGCTTTCATGAGGCTATAAAAATACAATTTTTAAATAAAAAGCCGATAAAAAAGGGCTAATAGTTAATGGTTGATGGCTAAGGCAAATGCAAGCAACTAATTATCAATCACTAGCCATGGTGTAACTATTGTAAATTATTTATCACATGCTCAAAATTGCCAGCAGAAACAATTGCAATAGGTTTATTCTTCATAATCACTCGATAATGTCGTTTAACTTATTTAGTTGAAGTCTGCCTTTAAATAGCCTAAACTGATCTTTTAAAAGAAAGTTTTTCAAATTTTTAAGGGTTTCTTTTCTGCATACCAATTCCTCATCAGCTGCTGATATAATTAACCTTATCTTTTTACTTGATTGTTCAAAAGATAAGGTATATTTTTCGTTGAGAATGATTTGATGCATGATAATCAATTACTGAATATCGCCATATGCCTTTAGAATTGCCTTAACTAATTTATGTCTAACTACGTCATCACCATTTAGGTAGATAATATCAATACCTTTAATTTCTCCTAAAATACGCAATGCATTATGCAAGCCAGACTGGGCTTTTTTAGGCAAATCTATTTGGGTAACATCACCAGTTACAATAAACTTAGCTGTTGGGCCCATACGTGTTAAAAACATCTTTAATTGTAAATCTGTAGAGTTCTGAGCCTCATCTAAGATTACAAAACAGTTATCTAATGTTCTTCCACGCATAAACGCTAATGGCGCTACCTCAATCGTTCTATTTTCCAGGTATAATTTCAGCTTATCTGGTGGTATCATATCATCCAACGCATCGTAAAGTGGACGCAAGTATGGATCGACCTTTTCTTTTAAATCGCCCGGTAAAAAGCCTAAACTCTCCCCCGCCTCCACCGCTGGCCTAGTTAAAATGATACGTTTGATCTCTTTATTCTTTAATGCTCTTACCGCTAAAGCAACGGCTGTGTATGTTTTACCAGTTCCGGCAGGACCGATAGCAAATAATACATCGTTTTTCCCAATACTATCAACCATTTTGCGTTGGTTGGCTGTACGAGCTTTAATCATTAAACCATGATTACCGAAAACAATTACTTCTCCAGTATTTACTGCAGCTGCTGGTGTCTCTTCAGTTTTTGCTACAGATTTTTTTGAACCTAAAATTGATTCTACATCATTATGTGAAAGTGTTCGATATTTTTCCAAGTGAGCTACCAATTGTTCAAATTTTTGCTCAAATGCCTTTAGTTCAGCCTCATCACCTAAAGCTTTTACGTCATTTCCTCTTGCTACGATCTTTAATTTTGGGAAAGCAGATTTGATTAACTCATAATGCTCGTTGTTGGCACCCCAAAATTGTACCTGGTCTGTTGTTTCTAATGTTAGCTTTAGTTCGTTCAAAATATTGTATTTTTATTTATAAGTGTATATTTTGATTTAAAAATTGAATATTTGTAGGCGATTTGCCTCTACACAAGAATAAGAATAAATATTGAATTTTTAATGGCGATAATAACATTAACAACAGATTTAGGTTCCAAGGATTTTTATCAGGCTGCTTTAAAGGGCAGTATCCTGAGCATCCTACCTACTGCTAACATTGTCGACATAACCCATGAGGTACCTTCATTTAATATTTCTTATGCTGCATTTGTATTAAAAAATGCCTATCCGTATTTCCCTAAAAATACCGTACACCTAATTGGGATAGATTCAGTTTTTAATGAGAATACCAAATACATCGCTCTGCGCTACAAAGACCATTATTTTGTAGGGGCAGATAACGGAATTTTTTCGTTGTTATTAGATGAAAGCCCAGATGAATTGGTAGAGTTAAACATTATGCAAGACTTGAAATATCTGCATTTTCCATTGGTAGATATTTTTGTAAAAGCAGCTATACATTTAGCAAAAGGCGGTAAGTTAAAAGACATTGGTGTACCTACAGGAGAAATTGAGCAAAGAATGCTTTTACACCCTGTTATAGAGAGAGATATAATTAGAGGAAGTGTAATATATATTGATACTTTTTGTAATGTAATTACCAATATTACAAAAGATCTTTTCACTAAAATACAGCGAAATAGAGACTTCACTTTATACTTTAGGAAGAGCGAAACCATTACCCAACTAAGCTGGCATTATAATGAAGTACCAGAAGGCGAAAAACTTTGTTTATTTGGCATAAGTAATCATCTAGAAATTGCCATTAATAAAGGTAAAGCCAGTGGTTTGCTAGGTCTTCACTTAAGTGATATTGTTAGGGTTGAGTTTCATCCATAATGAAATAAGAGAATAAAGACTAAAGCTTAAAGCAGCATACTGGTTTATCAGTTAGTAAGTTATAGATTAGGCTTGAAACTTCATCGTTAACATATACTCAAGAAACTAATACTATGCTTGTTCGTATTGTAAAAATGCATTTCAATTCTGCTTATGTAGATGATTTTAAACAACTATTTAAAAGGGTAAAATTTAAAATAGCAAACTTTGATGGCTGTTTAAATGTTAAATTATTACAGCACGAAAGCGAGCCCTGCATATTTTTCACCATTAGTTATTGGAATAGTTGGGCGCATTTAGAAAGCTATCGGAGGTCTGATTTGTTTATAGAAACATGGGCAATTGTAAAACCCCAGTTTGCAAAGAAAGCTGAGGCATGGAGTTTGCTTGAACAATAGAAAAATAAAAAATGATCAAAAAAATAATCATCCTATTTATTATCCTTAGTAATTTTAGCTATAATTTATTTGCTCAAGATAGTTCTGCCTACGAGTTGCAACGTGCTAAAATAAATGCTTTGTTGGCCGAAAGAAGTGCAAAATTCGGGCAATATGATGAGAGTTTAGCTGCAAGGACAGGAATATTTGGTTTTCAAACCAAACGTGATATTAAAAATTCTAATGAAATATTAAGACAGATTGCTATTAATGATAACAATATATTTCAGGAGTTAAAAGTATTAATGGATTATAAAGATTTACAGGTTGAGCAAGCGAAAACTGTTTCGAATAGTAGTTCGGCAAGCATTCAAAATTACAGACGAACTATTAAAGACTTGCAAGATCAAAACCAGAAATTAAGCGATAGCATTGATAAAATTGAAAAATCAAGCGATGTAGCCTACCTATTAATGTCTATTTTTATAATCGCTTGCGCTATTCTAAGTTACTTGTTGTATCATAAAATGAAAAAGACAAAAAGAGATGAAAAAGCAATTATTCAGGTTATTAAATAAAATCAACAAAACAATTTTACCAAGTTATTATCAGAAAGATCCTTTGAAATTAAATAACTTACAAAAGGCTGTATTGGGTTTTAGATATTGGACTTTAACAAATTCTTTGAAATGAGTTTAAAGCAAAAAGACTAAAGCTTAAAGCACCTAGAAAGGCGACAAGACATACTTCAGTCTTCTTGCTTTTTTCTTTAGTTTTTCTTAAAATGATCAATAATCAAATTAGCTAACTCAGTACCGATACGCTCTTGGGCTTCGTTTGTAGAGGCACCAATGTGTGGTGTTAGAGATATTTTTGGATGAGTTAATAAAGCTGCTAATGGAGTAGGTTCGTTATCAAATACATCTAATCCGGCAAATGCTACTTTACCAGAATCTAGCGCATTAATCAAGGCCAATTCATCAATTGTACCACCACGAGAACAGTTAACAATTCCAACGCCTGGTTTCATTGCATCAAATTCTGCCGCTCCTAAAATTGGTTTATCAGCAAAAGGCGTGTGCAAAGAGATAAAATCACTATTTGCAATTACTTCTTCCAAGCTAACTGTTTGTACAGGAATATCTACTTTAATTCCACCTTGAAAACTTAAAGGAATCGTCCCATTAAAAGGAAATAAATCATAAGCTAAAACATTCATTCCTAAACCTAAAGCTACGGTTGCAGTTTCTCTTCCAATTCTGCCAAAACCAATAATACCAATTGTTTTACCTCTTAATTCGATACCTTTTGCATAGGCTTTCTTTAAATCGTTAAATTTTGTAGCACCCTCTAGTGGCATTTTACGGTTAGCATCTTGTAAAAAACGGATCCCAGTAAACAAATGTGAGAATACCAATTCTGCTACTGATAATGATGAAGCAGCTGGCGTATTTACTACATTTACTCCTTTACCACGAGCATAATCTACATCGATATTGTCCATACCAACACCACCTCTACCAATTAACTGGATATTTGGGCAAGCATCTATTAAGGCAGCCCTAACTTTAGTAGCACTACGTACCGTAATTGCATCATAATTTAATAATGCTTCAGCAAGTTGGTCTTGTGGAATAGTTTGTGTGTCAACTTGAAAGCCTGCTTCTTCTAATAATTTTTTTCCAATTGGATCAATTCCATCATTGGCAAGTATCTTAACCATAGTTATTTATGTATTGATCTGGATCCTGATCTACTTTGTAGAAATCCAGAGGCTAATTAATTCTATCTGTTAGTTTTATTGTAGTTTTCTTCGAAAGTCTGCATTAAATCTATTAATGCATGTACACTTGTAATTGGCAAGGCGTTGTACATCGAAGCTCTGAAACCACCTACACTTCTATGTCCCTTTAAACCTTCAAAACCATTTTCGTCAGCAAATTTTGCAAAAGGTTTTTCCAATTCTGGGTTTTCCATTACAAAACAAACATTCATTCTAGAACGATCTTCTACAGCGCAAGTTCCTTTAAATAATGGATTTCTATCAATCTCCTTATACAAAGCATCGGCCTTGGCTTTATTTTCTTTTTCAATCTCTACAACGCCACCCTTAGATTTTAACCAATTTAGGTTAAGCATAGCTGTATAAATAGAAAATACAGGTGGCGTGTTGTACATCGAATCATTATCCTTATAAGATGCATAATCTAACATAGAAGGAATTGCTCTACCGCTTTTGCCTAAAATTTCATCTTTAACAATTACGATGGTTAATCCAGCAGGACCCACATTTTTTTGAGCACCAGCATAAATTAAATCATATTTAGACACATCGATTACGCGGCTCATAATGTCTGATGACATATCGCAAACTACAGGAACCTTTGTTTCTGGGAGATTAAATAATTCTGTTCCGTATATGGTATTGTTTGAAGTATAATGGAAATAAGCACTATCTTCTGGAATATCAAAATCTTTAGGGATAAATGTAAAATTAGCTTCTTTAGAAGTTGCTACTACATTTGCTTTACCAAAAAATTTAACTTCCTTAATTGCTTTATTTGCCCAAACTCCAGTCTCTAAATAAGCTGCTGTTTTTCCTTCTGGCAATAAATTCATGGGTACCATTGCAAATTGCAAACTTGCACCACCTTGTAAAAATAAAACGGAGTATCCGGATGGCACATTTAAAAGTTCTTTTACCAATTTATTTGCTTCGGCCATAACTTCTTCAAATTCTGGACTACGATGCGAAATTTCTAAAATTGATAAACCGTCTTTAAAATCTAAAACAGCTCTAGAAGCTTGTTTAAACACTTCCTGTGGCAAAATACAGGGACCTGCACCAAAATTATGTCTCATTTTTTATTAAGTTTTATAAGTGTAAATCTAACACTTTGTACTTAATTATTGATGATTTTTGAACTTTAAAATCAATTTAAAGTTGAATTGCCTGCCTGTTAAATAATTAGGAACTGCGTAATGCACATTGTCTACATCCTTTAACCACAAATAAGATACGGTGTTGTTGACATTCAGCAAATTAAACACTTCAATGTAGGCTATAAACGAACTAAAATATTTATCCAATAACTTTGGTTTACGTAAAGCGATATCATCTAAAAAATCTTTAGAAAAACCAATGTCTACCCTTTTATAAGCTGGAATATTGAAGTCATCAGAATACCTTTCACTTAAGGGTGAGCCAATAGGCAAGCGAGAGCCGTATAGCATATTTAAATGAACTTTATAAGTTGGACTTTTTAATAATCGATCTTGAAAAAATACGGAAAAGTTAACGCGTTGATCGGTTGGGCGACGTAAATAACCGGGATAAATAGTATTAAATTGACCTTGTGCATTTCTTTTTAAATAAGAGTCGCCAATTATATCTTGGTCAGCACTCATTACCGACAACCTAAAGTAAGAAACTAAATCTTTAACAAACTCTCCACCAATACTAAAATCAGCACCATAAGTATGGCCTTTAGCAGTTGATGCCGATAAATATTTAACCCTTACATTGTCTATTATATAAGGAATGATACGATCGCTATATTTAAAATAGGCTTCTGATGTAAATTTTAAACGTGTACCCAAGCCATCAAAAGCATAATCAAACCCTGCAGATGCATTATAAGATCGTTGTGCTTTCTGATTAACATTCAAACTACCATCATAAGCTCTTATACTACGGTAAGTTGGCGCTTGCTGATATACACCGGCAGTTAGTCGTAAAATTTTATTGTTACTAACTGGCCGATACGCCAATAACAACCGTGGGCTAAGCAAAATTTGTTCAGTTAAACTATTGTAACTACCTCTAACACCTACCTGCAAATCGGTATGCGAAGTAATTTCATAACTATCTTGAGCATACGCTGTAAGGTTGTTGATGTTAAGCCGATTTGTAGTTCTTATAGATTGCTCCAAATAAAATTTTTTAGAATTATAAGGTAAAATATAACCTGCAGAATCAGTTAAATGGTATTCATTCAGTTCATCTTTGAAAGTATTTCTTTCTATTCTTGCACCCCAAGAAAAAGTATGGTTATCAAAATTTTGATCTGCTTTTATTTCTGTAGCAAAGGTTCGAGAGTTTAAACTATTCCGAGCATAATTTAAATAGGTCCCCAATCCCCTATTAATTCTAACTGGCGTAAAACCTGACGAATTGAACCCAGTTTCCAACTCATCGAACACATAATTTCCTTCAATATCAAAACGTTCTCTTTCTCTTGTGCTGAAATAACTGTTAATCCATTTTATTACCAAATCTGGCTGAGGGCTGAAAGTGGCAGTAACAGCACCACCAACTGTACGGTAACTATCAATTTCTTGACCATTGTAATCAATTCTAAGTCTTAATTGTGTATCTAGCGTTCCAAATTGCGTTTCTCTATCTTCAGGGATCAGTTTAAACTCACCAACATTAAAGCTGCCTAAAGCACTGATATTAAATCGATCAGAAAAGTTATGCTGATAAAGTAATTGGGCATCACCAAAATTTGGACTATAGCTACCTTTGTTATCTTGCTTATTTAATATGCTACTATTGTTCTTATATCTTAAGCCCAATAATAGAAAATTCTTATTCTTTACATATTTAGAGCTTAATGAAGCGCCCAACAAACTACTAGTTAGCACGAGTTGATTACTATCCGGCCTATCGTATCTAACATCCAAAACTGAAGATAATTTATCTCCATATCGAGCTTCGAAACCACCAGCAGAGAATTTAGCCCGAGTTACAAAATCACTATTGATAAAACTAAGCCCTTCTTGCTGCCCATTTCTAATTAAAATTGGTCTGCTGATCTCTACATCGTTTACATAAATTAAATTTTCATCAAAATTACCGCCACGAACGCTATATTGAGAGCTTAATTCATTATTGGTTGAAACTCCAGGTAAGGTTTTTAAAATACTTTCGAAATTTCCCGAAACTGATGGTAATGAAGATAAATCAGCAATATTTATGGTGCTCGAATTGCTTAATTGATTTTGCTTATTGGTAATGGTAACCTGCTCCAGCTCGTTTATATTTGGAACTAAAATTACATTTTTAGAGATCCGACCTGCAACTTTCTCATTGATTTTAAGCAAATACGGCTTATATCCTAAAAAGTTATATTTTAATGTAAAAGAGGTTGTTTTAGAGTAAATTGTATAATTTCCTTCTGCATCTGTAAGTGTTGATTCCTGCTGACCTAATACAGTAATGGTAACCTGTTGCAGTGGATTATTATCTATATCTGCAACTATACCTGTAACTTTAACCAAAGGTTGGGCATTTACAACTGTAAAACCTAAAACAATAGTTAAAATTAACAGACGGATTTTTAGCATCTAGTAATTAAATTTGAAATAAATTCATGTCTACCGCTTTCATTTCAGCAATCATTTGCAATTGATTTTCTGCGGCAAAAATGGCATTTCCAGCAACAAAAGCATTTGCTCCAGCTTTAATTAAATCACCAATATTAGAGATACTTACACCACCATCAACTTCAATAATTAAATCTGGATTGATTTCATTTGCCAGCTTTCTCAATTCGGCTATTTTATGTAAGGATTGATGGATAAATTGTTGCCCACCAAAACCCGGGTTTACAGACATAATAAGTACCATATCCAAATCTGCCAAGATATCTTTGAGCAAGCCAACTGGCGTATGTGGATTTAAGGCTACACTAGCTTTACATCCATTAGCTTTGATGAGCTGTATGGTTCTGTGTAAATGGGTACAGGCTTCGTAATGTACAGTAATTATTGCTGCACCATTTTTTGCAAACTCTTCGATGTACTGATCGGGATTAACGATCATTAAATGTACATCCAGAGGTTTTTTAGCATGTTGGTTAACTGCTTTCAACACAGGGAAACCAAAAGAAATATTCGGAACAAAAACACCATCCATAACATCAACATGAAACCAATCAGCTTCGCTGTTATTAATCATTTCGATATCGCGTTGCAGGTTAGCAAAATCAGCAGAAAGTATAGATGGGGCTATGATGTGTTTCATTTGTTATTCGGTTATTTTATCCTTTCGCCATTGCGAAACTTCCTAGAAATGCAAGTTACAAAAGAAGTGGGGAACTTTTTAATAGCAAGCTTAAATTTTTAGCACTGCCTAATTTAAATAAACTGGTCCCGATAGCTATCAGGAGCAGCGATATCTCCCAAATCTTCATCGAAAATACAGCGGAAAGCCAGACCAACATTGATATTATATACTGAAATTGCCTTTCAAAATGAAATGAGATCCTTCGCTACGCTGGATGAAAAATCACAAAAGCAAAAAACCCTTCCAATAAAGCTGAAAGGGTTAGTTTATTAAAGTCCCCTTTAGGGGATTTAGGGGTTTATGCTTGTGGAGCTGCAGGTTTTTCAGGTCTTGGCAATAAAACTTTACGAGAAAGTTTCATTTTACCTTGTTTATCTACATCTAACAATTTAACTTCAATTTTGTCGCCTTCTTTAAGCACGCCATCCATAGTTTCTAAACGCTCCCAAGAAATCTCAGAAATGTGTAGTAAACCATCTTTACCTGGCATAATTTCTACGAAAGCACCAAATGGCATGATAGATTTTACTTTACCTTGGTAAGTAGCACCAATTTCTGGTTTAGCAGCAATTGCACTAATACGTGCAACAGCAGCATCAATTGCAGCTTTGTTATCAGCAAAAATTTCAACGATACCTTTGTTACCAACTTCTTCAATTGAGATTGAAGCGCCAGTTTCGCGTTGCATTTCTTGAATAATTTTACCACCTGGGCCTATAACCGCACCGATAAATTCTTTATCAATAGTTAATGAAACAATACGCGGCGCATGAGGTTTTAAATCTTCATTTGGTTTAGCAATCGTTTTCTTCATCTCATTTAAGATGTGTAAACGACCGTCTTTAGCTTGTAATAAAGCTTTAGTTAAAACTTCATAAGATAAACCATTGATTTTCAAATCCATTTGACAAGCAACAATACCATTTTCTGTACCAGTTACTTTAAAGTCCATATCTCCTAAATGATCTTCATCACCTAAAATATCAGAAAGGATTGCATATTTACCAGTTTTCTCATCAGTAATTAAACCCATTGCAATACCAGAAACTGGAGATTTAATTTTAATACCTGCATCCATTAATGCTAAAGTACCAGCACAAACAGTTGCCATTGATGATGAACCATTAGATTCTAAAATATCAGAAACGATACGGATTGTGTAAGGATTTTCTGCTCCTTCTGGTAATACTTTTTTCAACGAACGTTGCGCTAAAGCACCGTGACCAATTTCTCTACGACCAGCACCTCTATTAGGTCTAACCTCGCCAGTTGAGAAACCAGGGAAATTATAGTGTAGTAAGAATTTGTTGTAACCGTTAATGAAAGCACCATCAATCATTTGCTCATCGTCTTTGCTACCTAAAGTAACAGATGTTAAAGATTGTGTTTCGCCACGTGTAAATACCGCCGAACCGTGAGCTGCTGGTAAATAACCAACCTCACTCCAAATTGGGCGTATTTCTGTAGTCTTACGACCATCTAAACGAATACCTTCATCTAATAATAGATTTCTAATCGCATCGTACTGCACATCATGATAATAATGTTTAGCCATTGCTTTAGTTAAATCTTCAGTTTCTGCTGGCATTGCCTCAAAAAACTCATTGATGATGTTAGTGAAACCAACTTTACGCTCATCTTTATTAGAACCAGATTTTGCTACAGCATAAACTTTATCATAAGTTGCAGCATAAACTTGTTGTTTTAAAATTTCGCTATGGTCTTCGTGGCTATATTCACGTTTTACAGTTTTACCTGTAGCTTCTGTTAATTCAACTTGAACAGCACATTGAACTTTAATTGCATCGTGTGCAAATTTTAAAGCTTCAACCATTTCGTCTTCTTGAATTTCATCACACTCACCTTCAACCATGCCGATATCGTTAGCCGAACCAGCAACCATAAATTCTAAAGTTGCACGCTCTAACTCGCTAGCTAATGGGTTGATTACCAATTTACCATCGATTTTAGCCACACGTACTTCAGAAATTGGACCGTTAAAAGGAATATCAGAAACTGATAAAGCTGCAGATGCTGCTAAACCAGCTAAACAATCTGGCATAATATCTTTATCTGCCGAGATTAATGAAATCATTACTTGTGTATCAGAGTGATAATCTGAAGGGAACATAGGACGTAATGCTCTATCAACCAAACGAGAAATTAACACTTCATAGTCAGATAATCTTGCCTCACGACGCAAAAATCCTCCTGGAATACGGCCAGTAGCCGCATATTTTTCTTGATAATCTACCGATAAAGGTAAAAAATCTGTACCTGGTTTGGCACCAACGGTTGATACTACAGTTGCTAACAACATCGTATCGCCCATTTTCACTACAACCGAACCATCAGCTTGTTTAGCCAATTTACCAGTTTCAATTTCAACAATTCTGCCATCGCCCAAATCGAACGATTTTTTTATTACATTCATTTAAATAGAATTATGATGTGTTTTCCTCTTTCTACACACCGTTGTTTATATATGTTTTTGTTTTGCAATTAAAAAAAGCCATTCCCTAAAGAATGGCTCTTGTTGATAAACTTGCGCTTATTTTTGTTTAATGATATCACGAAGCGATAAAGCTTTAATGATAGCACGATAGCGCTCAATATCTTTTTTGTATAGATAAGCCAAAATACCGCGGCGTTTACCTACCAATTTTTGAAGTGATAACTGTGTAGAGAAATCTTTACGATTTTTCTTTAAGTGTTCTGTTAAGTGCGCAATACGGTATGTAAATAACGCTACTTGACCTTCTGCAGAACCCGTGTTGGTTTCTACTTCGCCGTGTTGTTTAAAGATTTCGGCTTTCTTTTCTGGACTTAAATACATTCTTGAATAATATTAAAGTTAAAATTAATTAATTGTGGCGCAAAGATAAGCTAAGTTTACTATAAAAACAAGTTACCAAATTGTTTGATTGTTGCGATTATATCGTTAAGCTTGAAACCTAAAAATAATTATTGAAAAACAATGCCAGTAATGCTTGGCAATTTCAGCCCCGCCCTCGTTTCTGCCGAGAAGACGGCATCTCGCTAAGTCCGGGTTTATAGAACAAAGCAATTGGTTCTTTTGAAATGCGAGTTTCCCCTCATAGTTGTATAACCCATGCGATAACCTAATTCTTCTTGTTGATGCGTTCTAATTCCTGAACATCCAATTGGTCTTTTACCCTGTTAGTAGCTTTTTTATTCTCTATCAAATGATTGTAATGCAAAAAATATACATTAAAATCATTTATTTTATCAACCGTAGCCATCGCTAAATACTCATCGTATTTCTCTTTTTCGAGTCCAGGAATATCAGTCATTAAATCAGCGTACATTCCGTCATCCATCATTACTTCACAATAGCCTGCTATAATCGGAACATCAATCAGCATGTCATACCTACCATAGCCCATTTCATCAATGGCTTCAATTAAGTTTTTACGGTTTTCTACTGTGTCTTTCAAATAAATATCTAAATCGCCAGTTGTGCGGTTATAACCATAACGGTTAACTGCAAAACCACCTACAATTAGATAATTCACGCGATGCTTTTCGAATGTTCGTAAAAGCAATAACATTTCTGGACTTTCCTTATCAAAAGACATAGAAACTTAAATATTAGGCTTACTGATAATAATACCTAAACCTTGTGGTTTTTTTAAAGGATTACCTCCATTCAATTGAACAGAAATACGATTAAGATTTAATAAGGCAAGGAATTTTTGCTCCGAAGAGCGATTTAAATAGGCGTGTTCTCGCTCTGCAACAATGCTAGCTCTAGAAATATTAATATCATATAGTTTTAACCTGCCCATTTGTATCAAAAATACAAAAATAAAGCTAAAATAAAGTGATTTCTTATCAATAGTCAGCCGATGAATATAAGCGATGTACAAATATTCATCGGATGACTGTTAAATATTTAAACCTTACAGGTTTTTAAAACCTGTAAGGTTTGATTACTTTTGCAGCAATGATCAACAACCAATATAGCATTTTCGAAACTGAGTTAAATGTTCGTCCAGACGATATAGATATGTTTAACCATGTACATAACAGTAAATATTTAGATTATGTTCTTGCTGCTCGTTACGAGCAAATGGAAAAATTCTATGGCATGAGCTGGGAAGCTTTTGAAAAGCTAGGATATGGCTGGGTAGTTGCAAAAGTAATCATCAATTTTAAACGTCCGTTAAAAATGGGAGATAAAATGATTGTGCGAACTGGCATTTTAGAAATGAACGAAAAAGGAAGTAATGTTCAGTTTGAAATTATTAACAAAACCACTGGAAAAGTATCTTCAGATGGTATTTTTGAATATGTGATGATTGATTTAAAAACTCAGCGCTCATGCAAGGTTACTGAAGAGATGATTAAAGCCTACAGCATTTAGAACTAGATTACAACGATTAATATGATTTCAGCGATTCAAACGATTACATTAATCCTTTAAAATCCATCTTATTGTAATTCCATATAAAAATCATTGAAGAAAAAATAATCATCCCAATACTAAACCATAAGTAATAACTGCCTAAAACGGCAAACATACTTACGAAGAAAAAGAACAATAAATATTGCATATACCTGTCTGTATTGGCTTTAAAAAAATAAACCATTGATTGCAGAATCAACATCGAGCCAATGCTAAACAATAGGCAATACACAAATTGCAATAATGTAATATTGGTAGATATAATCAATAATAGGAGCTCTGGGATTAGCAAAAGGCTAAATACAAAAATCCAATAGAATAATCTTTTAATTGCACTAATAGGTAAGCTTTTAGCAAAAGAGCTGTAACAAGCATCAAACTCTATGAGATTCAAAATCAGCAATGCGTGGCTCAGAACTACTGCCAACAAAGCAGTTAAATAAATCCTGATGTCATTTGGTATATCTGCAAAAACCAATAAAATTGCCTTAAAAAACAGAAAAGAGACAACTTTGCAAATCAACAACATCAGTCTTTGTTCATGTAATAGAAACCAAATTGGCCATGACCAAAAGGGTTTCTCTATTTTAATATAAGGAAGATTTATCCAAACTTTTGAAAGGTTAAAATTTAGATTGCTAAAACGATAGGTGTAAAGTGCTAATAGCATCATTTTTAAAGCAAACACCATAACCGTGGCAAAAAGGCTTAATAAATATTGATAAATAATGCAGGTTATTAATACCAAACTTGCATAACACAAAATTGGCGCAAGCAAAAAAGAATAAATTTTAATCCATAAAATAATTTGCTCGTTTTTAGGAACAGCCGTTAATTGTTTAGCAAAATTATAATCTTCTTGGGTCAATTTATTTTTTACAAAAAGCAAAGACTTAACCGCATACAAAGTCCAAATTGTAAATAATATTAAAAGATTTATTGGGGATGAACATATAGAAAGTATTAAGGCTTTATGAAAAAGAATTAAGTCATAACTCTGTATCATCCCAAATAACAAGTAGAAAACCACCAAAAATAAACCAACATGTTGCTGGTAAAAAGTAATACCAATTGTCCTGATCAATAACTTCAACATTTTACCACTTTTTTGTTTTCAATGGTAAACACTTCGTTTATTGTTAGTTTATCCTTATCAATTTCTTGGTGCGATGATAATAAAAAACTCCTCCCTTCTTTCGATTTCTCTAAAATAAGTTGATATAATTTATCAGCAGATGCTGTATCTATAGTAATCAAGGGTTCATCTAAAATATATAACTCCACGTCTCCAATAAAAGCACAAATTATAGACAGCTTTTTAAGCATTCCGCTAGAGTACCCACCAACTTTTTGATTTAAAAATTGTGTCATCTCAAATAAATCCGTTAATGAATCTATGTCGATTTGAGATGCTTTTCTTGCATCCTTATAAAAATCAAGTAATTCTTTACCTGTAATAAATTGTGGGTATTGCGGCTCGGCCTCCGCATAACTAATTTTAGACCGAAACTTCGTTGGCTGTTTTTTTAAATTTAATTCATCTAACAAAACAGTTCCATCAAAAGGCGTTTGACCAGAAATAATTCGAAATAAAGTAGTTTTTCCAGTCCCATTTCCACCTTTTAGCCAATAAATTCCCGAATCGATCTTCCATTCATCAAATTCTAGAACTATATGGCTTCCATAGTTTTTGGAAATATTATTTAGCGTTAAGTTCAAAATTAGTTTAGTTTTATCATTTGATGATTATCGGTAACTCTTGTTACATTATTATTCAATTAACTGATAATCAATATTAATTTTTTGCGCTTTAAATTTATTTTCTATTTTTGTACTATTAAAATCTAAAAGACCATGATAGTATTGAGGGCAATTGTTGGCTGTTAAAAGCTAACATCCACATTCTTTTTATCAAATTTAATGATGCTTTCTGGCATCAAATGGTTTATTACTTATAATTTTCAAATGTTACAATCTACAAAGGCTAAAAGTAGTCTACATAATTTTTTTACGCTGCTTTGGCATGCCATTATTGGCAAAGAAGCAGATTACACAACCATCAGTATTCGCAAAGCAATTTTCCTTTTAGCCATCCCCATGATGTTGGAGATGATGATGGAATCTGTTTTTGCGCTGGTAGACCTTTATTTTGTTGGGCACTTACCCAACAGCAGCAACGCCATACAAACCGTTGGTTTAACAGAATCGGTACTTACCATAATTTATTCCCTTGCAATTGGCATGAGCATGGCAGCAACAGCAGTTGTAGCCCGAAGAATTGGCGAGAAAAACCCTGAAGCTGCTGCAAAAGCTGGTATGCAGGCCATAGTAATTGCTGTTTTTACAAATATTATCATCAGCATTGCTGGATTAATTTATGCAAAGGAAATTTTGCTCATTATGGGCGCAACTGAAACCACAGCTGTACAAGGAACTACTTTTGTGCAGATTATGATGGGTAGCAGTGCCATTATCATGCTTTTATTTCTAATCAATGGAATTTTTAGAGGTGCTGGTAATGCCTCAATCGCAATGCAAAGTTTAATCATTGCTAATGTTGCAAACTGTATTTTATGCCCAATATTTATTAGAGGTTTTGGTCCTATCCCTGCTTATGGCTTAACAGGTGCAGCCATTGCAACTACAATCGGCAGAGGTTTAGGAGTTTGCTATCAACTATTTCATTTAGTAAGAGGCAACAGTGCCTTAAAAATCAAACTAGTTTATTTTAAACCACATTTTGAGCAAATAAAAGCAATCATTAAAATTGCTGCTCCTGCTGTTTTACAGTTTGTTATTGCATCATGCAGCTGGATATTTTTAGCAGAATTGGTGGCAACAACAGGTGGTGATCATGGCTCTGCAGGTTACCAAACCGCCTTACGTTTAATGATGTTTTTTATGTTGCCAGCTTGGGGCCTAAGCAATGCAGCAGCAACTTTAGTTGGACAAAATATGGGCGCTGGGCAAATGGATAGAGCTGAACAATCGGTTTATACCACCATGAAGTTTTCAGTAATTTTTATGGCTTTGGTTACCATTTTGTTTTTAACCTGTGGCAAATATTTCGCAGCATTTTTTACCACTGACGAGCAAATTAAAACTGTAGCAGTAGAGGCTTTAAGAATTTTAAGCTACGGTTTTATCTTGTACGGAATTGGGATGGTATTGATAAGTGCTTTTAATGGCGCTGGAGACACTTTAACGCCTACAAAAATTAATATTGTGGCTTTTTGGCTTTTCCAGATACCCTTTGCCTACTTTTTAGCAAAGTATGTAAATATGGGACCAACTGGCGTTTTTATAGCTATACCTGTTGCAGAAGTTGGGATCACCATAGCTGCTTTTATATTATTTAAACGCGGCGCTTGGAAGAAAAAGCTAGTTTAATCTAATAAACTGAATACAATTTTTACCACATAGGCACATAGATATTATAGGGTTTGATAATTTCTATTTGAACTATGTTTCTATGTGGTTTATATATTTTATAGTAGTATGGCTAAAAGACTATTTTTGAAGCGCAGAGGTTATACAGCTATTAAAGTATTGTCCCGCCATTCACTTTATTTGCCCATCGTAAACTCCGGGCTTCATGCTCGTTACTGTCGGGGCTAAAAACTTACATGTGTGCTACTAATGCCCTTCATAGCGCAAAACCAATTTTTATAAACCTGATAGCAGCGAAAATCCTTTTACCAAGTCCCCTTCAGGGGATTTAGGGGGTAAAAGATTGCAGCGAATAGCAGGACTGCAGCACCTATGAAATACTGATGTTGCTTTTCTATTAAATAGTTTCTTCGATAACCTGCGTATAAAATTCTTTCAGTTCCATGCCCATTGCAGCTACCTGTTGGGGAATAAAACTGGTTGCAGTTTGCCCAGGAATGGTGTTGATCTCGATAAAATAAAAATTACTAGTCTCATTTTCCAAGAAGTAATCAATACGCACAACGCCATTACAATCTAACTTGCTATAAACGGCCGCAACTACCTCTTCTACCCTATTTTTTTCCTCATCACTCATTCTTCCAGGTGTAATTTCTTCCGTTGCTCCAGGCGTATATTTGGCTTCAAAATCAAAAAACTCATTAGCTGGAATAACTTCTGTTGCAGGTAAGACTACAATTTCGCCTTTGGTTTTAAAAACTCCAACAGAGAATTCCCTACCTTCTACAAATTCTTCAATTAAAACCTGATTGTCTTCTTTAAATGCCTTATCAAGAGCCGATTGCAAATCATCTACATGTTTAACTTTGCTCATTCCAATACTGCTACCACCGCTATTGGGTTTTACAAAATAAGGTAATTTAAGATCCTTTTTAATCTGCTCAACATCATAATTTCCATTTTTGAAAATCTGAATAGATTTAGCCACATGTAGATCTTTTATTCCATTTACAATGGACTTGGTATAGGCTTTGTTCATTGTTATGGCAGAGGTAAGCGCATTACAAGTGGTATACGGAATACCAATCATATCAAAATAACCTTGTAATCTTCCATCCTCTCCCGGCGAGCCGTGGATGGCAATAAAAACACCATCAAATTTTATTTTTCTTCCACTTAAATTAAGCGAAAAGTCATTTTTATCTATTTCTATTTTAACAGAGTCTGCTGGTTCATAAAACCATCCACTTTCATTTAGCATTATTTTATACACTTCAAATTTTGTGGTATCTATATTTTGCGCAATAGTTGCCGCACTTTTTACAGATACTACCCACTCACCAGTAGTACCGCCAGTTAATAATGCAATTGTTTTCTTCATGAGAAATTTTAAAAAATTATAGCCAAAAATATAAATTAGTTAATGCAGATTTGATTTTAATTGAGATAAAATATTTTTTTAAGCTAAATTTGGAGTATTATATAGCTATCATAAGAAAAATAAATGGGCAAATTTGTTGCGTACCTAAAAACAAAATCTTTTAGAACTAACCTAATTGCTTCAGTATGTACTGTTGCAGCAATCTTGTTAATCGCTTTTTTTAGTTTAAGATATTATACCAAACATGGCGAGGGATTGGATGTTCCGCCATTAAAAGGACTATCACTAGCGCAAGCGGTTAGCAAATTAGAAGAACTTGGTTTAAGGTATGAAGTAGATTCTGTATACATTATGGACAAACCTCCAGGTATTGTTACAGATCAGGACCCGGATGCTGGAACCTTTGTAAAAGGAAACAGAACCATTTATTTAACGGTAAATACTGCGCAAGCGCCGAACGTTAAGTTTCCTGATATAGAAAATAAATCATTACGTGAAGCACAATCTATTTTAGAGAGTTATCGTTTAAAACTAGGAGATACAACCTATAAACCAGATGTAGCCAGAGATGTTGTTTTAGAGGCGTTTTTTGGTGGTCAGCTAATTAGACCAGGAGAAATTTTACCTACAGGATCAAGAATTAATTTAACATTAGGAGATGGAAGAGGTGCTGAAGATGTGGATTTACCTGATTTAACTGGATTTACCATTGATGAAGCTAAATTTTCTTTAAGAGGATCGATGTTGACTTTAGGCACCATAACTTACGATGGACCAATTACCGATTCTGCTACTGCTGTTGTGGTAACTCAATTCCCATTGATAGCTGATACTTTAACGAAAGTTAAAATTGGAACCCCAATAAATCTAACTTTATCTAACAAACCAAGAAACTAGTATTATACACAATGACATTAGAAGAAAAGAAAAAAACAAAACAAAGCACAAAAATTATATTGGTTATCTTTTTAGTTGTTTTAGCCGTTGGAGCATACTTTGGTTTAAACATCTACAAAACTTATATGGCGCCTAATATTACGGGTTCAGAAAAATATATTTATGTTAAAACTAATGCCTCATACGATGACTTTTTGAGTGATCTAGCTAATAAGGATGTATTAAAAAACATAGGCTCTTTTAAAGATGCTGCTGGTAAAATGAATTTACCTAAAAACCTAAAACCTGGGCGTTATGCTATTAAAGAAGGAATGAATAACCGAACTCTAATTAACAAACTAAAATCTGGCAATCAAGATGCAGTAAAGTTAAAATTCCAGAACATAAGAAAGAAAGAGAGCTTTGCTGCTTATCTTGCTAAGAATATGGAAGCAGATTCACTATCCTTTATTAAAGTATTAGATTCAGCTGAGTTATTAGAAAAAAATGGTTTTAATACAGATAATATTTATACCATGTTTATTCCAAATACCTATGAAATGTATTGGAATATTAGTCCGATTGAGTTTTTTGATAAAATGAAAAAGCAGTACGATAAATTCTGGACAGAAGAGCGTAAACGTAAAGCTACTGCATTAAACTTAACACCAATTAAAGCAACTATTTTAGCATCCATTGTTGATTCTGAAGCGCTTTATGACAAGGAAATGCCAACAATTGCAGGTTTATATTTGAATAGGCTAAATCGTGGTATATTGTTACAAGCAGATCCGACAGTTATTTATGCAAATGATGATTTTACCGTGAAGCGTGTTACCAATAAACTATTAGCTGTAGATTCTAAGTACAATACCTACAAATATGCCGGCTTACCTCCAGGACCTATTACCATGCCAAGCATCAATGCTATTGATGCCGTGCTAAATAGAGAAGTTAATAATTATATCTACATGTGCGCAAAAGAAGATTTTTCTGGTTACCATAACTTTGCAGAAAATGTTGCCCAGCATGAAATTAATGCAAAAAAATATCGAGAAGCACTAAATAAGCGTAATATTTATAGATAATGTTTGAATACGAAAGCAAAGTAAGAGTTAGATACGTAGAAACCGACCAGATGGGCGTTGTACACCATAGCAACTACGCTCAATATTATGAAGTAGCCAGAACCGAGTGTTTCGAAGCTTGTTCTGGTATGACTTATGAAACACTTGAAAACGAAGGTGTGATGTTGCCTATATTAGATATGTATTCTAAATTTATAAAGCCATCATTATATAACCAGGTGTTAACTATTAAATCTATTGTAAAAGAACTACCTACGGTTAGATTAAAGGTAGATTATGAAATCTATAACGAAGCAAACGAATTGATTAATACTGGATATACTACCTTAGTATTTGTTAACAAACAAACTCGCAGACCTTGCCAACCCCCAGAAAATTTCATGCAACAAGTGCGTCAGTATTTTATATAAAAAATGATTTGGATACACAAGCAATTATTAAAACTTAGGATCTATTCGTTATTTATAGAATGGACAAAAGTTTGTGTATTACCGGGTTTTAGCCCCCTACCTATTTATACTGTAGCTATTTTCTTTTTTAAAGAGATAGGAAAAGAGGCCCTAGTAAATAGAGCCTCTGCATTGGCTTACAATTTTATGTTGGCTATTTTCCCTGCGGTAATCTTTTTGTTTACGTTAATCCCATACATACCCAAACGCATTGGTTTTCAAAATACGTTGATGGATTTGTTGGCGCTTGTATTACCAAATAATGCCTATTTAGCTTTCGAAACTACCATAAACGAGATTGTAAACATTCAGAATGGAAGTTTGCTATCAGTTGGTTTTTTATTATCTCTATTTTTTGCCACCAATGGAGTTCATAAACTAATGGTAGCTTTCAATAAATCATCATTAGTAGTAGAAACTAGAACATGGCTAAAGCAAAGATTAGTGGCAGTAATTTTAACGGTAATTATAGCCTTATCCGTAATAGTTTGCATTATGGCAATGGCAATGGGAGAGATTTTGTTAAACTATCTTCAAAAAGAACTACATTATAAAGGTGGAATAACACTTACCGCTATTCAATTGATAAGATGGGCTTTGTTGGGTACACTATACTTTATTACAGTTTCTATTTTATATAGATATGGGCCTGCACATGCCAAAAAATGGAAATTCTTTAGTGCTGGCTCATGGTTAGCCACAGTATTGGCTTTTTTAACCATTTGGGGATTTACTTTCTACATTAATAATTTCAGTGCGTACAACAAAATATATGGCTCTATCGGAACATTAATTGTGGTAATGATCTGGTTGTATTTAAATTCATTGATTTTACTGGTAGGTTTTGAGCTTAATGCAAGTGTAGATTTATCAAAGCGAAGTGTTAAAATCATCAGGCCAAATTTCAATTTGTTTAAAAAATCATCAGAAACTGAAGATAAGTTAAGTAAATATTAATTTTTTATTGCTCTGTGTTAACACATTAGCAGAAATCGTAAAAATAAAAGCATTTCGCTTTTGCAGATTTGAGCAGAGTTCGTACTTTTGTCGCGGAGAGCTGGCAGAGTGGTCGAATGCGGCAGTCTTGAAAACTGTTGACTGTCATAGGTCCGGGGGTTCGAATCCCTCGCTCTCCGCTTAAAAAATACACCACCCAAACGGGTGGTTTTTTTATGCCTAAAAATATCGCAAATACCTTATTTTCAAGCGATTAAAATTATTGCTTTTCGATCTTCCCTCCTAATTGAAATTTCCCATGAAAGAACCGAACCCTAAGCAAAAACCGTGTTTAAATGCAGTAAGGGCATTGTGGTTCCTAAAATATAGTTCAAAAGCGGGTAGTCTAGGTGCGTCATTTATGGCGTCTTTTCACACCTCTAAATACGCTCTTCGAAATCTTTACTTAATAAACAAATGTCTTATACATTAGCATAAGTAATTTGAATTTAGTTGTACTTTTATTGGATAGAGCAATAAATTTTATTTACTTTAATTATATCTTCTAATGTTCAGCAGTCGAAAAGCAAAAAAGTCAAATTAAAATATGCAGAAAGTGAAAATTCCCAAGAAGATCAATCATGACACAGTTGAACAACTGATAGCTGCACTTAATAGTAACGGTAATGACACCACCGATTTAGAGGTTCCCATTGATGTCTCTTATAGAGGTTTTGGAATTTTATCTAGCTTATTCCTGCTTCTTTTTAAGTGGATGCGAGGAAACCCTGGTAAATTAATAATTGCTGTGAATGAAGATCAAGTAGATGATATCGAACAATTTGCTACAAGTTATTTTGGCTATGTTTTCTTGCTTACTGCATGGCCAACAACAACAATAGTCGACCTCAAAGGAAAGAACTTAAAGCCAAAATTAAGAGAATTTACATCGGTCATGTATGAAAAAATAGATTTTCTACAAGATCTACCTAACAATGAAGTATTACTTCCTTGTTTTGACCATTATTCTAATGAGCGTGGACTCAACCATTGGCTCTATCCTGATCAAATTGTGTTTGCGAATACACCTTCCAATCTGCAAAATACGGTTTATAGAGTTTTTGAAACAGTTGGTAAAATATATAAGTCAAGGTTTAACAACGTTATTTCGGAAATATTTGACGACATTGAAATTATACTTTGGGAGTTATTAAGAAATACGGATGAACATGCAAAGACCGACTATCTCAATGTTATAAATCTCTATCCAAATACGAGAGGTGTTTATTTTAAAATAAGCCAAAGCTCCAAAGACAACTTTTTATCAAATGCTAAAAATAGTACTAGTTTAATCAATTACTATGAAAAGGCTATGCAAGAAGGAAATAATTTCATTTTTGAGATTTCAGTCTTTGATAGCGGCCCAGGACTAGCTCGTAGGTATTGTGGAGAAAAATGGGAAGATGGAATAAGTGTTGACGAAGAGGTTGATATTGTAAAAATGTGTCTCGCAAAGGGTGCCTCATCGGTTTTGAATTGGGGCGGTAAATTAAAGGGGTATGGCTTGAATGATGTTTTAGAGCTACTGAGCAAAAGAAACGGATTTTTAAAGATTCGAAGCGGTAGAACATCCATTTGCAGAGATTTGATAAATAAACCTCATATTGCTACAGCCAATTTTAGCGAAATAGAGTTGAATGATTGGAAAAGCGACAAAAGTTCGCTGTTCACAGAAATGCCCTTTGCTGAAGGTACGTCGCTTACAATGGCATTCCCACTACCTAAAATTGATGCCTTATGAAAACCTGTTTTGTATTCTCCTTCGTAAAAGACATTCTGATCATTGGTAGAGGAATGCAACGCCAAAATTTTTTGGTGATTTTTTTTCCCTATAAAAATGTCTTATCAACTCGCAATGACGTTCAGCTTCAGCTTCGAGACTATTTTTTCAGGAATACGCTCCCAGATAAACTTGTGATAATTGGTTTTGAATTTAATAAAGTGGAGATCCAGGAGCTTTTTCAACAACATTCAGAGATATATAACTACATACCGAGATTTGAGTACGATGAAAATGGGGGTAATATTTGCATCCACAGTATAGATGGAAGAGGGAATTTGGAAACTATAGTTGGTGAACATCATTCGGAAAACTTTATCAAAGAAGTTTATCGAAGAGGAATGGTAAGGATATTCAGAGAGCGAGGAGGCCTTATTGTATCACAATCAGCTCATCATTTTGTATTTCCTTCTGGTAAACATTGTGACAGATTTTTAAGGACAGGAAATGTTCTGCTGAATGGTGCAGAAATTTTGTTTATTTCTTCAGCAATTATTTTATATCTAAAAGGAAAGAGTTATGAAAATATATATTGTGATACATCTTCTATCAACTCGCTTGGCTACTCATTTATAAGTTTGTTACGAGATCTTGGCTCACTTGATCAGATACTACATATTGAGAGCTTTGGTTCATATGAGCTCTTTGAAAAATCAACCTTTAGAGCTAAAAGGAATAGTCTCTTTCTTATTTCATCGTCTACTTCTGGGAGCATTCTCAAAAGAATGACAAGCAAGGATAATAAAGGTCAGAATATTGCCTTGGAAGATATTGCCATTATATACGGATTAAGTGTGGAAAGTGAATACAGCAATCAGGTTATTTGTGATTTAACATTTACAAAGGAAGAGAATCCAGAAGGTCTTCAACCCTTCAAAAGCTCTAATGTAAAAAGGGGACATCAATGTGAACTATGTGAGAAAGGCTCAAAGGCAATAAAGGTTGAGGGAGATGTATTTCTCTTAGAAAAACCTACAGTTTTAGGGCATAGGATTATTACCAGTGATCTTCCTGCTTTTTTGAGATCTTTTGGCGATTATTACAAGCCAGAGCAATCTGATAAATCTATAATTCGTACGTTCTATAAAGAAAATGGTAGAAATGACAAGAAATACGAACTCTATGTTGATGTAGAAAAATTATTTGATTTGTGGGAGAAAAGAAATGATCGAGCCCGCAAGTATCGTAGTGTCTTTGAAAGATTGGAGAAATTTATTTCTCAAAATATTCCGGCAACAATCAAATATATGATTGTCTTGCCAGACAAGGCATCTTATAAATTAGCCGTAATAATATCTGAGGTGATTAGGGCAAATGGCCTTCCCTTTGATAATAATAATATATTATCCATCGAAAATGTGAAAAACATTAGTCAGGAAGATCGAGGAGTAATAGCAGTAATAAGTTCATCGATCGTGAGTGGAAGAAATCTTTTGTATCTCAGTCGAGCTCTTAGAGATTATGAGAAGAGTTATCAGAGAATGTATTTTACATTCTTGCTAAGAACAGAAAATAAAGGACATAGTGAATTTCTGGATTCTAATCTTAGCATGGGTGAATTCGGCAGAGCGTCTCATAGAATAATAAATGTTGAGAGTATTTTCTGCACACAAGAGGCAAAGAACACGCCTTGGCATATTGAATTAAATTTTCTTAAAACTCTTGGTGAATATTGTGAAGAACATGAAGAACTTCAGACTACTTCCGATTATTGTCACAAGCGTATAATAGTGTTAAATAATAGTGGAAGGGAAAAAGGATTAGAAGATAATCTGTTCTTTCCGTCTTTGCAAGGAAATACACTAAAAATAAATAATGGATTTGCTTTTGCTCCTCCCAAAAAAGACTTTATTAAAAATTCCACTCAATCGGAAATATATTTTATTGTGTCTAACATTATAAATGATATAAGAGGAAGGGGAAAACTTGACCAGAGTGAATATGTTAGAAACCTTATAGAACCAGGCAATTTCGTGCGATTTAATGATGGGATTATCCAGGCAAGTATATTAAGGGCTGCCACTGGTGACGAACTTAAATATCATATTTCAGAAGAGATGAGTGAGCAAATGAAAGCTGTATTAGGTGATATGATAATTCATCTTAATGACAATCATGCAGAAGCTATAAACGAATTTTTTTATGCAATTGCTATTAAGAAGCTAAGATTACCAGATCCTATTATTCGGGATTGCATCGCATTACTAGAAGAACAAGAAATGTACAAGTCAAACAGCACTATTCTTCATGGCTTTGTAAGTTATATTAAAGATAAAATATTAGTAGCTCTGGATGTTAACAGCTCCTTTGATTCAACGACGTCTGTAATTCAAGAAATGAAAGCATAAAACACACATTGACGTTGAATTAAAGTTGATATATTTTACGAAAAACCTGAATCTGGGTTAACCTGTTTAGTTGATTCACTTGTAATAAGAGTACTGTTTGGCTGCGCCAGACATCCGAAGTCTATAATTGACCATTTCCGTACTGGCATTAAAATGTTCTGCTAATTTTGCAACATTCATATCATTTCTTAGTCCCCATAACAAACCATCCTTGGTAAGTTGTAATGTTGCTCCAAGACATTTTGCTTCTTCCTCAAACAGCTCATTAAATGACCTCATGCCCATTGGAAGTTGAAAACCGGTGTCGTGGTTCTCGAAGGAATGGCCACAGATGATATGCGACAGTTCATGCATTATATCTGCCTGTTGGCGGGCCGGCGAATTGTAGGGATTATGGATAATAATTGTACTTCCCGATTTTCCCTTCATCGTTAGTGCGCTCCAATCCGAACCGTTGAGCAGTTGAATATCTTTAGCAGAATTGACCCATTCATTCGCCTTAAACACCCCAATTTTTAGATGCTCCGCCAGTTTGAATGCACATAATGGTGCATGCCCTTCCAAATCAAGCTCTTTTCTGTATCGAATTGAAGTCCTTTCGGCTTCCGCTTTAAACCCGCGTTTGAGAATGTCTTTTGCCACAGAGAGATCATTTTGTTGAATAAGCCAAATCAATCATTCTGATAAGCATTTCCATAGTATCTGGAGATAGCTCTCTATCGGCTCTGAGATGCGCCACAACCTGTTGATGGTTGGACACAGGCTGGTTTTCGGAACTATTTACAATGAAAGTTTCTGTAGATACTCCAAGCCATTTGCAAAGTTTAATGAATGTGTCAACATCAGGGATCTTCCCTTGTTCAATACGCGATAACGTAGGAAAACTTACATCGCCAATCTCTTCTGAAACTGCTCTCAAACCTTTCTTACCTCTTTTGCTTTTAAGCATACCGGCTAATAGCTCGGTGTTAAGTGTTGAATGCATGTGGAAAAGTTGTTAAAAATAAAACATCGTTTCACTTGTGAAACACATTTTCATAGTGTATCTTTGATGAAACAATTTTCGTTTTTGTCTTACTGATGCAACAAAAGTAATGTATTAAACGAATTTATCAAATTTTTTTAAATATTAATTAATAAAAACAATGGGAGTAAAAAAAAATGTATTCGTTGTGAAGCACGGCGATGATTGGGCAACCAGAACGACTGGAAGCCAAAGGGTATCGAAAGTTTATGAAACACAGAAAGAAGCAATAGTAGCAGGTCGGCGACAGGCGATCAACAATGCATCTGAACTCACCATCCAAAACCGTCATGGACAGTTTAGGGAGAAAAATTCATACGGTAACGATCCGCGTAAATCAAGAGGTTAATATGGAAAAGGAAAGATTGAAGTTTTGCCTAGAAAGATGGGATCACTACTATGATAGTGTAAATAATAAAAGTGCAGTATTTCTTGCTTTAGCAACATTTATTGTCGGTGGATTGGTAGCTGCATATCCATCTATTCTACAGCTTGTGGATTGCGGAATCGTCGCTCATTCACTGATGATACTTCTGATAGGTCTAGGGGTTGCCAACATGATTGTTGTCGTTATGGCATCTACACCTTTTTTGACAAATGACGTCGAATCTCTACTGTATTTTGGCTCGGTATCTTGCATGTCAACTAAAGAATACTATCAGAAATCTCTCGCAGGCTGCACCGAAGAGCAAGAGCTTAAGGATCTGCGTGATCAGGCTCATCAGCTCTCAAAAGGACTGGCAAAAAAATTTAAGAAGCTCAAACTAGCAGGTAGGTTATTTACAGTTCAGTTTTTCCTTTTCATTCCATTAATCATTGTAATAATTATAAACCTCAAATAACATGAAAATTTTTGAAGACTATCTGAAACCTATTCGCGATGCTATTGCCTCCGATCCTAAAGCACACCGAACAAACATTAATCTGTCGGCAAGAAATCAAAATTTTACTAAAACTTTCAGCTTAAAGAACTTTAACGAACAGCTTCCTGAAAAGCGCTTGCTGCCTAGTCTTGAGGACTTCGCACGTACAATCGGATTAGTGCCCGATTTTGATCAGGAGCTTGGCCTGCATCCGGATTTTGTACATCTTCAGCATTCGGAGGTCCTAGAGAACCATTATATCGTATCGATGTTCGTCGATATAAAAGGTTCAACGAACCTTTTTAGAAAATATACACCGCAAACCGTATGGCTCATCACCAATACTATTCAGCGTGCAGCAATCCATACCTGTCTGATCTTTGGCGGTTATGTTCATCGGCTCCAAGGTGATGGCCTCTTTGTGTATTTCGGGAGAAAGGGTATGACTGAAGCTCTTGCCATTCAGCGTTCACTCCAGTTTTCGAGTGTCTTCTCCTATTTTGTCAAGGAAGATCTAAAGAATATATTCAGCGAGCAGGGTATAGAAAGGATATATACCCGAATTGGAGTTGATCTCGGATATGATGCAGATGTTGTATGGGGAATGGCAGGAATAGGCAAGATCAGCGAGATTACTACATGTAGCCTACACACTAGTTTGGCAAGTAAGATGCAGTCAAATGCCATTAGCAATGGTATTGTGATTGGCGACAATGTGAAGAAGGAAAGTAGTGGTCTTGCTGAGTTCTATACCCCGGTTTGTGCAAGGACAGAAGACGAACGGGATAGGTATATATTTCAGATACCGGAAGAAAATTTCAACTATACACAATATGACTTCGACTGGCTGCGATTTCTAAAAAAACAGGATTTTATAGCTACTGATCTTGCAGGTAGACTTCAGCTTAAGAGCAGAGCTACAGTACTTAACAATAGAAATCCAGCGTATATGGCTCCGATCGCAATAGCGAGTAAGCCTTATTATAATTTTTAAGTGATGGGAAAAAGTCTTTTTGAAAAAGATTTTGATTTTATAAGGGAGTATTTTCCAAAGCTTTCGTTCAGATGGAACACAGAATTGAAAAGTTGGTTGATATTTGGAGACCTGGATATTTGCGATGCTCAGGGCAATTACTGGGAAACATTCGATATCGTGATCCTATTCCCAAAAAGTTACCCTTATTGTGTTCCAATAGTTATTGAAAAAAGCAAGATAATCCCCCGTGAAATTGATTGGCATATCTCGCCCGAAGGCATTTGCTGCATAGATTTCAAACATAGCTTGGCTATTCAGGCAAAAAGGGGAATTAATGTCAAAGTGTTTATTGAAAATAAGGTCTACAGTTATTTTGCCAATCAACTCTACAAAATGCGAGAGGGGAAATATGCTAGTGGTGAGTATGGACATCACTTTAATGGAACCGTACAATTTTATGTTGAGGACCTCGGATTTTCTAGCGAGCTAGTAATGCGTGACGTTCTCACCGTAGTTGCGAGGGGTGAAAGCACAGGAAGGAACGATGGGTGTCCTTGTGGTAGTGGAAAAAAGATTAAGCACTGTCATCTGAGGGCAATTGAAGCATTGAAATCTTTAGGGAAAGATCTGCTCCTGAAAGATTTGCGCTTACTTGAAGTGTTTCTGCAACAAAATGAGTTAACATAGTTCCGAGATTGAATTAAAAGACAAATACAGTTTAGAATTAATTATAGGTTGAACAACTTAAAATAAGAAATAAAATATTTTATGAATTGGTAGAATATTCGTAAATTAATCTATTATATCCAAGACCATGTCCAGTCACGACGTAGGTTTAAATTTCATCCTTAAACGTCCCAAAAACAGAGACGAGAGGAATAGGTACATATATCTAAGAATAACAATAGAGGGTACATCTGTAGAATATTCAACGCAAATGATGGTCCATCCTGAAAAATGGGATTCAAAAACGAAACGCATTAAAGGGAAGAACGACGATGAGGTATCCCTAAACAAATATCTTGAAACTTTGATTTTCCGCTGCCGGGATATCAGAACAGAATTTCTAAGCCAACGAAAGCAATTAACTTCTCTAAATATTAAAAACATTCTTCAGGGAAAGGATGATGAGCATATAACTCTATTGAAGCTGTTTGCGGAGCATAATAACAGGTTGAAAAGACAGGCTCTTGCTGGCGAATATTCTCAAGCTACGTTCTATAAATATTCCATAGTATTTAGACATGTTCAAAATTTTCTAACGTCACAGTGTGGTTGTAGCGACATACTTTTGAAATCACTTGATTACAGTTTTGTTGAAGATTATGCTCTGTGGCTAAGGGAAGTGAGAAAATGCTCCAACAACACGGTCTCAAAATATATATCGAACCTAAAGAAAATAGTCTTTTATGCAATAAAGAGAAAACTACTTAAATCAGATCCTTTCATCGGCTATAAAATTAGGCATAGAGAACCGCTAATAATTCCATTGAGCAAAATCGAACTTAGTAGTATTTCTGAAAAACAGTTTTCTACAGATAGATTAAGATATGTCAAAGACACGTTCTTGTTTTGTTGCTACACTGGTCTATCCTATGCTGATGTAAGTCTTCTTAGACACGACGATGTGCACATTCAGTTTAACGACGAAAAATGGCTCCACCTAAGAAGAAAAAAAACTAATGGACTATTGCGATTACCTCTTTTAAAAGAAGCGGAGTTGATCCTTAAAAAGTACAAAAACAATCGAAAGTGTATCACTGAAGGGCGACTGCTACCAATCTTTTCTAACCAAAAAACTAATGGATATCTAAAGGAAATAGCAGCTATATGTGGTATTTCTAGAAACATTACTTTTCATATGGCGAGGCATACTTTTGCCACCACAATTACTTTGGCGAATGGCGTCCCCATGGAGACAGTTTCAAAAATGCTAGGTCACAGGTCAATAACGCAAACTCAGCATTACGCCAAAATACTTGATAAAACGGTCAGTGATGATATGAAGACCTTAAATCGTCATTTATCAGAAGATAGGAAATCACATTGAAGCAACAATATTTTGAGTTTATTGGAAGTGTTTGTATTTTTATGCTCAATTAAGGAAATGTAGTTCTTTTTGATAAGGTGTTTGTTAGGATTAGTAGGTTTAATAACTGCTATGAGCAAAAAATACAAAAAAGCGTCATTCGTAGAGTTAGCGACATTATAATCATACAACTACCTGTTTATCAAAATGATAATAGGTAAAGTTTATGTCCCTCGCTCTCCGCTTGAAGAGCATAAAATAAAAACCCGAAAATCATAAGATTTCGGGTTTTTTGCTTTACCAGATAACTTGTTGTTTACGAAAAAGATTAGTTTTAAATAAAATTGTTGGCTAATAATTTAAAATAAAATTAACCAAATATACTAAGTAGAATTAGCCATGTACAAAAACCTAATGGCACTAAAACACCAGAACTGATCAAAAAAGACTTACCTAAAGCTGGCTTATTGAATATGAGAAATGCTATGCCAGCTATTATATTTAGTACTACCTGTATAACAACGCACACACCCATACCGATTGCTATGTTAAATCCCTTATCCTTCAATGGAGAACTCATGGTGATAAGTGCCGCATAAGCTGAAAACACTAACAAATTAATACCTAATATTCCTTTTAACATTTTATACTGTTTTGTTAAATACTAACCAAATCAATTTACTTCTACTTAATTTAAATAAAGCAGCAATAAATTACATTAGCTAAATAAGTATGCATTAATTGTATAACCATTTCATTTTAAAAATGTTTGATAGAAATTTAATACTCATCGAAAATTTGTGTTAAAAAAAATAGCCATTCTAAGATGGCTATTTTAAACTATTTTGCAGTTATGCTTCCTTAACAGTTAAAAATTACATGCAGCTGGCATGTCTATTGTTAAGTCATAGCTTGCAAGATCAATCTTCTGTGTGGTAGTGTAAGCTTCACCACCAAAGGCGATTTGGAAATCATAACTCTGACCTAAAGCTAATAAATTAGTACTAATGGTACCTTTATCAATATAACCTAAATATCTAAAAGGCTCAGATGTACCAGATTTTTTGAAAAATACATAAACACTTGGCCTAACCTGAACGTCTGTACGGCTAGGGCATCTTCCAGTAAAAGTTAAAGTTGTATTGTTATATACAGGGAGCGGTGGCAAAACTATTACTGGAGCAGTATTACCAACCTTTGAAATAGCAATAGAAACTACCTGTTGTTTAACATTTCCATTAAACGTTACCTGTTTTGTCTCTTTGTTATATCCTGGAGCATTAATTTCTACTGTAACTGTTATTGGTGATGCACTCGTAGGCACTGCATCAGGATGCAAGCCAATAGTTACCAATCCGTTATTTAGCGTAATATTCTTTTTCCCAGAAAGCTCATAAACGTTTGCGGCTTGCGCACCTGTTATGGTTATTGTAGCATTTGCTGGAGCAAGTGCTCCTGTTTGTGCATCGGTAACATTGATCATTGCTGTATGTTTAATGATATCTGTATCTACAATGATCTTTATATTTTCTGTGGGCTTTTTACATGCGGCTAAAGCCATCACCAAAAAAGCAAGTACGGTTAATCTTATCTTATACATGGTACTGGTTTTTAAAGTTTAAAATTAAAATTAAGTTGCATTACCGGCAACCATCTGTAATCTTTGATATTAGACTGGAATTGGCTGGTCTGGGAATCATTTCCCGAAAGTAATCCAGTACCCTTAATGTCGGCTTTAGGCGAGCTTAAATAATAGGTTCCTAAATCTAGGTTTACGTTAAATTTGTTGCGTGGAAATGCGTGTCCAATCGCAAGCCCTAAATATGGTGATACACCTTTCCAATCTACCCTAAGATCAAGATGCCCTACTTGTTCTTTGGTCAACTGCAGATCGCCATAATTATACGAATCAGACGGTATTACTCTAATGTTTCCTTCGGCTTTTAAAAAATAAGCCAATCCGGCAACAATTCTAAATGCTCCTGCATCGCTAAAGGGACTAAAGTCTGCGTATGCATGGATATTGGTAAAATCAGCAGATGCTTCAGTGCTAGAATTAAAATCACTGATTTTAAATACATTATTAGCCTTAAGCGGAATAATGTTGGCTCCAGCCCTTAAGGATAAACGTGGTGAGAGTCCGTAGAGAAATTCTGCGCCAATACCTTGGCTACCCAAATTTAACTGAACCGATTGCTGAGTGCGTTTTGCTAAGGTGTCTACTTGTGCCTTGGCATCAAGACAAAGTAGAATTGCACCTAATAGCATTAGATGGAATAGTTTTTTCATGAATTATATTTGTTTGGTTTATATTTATGCGCCGAAGATAATAGATTAATTCAAAATAATTTAACTTAAAAGAAAATATTTATCTTAATAATTAATCATAATATCTTCTTCTTAATTAAGAATTACAACTTTCACTTATCGATATTTAACGATTTCATCAACATCAGGCATCAATTTTCTAGCAAAACCTAAATAATTTAAAAAAAAGCAGTTTACAATTTGCAAATATGAGCAGAGTTTGTACTTTTGCGGCGGAGAGCTGGCAGAGTGGTCGAATGCGGCAGTCTTGAAAACTGTTGACTGTCATAGGTCCGGGGGTTCGAATCCCTCGCTCTCCGCCTCTTAAAAATGCTATTGATCAAAAGATTAATAGCATTTTTACTTTAATGGAATTGATTATTAAATACCTTAATAAGGTAACCTATATTTTTTTTGATTTTCAGTTTATTTATTTAACTTTCAAGAACACTAAACCCTCTAAAATGAAAAGAAGGTTACTTGTCTTATTTTCCTTTACTATTATAGTATTTTCTTCTTGCCAATTTTTTGGCGAGGATAAAAATGCACATCCAGAATATTTTGATAAGGTAATAGCAACAGCTGATAAAAAATTACGTATCGATTTTAATAAAGGTTCCAAATATTTAGATTCTGCCTATAGTGCGTTCCCAAAAGCAAGTCGTGCAGATAAATATAGGAAATACATCATTAAAAGTGAATTTCTTTATTTAACATACCATGACTACGATTTAGCATTAAAGAATATCGATAGCGCTATAAGTATGTTGGACAAGGAAAATGAAAATGATGACAGTAGCTTAATCAGTGCCTATACCAATAAAGCAAATATTTTAGTGAACCAGAACGATTTTGATGAGGCGTTTAAATATTTCTTTATGGGAAGATCATTAAATGAAAAGAAGAAAGATATAGAACAAATTGCTTGGTCAAATTCTAGCTTAGCAAATGTTCTTTATCTCCAAAAAAAATATAAAGATGCAGTCGTTTTTTACCAAGCCGCTATTGAATATTATAAAAAGGCTGAAATAGTTTATAAAAAGAGCACATTTATAAACCAACAGCAACACTTAAACAATATAGCGTTATGTTACGAAAAGGAAAACATGTTGGATAGTGCTGTAAATGCTTATAATATTGCCATAAATTATATAAATGATGCTGAAGTAAGAAATAATAAAAAAAATGATTGGTATTATAATATGGCCAAAGGAATAATGTATGGCAATTTAGGTTCTACATATTATAAACTTGGAAATTTTGTTGGTGCAGAAAAGGCTTATTTAACAAGTTTAGAACTTAATAAAAATGATGAACAAGATGCATTATTTACCAAGATAAAATTAGCTACATTATGGCTAACAACTAATAGAGATGAAGAAGCTTTAGCAATTGTAAATGAAATAAAAAAAATCTCAGAAGAAAAAGAAAAATTCTACGAACCTGTTGATTTAAGATATCGAGAATTATCTTGGAAATATTATGATAAGATTGGTAACGTAGATAAGGCTTATGCATTCTTTAAAAGCCATCATCATTTAAAAGACTCTCTTGATATGGTAGCAAGCAAACTATCTAATAAAGACTTCAGTAAAGAGTTTATAAAACTTGCACAAGAAAAAGAAATAGCTAGTTTAAAGGAGAAAGACAAGCTAAAAAGCGTATATCTCCTTTTAGCTATTGGCCTTAGTACACTTTCTGCAATAATTATTTTTTTAATTTTAAGAAATGTAAAACAAGCAAAGCAAAATATAAAAAAACTCACTGTTTTAAACACAAAAATTAGTGAGCATAATAGATTAATGGAAAAAACGCTAGAAGCTTTGGAGCAAAGCCAAGAAGAAAACACCCATATAATGCAAGTTGTAGCCCATGACATGCGTACGCCAATTGCTGGTGTTATAGGATTAACGTCGCTAATGCTTGAAGAAGATGACCTAACAGCCGATCAACGGGAAATATTAAGCATGATTAATGTTTCAGGAGCTGATACACTTAATTTTATAAATGATCTTTTGCAAGTTCAATACAATAAGTCTAATCTTATTAAAGAACCTGTAGAAATGCATACACTTTTAAAATACTGCATAACCCTATTAGATAGCAAAGCCAAAGAAAAAGAGCAAACATTAAAAATTACTACCATTCCAATTGAAATCAATATTAGCAGAGAAAAAATCTGGAGAGTAATGAGTAACCTGATCTCAAATGCCATTAAATTTAGTCCACATGGTACAACCATAAACATTACGATGGAAGAAAAGCCCTTAAGTGTTTTAATTACTGTAAAAGACAATGGTATTGGAATACCAGCAGAATTAGCAGAAAAACTATTTAAAATGGATGCTGATGTACAAAGAGAAGGTACTGATGGCGAAAAATCTTTTGGACTAGGCTTAGCAATTTCAAAACAAATTATCGAATCGCATAATGGTACCATTTGGTTCGAAAGTTTACCAGGTTTTGGAACAACATTTTTTGTAGAATTACCAATTACAGAAAGCTAAAATGATCTACGCTAATAAAAAAGTAGCATCTAAACCAAACTTGGCCCAACAGACTGCTAAAATTATAGCTAATGTTGTTGAACTAGAAAATAAAAATCTAATCAGATTAGATATCGATACAGTATACCTTTATCCTCAAATTTGGAAGGATAAAATTGTAGCTATTAACTGGATTAATTGTCTGCACCACTATTACTGTTTAAAAAAGCAATTTAAAAATTCGCAAAGTCTATATTTTAGGCATATAGAAACAGAAGAATTACTCGGATCTATGATTAATAAAAAACCCAAAATTTTGATTTTTAATTAATTGATTATATTTTTAAGCAATACTTAATCGCTCTCCAATGACAACCGAGAAAAGGAGAATTCTCTCTATAGATATTTTAAGAGGAATTGTAATGGTAATTATGGCTTTGGACCATACTCGTGATTTTTTTCATTTTAATGGAAACATGATGAGTGATCCAATGAACCCAGAGACTACGAGCATCTTTTTATATTTTACCAGATGGATTACTCATTTTTGCGCACCAACTTTTGTTTTTCTATCTGGGATTTCTGCTTATCTATCTTCAAAAAATAAAACTTCAAAAGAGGCAAGTACATTTTTAATTAAAAGAGGAATTTGGTTAATTTTTGTAGAAATTGTCATCATCACATTAGGCTTAACCTTTAATCCAATTTTCAGCTTTATCATACTTCAAGTAATCTGGGCAATTGGTTGTAGCATGATTTTATTAGGCCTATTAAGCAGAATATCAAGGCAGTTGGTTTTAATTGTTGGTCTAATTTTATTTTTTGGGCATAACATTCTAAATTATTTACAATTACCTGCCGCTAATACACTTGGCGGAGGTTTAATCTCTTTCTAATTTACTACCAGAGGTTCAGTTATTCAGTTAGGCCCTCAAAACTTTATTGGCGATTTTTATGCCATTCTACCGTGGACAGGTGCCATGTTTTTAGGCTATGCTATCGGAAATTGGTACAACTCTTCTTTTGATGCAGCTAAAAGAAAACGCTTGTTGTTTTTTAGTGGCCTAGGATTATTTACTTCCTTTGTAATTCTCCGGTATTTCAGTTTTTATGGTAATCCAACGCCAAGAAAAGAATATGCAGATCAGCTAATGGCCATTTTTGATTTCTTCAACGTAAGTAAATATCCACCGTCATTACAATATTTCGGGATGACATTGGGACCTGCTTTAATGATCTTATCTGGTATTGAAAATGTAAAAAATTGGTTTACAAAAATAATGACGATTTATGGAAATGTTCCATTTTTCTATTATGTTTTGCATTTTTACTTGATACACACTTTTCTTGTAATATTCTTTTTTGCTTCAGGCTATGGGGCAGCTCAAATAATAGATCCTCAATCTCCATTTTTATTTCGGCCAAGCGACTTTGGCTACACTTTACCAATAGTTTATATAATTTGGCTCAGCATTGTAGCAATTCTTTACCAACCTTGTATTTGGTTTCAAAAATACAAAGCATCACATACACAATGGTGGTTAAAATATTTATAGTTTTTACATAATTCACATCAGTAAGCTTTTGTGGATAATTACGAACAACTTATTACACAAATATTACTGCTAAGCTAACTTAATGGTTGTATTTTTGTTTTGTTTGATAATCATAAATTTTATCAAAAATCAAATCGCTTATGCCAGTAAAAACTAAAGTTCCACAAGGTGATATTTTATCTATAGACATTGGTGGTACTAATATCAAATCTTGCTTACTAAGTCCAAAAGGAAAACTTTTAACAGATTTTAAGAAAACCCCTACCCCTAAAAATTCTACACCAGAAGAAGTTCTAAAAGCGATTAAAAAGCTTTGCGCAGATTTTAAAGCATTTGAGAAGGTATCTATAGGTTTTCCTGGTTATGTTAAAATGGGAATTGTGCAAACCGCTCCTAATTTAGCAGAGAATAAGTGGTTAAATGTAAATTTAGCACAACAAGTAAGTAACCTATTTGGCAAACCTGTGCGTTTAATTAACGATGCAGATCAGCAAGGATTAGGTATAGTTAGTGGTAAAGGTTTCGAAATTGTGTTTACTTTAGGAACAGGTTTTGGAACTTCGCTTTTATTCGATGGAGAATTATTGCCTCACTTAGAATTGGCACATTTACCAATCAATAAAACAGATGATTATGACGATTTTATTGGAGATAGAGGTTTCCATAAAGTAGGTAAAAAAGAATGGAATAAACGTTTACAATACATTATAGAAATCTATAAAACCGTATTTAACTACGATAAACTATATATTGGAGGAGGAAATTCTAACGAGATTAACTTCACCTTAGATAAAAATATTAAACTTGTCTCGAATAAAGATGGAATAAAAGGTGGGGCTAAACTTTGGCAAGCTAAAGAAAAATACCATATCCATACCACATACCCAAAGAAAAAATAATGAAAGATATTAAACTACTTTGCTTAGATATTGGAGGTGTACTGTTAACTGATGGATGGAACCATAGATCTAGAATGGAAGCTATTGATAGATTCGGATTAGAGCCCATTCAATTTCAGAAAGACCACGCTGTAGCTTTCCCTTTATTCGAAAATGGAAAATTAACTTTAGATCAATATCTAGAATCTGTAGTTTTTAATGTAGATCGTTCGTTCTCAAAAAAAGAATTTAGCGATTTCATGTTTTCCAAATCACAACAGTTGGGTGATTTTTTACCTTGGCTTATCGATTGGAAAAAAAAGACTGGCATAAAAATATTCTCCATAAATAACGAAGGAAAAGAGTTTAACGATTATCGCATCAAAAATTTTGGCCTACATCAGTGTTTCGATGCTTTCATATCATCTTGCGAAGTTGGCTTTTCCAAACCCGACCCATGTATTTTCAAACTGGCATTAGGGATTGCACAAGAAGAGCCACAAAACTGCCTTTATTTCGATGATAGAGCCATCCATGTAGCTATTGCTAAACAACTGGGTTTAAATGCACATGTACATCAAAGCTTCGAACAAAGTAAAACAATTTTAGAAAGTATTAAATAATCATATAATGAATAACGATAATAAAGCACAATTTACATTCGGAATGGTGGGTTTAGGAACCATGGGACGTAATTTGTTATTAAATATGGCAGACAATGGTTTTGCTGTTACGGGTTATGATAAGAGTGAAAAAATGCTTCAATTTTTTGAAGAGGAAGGCAAAGAACATAACCTAAAAGGATTTGCAGACATTAATGATTTTGTTGCCAGTTTGCAATCGCCACGCACAATTATTCTTCTAGTACCTGCGGGCGCCATTGTAGATAGTGTAATTTTAGAACTGCAGCCCTTATTAGCCAAAGGTGATATTATTATTGATAGCGGAAACTCACATTTTACTGATACCAGTAGAAGATATTTAGAATTAAAAGATAAAGGAATTCACTTCTTCGGGATGGGAATTTCTGGTGGTGAAGAAGGTGCTAGATTTGGACCTAGTATGATGCCAGGTGGCGATAAAGAAGCTTATGCCGTTGTAAAAGACATGTTAGAGGCTGTTTCTGCAAAAGTAAATGGAGACCCTTGTGTAACTTATATTGGTGCTGGTGCTTCTGGTCACTTTGTAAAAATGACGCATAATGGTATAGAATATGCAATTATGCAGTTGTTAGCAGAAGCTTACGAGATTCTTAAAAACGGATTAGGTTACAACAATGACCAAATTCAGCAAGTTTTCGATAAATGGAATAATGGCAGATTGAAATCATTTTTAATGGAAATTACCAAAGATGTTTTCTTATTTAAGGATGTAAAAACTGGTAATCTATTGGTTGATGAAATTAAGGACGAAGCAAAATCTAAAGGAACTGGAAAATGGACTTCACAGGTCGCCATGGATGTAGAAACACCGATACCAACTATTGATGCAGCTGTTTCTGCAAGAAATTTATCAAAGCTTAAAAAATTGAGAGTACAATTGGATGAAGCTTTTGGTCCGTCAGAAAAAATGCAGGCTACTGAGGATTTTATAGATGATTTAGAGGAAGCATTTTATTTCGCTATGGCAAACGCTTATGCACAGGGAATGCACTTGTTATGGAAAGCTAATATCGAATTTGAATATGGCTTAAACATGGCCGAAATTGCGAAAATTTGGCGTGGTGGCTGTATCATTAGAGCAGAATTTTTAGAAGATATTTACCAAGCATACCAAAAGAAACCCGATTTAGAACATCTTTTTGCTGATGCAGGTATACAACAAAAAATTAAACAAAGTTTAAAAGGTACAAGAAATGTAGTTTCTTCCGCTATTAATGCAGGTTTGGCAATACCTTGTTTTGCATCATCCTTAACTTATTTCGATACTTTAAAAACAGGAAGAATGCCATCTAATTTAACACAAGCACAAAGAGATTTCTTTGGTGCACATACTTTCGAAAGAATTGATAGTGAAGGCGTTTTCCATGCAAATTGGAACGAAAAAAATCTATAATTTTACTGCACAAATAAAACCTTGAGCACTAACTGCTAATTAGTAAAACGCTCAATATAAAAATGAATACAAATTCATAAATCATGAAAAAAAAGAGTAATCTTCATCCAACCATATTTGTAATTTTTGGTGGTACTGGAGACTTAAATAAACGCAAACTAGCACCAGCTTTATATAACTTATTTACAGAAGGTTATATGCCAGAAAAATTTGCTATAATTGGTACAGGCAGAACTGAATATACTGATGCAAAATACCAAGAAGTTATTTTAGAAAATGTAAATGAATTTTCTAGAAATGGAAAGGTAAAGAAAGAGAGTTGGTCAACTTTTGAAGCAAATGTAAAGTATTGCCCAACAGACATCAATACACCAAAAACTTTCGAAAGCCTTAAAAGCACTGTAGAAAAATTACAAGAAGAATTTGGTAAAGAAACTCAAATCATCTATTATCTGGCCGTTGCACCAAATTTTTTCCCTTTAATTGCTGAAGCTTTATGTAAATACAAATTAACGGAAGACGAAGACAATAGCAGAATTGTAATCGAAAAACCTTTCGGTCATGATTTAGAAAGTGCAAGAGAATTGAATTTGTTATTAAGCAAAATTTTCTCTGAGAAGCAGATATACCGCATAGATCATTATTTGGGCAAGGAAACTGTTCAAAACATGATGGCTTTTCGATTTGCAAACTCACTATTCGAACCTCTTTGGAACAGAACTTACATTGAACATATACAAATTTCTGTTACCGAGCAATTAGGTGTTGGTGATCGTGGTGGTTATTATGAAGGTGCGGGTGCATTGAGAGATATGATCCAAAACCATTTATTGCAATTGCTTTGTTTAGTGGGTATGGAAGCTCCAATTACGTTTGATGCTGACGAGATTAGAGATAGAAAAGTTGAAGTTTTAAAAGCAATGCGTCCTTTTAAACCAGAAGAAATTAGCTCAAATGTTGTTCGCGGGCAATATAGTAAAGGTTGGGTAGAAGGAAAAGAGGTACCAGGTTATAGACATGAAACAGGTGTAGATCCTCACTCAAATACCGAAACATTTGCCGCTGTAAAATTCTTTATAGATAACTGGCGTTGGCAAGGAATTCCTTTTTACTTACGTACAGGTAAAAGAATGAACCAAACCTCTTCAATTATTACTATTCAGTTTAAAGATGTCCCTCACCATATCTTTTCAGCTGGCGCTACAGAAACATGGCAACAAAACCGCTTAATTATTAGCATACAGCCAGAAATGAGTATTCGTTTGCAGGTACAAGCTAAAAGACCAGGTCTAAAGATGGTTTTAAACCCTGTTGATATGGTATTTGATTACAAAGGCACATACGATACTGATACACCAGAAGCTTACGAGACCTTACTGTTAGACGCTATGAATGGAGATCAGACCTTATTTATGCGTGGCGATCAGGTAGAAGCGGCTTGGGAATTGGTTATGCCAATTTTAAACACTTGGGAAAGTAAAAAATCGTTAAATTTCCCAAATTATGCTGCAGATAGCTGGGGTCCAGAAGATGCTGAAGCACTAATAGCTAAAGATGGTTTCCATTGGTTTACCCTACCACTAAAAGACAGAGAATAAATTTGTTAATAGTCCATAGCTCATAGATTATTAGCCATGGACTATCAACCATTACCTATCAACTACAAAATGAATCTACTTATATATAAAACACTCGAAGAACTTAATCAAGATTTGGCAGATTATGTTATCAAAATTGCAGAAATGTCTATCGAAGAAAACGATAGGTTTAATTTTGTTTTAACTGGCGGAAGTTCACCTAAAGCCTTATATCATTTATTGGCTACCGAATGTGAACATAGAATTGATTGGGAGAAAGTCTATTTCTTTTTTGGTGATGAACGCCATGTGCCCGCAAATGATGAGAACTACAATGGTTTGATGGCAAAAAAAGCAATACTTGATCCATTGGGAATTAAAGCCGATCATATTTTTTATGTAGATACTACGCTAGCACCAGAAGATGCAGCTATTGCCTATAAAAAATCAATTGATGTACATTTTAAAGGCGAAGAACCAATTTTCGATTTAATACTTCTAGGCATGGGAGATGATGCTCATACCGCCTCTATCTTCCCACATACTACGCTGGTAAATAATACCGCCGTTGATGTTGTGGCTGTATACGTAGAGAAATTAAATGCGCACCGTATTAGTTTTACAGCTCCATTAATCAATAAAGCAGATCATGTAGCTTTTTTAGTATTTGGAGAGAATAAGGCAGAAGCCTTGAAACATGTAATTGGCGATGAAGAAAAAGCTTTCCAAAGCTACCCGTCTCAATTAATAGATCCTATTGATGGAAAGCTGACCTGGTTTACTGACGAAAAAGCAACAAGCTTACTACAAGACTAATTACAAACCAAACTTATTGTACCCGTAATATTTACAGTATTGGTAGCTTGAATATAATTTGTAGTTGCAGTAAATGTTGATGATGCACCTGGAACAGGAAAATTAGATTTTGCCATAGTAAATGTTCCAGAAGTATAACTTGTACCGCTATAAGTACTAGTGATATTATATTGATGACCAACAATTAATTTAATGTCACTAGCACTATCAATAATTCCATTTTTAACATAGGTATAAATTGAGGTGTTATTGGTAATATTATTGATTGTTATCCAAGCATTTAGTGGAGCTACAACATTTTTATTGCTACATTTCCCTGTAAAATTAGCGGTAATAGCAACGTATTCTATTGGCGGAGTTGGAACTACAGGTGCTGGTGTAATTACTGTTATACTTACATCTTTTGCGGTAGTTGGATTAAATACAACACTTTCTCCAACTTTTACTCCACTGGCATTATAAACAAAAATCTTTGCGTTCGGAACATTGGGTACGTTAACCAGGCCATAACCGTACTTTCCTGAAACGGTTGAATAAGTGGTTACACCATTTACGATACTTGCCTGCTGAAAAAACTGTGTGGCAGGTTGATATCTAAACGTCATTAAAAATGTACCTGTTGATGTATTCATTCTTACATCATAAGTACCTGTCCATGGAGAGCTTGGTGGAATTAAATTTACATTTAATGATTGGGTAGAAGATAAGTTTGGAGTAGATGCCCAGGCCAAATTCCAAGTGGTTGGATAGGTAATATTATATTTAGCTACCAATTTTCCGGCAGTACCAGCAACAACAGTGGCACTTCCTTCTGGTTTCCAATATCCACTTGTATTTAAGCTCCACAAGGGGATAGTTTCACCTACTTTTAATTGTTGACCAGTTATTGGGTTGATTAAGCCAGTAGCCAATTCTTGATTAACTTCTAAAGGTTTTGAAAAATTTCTGACTACAACCCTATTGGCAAACATGTTAATTCTCAATAAGCCAGCTGTTACAAAATTCATTCCACCAGAAATTAAAGCACCATTAGCATTTAATGTATTTACCAAGTTTAAACCATTAGGCATAATTGAATTTATTGATGATGCCGAACGTCCGTAAAGATATACTGTCGATTGCAAAAAATCTGTTGTGAGTTTCTTTTTATTACCATCTTCAACTGCAGTTTCTTGTGGCAAACTAATGGTTACTTTCTCTGCAAGCGTGCTATTTGCAAGCGTAGTGAAATTTAAAGCAGTTTTTGTAGTACCCTCATTTAAAATTGTTTCTACATCTAACCGAGCAGTACCATCTGCAGGCTTTGTATACTCCACTAAAGGAATGGTAAATACAGAAACCGAATCCTTAGTCATGGTGATGGTTCTATTAACAGGCAAAAAACCTGCAACTTCTGCATTAATTACAAAACTTAAAGGATTATCTACTGTTGGTTTTGCGGTAGATTTAAGTGCCAGAGACATTGTATTTTGCACAGACTTAAAATCAGTACCCCCAGTTCCCATTTGTACCAATGCTGCATCTTTACCTGTAATGGTAACTTTAAAATCTCCTGGTTTCTTTCCCGAACCAGGATTGGCATTATCAAAACGAACCAATAAAGGCGCCTTAAAAAGGCTAGCCGTATTAAAAGTTATTGTAATATTATCTGTAGGTTTTTTACAGGTGGTAAAAGTGATTAAGCTTAAGACTACCAACATACTCCAAATTCTTTTCATGTCTCTATTTTTAAAAAATTAATAAGAAATTACTTGATTTTAAAATTGAAATTGAGCTGAATAACAGGCAAAAAACGATAGCTACTCATATTTTCATCTAATTGTGGCTCCAATGCATCATTATCAGAAAGTAATTTAGTGCCCACTACAGTAGACCTTGGTGCGGTTAAATAATAGGTTCCAAAATCAATATTTACATTAAATTTATTCTTTGGAAAGCTTTGCAGTAAACCTAAGCCAAGATAAGGTGCTACTCCTTGCCAGGTAAGCCCTATATTTAAATCACCTACTTCTTCGCTTGTTAATTCGAGCCCGTCAAAATTATAGTTGCCTCTAGGTCTAAAGTTTAAATCACCATTTGCGTTAAACAAATAAGAAATACCACCAACTATTTTAAAAGAATTTGTTTTAAATGGAGCGTAATCACCAAGCAAATGTAAGTTAGCGAAATTAGCTTTCAGCGTATTATCTGCATCAAAACCTGCAATTGTAAATGCATTATTTGCAGTTACAGAAGGAATAATACTACCTCCAAATCTCAATGAAAGTTTTGGGAGCAATCCATATCTAAAATCTGCACCGATACCTTGTGTACCCGCATGAAGTTGTAATGACATAGATTTATAATTTCTGACAGAGTCTAAAGCTAAAATTATATTTTTTGCTGGCCGATTATTATCGATTTTTTGTGAAAAAACTGAAATTGAAAAGAAAATATTCAGATAAATAAGAAAAAATGCCTTTTTAGCGTAACTATTAGAAAAATTCAACATATAGGATCGGACTATTATACTATTATTCGCAAAAAGCTAAAATTCATATTGTTATCAAAAATAATTAATTTATTTAACTATAAATAAATTAATTTAATTATAATTTAACAACCAATGGTTGTGCTAACAAAGCTTTTATGGACTTTGGTGCATACTTTTAATTTATTAAATTAGAATTTTATGAATTTGTTTGACAATACACCAACCCAAAGCAAAAATCTATTACCATTCGGAGGTACTGTAAATTATTACGGACGAATAATACCTATTGAGGAAGCGAATAATTTTTATGAAACTTTACTGCAAGGTATAGAATGGAAAAATGATGAAGCTGTAATTTTCGGAAAACACATATTAACCAAAAGGAAAGTAGCCTGGTATGGAGATAAGGCTTTTGAATATACCTACTCTAACACTACCAAACAAGCATTACCTTTTACAAAAACCCTTTTAGAATTAAAAGAGTTAGCAGAGCAAACCTCTGGAGAATGTTACAACTCTTGTTTGCTAAATCTTTACCACAACGGCGATGAGGGAATGGCTTGGCATAGTGATGGAGAGAAAGACCTCAAAAAAAATGGGGCAATTGCATCTATGAGTTTTGGCGCAGCTCGTAAATTTTCCTTTAAGCACAAGCACAGCAAAATCAATGTTTCAATAATTTTAGCTCATGGAAGCTTGTTGGTAATGAAAGATGAAACGCAAACAAATTGGTTACATCGACTACCACCAACAAAATTAATCACAAAACCCAGAATCAATTTAACATTCAGGACAATAGTTACCTAATCCTTCTTCGCAATTTAACACTTAAATTTAAACCTCTAAATTCTCTTCTATTAACAGATTGATAATCCCATCTGCCATGCCCACTTTTGGCACATAAATCTGTTTAACACCTGTCCATTTCATTAGCGTTAAATAAATCTCACAAGCAGGAATAATTACATCTGCCCTATCCTGATTTAATTTCATCAACGTAATTCGTTCCTTTAACGAATAAGAGTTTAACTCGTTATACATAGTTTTTAACTTTAAGAATGTAAGAGGCATGTCTTCTTTTTCGCCACTCATTCTAAATAATTTATTAATATTTCCTCCGGTACCAATACCAGCTAAATTCTTTAAATCTTTAGTATGTGCTTTCACCCAATCTCTCATTTCATCCCATGTTTCTTCTTTATCTTGGTTATCCAAAATACGTATGGTACCAATATTAAATGATTTAGAAGCCAAAGGTTGCTTATTTACAAAAACAGAAAGCTCTGTACTACCACCACCAACATCTATGTATAAATAACTCTTTTTAGCATCTAAATCCTCTTCAATATGGTTGGCATAAATGATATTTGCTTCTCGCTGACCTTCGATAATTTCTAGATCAATATCAGCAATTTTCTTCAATTTTTTAATGATATCCTTACCATTTTCTGCCTCACGCATTGCAGATGTTGCACAAGCCAAATACTTTGTTACATGGTACACATCCATCAAATTTTTAAATGCAGACATCGTTTTCACCAAATCTTCAATTTTTTTTGGTGATATTTTTTTATCTAAAAATGCATCATCTCCTAAGCGTAAAGGTACACGAACTAAGGTATTTTTTTTAAAACCATAACCTTTTTCATTTTGGGTAATATCGGCAATAAGCAGGCGTACGGCATTAGAGCCTACATCTATGGCAGCGTATCTGAGCATTATTTATTGATGTTTATTTTTTAAGTAATTGTAGGTTTGAACTTGTGCCCTAACCTTAGTTGTTAAACGATTTTTATGGTATTTGTTGTTATTCAACTTATTGATATCTCTTGCCTTAACATTATCTTGAAGTTGAAACTCAATAATATCCCTTATCTCTTGCTTTACTTGTTCATCTAGTACGGGAAAACCTACCTCAACCCTATGTTCAAAATTTCTACTCATTAAGTCTGCAGAAGAGAGGAACATTTCTTCTTTGCCATTGTTACCAAAAATGAAAACCCTGGCGTGTTCTAAAAATTTATCAATAATACTAATTACCGTAATGTTTTCGCTAAAACCTGCAACTCCTGGCACTAAGCAACAAATTCCTCTCACAATTAACTTTATTTGCACACCTGCATTACTTGCCTCATATAGTTTTTCTACAATTCCCTCATCTGCCAAGCTATTAACCTTTAATATCATGTAAGCAGGCTTTTTGGCCTTTGCAAACTTAATTTCTCTATTAATTAAAGTGTAAATTTTATCTCTAGAATCTAATGGTGAAACAATAAGATGTTTAAAATCTTTTGCAATCGTTTTTTTATTTAGAGCGTTAAATAATTTTAACAAATCTGAAGTAATTTCTTTCTTAGCCGTAAAAATACTATGGTCGCAGTATATTTTGGCAGTTTTTTCGTTGAAATTACCAGTGGCCAAATTTGCATAATAAACCGCCCTGCCTTTTTCTATTCGTTTAACTAAACAGATTTTAGAGTGTACCTTATAATCAGTTAAGCCATAATTAACATTTACACCTTCTTCCATCAACCTGTTGGTCCAAAAAATATTGGCTTCCTCATCAAAGCGAGCTTTTAACTCTACCACACAATTTACCTTTTTACCATTTTTAACCGCATTTATCAATGCATTAACAACTTTAGAGTTTTGAGCAAGGCGATATAATGTAATATTGATTTCAGTTACTTTAGGATCTATAGCTGCTTCTCTAAGAAATAAAATAATGTAATCGTAAGATTGGTACGGCAAATTAACAACATAATCTCGATGTGCTAATTTGTTAATTATACTTTCGGTTCTATGCAAACCTTGCACCTTTAAAGGCTCTACAGACGGATATTCTAACTCTTTGGCACCTACATTTGGAAATGCGATAAAATCTCCGAAACGATGGTAACGATTACCAGGAATTAAACCTTCTGCTTCTATTTTGAGCTTACTAACCAAAACACTTAACATATCAAAAGGCATTTCGGTATCGTACAGCAAACGCATCGGTTTACCTTTTTTGCGTTTATCCAAGCTTGTTTTTAATTCTTCAATAAATTTGTCACTCACATTTTTATCGATATCAAGTTCAGCATCTCTTGTTAGCTGAATAGAAAATGCTTCAATTGTGGTATAATTAAATACATAGAAAATATCATCCAAACAATATTTGATAATATCTTCCGCTAGGATGATAAATTTTAATCCGTTGGTTTCTGGCAGTACCAAAAAGCGGGGCAAACTATAAGGCAATTCTACTAATGCAAACTTTTCATTTTTTTTTGTACCCTTTTTGGTTAAGCGCACAAAAAAGTATAAACGCCTATCTTTAAGCTCCGGAAAAGGCCCATCTAAATCAATCATGATAGGAACCAAATTTGATAAAATTTTATCTCTAAAATGGTTTCTTACAAACTCTCCTCTGGCTACGTTAAGTTGGGTATCATTTAATATAAATATACGATTTTGTGCCAGTTCATTAATTAAAGTAGCTTGAAACAGATTTTCGAACCGACGCTCATGTTTTACTACTACATTCTTTATTTCATTTAAAACCTTTTTAGGATTAAAACCTAACAATGCTTTAGCCTTATCGTTTAAATTGACTAACCGGCTTAACGTAGCAACCCTAACTCTATAGAATTCTTCCAAATTTGAAGAGAAGATAGATAAAAATTTAATGCGCTCAATTAAAGGGACTGTCTCGTCGGCAGCTTCCTGTAAAACTCTTTCATTAAAGTATAACCAGCTTAATTCTCTATTTAAAAATGGTAGCTTTTGTTTAGCCATAGATAAAAATCAAAAAAATCTCCAGAGTTGATCAGGAGATTTTCAAATTTGCATATTTTAGTGTTAAGTTAGTGTTAATTATCAGCTAATTCGGCACTATATTTTATTTCTTAGTACTTGTAGTACTTACATTTTTCTTGGCCGGGCTAACTTTAGCAGTCACTTTTTTAACAGGATTATTAGCTACTGCCTTTATTACTGCTTTTTTATCTTCTCCAGTGGTTGTTGTTTTAGTGTCAATACTAGCTGGTTTAGTAGTAACCTTCTTAACTGGCGCTTTTTTTATAGGTACTTTTATTGCTTCAGCAGCTTTTTCTGCTGTTGCTATACCTGCAACTTTTACACTTGTAGCAACTGGTTTAGCTTTTGCCACAGCTTTTTTAACAACCTTAGTAACCGATTTATCTACTTTTTTCATCAGCTTAGATGCGTCTTTTTTAGCCAATTTAACTTTTTTAGCTACTGGCTTTTTGGTAGTGGTTACATCTTCAATTTTATGTTCTACAGCTTCTTTTACTTCTTTGAACTTTTTTGATAATTTTTTTGCCGCTGCTTTACTTAATTTAGCAATGTCTTCGGCTATTAATTCTGCATTATGACCCAAGCCTTTAACTGTCTCTAAAAATCTCTCTGTTAAACTTTGTTCAATCTGTTTTTTAACAGTTTTCTTAGAAACTTTTTTCTGAGGTTTAGTTTTAGTGGTTTTCATATTTTTAAGTTTTTTATGGTAATTTTATATTTTTAATAAATCTATTATTTTTAATCAATTAAAGCTAAAATCATGCCCACTTTCGATATCGTAAGCAAAGTAGATGCCCAAACATTAGACAACGCCATAAACAATGCTAAAAAAGAAATTTTAAACCGTTATGATTTTAATGGTTCTAACAGCACAGTAGAACTGGATAAAAAAACCAATGTAATTACCATTGTAACAGAAGATGATATGCGTTTAAAGGCAATTACAGATTCGATCATCTCTCGTATGATGAAACAAAATTTAGACCCAAAAAGTTTGGATTTTGGGAAAGACATAGCTGCATCTGGCAATATGATAAGAAAAGAATTAAAAATTAAAGAAGGCATTGATAAAGAAGCTGCTAAGAAAATCGTTGCAAAAATTAAAGATAGTAAGTTGAAGGTGCAGGCCTCTATGATGGATGATCAAGTTAGAGTGCAGAGCAAAAACATAGACGATTTACAAAAGGTAATCTCCTTATGCAGAAGCGAAGATTTTGGGCAGCCATTGCAGTTTATTAATATGAGAAATTAAAATTTGGTTGAAGGTCTATAGACAATAGACCATGGACTATTAGCCAATTTTACAATGGAAATTAAAGAAAACGGTTTCATTTTTTCAGACGATAGCAATCTACTTGATGTTTTAGCTATACATCATTATTTAAGCACAAAATCTTATTGGGCAAAAAAAATTCCATTAGCAATTGTGCAAAAAGCGATTTCAAATTCTTTATGTTTTGGAGTTTATAAAGATGGTAAACAAGTAGGTTTTGCCCGATGGATTACAGACATAGCCACTTTTGCCTATTTATGCGATGTTTATATTGAAGAAGAATTTCGCGGCTTAGGCTTATCTAAAAAGCTAATGTCTTTGATGCTATTTCACCCTGATTTACAGGGTCTAAGAACTTATTCTTTGGCTACTTTAGACGCACATAACCTATATGCACAATTTGGGTTTAAACCACTATCTGCTCCAGAAAAACTAATGGAAATTCGTGTACACGATATCTATGAACAAATGTAAAAGGTAAAATGTAATATGAAAGAAGATTAAGCACTTCATCCATCTTACATTTTCCCTATAACTTCTTATCCTATAATTTACTTTTCTCTACTCCTTCTTTTGTTATCCTAACCGGATTAATCAATCCGTCTTTATCAAAAGTCATTAAATCTATACAGGTAGCACGATGATTACCGTCAGTTTCGCCTATTGGCCTGCGGTGATAAACAATATACCATAAATCTTTTTTAGCATTATGGATGATAGAGTGATGACCAGCACCCTTAGCTATCTCAGGATCTTGTGTTAATATCCTACCCACTCTCTTAAATGGACCCATCGGGGAATCAGCAACGGCATAAGCTACAAAATAATTTGGACCAGTCCAGCCACCTTCAGACCACATAAAGTAATATTTGCCATCTTTGATAAACATAAATGGTCCTTCAGTATAACCTTCAGGCGTAATTTCTTTAAATGTTGAGCCATCAGGAAACTTTTCGAAACCAGTAAAATCTTTGTTCAATTTTGCAATGTTGCAGTGAGACCAGCCCCCATAAATTAAATAATACTGACCATCTTTATCCTTAAAAACAAATTGATCTATCGGCTGTGCCTTATTATAAAACTTATCTACCAGAGGTTTACCAATATGATCTTTAAATGGACCTTCGGGTTTATCTGCAACAGCAACCCCTATACCACCCACTTCATTATCACTTTGAATATCATTAGCCCCAAAAAACAGATAATATTTATTATCTTTTTTGGTAATTGATGGTGCCCACATGGCTTTATTAGCCCATTTTATTGAAGCAGTATCTATAATTCTTTCGTGCTTCTTCCAAGTAACTAAATCTTTTGATGAAAAGGCATCCATAAAAACCTGTTCTTTGTATTTGGCAGAATAAGTGGGATAAATCCAATAGGTTTTACCAAAAATAATAGCTTCTGGATCGGCATACCAACCCGGAAATAAAGGATTACCAGATTTTTGTGCCTGTGCTAAAAAGGGAATTATTAAAAAAACAACAACGATTAAACGAGATAATTTCATTTGAATTTTATTTAAACTACTGCAATATAAATAAAAATTTTAATTTACTAAATCGATTTAATCATACAGATACTTAGCTTACCAATTTTTAATCCAAGCTTTTTGTTCTGTTTCATTCAGAAAAGTCCATGCTACTATTCGGGTAATTTTATTGCCAGTGCTCATCTCACTTGTTCTAACCTCAGCCACTTCTGCACGCTTTAACATAGCATAAATACCACCTAAGTTTTCACTCTTTGAAACTAAACTCGTAAACCAAAAACATTGATTTTTATAGTTTTTGCTTTCTGTAATCATTTTACCTATAAAAGCAACTTCCCCACCTTTTGTCCATAACTCACTTGCTTGTCCACCGAAATTTAAAATTGGTTTTTCATAATTTCTATTACCTAAATTTCTAACTTTTCTTTGTGAGCCAGCATTTGCTTCTTCTGCCGAAGCATGAAAAGGAGGATTACAAACTGTTAAATCAAATTTTTCTCCTTTATGGATGATATTGTTAAAAATATCAAGCTTCGAATGCTGCAATCTAACATCAACACTGTTTCTTAGTGTTTGATTTACCTCAATAATATTATTTGCGGATTTGACAGCGATGTCATCAATGTCTGAACCTACAAAATTCCATCCGTACTCATGGTGGCCAATTATTGGATAAACACAGTTTGCGCCAACACCAACATCTAAAACCTTAATCTTTTTTCCAATAGGAATATTTTGAGTATTACATGATGCCAATAAATCAGCTGCATAATGCATATAATCGGCTCTACCTGGAATGGGTGGGCATAGGTATCCATCAGGTATATCCCAAAAGTCAATTTTATAAAAGTGTTTTAATAAAGCTTTGTTTAATGTTTTAACTGCTTCAGGATTGGCAAAATCGATAGTTTCATCACCATATTTATTTATGCTTACAAAAGGTTTTAATTCTTTGCATGAATTAATTAAAGCCTTAAAATCATATCTAGAACGATGCTGATTGCGTTCGTGTAAAGTATTTTTCACCTCTGATGCTTTTTTCATTAAGCAGTTTTTACATCTTCTTCGCTATAATCTTTAATATCTGTGATGTATCCATTTATAAGTAGAAAATCGAATAATGGTTTAGCATCAGCAGTAACGGGCATATTTTCTGTGGTAATTACTGTATTTGTTTTTTTGTCCATAAAAGGATAAGCAAATAGTTTTACGTTTTGCGTAAACATATCACTTACATAAGATAACAATTGGCTCGAATAGTTTTCGCCAAAGTTTTTGGAGTTAAATACAAATTTAAGGTTGTTGATGTTGGTAGAGATACCAACGCTTTTTGGTTTGCAACGACCTAAATATTTAGCCAATCTGTTGTGGCGGGTAAAGTTTGATACGATAACCAAGTTACCTGTTTTGCACATATCCTCAGCCCTTTTTGCTACACTCTCCAGATCTATATCATCAGGAGTTTCTTGCTCGTTAGTTAACACATTAGTTAACAATACCTCAATCATTACGCTCAAATTACCCGGTTCTACGTTATTAGTACGGGTAAATTGTTCTGTAGCTTTATTAAACAAATTAAAGTTTGGATTAGATTTCTGACCATATTTGGTTCTTAAAATCATAATATCCTTCTTATATAATAAATCTTTTGCCTGACGTGGATGACCATCTGCATCAAAAATAGCTGCTGCAGAAAAATCTTTCATAATCAGGTACAGGTTTAACAAAGTATTATTTACTTCTGTAAATGCTGGTCCTTTTACTGAGATTAAATCAATCTCAACAGAACCTACTGTTAAATTATCTGCAAGAGATTCTATCATCACTTTTGGCTCGTGGTGATGATAAAATGCTGCATAAACCAAGTTCACACCAATAATACCTAAAACCCTTTGCTGCATGTTTACATCTGTATCTAGCAAACGTACGTGGAAAAATATCTCATTAGGCAGCCCACCAGGTTCTGTTTGAAAACAAATACCTACCCAACCGTGCGGCTCATTTGTTCGTTTAAAATTTAAGGTAGTTACAGTATTTGCAAAAGCAAAAAATGTGCGACTTTCATATTTTTCGCCATGTAAACGTTCATTTAGCAAACTAAATTCATGATCTAGCATACGTAAAAGCCTGTTTTGACTTACATATCTTCCAGAAGCTTCGGCTCCATAAATGGCATCACTAAAAGTCATATCATAAGCAGACATGGTTTTAGCAACTGTACCAGCAGCCGCACCAGCAGTAAAAAAGTTACGAGCAACTTCTTGGCCTGCACCTATTTCTGCAAATGTGCCATAAATTTTCTCATTCAAATTTATTTTTAATGCCTTACGCTTGGTATCAAGGATTTCTCTTTCCATGGTGCAAAAGTACAAATTTGCAAGGATTGTTTAGTTTAGAATACTATTATAGAATCTGTCTAAAAAAGATTAGGGCATCTTTTTTCAAAGTGCCCTAACCAACCTTAAACTCAAAATCAAACTATTGTATTATGAAACTACAATTTCTTTATGTGTGTTTTTAGCTTCATCTAACTTACCAATAGTGATGTATAAAATACCATTGATATATTCTGCGCTAATTTTATCACTATCAACTCCTTCTGGCAATACAAATGATCTAGCAAATGATGTATAATTGAACTCTTTACGGCTATAATCTTTTTGCACATCTTGCTCACCTTTTTTCTCCGCCCAAACAGATAAGTTATCTTTTTTCAAGTCGATTTTAAAATCTTCTTTGTTTAATCCAGGTGCAGCTAACTCTATCTTATACTCGTTTTCACCTTCATAAATATTTACATTAGGCACTTTATTTACACCATGATTTTTATTTAACGCATCGCTAAACAAAGAGTCGAAAACGTTGTTAAAGTATGGAGCGGTGTTTCTGGTTTTGTTGTTAAATTTTACTAAAGTCATTTTATATTCCTCCGTTATTTTATTTTTTTAATTATTATATATTTTTTAAATGGTAAAAAAGCTACCATGATTTTAAAGTGTCTTTAATAGGTAATTGTTAAATCATGGCGGTTTTAAATTATAATTGTCCTTATTCAAACCTCATTCCAAAGCAAAATTTTATGTTTTTTAAGACATTTTGGCGCAAAAAAGAAAAACAAGAAGACAAAAAGTCAGTAGAACCCAGCAATACAGACAGTTTTAAGTATAAAACTACTATCGAAATGCGCTTTGCCGATTTAGACATGATGGGCCATGTTAACAATGCCATCTATTTCACTTATATGGAAATAGGCAGAACCAAATATTGGAAACATGCCATTAATTGGGATTGGAAAACCACAGGAGTGGTAATTGGGCATGCTTCCATTGATTACATCGTTCCGATTTTTCTGGGAGATAAAGTAAACATGTATGTACGCACCTCAAGAATTGGAAAGACAAGTTTTGACTTGGAGTATCTTATCGTAAAAGATGTAAATGGCAAAGAGGTAATTTGTAGCAGGGGAAAAACAATATGTGTAGCCTATGATTATAGTACTAAAAAGCCTTCGGCTATTCCTGAAAAAGAAAGAGAAAAGATGATTCGTTTTGAGCAATTACCCCCAACCCCCTAAAGGGGGCTACTAGCACATCACAAAAGCCCCTTTAGGGGTTTGGGGTTGGCGTTATCTTACCAGGATTTAAAATTCCTTTAGGATCGAAAACAGCTTTAATACTTCTCATTAAATTGAGATGGATCTCGCTGTATTTAATTGGCATATAATCTTTTTGTACCAAACCAATTCCATGCTCCCCTGAAATTGTACCACCTAAAGCTGTTGTCAATTCAAAAATTTCTACAATACCTTCTTTAAGTCTGTGTTTCCAATCTTCATCACTCATGCCTGCTTTAATAATATTGATGTGCAGATTACCGTCGCCTGCATGACCATAACAAACACTTTCGAAGCCGTATTTAGCACCAATTTCTTTAATACCATTCACCAATTTAGGTAGAGCCGCTCGGGGCACAACCGTGTCTTCTTCTTTATAAACAGAGTTAGATTTTACAGACTCGGCCATCGTTCTACGCATTCTCCAAAGCTCTTCCTTTTGTTGAGCTGTATCTGCAAATAGCACATCGGTACAGCCAAATTCTTCAAGCACTATGTTTACTTTTTCGCAATCTTTAAAAATTACATCTAAATCATCACCATCAAATTCGATCATTAAAAATGCATTTACATCATCTTTTAAATCGAACTTAATATCATCGTATTTAATTACCCACTCTACACCTTTACGCTCCATAAATTCTAAGGCAGAAGGGGTAACACCAGCCCTAAAAATTGCCGAAACCGCCCCACAAGCTTGTTCATTAGTAGAAAAAGAGCCCAACATCAAAACACTTAGGCTGGTACGAGGAATTAATTTGGTAACAATTTTAGTTACCACAGCTAAAGTACCTTCAGAACCAATCATCAACTGTGTTAAATTATACCCTGATGCATATTTTAAAGTATTAGCACCTGTCCAAATTACATCGCCATTGGCTAAAACTATCTCCAAATTCAAAATGTATTCGCGAATTGTACCATATTTTACCACTCTTGGCCCACCAGAGCCATGAGCAACATTACCACCAATAAAGCAAGAGCCTTTGCTGCTTGGATCTACCGGATAGAGCAATCCCTTTTCTGCAACGGCGTTCATAAATTCTTCAGTAATTACACCAGGTTCTACGGTAGCTTGTAGGTTTTCAGTATCAATATCAATAATAGACTTGAACTTCTCCATAGAGAGTAAAACGCCACCAAAAATTGGTAAAGCTGCGCCACTTAAACCAGTACCTCCACCTCTTGGTGTAACAGGAACATGGTTATCATTGCAAATTTTAAGCAAAGCTGATACACTTTTGGTATCTTTAGGTTTTACTACAAGCTCAGGTAAATATTTTAGATCCTCAGTTTCATCATGGGCATAATTCGCAAGTGAATCTTCATCAATAAAAACATTTTCATGGCCTACTGCATTTTTGATATCTGCTAAAATAGTACTGGTTATCTTGGTATATTCCATTATTTTGGTGAGGTATAAGTTAATTGTACAAATGAATACCCTATTTCTCCAGGCATAGGTGGATGAAGTTTTTTTATCCCAACAATAGCATTGTTGATAAAAGAATAGGTATGAATTAACTGATCAATAATTTTTTTTACAACGGTCTCCAAGAGCTTTTGTGTATTTTTCATTTCTGCTGTTACGATGGTGTTAATTACTTCGTAGTTCACAGTTAAATTTAAATCCTCAGTATCGCCTTGTGGAGTAAAAGTTACTTCAACATCTACAGAAAAATGACTTCCTATAAGTTGTTCTTCAGGATAAAAGCCATGAAAAGCATAAAATTTAACATCTTTTAGCGCAACGGTTTGTACAAACATTAGGTTTAAATTATTTAAAGCAATATTATGCCTACAAAATTAATTTTTTGCTCGGTTTTTACTAGTCATTACTCTAAATTATTACCTTTGGAACAATCACTTTACTTAACCAAATATAGTGTAAAACATGAACAAATCAGCCAAGAAAGACCTTTACGAAGCACCAGATTATTATCAGTTAGATGAGCTTTTATCTGAAGAGCATTTATTAATTCGCTCTACCGTAAGAGATTGGGTTAAAAAAGAAGTTAGTCCAATAATTGAAGATTATGCTCAGAAAGCAGAATTCCCTAAACATTTAATAAAAGGTTTAGGAGAGATTGGCGCTTTTGGACCAACCATACCTGTAGAATATGGCGGTGCTGGTTTAGATTATACCGCTTACGGAATTATAATGCAAGAAATTGAGCGTGGTGATTCTGGCATACGTTCTACCGCATCGGTTCAAGGGTCGTTAGTAATGTATCCTATTTATGCTTATGGAACGGAAGAGCAACGCAAAAAATATTTACCAAAATTAGCTACAGGAGAAATGATGGGGTGTTTTGGTTTAACCGAACCCGATCATGGATCTAATCCTGGCGGCATGGTTACCAATATTAAAGACAAGGGCGACCACTATTTATTAAATGGTGCTAAAATGTGGATTTCTAATGCTCCTTTTGCAGACATTGCTGTAGTTTGGGCAAAAGATGAGGAAGGAAAAATCCGTGGAATGGTTGTAGAACGTGGAATGGATGGTTTTACCACTCCAGAAACGCATGGAAAATGGAGCTTAAGGGCATCAGCTACTGGAGAATTAGTTTTCGATAATGTAAAAGTTCCGAAAGAAAACATTTTCCCTGATATTAGAGGCTTAAAAGGCCCATTGGGATGTTTGAACCAAGCCCGTTATGGCATTGCTTGGGGTGCTTTAGGTGCTGCAATGGATTGCTACGATACTGCATTACGCTATTCAAAAGAACGTATTCAATTTGGCAAACCAATTGGCGGCTTTCAGCTACAGCAAAAGAAATTAGCCGAAATGATTACAGAAATCACAAAAGGCCAGTTATTAGTTTGGCGTTTGGGAACATTAAAAAGCGAAAATAGAGCTACTGCCGAACAAATTTCTATGGCCAAACGTAATAGCGTTGAGATTGCATTAGATATTGCAAGAAATGCTCGTCAGATGCTAGGTGGAATGGGAATAACTGGCGAATATTCAATTATGCGCCACATGATGAACTTAGAATCGGTAGTAACTTACGAGGGAACCCATGACGTTCATTTATTGATTACTGGCATGGATGTAACAGGTTTAAACGCTTTCAAATAAAATATTGATGAAGACATATAAAAAATACCTACCCCTACCAGCCCCACCAGATGAAGTATATCTGGCATTAACTAAAGCTCAAAGTATCCAATTATGGACTGGTGCTGAGGTTGAGTTTACAGAAGAAGTTGGAACTGAATTTTCATTTTGGGACGGAGATATTGTGGGCAAAAACATAGAATTTGAACCCAATAAAAAAATTGTTCAACAATGGTATTTTGGTGAAGATGGTGAACCATCTATAGTAACTATAAAACTACATGAAGATAAAAAAGGAACCTCATTAGAATTTGTGCAAACCAATATTCCTGAAGAAGATTACAAAGACTTTACAGAAGGAATTGAGGAATACTTTTTAGGAGGTTTAGTAGATTTTTTTGAAGTAGAATATTGATATGTTAAGTGATTTAGATAATTTTTATTTGAGACAAGAAGAACCAACGAAGAGTTGCTTCTTAGCTTTAAGAGATATTATATTAAAACATAACCAAGATATTACCGCAGAATGGAAGTACCAACTTCCATTTTTTTATTTTAAAGGGAAAATGATGTGTTATTTGTGGTTCCATAAAAAATACAGACAGCCATATATTGGTTTTGTAAATGGGAATTTATTAAACGATAGAGAGCTGTTGCAAGAAAAAAGAGCTAAAATGAAAATTTTATTAATCAACCAAAATAATGATTTACCAATTGAAAAAATAAACAGCATATTATCATCAGCAATAACTGTAACTACAATTAGAAAATAAAATTTCCATATATGAAAAAAATAAAATTTCTTATATATCTATCTGGTATAGCTTTGTTTTTAAGTTCTTGCGTATCAACTTCTTACTATATACCAGCTGCTGCAGGAAGCGATGTAACCTACCTTCCCAAACCTATGGAATCTGATTCCTTAAAAGTTAAGAATTACATCAGTGCAGGTGTTAGTGGCGTATCTCTACCGCAGAACACAGGCAATATAGACTTAGGATTCTTAAATGTAAGTAGAGGCCATACTTTTAAAAATTTTAATGTTGCTTATGGCATTTATGGTTTTGCAGGACAAGCAAGTTATGATAGCGAATTTAATAATCGTAATGCAACAGCAGAATTAAATGGAAAAAGCATTTATGGCGGAGGTTTAAGATCATCTATAGGATTTTACGATAATGCTGGCAGTGCCGAATTTAGGATTATAAGTTGGGATAATTCAGTAAGCTTTGAAAGTGGTAGCTATGCTACGTTTAGACAAGAAATGTATAATTTAAACGCATCCAATATTATTAGTTCTACAAAAAATTCATTGTATACCACGGGTATATCAACTGAAATTATTTGGCATTCAAAAAGAAATTGGGATAATCATTTCGCATTTAAATTATTTTACGGAAAATCAATTGGTTTAAACGGAAGTTTAGAGAATTTGGCTTCAGGCAACAATCCTACAGGTGGTGCTTTTAGTTCTTCATTTTATATTAAACTAAAAAAATTAATTGGTATTGTAGATATGAATTTCAATAAAAATTCTGGAGGAAAGCTCAGCTTGGGTTACGCTTTTTAAAATCAGCTAAACATTTGTAGTTTAAAACTGTTCATAATTTAAACAAAAGATTATGGGCAGAACTGTAGGCGTAATTTTAATACTACTTGGAGTGGTATTATTAGTTTGGACTGGATTTACTTATACTAAAAAGGAAAAAATTATCGATGCGGGACCGATACAAGTTTCTGCAGATAGAGAAAAATCTGTGAACTGGCCTCCATATGTTGGAGGAATTGTTTTAATTGCTGGTGTTGTTGTATTTGTAGGTTCTAAGAAGAAATAGAAAACCACGTCATTCGACAGAGCGCAGCGACGAGAAATCTAAGAACATAGATTTCTTAATTGCAAAAAGCTCATTTCGTAATGACGATTGTCCTATTTTATTTAATATCCTCATTAGTAACCGTAGCAATAGTTTCTCTCAAATTATAATGAGAAGCCATCACTTCGCCATAAGCACCTGTACTTCTAATGGCGATTAAATCATTTCTAAAGGTTTCTGGCAACTCCACTTCTTTTCCAAAACAATCTGTACTCTCGCAGATTGGGCCAACTACATCATATTTTATTGAGATTTGAGATTTGAGATCTGAGTCCCGATAGCTATTAGGATTAGAGATATTTTCAATTTTATGGTAGGCTTGATATAATGCCGGACGCATTAATTCTGTCATCCCAGCATCCAATATGATGAAGTTTTTCTTTTTCCCATTTTTCACATATAAAACGCTGCTAATCAATGATGAGCTCTGCCCAACTAATGCCCTGCCCAATTCAAAATGCACTTCCTGATAAGGTTTAATCTCTAAAAAGTCTGAAAATATTTTAAAATAAGCTTCAAAATCAGGGATTTGGTTATCTGGATTGTGATAATCAATTCCCAAGCCACCACCTACATTTAATACGCTTACTTTAAATCCATGATCTTCAAACCATCCGCTAAATTCATTTACTCGGATACATAAGTTTTTATACACATCTAAATTTGTAATCTGAGAGCCAATATGAAAGTGAATACCTATAAACTCTAAATTTGGAGAAAGCTTTAAGGCATCTGCACATGCAGGCATATCCCAAGAATTTACGCCGAACTTATTCTCGTCTAAACCAGTAGTAATATTGGCATGCGTATGCGCATCAACATTAGGGTTTATGCGAATAGCAACCTTTGCTTTTTTCTGTTTCTTTTCTGCTAATTCGTTTATAACCGTTAATTCTTGAACAGATTCTACATTGAAACAAAAAATATCGTTTTCTAACGCATCGTTTATTTCCTTATCAGATTTACCAACACCAGCAAAAACAACCTTGTTCTTCGCAAAACCCAGTTCAATTGCTTTTTTAACTTCTCCACCACTTACACAATCTGCTCCAAAACCAATTTTTTCAATTTGCTTTAATACAACTGGATTAAAATTAGCTTTCATTGCATAATGCACATGGAAATTATATACTGCTGCAGCATTATGGCAAGCATTTAAAGTACTGTTAAGCAACTTTAAATCGTAATAATAAAATGGGGTTTCTAATTTAGAAAAATGTGCTATATCTTTATCGGAAAACATACTCTTGAAATTTCTATTTATAATCTTTTTGGTGTTTATAACCGTTGTTTATATTGGTAATTATATCGATTACCGGAAAGGCAATATCAGCAGAAGAGAGTTTGAAAGAAGAATTAGGTTAACCATTCTTCTTTCGCTCATTTTACTTTTTCTGTTCTTCTTTTTTAAGAAAAAATAACTATTCGAATATTCTATTGTGCAGACTTCTTAGGGCTTCTACTTTATTTTCCGTACCCACTAAAAGTGAGATATTGTAAGCGCTGCCACCATAAGAAATCATCCTTACTGGAATATGTTTAATAGAGTCTAGTACTTTAGCGGCATAACCATGTTTTTCGGCCCCAAAATCTCCAACAACACATACAATAGATTGATCTTTATCTATTTCTACTGATCCAAAAGAATTAAGTTCAGCTACAATCTCATCTAGGTTATCTGTAAAATCGATAGTTAACGAAACCGCAACTTCAGATGTGGTAATCATATCAATTGGTGTTTTATAACGCTCAAAAATTTCAAAAATCCTTCTTAAGAAACCATAAGCCAATAACATTCTACTAGATTGAATTTTGATAGCAATGATGCCATCCTTTGCAGCGATAGATTTGATTTTTCCTTTCTCGCTTTCGGTACTGATTACGGTTCCCAATGCTTTTGGTTCCATCGTATTTAACAAACGAACGGGGATTTTATATTTTTGAGCAGGAAAAACTGATTGTGGATGCAAAATTTTGGCCCCGAAATAAGCTAATTCAGCTGCTTCATCAAAAGATAGATGTGAAATTGGTTTCGTTCCTTTTACAATTCGTGGGTCGTTATTGTGCATTCCATCAATATCTGTCCAGATCTGAACTTCTTCTGCTAAAATTGCGGCCCCTAAAAGTGATGCGGTATAATCACTTCCACCTCTACGTAAATTATCTACCTCACCAAAGCTATTTCTACAGATAAAACCTTGTGTTATAAATAGATTATTACCTTTATGTTGTTCTAAAATTGGCGTTAAATGTTTTGTTGTAAATGCAACATCTGGCTCGTTATCCTCGTCAATTTTCATAAAATCTAATGCTGGTAAAAGCACCGATGGCACTCCAATCGATTTTAAATAAATATGATATAACGTAGTTGATAATAATTCGCCCTGTGCTAAAACAACTTTATCTTCTATTTGCGTAAAAAGATCATTTGCTAAAGAGGATAAAAAATTAAAATGATAATCTACAACCTCTTGCCCTTGCATTCTAAAGTCTCCTTCTGGCAAAAGTTCGATCACGAAATCATTATATTTTTGGTGTAAAGCCTTTATTAATTGTGTTGCCTCCTGCTTCTCTTCCTTTAATAACTTAGAAGAAATTTCAACTAAACTGTTTGTAGTACCAGACACGGCTGATAATACTACGATTTGTTCTTCGGCTGGATTGATGATATCCAACAATTTTTTCATTCGCTCTGGGCTACCTACAGACGTACCACCAAATTTTAATATCTTCATTTTTAATTTTAGAATTGGTATTTTTCTTATTATTGTATCGGGGCGTGAAAATAGCGAAAAGCGCATTAATTTCCACCTAATTGACAAAATAAAATTCTGATAACATTATCTTAATTTACGTTGAACAATTTTAATTTTGTTTTGTCTTAAAAGAAAACAACAAAAAATCATACTATGCAATTAGAAGAAACTACCCTAGCAACCATAAACCAATGGCTTAATGGCAATTACGACCAAGAAACAAAAGCTGGCATTCAATCTTTATTGGATAAAGAAGCTTATACCGAATTAACTGATTCATTTTATAGAAGTTTAGAGTTTGGTACAGGTGGTTTAAGGGGTATTATGGGTGCAGGCTCTAATCGTATTAATAAATACACCATTGGTACGGCAACACAGGGTTTGGCTAATTATTTAAACAAAAAATATGCTGGAGAAGCAATTAGTGTAGCCATTGCACATGATAGCAGAAACAATTCTGATTATTTTGCAAAAATTACTGCAGATGTTTTTTCGGCAAATGGCATCAAAGTTTACTTCTTTTCGGCTTTACGCCCAACGCCAGAGCTTTCTTTTGCCATTCGTGAATTAGGCTGTAAAAGTGGCGTGATGTTAACCGCATCGCACAATCCCAAAGAATATAACGGATATAAAGCTTATGGTAACGATGGTGGCCAATTTACCTCTCCAGATGACAAGATGGTAATGGAAGAAGTTGCTGCTATTAAGAGTATTGATGAAGTTAAATTTGATAGAGTTGATAGCAACATTGAATTAATTGGAGAAGAAATTGATCAACTTTATTTAGATAAAATTGCTAAACTTTCCGTTTCTCCAGAGGCAATTGCACGTGAGCACGATTTAAAAATTGTGTTCTCTCCTATCCACGGTACAGGAATTACTTTAGTGCCGAAAGCTTTAGCACAATTTGGCTTTACCAATGTTAACATTGTGGAAGAACAGAGTAAACCAGATGGCAATTTCCCAACAGTTGTCTACCCAAATCCAGAAGAGAAAGAAGCTTTAACATTGGCATTGAAAAAAGCAGCAGAGCTTGATGCTGACCTAGTCTTAGCAACAGACCCAGATGCTGACCGTGTTGGTATTGCTGTAAAAAATAATGATGGGGAGTTTGTACTTTTAAATGGCAACCAAACAGGTAGTTTATTGATCAATTACCTATTAACAGCTTGGGAAGAAAAAGGTAAAATTACTGGTAATGAATATGTTGTATCTACAATTGTAACCACCAGTTTAATTAAAGCGATATGCGATGCAAAAGGTGTTGAATACTTTAATACCTTAACAGGATTTAAATGGATAGGTAGTGTAATGACACAACTTGAAGGCAAAAAAACCTTTATTGCCGGTGGCGAAGAAAGTTACGGTTATTTAATTGGTGATTTGGTAAGGGATAAAGACGCGGTGATTTCTTGTGCATTTATTGCAGAGATGACAGCTTTCTATAAAGATAAAGGTAGTAGCTTATACCAAGCGATGATTGATATGTATGTAACTTATGGCATGTATAAAGAAGACCTAGTATCGATTACTAAAACAGGTAAATCTGGAGCCGAAGAAATTAAAGCAATGATGGAAAAATTCAGAAACAATCCGCCAGCTAAATTAGGTGGTTCTGATGTGGTTACTTTAAAAGATTATGAATTAAATAAAGAAACTGATATTAAAGCTGACACTAGCAAAGAGTTAGGTTTCCCTAAATCTGATGTTTTACAATTTATTACTGCTGATGGAAGTATAATTTCGGCAAGACCAAGTGGTACAGAACCTAAAATTAAATTCTATTGCAGTGTAAACGAACCATTGGCAAGCGCAGCTGATTTTGCTGAAACAGAAAGTAAGTTAATTGCTAAAATTAAAACAATAATGGTTGATTTACAGGACTAACAAGATACCTCATTTCGAGGTAATCGACATAAAAAACCCTTTACAATGTAAGAAAATTTTCTTATTCTCAATGCCGCAGGCAGGGAATTCTTTCCCGAGATTCTTAGCTACGCTATGGATGACAAAAAGTATATGGAGAAATAGTATAAATTATGAGGTTGGTGTTATGCACCAACCTTTCTTGTTTTAGGTCATTTCTAATGAGCACATCAAGGAGAACAATGTTGGCTTAAACAACGGTTATAAAACAATGATTTTGAGTATATAATACACATTAAACCGGGATTTCGTTACCATTAATTCATTTCAGCATCTCTTGTGCAATAGAGATGCTGATCTCTAAAATTCGAGACAGCATAATAACTGGCGTATGCAGAGGCTTATAAGATTTTGTTCAAAAAATTAAATAGGAAGTAAAGCAGCTTAAAAACGGCAATACCATTAGATAAAGATTACTTTCATCAAGGTATCAAAGTCAAGTTATCTTTTTATCAAACTCGGATCAAACTCGGATCAAACTCGGATCAAACACAAATTAAACATAAATTAAATTTGTCTTTGATTTGTGTTTGATTTGTATTTAATACCATTTTTAATTAATTTTATACTATATCTTTTATATCTTTAATATAGTATTAACTAAACCATCTACTATGGCAAGATTAATTAACGGCATCAATGGCCCATTCATTGGAAAAATAGGATCAGTAATTGGTTCTTCTAGAAACGGCAATCCTTATATTAAAGGACCACACAAAAAGCGCACAAAAAAAGTGAGCCAAAAAGAATTAGCCAATAGGCATAAGTTTAGCATGGCACAGGCTTGGTTAGGTCCAATTGTTGATTTTGTGCGTCACGGCTTCAAAAGTAACGGACTAACCACACGTTCATTTATTACAGCAAAATCTTACTTTTTAAATCATGCTATGGAGGGCACAAGCCCAGATTGGACCATCAATCCAGCTTTGGTTAAAGTAGCTACAGGAGAACTCGCGCTTCCCGAAGATATTAAAGTAGAACATACAAGCGATAACTTATTGAGATTTAGCTGGAATAGGGCAGCTGTAAGAAGCACTCATCCTGAAGATCAAGTGATGCTACTAGCCTATGACACCAATCGCGGAGTTGCCTTTAGCACCGTTACGGGGCAGTTTAGAAAAATAGGAGAAGATTTTTTGCAGATCGAAAAAGCTAAAGGACTTACTTACCATATCTACCTTGCATTTTCTGCCGCAGATAGAAGTACACAATCAGATAGTGTATATTTAGGCGAAATTAATACCTAGTTATTGAAATATCATTAGTGCTTGGCGGTTGTGTTTAATTTACCAAAGTGCACAGAGACCACAAAGATTTAAGGTTGCATACTCTTTGTGGTCTTTAATATCTTGGTGGTTTTTATTTAACAGAAAGTAAACTATTGTCTGTTAAGTATAGAAAGTTATTTACCAATTACATCCCAAAGCGATTTTATGTTTAAACCTACAACTTTTGTAGTTACCTCTTTTTGATCGAAACTAATTATCTTTTCATTTCCTGGCAACAAATCAAAATAGTTATCACTTAGTCTACCTTTAAAACCAGCAATATCAACAAATACATATTTAGCCAAACTTGAGGATTTTAAAATAACCTGATTACCCTTAATTTGATAGGTAATTTTTGGATCAGTTAGTTTTAAATCTTTTGGCTTTATGATATCTCTAGCTGGTCTTACATCATCATTATAGGCATCTTTAACAGCATACCAAGCTGCTTTTGGAGCCCGGTCATAATAATCGGTAATGCTCCAACTTGCTACGGGCCAACAATCGTTCAACTGCCAAAGCAAAGTACCCATATTGTAAGGTTCTTTACTACGATGAATTAAAATCATGTTTTTAAAGCCGTAATACTGCACACATTGCGTGAGATAGGTATAATCTTCTACAGATAGTTTTTTTAACCTTTCTTCATCTACAAAATAGCTTTTGAGATAAACATCTAACTTTTGATAACCATTACCTGCTTTTTGATGGTTTTTCATCACATCAGAAGCTAAATAGCGGTCTTGTGGCTGTGTAAATTTTAAAATACTCGAATAATTTGGCATAGCTTGCATGCCGTATTCACTTACAAACCTTCCTGTTTTATTTTCAAAGGCTTCAAAATCTTCATTGCCCCACCAAACTCCCCAATAATGGCTATCTCCTTCTGTAAAACTATTTTTAACACCCCAGCCGTATTTAGGAGAGGTGCTTACGTAAGGTCTACTGTCATCCACTTCCTTTATCCATTTCGGAATACTATCCCTAAACAATCTCGTATAATCACCCCATAATTTCACAGAATCTTGAGCTCGAAGTCTAAATTGTGTTTGCCATCCCCAACGGTTAAATGCTTCATCTATTTCGTTATTGCCGCACCAAACAACAATGCTTTTATGGTGCCTTAACCTTTTTACTTGATACTTAACTTCTTCTTTTACATTAGCAAAAAAAGTTTTATCTCCTGGTACCATTGTACCTGCAAACATAAAATCTTGCCAAACATGAATACCTAGCGAATCGCACAGTTCATAAAAATAATCGTCTTCATAAATTCCTCCACCCCAAACCCTTAGCATATTCATATTGGCATCTTTGGCCATCATCAGCATTTTGCGGTACTCATTTTTGGTCATTCTGGTTACAAAAGCATCTGATGGAATGTAATTTGCACCTTTCATGTAGGTTGCTTTACCATTAATATTGAAGTAAAAAGAAGAACCTTTATCATCCGGTTGCTGTGCCAATTCTACGTTAACTGGTGCTATAAATGGTTTCTCTGCTGGTTTTGTATGATAGGCTTCTAGCCTTAATTCTTTCCAAATGCCACAACCTGTAAGTTTCGGTCCCCAATCCCACCCAAAATGAAATTGTGCTTTCCTAGTGTAGGCTCTAGCATTATCAGGTATAAAATAAGGTTGGTCTGCTTTTGCTAATGAATCAACTACATTTTGTGCAGAGCGAAATCTGATAAACAATTTATTGGCCGAAGGTTTAAGTAATTTTTTAACATCTACCTTCCATTGCCGAAACATGTTATCTGCTTTTAAAATGAGCTTTCCATTTAAATAAACATCTGCGTATGTATCTAAACCATCGAATACCAAATCAATATTTGCTTTACTTAAAACATTGGGCATTACATTAAATGTAGTTTTATAATCCCAATTTTCCTTTTCAATCCATTGTACTTTTTTTTCATTATCACGATAAAAAGGGTCTGGAATTAGTTTGTTAGCCATTAAATCTAAATGCACTTCTCCAGGTACTTTTGCAGGATACCATTTGGCATCATCTTGTTCTTGGAAAATCCAATTAGATGTTAATTTTTGTGAAACAACTTGAGCATCCGCCTTGATGGCGAAACAAACAAGTAAGAAAAGGAGAACTTTAATTTTCTTCATAAAATGTGATCGCTTACTTTATACTATTGTACAATCCAAATTCTGCAATTGCAGGGTTTAATCTGGATGCCAAAATACGCAACCTTATTAGTTTAGCAGTAATAGATTTGAAACGTAATAACCTCTTATAACCTATGGTTGTGCCTTGTGCTGCTATTTTCCAACTATCGCCATCTTTATATTCTAATACAAATTTTTCAACCCTTTGCCCAATAGCTATGTTTTCTTGAAGAGAAAGAACATTAAATGTTATAGGTTGTAAATAAGATAAATTTATTGTTGCCGTTGTATCCGTTGGAGATGAGCTATAATAGGTTTTAAAATTTCCGTCAACAATCGCTTTTATATTTTTTCCATTTTCAGTACTTACAACTGCTTTTTTAGCCAAATTGGTGGCAAACAATTCGTTCCTCAAAAAAGACCATTCCTTTAACGATTTTATATCATTTTCATTGATCAATCCATTCTTATCTGGCGGAACATTTAACAATAAAACACCATTTCTGCCTACTGATGCAAAATAAATATCCATTAGCTTTTGCGGAGTTTTCACTTCATGATCTTGTTCTGGATGATAAAACCAACCTTCTCTAATGGAAACATCAGTTTCTGCTGGATACCAAACCAAACCTTTAGCATTTAATATCTTTGAGCGACTTCCCAAATCTTCATCCATTTTATCGCCTGCTGGCACAAACGTAACTTCTTTTTGAGAGTTGTTGGCAATTTCTTTAAGCATATTTTCATCAGCTGGCAACACGCTCCATTCTGTTGCTCTGCCATAGCCGCTTTCTGTACCAACCCAACGTACATCTGGCCCCATAACAGCGATGGTTGCTGATGGTTGTAGCTTTCTGATTAGTTTATACCAACTGTTAAAATCATATACCGGTTTCTTACCGTTTGGACCAGTTCCATTGGCACCATCAAACCAAACTTCATCAACTTTACCATAATTACTCAGAAGCTCGGTCAATTGGTTTTCAAAAAACTGATTGTAAATTTTACTATCACCATAGTCTTTATGGTTTCTATCCCATGGAGATAAGTATACACCAAATCCTATCTTAAAATCCTTACAAGCAGCTGCTACTTCTTTAACTACATCACCTTTACCCTCTTTCCAAGGACTATTATTTACACTATGTTCGGTGTACTTACTTGGCCACAAGCAAAATCCATCATGGTGTTTTGCAGTTAAGATTACTTGCTTAAAACCCGCCTCTTTCATAGTCCTAACCCATTGACGAGCATCTAACTTGGTAGGATTAAATAGTCTAGGGTCTTCTTTTCCGTCTCCCCACTCCTTATTGGTAAAAGTATTAATCCCGAAATGGAAAAATGCAGTAAGTTCTAGCTGTTGCCAACGTAATTGCCTTGCAGATGGTTTAACATTTGCAGCTTTGCGAATAATTTCTTGAGGACTATCTGAAGCATTAATCATTACTTGGTTTCCAATTTGCACTTGAGCAAATACAGTAGCACTTATGAATGTTAAAAACAGAAAAGTAAAATTTTTAGTTGTACGCATATTTCGGAAATTAATATACAGCATTTGCCTTAAAAGTAAGCTTAAAATGTTTAGTTTTGCAGCAATGACAGCGTTTAGAAAAATTATCACGATTTTTTTACTAATGGGAATTACCATTAGTTGTTTCAATCACTGGCTGTTGTTTTCCTCTTATTCTTTTAATAAAGCTTACATTTCTACCGTGCTTTGTACCAACAAAGACAAACCACACCTCCATTGCGAGGGAAAGTGTTTTTTAGACATCAAGCTTAAAGAATTAGAACAAAAAAACAAACAAGACCAAGAAAATCTAAAAAGAATGGTCGAATCTCTGGCACCAGCTTATGCAAATTTGTTAGCGCCTGTTTTCGTTATTCAGCTTAGATTAGAAACACCAGCTTACCTACAGCAAAAACCGATCGGATTAGCTGTAAGCATTTTTCAACCTCCACAACAAGCCTAAAATTTTCTTTTTATGATTTGCTACATCGTCAAACCGACGATCAGCTTTGCGGTGCTTTAGATTACAGTTAGTAATTACCTAAACAACCGCAAATTATCATAAATCTTTCAATTTTTATTAGCCACCCCTTATTATCAAAAAAATAAAGGAGCTAACGTCATGCTTTATCATCGCATGCAATTGTATTGTTATGCCCAATTAATTTTAAATTTTATTATAAAAATGAATACAATAGTTAAACAATTCCTATTAATTATAATCACCATCAGTATATATACATCTTGTTCTAAAAAATCAGATCCAACACCAGCGTTCGAAGAAAAAAACCTCGCTCCTTTTTCCATAGAGTTTGATAACATTGTTGGGGACAGAACATTTTCTATCAATAATACAGGCAGTTTATATACGAATGCAGCTGGAGAGAAATTTTCTATCTCCATGTTACAATATTTTATCAGCAATATAAAGGTAGTAACTGTAGAAGGTAAAACTTACACAGTACCACAAGATAAAAGCTATTTTTTGATTAATGGTGCAGATAAAGCTACACGTTTCACCAAAGTAGAAGTACCTGAAGGAGATTATTCCAAAGTAACTTTTACACTTGGCGTAGATAGTTTGCGTAGCACAATGGATCTATCAAAACGAACAGGAGTTTTAGATCCTGCAGCAGGTGGGGGACATGATGGTGGTGGTATGTATTGGGGATGGAATTCGGGTTATATTTTCTTCAAGTTCGAAGGCAACGCTAACGTAATTTCTGATGATGTAAATGGTGATCCCACAGGGAAAAAGCAATTTAAATATCACATTGGTGGTTTTGGTGGTTACAGTGCGCCTACTATTAACAACATTAAAACGATTACCGTTGATTTAATTAATGCCGGAATAGCCAAAGTAAGAAAGGATAGGCAAAGTAATGTACACCTATTTGTAGATATAATGAAGGTTTTTAATGGAAAAAATAGCTTCAGCATTGTCGCACATCCAAATGTAATGTTTAGCAATTATAGCGTAAACATTGCATCAAACTTAACCGAATTATTTACTCACGATCATACAGAGAACTAATGAACAGTAAACACTTTTTAGTTTTACTTTTCATAGGCTTATTTATTATTGCCTGTAAAAAAAGTGAACCGATACAATATAAATTAGAAGTGTTTTTAGGTTTTCAAAAGCCTGTTAACTTTCCAGAGCCAGTTTACAATTTTGCAAACAATAAAATCACAAAAGATGGCTTTGAGCTAGGTAGAATGCTTTTTAATGAGCCTCGCTTATCAAGAAACAATACCATTACTTGTGGTTCATGTCATATCCAATCTTCTGCATTTACCCAGCATGGGCACGATGTGAGCCACGGTATTGATGATAGATTGGGTACGAGAAACTCTCCTCCTATTATGAACTTAGCCTGGAGCAAAGCATTTAACTGGGGTGGTGGGGTTCACGATTTGGATACACAGCCAATAACTCCGATAACTACCCACGAAGAAATGGATGAGAAATTGGAAAATGTGTATAACAAATTAAGGGCAATGCCTAAGTACAGTAAAAAATTTAAGGCAGCATTTGGAACAGAGGAAATTAATACAGCTCGGTTTATGAAAGCCCTTTCTCAATTTATGCTGATGTGTATCAGTAGCAATTCTAAATACGATAAAGTAATGAGAAAAGAAAATGGAGCTTCATTTACTACCGAAGAATTAGAAGGCTACAATTTGGTTAAAGAGAAATGCGCTTCTTGTCACTCTGAACCCTTATTTACAGACGGCTCGTTTCGGAACAATGGTTTGGGAATAAGCCCTGTAAATGACAAAGGATTGTATACAGCAACTTTAATTGAAACTGATAAATATAAATTCAAAGTTCCATCCTTAAGAAACTTAAAATATACCGCTCCATATATGCACGATGGTAGATTTTTAAACTTGAGTGCGGTTTTGGAACATTACAACTCAGAAATTGCAGCTACGCCAAACCTTGATCCTTTATTAAAAGGAAATAAAATGGGCATTGCTTTAACAACTACAGAAAAAACAAAAATCAATTCGTTTTTAAACACCCTTAACGACGAAGAATTTATTAAAAATCCGCTTTTAGCAGAGCAATAGAAATATCAAATGAAATTAAAATTAATCATCACAATAGCCATTATTGGCTTAACCATTAGCGCCAAAGCATGCGATATTTGCGGTTGCGGAGTTGGTAGTTATTATATCGGTATTTTACCCGAATATAATAAACGTTTTATAGGTTTAAGATATCAGCATAAAACTTTACAAACACATTTAGGCCCAAAAGGAGAACTAACACCTTTAACTACAGACGAAACTTACCAAATTGCAGAACTTTGGGGAGGATGGAATATTGGCCAGAAATTTAGGGTTTTAGCTTTCGTTCCCTATAATTTTAACCAACGCATCAATCAAGATGAGCGAGGGACAAAAAATGGCTTGGGTGATATTGCCATAATGGCTTATTACAACCTTTTTAACAAAACTGGATCTTTAGGCAGTAAACTTTTGGTACAATCTTTATGGTTTGGTACAGGTATAAAAATGCCAACTGGCAAGTATGCGCCTACAGAACATTTAGCTCTACAAGAATCGTCAAATAATTTTCAGCTTGGCACAGCAAGTACAGATTTTACTTTTAATGCTGCTTATGATATTCGTTATAACGATTTGGGCTTAAACGCAAATATCAATTACAAAGCAAATACCGAAAACAAGTACAACTACAGGTATGGCAACAAATTAACCACAAATATATTGGCATACTATAAATTTAGGCTTTTCCACACCTTCACCATAGCACCAAATGCAGGCATTCTATACGAAACATCAGCAAAAGATGTAGAAAATAACAAATACGAAGTTGCAGTATCTGGTGGTTATTCTTTAGCTGATATTGGTGGAGTTGAATTTGCTTTGAAAGGCATTTCTTTTGGCGCCAATTATCAAAACATTCGTTCGCAAAATTTGGCTGGAGGTAGAGCCTTTGCTGGCAATAGAATAATGACACATATTTCAATTCCATTTTAATTTTAAAACATGAAAACATCATGATTTTTACTACGCCCCAAGAGGAAGAATATTCAAAACCGAGCTTGCGAGCTCATTGATACCATAAAAAAACATAAACTATCATCAATAAAACAAATAATATACAGATGAAAAAACTAATAACAATTTCTGCAATAATCATTTTTGCTATTGCTTGTAAGCCAAAGGCTGATATTAAAACCATAAAAGCTGATACTATGAAACTACATGATGTAGTGATGGCAAATCACAGTAAAATTATCGACAATCAAATGAAAATAGATACACTCCTTAGAAATTTGAATGATTTAAAATCAAAGTTCCCTGCAGTTGATACCGTAAACGAAAAAGCAGAAATGATGAAATTACTAGCTGACTTGGTAAAGGCAGAAGAAAGTATGAATGATTGGATGCACAATTTTAATGGAGAATTTAACAGTAAAACTGATGCAGCTATATTTAATTATTACCAAAAAGAGCATGATAAAATTGCCAAAGTAGATCAGCTTTATCAAACAGAAATTAAAAAATCAAATACTTACCTCTCTAAATTTAACAAATAATGAAAATAACAACATTAATTTTTGCAATAGGTTTAACTGTCGTTACTGGCTGTAATGATAAACCCGAAAAATTACCTTATTTACAAATGGAAATTGTGGATAATGAAGTTAATGGAAAAATAACAAAAGATACTACTTTTAGAACCATCCCAGATTTCAAGCTTTACAATCAGGATAGCACAATTGTAACTTCAAAAGACTTTGATAATAGCATTTATGTAGCTGATTTCTTCTTTACCTCCTGCCCTACCATTTGCCCAACAATGCATCGCAACTTATTTAAGGTTTATAAAAAATTCGAAAATAATGCAGAGGTTAAATATGCATCTCACACAATCGATGTTAAATATGATAAACCATCTGTAATGAAAGCTTATGCCAAAAAAATGGGCATAAAAGGCAATAACTGGCAGTTTTTGTGGGGAACTAGAGACGAAATTTATGCATTAGCAGAACGAAATTACATGGTTTACACTAAGGAAGACAATAAAGCTCCGGGTGGTTTTGCGCATCAAGGATATTTAATATTGGTAGATAAGCAAAAACGAATACGTGGTGCTTATGACGGTACTGTAGATGCCGAAGTGCAAAAATTGATGACCGATATGGACATCCTTTTAAAAGAAAAATAGTTTTAAAACAAATTTTAATAAAATGAAAAAAACAAAAATCATATTTATCCTAATATTGGCATCCACTCAATTGCTAAATGCAAATGTGTTTACAGATTTTAAGCAAACAATCGAAAAAGACCAAAAGAAAGAAGATAAAGATCCTGTTTGTAAGATGAAAATCAATCCAAAATCTAAAACAACATTGAAACATGAACATGAAAAAGTTGAATATTCATTCTGTTCGGAAATTTGCAAAAAGAATTTCATCAATCAACCTCATAAGTACTTAAAAAAATAATGTTTTTAGCTCCAGTTTGCAAATCGCAGGCTGGGGCTTCATCAAATTTAATTACGCCGTCACAAAACATAGAATTTAAAACCACTAGTTTATTTTATATTATCTTTACCATTTTAAAATCATGAAAAAATTCTTATTCCCAATTTTAGCAATATTAGTAACGGTTATCTGTGCTTGTAATAACGGCAAAAAGTTACCTATTTACGGCAATCGTGAAGCTAAAATCACAACAGATAAAGATGGCAATCAACATGTTGACACCATTTATCAAACTATTCCTTCATTTAAATTTTTAAATCAGGATAGCATGTATATTAATCAAGATACTTTCAAAGATAAAATCTACGTTGCAGATTTTTTTTTTACCTCTTGCAGTACCATTTGCCCTACAATGCACAGAAATTTAAAAGAGGTTTATGAGCAATTTAAAGGCAATAAAGAAGTTGGTTTTTTATCTCACACTATCGATTTTAAGTATGACAAGCCATCTGTTTTGAAAAAATATGCTCAAAAACTTGGCGTTGATACCAAAATCTGGCAGTTTGTTTACGGCAGTAAAGAAGAAATTTATCACCTTGCAGAGCACGATTATTTAGTTGCGGTTGGAGAAGATAGCACTGCTAGAGATGGCTACATACACCAAGGTTGGTTGGTTTTAATAGACAAGCAAAAAAGAATTCGTGGAGCTTATGATGGTACTAAAACCGAACAAGTAGACCAAATGAAGAAAGATATGGCAATTTTGTTGGCAGAATACTAGCACATGCGTAAAATAATCATATTAGCAATTTTTACTATTACTGTTTGCTGCATTATCTATTCTTGCCAAAATGCAAGCGAGATGGAGCAAGCTAAATATATGACAGGAGGCAAGGATTTATACATTAAATATTGCCAAAACTGCCATGGGGCAAACGGCGAAGGTTTGGGCGAACTTGCACCGCCACTTACCGATACCATTTTCTTAAAAAAGAATAAATCGCAATTAGCATGCATTATTAAAAATGGGTTAAACGAGGAAATAATCATTAATGGTAAAAATTATGATGGAAAAATGCCCGGCTTTAAAGAATTGCATGATATAGATGTAGCACAGATTATCGTTTATATTACCAACTCATTTGGTAATAAACAACGTATGTATAAGTATGAGCAAGTAGCTAAAGATTTACAGGAATGTAGCCCAACCCAAATCTCCCCATAATGCAGCCCTTTAAAATAACCAATCTTCTTAAGATTTAGTCCTTAAGCTTTCAGCTTTTTGTTATCTTTGTAAAAAATGCAAGCTATTCTATCGCTGTCCCTATGGAGAGAGGAAAGTCCGGGCAACATAGAGCATCTCGCTTCCTAACGGGAAGGAATTTGGGAATGAAGACCTGAATGACGGAAAGTGTTACAGAAAATAAACCGCTTTGAGCAATCGGAGTAAGGGTGAAAACGTGAGGTAAGAGCTCACGATCTCGTTAAGTGATTAGCGTTTTGGTAAACCCCGGGAGTTGAAAGACCAAATAGGCTAACGTATGTAGGGCTGCTCGTCCGATGTTAGTGGGTAGGTCGTTAGAGATAAATGGCAACATTTATAGTAGATTAATGATAGAAACTCAAGCAATTGAGAACAGAACCCGGCTTATCGGCTTGCATTTTTTCTTTTCTTATAAGTGAAATAATAGTTTTATTCGAAGCGAAATTGCAGATCAAATATAAATGTCAGTCCCGCTATTCGCTTTATTCGCTTCGTACCTCAGCTTCATGCTCGCTACTATCGGGGCTAAAAACTTTGGCTTATGCAATTAAAACCCCTCATAGTAGCAAAAAAATTGGTTATTTAAACCTGATTGCAACGGAAAGCTCCCGATTTTTCATCGGGACTTGTAGAGGAAAGCAGGGCTGGTTTTGCCAAAAGCGCAGACAAGCATTTTCAAATATTCGTAATTTAATTAATCTTAAATTATCCAAACTCATATTTAAATTATCCAAACCTTTAACCTAATTTAACGTTTATAAAACTGTATAAAAAACTATACATTAAACAAAAAATAATATATTAGCATTCTATTTAATAATTAAACTCTACTATGGCAAAACTGCTGATAATTGATGATGAGCGAGCGATAAGAAGTACGCTTCGTGAAATTTTGGAATACGAAAGTTACGAAGTTGATGATATTGATAATGGCATTGATGGATTAGAACTCATCAAAAAAAACAATTACGATTTGGTATTGTGCGATATCAAAATGAATAAAATGGATGGTATGGAAGTGCTAGAAAATGCATTGATCATGAAACCAGACCTCCCATTTATCATGATTTCTGGTCACGGAACAGTAGAAACTGCCATTGAAGCTAGTAAAAAAGGTGCATTTGATTTTGTATCTAAACCACCAGATTTAAATAGACTTTTAATTACTGTACGTAACGCATTAGATCGTGGTAATTTAGTTACCGAGACAAAAGTACTGAAACGAAAAGTAAGCAAAACCCGTCATATCTTAGGCGAATCTGAAAGTATCAGTAAAATTAAAGAAACTATAGAGCGTGTTGCTCCTACAGAAGCCCGTGTATTAATTACTGGTGCAAATGGTAGCGGTAAAGAATTAGTAGCTAGATGGATACACGAAAAATCTAATAGAGCAGACAATCCATTAATTGAGGTAAACTGTGCGGCTATTCCATCAGAGTTAATTGAAAGTGAATTGTTTGGACACGAAAAGGGCTCATTTACTTCTGCAGTAAAACAACGCATTGGTAAATTTGAATTGGCTAATGGAGGAACTTTATTTTTAGATGAAATTGGTGACATGAGCCTTTCTGCACAAGCAAAAGTATTAAGAGCTTTACAAGAACATAAAATTACCAAAGTTGGGGGCGAAAAAGAACAAGAAGTAAATGTTCGTGTATTAGCTGCAACCAATAAAGATCTTTTAAAAGAAATTGAAGCAGGTAATTTCAGGATGGATTTATACCACCGTTTAAATGTGATCAACATTCATGTTCCGCACTTAACAGAACGTACAGATGATATTCCAGTAATTGCACAGCAATTTTTAGATGAAATTTGTGGCGATTATGGCATGCCCGTTAAAAAGATTAGCGACAGTGCAATGGAGGCCCTTAAAGCCTTACCATGGACAGGGAATGTGCGTGAATTACACAATATGATAGAGCGTTTAATTATCTTAAGTGATAAAACGATTACAGAAAACGATGTGATAGCTTTCGCAAATCCTACTGGAGGAACTAATATTGGTGCGGCAAATGGTGTGCCTACTCCTGTTGCGCAAGGTGGCAGCTCAATAAACTACGAGAAGTTCTCGAACTTTCAGGACTACAAAGATTTTGCGGAGAAAGAATTTATTAAATTCAAATTAGAAAAAAACAATTGGAACGTTTCTAAAACTGCTGACGATATTGAAATTCAAAGAAGTCATTTATATAGTAAAATAGAAAAATTCGGCTTAAAAAGAGCTGAGTAAAAAAGAATTGAAATGTTGTAAGGTTTGAATGTTTAAAGGTTGCAACACACTGAACATTTAAACTTTACAACTTGTTTAACATTCGAACAATCTAAGCATCAAACTTATCTAACAACTTTAAAAGTGTTGTAAAATCTTTTGGATAAGGTGCTTCTATATATATATCCTGGTCGTCTAGACCTTTAAACGTAATTTCTTTAGCATGTAAAGCAAAACGCTTCATAATGGGTTGTTCTTCTTCATCTTTAGATAAACGGTATCCTTTTTTAATTGAGGATAGAAAAACAGGTTTACCCTTATACATGTGATCGCCACAAATAGCGGCACGTTGCGTAGCCAAGTGAATACGAATTTGGTGCATTCTGCCTGTTACAGGTTTACATTCTACCAATGTATAATGTTTATAATACTTTAAGGAAGTAAAATAAGTTTCAGCACGTTTACCTTCTGCCCTATCAATAGTTACGTTTTTATTACCATCGTTTAAAATTGGCAAATCCACAAATAAGTTATCGAATTGATATTGGCCATCTACAACAGCGTGATAAATTTTCTTTACTTTTCTTCTCTCAAATTGCATAGACAAGTGGCGATAAGCCTCTGGATTTTTAGCAATTACAATAGCCCCAGAAGTTTCTTTATCTAAACGATGGCAAACCTGTGCGTCATCAGTATATTGCCGAGCCAAACGTAGAATATTTACTTCGCCAGCCCCACCACGCTCATCTAATGAAGCTACAAAAGGAGGTTTATTTACAACAATATAGTCGTCGTTTTCGAATAAGATAAGGTCTTTAAAATTTGGATACTTCACTTTGCTATTTATATAATTGCAAAAGTACTCAATTAGTGTCGAAATGTTGTATGGTTTAAGAGTTTGAAAGCCCTTAATAAATACTATGTGATGTAAAAACAAAAAGTCTTAACAAAATTGCTAAGACTTTTTTATTTTTTGATGAGTGATTAACTTAATTCGAATTTATAACCAACACCTTTAACTGTGGCCACATAGTTTTCTCCTAATTTTTCACGAAGCTTTCTGATGTGTACATCGATAGTACGATTGGTAACTACTACTGAATCTTCCCAGATATTTTTAAGGATCGATTCTCTTGTATAAACTTTACCTGGTTTAGAGGCCAATAGATATAATAGTTCGAATTCTTTTTTGGCTAAAATTACCTTTTCGCCATTCTGGAAAACCAAATAAGCTTCTCTATCAATTACTAAATCTCCAATTTCAACTTTGTTATCCGATATCTCTTCACCACTGGCATTTCTACGTAAAATAGCGTTAATTCTACTTACTAAAGCTCTAGGTTTTATTGGTTTGGCAATGTAATCGTCTGCACCTACATTAAAACCTGCAATTTCAGAGTATTCTTCACTTCTGGCAGTTAAAAAAACCATGAAAGTATTTTTAAACTCCGGGATTGCCCTCATTAAACGGCAAGCCTCTATCCCATCCATTTTTGGCATCATAATATCCAAGATAATTAAATCTGGATGTACCTTTTTGGCTACTGTAATCCCTTCTTGTCCGTTACTTGCTAAAAATACTTGATATCCCTCTTTTTTAAGGTTGTATTCAATCAACTCCAAAATATCCGGTTCATCATCAACAATTAATATTTTCTGTTTGGCTGTACTCATCGCTTGTTTTATTTATTACGAAAGTAAGTATACAATTGCACTATTGAGTTAAAGGTACGTTAACAAATTGTTAAGATGCTTAATTATTTTAACATTGAATTAGTTTGTAGGTAAAGTCTTGTTTAAGAAGGCATCCAAATCTTCGCCCCTTAGGTCTCTAGCTATAATTTTACCATTGGGATCTAGAAGAAAAGAACTCGGAATTGCCTGAACCTGATACAATTGTACAGTTGGCCCTTCGAAATCTGCTAACTCGCCAGCATGAGCCCATGTTAAGCCATCTTGCTTTATGGCTTGTTGCCAAGCAGCTTTATCTTTATCTAAAGAAATACCTAAAATTGTAAAATTTCTATTTTTGTAGGTATTGTAAGCCTTAACAACATTTGGGTTCTCATTTCTGCATGGTCCACACCACGATGCCCAAAAATCAATTAATACATATTTACCTTTAAAATCTGCCAATTTAATTGTTGCACCATCTAAAGAGTTAATGCTAAAATCTGGTGCTTGCTGCCCCACTTGTACTGCTTTCAGTTTCATTACTTTATCAACAAAAGTTTTTACTGCGCCATTTTTCTTCAATTCATCGCCAACTTTTTCTGCATAGGTTACCAATGCAGCTTCATTACCTGTAGGATTAACCAAGCTTATTGCATAAAAACTTACTAAAGAGTTGGTATTATCATATGCAAACTGTATTACTGCTTTATTCAAATCTTCTAGTGCTTTCATGTATTGCGGATTAATCTGCGCCACTATAGCTTCTCTACTATCAGGATTTTCTTCTACTTTTTTATCAAAATCTGCTCTTATCTGGTCTATTTTAGAAGTATATTTAAATTTAACCTTATTAAAATCGGCCAATTTTTCGGCGTCGTCGGCACCCTTAATTTCATAATCATGATCTTTATTTGTTAAATCAGCTTTTAGATCAATAGCATCTCCATTTTTAGCGATAATCATGTACTCATTGGTGCCAAAATTAATACGATAAAATTCGGCATCTGCGTTAGTTGCTGCATAAGCAAATTTAAACTCACCTTTTTCAGATAAAACTGTAGAATCTAACACCTTCATGTTATAGTTGGTCATACCATATAAGTACACCTTTTTTTCTGCACCAGGATTTTCAAATTTACCATCTATAGTAAATTTTGTTTTGTCTTTACATGCTGCCAGTAGCACCACCAAAACTATCAGATAACTTATTTTCTTTATCATTATTTTAATTTTTCTATAATCAAATCGCTTATTTTTTTTGCATCTGCTTTACCTTTGGCCAATTTCATTACTTCGCCAACAAACAAACCTAAAACGCCCTTTTTACCAGTTTTGTATGCCTGCACCTGAGGTTGGTATTTCGCCAATACTTCATCAATAAAATCAGTTATAGCATCATTATCCTCTACAATTAATAAATTTAACTGAGCAGCCAAATCGTTAACATCACTAGTATTATCTTTAGCTAAAGCAGGTAATAGTTGTTGTAAAGCATTAGTTTGACTTATCTTTTTATCATCAACCAAATTGATTACTTTGGCAAGTTGCGCAGGATTAACAGCATACGCAGCAATACTAATATTTTCTTCATTTAGCAAAGCTCTAATAGATCCTAACATCCAGTTTACTAGACTTTTACTATTATCTACATATAATTTTGCTTCAGTAAAATAATTGTACAACTCTGTATCTTCTGCAATAATATTTGCTTCGGTTTTATTAATGCCTAATTCTTTAATAAGTTGCTGTGCAATTTCTTTTGGCAAAGCTGGCATAGCTGTTTTAATTTCGGTTAACCACTCATCAGAAATAGAAATAGGTTGTAAATCTGGGTCTGGAAAATAACGGTAATCGTTCGCTTCTTCCTTAGTTCGCATTGGTGATGTTGTGCCTTTTTCTGCATCGAAATTCAGTGTGCTCTGGATTATCTTTTCACCTTTAGCTGTAACATCAATTTGTCGGTTAAATTCAAACTCCATTGCTCTACGTACGTTACGGATAGAGTTTAGGTTTTTTACCTCGCAACGTGTACCAAATTCAGAAGTTCCTTCTTCGCGGATGGAGATATTGGCATCGCAACGCAAAGAACCTTCTTCCATATTACCATCGCTTACATTTAAATGGCGTACCAAGGTTCTTATTTCTGTTAGCAAAGCTGATGCTTCTTCTGCAGATCTAATATCTGGTTCGGTAACAATTTCAATTAATGGAACTCCTGCACGGTTTAAATCTACATAAGAATATTTGGCATCTTGATCGTGCATGCTCTTGCCCGCATCTTCTTCTAAATGTATTCTGTTGATACCAATACGTTTTTCTTCGCCATTGGCTAATACCACATTGATAAAGCCATTTTTACAAATGGGGCAGTTATCTTGCGTAATCTGGTAACCTTTTGGTAAATCTGCGTAGAAATAGTTTTTGCGATCGAAAAAATTATGTTGGTTTATCTCACAGTTTAAAGCCAGTCCAATTCTGATGGCTTTAGCCACCACCTCTTTATTTAACTTAGGCAATGCACCAGGCAATGCCAATGAAACAGCAGAAATATGTTCATTTGGTTTTGCTCCAAATGCTGCACTATCTGACGAAAATATTTTTGATTGTGTATTTAACTGTACATGTATCTCTAAACCCGAAACCAATTCGAACTTCACATCTTCAGTTGTTGTATTTGTACTCATTAATGCTTAATATCTATTTAAACAGTCTTTTAAGACCATTCAAAGATAAGGATAATATGTATCAAATCTATTGCAATAAGGGTAACAATATGCTTGTGGCACAGAATTGGATTTATTTAAGTACACACAAAATGAAATATTATGAAAAAGTTTATCGTTATGGCGTTAGTAGCAAGTGCTGCTGCCATCTTTCAACCTGCAAAAGCTCAAGTAAGTGTAAGTCTAAACATTGGTACACAACCCAGATACTTGCCGGCTGGCTATTTTTTAGATTATTATGAAAGACCTGTTGTGGTACATAGAAGTTATTATGCACCCGCACCACGTAATGTTTATGAAGAACGAAATAAATGGAGAAAAAAGAGTTATCATAAACCGGCAAGGATTTCTAGAAGCTATTACAGCAGACCTGCAACCAGATACTATAATGTTAAACAGGTGAATTATAAAAATTATAATAAATCGTTTAAAAATGGAAAAGGCCACAGAAAAGGAAGAAGCTAATTAATTAACAAAATAATAAATCAATCTAATGAGAAAGTTAATTTTCATGGCAATGCTCGGAGTAGCAACCATTTATAACATTGCTAATGCACAAGTAAGTTTAAATATAAATATAGGATCACAGCCTTTGTGGGGACCTACAGGTTATGATCATGTAGACTACTATTATCTACCAGATGTTGAAAGTTATTATTCTGTACCAAAACAACAATTTGTTTACTTAAACAATGGTAATTGGGTATTTAACAATTCGTTACCTAGTCGTTACAGTAATTATAACTTATACAACGGTTACAAAGTTGTAGTTAATGGCGATAGACCTTATTTAAACTTTAATAATCATAAAGTTAAATATGTTAAGTATAAAAACTGGGGCGGTAAACAAACGGTTATCAGAAACAGCAATGAAAAAAAATATTTCATTGTTAAGGGACATCCACACGGAATGCCACCAGGGCAAGCTAAAAAAATATACTCAGGAAATGGTAAAGGCAAGGTGAATGTTGCTAATGTAAAAGCAAACAACGGCAAAGGAAAGAGTGGAAAAGGAAACAATGGTAAAGGGAAGTACTAAACATAATTAACAAAAAAAGCCGCTAAAATAAATTTAGCGGCTTTTTTGATTGTTGAATCTAAAACCTTTTACCGATTGTAATGCCACTTCTTACATAAGCTTCTAAATGATTATTTCCAAATAACCTCCCAACACCTAAATAGATTTCGCCAACAAAACCATTTTTTGTTAAAAATTTTGCTCCAGCTGCTGCACCTAAACCAAAATTGGTATAAGTTTTAGATATATCCTGATAAGTTGGATAATAACCAGGAGGATAACTAATATAATCGTGAACTCCGTAATTATGATATTCTTCTCTATTTGAAATTACAGCAGCATTTCCTTCGATAAAAAAACCATTCGCTTTTTTGGCGCCAAAATAAACTCTGTAATGCGGGATAAATCCAAATGCATATTCTGAATTTTTTTCTAAGCCAACCAATACCGAAACACCAACACTCATATCATCTTTAATAATCCTTTCGTAAGTTAACTCTGGGAAAGCTGCAATAGCATAAATCAAATTGATTTTGAGTTCGTTATTTCCACTTGCACCAGTAGTTTCAGCTTGTTTTTTTAATTTTACTGCTAAGGTATCTGTTTGTGCAAAAGCAAAGGTTGTGGTGGCTAACAGCAAGCCAACAATTAACATTTTTTTCATTTTTATATTTATTATTTGATTAAAATCTTTTACCTACTGTTACACCAGCTCTAGGAAATACATTATCACCATTGGTATTCAACAACCTCACTACACCTCCGTATAAATTAACAATAAAATTGTTTTTGCTCTTCAACTTGGCACCTAATGCAACTCCATATCCATAATTTAAACCTGTATGATGTAAACTACCATAACCTCCATATTGGTCGTAAACCATTATTAAATTGTCTTTCCTAGCAAGCAATCCTAAATTACCTTCTAAAAATAGCCCATTAGCTACACTTTTACCTAAAAAATATCTATAGTAAGGTATAAATCCATAAGCATAGGTTTTGTGTTTAATTACAGGAACAAAAGCTGATAATCCAACCGAAGAATTTTTAGTTAAAATACGTTCGTAACTTATTTCAACAAAACCATAAGATAATGAGGTTAATAGATTTAAATGCAATTCGTTACGTTTTATCGCATCAACCAAAATTGTCTCCTGAGCTTGAACAAAAAAAGATAAACTAACCATAAAAAGGATAATAGAGCGCTTTTTAAACATACAAATTAGTTAAATCTTTTACCTATAGTTAGTCCAACTCTTTCATAAAGCCTAAATGAACGTGTTGCACCTAGTGCCTTCCCTTTTCCAAAGAAACCTTCCATTACAAAAGATTTCCTCTGCAGCACTTTAACGCCCACGGCAGCACCCAAACCTATGCCCCACATGTCTTTAACCACATAAGAACTTCCATTCTTACTAAATAAATTACCCTCACCATAAATCGCAGCCATATTTCCTTCGATAAAAAACATTAGCTTTTTTGGTTTGCCTAAATACCATCTAAAATAAGGTATAAAGCCAAAATTATATTCAGTATTCTTTTCTGGAGATATAAATGCTGATAGGCCTATTCCTTTTTTTTGCTTCAAAATTCGTTCGTAAGAAATCTCTGGCACTCCTAAAGCCAATCCTATCAAATTTACTTTAAGCTCATTTTTTCCTGAAATAACAATTGAGGCTGAATCCTTCTGCTGGGCGTTTGCAATTAGCATAATGATCGTAAACAAAGTTGAAAGTGTAATCGTTTTTTTCATTACTTTAGTTTAAAATCTTTTACCTAAAATTAACCCAGCCCTCGGAAAAAAATTTGCAACATTATTATCTAATAATTTAGCAGCACCTAAATAAATTTCGCCAGTAAACCCTTTTCTTGTTAAAAACTTTGCTCCTACAGCCCCTCCGATTCCTGCTAACATTTTATCTTCCAATTTTTGAGCATCGCCAGCATTATAAGGATAGTAAGCGTTAATTTCGTCGGACTTAGCTAATGTAGCATGCCCTTCTAAAAAGAAACCACTTGCTTTATGGAAACCAAAATAACGCCTATAATAAGGGGTAACAGCATATGTATAATCAGACCACACTGCATCAGAAAGCCTAATAAATGCAGCTACACCCACAGCATTTTTTTTATTCAATATTCTCTCGTAAGTAATTTCAGGGGAGCCCACCAGTAAATAAAGAATATTTAATTTGAGTTCGTTATTATTCTGTAAGCTAGGTGATAATGAAGGTTTTATTTGTTGCGCACTTAAGAAAAAACTAACCATTAACAACAAACAAGTAAGTATTTTTTTTTTCATTTATCTATTTGTTTTAATAGTTAATCAATTCTATTACTTATGGTTGTAAGGTAATTCGGCTAGACCAGTAATAAAAAAAGTTTCTTCATTTGGTTAGGTAAATATCCAGCAAAACTGGCTTTACTAAACAAAACGAAGAAACTAGTTAAAAGGTTACAGCGCTAAAAAATAATTTTAAGCCAACAGTTCTTTTGCCTTTATTAAAACTTGTGCTAAACCATCAGCATTTTTGCCGCCTGCGGTAGCATAGAACGGCTGACCACCACCACCGCCTTGTATTTCTTTACCCAATTCACGAACAATTTTAGCAGCGTTTAAATTATCATTTATTATATTTTCAGCGATCATTACTGTGATACCTGGTTTTTCATCAATTAGAGTAGTAAATACCAAATACAAGTTTGGTATTAAGGCCTTAACTTCAAAAGCCAGATTTTTAACTGCATCAGCATTTGGTAAATCTACATGAGCCGCTATAAAATTGACACCATTTATGTTTTCTGCTTTAGCAGCGATGTCTTGTTTCATATCACCAGCCTTAGCTAAAATACCTTTTTCAACTTCTTTTTTAAGCTTTGCATTCTCATCAATTAAAGCCTGTACCGCAGCGCTGATATTCTGGCTACCTTTCAATAATGCCTTTAACAGATTAAGTTCTTTATTCTGATTAACAATAAATTGCTCTGCTTTAGCTGCCGTAATTGCCTCGATACGACGAACACCTGCTGCTACTGCGCTTTCTGAAATGATTTTAAAATAGCCAATTTGTCCGGTTGCTTTTACGTGTGTACCACCACAAAGCTCTTTAGAGAAATGATCATCGAAAGTAATTACACGAACAAAATCGCCATATTTTTCTCCAAACAGAGCAGTTACACCAGAGTTAATTGCTTCATCGTAAGGTACGTTTCGTTGTTCTTTTAAAGTAATATTCTCTCTAACTTTTTGATTAACGATATTTTCTATTGCGGATAAATCTTCTTCGCTAATTTTTGCAAAATGAGAAAAATCGAAGCGCAAATTATCTGCATTAACCAAACTTCCTTTCTGATTAACATGTGTACCCAAAACTTGCTTTAAAGCAGCATGCAGTAAATGCGTTGCCGAGTGGTTATCTTCAGTTAAAATTCTTTTATCTTCATCAATAACTGCCCAAAATTTACCTTCAACATCGGCTGGTAAAGTATCAGTATAATGAACAATTACCCCATTCTCTTTTTTGGTATCGGTAATTTCTACCCAAAATTGACGGCTATGGTCTTCTAAACGACCAGTATCGCCTACCTGACCACCACTTTCTGCATAAAATGGTGTTTGGCGTAAAACAATTTGATACTGTTCTTTACCTTTCGCACTTACTTTACGGTATTTTAAAATTTCGGTTTCTACCTCAGTTTCATCATAACCCACAAATTCAGTATCGTTATCTTGGTTTACGATAACCCAATCGCCTGTATCAACTGCAGTTGCTGCACGAGAACGGTTTTTTTGTTCTTCTAGTGCTTTGTTGAAGCCTTCCATGTCAACAGACAAGCCTTTTTCTCGAGCCATCAGTTCTGTTAAATCTATTGGGAAGCCAAAAGTGTCATAAAGCTCGAAAGCAAAAGTACCATCGATTACTGATGTAGTTTCATATCTTTCAAATCTTTGAATACCAGTAGCTAAAGTCCTTAAAAAAGAAACCTCTTCTTCTAAAACTACTTTCTGAACAAAATCTTTCTGTAGGTATAATTCATCAAAAATACCATTAAACTGATCGGCCAAAACAGGAACCAATTGATTTAAAAATGGTTCCTTTAAGTTTAAAAAAGTATAAGCATAACGAACAGCTCTACGTAAAATACGACGGATTACATACCCAGCTTTATTATTTGATGGCAATTGACCGTCAGCAATTACAAATGAAATTGCTCTGATGTGATCTGCCATTACACGCATCGCTACAGCTTCGTTCCATCCTTTATCTCCAGGTTCAGCACTGCTGCTATATTCAAATCCAGATTTTTCTGAAATAAATTGGATTAGTGGTTGAAAAACATCACTATCATAGTTTGAAGTTTTGCCCTGTAAAACACGCACCAAACGCTCGAAACCCATTCCTGTATCTACGTGCTGCGCAGGCAAAGGTTTTAAAGAACCATCTTTAATACGGTTAAATTGCATAAATACATTGTTCCATATCTCAATAACTTGAGGGTGGTCTGCATTTACCAAATCTTTTCCGCTAGATGCAGCTCTTTCTTCTGGTGTGCGACAATCAACATGGATTTCAGAACATGGCCCGCATGGTCCGGTATCTCCCATTTCCCAAAAATTATCTTTTTTATTACCTAAAATGATGCGGTCTTCATCCACAAATTGTTTCCAAAGTTCAAAAGCTTCGTTATCTCTGGGTAAGCCTTCTTTTTCATCACCCTCAAAAACCGAAACATACAATTGATCTTTTGGAATTTGATATACTTCTGTTAATAATTCCCAACTCCAAGCAATGGCTTCTTTTTTAAAATAATCGCCAAAGCTCCAATTGCCCAACATTTCGAACATGGTATGGTGGTAAGTATCAATCCCCACCTCTTCTAAATCGTTGTGTTTTCCCGATACACGCAAGCAACGTTGGGTATCTGCAACACGAGGATATTTAATAGCAGCTTCGCCCAAAAACAAATCTTTAAACTGGTTCATACCTGCATTGGTAAACATCAATGTTGGATCGTTTTTAACCACGATTGGCGCAGATGGCACAATATGATGCTCTTTACTTTTGAAAAAATCTAAATAGGTCTGTCTTATCTCTTTTGCTGTCATTTGGTATTGTTGAAATGTTTTAAGGTTGTAAGGTTGAAATGTTCATCATTTGCTCAAATAAACTTTTAGCTGTTAAACTCTTTCAACCTTATAACAAAAATATCTTTGTGTCCTTTGTGTGATTGCGGTTAATTAAATGTTGAACAAAATTAAAATTTTATTGCGGTATTCTACTAAAATCCCTTTACATTTGAATACTTTAAGTAAAAGCTACAAACAATTCATAATCAGATTAAAACATGCCATATAAAGAAAGAGAAATCAATAAAATGTATTATACTATGGGTGAGGTTACCGAAATGTTTGGCGTAAACGCTTCACAAATCAGGTTCTATGAAAAAGAATTTGATGTGCTTCAACCTAAAAAAAACAAAAAAGGAAATCGACTATTTACCCCTGAAGATATTGACAACCTAAAAATTATTTTTCATTTAGTGGACGATAAGGGCTTTACTTTAAAAGGTGCAAAAGAGCATTTAAAAAACAACTCTGGCGAAGTTAAGGAAAACCAAAAAGTAATCGCATCATTAGAAAAACTTAAAGACTTTTTATTAAAGCTAAATGAAGAAATATAAGCATTTTCTATTCACTACTTTTCTACTACTAGTAATCGCTTCTTGTTCAAATGCCCAAGAAGACAAAATTCTTTATCAAGACACAATTTTACGTATTAAGGTTTACAAAAGCGATTTAGATAAATACGTACAACAAAAAGGGCTAATTGACACAACTGGGAAAACTAATGGTTTTATCAAGATTATCAGCTCTGCTAAATTTCTATCGGATAGCCGTAAATTGTATATAGTTGGCAAAAAAATAACTTACGATGAAGCACTTTTAAAAGCAGAAGAGAATTTCAGGTTAAGAAACCTAGTAAACAAAGTTTTGGTGGTAAAACATGAGCGTAAAATGTATCTGCTCAAAGACGGAAAGACAGTTAAAACGTTCCAAGTTGCGTTGGGACCAAATCCAATTGGTCAAAAAGAATTTGAAGGTGATGGCAAAACTCCAGAAGGCACCTATACTTTAGATTGGCAAAAGTGGAACAGTTCTACGATACATTCATTTCATATCTCCTATCCCAATAAAATTGACTCAGCAAGGGCAAAAATGAAAGGTTTAATCCCTGGAAGTAATATCATGGTACATGGAACTTCTAAGGGAATCAAAAAGAAAAAAGATTGGACTAATGGTTGTATCGCCTTAACTAATGCTGATATGATAGAATTTAGAAAGATTGTTTTTCAAGATACTGTTATTGAGATCAGGAAATAACAACCTTTCTAATTCATATAGATTGTAATCTTAGGTAGATTTAAAATCTTATTGGTTATTGTTATTTAATTGCATCTAAAGCTGCTAATTTAGCTTGATCACTTTTAAATAGTAAGTTTAAGTTAAGTTTAACTTCTTTATTTTCTTTTAAGGCTACTGCACTAAACTTAGCATCAGTATTATAATCGCTTAATTTAATAGATTTTGTACCGAAAAGTGAAATACTTTGATCTTCGTTTACTACAAAATTAAAATCTAATTCAGTCCTACTGCTTACACCACCTACATCCATCATACCTACTATATGAATCAACCTCATCATCGGCAACACCATTACATGAGTTAATTTAAAGCCTAAACTATCTACTGCTTGTACACCATTTAGTTGATTACTTTTTGCAATAGGCATCGTCAATTTAAAAGAACTCACATTGTCTAATAAACCATCTTTCATTATAAAATTACCTTCTGCACTTAGTTCATTTAAATTAGCTGTTGCAGTAAAATTTCCCTTTATAGAATCTATAGCAACCTTTACCTGCGAATCTCCTTCTATTTTATAAGGAGTTTGTGCATTAACTGTGTTAAAAAAAGCAACACCAGTAAAGGTTAAGAAAAACACAAAAATTTTTCTGAAGCAATTGTTTCTTTTAGATACTGAAGTGTAATTGTTTTTCATGTCAATTCAAATTTAGGTATGCGTCTATCAATTATTAAATTTTGCGTTTTCAATTCTACCGTGCCACAAATCTAATCTAGAATAAATATTTTATAATTTATATTAAAATTTAAAATTTATTTTTCTCTTAACATTAAAAATATGTCGAATTAAGTAACTAAAACGCTCATAATTAACATATAGAATAATTATTTTGTTTGAAAAAAAATTTTAATATGTATAAAATTAATTTTTGGCAATAAATATAAATGGGACAAAATTTACACAAATAGTGTAATATTTTCTACATTATGTAGAAAATATTGCCACAAGTAAAAATACCTGATAATTTACTTTTCATTAAAATCCTTAGAATGAATGCAATAAAATTATCACATTCAAACAATCCTATTTAAGCATTGTTTTTTAACCATATATTCATTCATTATGAGATCCATTTGGAAAGGTGCAATAGGCTTTGGCCTTGTTAATATACCCGTTAAACTTTATTCTGGTGTTCAGAATAGTAATCTAGATTTAGACATGCTGGACGAAAGAGACCATGCTAAAATTAAATTCCAACGTATAAATGAAGATACTCGTAAAGAAGTTCCATATGAAAAAATTGTTAAAGGTTATTTTCTTAAGGATAGATACGTAATTTTAGATGATCACGATTTTGAAGAAGCGGCTCCAGAGAAAAATAAAGTGATAGAATTGGAGAACTTTGTAGATATTAAGGAAATCAACCCGATTTATTACGAAACATCTTATTATACAGAACCAGAAAAGCAGGGCACAAAAGCTTATGCTCTATTATTAAAAGCGCTAGAAAAATCTAAAAAAGCTGGAGTGGGCAGGTTTGTGTTGCGTAGCACCGAAAATCTTTGTGTAATCCACCCAATGGATGGCGTGATTGTGATTACGAAAATCAGGTTTCAAGAAGAAATAAGAACTTTAGCTGAAATTAAAAAGGTTGATGGTAAAGCAATTTCTAAAAAGGAAATGGATGTTGGCATGGCTTTGATTAAACAATATAGTTCGCCGTTTGATATTGCCTCCTTTAAAGATACCTACAGCGATGAATTGTTGAAAATTATTAAAGCTAAGGCAAAAGGCAAACGTGCCGTGGTTAAAAAATTAAAACCTCAAAAAGCAACCAGCGATAATTTATACGATCAATTGATGCAAAGTTTAGGTGGGAATAAAAAGAGAGCCTAATCTAAATTGTATTACCAACTAATTTGAAGCGCAATTTAGCTGCAAAAATTAAGGTCAATCCCGCTTTCGTTGCAATCTTTTTCGCAAAGCTAGTACGTTAAACAAGTACAGAGCTGCAAAAAGTATTTACACTACAATCGGGGCTAATCACAAAATAAAATGCAATTAAAACAGTTTGCCATTCACAATTCACATGCATTTTATGGTTATAATTAACCATCAGTCTGTGTAAATTTATTTATGACCTTTTTCAAATCAATCCCTTTTTCCAATACTGGTTTAAAAATGTCACCTAAACTTTCTATTCTTTCTATGGCATTGAAAATCGTAAAATCTTTCATTTTTAAGCCTTTTTTAACTTCATCCCATTCTAGCGGCATGGAAACAGTTGCCCCAGGTTTTGGCCTAACCGAATAAGGTGCAGCAATAGTTGCCTGGCTCCTATTTTGCAGGAAATCCAAATACATTTTTCCTTTTCTGTCTTTTACGGCACGCTCTAGGCTTGTGTATTTTGGTAATTCTCTATTTACCAAGGTCACTACTATTCTGGCAAACTCTTTAGATTGCTCATAAGTGTATTTCGCCCCTAGTGGAATGTAAATATGTAAACCTGTTGAGCCACTGGTTTTACAATAACTTGCAACGCCTATATCATCTAAGATCTGTTTGGTTACTTGCGCAGCTTCAATCACTTGGTTAAATGAGTTTTTATCAGGATCTAAGTCTATGATACACCATGTTGGATGATCAGGTTTTTTGATGGTGCTACTCCAAGGATTAATTTCGATACAGCCTAAACCAGCCATGTATAATAAAGTAGCTTCATTATTCCCTAGAAGAAAGTGTTTATCCTCATCGCTATCGCCAGCATGGTATAGGTAAGTATCTATCCAATCGGGCACCTTACCCGTCACATCTTTTTGGTAAAAACTTGGTCCATCAATTCCGCCTGGATGGCGATTTAAAGATTGTGGCCTATTTTTAAGATAGGGCAATATATAAGGCGCAACTTGATAATAATAATTAATCAAATCTCTTTTGGTGATTTTTTCATTAGGCCAATAAATTTTGCTCAGGTTAGTAAATTTCAAATCATTTCCATTTACTTTTCTCCCTTGGGTTTCATCTGTAGGGTTTAAAAGTGTTTTTCTCTTCCCTCCCTTAGGTGGTGTAATGTATTTATCTATTTCATTATCGCCAATAACCTCTTTTGTTTCTTTTTCTTTTTCCAAAACAACCTCCTTTGCTTTTTTATCTTCACGCATTCCTTCAAAAGATGGATGCCTCATTACCCCATCGCTTGTCATTTCTGTAAAACTCACTTCGCAAATTAATTGCGGCTTTAACCAAGTTGCTTTTGCTCTGGGTGGATTTGGCCTAAAACGACTAGGTTTATTAATATCAGGCTCAGTGCTAAATTGTGGTTTATCAATAACTAAAAGCTCAAATTGCGCCAACATTTCTTTTTGTGTTTTAATGTTAAACCCAGTCCCAATTTTGCCGGTATACACAAACTTTCCTTTTTCAAACACGCCCACTAATAATGCACTAAAAGGTTTGCTGGTATCATCGTTTTTGGTGTAACCACCAATTACCACCTCTTGCCTTTTATTAGATTTTATTTTAAGCCAATTACCTCCTCTCCTATCAACCTCATAAGTGCTATTTTTGCGTTTGGCCATAATGCCTTCTAAATCCATTTTTTTAGCCGCAGCTAAAAACTCGGTTCCCGAAGTATCAAAATCCTTGCTTAAATGAATGAGTGGATGATCAGGCATCAATTGTTTTAAGATCTCTCTTCTTGCTGTTAAGGGTAAACTTTTTAAATCGAAGCCATTGTACCACATGATGTCAAAAACATAATAGAGCAATTCTCCATCAGCTTCACTTCGCCAGTTTTGCAAAGCTCCAAAATTTGCCAAACCCTTATCATTTACAACTACCACTTCTCCATCTACAACAGCATTGATATTCCAATCTTTTAACGCATTAATTATGGGATAGAATTTCTCATTAAAGGATTTATCATTTCGGGATTTGAGTTCAATTTCCTTTTTATTCATAAATGCAACGGCTCTATAGCCATCCCACTTAATTTCATAAAGCCACTCGTCGTCATCAACAGGTTTATCTACCAAAGTTGCTAGCATTGGCTTTAATTTATTATAAAAGGGCTGTTTCTCTGCAGTTTTTAGTATTGTTTTTAAATCGTCGGTTTCACTTTTCTTTGGACTTTTTTTTTCATCCACCTTTTCTGCAACCTTATCTACCACATCTTTTTTAGGGTTTGCTTTTTTATCATTTTCACCATAAATATTTTTTGATGTTTTCTCTACCTGCTCAATCGTTTTTTTAGATAAAATGGATTTGTCTTTTTTAGTGATATCTTCGGCAGAAGCGTATTTATCATTATGTTTAATGAGCAGCCAAGCATTATGGCCCATCCCTTTGGTTTTAACTAAAGCAAATTCTCCTTTTAGTTTTTTGCCATGCAAAATCATCTTCACAGAACCTTTTTTAAGTTCTTTTAGTAAATATTTTTCTTGCCCAGCTAAGTCTTCATCCTTTGCTTCTAAAGCTTCATAAGTACCTTCGTCCCAAACAATCACCGTTCCGCCGCCATATTCTCCTGCCGGGATAATACCTTCAAAATTCCTATAATCATAAGGATGATCTTCAACCATCATCGCCAGCCGTTTAGTTTTAGGATCTGTTGATGGCCCTTTAGGCACAGCCCAACTTTTAAGCACACCATCCATTTCTAACCTAAAATCGTAATGCAAATGCGATGCAGCGTGTTTTTGGATCACAAATCGAAGTTCTTTCCCTGTTCCTTTACCTCCTTCTGGTTCGGTAGTTTTGGTAAATGATCTTTTCTTTTTATAGGCAGTTAAACTCATGTTATTGGCTTTATTACAATAGCTTAAACAACATAGGTTTTAAAAAGTTTAGCACTTAAATATCTTATAAAATACTAATGTTTGAATTTGTTTAGAGATTAGACCATTGAAGATGGTTATTGAAATTATTGCACCAAGAGGAATTTAAATCTGCTCTATGCTTAATATACCCACTGGTATTTTTTTACCTTTGAGCATAATCATTCCGAGTTCTTCTGTTTTAAAAAGTTCATTCCACTTACTGGCTTTTGTGAAATTGGCAGATACCAAAAAATTTTTGTCATATTGATTACACATACTCTGTATACGAGCAGCGGTATTTAAGGTATCACCATGGTAAGCGATATCTCTTTTAATCTCACCAATTTCTACTGCGGTAACTTTACCCATGTGCAAACCAGCCTTAAAACACGGCACTAAACCATAATTTTTGATGTAATAATCGCTTCGACTTTTAAATTGTTCTTCGCAAGCAAAAAAGAATTGAACTGCAATCATATTTTCAATCTTCTCATTTATTTTCCAACTGATTACAATTTCATCTCCGACATATTGGTATACTTCGGCATTATATAGATTTAGCATTCGATTAATATCCATAAAGCTATCCCTAATAAAGCCACTATATTTAATGTGTCCTAATTCTTCAGCTATGCTGGTAGAAGATTTGAGGTCCATAAACATAAAAATCCTTTCTTCTTCTTTTGGTTCTCTATACTTCCCCAGCAATAATGGCAGCAATACACCAGGACCATATTTTTTATTTACTTGGATAATAAAAGTGATGATCAGAATCATAAAAAAGCTGTAGATAACTATGATTAAAAATAAATTTATCCAATTTGCTTCACTTAAGACAGGAGAATAGTTACTAAAAGAAGGAGCCATTATTGCATCGTACAAAACGAATCGCAAAAAATTAAAACATAATATCAAAATCACCAAAGACATAACAGACTTAAGGATTATAATTTTCCCTAATGATTTATTTCGGAAAAACTGTTTGTCAAAAAAATAATCTAATAAGCCTAATGCAAATCCATATAAAAACCCTGTAATAGCTCCAACTAAGATAATTGGCCATAAACTCGTTTCAATTGTAATTGAAAAAGATAAAGCAATATTTACACTTGCTAAATGAACTATAACTGCCAATAACATATAGGCTACAATCCAAAAGCCAGCCTGTGTAAAAGCATGGCTTAACAATGGATGTTGGATAGCAAATCTTCTTGCCCCTGTGGTATAATCTAATCTATCTTTCATTTTACGTTAACCAAGATACAATTAATCAATTATTCTTTTTTACATGAAGTACAATAATCTAGAATTATAACATCCAGTGATTTACAGAGACTAAATTAAATAGGAAATTCTACTACAACAATCCGACTTTTGGCTACATCCAATTTTTAATTTCTGTAGAAATTTGTCTTACAAAAGATCAAAAAAAATGGATTTAAAAAATAGCACCATTCTTATTACAGGCGGAAGCAGCGGAATTGGATTAGAATTTGCCAAACAACTAAGCGAAACTGGGGCAACAGTAATTGTAACCGGACGAAACCTTGAAGGGTTAAAAGAAACAAAAAAACAGTTTCCTAATGTGCATATATTTCAAAGCGATGTGAGTAACCCGAAAGCTATTGAACAGCTTTACAAAGATGTAACAAGCCAGTTTCCTAATTTAAACATCCTTATTAACAACGCAGGTTTAATGCGTTTGATAGATTTACAAGACCAATCTTTAAATTTAGAAAACATCAATCAGGAAATTGTTACAAATCTTTCGGGAACCATCCAGATGGTTCATCAGTTTTTGCCGCATTTAATAAAACAAAAATCTGCAGGCATTGTGAATGTTTCTTCAGGTATTGCATTAATGTCTTATTCATCGGCCCCTATTTACAGTGCAACAAAAGCTGGAGTGAGAGCTTACACCCAAGCTTTAAGGCTACAATTGGAAAATACCAATGTAAAAATTTTTGAAATGATCCCACCTGGTGTAAAAACCAATTTGCAAAATGATTGGGTAAAACAACCCAATCAAGCCATGATGATGAATGCAGATAAAATGATAAAAGTGGCTATTGATGGACTTTTGAAAGACAAGAAGGAGCTTAAACCCTTTCTAATTCGTGTAATGAAATTGGCAAGCAGAATTGCACCAAACTTATTGATGAAATTGAGTCACAACGAATTTAAAGAAATTAAAAAATTGCAAAATCATAAATAGACATTTAGTGGTAACCATTAAATTTAAAAGAATTCAATAAATTAGTTTTAATTAAAATTATAATAATGATAAAAAGTATAATATCTCTCATCCTGTTATTGGCTTCTGCAGGCCTCTCGTTCAAGCACGGATGGGATTCCTTCAATGTGAAAAACCATCCAGAATCATTAAAAATGATGACAGATCTGGGCATCAAATCAGCATTTGTGCCTGCAATGGGCGTGGCTATGTTGTTGATAGGTGCTCTACTTCTATTTCCTAGAACTTTTTTGTTAGGCAATATACTCAACGCAATCTCCATTCTCGTAATTATGGCACTGGCTATTAACACCGCAAATTTTAAAATGGCACTGATGGAAATTCCATTTTTGTTATTACCCTTAGTGATGATTTGGTTAAAATATCCATTTATAAAAACCGCTAGTTAGTATGATACCTTATAGCGTAAAATCAATTTCAGAAATTCATCGTGTAGCCGGACTTGAAAAACCTCTTCATCCACTGATTAGTATCATTGATGTATCAAAATTGACAAATGATACTAAAGTAAAGGCTGTAGTTTTTGATTTTTATGCTGTATCGCTAAAACGTGGTTGTGATAATTTATTTTATGGACAGCAGAAATATGATTTTGATGAAGGTTTGATGGCATTTATGTCTCCAGGGCAAATTCTACGTGGAGATGGAGGCGAACAAATATCAAATATGGAGGGCTGGATGTTGTTTATACACCCTGATTTTTTATGGAATACGCCGTTAGCAAAGAAAATAAAGCAGTATGAATTTTTCAGATATGCTGTAAATGAAGCTTTGTTTTTATCAGACAAAGAAGAAACGATGATGAACGGTATCATCCAAAATATAAAAAATGAATATCATTCCAATATCGATAAATTTAGTCAGGAGGTAATTATTGCACAATTAGAGCTGATGTTTACTTATGCAAAGCGTTTTTATGAACGGCAATTTATAACTAGAAAAATTACGAACCATCAAATTCTGGCCAGGCTAGAAGACATTTTAGCAAATTATTTCAACCAAAAAGATTTGTCTTTGAAAGGTTTGCCAACTGTACAATTTGTAGCTGATAGGTTAAATATATCTAGCAAATATTTAAGCAGCTTACTAAAGCAATTAACAGGTCAATCTACTCAACAGCACATCCACGAAAAATTGATTGAAAAGGCAAAAGAAAAACTCTCTACAACAGATTTATCAGTTAGCGAAATTGCTTACGAATTAGGTTTTGAGCATTCCCAAAGCTTCAGTAAATTATTTAAAAGCAAAACAGACCAAAGTCCTTTAGAATTTAGGATGGATTTTAATTAATACCCCGGTTTCAACTATTCTGTTCTATAGTTTTAGTAAATGGCTAAAACATAAGGTTAGGTTTATTGTAATTCATTAAACAACATGGATACTAAAGTGTTTAACTACAGAGGCTCATGATGAATTGATGTTTTAAACAAAACCTATCGATATGAAATCGCAGAAAAAGCAAGAAAACAAAGAGAATCCAGATACAAAATATCCTGTACCTCCTTTTCCTAAACAAAAGCAAAATCCGCCAGGAAAAGAAAAGGATTTAAAACCTTCAGCTGATCATGGAGAAAAATCTTACAAGGGGCTTGGACGCTTAGCAGGCAAGAAGGCAATCATTACAGGCGGAGATTCAGGTATTGGAAAAGCCATAGCCATTGCTTTTGCAAGAGAAGGTGCAGATGTTTTAATCAGTTATTTAAGCGATGAAGAAGATGAGGATGCTGAAGATAGCGCAAATTGGGTGCGTGAGGCTGGGCAAAAAGCGGTACTAGTAAAAGGAGATATCCGTAAAGAAAACCATTGCAAAAAAATTATTGATACCGCTGTAAAAGAGTTTGGACAGATAGACATCTTGGTTAATAATGCTGCTTTTCAAATGGGCAGAGATAAATTAGCAGATATACCCACAGAAGAATGGATTAAAACTTTCGATACCAATATCCATCCGATGTTTTATTTAAGTAAAGCCGCTGTACCACATATGAAAAATGGGAGTAGCATTATTAACACAACCTCTGTCAATGCATATAACCCATCAGAGGTTTTATTACCTTATGCCGCTACCAAAGGCGCCATACAAAACTTTACCGCAAATTTAAGTCAGATTTTATTAATGGAAGGCACTGGCATTAGGGTAAATGCTGTTGCACCAGGACCAATCTGGACACCCTTAATACCATCTACTATGCCAGAAGCACATAAATTTGGGCAAGATACACCAATGGGCAGGCCAGGCCAACCTGTAGAAGTGGCTACCGCCTACGTATTTCTAGCTTGTGACGAAGCCAGTTATATTTCTGGCGCAACCATTCCGGTTACGGGCGGAAGAATTACGATTTAGATATTAAAGCAGAAAGAAGAAAAGCCAAAAGACCAAAGCAAATTGAAATTGGCTTTCGATTATTAACTATTGACCATTAACTATTGACCATTAACCATTAACCATAAAATAAAAAATCATGGAAAAAGATAAAAAAACAACAGAAAAAACTCAAGAGAAAACCAAAACTTCTGGAGACGCTAAAGGTAAAGCATCAATGGATCAGAATGGTGAAGGTGCTTCGCCTAAATATGGGAAAGCTGGCACAGAACCAAGTGAAACTAAAGAAGGAGCAAAAAAAGGAAAAATTTAGTTGATTGTAAGTTTATATTAGACCATATTTTAAGTAGATAAAACCTTAACATATGGTCTATTTTATTTAAGCTAGCAAAAGTTTTTTAGCTCTTGTAACCAAATCATCAATATCAAAAGGTTTGCTAATAAAGTCGTCTGCCATGCTTTCTTTACTTACAAAGGCCATATTTGCATTTGCTGACATTAATAATACAGGTAGTTCCTTAGTAGTTGGGTTTGCTTTTAATTTATTGCAAATGTCTACACCATTACCATCAGGTAGCATTACATCCAAAACAATCAGGTCTGGTAGCTCATTTTCAATTTTAATACTAAAGTCTGTAGCGTTTGCAAAACCTTTCACTTCGTAATCCTCTACCTCCAACAAATATTCTACTAACTCCCTTATATCATCATTATCTTCTACTACGTAAATTCTCTTTTTCAAAACAAAACAAATTTAAAGGATAAAGAAATAAAATGAAGACATTTTGAACTAAAAATAGTTAATAGCTTCATTAAACATCATTATCTATATATGCGTCTACTAGATATTGGCAACGAATATAAAGAATATTAATGACTGCTGAAATATAAAACCATTTGGCGGGAAGGATGTTTTTCATTTTATAAATAAATTACCTTTAGCAATGCCATCATCAGTAATTAACCATTTCAGTTATGATCTTTCAACAAAAACATTAGTAATTACTTTTGTTACAGGTATGGTTTATCTCTATCAAAGTGTACCCGAAAAAATCTACAATGCTCTTAAAGCTTCAGGCTCTAAAGGAAGATATTTCAATTTTTACATTAAAGATAAGTTTAAGTTCAAAAAGCTTTAAACATTATAAATTATCATTTTAGTATAGTAAACATTGTTTACTATTTATTGAATTGTTTAATGATAAAACAAGCTAATGTTCTATATAAATAAACTGAAATCTCAAAAAAGGAGTAAACAAACTAATCCTATTGCTATATTTACTTTAATTATCCCCATTTAATAACAATTATGAAAAGAGCCTTTTTATCGCTGTTGGCATTTTTTTTTGCGATAATGCTCTGCTGTGCACAATCTAACGAATTTGAAAACCTCAAAGCAACTATAAAAAATCCAAGCGACAGTTTAAAATATGTTGATGCGCTGAATAGAATGGCAATGTTACAATACGAAAGAAATATTGACAGCACATTTCATTATACTGTTAAAGCTAGAACCATTTCTGACAGGTTAAAGTATGCTAAGGGAAAAGCCGATGCCACAAATAATTTGGGCATATTTTTCGATATCAAAGGGAATATGCAGCTTGCGCTTCGTTATTATGATGAGGCTTACATTAGCTATAAAAAGCTAAATGATTCTGCCAACATTGTTCAATCCATGATGAATATTGCAATGGTTTATAAACAGATGGGCAAAGATGATAAATCCATTCAGCGTTACACATCTGCAATGGAGCTTGGCAAAAAGCTAAGTAAAGACTCCATTATGTCTTTGGCTATATTTAATTATCTATTGCAATTCCCAAATAAGTTCGATAAGCAACAAAACAATGAGTTGATTAATAAAGCTAAACAAATAGCTGTAAAATATAAAGATGATCGCACATTATTGGCCATTGAGCAAATTATTGCTGATAAAATGATAGACGAAGGCAGAAGCAAGGAAGGTCTTTTATTGCTACAAAAATCCATTACCAAGGCCATAGATAAAAAAATGTTTTACATGAGTATGGATATGTTGGTGGATTTGGGCGATAGGCTTTCAGTAGAGTTACCAGATAGCGCAGCCATATACTATCAGAAAGCATTAACAATTGCAAATAGCAATGGTTATTTAATATATAGCAGCGTATTAGCCAGAAAACTTTTCGAATTATATTCTACACAGCACAATAATGTTTTGGCAGCCAAATACGCTAAACAATTAACAGAAATAATAGACAAGCAACAAGAACTAGATACAAATTCTGGGATAGATTATATAGATTATGCTTTGAAGGATCAAGAGCTTCAATCTCTTTTATCGAGATCAAAATATCAAACTACAATATCCATATTATCCATAATAACCTGCATTTTAGCAATAATAATTACTATCTCAATTCGCCAAAATTTAAAACGTTCTAGAAAAGAAAATCAGTTGTCCGTACAACGGAATAATATTATGCAAAAGACTTTAAATGCACTACAACAAAGTCAGGAAGATAATACAAGGATGATGAAGATTGCTGCCCATGATTTACGCAATCCATTAGGTGGTATTTTTTCATTAACATCATTGATGTTAGAAGAGCCAGATAGATCTGAAGATGATCGTGAAATATTAGAAACCATCAAAATTTCAAGTCAACATTCATTAACTTTAGTTAAAGACCTACTAGAGGTACAATTTGATACTGCAGATTTTAAAAAAGAACCTGTAGAAGTAGCCGAATTATTAAGCTATTGTATAACACTACTACAACGTAAAGCCGAAGATAAAGAACAGCTTATAGAGTTAAATAGCTTTGAACTTACAATATCTGCCAATAGAGAAAAACTATGGCGAGTGGTGAGCAATCTCATTTCTAACGCTATAAAATTTAGCCCTACCAATTCTACTATATCAATTGGTATGAAATCAGACTTAAAAAATCTAACCATTAGTGTAAAAGATCATGGCATCGGAATACCAGCGGCAATTAAAAGTAAGATATTCGAAATGTTTACTACTGCAAAAAGGCATGGTACTGGCGGCGAAGAACCTTTTGGATTAGGGCTAGCTATAAGTAAACAAATTGTAGAGTCGCACCATGGAAATATATGGTTTGAAAATACTCCACAAGGTGGAACTACATTTTATGTAAGTTTACCAATTAATTAATAATTGGGCTTCCCCAGCTACAAGGAAGCCCAACCTTAAAAACAGAAAATCAAAAGAGGAAAACCCTTTTGATAACCTTATAAGTTATTAATTACCAAAAGGTTTCAAAAATCTAAATAATAGCAAAACCTTATAGGAATATCGTTTAACTAGGGATACAAAATTTTAGCGATAAAATTTTTAATGTATTAAAATAATAAGGGTGCATAAGCTGCTAAATAATCTCTCCAATTAGACCAAACGTGACCACCTTCAGATTCAACATAAGTATATTTCATACCCAATGCATCTAGTTTTTTGCGATAATCTGCAACGCTTTTATATAAGAAATCTGTCTTTCCTATAGCTATCCAATACAAGTTATAACCATTGTCTTTTTGTTTTTGGAGAGAGGTATCAAAATTTTCATATACTGCAGAAGTAGTTTTACCGAAAGGCATAATTGCAGGAGAAAAAAGCCCTACATAAGCAAAAGTATTTGGATAAAACCTAGAAATATGTAAGGAATGGAAACCACCCATAGACAAACCTGCTATGGCTCTTTTGGCTTTAGTAGCATCTGCCCTATAATTGGTTTCCACAAATTTAATTACCTCTGGAAAACTCTCCTCCATTCTACCATCCATTGTGTTTGGTAGTTGCATAGTAGGTTTATAAAAACCATCTGTAGATTCTCCAGGGGCGGCCTGTTGCGAGATATTTCCATTTGGCATAACCAAAATCATTGGTTTTGCTTTTCCTTGTGCAATTAAGTTATCCAAAATCTGTGCAGCACGACCTAGTGCAGACCACGCTTCCTCATCGCCTCCCATTCCATGCATAAGATATAACACAGGATATTTATTTTTAGTTTGTTCATATCCAGCTGGGGTATAAATGGTAAGCCTACGCTCCTTACCTAATATTTTAGAATTGTACCATCTTTTAGCAATTGTACCATGAGGTACATTATTAACTTTATATAGATCTGCCTTTCCACCCTCAATTAGAAATACATTTAAAATAGTAGCCACATCACGAACTTGATGCACATTATTGGGATCGTTTAATTTAACCCCATCTACCAAAAAGGAATAGCTGTACAAATCTGAAGTTAAGGTTTCGGTTTTGTAACTCCAAACCCCATCCTCTCCTTTCATCATTTCTACATTTCCTTTTGCACCTAACCCATCTCCTTGCAAAACTACTTTTAAAGCATTTGGAGCTTTAACTCTAAAGGTAACTGAGTTATCAGCATTGATCTCTGGAGATCGAATTTCTTTAGATCTACCAGAATCAAGGCTCTGTTGAGCACAAACATTAGAGAAACTAATAAATAGTAAAAAGAGTAAATGTTTCATAATAATAGGATTATATAATCTAAGATAGCTGTTTTTTTATCCTCCTTGCAAAAGCCCTGCTAAATTTAAATAGGTTAAAAATTGTTAAATTATTTTTCTTATTACGAAATAATCGTAGTTTTACGAATAGTTAATCGAATTAAACAATTTATATCATGAAAACCTTTTTAACCACTAGCCTATTATTGGCAATCACGGTAGCTGCCATGGCCCAAAATCCAGATAAAGCCTTATCAAGAGTTAGTTATAGTTTTACCCATGTTCAAGATACCACGCAAAGAGATAAACCTCATAGAGAAAATATGCTATTGGTAATTGGCAAAAATGCATCGGTTTATACCAGCTACGATAAAATCAATAAAAACCTAGCCATGCAAAAACAGCTTCAGGAGCAAATCAAAAATCAAACTGGTTCCGGTGGTCCAATGAGCTTAAAATTAGAAGGCAGATCGATTACAAAAGTTACTGATGTAGATTATTTCTACTTTGCGAATGAACAAAAACTGGTAACTAAAGAACGTATTTTTAATAATTATCTAATTGAAGAAGCAGCACCAAAAATAGCTTGGAAAATTGCAAAAGACACTGCTAGTTTTGTAGGCATAAAATGCCAAAAAGCAACTGCTTATTTTAAGGGCAGAAATTGGACAGCTTGGTTTGCACCAGAACTTCCTTTTCAGAGTGGACCATGGAAATTAAATGGTTTACCAGGCTTAATTATAGAGGCTTACGATGATAAAAAAGAAGTACTATTTCAATTTGCAGGAATGGAGAATGTGACTCAACAAGAAACACAAACTGCTGCAGACACAGGACCCAAAATTGCAACACCAAATGGCTCAGTTAATATTGTAAACATTATGGGCATGGACAGCGGAAGTCCGTATTTAGGAAATGAAATTAAACTTCCAGCCGATGCTGTTAAGACTACACAAAAAGAGCTAGATAAACTAAAAGACGCTAGAGCTAAAGACCCACAAGGCTTTATGCAAGCGCAAATGGCAGGTAGTGGGATGAACGTAAGTGTGAGATCTACACAAACTGGTACAATTTCTACAGCAGTACCTCTTGCCAGCAAAAATGTAATCAACAACCCTATTGAATTACCTGAAAAAAAATAATGTAATGTTATTTATTTTCAATTTCAACTAAATATACTTAAAGAAATGAAGTCTTTTTTAATTACGATGATTGTTTTTACAAGTTGCATCAAAGCCTTTACTCAACATCCGGATAAGGCAATTGCAAGATTAAGATATAGTTTTATCCATATACAAGATACTACACAAAAAGACAAACCTTATACCGAAAACATGCTTTTGGTTATTGGTAAAAACGCATCAGTTTACACTAGTTACGACAAGCTGATACAAGACAACGATAAAAGAAAAAGAACAATTGACCAACTCAATAGTCAAGCTGCCAAAGGAAGTATTTCTGGAAGTGGTACATATAACATAACTTCTGATGAAGCCGGATTAAAACCAACTTCTTCACAAGATTATTATTTCTTTTTTAATGAGCAAAAATTTATTACAAAGGAGCGTATTTTCAACAATTATATCATTGAAGAAACCGCACCAAAAATAACTTGGATAATAACAAAAGAAACTGCTAATTTTTATGATATACATTGTCAAAAAGCTACAACTTACTTTAAAGGTAGAAATTGGATTGCGTGGTTTGCGCCTGAATTTCCATTACAAGGTGGCCCATGGAAGTTAAACAGTTTACCAGGATTAATTATAGAAGCATATGATGAAAAAAAACAAGTACAGTTCCAGTTTGCTGGCATGGAGAATCTCGCTTCAACAACAGACAATAATGAGAAAAAAATCCTTAAGAGCACCAATACCGAATTAAAAATTCTGGGAATGGATTCAGGAAATCAGATTTTAGGCAAAGACATTAAGCTGCCAACAGATGCCATTATTGCGACTAGACAAGAATTAGAAAAATTAAGAGCGGCTAAAGAACGAGACAATAGAGGGTTTACCCAAGCACAATTAGCATCAACCGGAATAAATTTGCAGGTAGCAATGGATACCAAAACCTCATCATCTTCTAAAAACAATAAGGTTATAGTGAATAATCCAATTGAGTTACCTGAAAAAAAATAACCTCATGATATTTATCTTGCTTTTAGTTTTATGTGCCCTAGTATATAAACTTATATAAAAAATGTTGAACTTAAAGAAAACCAAACAAATGAAATCTATTTTAATTACTTTAATTGCCAGTGCAACATACTTTTTAGCCATTGCCCAGCAACCAGACAAAGCCTTATCAAGAGTAAGTTACAGCTTTACACATATACAAGATACTACACAAAAGGACAAACCATATACCGAAAATATGCTTTTGGTAATTGGTAAAAATGCCTCTGTATATACTAGTTATGATAAAATTAATCAGGGTATTAATAGAAGGAAGCAACTAGAAGAACAACTTAAAAACCAAGCTAGTAGCAATAACATGTCTATAAATATAGATAATAGAGGCATTAAGCCAGTCTCTCAACTAGATTACTATTATTTTGTAAAAGAGAACAAACTGTTGGTTAAAGAAAGAATTTTTAACAACTATCTGGTTGATGAGACAAGCCCAAAAATTAATTGGAAAATTAATAAAGACACGGCAAGTTTTTCCGGCATCCATTGTCAGAAAGCTACTGCCTATTTTAAGGGAAGAAACTGGATTGCATGGTTTGCTCCTGAGTTGCCTTTTCAGAGTGGGCCTTGGAAGTTGAATGGCTTGCCAGGGTTAATTCTAGTAGCTTATGACGAAAAGAAAGAAGTTGCATTCCAATTTGACGGTATCGAAACCGTAACTGCTACGGCAGAAAAACCAACGGAAGAAGCTAAAATAATTACCTCACCAGGATCATTAACCATATCTGCAATAGGGCCAGGTGGTAGTGCTGGCTCAGACAACTATATGGGCAGTGAAATCAAACTTCCAGCTGATGCGATACCAACTTCTAGAAAGGAAATAGAAAAGCTAAAAGAAGCCAGAGCTAAAGATCCGCAGGGCTTTATGAAAGCGCAAATGGCAGGAAGCACATCTACGGTTGTAGTTACAGGTTATGCAATGTCTCCAAGCGGTTCTTCAGCTAAAAAAGTTGACCCTGTTGTAATCAATAACCCAATCGAGTTACCTGAAAAGAAATAACATTGCTTCCTTAAACCAAACACACAAATGAAAAAGCAATATTTAATCACCCTATTTTTTCTTCTAATAGGTATCACTTCAGCATTAGCCCAAAAGCAAATCAAAGGAAAAGTTAAAGATAGCAAGGGCTCTCCTATCTCATCGGCCAATGTAAACTTAAAAGATGCAGAGGGTAACATATTAAGCTTCACCAGAACAAATGACAAGGGCGAATATACGTTATCCTTAACTGAAGAAAGCAAAAATCTAGCTATAGAGGCTACAACTATAGGTTACGAAAAAAAGATAATTGATGTGGTTGACTTAACCAAAGAGTACAATTTTACTTTAAATGAAAGTGAGACAACGCTTAAAACTGTAGTAGTTAAAAACCGACCTAAATTAACCATGAATGGAGATACCTTAAACTTTAAAACTTCTGATTTTGCCGATGCAACTGATAGGTATATCGGCGAGGTTTTAAAAAAAATGCCAGGTATGGAAGTTGGGGAAGATGGTAAAGTTAGTTACAATGGAAAAGGTATTTCTGCACTTTATGTAGATGGAGAAAATATACTGGATGATAAATACAGCATCGCAACAAAAGCTATTCCGCATGGTGCGGTAGAAACCGTACAGGTAATTGAAAAAGACCAGCCCATTAAAATGCTACGTAAAAATAACATGAGTGATGATGTAGCTTTAAACCTAGTACTGAAAGACGAAGCCAAAATGAAATTAATGGGCGATATTAAAGCTGGCTTAGGCACACCAGATCGCTTTGATGGCAATGTAAATGCCATGATGTTCGATAAAAAGCTGAAATTCATCAATAATATAAAAGGGAATAATATTGGCATAGATCCGGGTGTAGAACTTACTTCCTTCAATTTGGCCGATTATATGAAAAGGTTAGATAACGACAAGCCAAGTGGATTTTTATCTGCAGGAGCGGCGGGTGTACCAACCCTACCTCAAAAAAGAACACTTTTTAATAAAGCCGGATTAGCGAACCTCAACAACCTCTACAAATTTAGTGAAGACTTACAAGTTAAAGCTAATGTATCTTATCTATACGATAGACGAGACCAACAATACAGCAAATTTTCTGAAACTTATCTACAAGGACAGACTATCTCTTATGACGAGCTTCAGGATAATGCAATCAATCCTCAACAGTTACAAACTAAATTTAACATTATAGGAAATGCGGAAAACTATTATCTCAACAATACCTTAATGGCTAATTATAGCACAAAAAATACAAATTCAGGTGTGTTTATTAATTCAATTGGCGCAACCCAGTCACTTAAACAAGAAACTTTTGATATTTCTAACGAATTTAATTACCGTAAAAAATTAAAATCAGAAAATACCTTTAATTTTTATTCCTATATCAATAGAACTACCCAACCTGAGGTTTTGAACATCAGGCCAGGTTTAAATGAAGATATTTTAAATAATGGAAATCCTTATGCAGGTTTAAATCAGTTTGTTAAGCTACCAACTTGGTATGCTAATAACTATACGGCCTTTGCTTTTGTTAATAATAAATTTGTACAAACCTATAAAGTGGGTTTCAATATTCAACATCAGCAATTAAACTCAGAGTTGTATCGAGTTCAAAATAATTTAAGTACAGAGTTAGTTGCTGAAGCTATGACAAATGACTTAACGTGGTTAAAAACCAAATTTTATACCGATGCTATGTACGAATATAATACTGGCAATTTTAAAACAAGTTTAAGCTTACCGGTTAGTTACAACATGATTAATTATGAGGATCCGGGGAAGGCTTTAGCTAAAAATTTAAACAAATTTTTCGTAAATCCTTCTTTAAATTTAAGGTACCAAACTGGCATAGAAAACTATATTCAGGCCAATTATTCTTACAATAATGATTTAGGGGGCTTGGATGATGTGTATCGTGGAACGATTTTAAAAAACTATCGTTCGCTTTTTGCAAATGATGCACCGATTTCTGAACGCAAAAGCCAAAGCGTAGGTGCAACATTTAATTTCCGTAAAGCAATGCAGATGTTTTTCTTCAACCTAGGCGTAAATTACAGTACCTCAACACTAAACACCATTTCATCTTACACTATAACCAATAACATTAGCCAACGCATCGTATTACCATTTGCCAACAATACGAAGAGTTTAAATTTAAGTGCTAGTACCAGTAAGTATTTATTTGCTTTACGCAGTACAATTAGTGCTGGCGCTAGCTATAACCAAAGTACGTTTGATCAATTGCAAAATAATGTATTGCTTCCATTTACTTCTGAAACAAACTCATATAAAGCAGGTATTGATTCTAAGATTACAAATTTTATTACCTGGTCTTATAATGCCACACTTTCTGTTAGCAAAAATAGAACTACTGTAGCCAATGCCATTCAGAACAACAACCAACAATTGAGGCAACAGTCTTCTATAACAGCTACAGCGTTTAAACGAGTGTTTATGACCTTATCTGCAGAACATATATTTACGCATCAAAATACCCAACCAGATTTAAAATATCTTTTTGCTGATTTTAATATGAGATATAGATTAGTTAAATACAAAACTGACCTTGAATTTGGAGTTACTAACTTAGCAAATATTAAAAAATTCGAAGCCAATTATTTGTCTGCTAACTCCTTTAGTTCTGGAACCTATTATATTCCTGGTAGAGTAGCAATGATGAAGGCGACCTTTAGTTTCTAGTTTTAGTCGATTAGTCTGGATGGACGAAATCGTTTTTAATAGTTAATAAACCACACAGTGATGAGCCCCAAGACTAAAAGTTGAGGGGCTCTTTTTATTTAAACTATCTTAATTAATTACAGCTAATTAATAATAGATAACTATTTTAGCGGATCAAATCCCTACATAAAGCAATGAACAATATTAAAATATTAAAGAAAGAAATATTATCTGACAATTGGTATACACTAAATAAAATAACTTACGAATATTTAAAAAAAGATGGCAGCATTGAAACGCAAAGTAGAGAAGCTTATGATAGAGGAAACGGTGCAACTATTTTACTTTATAATACGGAAAAGAAAACAGTTATTTTAACTGAACAATTTCGGATGCCAACCTACATCAATGGTAATTCTTCAGGTATGTTGATCGAAGCCTGTGCTGGTTTATTAGATCAAGATAACCCAGAAGATTGCATAAGAAGAGAAACTGAAGAAGAAACAGGTTATAAAGTTAGTGATGTTAAAAAAATTTTCGAAGCATACATGTCGCCAGGTTCTGTAACAGAAATACTTTATTTTTTTATTGCGGCTTACACTAAAGAAATGAAAGTTAATGATGGTGGTGGATTAGACCATGAGCAGGAAAATATAGAGGTACTAGAATTGCCAATTGAAAAAGCAATGGAAATGATAAAAACTGGTGAAATTAAAGATGGAAAGACAATTATGCTATTGCAATACATCAAGCTAAATGGAATATTATAAAAAAAGCCTCATTTTTATTTGAGGCCCTTTTAATTTATAGCAATAAATTTAAGGTTGTTTCTTTCTACCTACTACAACAATTTCGTTAACTTCAGCTGTTTTTTGAACTTTTACACTCTTGATATCTTCAGGATTAATTTTGTTTAATTCTTCTGTAGAAATCTTTTTTCCATTAACTACAAAATTAATACTACCATTAACTTTTCTTGCGCTATCTGCGGCCTTTTTTGTACCGTAGCCAATAATTTTAATCTCTTGAATTGTACTATTTTCTGGCAAGGGAACACCTTTAAAAACGCTAACATTTATTGACCTATCTTTAGCTTCCTTGTTGTAATTGCTATCTAATTTTATACCAGCAACCCTACCATGTAATCTATCAACAATATCATCAGGACTATAGGATGTGGTTGCTTTCATTACTATTCTATTCTCTACAGACGGCTTAGCCTTTATGGCGCTATCAATCGTTAAAAATATTGTATTCATTACATAAGAAAACTTACTAACGCTATCTACCGAAGCTGAACCCTTAGCCGCTTTTATTTTTTTCTTTTTCGCCACAGGCTGTTTCATTGTAGTTTCAAGCTTGGTAATGGTAATATCCATACCTTGCTCTTTAGCTGTCTTTACAATTGCATTAGCAAGAGGCTGTAATTTTGCCTCAATATCTTTTTTAGTAACCGTAAAGGCTAATGTTGTAGTTAATAGTATTGGTAAAACCAGTAAATAACGACTTAAAGTTAAATGAGAGGAACGTTTAACATTCATCATTTTTATGCGTTTCTTTAAATCAGAAAGATTAAAATTGTTTACTATTTCTACCGCTGGCATTAAATTGCCCACATCTAATAAACTGTATTGGTAGGCTTTTTTATCAATCCCTCTTTTTAATATTTTTTCGTCGGTAATAAATTCTAAGTTCTCTTTAACAGCTCTTTTCATTAACCAAACACCAGGATTAAACCAATAAAATACCACACTTAATTCGGCCAATATGATATCTAAAGAATGCCATTCTTTAACATGTATATTTTCGTGTGCCAAAATCGTATTTAACTCTACTTCTTTATGCAAAGCAGGGTTAATATAAACTGTCTGCCAGAACGAAAATGGACTTACAGGTTCATCTAAAATCCTCACACTGTAATTTGCTACAGAACCTGGCTTAGATTTTTGGTGCATACGATACAAGGATACAAATTGCACAACCAACCTAAACGCCATTACCAATACACCAACATAAAACAAAATACTAATCCATTGCCAATAATTGCTAATAAAATCTGACGGCACCAAGGCACTTGCCTTTTGGTTTAATTTAGGTACAAATGCAGCAACCTGTTCATTCTGTCTGTTAAAAAAATCGGTTAAATCTATAAAAGGATAAATTGTAGAAAACAATATCCCGAAAGCAAGAAATATACGATTGATTACATAAAATGTTAATCGGCGCAAAATTAGATAATACGCTGCTGCAAATAATATGAGCACAATATTTATCTTAAGCAGAATGATAAAAAAATCTGGCATAACCTTATTTTTCTGGGTTTTCGATTAAATTGATGATCTCTTTTAATTCCTCAGCACTTATCTTTTTATCCTTTGCAAAAAACGCCACCAATTCTTTGTAAGAACTTTGGAAATAGCTATTTACAAAACCATTCATGAAACGTTTTTTATATTCCGCTTCTTTTACCTTGGCACTGTAGCGGTTGGCATTGGCGTAACGTTCGCTTTTTAAGAAGCCTTTACGCTCTAAATTTTTTATAGTAGATGCCAAAGTAGTATATGGTGGTTTAGGCTCGGCCATTTCATCCATAAAATCTTTGATAAAACCTGGTCCAACCTGCCAAACTGCAAGCATTGCTTCTTCTTCCTGTAGTGTTAACTTCTCCATTATTTACGAATATATCGTAAATGTACGAAATTATCTACAAAAAAATAAAATTATAAAATGTTAATGATTGTTAATATTTTCCGTATCGCTCTTCGGCTTCAGTAATAGTTTGAGCTAATATTTTTTGCAATTGCTGGGCATCTTGGGCAATCTTCAAATCCTCATCATAATCTGTCATGAAAACAATTTTCTTGGTTTTTTGCTCGTAGTTAAACACCATTTCGTAGCGCAAAACCTTCTTGTTCTTTAAATCTGCATTTGGATTGGCAATTACATCTGGCAGCTTCCACAAATCTAACTCATTAGCTTTGCTGTGTATAAAAATAATGTTGTTAGCTCTTAACTTCACCACCTTTTTAACTAACGAATCCCGATTATCTAAATATTGATAATTACCAGAAACAGAGTTATAACTGTTTTGCAAAGTGTCTCCAACACCCCATTTATAATCTATGGATACAAAATCGGAAGCGGAATAAGGCCCCTTTCGGAGATTAACGAAATAGTATCCACCAATAGCAATAATTAGAATAATGGCAATAGTGGCAATCAGCGAGATGCTCTTCTTTAAATCAAATGCCATTATTTTTGAAGTTTTTCTTCTGCATCCACTAGGCTTTGCTCAATCACTTTTTGCATTTGTGCGGCAGCATTTTTCATTCTTATATTACCATTAAAGCTGGGCAAATAAGTTACCTCTTTAGATTTTTTTTGATAATTGAATTTTATGAAATAACGCAATAGCTGCTGATTTTTCACATCAGCTTCATTATTGGCAACTATGTTTGGTAAGTTCCAAAACCCTTGCTCATCAGCATTGCTATCTAAAAATTTTTTCTCTCTAGCTGTTAGCTCTATATGTTTAATAACTAATGAATCTTTATCATTAATGTACCTATACTCGCCTGTTGCTGAGTTATATGAGTTTTCTAGGTTATTGCCCACCCCCCATTTATACTCTAATGAAACAAACTCTTTGGCTTTAAATGGTGCATTACGTATAATTGGTGCATAATAGATTATGCCATATATTAAAAAAGGTACTACTACTGTTAAAATTAAAAAAATCCTCTTCCCTCTACTTGTCATTATTAATCTTCTTTAAAATTCTTAGCTGCTTCTTCATCAAACTCACCTTCCCATTTGGCAATAACAACAGTTGCCAAACAGTTGCCAATTACGTTAACAGAAGTACGGGCCATGTCCATTAATTCATCAATCCCTAAAATTGCAGCAATAATAAATACGGGTAAACCAAATTGTTCTGCAGTGGCAATAAGCACAATTAAAGATGCTCTTGGTACTGCGGCTACACCTTTACTAGTAATCATTAAGGTAAAGGCAATAGCTAATTGCTGTCCAATACTTAAATCCATGCCTGCTGCTTGCGCTACAAAAATAGAAGCTAATGATAAATATAAGGAGGTACCATCTAAATTAAAACTATATCCGGTAGGTATTACGAAGGATACGATTTTGCGTGGCACACCAAAACGCTCCATATTGCTCATTGCTTTTGGTAAAGCTGCATCAGAACTAGTAGTTGCAAATGCAATAGAAACTGGTTCTTTTACGGATTGTATAAATTTCTTTATCGGGATTTTCAAGAAAATCATGATAGGTACAAAAACCAATAAGATAAACAAGATTAAAGCGATGTATAGCGAACCTAATAGCATAAAAAGGTTCTTCAAAATATCTACCCCTAAATGACCAACAGTATAGGCCATTGCTGCACCAACACCTATTGGCGCAAAATACATAATGATATTAGTGAACTTAAACATTGTCTCAGACAAACTTTCTACCAGATCTACCAAGGGTTTACGTTTTTTCTCTTCTACCATTGCCAAACCTATACCAAACAATACAGAGAAAACTACAATCTGTAATACCTTGTTTTCGTACATCGATTTTACCACATTTTCTGGAAACAATTCGTAAATAAATTGGGCAAATTTATAGATGCCATGTACATGTTGAGGCAATGTTTCTAAAGTATTATCAGCCAATTTAGCTGTTGGAAGCTGCTCTTGTGGCATATGCTGGATATCAACGCCTACACCTGCATGTGTAATATTTATTACCGCTAAACCTATAAAAATGGCACAAGATGTAGCACAAAAGAAATACAACATTGATTTCCAAGCCATACGCCCAACCTGTTTTAAATCAGAGTGACCAGCAATACCAAAAACTAGAGTTCCGAAAAGTATTGGGCCAACGATAGTTTTTACGAGTTTGATGAACCCTTTGCTTAACGGATGCAATGCCGCCGCAACATTAGGGAAATCTATTCCTACAAATACCCCAAATATCATACAAACTAATATCCAGGTAGTTAAATTTCTTTTTAAAGATGCATAGATAAACAGTACAAAAGCAACTAGCCAACGCATTGACATCATCATTTGACTGGGAACTTCTACAAGATTGAACTCGTGTAGTATGGTAATAATTATCGCAATAGTGACAATTACTAAGGTAATCAGTCCAATTTTGTTTTTTTTCATTTAGTATAGGTTAGTATGGCTAGTTTAAATTCTATTCAAGGCTATTTTTTATGATTGGTAATAATCAACTTAAAATTAATATCCAAACTATAGCTTTTTATGTGTTGTACTTATCTTAAAATAATTTATTGAGCTAACAGGTATAGCAAATGTAATTAATTGCGCAAAGTAAGCAAACAAATATTATTTTTGAGCAGAAAATTATGTAACATCTATAGCAAAGAGTTATCTAAAAAGCGTAGCCAAAAAAATTAATGGACCAAAAAGACATTTTATTTAAGGAAATTTTCGACAAGAACTCCAAGAAGATTTTTCACTTATGCTATGGCTATACAGGGGATAAAGACTCCGCGAACGATCTTCTACAAGAAACTTTTTTAAAGGTTTGGCAAAATTTAGATAAGTTCAGAAACAAATCTTTAATTTCTACTTGGATATATCGCATAGCTGTAAATACCTGTTTAACTTATTTACGTTCAGAAAAAAGACAAGCTAAAGACGAATTAACTGAAAATATTATAGAAAATAAGATTGAGGAATTTTCTGAAAAGAATGAGCAGGTTGCGCTACTTTACAAATCGATTTCAAAATTAGAAGAAAACGATCGTTTGATCATTACCATGGTATTGGATGAGTTACCATACAACGAAATTGCAGATATATCTGGCATCAGCGAAGGTAATCTACGAGTTAAAATTCATCGTATTAAACAAAAACTGACCGAATTATACAATCAGCATGCAAGAATTTGATCAAATAGAAGCGCTATGGGCTACGCATACGGTTGATGTAACTATATCTGCCGATGATATGTTAAAGCAGGCCAAAAAAGAGGTTAATGGTATGCGTACCAAATCTCTGCTAAATATTGGAGGGATGTGTCTCTCTTTTATAGCCGTTGCTTGCTTATGGTTGTTTTTCGATTTCCAATCGTGGACTACACATGTAGGTGTAAGCATTATCGTTTTGTCGGTTGCAGTATACACAGTAATTTTATATAACAATCACCGCATCATATCAAAAAGCGATTTTACAGTTGATCCAAATGAATTTATTAGTAGTTTAAAACGATATCAGCTTAATCGTTTTTCACTTTACAATAAACTATATTGGTTTTATACCGTAGCGCTATCTTTAGGGATGGTATTCTTCTTTGTAGAAGTTTTAGGCCATTTAGACTTATGGATACAGATTGTGTTCATCATTATTAGTTTTGGATGGATGATTTTCTGTTCTACCTTAGTACGTAAAGCTGTAATTAAAAGAGACAAAGAACGCATAGCGTTATTGATAGAAAAATTTGAACGCATTAGCGGTCAATTACAAGGTCAGTAATATTATTTGGCACGGCTTTAGTTCTATTGTATAAAATGAAGAACGATTTTCTATTTTATATTAGAATATTTACCCTTGTTACGGCTTTATTTTTTAGCAGCTTTAAAACGCAACAAGAACTTACTCCCGTTCAACTAGATTGGGATAGTCATTTTATGGCAGAACCTGATGAGCATTCTGCTTATGCTGCATTAACGGCTACAACTTGGCAATACAGCTATTCATCAACCATTAGGGGAAATCGATTAAATATAGATTTTAAATTTGCTGGTGGCATTGAGCCGGAAAAATCTTGGGTAAAACGCAATAGAATAAGAGATAGAAGAGTAAGCAGGGAGTTACTAAATCATGAGCAAGGTCATGTTTATATTAATTTTATGCAGTTGAAAGAAGGTGAATATAAAATGCGGAACCAAAAATATACAATTAGCAACTATAAGCGACTAATCCAGACTACTGCCAACAGCATTAGCAAATACTACAGCGATATGCAAAGTAGATATGATAATGAAACAAAACATGGTTCTGACTTAACAGCTCAGGCTAAATGGGACAGTTTTTTAAGGGCAGAAATGAATAAATATTAAAAAAGCATCATGTCGAACAGCAAGGAGAAATCTATCTATTCAAATAATTAGTTTATTTTAAAAAGATATCTCGTCGTTACGCTCTGTCTTTACGACGAACATACCCTATTCGTTAGGTTTAACTTCATTGGCAGAGAAACTATTTCCACTTAACCTATATTTTAAGGTTTTAACTAACGTTGTTGTTTTACCGCTATCTATAGAAACTATTGGCACAGACCGGAATAAATCTCCATTTTTAATGAAAAACTTATCGTTGCCTTCATAGCCTTTTTTCATATCGCTACTTAAGCCTGGAAAACTGATCTTATCAAAGCTATTATTTACAAATTCGTAAACATTTAGATCGTTTACATTTTTTCTCACAAGATACTGGATATATAACTCTGGATTACCATCATTGTCTAAATCCATGTTCCATGCATCGGTAATAATGCCATTTCTTTCTGCGTTGAGTGATCGAAAATTATTCTTTAAAGAATCAGACATTAAAAGAATATAACCACCAACGGTATCTACACCTTTGCCCCAACTTACCACTTCGAAATGGTAGCCCTGCTTAATTTCAATACTTTTATAAAATGGAAAAGGATTTAGAGTTTTTGTAGTGATAGTAGCAACTGGTGTTTCAGTTTTTTTCTCATCACTGGTACAAGCAGCAACAAAAACAATAGTAAGCGATAAAACACCTAATTTAATAACATCAATTAATTTCATTTATCTGGACGATTTTTTAATACCCCAATTTATGTGATTTACTAATCTTTTGCAAAAAATATTTATTTAGTTTTAACGTCTGGGCCTCCATTATTTAAAACGGTTTCAGTTACCACACTTCTTTTACCACTTGGAGTAATTACAATCGTTTTTAAAATTTTCTTTTGTCCTTGTGGCACATTCACTTTTATTGCACCTGTGTATTCGTTGGCATTTTCTGATGGACGATAATTATTTAACGTGTAGAAAATTTTCGCACCAGCAACTGGTGATTTAAGTGTTATGGTAATATCTTCTCCATTAAGTACTTTTTGATCCTGACCAATTGGCGTGGGTACCCAATAGTTGGTATTGGTTTTGTCTAATTTTGCTAAATGGAGAGGTAAACGTTCTTCTGAGAAATTTTTCAAATCTTTTCTAGCTAAAGGGCTCCAAGCCACTTCTGCAAGTGCTAAAATTTTAGGGAAAATCATATATTCTACCTTAGCCGGCGTTTCCATATATTCCGTCCATACGTTACCCTGTACACCCTTTATATATTGATGTTGCGCAGCTGCTAAATTTTTCGGAACTGGATCATAAGCATACACTTTTAGAAAAGAAGTGCCACTGCCACCTAAACCACTAATGGTTAGGGGCTCGTCTGCAGAACCAGAAGATTTGTGATCAAAATAATATCCAGCCCAACCTGGGGTCATAATTACATCGTGGCTTTGGTTAGCCGCCTCAATTGCATTATTCTCGCCTCTCCATGCCATAACTGTTGCATTTGGTGCTAAGCCACCTTCTAATATTTCATCCCATCCAATTATAGATTTTCCTTTTGAATTTACATATTTTTCTATTCTCTGAATAAAATAGCTTTGCAAACCGTGCTCATCTTTTAAATTATTATCCTTAATTAATTGTTGGCAAAAAGGCGATTGTTTCCAATATTCTTTAGGGCATTCATCTCCACCAATGTGGATATATTTTGATGGAAATAAAGCAATTACTTCATCCAATACATTTTCTAAAAACTTAAAGGTATTTTCGGTAGGTACAAAAACATCGTCGAAAACTCCCCAAGTTTGCTGTACCTGTTTGCCTTTTCTAGAACCAGACCAAGGTGCTTTCTCTCCTACCCAAGTATCTCGATCAGGAAAAGCGCTCAATTCGGGATAGGCAGCAATTGCAGCAGATGCGTGACCAGGCATTTCTATTTCTGGAATTACAGTAATGTATCTTGCTGCTGCATAGTCTATAACTTGTTTGGCCTCTTCTTGGGTATAAACGCCGCCATGCTCTGTATTGTCTGTACCACCTGTACCCGGGTAATTCCCTACAATGGTTCCATTTCTTTTACCACCAACAGTTGTTAATTTAGCATACCTTTTAATTTCAATTCTCCAACCTTGATCATCTGTTAAGTGCCAGTGAAAGGTGTTGATTTTATACATCGCTAAAATATCAATATACTTTTTTATAAATGATAAAGGAAAGAAGTGACGTGACACATCCAAGTGCATACCTCTGTAACTAAAGCGAGGATAATCATTAATCTCAGCAGTTTGAATAGTTATTTTATTATCCCTTTTATCAGGCATTAATTGCATTAAAGACTGCACGGCATAAAATATTCCAACTTCAGTGCCTACTACTTTTATCTGATTTGGTGTTACCTGTATGTTATAACCTTCTTTTGGCAATTGTGTAGCACCAACTGCAGTTAAGACTATACTTTTCTGATTTGGACCGGCTGATGTTGCTTCCCTTAAGGCAAAACCTCCCTTATTTACAATAAACGCATTTAATAAATCAGCAGATTTAGCATTTGCTTTATCGTTGCTAACCAATACCACTGTTTGATCTAGTTGGAAATTTCCATTTGATTTTTTAACCGAAACTGGTACTGGTATAATACCCATATTGGCATCGGTTTGCGCAGCACTCTGCAAAGCAAAAATAGCAGGTAAAAGGAGTAGGTAAAATTTCTTCATATCGTTTTAGGTTTGATATGCACAAGATAGAAAATTTAAGGAATATCTAGAGTAAGAGATGCCTACTTATTAAGGTTACAATGATGCCCTTTTGGTGTAATAAAATGGAGCTTCTATATGTTCCTTACTATTTTCTAGTATCAGCCTTGCTGCTGTAGCACCCATAAACTTAAAATCGGTTGATATCGTAGTTATTCCATTAAGGATAATCTTTTTTAAAGAAGTTTCATTATAAGAAATAATACCAACCTGTTTACCTAGTGTATATTTTGTATCAATAATTCGCTCAATTAATACTACAAGATCATTTTCCATCAAATTGATATAAACCTCTCCTTCAGTAATTGGCTCGTTTAAAATATCTTCGACCACTACATGCGAGAATGCATATTGATGGCAGAACTTAAGAAATCCATCCAAAATCTCTTTAGGAAAGTAACTATTTTTAGGAAAAATAATCTTTAAAGTATCATATCGACTAAGGTCTTCTTTGGCCTGTTCTAATGCTTGGTAAATATCTTGCTCAAAATGCTGGTAAACAGCTGCAAACTCACCCTCAATTCCTTGTATTCGCTTATCTAAAAGCACCAATTTATCTTTAGGTATGGCATTGATAACGTCTCTAGCATATTGTTCTCCTCCTAAAAAATGCGGAATAACTACGTAATGACTATAATCGTCTTTCTTAGTGGTTAAAAATTTCTTAAATAAGGTTAAATCATTATTATAAATGTAAAAATCTACTAACACATCCATGCCTAAGGCAGCAATAAAGGAATCGTATATAATTTTCTTATGTACACTTAACTTATTAAACAACAAAAAAACCTTCAGTTTACGTTCAAAGTCTATATCAGCAATATAATAACCTTTACCAGGCACCGATGTAATTACTCCAGATTTGCGCAGGTATCGGTATCCCTTTTCTGCGGTATCTCTTGATACTTCTAAATTAAAACTTACCTCGTTAATAGAAGGAAGTACACTCCCCTTTTTTAGTTTGCCTTCTTCAATAGCTAAAATAACTGCATTAAACAATTGTAGGTATTTGGGGGTAGAAGAATATTCATCAACTTCAATAAAATCGAAAAAGCTCTTAGATTGCATACCTAAAAGTAATCAAATATTAGAAATTGCAAAGTATTTAGTGTATTTGTAACAAGGTATTTATTAGCCTAACTTTTCAGCTGTAAATGAAATTGGATTTGGTTGCGTATTGCATGTAATAATGGTAGATCAAGTTCGCAACCTTGGCTTTCGCAATGCGCATGGTCAACTTCGTCTAATTGAATAGTTCCAATGCTACCTTCCTGTTCTAAAATCTCAAATCTACCTTGCCCCAATGGCCTGATATCAAAAAACCTACCCTGATTACCATCTGCAACTTCTACTGTAAACTGATTAGGCAAAGCCTCCCCATTTGTTTTCTGATTAAAATTATTTTCGTTACCCATTATATACAGTTGAACTTATAGAACAAGCTAGAAATAAAATTGTTGCATTGAAATTGATATTTTTAGCCATACTTTAAATTAACAGGATGGCACAGGATGAGCTTTACGTATTAAATTGCGATATTAGGCTACCAGATATAAATATCAATGAACTACAATAAAATCATCTTTATCATCCTTTTAGCGCTAACTACCCCCTGCCCAGTATTTGCAGATTTCGTATTTCGTAAAGGAGAAAATTTAACAATATCAATTGAGGCAAAAGAAGCACGGGTTGTACATACAGCCCTTGATATTTTCACTAAAGATTATAAAAAAGTTTTTGGCGGAAACATTATCAAAACTGGTAAACAGCGAGTTTTTATCGGCACTTTGGGAACTGGTTCTGCTGTCGAAAAACTTATAGAAGTTAAAAGCATCCAAGATTTAAAAATGCATGCCGAAGGTTATATCCTTCAAGTTAAAAATGATCAAATCCTAATTTTAGGTAGCGATAAACGCGGAACAGCTTATGGTATTTTGGAATTATCAAGACGTATCGGAGTATCTCCGTGGGAATGGTGGGCAGATTCGAATATTGCAAAACAAACTTCAATAACGCTAAAAAATGGACTTAATTTACTAGAATATCCATCTGTAAAATTGAGGGGTATATTTTTAAATGATGAAGACTGGGGAATAACACCTTGGAGTTACCTTACCAACGAACCATCTAAAATAAAAGGTCAGATTGGACCAAAAACCCATGCCCGTATTTTCGAATTGTTGCTACGCTTACGTGCCAATACTTTCTGGCCAGCTATGCATGATGTATCGGTAGCCTTTTTCCAAACACTAGGAAACAAAGAAATAGCTGATAAATATGGTATTGTTGTAGGTGCATCGCACTGCGAACCTATGATGCGTAGCGCAAATACCGAATGGAAAATTGATGGTAAGGGCAATTACGATTATGTAAACAACAGAGAAAATGTGCTTCAATTTTGGCAAACCAGGGTATCTCAATTGAAAAACTCTGATAATATTTACACGCTAGGTATACGTGGTGTACATGATGGTAAAATGCAAGGTGCCAACACGCTCAAAGAACAAAAAGACGCCATCACCAATATTTTTAAAGACCAAAGGCTAATGTTGGCGAATACCATCAATTCTAATTTGGAAAAAATACCGCAGGTTTTTATTCCCTATAAGGAAGTATTGGATGTATATAACATGGGGCTAGAAGTGCCTGAGGATGCTACCCTAATGTGGACAGATGACAATTATGGTTACATCAAACACTTCCCCACTGAAGCAGAGCGTGTTCGCAAAGGCGGAAATGGCATTTACTATCATATCTCTTATTGGGGTCGCCCTCATGATTACCTATGGTTAGCAACCAATCACCCAGCGCAAATTTATACCCAAATGAAAATGGCTTATGATAAAGGCGCAAAAAACATCTGGATTTTAAATGTAGGCGATATTAAACCTGGCGAGTATTTAACCGAACTCTTTTTAGACATGGCATGGAATATCAATGCCATTGAAGACAATAAAGAGGGATTAAACAAACATTTGCAAAATTGGCTAAGCAGAGAATTTGGAGCAAAAAATGCTTCAGCTTTGCGTGATGTTATGGATGAGTATTACCGTTTGGCCTACATCCGCAAACCAGAGTTTATGGCGAATAGCAGAACCGAAGAGAAAGATCCAAAATTTAAGGAAATTGCAGATTTACCTTGGACAGAACAAGAATTGAATGATCGTGTGACTGCTTATGAAAAAATTGCTAACCAAGTAAAAACGATGGCTAAAACCATTAGTCCAGCCCAACAGGATGCTTGGTTTCAGTTGATTGAGTATCCGGTTTTGGGTGCAGCAGAAATGAATAAAAAAATTGTTTATGGGCAATTGGCCAGACATGGTTTGGCAAAATGGGCACAAAGTGATGCCGCTTATGATGCAGTTGAAAAACTTACTTTACAATACAATTCACTTGCGGGAGGTAAGTGGAAAAACATGATGAATGCGAAACCACGTAGTCTTTCTGTTTTTGGAAAAGTGCCCCAAGTAAAAGCTACACAAAAATTACCTGCTGCTCAAATTCCTATTATACTATTAAATGGACTAGATTATCAGAAATTTAGTGGTAGTAAACCAAAAAATCATGGCTTAGGATATAAAAATGCAGCGATTAGTTTAAAGAAGAATGATTTGGTGACTTATCAATTTAAAACTACGAATGCAGATTCGGTTTACATCCAAGTGGCATTTGCGCCTAACCATCCTGTGGAAGGTAAAGTGATCCGTTATGAAATTACGATTGATGATGCCACACCAGAAGTGATAGATTTTCACACTTATGACCGCAATGAAGAGTGGAAAGTAAATGTGTTGACCAATCAGGCTGTTCGTATAAGTAAAGCCAAATTAAAAAAAGACAATGGCGAACACACCATCAAAATTAAAGCAATAGATGAGGGTATTGTATTGGATCAAATTAGAGTTTATGATAAACCTATTGTTTTAACAAGATAACGGCATTTTTAAAATTAATTTTAACAAGGCTAAAATATTTCATTAAAGATTTATAAAAATCATTTTCAAACACTCATTATATAAGTTTTTCTTATTTTATATTTTTAAAAAACATGTGTACATTTAATTAAAGGCTGCTATTACGCCGACTATTATTATGACACGACTTTTTATAGCAGCCCTACTGATCATCTTTACTTTGACAACTAAAGCTCAAAACAAAATGCGACCAGTTGATGAATTAATAAATAAAACCGCCCCAGGTTGGACAATTGTAGAAGACTGTATTAAATTTGCCAAAAACAAAGTTGAGGTTTTAACGGTCGACACCTCAAAAGCAAAAGACGCTTTATATAAAACACAGGTAACAACACGCTCACCCATGGGAGCCATTGTTTACATGACAGGCGGACTTTTAATTGATGATGGTTGGATTAGAATTCTTGGTTCGGGTAACCCTAAGCTCAACCGGACACTGCCAGATTGGAACAAAGGAAAATCGTTTAAGGAGTTTGGGGAAGTACCTTCCTTTTTATTAATTGCTGATGATGCCGTTGGAGGCTTTTATCTTTTAAATGGTGGTGGGCTTGGCAAAGACTTAGGTAAAATCTATTATTTTTCTCCTGACAATTTAGAATATGAGCCGCTCGACATTACTTACACAGAATTTCTACAGTTTTGCTTTAACAGCGACTTGGATAAATTTTACCAAGGTAATCGGTGGACGAAATGGAAGGACGAAGTTTCAAAGTTAGCTGGCGACAAAGTTTTTAGTTTTTTTCCTTTTCTATGGACAAATGAGGGAAAAGACATCAATAAAAATACAAGAAAATCAGTTCCAGTGGAGGAGCAATACGGTTTAAGTATTGATATGCGGAAACAACTTGGGATCGACAAATAGAAACAAGTTTTAAAATGGCTTACAAGCTAGCTGGGCTGAAGAATAAATTTAGAATATTTAAAATGTGCTGAAACCCAAGAAAGACATGCCTATACAAAACCTAAAATTTTATGGGTCATCATAAAATGATAATATAGAAGCAGAAAATAAGATTAAAATGAGTAAAATAATTTTTGACAGTGGAATATCTCTTGATGGTTTTTTCGCAGGAGACAACAGAAGTCCAAAAAATCCAATGGGTGGTGTTTCTGGGCAAATTCATTCGTGGATGTTTAATCAAAAAGCATTTTGGGAATACCTAGGGTTTGATGGAGGAAAAGAAGATAATGCTGACGGAAAATTGATTAGAGAGACTATCGAAAGAACAGGTGCTTTTATTATGGGTAAGCGAATGTTCGAGGAAGGCGAAGCCAGTTGGCCAAATGACTTATATAAAGCTGATGTTTATGTTCTAACCCATGAAAAACGGGAACCATGGGTACAAGAAGGCACTACAACTTTTTACTTCATTAATAATGGAATACAAAGCGCATTAGAAAAAGCAAAACAATCGGCAAAAGGAAAAGACATACGAGTACAAGGTGGTGCAAACACCATTCAACAATTTTTAAATGCAGGCCTGGTGGATGAATTTTTTATACACATTGCACCCGTTTTTTTAGGAAGCGGTATCAGATTATTTGATGGCATTGATAAAGACAAATATGACCTACAAGTTATAGATGTTATACCATCAGACTTGACAACCCATTTGAAGTATAAATTGACAAAAAAAATAAAATAATAAAACTTTGGCATTCGTTTAGCAAAACTTGAAGTTTAGTCATGATTGCCAATTTTAGAAAGACAACCAAAGAACAAAAATTATATAAGTATGGAAGAAACAAATTTCTATGAAGATATTAAAGAAATCGTAAACACAATTTTTGCCTTTCTTCAATCTGATTTTGGATTTTCTAACTTCCAAGAAAATCAACTTGCGTACGAAATGCATTTTGAAGCAAAAAACGATCGTGTTAGCATAGATATTTGGTTTGAAGCAATTGTAACTACGCCTATTTGGATAAAGATTAATAATTATTATGTTACCAGTCTAGAACTTGAAAATGAAATTGTTCAATACTATCATAAACAAATAGATGAACTATATGAACCTGAACCCAATGAGGCTAAAAATAAATGTTTTCAGTTCGAGTTCTCGCAATATTATAAACATGGCAAAACACTAAACACGCTTTACCTCAACGAAATTGCAAATATACTTCGTAGGCATAGCTCAGTTTTTAAAGGGGATTTCGAACTATTAGAAGCTAATTCACTAATTCTTGATGCAGATTATAAAAAAAAGATAGCTCAAGAAAGAATTGACAAAGGCACTTATACACTTGAATTTCAACTACTTTGCGATGATGATTATGATATGTACGCAGAATTTGAATGTATAGAAGAAATAATAGCATATTTAAAAAAAGAGCCTGATATTAAGGTATATCGTGTACTAGATTGCTATATGAACGAAATCAGTTTACCCAAAACTCATTAAAATTTCAATTATAGAATTTACAAAATAGCTTCTTAAAAAGATTATATAAAAAATTAGCTTATTGTTGTCGTATATACTATATTTGCGACAACAATATTATAAATCATGAGAAAATTAGAATTTGTATCTCTTCAGGTAAGGGATTTAGAAGTATCGAAAACATTTTATACAGCTAAACTAGGCTTTGAGTTAGCAGCAATAGACAATCCCGCTGCTTACATTTTTAAATATAATAATGGCGAAGCAAGTTTTGCGATTAGAAAGCCAATAGCAGATGTAGGAGAAAAAGAACTGGGTATTGGCGTGTCGCTCTGGTTTGCGATAGATGAAAATATTGAAGATTTACAAACAAAGCTAATTGCCCAACAAGTTATTCTTTTAGGCACGATTAACCCTAGCCCATTTGGTAAAACACTAATGGTAAAAGATCCTGATGGCTATATTATTACTTTTTTAGAGCAAGCTAAACACACTACTAATGTATAACCAAGAACTAAAATACTGGATTATTGTAGCTTCTAAAGATCATGTTAAAAATGGTAAAGATTTAGGTATTGCGCAAGCCTGTCATGGTAAATCATCACCTTTAAAAAGAATGAAAAAGGGAGACTACTTAATTTATTACTCGAGTAAACAGACTATGGGAAATACAGAAAAATGCCAACAATTTACCGCTTTAGGCAAAATAATGGACGATGAAGTTTATCAGTTTCAAGTATCTGCAAATTTTTGCCCATCGAGGCGCAATATCGAATTTTTAGATACTAAGGATTTATCAATTATGCCTTTAATTGAGCACTTAGATTTCATATCCAACAAAAAAAGTTGGGGATATCCATTTCGATTTGGTTTCTTTGAAATTAACAAACACGATTTCGATTTAATTTCGTCACAAATGCTGCAAACTCAATATGCCTAAAGAAATAGAATTCAAATTTAAAAGCCCTAATGATAGCCCAGGTTATTTGCTTGGTCAGCTAACTATGCTTTGGCAGCGTAAACAAAAAAAGGTTTTAGATCCATTAGATTTAACCCAAACCCAATTTGCGCTGTTGGCTGCATTGGGTTGGCTTTCTAAAAAACGCAATACAGTTACACAAGTAGACATTGCCAATCAAAGTAATGCAGATAGAATGATGGTATCAAAAGTATTACGTACACTTGCAGAAAAAGGTTTTATTACCAGACAAGAGCATGAAACCGATACCAGAGCAAAGACTATTCGATTAACACCAAGTGGAGAAACCATTTTGCAAAAGGCTCTTATCGAAATAGAAAATGCCGACTTGGATTTTTTCGACACCTTAGCCACTGAACTTCCTTCATTTAATAGCAATATGGTACAATTAATAACGAAGAATAAGGAGTTATTTTAACAATCCTGAAGTAAAAATAGATGGTATTTTATTTATAACAGAATCAACATTTATTCTTTGTTCTTCAAAAAATTTCTATCTAAAAATTCAAACACCTCGGCGAAATGTTTGGTGGGCTCTGCATGGTTACCTTCAACAACAAGGTGCTTGTAAGTATGTTTAAATTGATGAGCTTTTAGCCTCAATATCATTGCATCGCCCATTTTTACCGCTGGTATAATTTCGTCTTTTGTAGCAGAGAGCAGCAAAATCGGACCATTGATTTTCTCTACTTTGATTACTGATTGCTGTGCTGCAATAGTATCTTTTAACATCGCTGTAAATCCACCTCTTAAATCTCCTTTCATTAAAAAAGGTACGGCTTCTTCGTTTACTGGTACAAAAGATAGTTGTTTACCGGCATATGTCCAACAAGAAGAATCAAAAGTTTGGGTGTGCCCCGGAAAAGCAACACTACTTGCCGAAAGCCCAACCACACATTTAATGGTTGGATAATAACTCCCTAAAAGCAAAGCCAAATCTGCACCTCTTGAACCTCCAACAATAGCCATCTTTGCTCGATTTACTTTTTGATTTTCTGCAGCCAAAGCAACTGCTTGATAAACATCTTCGATAGCAATTTGATCTAAAATAGTTGGGGTATTTTTTACACCAAAATAAGCGATGGCTAAAAAGGCATATCCCTTGGCAATAAATTGATCTCTGGTAGCTTTCCAATGATTACTTGCCCATGCATTACCACCTTCAGAGCCACCCAAACCAACTATTAAAGGTTGATTTGTTGAACTTCCCAAGTAGAGAATAGCTTGTACATTTTTAACTTTTAAAGTGTCTTGGGCTTTGGAGATGATTGTGCCAAAGGCCAAAAGCATTATAATTGTTAATTTGATCAATTTCATTGTAATAGGGATTAAAAATTTCAACAAAAATGCACATAACAAATGCTATCCCATTTGATCTATATCAAAAAATTACTTTTCTGCCCTAATTCTGCTCAAAGTTTCTTGGGTGATGCCTAAATAAGAAGCAACCATACCTAAAGGAATACGATGATGGATATCATGATAAGTTATTAAAAAATGTTGGTATTTCTCTTTGGCTGTACTAAAACGCATGGAGGTAATTCTTTCCATTAAATGACCAAATACCGTGCTCATTGATAACCTGGCGTATCTTTCCATTTCTGGGAAACTATCAAATAACGCTACCAAATCATTTACATGCAAACAATAGGCTTCAGTATCTTCAATGGCATCAATATAGTAAATATCAACTTTTCTGGTGCGGAAACTTTTTGGCGAATTGCTCCATTCTTCTTCTGCCGGAAAATACTCGCTAATTTCCTTACCATCCTTTATAAAATAGGTACGGAACAAACCTTTCTGAATAAAGTAGGATTTGGTACATACTTTTTCAGCGTCGTGCACTAATGCCCCTTTTTTAAAAGTTACAAAACTTAGCTTGTTGGTTAAGGCATCTTTAAGCTCATCACTTAATTTAATGTACTTTTCGAAATGGGCGAATAGTTGGTTCATTGGTTTATTAGTTCAATCGTAAAATACACATTATTCTTATTATTGATTAACTTGAAACAATCATCATTTGTAATTTTTAAAAACATTAGCGTTAAAATTTTTCTCATCACACAAATAATTATATTTGTTAAATGACCAAGAAGGCTAAGCTTAACCGAATAATTGAATGCTGTGAAGCACATTATGGTCGTGGTTTAGCAATAAATTGGAAGAATGGAGATTTCGTTGATTTAAGTCGCGAAATTTTTAAAAGCACCAAGGTAAATATTAGTCCTAGTACCTTAAAAAGAATATTTGGAAAAGTAAGTGTAGAGGATGATTACATTCCACAACAAGCTACTTTAAACGCACTGATTAATTATGGCGGTTATATAGATGATAGCTTTTTAAAATCAGGAAATTCGGATGTGGATGAAGACCTTCCTCAACAACCAAAAAAAAACAGTCAGAAAATATCGGTTTACCTCTTCAGCCTTATTGCTGTCTCCATAACACTTATATTGATATGGTTTTTTGTTTATAGAAGCAATCCATCAGGTTCGGTTAAACTGCTGACCACCGAAGGCATATTACCATCTTCAGCTTATTTTGAGTTGGTTGTGCCTGATACAAAAGATAGTGTATTAATTGATTTTGGAGACAAATCTACCCTAATCTTAGTTAAACCTGAACAAAAAAAAATTGCTCATAATTATTTTATTCCTGGCGTGTTTGATGTATTGATGTACAACCGAGGTAAAGTAATTTCAAAAACCAAGGTAAGTGTAAAATCCAACAAATGGATAGGTTTAGGTTTTAGGAGACAACGTGAGTTACCCGAGCATTACTACGCCTTTCCGGCCAATAAAACAGGTAAAGACAGCTTATTTTATATTGCAAATACACAGCTCAAAAAATTAGGCATTGACACTACCGGTTCGCTATTTACCAGATTAAGCAATTATACAGATGTGGGCAGCAGTGCTGATGACTTTATTTTTGAAACCTCATTTAAAAATAAGGTAAAAACAGGGGGCATATATTGTCATGCTACACAAGTTAAAATAGCGGGGATGAACGGAATGGTTCGTTTCAGATTTGTTAACCCTGGCTGCAGCTCAAAATCTAACATTGTTTTGAGTGAAAAACGTTATGAAGGATTAGTAGAAAATCTATCATCGCTATTACTTGATTTAGCCCAATGGAACAACGTTAAAGCAATTAATAAAAATAAACAAGTTTCATTATATGTGAATGAAAAACTTGTTTTTAGAGCAGAATATGCTAAATCACTTGGCGAATTAAAAGGTGTTTTTGTAGAGTTTGAAGGAAACGGCTTTGTTAAAACCTGTAAACTGACAGATCTAAATGGAAAAACATTTTTCCAATTTTAAAATTCGCTATTTACCATTACCAACTACCTGATTATCATAACATTAAGTTTTTCATAATTCTGAACATACTTTGAACAAGAGTAATTGAACATGATCAATTTAAATTATTTATTTTCGAATTAAATCCATCACAATGAAAACTTTTACCTACCGCAACCTCTGCATTTTTACTATTGCATTTTTGATCCAACAGATACCTAGCTATGCACAAAAAGTAAATACTATAGACCCTTGGCAAAATGTTGCAAACATATTAAAGAACATTAAGGCTCCAACATTTGCTAAAAGAGATTTTGTAATTACCACATTTGGTGCCAAAGGCGATGGAGAAACCAATAGTAGCGTAGCAATTAAAAAAGCAATAGAGGCTTGCTACAAAGCTGGCGGTGGTAGAGTTGTAGTACCTGCCGGGAAGTATTTTACCGGTCCGATATACCTAAAAAGTAATGTAAATCTACATGTTCAAAAGGGAGCTACTTTACTATTCTCAACCAAACCTGATGACTATTTACCATTAGTTCATACCAGATGGGAAGGCATAGATTTAATGAATTACTCGCCTCTGATCTATGCATTTAAAGAAAAAAACATTGCCATTACGGGCGAAGGCATTTTAGATGGACAGGCTACCAATAAAAACTGGTGGCCCTGGAAAGGAAGAAAAAATTACGGATGGATAGAAGGTTCGCCCAACCAAACCGACAACGATAAAAGAGCTGCCCTATTTGCGATGGCCGAAAAGGATATTCCAATTGCTGATCGAAAATTTGGTAATGGCTTTTACCTTCGTCCTCAGTTTGTACAACCATATGCCTGCGAAAATATATTGATAGAAGGCATAAAAATCATCAATTCGCCAATGTGGGTCGTAAATCCGGTACTGTGTAATAATGTAACTATTAGTAAAGTTACCATAGATAGTGATGGACCAAATAGTGATGGCTGCGACCCTGAATCATGCAAAAATGTGTTAATTAAAGATTGTTATTTTAATACTGGAGATGATTGCATTGCCATAAAATCTGGTCGAAATCGTGATGGCAGAAGAATTAATATACCAAGTGAAAATATTGTGATCCAAAATTGCACCATGGCAAAGGGACATGGTGGCATTGTTATAGGAAGTGAAATTTCTGGCGGTGCTAAAAATATTTATGCCGAGAACTGTAAAATCATTAGTGCCTCGCTTAATCAGCCATTAAGAATAAAAACCAGTTCGGCCAGAGGTGGTACTATAGAAAATATATATTTCCGCAACATTACAGTTGATCAATTTAAAGAAGAAGCTGTAATCATTACCATGCTTTATGAAGACAAAGGAGACTATTTACCTACTATCAAAAATATCAATATTGATAACTTATTGGTAAAAAAAGGTGGTAAGCGAGGAATTGTATTAGAGGGCTATCCAGCCTCTGCAATTACCAATGTAAAATTTAATAATGTAATTATTAACGGCGTAGAAACACCAATACAATCCAATAATGCTAAAGGAATTATATGGAACAATACATTTATTAATGGTAAAAAAATACAATAAGTAATAGCAACATAATAATGATTTTAACCAACAAAAAGAGATTATCGTTTTACATATGGGCTATATGTATGGCAATTGGCATTGCACCATCGGTTGCGCAAATAACCAAACAAATCAAATACCTATCCGGAATAGACAATACACACACCAAAACATGGGATTTTTGGGCAACATCAGGAAGAAACAGTGGTTATTGGACAAAAATACAGGTTCCATCACATTGGGAACAACAAGGCTTCGGGACATATAATTTTGGACGAGATAATGTAAACTTTGGCAAAAACTTCCGCTTTGCGGATGAAAAAGGTATTTACAGACATCGCTTTACCATTCCAACAAGTTGGAAAAATAGCACTATTAATCTGGTGTTTGAAGGAGTGATGACCGATACTGAAGTTAAGCTTAATGGCAAATTAGTTGGTCCAATACATCAAGGTGGCTTTTATAGGTTTAAGTATGAAATTGGTAATTTATTGAAACCAAATCAAGAAAATGAATTAGAAATAAAAGTGAGTAAAATGTCTGCTGATAATTCGGTAAACAATGCAGAGCGTTTGGCTGACTATTGGATTTTTGGTGGTATTTACAGACCAGTTTACCTAGAAGCTTTACCAAAAGAACACATTACTTTTACCTCTATCAATGCAAAAGCTGATGGCTCATTTGTAGCAAAAGTAATATTAACAAACATTGGCATCAGTAGAACAGTAATCACTGAACTATTAGATAAAAATGGAAAAGTTGTAGCTAGTGTTAAAAACATGGTTACCAAAGGCGATACAGTTGTAATGGTTAATAACAACTATAAAACACCCAAATTATGGACAGCTGAAACACCCAATTTATACTCAGCTAGATTTACTATCACTTCAGGAACGCAGAAAATCTACCAAATAATAGAAAAATTTGGTTTTAGAACTATAGAGGTTAGGAAACAAGATGGAATTTACGTTAATGGTAGAAAAATAAAATTAAAGGGTGTTAATAGGCATGTTTGGTGGCCAGAAACTGGCAGAACCATCAATAAACAAATCGATATTGCTGATATAGAACTAATTAAAGGCATGAATATGAATGCGGTTAGAACAGCACACTATCCGCCAGACAAAAGCTTTTTAGCAGCCTGCGACTCATTAGGTTTATACGTTATTGACGAACTAGCTGGTTGGCAAAAGGCATATAGTACCAAAGCTGGATTACCTCTGGTTAAGGAAATGGTAATTAGAGATAGCAATCATCCCTCTATCCTATTTTGGAGTAATGGTAATGAAGGTGGGCACAATTTTAATTTAGACAAGGAATTTAGAAAATACGATCTTTCTGACAGAACAGTGATCCATGCACATCATAAACCAGGGAATGCCTTTAACGGTATAGATTGCAACCATTATGAAGATTATTACAGCACAGAAAAAATTCTAGCGGACACCAATATTTACATGCCAACAGAGTTTTTACATAGCTTGGACGATGGAGGTGCAGCATCTGGCTTATCTGACTTGTGGGATTTACATTGGAACACAAAAAATGGTGCTGGCGGATTTATTTGGGCATTATTAGATGAAGGCATCGTACGCACAGACTTAAATAATCTTATCGATGTGAATGGCGTAAATGGCCGCGATGGTATTGTTGGTCCGCATCGTGAAAAGGAAGCTAGTTATTTTGCCATCAAAGAAATTTATTCACCAGTTAAAATTGTGTTAAAAAAACTATCAGTAGATTTTAATGGAGAAATTCCAATGGAGAATAGATACAATTTTACTAACCTCAATCAATGTAGCTTTAAATGGCAGTTGATAAACTTTAAAACACCTAGTACTCCAACTAAAGGTTACATCGTTGCAAAAAGCGGCAATGCGATTTCGCCAAGTATCGAACCGTTTCAAAAAGGAGTATTAAAACTAAACTTATCAGCCGATTTTAGATCTTATGACGCCTTATATCTCACTGCTTACGATCCCTTTGGTAAAGAACTTTATCAATGGACTTGGAAGCTAAAAGATAATGACCAACTTTTAAATGTGATTTTATCAAAATTAGCTAATGGAAAAATTTTAGCTACAGAAACTGATAGTTTGGTTATAGTGAAAGCCGCTGGCATTAGTATATCTATCAGTAAATTAGATGGAAACATTATCAAATTAGCCAATGATGCAAGTAAACCACTACCATTTGGAAATGGTCCCATTTTAGTTAGCGGCAAAGCAAAATTTATAAAGCTAGAACACCAGAAAGAAGGCGATAGTTACATCATCAACTGCAGTTACGAGGGTGATTTAAAGTTTGTAAAATGGAAAATTTTATCAAGTGGATGGGTGGAAATGAATTACAGCTATAGTTTAGATGGCACCTATTCATTTGCTGGTATAAGTTTTTCGACACCAGAAAATGATGTATTTAAGGCGAAGTGGCTAGGTAATGGACCTTACCGAGTTTGGAAAAATCGTCCTTTTGGGACAACTTTAAACGTTTGGGAAAATATGAACAATAACACCCAAACTGGAAAATCGCCATGGATTTATCCAGAATTTAAAGGTTATTTTGCAGACGTGACCTGGATGGAACTGAGTACTGTGAATGGCAAATTTATAGTTGCATCAAAACAAGATGATCTCTTTGTACGTCTTTTTGATTTCTATGGAAAGTTAGGCTCAGATCCGTCTCCCTTATTGCCAACTGGCGATATTTCATTTTTAGATGCCATCCCTGCAAATGGTGCCGCTGGTTTAGGTCCTATGAGTAAAAAAAATGAAATTCACGGAATCAAGGAGCGTACGCTATATTTTTATTTTGGCACTTTAAAAAACCATAGGGATGATTATGTAGATCAATATCCTAATTGAGCATTTTTTAATAAGCTAGATTATTTTTTTAAAAATTTAGATAGAAAACCAATCATCACACTATCCATTTTAGGTGTTTCCACATCTCCGAAATTACCATGCTTCCCGCCTTTTACTATATAAATCTCTGTTGGCGAACCTTGTTTTTTTAGCAACTCAAAAAGTGTCATAGATTGTTCAACTGGGACTGTTTTATCTTGGTCGCCATGAATAAACAAGACCGGAATCTTATTGTTGGAAACATAATTAACTGGAGATAAAGTTTTTACAAAAACAGTATCATTTTTCCTGTTGGCCAACCAAGTAGCAGATGCACTTCCTGGAGCTGTAGCCGGCTTCCACGTTAACAAATCAGTTGGTCCGTATTTACTGATAATTGCAGCTACCTTAAATTTTTTAGATTTATAAATTTTATTTTGCGATTGTAAGCCAGCCAATAAAGCCAAATGTGCACCAGCAGAACCACCCATTACTACAACTTTACTTTTATCGAAATTTAAATCTTTAGCATTTTTGATGAGGTAATTGATTGCCATGTTTACATCAACTATTGCTGCTGGAGCCGCAGCTTGGTTGGCCAAACGATACTCGATATTGGCAACCGCGTAACCATTGGCTAAAAACACCTTAAATTTATCGTACTCAGCTTCTTTATTGCCGTGTGTCCAACCTCCTCCGTGTATATAAATCATCAATGGTAATTTGGTATTACTTTTTGGTTGATAATAATCTAATTTACCTTCCCAACCATTTGTGATGGCATAAATAAGGTTTAATTTTTCATCAATTTTCGCAATTGGTTGGGCTATCAATTGATTAGATATCAACATAAAGAAAAGAAGTAAAAATTTCATTTGTTAAATTTATTAAGCAATTAATTTTAAACTCTATCAACTTTGATTACACATTATTATTTTGAAAAGATAGTGCAGTATTTCATTTTAATGGTAGTCCTGCTATACGTTTTACTCACCCGATTATTTCCGATTAATATCGGATCGGGTGCATGTTCACTTCCATCAGTATCCATGTAATAAATGATCTTAGTTCGAGTGGTCTTTAGCAGCCACAATTGTTAATTTTAAACAAACAAAAGAACTAAGATCATGACAAATTTAGCAGAAAAATTAGATTTTAGCGGTC